>Ga0310836_100016_pt1 | contig 375511 bp, 343 predicted proteins | sample SM_ome_4_FD_201310 | JGI IMG/M metagenome (GOLD analysis project Ga0310836, IMG submission 201310) | Sorghum-adapted microbial communities enriched on stacked mutant (SM) sorghum from Joint BioEnergy Institute, Emeryville, California... ... | reverse complement strand
ACCCGCCCCCGGGTCGGGGTGAGCATCAGCCCCAGGATGTACAACAACGTGGACTTGCCCCGCCCCGACGGGCCGGTCACCGCGGTCACCTTCCCCGGGGTGAACGCGTGCGACAACCCGCCGAACAGCTCCTCCCCACCCCGGGTGTAGGCAAACGACAGGTCCTCCACCGCCAGCACGACTCACCGGCCCCCGGTGGCCTCGGCGCCGTCCTGACCGGGCACGGGCCCGGCCGGCGCCTCACCCAGGACCTGCACCCTGGTGCCGGCCTCGACCCCGTCCACCACCGCGACCCCGCCCCCCGAGGCCCGCACCTGCACGTCGATCTCGCCGTCATCAGTGGTCACGTATGCCGTGCCGTCGGCGCGGGTGCGCACCGCCGCAGCCGGGACCGTGACACCCTCCACCCGCGGCACCACCACGACCTCCGAACGCAACGTCACCTGCGCATCCCCCGGCAACGACTCGCACTCCTCACCGCACACCGGCCCACCATCCGGGGCGGTCAGGCCGAACTCGGTGTTGCCGAACTCATCCTGCACCGACCCCGCGATCACACCCGTCCAGGTCAGTTCCTGCCAGGTCACCTCGACGGTGGCCTCGGCCGGGATCAACCTCGCCTGGTCGGCGGTCACCACCAGCACGAAGTCCCGCTCACCCGTCGGGGCGAGCACGGCCTCCTCACCGCCACCGACCACCCGGCCCGGGGCGATCGACTCACCCAGCTGCACCGTCGCCGGCAACGAGGCCACCGCCACCAGCTCACCCAGCGTGACGGTCCCGGTCTCCGGGATCCCGAGGGCGTCCTGCCAGTCCTCCACCGCCGCCTCAGTGGCACGGCCGAAGATCCCGTCCGGCTCGCCGTCCAAGTAGCCCAGCTCCACCAAGGCCGCTTGCAGCTGCTCCACATCCACGCCCCGGACCCCCGGGGACAGGTCCCGGTAGAACGGCACCCCACCCTCAACCACCCGGACCGGCACCCCCGCCACCGCATACACCACATCCCCCACCTCCACCTGCCCAGGCGACACCCGCGTCACCACCCCCGACAACCCGTTCACCGCCACCACGTTCGCCGGCTGCCGCAACGTCGTCGACAACGGCAAACTCCGCCCCACCGACCCCTCGGTAGCCTCCGCCCACACCACACCGACAGTTGAGCCAGACCCGGCACCCTCGACACCCTGCGGCTCCAACGTCGCCCGAGCCGCCCACCACCCGGCCGCCACGGCGGCGACCACCGCCAGGACCGTGACGAACAGAGTCACCACGCGCCGTGACCGGCCCGCACCATCAGATGCCACCCGGCAACCCCCTTTCATCCACGACGATGACGGCGCCCACACTGCCACAACTGGTCTCCAGTCCCGCGCATACTGCCCGAGGAATGGGGTCTATCGCTCTGACGGTGTAAGTGGCGGCCCTATCGCCCCGAGAGGGGGAGGAGGGTCGACATGATCGAGACACTGGTGGGCGTGAGTCCACCTTCACCGGAGAAGAACGAGGATCCGGCGCAGCCTGCGCCGGAACAGATGGTGCCGCCTGGGAAGGTGTTCGGGGCCCTCCCCGGCGCCGGTCCGGACCGGGAGCTGACCGCGGCCGAGCTGGCCGTCATTGCCCAGATGGTCCGGCAGGCCAAGGACGCCGGCGTGGCGCTGACCGGCCCGGACGGGCTGCTCAAGGCGTTGACCAAGACCATGACCGGCAGCTGCTCGGGCAACCGGTACGCACGCAGGCCACCAGCACTCGGTTGAGCCGGTGTCTCGCCCGTCCTGGCGCACAGGGAGGTCGCGGGCAGGGAATGCGCGACGTCGGCGCCGGCCCAGGAGCAGATCGCGCGGGAGTACGACTGTGCCGGTCCGGCAGTGCCTCGCGCACTCGCTTCATCGCTCATCAAAGAGCACTTCGTCCTCAGGGGAGAGTTGACAACGTTGCATGAGGCCCTCGTCTGGCATGCCGTCGATGTCGAAGTAGGCGTGGCTGGAGCACCGCGAGGTCAAAAAGCGCACCCGCGAGCACTACCGCAAGCTCTTCAGCGAGTACCTGGCCCCGACGTTCGGGCAGTTGCCGCTATCATCGATCACGCCGGCCGCGGTGCGCGTCTGGCATGGCGACCTGGGCAAGAAGGCCAACCACCCGGGCGCACGCCTATGGATTGCTGCGCACCATCCTGGACCGCCGTCACCGACGGTAAGCTGCCGGCCAATCCTTGCACCATCAGGGGTGCCGGCACGTCGAAGCGCTCCCGCAAGGTACGCCCGGCTGACGCTGGAAGAGCTGGCGCGCCTGGTGGCCGCCATGCCCGAGCGCTACAAGCTGATGACATTGCTGGCCGCGTGGTGCGCGCTGCGATTCGGTTGAAGTGACCGAACTGCGTCGCAAGGACCTGGACCTGGACGCTGGTGTCATCCGGGTCCGGCGCGCGGTCACCCGCACAGAGGGCGGCTTTTGTCGTGGGCACGCCCAAGTCGGAGGCCGGCATCCGAGACGTCACGATCCCCCCGCACCTGCTGCCGCTGGTCAAGGAGCACCTGCGCAGCAACATCACCGGGGGCCGGGACGGGCTGCTGTTCCCCTCGAGTCAGGACCCGCACCATCACCTCGCCCCCGCGAGCCTCTACCGGGTGTTCTATCCGGCCCGGGAGGCCGCGGGACGTCCCGACGCCCGCTGGCACGACCTGCGGCACACGGGGGCTGTCCTGGCGGCTCAGACAGGCGCCACGCTGGCCGAGCTGATGGCCCGCCTCGGCCACTCGACCGCCGCAGCGGCGCTGATGTACCAGCACGCCGCCAAGGACCGCGACAAGGTGATCGCTGAGGCCTTGTCGGCAATGGCGACCAAGGACCTGTAACCGGATCGGTTCCTTGTCTGGCACCTCGCCCAGCCCAGTGACGATCCCGCGTCCAGCGACCGCGTCCCTCCTTCGGCTGACGGCACGGTCCCCAGACCTTTCGGCAATCCCGGCACTCCATCCGCCGAAGGCAACTGACAGCCCCTCGATCAGCTCTCGCCACGGCTTCGCCGAACGCTGAGTGACGAGGACTGACGACTTCGAACTCTGGCCCCGCCAGACGCCGCTGAAAGCCTTCAAAACCGAGCGGCACGCATGCTACGAAGGTTCGCACATCGGTCCGCCCCTCGGGGCGGGCCGAGTCGTTTCCAGGGTAGTTGACGTGCACTGACGGGCGGTGAGGAGGCCGTGCACGGAGGGGTGAAGTTCTACCGCGGCTCGGCGGCCGCGGCACGCTCCTACGTGGAGGCCGACCGTTCGCGGGCCGATGACTATTACCTCGCCGAGGGCACCGGACTGGCCGCCAGGTACGTCACGTCCCCGACCGGGGAGGGGGGACGCGGGCAGGGGCTCTCTGGGGGCGCTGTCAAGGAGGTGGGGACGTTGGACGGGGCGGCCTACGCGCGGTGGGTGGCCGGCTACGACGTCGCGACCGGGGAGGCCAAGGGCAGGCTGCGTACCGACGCCCGGGGGTTGCGGTTCGTCGAAGTGGTGGTGAACGGGCCCAAGACCTGGTCGTTGGCTGCGGTCCTGCACCCGGCGATCGCCGCCGCGTACGACGCGGCGCAGGAGCGGGCGGCGGTGGAGATCATCGGCTGGCTCGCGGACCACGCGACGACGCGGGTCGGGCCCCGGGGCCGGCGGCTTACTGTGCAGGTTTACTAGTGGCGCCGACACAAAGCGGCAGAACCCGAGGCCCCTCCTTGACTGCTCCTCATCGGCGGACGGAGGGTGTCGACGGAGGAGGCCCTTCCAGATGTCTGTGTCGCTCCGCCTGCCGCGTGCTGCGCCCCGCTCCTTCAGGGATGACCTACTCATAGCGACGCTTTCGGGTCCCCTTGTTGCACGTTTGTTGCACAGACACAAGGCCGCTGACCTGTTGTCCCAGGTCAGCGGCCCCTTTCTGTTGCGCCCCCGGCAGGATTCGAACCTGCGACACCCGCTTTAGGAGAGCGGTGCTCTATCCCCTGAGCTACGAGGGCGGGGCATGCGCTAGACCCTCCACGAGACCTCGGTGGTGGGTCGGCGCTCCGCAGGGAGCCTAACCCACCCTCCGAGGGTGCCGGACGGGCACGAGTAGAAGGGGTGGCACCCCCGAGAGAAGCGAGGGATTGTGCCCCTGAACCCGTGCGCAGTCGGCCACGTGGGTCCGCCGCGGAACGCCGGCAACTGCGGTTGGCGCACCTGGGCCGCTCAAGGGGCTCGGTCAGTACGCTCTGCGGGTGAGCGAGCGATCGTCCTGGACAGTCACCACCCACGACTGGAGCATCGATCTCGACGTCGAGCACCTCGCCGAGGTCCGCGAACGACTGGGCCGAGCCGAAGCTGCGGGTGGCCGCCGCCATCTCATCCTCGAGGTGCTCGCCCATCCCGACGAAGAAGCAGAGAGCCAGGGACGAACGGGCACCGCCTTCGTGACCGCCCATCCTGATGGGAAGGTCACGATCGCCGATGACGGGCGGGGCACGGACACCCGACGGGACAGTCAGACCACGGCGCGGTATGTCCACAGTCGCGGCACTGAGCAGCGAGTTGGTGCACGAGAACCATCGCGGCGACGAGTCATGGTCACAGACCTTCCGGTTCGGCATCCCGGACCAGGGCCCGGTGTCCATCAAGGGGCGAGGGAGCTCTGGGACGAGCGTGACCTTCCACGCCGAGATCGCTGGCCCCTCGACCCTGACGGAGCATGACGTGCGGGCCTTCCCCTGTCCGACCTGGCCGCACGGCCCGTGGGCGCCCTGGCCGATGGTCGGACCATCACGCTCTATCCCCGCTCGTGGGTCCGTACCCGGGCCCCCTGTCCCACAAGACGGCGCCGCCACCGGGCCACGGCGCGGGTGCGAGGCCGTGACCGGTGACGGCGCACGGAGAGAAGAGAAGCGTCAGCGCTTCTGGACGGGGATCTTGGTCGCCGGGGCCGGCTCAGGGGCAGGCACCCGGATCTCGAGGATCCCGTTCTCGTACGCCGCCTGGATGTCCTTCTCCGAGACGCCCTCCGGCAGCGAGAGGGACCGGGCGAAGGAGCCGACGCGCAGCTCCTGCCGCACGTAGCCTCGCTCCTCCTTCTTCTCCTCCTCGCGGCGCTCGGCCCTGATGTGCAGCATGCCGTCGGACACCGACACCTCGACGTCCTTGTCGGGGTCGACGCCCGGCAGCTCAGCCCGCACCACCAGGTCGCCGTTCTCGTAGAACTCGTCGACCCGGATCATCTGGTCGAGGCCCGGACGGCTGAAGAACGGGCGCCGGAACGGCAGCGCCTTCATCCACTCGTCGAACATCCGGTCGAAGTCCTCGAAGAGGTCGACCCGCGCCAGATCGTTGTCGCGCTTGAGCAGTGCAGTCATCGGTACCTCCTGTCTCTGGTGACCTCAGGTTCACTCGCGGACTCGACAGGCGGTAGGGACCAGTGTCGAAAGCCGGTAGGGACTTTCGTCACTGCCCGCTCTCGGCCTTCATCCCAGGGAACGCGGATCCCCGGCCGGACTCTTCCCGCCGCGCGGCGGGAAGCCGCACGGTCGCCACGAGCCCACCGCCCTCTCGCGGCCGCAGCTCGAGGGCACCGTCGTGGGCCTGCACGATCCGGCTGGCGATGGCCAGGCCGAGGCCGACGCCGGCGTGGTCGGACCGCACCCGCTGGGTGCCCCGCTGGAACGGCTCGGTCAGCGTCGCCACCAGGTTGGGGGAGAGGGGATCACCCGTGTTCTCCACCGTCAGCGCTACGGCAGCGTGCGTGCGTGCGACGGTGACCCACACGCCTCCGTCGGCCACGTTGTGGACCACGGCGTTGTGCAGCAGGTTCGTGACGAGCTGCAGCAGGAGGGGCGGCGACCCCTGGACGGTCGCCTGGTGGCCCGACACCTCGATGGACACGCCCCGCCTCTCGGCGAGAGGGAGCAGGGTCTCGGCAGCCTCCTCGGCGAGCAGCGACAGGTCGACCTCGGCCGTGGTGAAGGACCGTTGCTCGGCCCGGCTCATCAGCAGGAGCGCCTCGGTGAGCTCGATCGCCCGCGCGTTGACCGTATGCAGTCGCTCCAGCCACTGCGGGTCCGTCACCCGGGCCGGGTCGGCGCGGGCGACGTCGAGGAGGGCCTGGGTGGTCGCGAGCGGGGTCCGCAGCTCGTGGGAGGCGTTGGCGGCGAACCGACGCTGCTCCTCGACGTGCGCCTCGAGCCTGGCGAGCATCGTGTCGAAGGCGTCGGCGAGCTCGCCGAACTCGTCCGCGCGCCCCTCCAGTCGGATGCGGTGCGACAGCGAACCCGTCGCCGCCTGGCGGGTGGCCGCGGTGATCCGGTCCAGCGGGCTGAGCATCCGACCGGCGAGCCACCAGCCCCCGACCAGCCCGAACACCGCGAGGAAGACCATGGCCCAGGCGGCCCGCGGCGCGAACGCCGCCACCAGGTCGGATCGGTTCGGCACCGCGGGCCCCCGGGTGTGGATCGCCCCCTCGGGGACGTACCGCAGCAGGAACACCCGGACGACGGCCAGCAGCAGGACCCCCGCCACGAGCAGGAACCCGGCGTAGCTGAGGGTCAGCCTGAGCCGGGCGCTGCGGCGGGGCCCCCTAGCCACCCTCGGCCTGCTCCGCCGGCTGCGTCGGCACGTCGATCCGGTAGCCCACCCCCGGGACCGTGCTGATCACCCACGGCTGGCCCAGCCGCTTGCGCAGCGCCGAGATGGTGATCCGCACCGCGTTGGTGAACGGGTCCGCGTTCTCGTCCCAGGCCCGCTCCAGCAGCTCCTCGGCACTGACCACCCCGCCCTCCGCCTCCACGAGCACCTCGAGGACGGCGAACTGCTTGCGCGTCAGCGGGACGTAGCGACCGTCCCGGTAGACCTCGCGCCGGAACGGGTCCACCCGCAGCCCTGCGATCTCCTTGACCGGCGGTCGGTGCCGGCCGCGCCGGCGGTTGAGCGCCCGCAGCCGGAGCACCAGCTCGCGCATCTCGAAGGGCTTGGTCAGGTAGTCGTCGGCGCCCAGCTCGAAGCCGGACTCCTTGTCGTCCAGCCGGTCGGCCGCGGTGAGCATGAGGATCGGCAGACCGGAGCCGGAGGCGACCACCCGCCGGGCCACCTCGTCGCCCGAGATGCCCGGCAGGTCACGGTCCAGCACCGCGACGTCGTAGGTATTGAGATCGAGCAGCTCCAGCGCGGCGTGGCCGTCGCCGGCGAGGTCGGCGGCGATCGCCTCCAGGCGCAGCCCGTCGCGGATCGCCTCCGCCAGGTAGGGCTCGTCCTCCACGACCAGCACACGCATGTCGTCGCATGCTACGGACCCGGGCATATCGCCGGCATAAGGAAATCTGCATACGCCCTGACAACGCGGCATCTTCTTCACTCGGCTGCATGTCCGTGAGCAGACGTGCGATGTATGCCGACAGCCGCCGGAGCGGTGCCCTCACCCTCCTCCTGGCCCTGGTGGTCACCGCCTGTGCCGGGGGCGTGGTGGCCGCCGGCGACACCCCGCCGGGGCCCGGGGGCACCGGCGTCGCCGAGGTGGAGGACCCCGCCGTGGCCAACCTGGACCCGGCGCTGGCCGAGGCCCTCCGCCTCGCTTCCCAGGCGGCGGCCGCGGACGGCGTCACGATCCAGGTGACCAGCGGGTGGCGCTCGCCGGAGCACCAGGAGCGTCTCTTTCGCGAGGCGGTCGCGACCTACGGGTCGGAGCAGGAGGCCTCCCGGTGGGTGGCCCCGCGTGACCGCTCGGCCCACGTGTCCGGCGACGCGGTCGACCTGGGTCCGACGGCCGCGGTGGAGTGGCTGTCCCGCCACGGTGCGCGGTTCGGCCTGTGCCAGGTCTACGGCAACGAGCCGTGGCACTTCGAGCTACGCCCCGAGGCGCCGCGGGAGGGGTGCCCGGCACCGTATGCCGACCCCCGGTACGACCCCCGCCTGCAGTGACCTGTGTGCGGTGTCGGCGGGAGGTGGCACCGTGGGTGGGAGCCGACGGACCGGCGGAGGAGAACCCGGGATGGCCGAGTTGGAGGACGTCCGGGGGTTCGCGCTGAGCCTGGAGCGGGCCTACGAGGTGTTCGTCCGCGGGCGGCGGAAGTTCCGGGTCGGCTCGATCGTCTTCCTCGCCTTCTCCGAGGACGAGGAGGTCATCGGGTTCGGCTTCCCCAAGGAGGAGCGCGAGGGCCTGGTCGCCAGCGACCCGGAGACCTTCCTGATGCCCCCGGAGAGCGACCTCCGGTTCAACTGGGTCTGCGCCCGGCTGGACCGGCTCGACCCGGTGGAGGCGCGTGAGCTCGTCGTCGAGGCGTGGCGGATGTGCGTGCCCACGTTCCTCGGCCGCGCGTGGGACGAGGCCCACCCGGACGGACCGGGTCCGTTCTGACGCCCAAGCAGCCCGAGGGCACGGCGGTCGCCGGCCTGGCTACCGTGGCGGCATGATCGTCGCCGTCAGCATCAGCCCCTCCGCCGCCGACGAGACCGGTGGGGTCGCCGAGAGCGTGGCCGAGGCCGTCCGCATCATCCGCGAGTCCGGCCTGCCCTGCGAGACCAACGCGATGTTCACCAACATCGAGGGGGAGTGGGACGAGGTCATGGACGTCGTCAAGCGCGCGGTGCTCAAGGTCGCCGAGACCTCCCCGCGGGTCGGTCTCGTGCTCAAGGCCGACATCCGGGCCGGTCACGACACCGGCGAGCTCCGCGGCAAGGTCCAGCGCCTGGAGCGCCACCTGGCCGACGGGGGCGCCTAGATCGTCCGGACCTCCCGCGCCGGGTTGCCGACGGCCAGGCTGTGGGCCGGCACGGCGCGGGTGAGGACCGCACCCGCGCCGACAACGCTGTCGTCCCCGACCGTCACGCCGGGGCAGACGATCACCCCACCGCCGAGCCACGCGTTGTCGCCGATCGTGATCGGGCGGGCGTCAGCCCCACGTTGATGAACGTCCCCGGGCCGACCAGACCCGGCTGCCGTAGTCCACGTGCACGGGCGCCCTGACGAACGCGCTCTCGTCCAGGTGCCCGAACAGCTCCCGTGCCACCGCCTGCGCGGCCCCGGGATCCTCGTCGTAGGCGGCGCGGAAGCGTGCCATCAGCCGCACCGCCCTGGCCTGCTCCTCGAGGATGGCCGGGTCGTCGGCGATGTCGAGGTCGCCGGCGACCATCCGCTCGTCGTTGCTCCGCGGGTCGCCCGCGAAGTGGTCCACCGGCTCGGCAGCGTCGTCCGCCGTGTTGACGAGCCCAGGCCGGGACCGGTCACTGCCGCAGTGTCGGTGCCGAGGTCTACGCTGACCCGGACCCCTGTGCGGTGCGGAGGAGGTGCCCGTGAGCGCGACGCGGCCCGCGTCGGACGTCGACGTCGTCGCCGTCCAGCGGCGCACCATCCGCACCCTCGTCTCCGGGCAGGTGCTCGGCGGCATCGGCGTGGCCTCCGGCATCGCCGTCGGAGCGCTCCTGGCCGCCGAGACCAGCGGGCAGGACAGTCTTTCCGGACTGGCCAGCACCACCCAGGTCCTCGGCGCCGCGCTGATGACCGCGCCGATCGCTGCGATCATGGCCGCCCACGGCCGCCGACCGGGCCTGGTCACGGCGTATGCCGTGGGCACGGTGGGCGCGGCTCTCGCCGTCCTCGCGGCGATGGTGGGGTCGTTCCCGCTGCTGCTCGTGGGGACCGCCCTGTTCGGCGCGTCGACGACCGCCAACAGCCAGTCCCGCTATGCCGCCACCGACCTGGCCCCGCTGGACCGCAAGGGGAGCAGCCTCAGCCTCGTCGTCTGGGCCACCACGATCGGCTCGGTCCTCGGCCCGAACATGGTCGGGCCCGGCGCCTGGGTGGCCCGGCAGCTGGGGCTGCCCGAGCTGTCCGGGGCGCTGCTGTTCAGCGCGGTCGGGTTCGTCGTGGCCGCCGTCGTCCTGCAGGCCCGGCTGCGGCCCGACCCCCTGGTCCTGGCCCGCGAGCTCGTCGGCCACGGCCCGGCGGTGCGGGCCCGCGGCTCGGTGCTGCACGGCATACGGGTGATCCGCCGCACGCCCGCGGCGTTGCTGGGCACCGTGACGATCACGGTCGGCCACGCGGTGATGGTGGCGGTGATGGTCATGACGCCGTTGCACATGAGCCACGGCCACGCCGAGGTGGAGCTCATCGGCCTGGTGATCTCGATCCACATCCTCGGCATGTTCGGGCTGTCACCGGTCACCGGGCACCTCACCGACCGCTTCGGGGCGCGCCCCGTGGTCCTCACCGGGGTGGTCATCCTGCTCGCCGCCTGCTCCCTCGCCGGCGTGTCGGCGCAAGGATCGTCGTGGACCCTCACCGCCGGCCTGTTCCTCCTCGGCCTGGGCTGGAGCTGCACGATGGTCGCCGGCTCCGGCCTGGTCGCCGGGGCGCTGGAGGTCGAGGACCGCTCGGCCGGGCAGGGCGCCTCCGACATCGTCATGGGTCTGGGCGCGGCGGCCGCCGGGGCCCTGGCCGGCGTCGTCGTCGGGCTGTGGGGGTACTCCTGGCTGTGCCTCGCAGCGGGGGTGCTGGCACTCGCCCTCGGCGCCTCCACGGCCCGTGCGCGGTCTGTGGTTAGCCTGAACGGGTGAGCCACTCCGTCGACGTCCAGGACCCCCGCGTCGACGCCGTCCGCCGGGCGCAGGCCGCCTGGCGTCGGGAGGTCTCCGACCTGGGCGGTCGCAACAGCCTCCTCTGGTACCGAGACCTGCCGACCGGCACCTTCGACCTCACCGTCGCCCACCCCGGCGGCGTCGCCAAGCTCCTCGCCGGGGGCACCACCCGCCTGTCCGAGCTGGTCCGGGAGCAGGTCGCGTATGCCGAGGCGCGCCGTCGCGTCGCCGCGATCCGCTCGCGGGTGGCCGAGCTGGAGCGGGAGCACGGCATGTCCACCGGGTTCATCGCGGTCGGGATGGCGACGTGGTCGATGCGCCGGGCCCCGGTGCCGCCGCGGGCCCCGGTCCTGCTCCGCGAGTGCCTGGTCCGCCCCACGGACGCCTCGCACGCCGACTTCACGCTGGTCCTGGGCGAGGACGTCCTGTTCAACCCGGTGCTGGCGCACTACCTCAGGGACGAGCTGGGCCTGCCGGTCGACGCGGCGGAGCTGGCCGCGCTGAGCACGGCGGGCGCGGCGTTCGACCCCCGCCCCACCTACGACGCGCTCGAGGAGCTGTGCGCCGGCCTCGACGGGTTCGGCATCGGCCCGCAGATGGTCATCAGCACCTTCCCGTGGGCCAAGCTGCCCCTCGTCGCGAGCCTGTCCGGCGACGCCGACGGCCTGGCCCGCTCGGCGTTGGTCAGCGCCCTCGCCGGCGCCGAGGTCGAGCTGCCCTCCGCGGCGGCGCCCGAGGACCTCGCCCCCGAGGACGACCCGTCGGTGCTGGACTCCGACCGGTCCCAGCGCGCCGTCATCGCGGCCGTGCGTGCCGGGGCGTCCCTCGTCGTCGACGGAGGGCCGGGCACCGGGCGCACCCAGACCGCCGCCAACCTCGTGGCCGAGTGCCTGGGCCGGGGCGGTCGGGTGCTGGTCGTCGCCGAGCACGGGCCGGCCCTCACCGACCTGCGACGGCGGCTGGCCGACGTCGGGCTGGACCACCTCGTGCTCCACCTGCGGGAGACCCCGGGCGGTGCCCGGGAGGCGCTGGCCCAGCTGCAGGAGTCCCTGCGGGGGGTGGAGGAGGGGGAGCCGGAGGAGGTCGCGGAGGGGACCGACGACCTGCACCGGGCGCGGGTGGAGCTGGCCCGGCACGAGGCCACGATGCACCGGCGGCACCAGCCCTGGGGCTACAGCCTGGCCGACACCGAGGTCGCCCTGAGCCGGCTGGTCGCACTGCCGCGGCCCCCGGTGTCCCACGTCCGGCTGTCCGGCCCCGCCCTGGAGCAGCTGGTGCCCGAGCGGCTGGACGAGGTCCGCTCCGCGCTCGTCGAGGCGGCCCGGATGGGCGCCTGGCTGCGGGGGCGGGCCGAGGACCCCTGGTACGCCGCTCGGATCGCCGACGACGAGGACGCCCGGCGCGCTGAGGCGATCGTCCAGCACATGGTCGGCGGCGAGCTGTCCCGGGCCCGCGAGGAGATGGACGCCCTGTGCGACGCCGCCGGCCTGCCCCGCCCGGTGACGCTGCGCCAGTGGGGTGACTTCCTCGAGCTCATGGAGCGGGTGCACGCCACGCTCGACGTCTTCCAGCCGCAGGTCTACGACGCGCCCCTGGACGAGCTGGCCGCGGCGCTCGACCGGTCCGCGGAGGACCGGCCCTCCGCGGTGACCCGGGCCCGGGCCCGGCGCCAGGTGCGGGCGCTGCTGCGCCCCGGGGCCCCGCCGCCCGACCTGGCCGAGCGGGTGGCCGCCGCCCGGGACGAGCGACGGGCCTGGGAGGGGCTCGCGGGCCGGGCGGCCCGCCCCGCGGTCGTCCCCGGGTGGCAGGAGGCAGCCGACACCTTCGAGACCCTGGGCGAGGAGCTGGGCTGGCTCGGCAAGGTGCTCCGGGACACCCCCGGTGCCCAGGACCTCGAGACCCTCCACCTCGACGACCTCCTGGAGCGGCTGCTGCGGCTCGACGCCCGGGTGGACCGGCTGGCCGTGGCCGCGCAGGCCCACGGGGTCCTCGAGCCGCTGCGCTCCGCGGGCCTGGCCCCGCTCGTCGACGACCTGGCCCGTCGCGGCGTCGCGCCCGAGGACGTGCCGGCCGAGGTCGACCTGGTCTTCTGGGCCTCGCTGCTGGACCACATCCTCGCGGACTACGAGGGCCCTGGGCACGACGGTGAGGCGGTCCGGTCCGCGGTCGACCGGTTCGCCGACGCGGACCGACGCCACCTGGCCGGCAACGCCGCCCGGGTGCGCGGCGCGGCCGGCCGCGCCGCCGCCGAGGCCGCCCGCGAGCTGGTCGCCCAGACCGTGGCCCTCCGGGAGGCCGTCGCCGTGGCCCCGGCCACCGCACGGGACGTGCTGACCCCGGTGGCCGACCTGGCCCAGGCGCTGCGCCCCTGCTGGACCGCCAGCCCGCTGGTCGTGCCGTCCACGGTCCCGGCCGGGGTGACCTTCGACCTGGTCGTCGTCGAGGAGGCCTCCCGGGTGCCGCTGGCCCACGCGGTGTCCGCGCTCGCGCTCGGCGACCAGGTCGTCGCCCTGGGGTGCAGCACCGACCCTGCGCCGCGGCCCTTCCTCACCGTCGTCGACGAGCGTGCCGAGGAGGCCCTGGAACCGACCGGGGCGCCGACCGTCCTGGCCGCGCTCGCCGGCCACCTGCCGGTCCGCCGGCTCGACACCTGCTACCGGGTCATCGACCAGCGGCTGGTGCTCGGGCTCGGCGACAGCGTCCACCCCGGCCCCGTCCACTCCTTCCCGGGGGTGCTCCGCACCCGGCGGGCCGGCTTCGTCGAGGCGCCGGACTGGGGCGCGGTCGTGGAGCAGACGGTCGAGCTGGTGCTCAAGCACGCCCAGGCGACGCCCTGGATGTCGCTGGCGGTCGCGACGGCCGACCGGACCGCGCTCGAGGAGCTCGAGACCGCCCTCCGGCACCGCATCGCCGAGGCCCGGTTGGGGCGGGCGTTCCGCGAGGACGCGCCGGAAGGTCTCCTGCTCACCACGGCCGACCGGCTGGCCACGGAGGTGCGGGACCGGGTGCTGCTGGCGCTGGGATCCGGGGCGCTGCCGGGCACGCCCGAGCTCGGGCACGCCGTCGCCGCGGCCCGCCGGGCGGTCACGGTCGTCGCCGACGCGGCTCCGGCGTCGTGGCCGGCGCCGGACGTCGCCGCACTCCTCCAGCGGGTGCTGGAGGTCGGCGCGGCGGGGCTCCCGCGCGACCCGGATCCCCGGGAGGAGGGCCACCCGCTGCTGGAGGACCTGGCCCGCCGGCTGCGGGCCGAGGGGCTGGGTGTCCGGCTCGGCTACGGGGTCGGTCGCCACCGGCTCGAGCTCGCGGTCGACGACCCCCAGGAACCGGGGCGGCCCCTGGTCGCGGTGCGCACCGACGCCCGGGCCGGGACCCTGGAGGACCGCGACGGGATCCGCCTCGAGGCCGAGCAGCTGGCCCGGCTCGGTTGGACCCCGATGCGGGTCTGGTGCACCGACCTGTTCCGCGACCCCGCGCGCGAGGTCGCCCGGATCGTGGCCGTGGCCCGCGAGGCGTCCGCGGCCCGGGCCCGCAGGTGACGGCCCCGCGGCGGCGTCGGCCACGACGGGCCACCCGGCCCGTCATGCGGCCGGGCGCACCCCCCGAGGAGGTGCGGCAGGAGTCCCCACCGGCCGGGCCGGCCGGAGCCGACCCGACCCGCGACGACACGGACGAGGGGTGGGGCGAGACGCCCCGCGAGCGGGGCAGGGAGGACTGGATGCGCGAACAGCGCCCACCCCACTGGGGGTAGGCGCTGCCGCGGGGCAGGTCAGGGGGTGCCGCGGGTGGAGAGCAGGTCGCGGATCTCGCGGAGCAGGAGCACGTCCTCGGCGACCTCCTCCGGCTCCTCCTCCTCGTGGCCGCGCCGGCGCCTCTCCGCCATCTTGTTCATCGGCGCCACGATCAGGAAGTAGACGACGGCGGCCGTCAGCAGGAACACGATGAGCGCGTTGATGATGGCCGACAGGTTCACGAACGTCGCGTCGTTGCCCGACCTGATGTGGAACCCGAGGCCCTGGCTCTCCATGCCGCCCAACGAGTTCAGCAGGGGGGTGATGAACGAGCTGACCACGGTGTCGACCACGGCGGCGAAGGCGGTGCCGATGACCACCGCGACCGCCAGGTCGACGATGTTCCCCCGCATGATGAATTCCTTGAACCCCTGGATCACAGCTGACTCCCTTGCTGTGCTCGTTCCACTGTCGTGGACCGGGGGTGGGTCCCCCGAGCGTTCAGTACGCTACCGCAAGGGAGGGCTGTCGGGCCTGATCACGAGCGCCACGGAGGGTCCGGGAAGGGCGGACCCGGCCGCAAGGCGGACGGCCTCGCTGCGGTCCACGGCCACCAGCACGCCGCCCGTGCCCGCTGTGGCGGACCACTCGTCGCCCGGCGCCGGGACGGTCAGCACGCGCGCCGACCGGGCCAGCACGGAGCCGTCGGCGGTGGACAGCAGATCGACCTCGGTGCCCGCCGCGAGCAGGCCGAGCAGGGCCGGCTCGGTGACCGGGACGAAGACCGCGACCGCGTCGTCCCCGGCGCCGGTGAGCAGGCTGCCGACGCGTGACTTCGCGGTGGTCACGACCTCCGAGGGCCCCAGCGGGACGACGGCCCGGGTCCCGGACAGGGACGACACGTCTGCCACGGTCCCCTCGGGCACCGCCTCGGCCGGGAGCCGGACGGCGCGCAGGTTGTCCGGCCCGAGCTGCTCCCCCACCGCCACGTGCCGCGTGGCCACGACGGCCCGGACGGTGGGCGGCGGGGGCGGGGCGAGCTCGTGCACGGCCAGCCCCACGGACAGGGCCGCGAGCACGGCCGCCAGGGCCCGTCGCTGCCACCCCCGTCGCCACAGCGCGCGGCGCCCCCGGGCCCGCCAGGCCCTCCGGTGACGCACCGGCTCGGTGTCCGGTTCGGCAGGAGGAGGTGAGGTGGTGAGGCCGCCGGGACGGGGTCGGGTCATCCCCCCGAGCGTAGGGAGGTGTCAGGCCCCCGTGGCCGCCGCGGCCGAGGTTGTGGACGACGAGGCGCTGCTCGAGGACGAGGACCCGGTGGAGCTCGAGGACGTGGACCCGTTGGACGAGCTGCGGGAGCCGCCCGAGACGCCGTTGGACGAGGACCGCGAGTCGGTCCGGTAGAAGCCCGACCCCTTGAAGACGACGCCGACTGCGCTGAAGAGCTTGCGCAGCGAACCGCCGCACTGGGGGCACTCGGTCAGGGAGTCGTCGGTGAAGGCCTGCTGGATGTCGAAGCGGTGGTCGCACTCGCGGCAGGCATAGGAGTACATCGGCACGCTCAGAGTGTACGTGGGCTCCGTGGGAGCCGTCGAAACGTGGCCTACGCTCGTCCCGTGTCCTCCACCCTGCTGCGTCGCCTCCTGGTCCCCCTGGTGGCCCTGGTCGTCGTCGCCGTCGTCGCCGGCACGGTGCTGGGCGTGGGCATGGTCCGGCGCGCCTTCCCGCAGGTGTCCGGCGAGCTGGAGGTCCCCGGGCTGACCGGTGAGGTCACGGTGCTGCGCGACGAGCTCGGGGTCGCCCACATCTACGCCGACACCCCCGAGGACCTGTTCCTGGCCCAGGGGTACGTCGCCGCCCAGGAGCGGTTCTTCCAGATGGACCTGCGCCGGCACATCACCGCCGGGCGGCTCTCCGAGCTCGTCGGCCCCGCGGGGCTGGAGACCGACACCGTGATCCGGACCATGGGCTGGCGGCGCGTCGCCGAGCAGGAGCTGCGGCTGCTGTCGGACGAGGCCCGGGGCTACCTCGAGGCCTACGCCGACGGCGTCAACGCCTACCTCGCCGAGCACCCCAACACCTCCCAGGTCGCCCTGGAGTACGTCGTCCTCGGCCAGTCCGTGCCGGGCTACCAGATCGAGCCGTGGGACGAGGTGGACTCCCTCGCCTGGCTCAAGGCGATGGCCTGGGACCTGCGGGGGAACTACGAGGACGAGCTGGCCCGCGCCCGGCTGGTGGGTGACCTGTCGCTCAACCAGCTCGCCACGATCTACCCGGACTACCCGTTCGACCTCAACCCCGCCATCCTGTCGGCGGAGGAGTGGCAGGCCCCGCCGCGGCTGGAGGTGCCGACCGGCGAGGCGCGCGGCGGGACGGCGCCCCCGCCCGAGCCGGGCCCGCGCCCGGGGACCCCGCGCCAGGACCCGCTCACCGCGATGGAGTCCGCCGCCCGGGCCCTCGACGTCCTGCCGCAGCTCGTGGGGGCGGGGGAGGGGGTCGGCTCCAACTCCTGGGTGGTCTCCGGGGAGCACACCGAGTCGGGACTGCCGCTGCTCGCCAACGACCCCCACCTGGCGGTGAGCCAGCCGGGCATCTGGCTGCAGGCGGGCCTGCACTGCCGGCAGGTCACCGTCGAGTGCCCGTATGACGTGTCCGGCTTCACCTTCGCCGGCTTCCCGGGCGTCATCATCGGCCACAACCACCGGATCGCCTGGGGCTTCACCAACCTCGACCCGGATGTCACCGACTTCTACCTCGAGGACGTCCAGGGCGACCGGTACCGGCGCGACAACGACTGGGTGCCCCTGCAGACCCGCACCGAGACGATCCGCGTCGCCGGTGAGGAGGACGTGACCATCACCGTCCGGGAGACGGTGCACGGGCCGATCCTGTCCGGAGTCATCGACACGATCACCGAGGTGGGCAGGTCCGCCCCGATCAACGCCGTCGAGTCCTCGGCGCAGTACGAGGTCTCCCTGGCGTGGACAGGTCTGGAGCGCAGCCGCACCGCGGAGGCGGTGTTCGTGCTCAACGCGGCCACCTCCTGGGAGGAGTTCCAGGAGGCCGCGAGGCTGTTCGCGGTCCCGTCCCAGAACCTGGTCTACGCCGACGTCGAGGGCAACATCGGCTACCAGGCGCCCGGGCTGGTACCGATCCGGGAGAGCTCCACCAGCGGCGCCCCGCCGGGGTTCTGGCCCGCGCCGGGGTGGTTGTCGCTCTACGACTGGAAGGGCTGGGTCCCGTTCAGCCAGCTCCCGTCCGTTCTCAACCCCGAGGACGGGATGATCGTCACCGCGAACCAGGCGGTCAGCCCGCACAGCACCCCCTTCCTCACCACCGAGTGGGACCAGGGCTACCGGGCGGCCCGGATCACCCAGCTGCTCGAGGAGCGCCGGGCCACCGGGCCGCTCACCGTCGACGACATGGTCGCGATCCAGAACGACACGACCAACACCTTCGCCGACACCCTGCTGCCCTGGCTGCTGGACGTCGAGCTGGACGACCCCTTCTACTCCGAGCCCCAGGACCTGCTGCGGACCTGGGACCGCACCGCCCCGGCCTCCGGGGAGCAGTCGGCGGCCGCGATGTACTACTACGCGGTCTGGGCGCACCTGCTGGAGCTGACCTTCGACGACGAGCTCCCCCGTGACCTCTACGCCAGCGGCGACTCCCGCTGGATGACCGTCGTGGCCAACCTCCTGCAGCGTCCGGAGGACCCGTGGTGGGACGACCAGCTCACCGTCGGCGTCGTGGAGACCCGCGACCAGATCCTGCGCGAGGCGATGATCGAGGCGCGCCTCGACCTCACCCGGCGGATCAGCAAGGACCCCGCCGACTGGGAGTGGGGGCGGCTGCACCGGGTCTCGCTGCACCACCAGGTGCTCGGCACCGACGGCGTGCCCGAGCTCGTCCAGGGCATCTTCAGCGAGGGCCCGTTCCCCGCACCCGGCGGGTCGGCGCTGGTCAACGCGATGAGCTGGGACGCCGGGACCGGCAGCTACCGGGTCACCGCCGCGCCGTCGATGCGGATGGTCGTGGACCTGTCCGACTTCGACCGGTCCCGCTGGGTGAACCAGACCGGCAACTCCGGCCACCCGTTCCACGCCCACTACTCCGACCAGACCCAGGCGTGGCTGGAGGGCCGCACCTTCCCGTGGCACTCCACCGCGGAGGCGGTGCGCGAGACGGCGGCCGCCGAGCTGACCCTGCGCCCGGGCGGCTGAGCGGCTACAGCGAGAAGACGCCCTCGGCGGCGGTGAGCACCATCCCGACCCGGGCGTCGAAGTCCTCGGCGGGCAGCTCGTCGACGACCTCGTGGTCGTGCAGGACCACCACCGCCGGCGTCCCGGGCCGCAGCCGCGGGATCACCCGGTCGTAGTACCCGCCGCCCTTGCCCAGCCGGACCCCGGAGCGGTCCACGCCCAGCCCCGGGACCAGCGCGACGTCGACCTCGGCCAGCACCTCCTGACCGAGCGGGCGCCGGTCCGGGTCGCCGGCGACGTGCCAGTCCAGCACCCCCGCCGGCAGCGTGATGGGGACGATCACCCGGGCCCCGGCCTCCCGGAGCCGGCGCACGATCTCCTCCACCGGGGGTTCGGTGCGCATGGACTCGTATGCCGTGACCGTCGCCCCGGCGAGCCCCCCGCCCGGGCGGCTGCCGGCATACGCCTCGAGCCACGGCAGGACCCGGTCGGCGAGAGCCGTGGCGTGGGCCCGGCGCCCCTCCGGGCCCTGTTCGGCGACCACCTCCCGCCGGGCGGCGCGCAGCAGCGCCCGCCACGCGGCCTTGCGCTCGCGGACGGTGCCGGAGGGGACGGGGTCGGGAGGCCAGTTCGCGGGGGTCACGCCCCCGATTGTCCCCGACCCGCGACCTCGCAGGCCGACCGTTAGATTGACCCCCATGAGCGACGGTGCCAAGCCCATCCGCAAGGCGGTCATCCCGGTGGCCGGCCTGGGGACCCGGTTCCTCCCGGCCACGAAGGCGATCCCCAAGGAGATGCTGCCGGTCGTCGACCGCCCGGCGATCGAGTACATCGTCGACGAGGCGGTGCGGGCCGGGTTGACCGACATCCTCATGGTCACCGGCAAGGGCAAGGGCGCCATCGAGGACCACTTCGACCGGCACTACCAGCTCGAGGACGCGCTGGAGCGTAAGGAGGACGAGGAGCGCCTGGCGCGCATCCGCGCCAGTGCCGAGATCGAGCTGCACTTCATCCGCCAGGGGGTCCCGAAGGGGCTGGGTCACGCCGTGTCCCGCGCCCGGTGGCACGTGGGCGACGAGCCGTTCGCGGTGCTCCTGGGTGACGACATGATCGACCACCGGGAGACCCTGCTGGAGCGGATGCTGCAGGTGCAGCAGGAGCGCGGCGGCTCGGTGGTGGCCCTCATGGAGGTGCCACCGGAGCACGTCGACCGCTACGGCTGCGCGGCGATCGACGAGAGCCGCAGCGAGGGCGACGTGGTCGCGATCACCGGCCTGGTGGAGAAGCCCTCCCCGGAGGAGGCCCCCTCCAACCTGGCCATCATCGGCCGCTACGTGCTGCACCCACGGATCTTCGACGCCCTCGAGCACACCCCGCCCGGCCGGGGCGGGGAGATCCAGCTCACCGACGCGATGCTCCAGCTGGCCACCGCCGAGGGCGAGGGCTCCGGCATGACCGGGGTCGTCTTCCGGGGCCGTCGCTACGACACGGGCGACCGGCTGGAGTACCTCAAGGCGGTCGTCCAGCTGGCGGTCGAGCACCGCGAGCTGGGGGCGGACTTCCGCGCGTGGCTGGTGGACTACGCGGCCGGTCTGGGGGACCGGGAGCGGTGATCACCGTCCGGGAGCACCTGGAGCGGGTGCTCGCGCAGGTCGCCCCGGGGCCCGAGGTGCGCCTGCCCCTGGAGCAGGCCTTCGGCCTCGTCCTGGCCCAGGACGTGCGCAGCCCCGTCGACCTGCCGCGGTTCGACAACTCCGCGATGGACGGCTACGCGGTGCGGGCCGAGGACGTCGCCGCCGCCGACCCCGAGGAGCCGCTGCTGCTCCCGGTGCTGGGGGACATCCCGGCCGGGGCGGGTGAGCCGAGGCGGCTGCGCCCCGGCACCGCCTGGCGCATCATGACCGGCGCGCCGGTGCCCGAGGGTGCCGACGCCGTGGTGCCCGTCGAGGACACCGACGGCCACCCCCGCGAGGTGCAGGTCCGTCGCCCCGCTGCGCCGGGCCGGCACATCCGCCGGGCCGGTGAGGACCTGCGGGCCGGGCAGGTCATCGTGCCCCGGGGGACCCGGATCGGCCCGCCCCAGGTCGCGGCGCTCGCCTCCGCCGGGGTGTCGACGGTGCGGGTCATCGCCCCGGTGCGGGTGGCGGTGCTGTCGACCGGCGACGAGCTGGTCCCGCTGGGGCAGCCGGTCGGGCCGGGGCAGATCCAGGACTCCAACGGCCCGATGCTCGTCGCGGCGGTGCGTGCGGCCGGGTACCACGCGCTGCACGGCGGCTACCTGCCCGACGACGAGAAGACCATCCGCTCCGAGCTGCGACGCCACCTGGACTACGCCGACGTCGTCATCACCACCGGCGGCGTCAGCAAGGGCGCCTACGACGCCGTCAAGGCGGTCCTCACCGGCGAGGGGACGATGACCTTCACCGAGGTCGCCATGCAGCCGGGCAAGCCGCAGGGCTTCGGGGTGCTGGGCAGGCGGAGGGTCCCGGTCTTCACGCTCCCGGGCAACCCGGTCAGCGCCCTGGTCAGCTTCGAGGTGTTCATCCGTCCCGCGCTGGCCCGGCGGGCCGGGCAGCGGGTCCGGCCCCGCGAGGTCACCGCCATCGTCACCGAGGGCTGGCGCTCGCCCGAGGGCAGGGAGCAGTACCTCCGGGTCCGGCTGTCCCGCGACCCGTCCGGGGGCTACGCCTGCACCCCGACCGGCGGCGCGGGGTCCCATCTCGTCGGAGGTCTCGCCCTGGCCGACGGTCTCGCGGTCGTCCCGGCCGACCAGACCTCGGTCCCGGTGGGGAGTGCCGTGCGGGTCAGGACGCTGCGGCCTCTCGAGGAGATCGACGCCGACCTGGACCACTCCGACCCGGACCACCCGGGGGACCAGCCGGAGGCGGGGTCGTGACCGAGGAGCGGCTCACCCACCTGCGCGACGACGGCACGGCGCACATGGTCGACGTCAGCGCCAAGGAGGTCACGGTCCGCACCGCCGACGCCGAGGGGACCGTCCTGCTGTCCGCCGAGGCGGTCGCCGCGCTCCGCGAGGGGACGGTGCCCAAGGGCGACGCCCTCGCGGTTGCCCGCATCGCCGGCATCCAGGCCGCCAAGCGCACCCCCGACCTGGTCCCACTGGCCCACCCGATCGCGGTCCACGCCGTGGAGGTCGACCTGCAGGTGGCCGACCACGGGGTGGTCATCCGCGCCACGGTCCGCACCGCGGACCGCACCGGGGTGGAGATGGAGGCGCTCACCTGTGTCAGCGTCGCCGCCCTGGCGCTCGTCGACATGATCAAGTCGGTCGACCGCAGGGCGACGATCACCGACGTGCGCGTGACCGCCAAGACCGGGGGGCGGTCCGGGGACTGGTCGCGGTGACCCGGTGGCCCGCGGTGGTGCGGGCGGAGCTCCCCTCCGGGACGGTCGTGACGCTGCGGCCGCTGCAGCGCACGGACCGTGCCGCGTGGGACCGGATGCGCCGTGAGGAGGCCGGCTGGCTCCGCCCCTGGGAGGCCACCCTGCCCGGAGGCTCCGGTCCCCCGGCGCCCTTCCGGCGGGTCCGGCGCGACCTGGAGCGGGCGGCCCGGCGCGGCGAGATCCTGCCGTTCGCGATCGACGTCGACGGCCGGCTCGCGGGCCAGATGCACCTGTTCGACATCGTCTGGGGTTCCCGCCACACCGGGACGGCGGGCTACTGGCTGAGCCGGGCCGCGACGGGACGGGGCGTGGCGACGTGGGGCCTGGCGATGCTCATCGACTTCTCGATCCGGGAGGCGGGGCTGCACCGGGTGGAGGTCAACGTGCGCCCGGAGAACGAGCGCAGCCTGGCGGTCGTCCGGCGTCTCGGGCTGCGCGAGGAGGGGCTGCGCCGCGGCCTGGTGCACGTCGACGGGCAGTGGCGGGACCACCTCGGGTTCGCGATCACCGCCGAGGAGCTCCCGCCCGGTGGGCTCACCGGGATGCTGCGGGAGCGGGCCGCGGACCACTAGTCACAGCAATCACACCGGTCACTTCGGCGACACACCGCGATCATGCCGCGGACCGTGCTCGACGCTCCCTATGGTGGCCACGTGCCCTTCGGAAGCCTGATCTTCGTGGTGATCATCGCCGTGTGGGCCGCCTACCTGATCCAGCACTGGATCCGCCGGCGCGACCACGTGGCAACCGCCCGCTCCGTCGACAGGTTCTCCGAGGCCATGCGCGTGCTGGAGCGCCGCCGCGTCACGCCCGTCGCCGAACCCGCCGCCGTGGCCGCACCGACCCCGTTCGACGTGGCACCGGCCCGGCCGGCCCACCCCGACGTGGCCGTCAAGCGGGCCGAGCGCCGGCGCGCCCGTGCCGACCGGCCCGGACGGCGCGCCCCACGCCGCGTCGGCCCGGTGCTCCGGGCGCTCACCCTGCTGCTCGGCGTGGCCGCCCTGGCGGGTGGTGCCGCCGTCGCCGCCCTGCACCTGGGGCCGTGGTGGTCCGCCCCCGCCGGTGCCGGGGTCTTCGTCCTGGCCGTCGCCGTGGTCCGTCTCTCCGTCGCCCGTGCCCGCCGCGCGGAGGTGGGGGAGCGCCTGGCCCGTGGCCGCCGTTCGCGCCAGGCGCCGCCCCCGGCCCGCCGGCACGCCAAGCGACCGCCCGAGGCCCGGATGACCACGGCTCCCGTGGCCGCCGCCCGGGTCCGCGGCTCGGCTCCCCTCTACGTCCCCGCCCCCCGGCGGGTCGAGACCGTGGCGACGGCACCGGACCCCGCGACGGAGCCCGCCGCCACCACCACGGCCACGGGCACCGGGTCGCCGGCACCCCGCCGGTCCGGCGCCGAGGACCCCTACGACATCCAGGCCGCCGACGCCGCGGTCGCCGCCGCGGCGGAGGCCCAGGAGGCGGCTGCCGGGTCTGCCGCTGCGGACGCGCCGGGCACCTGGCGTCCGGTCCCGGTGCCCACCCCGACGTACATGCTCAAGGCCAGGGCACACCGCCCGGCCGCGCCGGCCCCCGCCGACCAGGCGGTGTCCGACCTGCCCTTCGACGGCCACGCCATGGCGCTGGAGGAGGAGTTCGAGGAGCTCCCCGCCGTCAACCTGGGCTGATCCGTCAGTCCTGGCGAACCAGGGGTCGCGACGTGAACAGGTGACGCTCGGTCGTCCCCCCGCGGAAGTCCTCCGCTGCCAGGCTCAGCTGATCGTCGGCCAGCCGGTAGTGCGCCTCGAGGTACTCGTAGCCGGGGCAGGACGCGCCGCGTTCGGCCCACAGCCGGAGCACGTCGTCCGCGACGCCGTAGGTGCCGGCACACACGACGTCGTCCACCCCGCTGCGGCGGATCTCGTACCCACCGGCACCGAACTCGAGGGCGTAGTCGCCGGCGGCTGCCGCTGCCCGGCTCTCGAGCAGCCCGGTCGATCGACGGTCGACGCGGGTGCCGAGCGAGTCCTCCCAGGTCTGTCGCATCGCGTCCGCCAGCTCCTCGCTGGTCCACGACACCACGTAGGTGCCTGAGAGCCTCGCGGCGTCGTCCCGGGCCTCCAGGCCCTGGAGGTGCCCGCGGGGCGGGCAGTCGTCGAACCCGTGGCGGAGGCACTCCGCAGCGGAGAGCCCCCGGGTCAGGAACCTGCGCACGGTCTCGACCAGCCGCTCGGGGTCGGTGGTCACCGTGAGGACCGGCCCGTTGCCGAGGGTGACCACGATGTCGTCGGCGTCCAACCAGCCGAGTCCGTGGACCGGCGTCCGGAGCACGATCTCGTCCACCATGCCGAGGGTCTCGGTGTCCCAGATGCGGAGCATCCCCTCCGACCCGCCCGTGGCGAGCCGGGTGCCGTCCGGGCTCAGGGCGGCGGTGCGGACGGACGCCTCGTGGGCGTCGGCGGAGGACCGACGAGGGAGCAGGGTGCGGTCGTCGAGCAGGTGGATGTCCGACCCGCCTGCCGGGTTGGCCCGGTAGGACCCGATCGTGATGAGCCCCGTGCCGTCCTCCGTGTAGGCGATGATCCCCAGTGCCCGGTCTCCCGGGACATCGGGGCGGACCTCGCTGTCGGTCTCCCAGGTCGAGGTCGACCGGCGGAAGGCCCAGCTCGTTGCGCAGTACCTCACCCGCCTGGCGCAGCGTGCGCAGGGCATCCGCCTGGCGGCCGGCCTGGTACTGGGCCCGGGCGAGGTGTCCCCAGCGGGTCTCCCGGAGCGGTGCCGTGGCGACGCGGCCCCGGGCGACCTGCAGCACCTCGCGGAACCGTCCCGCGGCGAGGCACGCCTCGACCTCGAGGTCCTCGGCGTCCCGGCGCAGCTCCTCGAGCCGCTGGGCCTCGGCGCGTGCCGGCTCCCAGTCCTCGAGCTCGGTCAGCGGAGCTCCCCGCCACAGTTTCAGGGCCTCCCTGGCCGTGTACGCCGCGCGGTCGGGCTCGCCGAGCGCGAGCAGCTGCCGGGCCCGTTCCAGGAGCCGTTCGAAGCGGTGGCTGTCCACCTCCTGGGGGGACAGCGCCAGGACGTAGCCGTGTTCCTGCGTGCGGATCGCCCCGGGGCCCAGGATGCGCCGGAGCCGCACCATGCACCCCTGGACGACCTTGGGCCACGTGGTGGGGGGCTGGTCGCCCCAGAGCGCGTCGGCCAGCACCTCCGCCGGCACGATCTCTCCCCGGCGCATCGCCAGGACCGACAGGACCACCCCGTCCCGCGGCGCGAACAGTGTCCCGTCCGAGGACCCTGCCGGGGTCTCGACCGTCACGGGGCCGAGCACCGCGATGCTCACACCACGATGCTTCGCCCGTCGGGAACGAGGGTCAAGGGCGTGTTTACCGCGCTGTTACCGGCGGTGTCCGCGGGCCGACACCGGGGTAACGGTCGGGAGAACCCCCACGGGCAGGACGCCGGGCCGGGCCGCGTAGGTTGGCCGGGTGAGCGACATGAGCTACCGCCCGCTGGGCTCCTCCGGACTGATGGTCAGCGTCGTGGGCCTGGGCTGCAACGCCTTCGGCACCCGCGTGGACGCCGACCGCGTGACCGCGATCGTCGATGCCGCCGTCGACGAGGGCATCACGTTGTTCGACACGGCCGACGTCTACGGGGCCGGCGCCAGCGAGGAGCTGCTCGGCAAGGCGCTGCGGGGACGTCGCGACCGGGTGGTGGTGGCGACCAAGTTCGGCTCCGACATGGGCGGCAGCAACGGCCCGGACTGGGGCGCCCGCGGGTCGCGCCGCTACATCCGGCGCGCCGTCGAGGCCAGCCTGCGGCGGCTCGGCACCGACTGGATCGACCTCTACCAGCTGCACCGGCCCTGCCCGGTGACCCCCGTCGAGGAGACGCTCGCGGCGCTCGACGAGCTCGTGACCGAGGGCAAGGTCCGTTACGTCGGCTCCTCCAACTTCGCCGCGTGGCAGGTCGTCGACGCCGACTGGACCGCCCGCGAGATCGGCACCGAGCGGTTCGTCTCCGCGCAGAACAAGTACTCCCTCGTCGACCGCCGCGCCGAGACCGAGCTGGTCCCCGCGTGCGAGTCGGTGGGGGCCGGGATCCTGCCCTACTTCCCGCTCGAGTTCGGCCTGCTCACCGGCAAGTACCGCCGTGGCGAGCCGGCGCCGGAGGGCTCCCGGCTCGCCGACCCGCGGCTGGGCCGGCGCCTGGCCGAGGCGAACTGGGATCGCATCGAGGCCGTCGAGGCGTTCGCCCGCGACCGCGGGCTCACCATGCTGCAGGTCGCGATCGGCGGGCTGGCCGCGCAGCCGGCGGTGGCCTCGGTCATCGCCGGGGTGACCACCCCGGAGCAGGTCCGCGCCAACGCGGCCGCCGGCCTCTGGGAGCCCACCCTGGAGGACCTCGCCGCCCTGGGCTGACCGGGCCGGGCAGGGGAGGCCGGAGGGCCGGGGGAGCGTTGCGGACGGTGGCGGGGCCGAATCGGATTCCGCCCGGATCGGGTGCTACAGTGCGTAGCCGCACGACGCACACGGGGCTGTGGCGCAGTTGGTAGCGCGTCTCGTTCGCAATGAGAAGGTCAGGGGTTCGAATCCCCTCAGCTCCACCAGACGACCCCCTCCCGGACCCGGGTGGGGGTCTTTCCGTCCCGGGGTCGCCGTGCCACGGTGTCCCGGTGGGACCGGAGGGCTGGACGCCGCGAGGGGCGCACCGGGAGACGTTCGACGGCCCGGGGCTCGACCCCGGGACCTGGCTGCCGCACTACCTGCCCGCGTGGAGCTCGCGCGACGCCTCCGCGGCCACGTACGAGGTGCGGGAGTCCTGCCTGCACCTGTGGATCCCGCCGGACCAGGGCCTGTGGTGCCACCCCGACCACCAACCGCCGCTGCGGGTCTCCGGGGTGCAGTCCGGCAACCACTCCGGGCCGGTCGGCTCCACCCGGGCCCAGCAGCCCTACCGTGAGGGCCTGACCGTCCGCGAGGAGCAGCAGCCGCTCGCCGGCTGGCTGGTCGGACCCGGGGAGCTCAGCACCCGGTTGCGGATGTCGGTCTCACCCCGGTCCATGGCGGCGCTCTGGCTGGTGGGCATCGAGGACGTGCCGGAGCGCAGCGCCGAGATCTGTGTGGTGGAGGTGTTCGGCAGCGCCGTGGTGCCGGGGCAGGGAGCGGCGGTCGGTGTCGGGTTGCACCCGTTCCGCGACCCGGCGGTCACCGAGGACTTCGCCGCCGTCCGCAGGCCCCTCGACGTCGGCAGCTGGCACACGTATGCCGTGCGCTGGTCCGCGGACGGGGCCACCTTCCTCGTGGACGGGGAGGCGGTCCGCCGGTGCGCCCGCCCGCCGACCTACCCGATGCAGCTCATGGTGGCGGTCTTCGACTTCCCGGGCTCGGCCGCGCCCGGCGACGAGGCCGTCCCGGAGCTGTGGGTGGACGAGATCAGCTGGGTGCCCTGGACAGGGTGACGCAGCACCGGCCGGGCGCGGGCTCCAGCCGGGCGACCAGCCCACCGCCGGCCAGGCGCTCGCAGAACGCACCCAGCAGCGACAGGTTCATCCCGCAGACCAGGGCGGTGTGCTCGCGGGCCAGCGCGTGGAACGGGCAGTTGGCCAGCACCACCCGGTCGCCCTCGCGGCGCGGCTCGTAGCCCTCCTCCGCCAGCACCCGCATCGCGACGTCCTCCGCGCCCCGGGACCCGGCACCCCTGGGAGCCCGCTCCGCCAGGGCGGCACCCCGGGACGCGGCGACCTCACGGAGCGTCTTGTCCACGGCGCGGCCCTGCTCCAGGGCGGACGACACGGCGGCGGCCAGCAGCTGGCCGGCGCGGGCGTAGTCGCGGTCCGGCAGCGTGACCGAGAACTCCCGGTCGGCGCGCTGGTACCGCTTCGCCGGGCGGCCCGCGCCCGGCCCGGCCCGGCCGGTGGTGCGGGCGTAGCCGGCGGTGAGCAAACCGTCGGCGGCCAGCCGGTCGAGGTGGAACTTGGCCCGGTGGCGGGGGATGTCCAGCGCCCGGGCCGCCTCGTCGCGGGTGACCGGCTCGTCCCGGCCCGCGACGTACCGGTACAGGGCGCGGCGCACCGGGTCGGCCAGCGACCCGATGCGCTCGACGTCGCGGTCCTCCAGGGGGCTCATGCTCACCCGCCCTCCCTTGACGGCAGTGGTGCGGATCTCTAGCGTACAGGTATTCGTCCGATAGAGAGGTCGACGATGACGAGCTCCCTCCACCTGGCCGAGCCCACGGCACACAGCCGCGGGTCGCGGCCGGACCTGGACGAGGCGGCGCGGGCGGCCGCGGCGTTCCTGCGCGCCCTCGGGGTCGACGTCGACGAGCCGGGCACCCGGCGCAGCCCGGCGCGCATGGCCCGGGCGTACGCCGCGATGCTCACCCCGGAGCCGTTCGACCTGACGACGTTCGACAACGACGAGGGCTACGACGAGATGGTCCTCGTGCGCTCGGTGCCGGTCCGCTCGCTGTGCGAGCACCACTTCCTGCCGTTCACGGGGGTCGCGCACGTGGCGTACCTGCCCGGTGACCGGATCCTGGGGCTGAGCAAGTTCGCCAGGGTGGTGCAGCTGTTCTCGCGACGGCCCCAGGTGCAGGAGCGGCTGACCCAGCAGGTGGCCGGTTGGCTGGACGAGGAGCTCGCGCCCCGCGGCGTGGGCGTCGTGGTGGAGGCGGAGCACAGCTGCATGTCGCTGCGCGGGGTCCGGGTCGACGGTGCCGTCACCCGCACCTGCGCCCTGCGCGGGGCGATGCGTGACCCCGCGACGAGGGCGGAGTTCCTGTCCCTCGTCGCCGGCTGAGAGGAGATGACGGTGGCCGAGCCGGGAGTCGTGGTCGTCGGCGGCGGGCTCGCCGGCGCCAAGGTGGTCCAGACCCTCCGCGAGGAGGGGTATGACGGTGCGCTCACCCTGGTCGGTGACGAGCCGCACCGGCCCTACGAGCGCCCGCCGCTGTCGAAGGAGTACCTCCAGGGGCGCGCGCCGCTGGAGAAGGCGTTCGTGCACCCCGAGGACTGGTACGCCGGGCACGGGGTGGACCTGCGGCTCGGGCACCGGGCGGTCGCCCTCGACCGCGAGCGGCACGAGGTGCACCTCGACGTGGGTGAGGTCGTCCCCTACCGCTACCTGGTCCTCGCGACCGGGTCCGAGCCGCGCCTGCTCCGGGTCCCGGGCGCCGAGCTCGGCGGCGTGCACACGCTGCGCCGGGTCGCCGACAGCGACGCGTTGCGCCAGGCGTTCGGCCGTGGGGGCCGGCTCGTCGTCGTCGGGGGCGGGTGGCTCGGGCTGGAGGTGGCCGCCGCGGCGCGGATGGCCGGGGTGGAGGTCACCGTCCTCGAGGCGGCCGAGCAGCCGCTGCTGGCCGTGCTCGGGGAGGAGATGGCGCGGTACTTCGCCGAGCTGCACCGCCGACACGGCGTGGACCTGCGCACCGGAGCCGCGGTGCGGGCCTTCCACGGCCGGGACGGGCACGTCGCCGAGGTGGAGGTGGACGACGAGGTGGTCCCCGCCGACCTCGTGCTCGTCGCGGTGGGCGCCGCGCCGGTGACCGGGCTCGCCGAGGAGGCCGGGCTGGAAGTGGACAACGGCGTCCTGGTCGACGAGCAGCTGCGCACCTCCGACCCGGCCGTGCTGGCCGTGGGCGACGTGGCCAACGCCCGCAACACCGCCCTCGGGCGGCGGCTGCGGGTCGAGCACTGGGACAACGCCCGGCGGCAGGGCAAGCTCGCCGCCAGGGTGATCCTGGGCCGCGACGACCGCTACGACTGGGTGCCGTACTTCTACACCGACCAGTACGACCTCGGCATGGAGTACGTCGGCCTCGGCGGCGCCGGGGACCGGGTCGTCGTCCGCGGCGACACCGCCAGCGGCGAGTTCATCGTCTTCTGGGTGGGCGGTGACGGCCGGGTGACGGCGGCGATGAACGTCAACACCTGGGACGTCAACGACGACCTGCGCGCCCTCGTCGGCCGGCGGGTCGACCCGGCGCGCCTGGCCGACCCGGCGGTGCCCCTCGCCGGGCTGTGAGCCCCACCCGGTAGCCTCGCGGCGGGTCCACCGCGGACCCGTCCGGCCGCCCGACGACGTGCGGCCGGACACCGGAACCGACACGTGAGGAACCACGATGGGCGCTGTTGACCTTCGCGGACGCAGCCTGTTGAGCCTGCAGCACCACACCGCCGAGGAGATCACCTACCTGCTCGACCTGGCCGCCGAGCTCAAGGCCGCCAAGCGGGCCGGGACCGAGGAGCAGCGGCTGCGAGGACGGAACATCGCCCTGATCTTCGAGAAGACCTCGACCCGCACCCGGTGCGCCTTCGAGGTCGCGGCCCACGACCAGGGCGCCCACGTCACCTACCTCGACCCGGTATCCAGCCAGATCGGCCACAAGGAGTCGATCAAGGACACCGCCCGGGTGCTGGGGCGCATGTTCGACGCCATCGAGTACCGCGGGTCGGCACAGGCGGTCGTCGAGGAGCTCGCCGAGCACGCGGGCGTCCCGGTCTACAACGGCCTCACCGACGACTGGCACCCGACGCAGATGCTCGCCGACGTCCTCACCATGCGCGAGCACGGTGGCAAGCCGCTGGCCGAGGTGTCCTACGCCTACGTGGGTGACGCCCGCAACAACATGGGCAACTCGCTCCTCCTCGTGGGGGCCAAGCTCGGGATGGACGTGCGGATCGGCGCCCCGGCGGACCTGCAGCCGGACGCCGCGCTCATCGAACGGTGCCGTGAGATCGCCGCGGAGACCGGCGCCCGGGTCACGGTCACCGAGGACCCGCAGGAGGCGGTCCGGGGCGTGGACTTCCTGCACACCGACGTCTGGGTCTCCATGGGCGAGCCGGTCGAGGCGTGGGAGGAGCGCATCGGCCTGCTGCTGCCCTACCAGGTGAACGCGGACCTCATGGCCGCCACCGGCAACGCCGACGTGCGGTTCATGCACTGCCTGCCCGCGTTCCACGACACGAACACCGCCGTGGGCCGGCAGCTGGTCGAGCGCCACCCGGAGCTGGCCGACGGCCTGGAGGTGACCGACGAGGTGTTCGAGTCGCCGGCCAGCGTGGTCTTCGACCAGGCGGAGAACCGGATGCACACCATCAAGGCGCTGATGGTCGCCACGCTCGCGTGAGAGGCTGGTGGGTATGACGACGGGGGACGGCGTCGAGCCGCAGCAGGCTGCCGGGACGCTCGGCACCGAGGCGACGGCCACGCCGGTGCCGGAGCCGGCCCGGGGCGGGCTGACCCTGCGCGACCCGGCCCACCGGGTGTGCCGTCGGGCGATCGCCTACTGGACCGTCGAGTCGCTGCTCTGGTCCGGGCTGCTCCTCGTCGCCGCCACCGTCGTGTACTTCTTCGTGCTGCCCGAGCGCTGGTGGTGGGTCACCGTGCTCTACGCGCTGGTGGTCGTGGAGTTCGTCGTCGACGTCCTGGTCAAGCCCCGGTGGCGGTATGCCGTGCACCGCTGGGAGGTGACGCCGGTCGCGGTGTACACCCGGACGGGCTGGCTGAGCCGCGAGCAGCGCATCGCCCCCCTGTCCCGCGTGCAGACCGTCGACACCAAGCGCGGCGCCCTGATGCGGCTGTTCCGCCTGGCGTCGATCACGGTCACCACCGCCTCGGCCGCGGGACCGATCACCATCGCGGCGCTGGACGAGGACGAGGCCCAGCGCGTCGTCGCCGAGCTCACCGAGATCACCGGCCGCACCGAGGGTGACGCCACGTGACCGAGCGGCCGCTGCCGCCCCCGGAGGGCGCTCCGGTCCCGCTGCCCCCGCCCTCCGGGGCACCCGCGAGGGACCTGCCACCGCCGGCCGGGCCGCCGGTCGACCTGCCGCCGCCCCCGGAGGTGGCCCGGGTCGGGGTCTGGCACCAGCTCAACCCGAAGATGCTGCTGGTCTACCCGGTGCGCACCGCCGGCGCGCTCGCGCTGCCGTTCCTCATCGCGTTCCTCGGGGTCCGCGGGGGCAGCCCCGACTGGGCCCTGCAGTTCGGCGGGATCTTCGCCGGCCTGGCGGTGCTGGGCGGGCTCATCCCGTGGTTCACCACCCGCTACCGGTTCACCGAGACCCAGCTCCAGGTGCGCCGCGGGCTGCTCAACCGCTCGGTGGTCACCGCGCCGCTGGACAGGGTGCGCAGCGTCGACCTGGAGTCCAGCCTGCTGCACCGCGTCCTCGGGCTGGCCAAGGTGAAGATCGGCACCGGGGTCGACGACACCAGGATCGAGCTGGATGCCCTCGGCACCGCCGAGGCGGTCGAGCTGCAGCGGTACCTGCTGACCCGCAGCGAGGCGGTCGACGCGCCACCGCCCGGTGAGGCGCTGACCGGTGAGGAGGTGCCGGCCCCCGGGGCGGCGCCGCGGGAGCAGGTGCTGGCCGAGATCGACTGGTCCTGGCTGCGGTTCGCCCCGTTCAGCCTGTCCAGCCTGGCGATCGTCGCCGCCGTCCTGGGTGTCGGCTCGCAGTTCGTCGACGAGGTCGAGATCGACTCCGAGCAGGTCCAGGAGGCCTGGGGCTGGGTCGTCGCCCAGAGCATCGTCGTCCTCGTGGGCGCGCTGCTGCTCGCCGTGCTCGTCGGGTGGGTGGCCCTGTCCACGCTCAACTACATCGTCCAGTGGTGGAACCTGCGGGTGGTCCGTCAGCCCGGCGGCACGCTCAAGGTGACCCGGGGCCTCATCACCACCCGGTCGACCACCATCGAGGAGGCCCGGGTCCGCGGCGTCCGGATGGTCGAGCCGCTGCTGCTGCGCCTGGTCCGGGGTGCCGAGCTGTCGACCCTGGCCACCGGGGTCGGGCAGGGCGGCACGACCAAGGTGCTGCCGCCCTCGCCGCGGGAGGTCAACCAGGCCGTGGGGGCGACGCTGCTGCAGGAGGACGAGCCGCTGACCATCCGGCTGCGCGAGCACGGCCCCGCCTCGCGACGCCGCCAGCTGGTGCGGGCGCAGTGGACGACGGTGTCCGTCATGGTCCCGGTGCTGGCCCTGACCTGGTGGCTGTCGCTGCCCTGGTGGGTGCCGTCGGGTGCGTTCGCCGTCCTCGTCGTGCTGTCGTGGCTCCTGGGTGCCGAGACGTACCGCAACCTGGGCCACGCCCTCACCGCGCGCTACCTCGTCGCCGGCTCGGGGACCACCCAGCGGGAGCGCACCGCGCTGGAGCGGGCCGGGATCATCGGCTGGGTGGTGCGGCAGAGCTTTTTCCAGCGCCGCCGCGGGCTGGCCACCCTGGTGGCGACCACCGCCGCCGGGCCCGAGCACGTCGAGGTGGCGGACCTGCCCCTGGAGACGGCCATCGCGCTGGCGGACGCCGCGACGCCGGGACTGCTCGACCAGTTCGCCGGGGGTCCACCGTCGCCGCCGCGACACCACCGCGGCGGTTGGGGAGACTTGTAGGCGTGGACAACCTGTCGGCCATCTACGACCGGGCGACGTTCCTCTTCGAGGCGAAGCGGTACGCCGAGGCGGCGGACCTGTTCGCACAGCTGGCGGAGGCCGAGCCGAACTACCACGAGGTGCAGCTCTACCTGGCCCGCGCCTACTACTACTCCGCCCAGCTCGGCCGCGCCGAGCAGACACTGCGGGCCATCGTGGAGCGGTGGCCCAGCGACGCCTACGCCTACTTCGTCCTGGCCCGCACCCTGCAGCGGGCCGGCCGGGCGGAGGAGGGGCGGCGCTACCTCCTCATCGCCCAGGCCATGGGCATGGAGGACTAGCTCAGGTCCAGAAGTCGAACCACATCCGCAGCTTCCACTGGTCGCGGGGGATCACCTCGGCGGTGTGCACCGGGTAGTACCAGAGGAACCACGCGACGGCCGCCGCGACATACAGGATCACCACGACCGTGCCCCAGCGCCGCCGCGTCGCCGAGGCCGTCGGAGGACCCAGGACCAGGCCGAGGCAGTAGGTGACCACGAGCACCAGCCACGGCACGAAGGCCACCGCGTAGAACGAGTAGATCGTGCGCTCCTGGTAGAGGAACCAGGGCAGCCAGCCGGCGACGACCCCCGACAGCGCCGCGCCCGCGCGCCAGTCCCGGCCCAGGATCCACATCGCGGCCACGACGAGCAGGCCGGCGGTGGCCCCCCACCAGACGAACAGGTTGCCGAGCGAGGCGATGTACTTCACGCACTCCGCCGCGGTGCAGCCGTCCTGACCCTCGGTCGGCCACTGCGCGTAGAACAGCGTGGGCCGGCCCTGGACGATCCACGACCAGGGGTTGGAGGACCAGGCGTGCTCGTTCTGCAGCCCGACGTGGAAGGTCATGACCTCCTGGTGGTAGGACCACAGCGACCGGAGGCTGTCCGGGACCAGCCGGGCCAGCCCCTCTGCCGGGTGCTCCGCGGCCCAGTTCCGCTTGTAGCCGTCGTCGCTGGCGAACCACCCGGCCCAGGTGGCCAGGTAGGTGAGCAGCGCCACCGGGACCAGGGTGAGGAACGCCGGTATGCCGTCGCGCACCACCCCGGCGCGGAACCACCGCCGTTGTCCGGTGGCCCGCCGGGCCCCCAGGTCCCACCAGACGGTCATCAACCCGAACGCGGCGAGGAAGAACCCACCGGACCACTTCGTGCCCATCGCCAGGCCCAGGCAGACCGCGGCGAGGACCCGCCACCACCGGATCCCCAGGCCCGGCCCGTAGCGCCCGCCACCCTCCGGCCCGAGCGCGGCGACCCGCTCGGCCAGCCGGGCCCGCGCCCGGTCGCGGTCGGCCAGGAGCGCGCAGAACGCCGCGAGCACCCAGAACATGACGAAGACGTCCAGCAGCCCGGTCCGGGAGTGGACGAAGTGGTGCCCGTCGACGGCCAGGAGGGTGGCGGCGACCGTGGCCAGCGTCGCGCTGTGGAACATCCGCCACGCGGCCCGTCCGACCATGAGGATGGACAGGGTGCCGACCACCGCGGCGGCGATCCGCCAGCTGTAGCTGTTCTCCACCCCGAACAGCCACTCGCCGGCGCCGATCATCCACTTGCCGACCGGCGGGTGGACGACCATGTCCGGCTCCGGGCCCCACACGTCCGGCGTGCCGGCGGTGAAGAGGACATCGGGCTCCTCGAGGCCGGAGCGGACCCGCCGCTCGTGGCCGAAGAGGATCATGGACCAGCCCTGCTTGACGTAGTAGGTCTCGTCGAAGACCAGCTGGTGCGGGTGCCCGAGGTTGACGAGCCGCAGCACGCCACCGACGGCCATCGCCAGGAGCGGGCCCCACCATCCCCACCGGACCGAGCCGGCGGTGGGGGGCGTCCCCAGCAGGCGTTCCCGCAGCGGGGGCCGGGTCGCGACCGCCGTGGAGCCGGGGCGGGTCTGTGTGGCGGCCGTCACGCGGTCATCGTAAGCGGGTCCGGGGCGGCGGGCGGGAGGGGCGGTAGTAGAGTCGCCCCCGTGGCCACCTCAACCGTCTCCGCAGGTAAGAGCGCCCGCTCGTCGGTGAGCACCATCATCGCGAAGGTCATCGTCGCGGTGACCGGGATCGTCTTCGTCGCCTACGTGGTCGCCCACATGTACGGCAACCTGATGATCCTGGGCGGCAAGGACGCCTTCAACGACTACGCCCACCACCTGCGCGTCCTCGGGGAGCCGATGCTGCCCTACGGCGGCTTCCTCTGGGTGATGCGCGTGGTGCTCATCGCCTCCCTCATCGGGCACGCCGGGGCGGCCGTCTGGCTGTGGCGCCGCGCGGGGCGGGCCCGCAGCACCCGCTACGTGGCGCGGCGGCCGCTGAGCTACGGCACCTTCTACGCCAGGGCGATGCGCTGGGGCGGGGTCGCCCTGCTGCTGTTCGTCGTCTTCCACCTGCTGCACCTGACGACGAACACCATCAAGATCAACGGCGACTACAAGCTGCCCGCCGACCGGCTGGTCTCCAGCTTCGAGGTGTGGTGGGCGGTGCTGGTCTACCTCCTGGCGGTCCTCGCCCTGGGCATGCACCTGCTGCACGGGATCTGGGGTGCGGGCATGACCCTGGGCCTCAACACGAGCCTGCGCGCCGCCGAGTGGATCCGGCTGACCGCGATCGTCGTCGCGACGGTGGCGGTCGTCGGGTTCATGGTGCCGCCGTTGGCCATCCTGTTCGGACTCGCCCCCTGACGACCGCTCGCACACTGAGGACGGAGCGCAGCACATGACCGACACCCTGATCGAGGGCCTCTACCGCGAGGGCGCGCCCATCCGGGACACCAAGGCCCCGCCCGGCGACATCACCAAGAAGTGGGAGACCCGCAAGTTCGAGGCGGCCCTGGTCAACCCGGCGAACCGGCGCAAGCTGACCGTCATCATCGTCGGCACCGGCCTGGCCGGTGCCTCCGCCGCGGCGACGCTGGGGGAGCAGGGGTACAACGTCAAGAGCTTCTGCTACCAGGACAGCCCCCGTCGGGCCCACTCGATCGCGGCGCAGGGCGGCATCAACGCCGCGAAGAACTACAAGGGCGACGGCGACTCGGTCTTCCGGCTCTTCTACGACACCGTGAAGGGTGGCGACTACCGGTCCCGGGAGAGCAACGTCTACCGGCTGGCCGAGGTCAGCGCCAACATCATCGACCAGTGCGTGGCCCAGGGCGTGCCGTTCGCCCGCGAGTACGGCGGCCTGCTGGACAACCGCTCCTTCGGCGGCGTGCAGGTGTCGCGCACCTTCTACGCCCGCGGGCAGACCGGGCAGCAGCTCCTCCTCGGCGCCTACCAGGCACTGGAGCGCCAGGTCGCGGCGGGCACCGTGCAGATGTTCGCCCGCCACGAGATGCTCGAGCTCATCGTGGCCGACGGCCGGGCCCGCGGCATCGTGGCCCGGGACCTGGTGACCGGAGAGATCGAGGTCCACCTGGCCGACGCGGTCGTCCTGGCCTCCGGTGGCTACGGCAACGTGTTCTTCCTGTCCACCAACGCCATGGGCAGCAACGTCACCGCCACCTGGCGGGCGCACCGCAAGGGCGCCTACTTCGGCAACCCCTGCTTCACCCAGATCCACCCGACCTGCATCCCGGTGACCGGGACCCACCAGTCCAAGCTCACCCTGATGAGCGAGTCGCTGCGCAACGACGGGCGCATCTGGGTGCCCAAGCGCCGGGAGGACTGCGACAAGGACCCGCGGGAGATCCCCGACGAGGACCGGGACTACTACCTGGAGCGGATCTACCCCGCCTTCGGCAACCTCGTCCCCCGCGACATCGCCTCCCGCCAGGCGAAGAACGTCTGCGACGAGGGGCGTGGCGTCGGGCCGATGGTCGGCGACTTCCGCCGCGGGGTCTACCTCGACTTCGCCGACGCGATCGCCCGGCTCGGTGAGGACGCCGTCCGCGCCAAGTACGGCAACCTCTTCGACATGTACCAGCAGATCACGGGGGAGAACCCCTACGAGGTCCCGATGCGGATCTACCCTGCGGTGCACTACACGATGGGCGGCCTGTGGGTCGACTACGACCTCGAGTCCACGATCCCTGGCCTGTTCGTGGCCGGCGAGGCCAACTTCTCCGACCACGGCGCCAACCGGCTCGGCGCCTCGGCGCTGATGCAGGGCCTGGCGGACGGCTACTTCGTGCTGCCCAACACGATCCGCGACTACCTCGCCAAGGGTCCCTACCCCAAGCTCGACGACAACGACCCGGCCGTGGTCGAGGCCCGCCAGGAGGTCGAGAGCCGGGTCAACCGGCTGCTGTCGATCAACGGCGAGCGCAGCGTCGACTCCTTCCACCGCGAGCTCGGCAACATCATGTGGGAGTACTGCGGCATGGAGCGGACCGAGGAGGGCCTGCGCAAGGGCATCGACCTCATCCGTGCGCTGCGGGACGAGTTCTGGCGCAACGTGCGGGTGCTCGGGTCGGCGGACACGCTCAACCAGTCCCTGGAGAAGGCCGGCCGGGTCGCCGACTTCCTCGAGCTGGGCGAGCTGATGTGCATCGACGCCCTGCACCGGCGGGAGTCCTGCGGTGGCCACTTCCGTGCCGAGTCCCAGACCGAGGACGGCGAGGCGCTGCGCCACGACGACGAGTTCGCCTACGTCGCCGCGTGGGAGTGGGGCGGTGAGGGGCAGCCGCCGATCCTGCACAAGGAGCCCCTGGTCTACGAGAACATCGAGCTGAAGCAACGGAGCTACAAGTGAAGGTCACCGTCAGGATCTGGCGACAGGACGGCCCGCAGGCCGAGGGCGCTCTCAAGGACTACGAGCTCGACGACATCTCCGAGGACATGTCGTTCCTGGAGATGCTCGACGTCCTCAACGAGCGCCTCATCGCCAGGGGCGAGGAGCCGGTGGCCTTCGACAGCGACTGCCGCGAGGGCATCTGCGGCATGTGCGGCCTGATGATCAACGGCGAGGCGCACGGCCCGGTGCGCACCACCACCTGCCAGCTCCACATGCGCTCCTTCGCCGACGGTGACGTCATCACCGTCGAGCCGTGGCGGGCCGACCCGTTCCCGGTCATCAAGGACCTCGTCGTGGACCGGTCGGCGTTCGACCGGATCATCCAGGCGGGTGGCTTCATCTCGGTCAACACCGGCGCGGCACCGGAGGCGCACTCCACGCCCGTGCCCAAGGAGAACGCCGACCGGGCGTTCATGGCCGCCGAGTGCATCGGCTGCGGCGCCTGCGTCGCGGCCTGCCCCAACGCCTCGGCGATGCTGTTCATGGGCGCCAAGGTCACCCACCTGGGCGAGCTGCCCCAGGGCCAGCCCGAGCGCGACGCCCGGGTGGTCTCGATGGTGGCCCAGCACGACGCGGAGGGCTTCGGCGGGTGCACCAACCTGGGCGAGTGCTCCCGCGCCTGCCCCAAGGGCATCCCGCTCAACGTCATCTCCCAGATGAACGCCGACCTGCGGCGCGCCAAGCGGCACGGGAACTGAGCCGTGGCCGGGGCGCTGGTCCTGGCGGCGACCCCGATCGGTGACAGCCGTGACGCCCCGCCACGGTTGCTCGAGGAGCTGTCCGGGGCGGACGTGGTCGCCGCCGAGGACACCCGACGGCTGCAGCGGCTCTGCCAGCGGCTCGGGGTGACCCCGCGGGGGCAGGTCCTCAGCTACCACGAGCACAACGAGGCCGCGCGCACCCCCGAGCTGGTGGAGCGGGTCGCGGCCGGTGACCGGGTGGTGCTCGTCACCGACGCCGGTATGCCGTCGGTCTCCGACCCCGGGTACCGGCTGGTCGCTGCGGTGGCCGCGCGGGGCCTGCGGGTGACCTGCGTGCCCGGCCCGAGCGCGGTGCTGGCCGCGCTCGCGGTCTCCGCGCTGCCGGTCGACCGGTTCTGCTTCGAGGGGTTCCTCCCCCGCCGTCCGGGGGAGCGCGCGCGGGCGGTCGCCGCGCTGGCCGCGGAGCCGCGGACGATGGTCTTCTTCGAGGCGCCGCACCGGCTGGCGGCCATGCTCCGGGCGCTCGCCGACGGGCTGGGGGAGGACCGGCCGGCCGCGGTGTGCCGGGAGCTGACCAAGACCTACGAGGAGGTCCGCCGCGGGACGCTCCGCGAGCTCGCGGCGTGGGCCGCCGAGGGGGTGCGCGGGGAGATCACGGTGGTCGTCGCCGGGGCGCCGGCGGCCGAGCCCGGGGCGGTCGACCTCGACACCCTGGTGGAACGCGTCGAGGAGCGGGTGCGGGCGGGGGAGCGTCTCAAGGACGCCAGTGCCGCCGAGGCGCAGGCGGCGGGGGTGTCCCGGAAGGTGCTCTACGACGCGGTGCTGGCAGCCCGTCAGCGGTAGCCCTGCTCGGCCAGCAGCTGGTTGCGCCGGTTGCGTCGCTTCCGGGCCCGGTTCCACAGGGCGAAGCCGGCCCAGAGCATGAGGACGAGCAGCACCAGCACGAGGACCGGCAGGAACAGGGCCGCCAGGCTCAGCGACACCGACGCCCCGTCCTCGGCCGCGGACACGACCGGTGCCCCGACCCCGAGCGTCGTCGCGTTGACCACCGGGCGGGTGACCGCCTTGCCGGTGTGGACCAGCCCGGACACGATGACGCCCAGCACCACACCGACCCACGGGTTGTCGACGAAGAACTGCGAGCTGTTCTCGAAGTCCTCGGCCGCCTGGGTCGCGGCGAAGATCAGGCCACCGGTGGCGGGCCGGATGAACGTGCCGACGGCGTCGTTGATGTGGTCGACGATGGCGACCTTGTCGAGCACCACCTCGGCGATGAGGAGCACGGCGGCCGCGCCGATCGCCCACCCCGACTCGATCCAGGCGAACTGCTCGGGCAGGTTGATGTAGTCGGTGTAGCGGGCGACGAGGGCGACGATGAGGAAGGGGATGTAGGCGTTGAGGCCCGCCGCGGCGGACAGCCCCATCCCGGTGAGTGCAGCGAGCATCCCTCGCCCCCTTCGCTCGGTGCGCCGTCGTCCGGCGCCTCGGTGTCAGTGAACCACGCGCCCCTCCGACGTGTTCCGCGCTCGTGCGGTTCCCGGGGCCGTCAGGACCCACGGGCCGCCCGGACGTCGTGGTGCGGCCAATAGACTCCCGCCCATGACCCGAGTCCTGTCTGCCGTCGCCTGGCCGTACGCCAACGGCCCGCGCCACATCGGCCACGTCGCCGGTTTCGGCGTGCCCTCCGACGTGTTCAGCCGGTACATGCGCATGGCCGGTCACGACGTGCTCATGGTCTCGGGCACCGACGAGCACGGCACCCCGATCCTCGTCGCGGCCGACAAGGAGGGCGTGGGCGCCCGGGAGCTGGCCGACCGCAACAACGCCCTCATCGTCGAGGACCTCACCGCACTGGGGTTGTCCTACGACCTGTTCACCCGCACCACGACGCGGAACCACTACGCGGTGGTGCAGGAGATGTTCACCACGGTGCACCGGAACGGCTACCTGGTGGAGCAGGTGACCCAGGGGGCGATCAGCCCGTCCACCGGGCGGACCCTGCCCGACCGCTACATCGAGGGCACCTGTCCCATCTGCGGGTTCCCGGAGGCGCGGGGCGACCAGTGCGACAACTGCGGGAACCAGCTGGACCCGACCGACCTCATCGACCCGCGCAGCAAGATCAACGGGGAGACGCCGGAGTTCGTCGAGACCCGGCACTTCTTCCTCGACCTGCCGGCGCTGGCCGACGCCCTGCGGGCCTGGCTGGACGAGCGGGAGGCGTCCGGCACCTGGCGGCCCAACGTCATCAAGTTCTCCCGCAACATCCTCGACGACATCAGGCCGCGGGCGGTCACCCGTGACATCGACTGGGGCATCCCGATCCCGCTGGAGGGGTGGCGGGACCAGCCGAACAAGCGGATCTACGTCTGGTTCGACGCCGTCATCGGCTACCTGTCCGCGTCGATCGAGTGGGCCCGGCGCATCGGCGACCCCGACCGCTGGCGGGAGTGGTGGAACGACCCCGAGGCGCTGAGCTACTACTTCCAGGGCAAGGACAACATCACCTTCCACGCCCAGATCTGGCCCGCCGAACTGCTCGCCTACGCCGGCAAGGGCTCCCGCGGCGGCACCCCCGGCCCCTACGGGGAGCTCAACCTGCCCACCGAGGTGGTGGCCAGCGAGTTCCTCACCATGGAGGGCCGGCAGTTCTCCTCCTCGCGGGGCGTGGTCATCTACGTGCGCGACGTCCTGGCGCGCTACGGCCCCGACCCGCTGCGGTACTTCATCTGCGCCGCCGGGCCGGAGAGCCAGGACAGCGACTTCACCTGGGCCGAGTTCGTCCAGCGCAACAACTCCGAGCTGGTCGCCGGGTGGGGCAACCTGGTCAACCGCACCGCGTCGATGATCCACAAGAGCTTCGGCGAGATCCCGCCCGCCGGGCCGCTGGAGCCGGTCGACGAGGCGCTGCTGGCGACGGTGCGCGGCGCCTTCGACACCGTCGGGTCGCTCATCGAGCGGCACCGGCAGCGCGCCGCGATCGCGGAGGCCATGCGGGTCGTCGGCGAGGCCAACCGCTACGTCTCGGAGACCCAGCCGTTCAAGCTCAAGGCCCCCGAGGAGCGGGAGCGGCTGGGCACGGTGCTGCACGTCCTCGCCCAGGCGGTCCAGGACCTCAACACCCTGCTGTCGCCGTTCCTGCCGCACAGCGCCAACGTCGTGCACCGGGTCCTGGGCGGCACCGGCGAGTTCATGCCGATGCCGCGGATCGAGCACGTCGAGGACCTCGACGGCGGGCCGGGCTACCCGGTCATCACCGGCGAGTACTCCGCCACCCCCCGGTGGGAGTCCCGCCCCGTCGTCGCCGGCACCCCCGTCCCGAAGCCCGCCCCGGTCTTCACCAAGCTCGACCAGTCCGTCGTCGACGAGGAGCTCGGGCGGATGCGCCGGGAGGCAGGCGAGCCGGAGCCGGAGGCCGCCGGCGAGCAGGCCGGATGACCGACCGTCGCCTGGCCCAGCTGCCCCCGGCGCCGGACCCGCTGCCGCTGCCGGTGGTGGACAACCACTGCCACCTGGACATCACCCGCGACGGGGCGCCGGCGACCGACGTCGCCACCGCTCTGGACCGGGCCCGGGCGGTGGGCGTCGACCGGGTCGTCCAGATCGGCTGCGACCTGGCGTCGGCGCGGTGGACGGTGCAGGTCGTCGAGGAGCACGACGCGCTGCTCGGCGGGGTGGCGCTGCACCCCAACGAGGTTCCGACCCTCGCCGCCGCCGGGGAGCTGGACCGCGCGCTCGACGAGATCGAGCGCCTCGCCGTCCACCCCCGGGTGCGGGCCGTCGGCGAGACCGGGCTGGACTACTACCGCACCGGGCCGGAGGGGCGCCGGGACCAGCAGGAGGCCTTCCGTCGTCACATCGACCTGGCCAGGCGCACCGGTAAGGCGCTGCAGATCCACGACCGGGACGCCCACGAGGACGTGCTGCGGATCCTCACCGAGGAGGGGGCGCCGGACCGGGTCGTTCTGCACTGCTTCTCCGGGGACATCGAGATGGCCCGCGAGTGCGTGCGCCGGGGCTACTACCTGTCGTTCGCGGGGACGGTGACCTTCAAGAACGCCCGTGACCTGCGGGACGCGCTCGCGGTGACCCCGCTGGAGCACCTGCTCGTCGAGACCGACGCGCCCTACCTCACCCCGGCGCCCTACCGCGGCCAGGTCAACGCCTCCTACCTGGTCCCGCTCACCGTCCGCGCCATGGCCGCGACGCTCAACGTCGCGGTGCCGACCCTGTGCGAGGCGCTTTCCGCCAACAGCGAGGCGGTCTACGGGCCGTGGTGAGCGCCGACGAGGGCCCGGTCCCCGATCACGGCGAGGCGCTGCTGGGTCCCGCGGAGATCCGCGACCTCGCCGCCCGGCTCGGGCTGCGCCCCACCAAGCAGTGGGGACAGAACTTCGTCATCGACCCCAACACCGTGCGGCGGATCGTGCGCGCCGCGCAGGTCGGGCCGGACGACGTCGTCGTCGAGGTGGGGCCGGGGCTGGGCTCGCTGACCCTCGCCCTGCTGCCGCGGGTCCGCCACGTCACCGCCATCGAGGTGGACCCGGTGCTCGCCGGGCAGCTGCCGGAGACCGTCGGCTCCCGGGCGCCGGGGCTCGCCGACCGGCTCACCGTCGTGGCCACCGACGCGCTGCGGGTCACCCAGGTCCCCGAGCCCCAGCCGACCGCCCTGGTCGCCAACCTGCCGTACAACGTCGCCGTGCCGGTCGTGCTCCACCTCCTGGAGGTCCTCCCCACGCTGCGCCGGGTCCTGGTCATGGTCCAGCTCGAGGTGGCCGAACGGCTCGCCGCGGCCCCCGGGAGCAAGGTCTACGGCGTGCCCAGCGTCAAGGCCGCCTGGTACGCCAGCGTGCGTCCGGCCGGCCGCGTCGGCCGCACCGTCTTCTGGCCCGCCCCCAACGTCGACTCGGGCCTGGTCGCCATGGACCGCCGGGACCCGCCCCCGACCACGGCGACGCGCCAGGAGGTGTTCGCGGTCGTGGACGCGGCGTTCGCCCAGCGACGCAAGACCCTGCGGGCCGCGCTGGCCGGTTGGGCGGGCTCGGCCGCCCGGGCCGAGGAGGTGCTGCGCCGCGCGGGCGTCGATCCCGCCCAGCGCGGGGAGAAGCTCGACGTCACGGCGTTCGCCGCCATCGCCGCGGCCGCCCGCGACACCCCGGCGTGAGGGGCCGGGTGCGGGGCCCCGGAGCGGCCGACCCGCGGACCTGCCCGCAACCGCCTAGGGTGGCGCCATGAGCCTCGCCGCCGACCTCCGGGGAGTGACCGTCCGCGTCCCCGGCAAGATCAACCTCGAGTTGGTCGTCGGCCCGCTGCGCGAGGACGGCTACCACGAGGTGGCCACCGTCTACCACGCCGTCGGCATCCACGACCACGTCACCGTGGTCCCGGCAGCGGACTGGTCGGTGCAGGTCCGGGGGCCCTACGCGGACCGGGTGCCCGTCGGCCGGGACAACCTGGCGCTCCGGGCGGCCCGGCGGCTGGCCCGGGTCGCCGGGGTGACCGACCCGGTGGCGGTCACCATCGACAAGCAGATCCCCGTCGCCGGCGGGATGGCCGGTGGCTCGGCCGACGCCGCCGGCACCCTGGTCGCCTGCGAGGCCCTCTGGGGCCTGGGCTGGGCCCGGGAGGACCTCGTCCCGGTCGCCGCGGCGCTCGGCTCGGACGTGCCCTTCCTGCTGCACGGCGGGACCGCGATGGGCTCCGGGCGTGGCGAGCGGCTCGCCCCCGTGCTGGCCCGCGGCGAGCTGCACTGGGTGCTCTGGGTGCGCTCCGACCGTGGTCTGTCCACGCCCGAGGTGTATGCCGAGTACGACCGGTTGCGGGCCGGGCGCGCGGTCCCGGATCCGGAGCCGTCGGACGAGCTCCTGGCGGCGCTGCGGACGATGGACACCGCCGCCGTGGGGGCCGCGCTGCGCAACGACCTGCAGGAGGCCGCGATCTCCCTCGACCCCGAGCTCGGCGAGGTCCTCCAGGCCGGCCGGGAGCTGGGCGTCCGTGGAGCCGTCGTCTCCGGCTCGGGGCCGACCGTCGCCTTCCTCGTCGACTCCCCGTCCGAGGCGATCGACGTGTCGGTGGGGCTGGCCGCCCGCGGCCCGCAGGGCGAGATCAAGCGGGCCGTGGGCCCGGTGCCGGGCGCCCACGTCGTGCCGTCCCGGAGCTCGGACCCTTCGCGCACCGGGTGAGATGACGGCTCTGATCAGCGTCGACCGGGCGAGCGTGACGGTCGGCACCCAGGTGGTCCTCGACGGCGTCTCGCTCGGCCTGCTCGACGGCGACCGCATCGGCGTGGTGGGCCGCAACGGCGGTGGCAAGTCGACCCTGCTCCGCGTCCTCGCCGGCGCCCAGGAGCCCGACACCGGACGGGTGGCCCGCACCGGTGGCCTCGAGGTGGGCCTGCTCAGCCAGGCCGACGACCTCCCGCCCACGGCAACGGTGCGCGACGTGGTCGTCGGTGACCGACCCGAGCACGAGTGGGCGGGCGACGCCCGGGTGCGCTCGGTGCTCGAGGGACTGCTCGGCGGCGTGGAGGCACCCTCCGTGGGCGGCCTCGACGTCCCGGTCGGGACCATGTCCGGGGGCGAGCAGCGTCGCATCGCGCTGGCCGCGCTCCTCGTGGCCGACCCCGACGTGCTGCTGCTGGACGAGCCCACCAACCACCTCGACGTCGAGGGCGTGGCCTGGCTGGCCGAGCACCTGGCGACCCGGCGGCCCCGCCCCGGCAGCGCCCTGGCCGTGGTCACCCACGACCGGTGGTTCCTCGACGCCGTCGCCACCCGCACCTGGGAGGTCGCCGACGGTGCCGTGCACATCTACGACGGCGGCTACGCCGCCTACGTCCTGGCGCGGGCGGAGCGGGAACGCGTCGCGGCCGCCACCGAGGAGCGCCGGGCGAACCTGCTGCGCAAGGAGCTGGCCTGGCTGCGCCGCGGGCCGCCCGCCCGGACCAGCAAGCCGAGGTTCCGGATCGAGGCCGCCAACGCGCTCATCGCCGACGAGCCGCCCCCGCGCGACCAGGTCGAGCTGGTGCGGTTCGCCACCACGCGGCTCGGCAAGGACGTGTTCGAGCTGCTCGACGCCACGGTGCGCGTCGGCGACCGGGTCCTCCTCGACCGGGTGACCTGGCGGGTCGGCCCGGGAGACCGCTACGGGATCGTGGGTGTCAACGGCGCCGGCAAGTCCACGCTGCTCAAGGTCCTCCTGGGCCGGGTCCGGCTGGAGAGCGGGAGGCTGCGGGTCGGCAAGACGGTCCGTGCCGCCTATCTGAGCCAGGACCTCGCCGAGCTCGAGCCCCTGCAGGGGCGCACCGTCATCGAGGCGATCACCGAGGTGCGCTCGCACACCGTCATCGGCCGCAAGGAGGTGTCGGCCTCCCAGCTGGCCCGGCGGCTCGGGTTCTCCGGCGGGCGGCAGCAGTCCCGGGTGGGCGACCTGTCCGGCGGGGAGCGCCGGCGCCTCCAGTTCCTGCGCCTGCTCATGGACGAGCCCAACGTGCTGCTCCTGGACGAGCCGACCAACGACCTCGACATCGACACGCTGACCTCGATGGAGGACGTGCTCGACGGGTGGGCGGGGACGCTCCTGGTGGTCTCCCACGACCGCTACCTGCTGGAGCGGATCACCGACCGGCAGGTGGCCCTCCCGGGCGACGGGACCCTGCGGGACCTGCCGGGCGGGGTCGACGAGTACCTGCGGCTGCGGGCCGCGGCGCGTGCCCGCGCCGAGCAGCCCACGGCGGCACCGTCAGGCTCCGGGGGGTCCGGGGGACCCGACGGCACCGCCGAGCCGGCCCGTCCCGACGCCGCGGCGGTCCGGGCCGCCCGCAAGACCCTCGCCCGGGTGGAGCGCGCCCTGGCCCGCCTCGCCGAGCAGGAGGAGGCGCTGCACGCCGAGATGGCCGAGCGGGCGACCGATGCCGCCGCGGTGGCGGACCTGGCGGCCCGGCTGGAGCAGCTCAAGGCGCAGGAGGCGGAGCTGGAGCAGGAGTGGCTCGCCGCCGCGGAGGTGGTCGAGGCCGCGGAGTGAGTGAGCGGCGGGTCCGGTGCCCCGTGGCCTCGTGGGTCCCCGCCCAGGGAGCTCCCTCGTGGGTCCCCGCCAGTGAGTCTTGATGACGAGATTCTTGACGGGACTAGACTCGGGGTCATGACCGGGGAGGAGCTCGGCGCGGTCGACGAGGTCGACGCGATCGTCGCCGCCTGGCAGCGGGAGCGCCCCGACCTGGACGTCAGTCCGCTGCACGTGCTCTCCCGGGTCTCCCGGCTGGCCCGCCACCTCGACCTGGCCCGGCGCCGCGCCTTCGCCGACCAGGGCCTGGAGGGGTGGGAGTTCGACGTGCTCTCGGCGCTGCGGCGCTCCGGACCGCCCTACGAGCTGACCCCGGGGGCGCTGGTGCGCCAGACCCTGGTGACCAGCGGCACGATGACCAACCGCGTCGACCGCCTGGCCGCCAAGGGCCTCGTGGCCCGCCGCCCCTCCGACACCGACCGGCGGGGGGTCCTGGTGCGCCTCACCGCCCGGGGCCGGGCGGTGGTGGACGCCGCGTTCGCCGACCTCCTGGAGAAGGAGAAGGCCCTGCTCGCCGGGCTGGGGGCCGAGGAGCAGGCCGCGCTGGCGGACCTGCTGCGGCGGCTGCTGGCGCCGTTCGAGGACCGCGGCTGAGCGTCCCGACCCGACCTCCGGCGGGTCCCCGGCGGCGGGTCAGATCCGGTGCGCCGCGGTGCGGCTCAGCCGCAGCCACCGGGCGCCGTAACCCTCTAGGGCGACGTGGACGTGGCCGTCCTCGGTGACGATCGGCTCGTCCTCGAGAGCGTCCTGGAGGCGCCAGTCGTCCTCCAGCTCCGGAAGGTCCAGTGCCAGCGTCGTCGGGTCGGGGGAGAGGTTGTGCACGGTGACGATGGCCGAGTCCTCCAGGTCCGACCGCAGGGCCAGGACCGCCGGGTCGGCCTGCTCGATGACGGTGGTCTCGCCCCAGCCGATCTCGGGGTTGGCCCGCCGGGCGTGCACGAGCTTGCGCAGGAACGTCCAGAGCGAGTCGGAGACGTACTTCTGGTCGGCGACGTTGACGTGCTGGGGGCCGTACCCGTCCGGGACGGTGCGCTGGACGAGGCGCCGGGCCGGCGCGGCGGAGAAGCCGCCGTTCTCCTCCGCCGACCACTGCATCGGGGTGCGCACCGCCATCCGGCCCGGGGCGTCTAGGTCCTCACCCATCCCGATCTCCTCGCCGTAGTAGAGCGTCGGGGTCCCCGGCAGGGAGAACATCAGGCTGTAGGCCATCCGGACCCGCCGGGGGTCGCCGCCGACCATCGGCGGCAGCCGGCGCTTCAGCCCCCGGCCGTAGAGCTGCATCCGCTCCTCCGGCCCGAACGCGTCGAAGACCTCCTGCCGCTCCTCCTCGCCCAGCTGGTCGAGGGTGAGCTCGTCGTGGTTGCGCAGGAAGTTCGCCCACTGGCAGGTGGGTGGCAGCTGCGGCCGCCCCCGGAGGGCGGTGAGCAGCGGGCCGGTGTCCTCCCGGGCGAGGGACAGGTAGGTCGCCTGCATCGTGGTGAAGTCGAACATCATGTCCAGCTCGCCGCCGGTGTCGCCGCCGAAGTACGCCAGGAGCTGGTCCTGGGGGAGGTTGACCTCGCCCAGCAGCATGGCCGAGCCCTTGCGCCGACCGACGAAGGCGCGGGTCTCCCGCAGCAGCGTGTGCGGTTCGGGGTCCTCGCCGGGTGGGTCGCCGACGCTGCTGAGGAAGAAGGGCACGGCGTCCATCCGGAACCCGTCGATGCCCAGCTCCAGCCAGAACCCGATGGTCCGCAGGATCTCCTCGCGCACCCGGGGGTTGGAGATGTTGAGGTCCGGCTGGTGGGAGTAGAAGTGGTGCAGGTACCACTCCCCGGTGCGCTCGTCATACGTCCAGATGCCCTCCTCCTGGTCGGGGAAGACCACCTGGTCGCTGGTGTCCGGCGGCTCGGTGTCCCGCCACACGTAGTAGTCGCGGTAAGGGTTGTCCTTGGACCTCCGCGCCTTCCTGAACCACGGGTGCTGGTCGGAGGTGTGGTTGACGACGAGGTCGGCGATGACCCGGATGCCGCGGTCGTGGGCGGTCCGGATGACCTCGACGAGCTGCCCGTGGTTGCCCAGCCGAGGGTCGACGCCGTAGTAGTCGGTGATGTCGTAGCCGTCGTCCCGGTCCGGGCTGGGGTAGAAGGGCATCAGCCACAGGCAGTTGATGCCCAGCTCGGCGAGGTAGTCGATGCGGTGGGCCAGGCCCTCCAGGTCACCGCAGCCGTCGCCGTCGGAGTCGAGGTAGGTCTCGACGTCGAGGCAGTAGATGACCGCGCTCTTCCACCACAGGTCGCTGGTGTCGGTGATCCGCACGGTCAGTCCCTCCCGGAGGCCACGGCAGGCAGCACGTGCTCGCCGAAGGTGTCGATGAACTCCTGCTGCCGCTGCCCGACGTGGTGCAGGTAGATGTCGTCGAAGCCGACGTCGAGGTACTCCTCGATCCAGGCCCGGTGCCGGCCGAGGTCGGCCGACACCCGCACCGGCCCGTGCACGGCGGCCGGCTGGACGTGCTCGGACATCGCGTCGAAGGCCCGGACCGAGCTGGTGTCGGCGGCCACCGGGTCGGCGAAGACGTTGCTCCGCCACTGGTCGTGGGCGATGGCCGCCGCCTCCTCCTCGGTGTGCGCCCAGGACACGTGCAGCTGCAGCGCGGCCCGGCCGCGGCCGCCGGCCCCGCGGTAGGCGGTGAGGACGTCGGCCAGGAGGTCCACCGGCTGGTTCACCGTCACCAGGCCGTCGGCCCATGCGGCCACCCGCGCGGCGGACTCCACCGAGATCGCCGGGCCGATGAGGAGGGGCTGGGGGTCGGGCTGCTCCCAGACCCGGGCCCGGACCGCGCGGACGGGGCCGTCCCGGGTGACCTCCTCCCCGGCCAGCAGCCGGCGGATGACGTCGACCGCCTCCTCCAGGTGGCGCACCCGTTCCTCCTTCGGCGGCCAGGGAGCGCCGACGAGGGTCTCGTTGACTGCCTCCCCGGTACCCAGTGCGGCCCAGTAGCGACCCGGGAACATCTGCGCGAGCGTCGCGACCTGGTGGGCGAGCACCACGGGGTGGTAGCGGGCGCCGGGGATGGCCAGGCTGCCGATGGGGAAGGAGGTCGTGGCCAGCGCCGCACCCAGCCAGGGCCAGTGGCTGCCGGAGTGACCCTGCCGCCGGCTCCACGGGGAGATGTGGTCGGAGCACATGGCCATGGCGAAGCCGGCCCGCTCGGCGTGCTGCACGTCGGCGAGCAGCTGCCGGGGGCTGATCTGCTCGTGGGAGGCGTGGAAGCCGATCCTCGTCATGGACCCACCCCACCCCACGGCGGGGGAGTCCTCAACCGGGGGCGGGACGGGCGTGACGCCCGGGACTCGGGTGGCGCAGCGGGTCCGCCCGTCGCGGCCGGATCAGGCCCGCCGGCGCCCGCGCAGCCGCGGCTTGGGCTCCAGCCCGGCGAGCCCGTTCCACGCCAGGTTCACCAGGTGCGCGGCGACGTCCTCCTTCTTGATCTTCCGGGAGTCCAGCCACCAGCCGCCGGGGATGGCGACCATCCCGACGAGCATCTGCGCGTACAGCGGGGCCACCTTCGGGTCCAGCTTGCGGCGCTTGAACTCGGCCGCGAGGATGTGCTCGACCTGCGTGGCGACGTCGCTGATCAGGCTCGCGAACGAGCCGGTCGACTGGCCCGGTGGGGAGTCGCGGACCAGGATCCGGAAGCCGTCGGTGGAGGTCTCGATGTAGTCGAGGAGGGCCAGGGCGGCGCGCTCCAGCAGCTCCCGGGCGTGGCCGGGCTCGGTGAGCGCCTCGGTGATCGCGCGCAGCAGGGCCTGGATCTCGCGGTCCACGACCACGGCATACAGGCCCTCCTTGCCGCCGAAGTGCTCGTAGATCACCGGTTTGGACACCTCCGCGGTGGCGGCGATCTCCTCGACCGTGGTCCCCTCGAACCCCCTCTCGGCGAACAGGGAGCGACCGACCGTGATGAGCTGCTCGCGCCGTTGCGGCCCGGTCATCCGATGGCGGTTGGCGGTCACGGGCAGCTTCTCGGCGCGGGTCACGGGCTCCACTATGCCAACCGGCGTCCCCCGGGGCGTCCGGGCTGGCCTAACCTGGAAGGCGCGACCGGCCCGGCCGGTCACCTTCCCCGGTTGCTCTGTTGGTAGGGGCCGCCTGACTTTGAATCAGGATTAGCGACGTAGGTTCGATTCCTACCCGGGGAGCGAGCCGGTGCCCGTCGGGCGCGGGCTCCGGAGCCGGATAGCATGCGAGGGGCAGCGTCCCCGGAGGCGCCGGCCGCCACCGTCCCCGACCCGCGGAGCGCAACGCGTGACCACCCTCCACCAGCCTGCAGCCGTGATCGTCCTCGCCGCCGGCGAAGGCACCCGGATGAAGTCCTCCACCCCCAAGGTCCTCCACGCGATCGGTGGGCGAACCCTCCTCGGGCACGCCCTGGCCGCCGCCCGGGGCGCCGCACCCCGTCACCTGGCGGTGGTCGTCCGGCACGAGCGGGACCGGGTGGCCGCCCACGTGGCTGAGCTCGATCCGCACGCGGTCGTCGCCGACCAGGACGAGGTCAAGGGCACCGGCCGGGCCTGCGAGTGCGGGCTGGAAGCCCTGCCCGCGGACCTCACCGGCACGGTGCTGGTGACCATGGGCGACGTCCCCCTCCTCACCGCGGAGACCCTCCGGGAGCTCACCGCCCGGCACGAGCAGAGCGGCGCCGCGGTCACGGTCATCACCGCCGAGCTGGCCGACCCCACCGGGTACGGCCGGGTGCTGCGCGACGAGCACGGCGACGTGGTCCGGATCGTCGAGCACAAGGACGCACTGGCCGCCCGGGAGTCCGGTGGCGAGCTGCGCGACGCCATCGAGGTCCGGGAGATCAACTCCGGCATCTACGCCTTCGACGCCGCGTTCCTGCGGCGCGCGCTGCACCGGGTCGGCACCGACAACGCGCAGGGGGAGAAGTACCTCACCGACGTCATCGGCATCGCCCGGTCGGAGGGGCTGCGGGTCGCCGCCCACCTGGTCACCGACCTCTGGCAGACCGAGGGGGTCAACGACCGGGTGCAGCTGGCCCGGCTCGGCGCCGAGCTGAACCGGCGCGTCGTCGAGCACTGGATGCGCGAGGGCGTCACCGTCGTCGACCCGGCCACCACGTGGATCGACACCGACGTCACCATCGGCCGCGACACCGTGATCCGGCCCAACACCCAGCTCCACGCCGGCACCGTCATCGGCAGCGAGTGCGTCATCGGTCCGGACACCACGCTGACCGCCGTGGAGGTGGCCGACGGCGCCTCGGTCGTCCGCACCCAGGGGGAGCGCGCGGTCGTCGGTCCCGGTGCCACCGTCGGCCCCTACGCCTACCTGCGCCCCGGCACCGACCTCGGCGCGCAGGGCAAGATCGGCACCTTCGTCGAGACCAAGAACGCCCGGATCGGGACGGGATCGAAGGTGCCGCACCTCAGCTACGTGGGCGACGCCACGATCGGGGAGCACACCAACATCGGGGCGGCCAGCGTCTTCGTCAACTACGACGGGGTCAACAAGCACCACACGACGGTCGGCAGCTACTGCCGGATGGGCAGCGACACCATGTACGTCGCACCCGTCACCGTGGGCGACGGCGCCAGCAGCGGAGCGGGCACTGTGATCCGCAAGGACGTGCCCGCCGGTGCGCTGGCGATCAACGTCGCCCCGCAGCGCAACATCCCCGGGTGGGCGCAGGCCAAGCGGGCCGGCACCCCCCAGGCGGAGGCGGCGGCACGGGCGACGGGCGCGCGTCACACGACCGGGGAGGAGCGCGCGTGACCGGCATCCAGCTCACCACCCACAAGAACCTCATGCTGTTCAGTGGGCGGGCCCACCCGGCCCTGGCCGAGTCCGTGGCGAAGGAGCTGGGCACCGAGCTGGTGCCGACGCAGGCCTACCAGTTCGCCAACAGCGAGATCTACGTCCGCTTCGAGGAGTCGGTGCGAGGGTGCGACGCCTTCGTGATCCAGAGCCACACCGCCCCGGTCAACGAGTGGATCATGGAGCACCTCATCATGGTCGACGCCCTCAAGCGCGCCTCGGCCAAGCGGATCACGGTGGTGCTGCCGTTCTACGGCTACGCCCGGCAGGACAAGAAGCACCGCGGTCGGGAGCCGATCTCGGCGCGGCTGATCGCCGACCTGTTCAAGACCGCCGGGGCCGACCGGCTCATGGCCGTCGACCTGCACACCGCCCAGATCCAGGGGTTCTTCGACGGGCCGGTCGACCACCTCATGGCCCTGCCGATCCTGTCCCGCTACGTGCGGGAGAAGTACGGCGAGGAGGACCTGGCGATCGTGTCGCCCGACGCCGGGCGGATCAAGGTCGCCGAGCAGTGGTCCCGCCGCCTGGGTGGGGCGCCACTGGCGTTCATTCACAAGACCCGCGACATCACCCGGCCCAACGAGAGCGTCGCCAACCGGGTCGTCGGCGAGGTCACCGGGCGCACCTGCATCCTCGTCGACGACATGATCGACTCCGGCGGCACGATCTGCCAGGCGGCCGACGCGCTGATGCGGGACGGCGCCAGCAGCGTCGTCGTCGCGGCGACCCACGCGATCTTCTCCGGCCCGGCGGTGCGGCGGCTGGCCGACTCGGTCGCCCGCGAGGTCATCGTCACCGACACGCTGCCCCTGTCGGAGGAGGCCCGGGCGCTGCCGAAGATCACCGAGCTGTCCATCGCCCCGCTCATCAGCCAGGCGATCCGGCAGGTCTTCGAGGACGGCTCGGTGACGAGCATGTTCGACGGCCAGGCCTGAGCAGACCCGCTGACACCCCGGGGTCCCGCCCGACGGCACACCGAGTTGGGGTCGTCACCCCACGTGGCCTAGACTGTCCGATCGTTGCCTCGGCGAGGGACGTTGCACGACAGGCGAGAATGCCGGTCGGACGTCCGGTATCGACGCGGTCCACCGGCCCCAGCCGGTTGCCCCGGTCGCGCCGCGCCCCACGTCGAGGCCCCACCGTCGTAGACCCCCTTCCCGCGAACCGGAGGCCACCCCGCATGTCCGACCACGTCAAGATCGTCGCCGAGAAGCGCACCGAGTTCGGCAAGGGCGCAGCCCGCCGGATCCGCCGCGCCGACAAGGTGCCCGCCGTCCTCTACGGTCACGGCACGCCCCCGATCCACCTGTCCCTGCCGGGCCACGACACGATGATGGCCCTCAAGGTGCCCAACGCCGTCCTCACCATCGAGCTCGAGGGCACCGAGCACCTGGCCCTGGCCAAGGACGTGCAGCGCGACCCGATCAAGCGGTTCATCGAGCACGTCGACCTCGTCGAGGTCCGCCGCGGTGAGAAGGTCCAGGTCGACATCGCCGTCCACGTCGAGGGCGAGGCCGCCCCGGAGACCGTGGTCACCCTGGACCACCCGGCCCTGACCGTCGAGGCCGACGCGCTGTCCATCCCGGAGACCCTCACCGTGTCGGTGGAGGGTGCCGAGGCGGGCACCCAGATCCTGGCCGGCCAGGTCGAGCTGCCCGAGGGCGTCACCCTGGTGACCGACCCCGAGACCCTCGTGGTCAACGTCACCCAGGCGGTCTCCGAGGCCGCGCTGGAGGCCGAGCTGGCCGAGGCGGAGGCCGAGGCGGGCATCGAGCACGAGGAGGCCGAGGCCCCCGCGGAGGAGCCTGCCGCCGAGAGCGCCGCCGAGGGCGACGCCGAGCAGGCCTGACCCGCCCGGACCCCCGAGGTCACGGTGCACCCCTGGCTCGTCGTCGGCCTCGGCAACCCCGGTCCCCGCTATGCCGGCAACCGGCACAACATCGGGGCGATGGTGGTCGCCGAACTCGCCCAGCGGGCCGGCGCCACACCCCGGCAGCACAAGGCCCGGGCCTGGGTCAGTGAGATCCGGCTCGGCACCCTGCCCGGTGGCGCGCCCGGCCCGCGGGCGGTGCTGGCCCAGCCGATGACGTACATGAACGTCTCCGGCGGGCCGGTGGCCAACCTGGTCCGGTTCTACAAGGTGCCGCTCGAGCAGCTCGTGGTGGTCCACGACGAGCTCGACATCGACTTCGGCCAGGTCCGCGTCAAGCGCGGCGGCGGCGAGGGCGGCCACAACGGGCTGCGCTCCATCAGCCAGGCCCTGGGCACCCGCGACTACCTGCGGGTCCGGCTCGGCATCGGGCGCCCGCCCGGGCGCCAGGACCCGGCCGACTACGTGCTGTCGGACTTCCCGGCGCGGGACCGGGCCGAGGTGGAGCTGCTCATCACCGACGGGGCCGACGCGGTGGAGCAGCTGGTGACCGAGGGACTGGTCGCCGTGCAGAACCACTTCCACTCCCGCTGAGGCGGCACCGCGCGACGAGAAGGACCGCCGCACCCGGTGAGGGTGCGGCGGTCCCGTCGTCTCCGGCCCGGCGGCGCCGGGTCAGCCCTGCTGCGCCTGCTGCCTCAGCGCGGCGAGCCGGGCCTCGATCTCGGCGGAGTCGGAGTCGTCCTCCAGCTCGTCGAACGCGTCCTCCAGGCTGGTGGCGGCCGCCTCGGCGCGACCCTGGACCAGGGCCTCCTCCTTGCGGATCCTCTCCTCGAAGCGGGACAGCTCGCTCGTCGGGTCCATGATGTCGATCGAGCGCATGGCGTCCTGCACCTTGCCCTGGGCCTCGACCGAGCGGGCCCGGGCCACCAGGGTGCCCCGCTTGGCCTTCAGCTCCTCCAGCTTGACCTTCATCTGGGTGAGGCCGGACTTCAGCTGCTCGACCGTGGCGTTCTGCTGCTCGATGGCCGGCTGCGCCGCCTTGACGTTGTTCTCGTAGGTGATCTGCCGGCCGAGGGCGACCTTGGCGAGGTTCTCGAACTTCTCCGCGCCGGCGGTGTCGCCCTGGGCACGCATCTCCTCGGCCTTGCGCAGCGCCGCGGCGGCCTTGCGGCCCCACTCCTCGGCGGCCTCCTGGTCGGTGCGCAGGTCGGCCTCGGCCATCCGCACGTTGGCGATGGTCTGGGCGACCGCCTCCTCCGCCTCGGCGATGGAGTTGGTGTAGTCCCGGACCAGCTGGTCCAGCATCCTCTCCGGGTCCTCCGCGCGGTCCAGCAGCGCGTTGATGTTGGCCTTGGCCAGCTGGGTGATGCGGCCGATGATGGTCTGCTTCTGCGTCATGGTCCGGGGTTCCTTTCGTCGGGACCGGGCTCGGGTCGTGTCGTGCAAGGTCGTCGGGCTCGTGCTCGTCGTCTGTCGTATGACGGACGGACGGCCGGGTGCGTTCCGCGGGTCAGAACCGGCCACCACCTCCGAACCCGCCGCCACCACCGCCGCCGAAGCCGCCGCCGCCGAAGCCGCCGCCACCGCCGCCGCTCCAACCGCCGCCACCGCTCCAGCCGCCGCCGTGGTGCCGGCCGCCGCCGAGCAGGATGCCACCCAGGATGAGGGACAGCGGGTCGATCCCGCCGGACCGACGCGTCCCGCCGCCGGTGGGGCCGAACCGGTCGACGTCGTCGCGGGCCTCGGCCAGCGCCTGCTCGCCGAGCTGCTCGGCCCGGTTGAGCAGGTTGGCCGCCTCGGTCGGGTCCTGCTCGAAGCGCTGCTGGGCCTGCTCGAACAGCCGCAGCGCCTCCGAGATCCGGGTACGGGCGCCACTCGCGACGGCACCCCGGCGGGTGGAGATGGTCTCGTCGATGCTGCGCAGCCGCGCCCCGACCCGCTGTACCCGCTCGGTGAAGTTCCGGCGCAGCCGCTCACGGTGCTCCTCGGCCTCCCGCATCGGCTGCAGCACCGAGTCGAGGTGGTGCTCCGCGTCGTCGAGGGCGGCCAGGGCCGCCAGGGGGTCCCCGGAGCTGGTCGAGCGCTGGGCCAGCTCGACCGCCTCCCGGGCCCGTTGCACCGCACCCTGCACGGTGGGGTCACGCGGTGCCAGCCGGGCGGCGTCCTGGATGTCGGCGGTGATCGACGCGATGGCCCGGCTCAGCGCCTCGCGGGAGTTCTCCAGCTCCTCCCCGGCCCGGCCGATCGCGTCGAGCAGGCGGGAGGCCTGGCCGAGGGCCTCCTCGGCGGCACGCGCCGCGGCCACCGCCGCGTTGCGGTCGCCCCGGCCCAGCGAGGTCCGGCCGGCCTCGACGAAGCCGCCGGCCGAGTCGACGAGCCCCTCCGCCTGCCGGTAGTGGTCCTGGACCGTGACCAGGGCCTGTTGCGGGTACCGGGCGGCGAGCCCGTCGAGCTGCTGCCGGGCCGCGGGCAGCCGGCCGGCCACCTCGCCGGCGCGCCGTTCGAGCTCGTCGAGGAACTCGGGGACCCGCTCCTCCAGCTGCCGCAGCCGGGCGAACTCCTCGGTGTGCTCGCGCAGCGAGCTCACCGCCTGGCGGCTGATCTCGATGATCTGGCCCAGCATCGCCCGCTCGACCGGCTCGGGCTCGACCTCGGCGTCGTCGAGCTGCTGGCGCAGCGCGAAGGCCTGCTGGGCCTGGCCGCGGGCGTGCTCGAGGACGGTGCGGAACGCCCCGGTCCGCTGCTCGCCGAACTGGAGCTCGGCGAAGGCCAGCTCCTCCTCGGCGGAGCGGAGTGCGTTGTCGAGGTCGACGAGCGCCTCCGCGGCACGGCGCTGCAGCTCCTGGGTGGGGACCCCGGCGGCCGCTGCCGGCTCCGGGGGCGGGGCCTGGCCGGAGGACGGGGACCGGCGGGCCGACTTGTTCCCGAGGGCGCTGATGAGCATCGAGCCGCCGATGGCGACCAGGGGGACCAGGAAGAACCAGGGCACGGAGCCACCGGTCCCCAGCCCACCGCTGCCCCCCGGCAGCGACCCGCCGCCGTTCTCCTCGACCGGCGGGTTCGCCATGACCCGGGCGTAGCCCTCGGCCGCGGCCTCGACGGCCCCGGTCCAGTCGTCGTCGCGCAGCGCCGGCTCGATGAAGTCGCGCTCGACCAGGCTGTTGCCCTCCGGGGTGAGTCCGCTGTCCCCGGTCGTCCAGGTGCCGTAGCGGCGGTCGCCGACCGCGACGGCCAGCAGCACGTCGTTGCCCCCCATCCCGGACTCGTCGAAGGTCTGCTCGGCCCACTCGACGCCGTCGAGGCCGTCGAAGGAGTCGACGTAGGCAACGAAGAGCTGCAGCCCCGCCTCGTCCTCGAGCGTCTCCAGCGCCGACTCGACCCGCCCGGTGTCCAGGTGCCCGTCGGGGTCGTAGACCTGGTCCGGCAGGTCGAGCGGCGGCTCGGCCGCGGCAGGTCCCGCGGTCAGCAGCAGGCCCGCCGGCAGCAGCACCGCCAGCAGCGCGCGCGCCAGCCGCCGGTGACTCCTGCGCCGCCGTCCCGCCCTCATGTCGGTGTCGCCCACGTCGTCGATCTTCCTGTCGCTGGTGCCTCGCGGCAACGGCCGCCCGTCACCCGGGGGTCCCACCTCGCTCCGGGAGGTGGTGTCCGGGTGCGCCCTTAGACTGTCAGTACCCCCCTCGGGTTCCGGGCCGGGGGTGTTTGGCGTTGCCCGCCTCCTGCTGCCCACCCACGACAAAGGATCCGATGAGCCTCTCGCCCGTGCTGCGCCAGCTGTCCAGCGACCCCGGGGTCTCCGCCCTCCTGGCGGCCGCCGAGGAGAGGGTGTCCGAGGTCGACGTGTCGGTGGCCCCGGGCGCGCGTCCCGTGGTCGTGGCGACCCTGGCCGGGCGCGGCCCGGTGCTCGCGGTCACCGCGACGGGCCGGGAGGCCGAGGACCTCGCGGCGGCGCTGACCGACTTCCTGCCCGCGGACGCGGTGGTGACCTTCCCCAGCTGGGAGACCCTGCCCCACGAGCGGCTCAGTCCCCGCAGCGACACCGTCGGCCAGCGCCTCGCGGTGCTCCGGCGGCTGGCGCACCCGGACCCCGAGGACCCCGCCTACGGACCGGTCCAGGTGGTCGTCGCCTCGGTCCGGGCGATGATCCAGCCGATCGCCAGGGGACTGGGCGACCTGGAGCCGGTCTCGCTCCGGGCGGGCGACGAGCGACCGCTGGAGGAGGTCGTCGAGGCCCTGGCCCACGCGGCCTACACCCGCACCGACCTGGTCGAGCGGCGCGGTGAGTTCGCGGTCCGCGGCGGCATCCTCGACGTCTTCCCGCCGACCGAGGAGCACCCGCTGCGGATCGAGTTCTGGGGGGACACCGTCGAGGAGGTGCGCTGGTTCAAGGTCGCCGACCAGCGCTCGCTGGAGGTCGCCGAGCACGGGCTGTGGGCGCCGCCGTGCCGCGAGGTCATCCTCACCCCGCAGGTGCGCGAGCGCGCCGCCGCGCTGGCCGAGCAGCTGCCGGGCGTCGCCGACCTGCTCGGGAAGGTCGCCGAGGGCATCGCGGTCGAGGGCATGGAGTCCCTGTCGCCGGTCCTCGTCGACGGCATGGAGACCCTCCTGGACACCCTGCCCGACGGGTCCCGGGTGGTCGTCGTCGACCCCGAGCGGGTCCGCACCCGGGCGCACGACCTCGTCGCGACGAGCGAGGAGTTCCTCCAGGCCGGCTGGGCCAACGCCGCCGCCGGCAACCGGGTCCCGGTGGACCTCCAGGAGCTGCTCGGCACCGGCGCCTACCGCACCGTCGCCGAGATCCGCGAGCACGCGCTCGCCACGGGTCGCGGCTGGTGGACCCTGGCCTCCTTCGGCGGCGACGCCGAGCTGGACGAGCTGCGGGAGGACGACGAGGAGCGGGCCCGCCAGATCCACCTCACCTCCACCGTGGTGGACAGCTACCGCAGCGACGCCGAGCGTGTGGTGCGGGACCTGCGCTCCTGGCTGGACGCCGGGCACCGGGTCGTCGTGGCGCTCGAGGGGCCGGGCCTGGCGCGCCGGGTCGCCGAGGTGCTGGGCGAGCACGGCGTGCCGCACCGCCTGGAGGTGCCGCTGGAGGACCTCGAGGACGGCGTCGTCCACGTGACCACCGGCCGGGTCGGCCGGGGCTTCGTGGCGCCCGACTGCCACCTGGTCGTCGTCGGCGAGACCGACCTCACCGGCCAGGTCGGCACCGGCGGCAGCACCCGCGACATGCGCCGGATGCCGTCGCGGCGCCGCAACCAGGTCGATCCCCTGCAGCTGCGGCCGGGTGACTACGTCGTCCACGAGCAGCACGGTGTCGGCCGCTTCGTCGAGATGTCCCAGCGGGTGGTGCAGGGCGCGACCCGCGAGTACCTCGTGCTGGAGTACGCCCCGTCCAAGCGCGGCCAGCCGCCGGACCGGCTGTTCGTGCCGACCGACCAGCTCGACCAGGTCACCAAGTACGTCGGCGGCGAGGCCCCGACGCTGAACCGGCTCGGCGGGTCCGACTGGCAGAAGACCAAGTCGAGGGCCAAGCGGCACGTGCGGCAGATCGCCGCCGAGCTGATCCGGCTGTACAGCGCCCGCATGGCCACCTCGGGGCACGCCTTCGGGCCGGACACCCCCTGGCAGCGGGAGCTGGAGGACGCCTTCGCGTTCAACGAGACCCCCGACCAGCTGTCCTCCATCGAGGAGGTCAAGGCCGACATGGAGAAGCCGGTGCCGATGGACCGGCTGATCTGCGGCGACGTCGGCTACGGCAAGACCGAGATCGCGGTGCGGGCGGCGTTCAAGGCGATCCAGGACGGCAAGCAGGTCGCGGTCCTGGTGCCCACCACGCTGCTGGTGCAGCAGCACTTCCAGACGTTCTCCGAGCGCTACGCCCAGTTCCCGGTCGTGGTCCGGGCGCTGTCCCGCTTCCAGTCCGACAAGGAGGCGAACGAGACGATCGAGGGCCTGGCCGACGGCTCGGTCGACCTGGTCATCGGCACCCACCGGCTGCTGTCCCCGAACGTCCGGTTCAAGGACCTCGGCCTGGTCGTCATCGACGAGGAGCAGCGGTTCGGCGTCGAGCACAAGGAGCAGCTCAAGGCGCTGCGGACCAACGTCGACGTCCTCGCCATGTCCGCCACCCCGATCCCGCGCACCCTGGAGATGGCGGTGACCGGCATCCGGGAGATGTCGACGCTGGCGACCCCGCCGGAGGAGCGGCACCCCGTGCTCACCTACGTCGGCGCCTACGACGAGAAGCAGATCGCCGCGGCGATCCGGCGCGAGCTGCTCCGCGAGGGCCAGGTCTTCTACGTCCACAACAAGGTCAGCTCGATCGACAAGGCCGCCAGCCGGCTGCGCGACCTGGTGCCGGAGGCGCGGATCGCCGTGGCGCACGGCCAGATGGGGGAGCACCAGCTGGAGCAGGTGGTCCTCGACTTCTGGGAGCGGCGCTTCGACGTGCTCGTGTGCACGACGATCGTCGAGACCGGCCTGGACATCTCCAACGCCAACACGCTCATCGTGGAGCGGGCCGACCAGATGGGCCTGTCCCAGCTGCACCAGCTGCGCGGCCGGGTCGGCCGGGGCCGCGAGCGGGCCTACGCCTACTTCCTCTACCCGCCGGAGAAGCCGCTGACCGAGACGGCGGTGGACCGGCTGCAGACGATCGCCGCCAACACCGACCTCGGCTCCGGTATGGCCGTGGCGATGAAGGACCTGGAGATCCGCGGCGCCGGCAACCTGCTCGGCGGCGAGCAGTCCGGGCACATCAACGGTGTCGGCTTCGATCTCTACGTCCGCCTCGTCGGGGAGGCCGTGGCCGAGTTCAAGGGCGAGGGCGACAAGGCGCCGGCGGAGGTCCGCATCGAGCTGCCCGTCGACGCGCACCTGCCGCACGACTACGTGCCGGGGGAGCGGCTGCGCCTGGAGGCCTACACCAAGCTGGCGCAGGTCAAGGACGAGGAGGAGCTCGCCGCGATCGAGGCCGAGCTGGTCGACCGCTACGGCCCGCCCCCGCCGCCGGTGCAGACCCTGCTCGAGGTGGCCCGGCTGCGCACGGTGGCCCGGGCCGCGGGGATCACCGACATCGCCGTCCAGGGCGCCACGGTCCGGTTCCACCCGGTCGGCCCGCTGCGGGAGAGCCAGCAGCTGCGGCTGCTGCGGCTCTACCCGGGGACCATCGTCAAGCCGGCCACGCGCACCGTCCTCGTGCCGCACCCCAAGACCGCGCGGGTCGGGGGTCGGCCGCTGCGCGACGGGGCGATCCTCGACTGGTCCGCCCAGCTCATCCGGGCGGTGCTCCTGGACGAGGTGGCCGCCGCGGCGAGCAGCTGAGCCGCCCGGTCAGCCCGGCGGCAGGGACCGGGTGAACCCGACCGCGCGGGAGACCCATGCCCCGAGGGTCACGTCCGTCTCCACCAGGCGGCCGGGGACCCGCAGCCTCCCGGCCCCGCATCCGGACCGGGACGACCTCCCGCCCGTCGACGAGGTCGTCGGCGGTTCCCGGGTCGACGCGCACCATCAGCCCGTCCCGCGAGGCGGCCAGCGCCATCCGCCCCTCGACCAGGAAGGCCAGCCCACCGAACATCCGCCGCTCCGACACCCCGGTCTCGCCGGTCAGGGCGCGGCGGACCCGCCCGGCCAGCTCCTCGTCTTACGCCACGGGCGCAGTATGCCGCGGCGCGCCGACGGTGGCGCCCCGCTCGGGACCGCGGGCCGGGCGGGACACCGCGGATGTCATGATGGGCACCGTGAGTCGAGCCCTGCCCACCCCGCGCCGTGTCCGTCGCGCCCCGCGCCTGACCGCCGTGCTCGCCGCGGCCGTCCTGGCGCTGTCGGCCTGCAGCAACTCCCCGCTGGACCACGCGGCCACGGTCAACGGCCGCGTCATCAGCGAGTCCGAGCTGCACGAGGTGATCACGCTGCTGGAGGCGTCACCGGTCTTCGAGGGCCAGTCGGTCAGCCCCCAGGTGGTCCTCGGGCTGCTCGTGCAGCTGCCGGCCCTGGAGCAGTCGATCGGCGGCACGCTCGGCGACGAGGAGGCGGCCCGCCGGGCCCGCACCCAGTTCCAGGTCGAGGAGACCACCCCGCTGCTGCTCGACCTGGTCCGGGCCACGGCCTACCTCGAGGGCGGCGCGCAGGCCACCGAGGAGCAGCTGGCCCAGCTCGACGTCGAGATCAACCCGCGCTACGGCAAGTGGGACCCGGAGGGCCTGGCGAGCGGCGAGAGCAGCTCGGTCATCGCCCCCGACGTGCCGCCGTGGATCAGCACGGACGAGGCCGACAGCTGAGCGGGGGGCGCCTCACCCTCCTGCTCACCAGCCCCCGGCTGGCCCCCGGGCTGCTGACCCGCTCCGCCTGGGAGGCGGTCACCGCCGCGCAGGAGGTCCTGGCCCGGGACCTGGGCGACGCCCAGCCGCAGGCCATCGCCGACGAGGGCATCACGGTCACCGAGATCCGGACCGAGCACCCCGCCCAGCTGGCCCGACACCTGCTCGACCGGGCGGCCGCCGGGCACGTGCTGTGGATCGGCTCCCCGGACGGCGACCCCGGCCTGTCGGACGCCCTCGCCGCCGAGGCGGCGCGGCGCGGCGCCGCCCCGGACATCGAGGTCCTCATCGGCTCCTGGGACCTGCCCGGGGCCCGGTTGCTGGACGCGGTGGCGGTCATGGACCGGCTGCGCTCGCCGGGCGGCTGCCCCTGGGACGCCGAGCAGACCCACGCCTCGCTGGTGCCCTACCTGGTCGAGGAGGCCCACGAGGCGGTCGAGGCCCTGGAGTCGGGCGACCGCGAGCACATGGTCGAGGAGCTCGGTGACGTGCTGCTGCAGGTCCTCTTCCACGCCAGGGTCGCCCAGGAGCACGAGCAGGACCCCTTCGACGTCGACGACGTCGCCGGCCACCTCGTCGCCAAGCTCGTGCGCCGGCACCCGCACGTGTTCGGTGACGTGGCCGCCGACAACGCGGCGACGGTCGAGGCCAACTGGGAGCAGATCAAGGCGGCCGAGAAGTCCCACCGGGAGCACCCGCTGGAGGGGATCCCGGCAGGGATGCCGGACCTGGCGCGTGCCGACAAGGTGGCCTCGCGGCTGGAGCGGGCCGGCCGGGCGGACTGGCTGCGGGAGCGGGTCGGCGCATGGGCCCGGGGTGAGGACGCGGACGCCGCCGAGGCGCTCGCGGCCGAGCTGATGACCGTCGTGCTCCGGGCGCGGGACGCCGGCGTCGACCCGGCCGCCGCGCTGCGCTCGTTGCTGCGCCGGGTCCATGCCGAGCTCGGGGGCTGACCTCCGACCGCGCCGCGCTCCCCGGGGGGCACCCGGCCGGCTTGCTGCCCCGTTGACCGGGCGCTGCGCCGGGTCGGTCCCGTCGCGGACGCTCCCGGCCGGATAGGCTCGGACTGCCCGTAACGACCACCCCCCAAGGAGCACCGCCGTGGCCACGATCGACGCCATCATCGCCCGCGAGATCCTCGACTCCCGGGGCAACCCCACGGTCGAGGTGGAGGTCGGTCTCGAGGACGGCACCGTCGGCCGCGCCGCGGTCCCGTCGGGTGCCTCGACCGGACAGTTCGAGGCGGTCGAGCGGCGGGACGGGGACAAGAGCCGGTACCTCGGCAAGGGCGTGCAGGACGCGGTCGAGGCGGTGATGGAGGACATCGAGCCCCGGCTCGTCGGGTTCGAGGCCAGCGAGCAGCGCCTGGTCGACGCCGAGATGCTCGCGCTCGACGGCACCCCCAACAAGTCCGGGGTCGGGGCCAACGCGATCCTCGGCGTCTCCCTCGCGGTGGCCAAGGCGGCCGCGGAGTCGGCCGGGCTGCCGCTGTTCCGCTACGTCGGCGGGCCCAACGCGCACGTGCTGCCGGTGCCGATGATGAACATCCTCAACGGCGGCTCCCACGCCGACTCCAACGTCGACATCCAGGAGTTCATGATCGCCCCGGTCGGAGCCGGGTCGTTCCGCGAGGCGCTGCGCTGGGGGGCGGAGGTCTACCACGCCCTCAAGGCGGTGCTCAAGGACCGGGGGCTGTCCACCGGCCTGGGCGACGAGGGCGGTTTCGCGCCGAACCTGGAGTCCAACCGCGCGGCACTGGACCTCATCGTCGAGGCGGTCACCAAGGCCGGCTACACCCCGGGCACCGACATCGCGCTGGCCCTCGACGTGGCGGCCAGCGAGTTCCACGAGGACGGCGGCTACGCCTTCGAGGGCAGCACCCGCACCGCCGAGCAGATGATCGACTACTACGCCGAGCTGGTCGACGCCTACCCGCTGGTGTCCATCGAGGACCCGCTCGACGAGGAGGACTGGGCCGGCTGGAAGGCCATCACCGAGCGGCTCGGCTCCCGGGTCCAGCTGGTCGGCGACGACCTGTTCGTCACCAACCCCGAGCGGCTGCAGCGCGGCATCGACGAGGGCGCCGCCAACGCCCTGCTCGTCAAGGTCAACCAGATCGGCACCCTGACCGAGACCCTCGACGCGGTGGCCCTGGCCCACCGCCACGGCTACCGCTGCATGATGAGCCACCGCTCCGGCGAGACCGAGGACGTCACCATCGCCGACCTGGCCGTGGCGACCAACTGCGGGCAGATCAAGACCGGCGCACCGGCCCGCTCGGAGCGGGTCGCCAAGTACAACCAGCTGCTCCGCATCGAGGAGGAGCTGGACGAGGCCGCCGTCTACGCCGGGGCCGGCGCGTTCCCCCGGTTCCGTCCCGCGGGCGACTGAGAGACCGGCCATGGCCAGCACCCGAGGTCCGGGCCGCGGGGCGACACGCCCCGGGGCGCCCACCCGACGTCCCCGTCCCGCCGCGGGCACCCGCCCGTCGACGGGGACCCCGGTGCGCCCGCCGGCCGGGAGCTCGCGGCGGGCCGCCCCGCCCCACGTGTGGCGGCTGGTCACCCTGGTCCTGCTCGTCGCCTTCCTGGCGCTGTTCCTCACCCCCACGCTGCGGGGCTACCTGGAGCAGCGCGCCGAGATCTCCCGGGTGGAGCAGCAGGTGGCCGAGGAGCAGCAGCGCATCGCCGAGCTGGAGGAGCAATTGGCCGCGTGGGACGACCCCCGCTACGTCGAGCGGCAGGCCCGGGAGCGGCTCCGGTTCGTCAAGCCCGGGGAGACCGCCTTCACCGTGCTCGACGACACCGGGGAGCAGCTGACCGAGCCGATGCCGGGCATGGCGGCGGTGACCAACGACGTGCACCAGAACCGCCCCTGGTACGGCGAGGTCTGGGAGTCGATCCGCGTGGCCAACGAGGGTCTGCCCGAGGAGAGCGGTGCCGACCAGCAGCCCTGACCATCCCGGCGCCCGGGGACCGTTCCCCGCTACGGACGAGGACCTGCGTGTCGTCGCGGCCCAGCTCGGCCGTACGCCCCGGGGCGTCGTCGAGATCGCCCACCGCTGCCCGTGCGGCTGTCCCGACGTGGTCCGCACCCGCCCCCGGCTCCCGGACGGCACGCCGTTCCCGACGACGTTCTACGCCACCTGCCCGCGCCTGACCGGGGCGATCTCGACCCTGGAGAGCTCGGGGGTGATGCGGGAGATGACCGACCGGCTGGGTCGGGAGCCCGAGCTGGCCGCGGCCTATCGCGCGGCGCACGAGGACTACCTGCGCCGGAGGGCCGAGCTGGGCGAGGTGCCGGAGATCGCCGGCGTCTCCGCCGGCGGCATGCCCGGCCGGGTCAAGTGCCTGCACGTCCTCGTGGCGCACAGCCTCGCGGTCGGGCCGGGGGTGAACCCGCTCGGGGACGAGGCGCTCGCCCTGCTGCCCGCGTGGTGGGAGGGTGGCTGCTGCAGCCAGGTCGTCGAGGAGGCGGGAACGTGACACGTGTGGGCGCGGTCGACTGCGGCACCAACTCCATCCGGCTGCTGGTTGCCGACGTCGACCCGGCCACGGGCTCGCTCACCGAGGTGACCCGGCAGATGGAGATCGTCCGCCTCGGCCAGGGCGTCGACGCCACCGGCCGGATCGCGCCGGAGGCGATGGAGCGCACCCTGGCCGCCGCCCGCGCCTACGCCGACACCTGCCGGGAGGCCGGCTGCACGTCGGTGCGGTTCGTCGCCACCTCTGCCTCGCGCGATGCCGAGAACGCCGCGGAGTTCACCGCCGGGGTGGCCGAGGCGTTCGCCGACTTCGACGTGGTGCCCGAGGTCGTCACCGGGCAGGAGGAGGCCGAGCTCTCCTTCGCCGGCGCCACCGGGGACCTGCGTGCCGGGGAGGTTCCCGGCCCCTACCTCGTGGTGGACATCGGGGGCGGCTCGACCGAGTTCGTCCGGGGCACCGACCACGTCGAGGCGTCCGTCTCGGTCGACATCGGCTGCGTGCGCCTCACCGAGCGGCACCTGAGGTCCGACCCGCCGACCGAGGAGGAGGTGTGGCCGGCGCTGGGCGACATCGCCACCGCGATCGACCGGGCCGCAGCGGTCATCGACCTCACCGGGGTGCGCACCCTCGTCGGCCTCGCCGGGTCGGTGACCACGGTCACCGCCCACGCGCTCGACCTGGACCGTTACCGGCCCGAGCGCATCCACGGTGCCGAGCTGCCGGCCGAGGACGTCATCGACGCCTGCACCGACCTGGTCCGGATGACCCGGGCGCAGCGGGCCGCGCTGCCCTACATGCACCCCGGCCGCGTCGACGTCATCGGCGCCGGCGCCCTGGTGTGGCGCACCGTGATCCAGCGGCTCCAGCGCGACTCGGGCATCGAGGCGGTGCGCGCCTCCGAGCACGACATCCTCGACGGCATCGCCCTGTCGCAGGTGCCGGTGGCATGAGCCCCGACGGTCCGGACCCGGGTCCCGGGCCGGCCGCGACCGGAGACCGTCTCGACCCGCACCCCGTGACCGGGGAGCTGTTCCCCTCACCCGTCCCGCCCGGCGCCGGCTGGCCCGGCGACCCCGCGACGCCGCAGACGCCGGTGGCCCGTTCCGCGGCCGGGGTCCGTCGCCTGGCCCGCGCGGCACGGGAGCTGCCCGAGCTGGACGCCCGGGTGTCGGTGTGCCGGGCCTGTCCCCGGCTGGTGCGCTGGCGGGAGGAGGTCGCCACGACCCGGCGCCGCGCGGCCTTCGCCGACCAGCCCTACTGGGGCCGCCCCTCACCCGCCTTCGGCGACCCCGCCCCGCGGGTCCTCGTGGTCGGGCTCGCCCCGGCGGCGAACGGGGCGAACCGCACCGGCCGGATCTTCACCGGCGACCGCAGCGGGGACTGGATCTTCGCGGCGCTGCACCGGGCCGGCTACGCCAACCAGCCGACCAGCGTCGCGAGCGGGGACGGTCTGGAGCTGCGCGAGGTGCGGATCGTCGCCGCGGTGCGGTGCGCCCCGCCCGACAACCGGCCCACCCCGGAGGAGCGGCGCACCTGCGCCGGGTGGCTGGCCCGCGAGCTGGAGCTGGTGGCGCCGGGGCTGGAGTCCATCCTGGCGCTCGGCGCGATCGGCTGGGACGCCACCCTGGCCACGGCCCGTGAGGTCGGCTGGCAGGTGCCGCGCCCCAAGCCCCGGTTCGGCCACGGCGCCGCCGCCGACCTCGTGACGCCGGACGGCCGCCGGGTCAGGCTGCACGGCAGCTACCACGTCAGCCAGCAGAACACGTTCACCGGCAAGCTCACCGAGGCCATGCTGGACGAGGTCATCGCCCGGCTCTGACCAGCCCTCTTGCCGGGCCGGCCCGCCCCGGACGGGTAACCTCGGGGTGCCCCCGTAGCCCAACTGGCAGAGGCAGCCCACTTAAAATGGGCCGAGTGCGGGTTCGAGTCCCGTCGGGGGTACCACCCCTCCTCCCCGCACCCCCTCCGTCGCCACGGCGGGCCCACGTATGCCGTCAGCCGGCTCCCGCGGACGCCCACAGCAGGGCCCGGGCCACCAGCGGCTGCTGCCCCTTCGCGTGATCGCGGAACAGCGGGTCGCTGCCGAACAGCACCACCCTGGCGCCGCTCTCGTCGGTGCCGTGCACGACCAGCGGCCGGCCGGCGGCGTCGTCCGGGCCGCCGGCGCCGGCGGTGGCCCGCCAGTGCCCGCTGACGAGCGGGTCGGCGGCCAGGCGCTGGTCGACAGCGACGTCCTCGGCCAGCCCGGTGAACCACACCGGGGCCTCGACGAACGTGTGCGGCGTCGCCCGGGCGCCCACCGGGCCGGTGCCGCTGACCACGGCGACCACGCCGTTGGCCCCGGTGGTCCCGGTCACCGCGGTGACGTCGAGGAGGTCGAGCCTGCGGTTGAGGTCTGCACCGAGGGCTCCCTGGGCGACCAGCCCGCCGCCGTCGTCGAGGAAGTCCTCCAGCGCCGCCCGGGCCTCCGCCCCCAGCGCCCCCACCGCGAGCCGGTCGGCCACGTAGAGCACGTCGACCTGCGACCAGTCGAACCCGTTGTCGAGCACCGCCGCATCGACCGGCACCACGTCGAACCCGAGCTGGGAGAGCACCCACCGGTCCTCCGCGGTGGCGACCGCGGCCACCGTCACCGGCTCGAGCGGCTCGCCGTCGGCGCCGGCGGGAGCGGGGTGGAAGCGCACCCCGTGCCGGTCGGCCAGCTCGGCGGCGAGGTCGCGATCGGCACCGGGGACGAGCACGCGCGCCCGGTCGAGCAGCTCCGCCTCGGCCCCCTCCCCGAGCAGCTCGGCCAGGGCAGCGACCTCGGCCGGGTCGTCCAGGGGCAGGACCAGGTCGGCCGATCCGGCGACCCCGCCGGTCGGCGCGGGGTCCGACACCCGCTCCAACCCGCCGGGCAGCTCCGTCCCGGCGGGCACGGTGACGACGTCGGCGCCCCAGAGGAGACCGTGGCTCCAGCCGGCCACGTCGTACATCCGCTGCACCCGGTCGGACAGGTCGCTGCCCGGCCCGAGGATGGCCCGGGCCATGCCCCGCCGCGCCTGGTGCAGGTCGACGACGTAGCTGCCGGCGGGGTAGCGGCGCGAGCCGACGGTGACCTGCTCCCTGGTCCGGTGCACCTCGACGCCGTTGTCGACCAGGTGCCCCACCAGCCGGGCGGCAGCCACCTCCGAGCGCTGGCCCGACCCCACCGGGATGAGGTACGCCCGCGGGTACTCCGTGGTCACCACGTCCTCGGGACGGACGTGCGGGTGGTCGAGCAGGGCCGCCGACCGCGGGGGCTCACCGGTCACCCCGCGGCGGAACACCTCGATGTGGTCGGCGAGCAGCGCGCGGCGGTGCGTCTCGGCATACGCGAGGGAGGCCTCCACCGCCGCCACCGCGATGTCGGTGTTGATGCCCGCCCGGCGCCGCAGCTCCGCCTCGGGCAGGGTGCTCGCCTCACGGTTGACCCGCAGCGGCAGCTCCACGGTGTGCGCGACCGCCCCGTGCAGCGCGGCGTACTGCGGGGTGAAGATCGGCGGCCAGTCGTCCCACCCCTCGCCCCAGTCGCGCAGCGGGATCTGTGGCGGGTGCACGCCGTCCCGGTCCGGGGTGTACCCCAGCTCCTTGATGGCCCGCTCCATGCCCAGCGCGTTGGGCCAGGCGTGCTCCAGGAACAGGTCGTACTCGTAGTTCTCCCCGTGCGGCGGCGTCGTGGGGTCCAGCAGGGTGCCGTTGACGTAGCCGTGCAGGTCGAGCAGCAGGACCGGCTGGGTGCGCACGATCGCGTCCCGCAGCGCGACGGTCTCCGGCTGGCTGGTGGTGACGAGGTCCCGGTTGAGGTCGAAGCCGGCGGAGTTCTCCCGGGTGCCGGCGACGCGCCCGTCGGGGTTGGCGGTGACCAGCACGTGGATCCGCATCTTCTCCAGCCGTCGCAGCACGGTCGGGTCGTCGCTCGTGGCGTACTCCTCGACCAGCCGCAGCGCCGCGTCGGTGCCCTCCCACTCGTCCCCGTGGATGTTGGCGCTGACGAAGAACGGCAGCTTGTAGTCCCGGGCCAGGTCCGCGTCCTGGGCGGCGCGCACCGGGTCGGCGGTGATCTCCTCGCGGAACCGGTCCTGGGCCCGCGCCTGCTCCTCGGTCTCCGGCGTGGTCACCGTCACCAGGTAGAGCTCCCGCCCCCGCGGGGTGCCCCCGACGACCTCGACGCCGACCCGGTCGGAGCGGTCCTGCAGGTCGTTGAGCCGGCGGGCCAGGTCGTGGTACGGCGTCAGGCCGGCACGCAGGGACGCGTCCGTCGGGTCCGGCGGGGGCTCCCGGAGGACGGTCTGGACCGGGTATGCCGCAGCCTGGCCCTCCGTCCCGGCCGCCGGGGCGGCCGTGGCCGGGGCCGGGGGCGCGGCGACGACGGCGAGCGCGGGGGAGCCGCCGGCGACCGCGACGGCGAGCAGGGTCGCCAGGGCGCGCCGCCCCCGTGACCTGCGCGTCGTCATACGGGCTCTCCTCGTCGGTGGATGGGGGACCGGCCTGCAGGCTAATCCGTTCCGACCGTCCCCAACCAGGGTGGCGGGAACACCGGGGCCTGCCCGGACGCTCTATCCTCAGACGGACAGACTTTCGTGCCGACCCCTGGGAGGGCGACATGGCAACCAACCCGGTGTTCAACCGGATCGACAAGGAGACCGGCTACGCCGGCTTCGGCCCCGCGCCGCAGGGCCAGCCGCAGCAGCCGATGGGCTACCCCGGTCCCTCGGAGACGATGAGCCCGCAGCAGCTGGAGCAGATGTACCAGCAGCCGCCGGCCGGCCCCGCGCAGACCGGGCGGGTCACCCTCGACGACGTGGTCATGAAGTCGTTGTCGCTGTTCGGGGTGGTGCTGGTCTCGGCGGCCGCGGCGTGGTTCCTCGTCGGCGCCCAGCCGGAGATCGCGATGCCGGTCTGGCTGCTGGGCATGTTCGGCTCCCTGGGCCTGAGTTTCGCGATCGCCTTCTCCAAGAAGGTCAACGTGCCGCTGATCCTGGTCCACGCGGTGCTCCAGGGCCTGTTCATCGGCGCGGTGAGCGTGACCTTCGAGGCCGCCTGGCCGGGGATCGTCAGCACCGCGGTCGTGGCGACGTTGGCCACCTTCGCCGGCATGTTCATCGGCTGGAAGATGGGTGTCATCAAGGTCACCAGCCGGTCCCGCCGGATCTTCGGCATGGCCGCGATCGGCTACCTGGTGTTCCTGCTCATCAACCTCGGCGCGAGCTTCATGGGCTTCGGCGACGGCTGGGGTGTCTTCGGCAGCCAGTTCGGCTGGCTGATCGCCCTGCTCGGTGTCGGTCTGGCGTCCTACTCGCTGGCCGTCGACTTCGACACCGTCGACAAGGCGGTGGCCGCGGGCGCTCCGCAGCAGTACTCCTGGCTCATGGGCCACGGGCTGATCGCGAGCCTGGTCTGGCTCTACATCGAGTTCCTGCGCCTGTTCGCGATCCTCAGCCGCGAGTGACGTGACGACACCCGACGAGGTCGGGGTCGAGCTCGAGCGCGTGGTCCGGCGGTGGCAGCAGCTGCCGTTGGACCGCGCGCTCGCTGCGTCCGGGGGCCTCCGCGCCCTGGTGCAGGAGCTCGCCGACGAGGTCTCCGCAGCGCAGGGGCTGGAGCGCGCCGAGGTGCCCGACCTGGGCCCGGCGGTGCTGGCCGACCAGCTGCGGGTGATGGTCTACGACTACCGGCAGGTGGGCCTCGACGAGGACGCCCTCGCCACGCGTCTCACCGCCCTGCGGCGCTCCCTGCCCTGACCGGCCGACGCCGGTGCCGACCCGCCACCAGCGCTGCCCTGGCCGCCACCCACCGGCGCCGCCCTGGCCCGCCACCCACCAGCGCTGCCCTGGCCCGCCACCCACCGCCCCGGAGCCCGCACCCCAGCCGCCTCCGACCGAACCGTCCGAACGCAGCATTGCTGCAGGACGTTGCTGCACCAGGACGGTTCCGACCGTCGGGACGCAGCAAGGACCCGACCGCGTCGCAGGCACCGGGCTGGGGGTGCCGAGGATCCGGCTGTCGGATCCCCGAGCGTGCAGGGCGCAGCAGTGCTGCAGCGTGCTTGTTGCGCTCGGAACGCTGGGGCGTGCAGGGCGTCACAGAGCCCCGTCGTCAGGACACCGAGCGGGAGGGGACGGGCGGCTCCCGGTGACCGTCGGGTGACGGTCACGGAGACGGCGAGGTCAGCTGAGTCGCTCGATGACCATGGCCATGCCCTGACCACCGCCCACGCACATCGTCTCCAGCCCGAACTGCTTGTCGTGGGTCTGGAGCGCGTTGATGAGCGTGGTGGTGATCCGGGCGCCGGTGCAGCCGAACGGGTGGCCGAGCGCGATGGCGCCGCCGTGGACGTTGAGCTTGTCGAAGTCCATGCCGAGGTCGTCGGCGCTGGGCAGCACCTGCGCGGCGAACGCCTCGTTGATCTCGTAGAGGTCCATGTCGGCGATGGTCATCCCGGCCTGCTCCAGCGCCCGACGCGAGGCCTCGACGGGGCCCAGCCCCATGATCTCCGGCGACAGCGCCGAGACGCCGGTGGAGACGATCCGGGCGAGCGGGGTGATGCCGAGCTCGCGGGCGCGCACGTCGCTCATCACCACGAGGGCGGCCGCGCCGTCGTTGAGCGGGCAGCAGTTGCCGGCGGTGACCGTGCCGTTCTCACGGAACACCGGCTGCAGCTGGGAGACCTTCTCGTAGGTGACGCCGGGTCGTGGGCCGTCGTCCTTGCTCACCACGGTGCCGTCGGCCAGCGTCACCGGGACGATCTCCCGCTCGAAGACGCCGTTCGCGATGGCCTTCTCGGCGCGGTTCTGGCTGGTGACGCCCCACTCGTCCTGCCGCTGCCGGCTGATCCCGCGAGCGGTCGCGACGTTCTCGGCCGTCTGGCCCATCGCGATGTAGATGTCGGGGAGCAGCCCCTGCTCGCGGGGGTCGGTCCAGGTCTCGTTGGTCTCCGCCATCCGGGCGGTCCGGGCCTTGGCCTCGGCGAACCGCGGGTTCTGCCACTCGTCCTTGCTGCCGCCGGCGCCGGTGAAGTCGGCGTAGCGGGAGACGCACTCGACGCCCGCGCTGACGAACGCGTGGCCCTCCCCGGCCTTGATCGCGTGGAAGGCCATCCGGGTGGTCTGCACCGAGGAGGCGCAGAAACGGTTGATCGTGGCCCCGGGCAGCTGGTCCAGGCCCAGCAGCACCGCCACGACGCGGGCCATGTTGTTGCCGTGCTCGGCCCACGGCTCGGCGCAGCCGAGGTAGAGGTCGTCCAGCTCGGCGGGGTCGAGACCCGGCACCCGGTCGAGCGCGGCCCGGATGACCCCGGCGGCCATGTCGTCCGGACGGACGCTGGTCAGGGAGCCCTTGAACGCCCGACCGATGGGCGTACGGGCTGCGGCGACGATGACGGCCTCGGGCATGGTGACCTCCGCGTTGGTGGGGGCCCCAAGTCTACGAGGCGGTCAGCTCGCCCCCGCCGGACCCTCCCCGCCCGCGGGCACCGGCTCCCCGCCTGGTATGACGGGTGGCTCGCCGGCCGGGGTCGGCGCGGTGGTGGCCGGGGTGGTGAGGACCTGGCGGCGGCGCAGCAGCCGGGCCAGCGGCCACGGGCCCCGCTGGTCGCCGTCGGCCTGGCTGACCTCGCTGCCGGCGGTGCGGACCGCCTGCCCCGCGGCGTCCGCGAGCAGCTCGACCCGTTCGGCGGCGCGGGGGCCGGGGGCGGCGGGCTCGGTGGGCAGCAGGCCCAGCGCGTCACACACGCTGGGCAGGATGGCCGCGGCGGCGCGGGCGTAGCCGGCCGCCGAGGGGTGGTAGCGGTCCTCGGCGAACAGGTCCGCCCAGTGGGTGCGGAACTCCGGCCCGAGCAGGTCGCCGAGGGAGACGGTGCGACCCCCGGCCTCGACGACGGCGACGGTCTGGGCGCGGGCCAGCTGCCGGCTCCAGTGCTGCACCAGGCTGCGCAGCGGCTGCGGGATGGGGCGCACCACGCCCATGTCGGGGCAGGTGCCGACGACGACCTCCGCCCCGACCTCACGCAGCCGGGTGACGACCTGGGCGAGGCAGCGCACGGCATACGCCCGGTCCACCCGCTCCTTCACGTCGTTGGCGCCGACCATGATGATGGCCAGGTGCGGCTCGGGACCGGTCTCCAGGCCGCGGTCGAGCTGGGACAGCAGCTGGGGGGAGGTGGCGCCGCTGCGGGCGACGTTGCGCAGCTGGACCGGCCGGCCGCTGAGCGCGGCCACCCCGGTGGCGACGATCGCGCCGATCGTGTGCTGGGGGCTGCCCGCGCCCACCCCGGCGGCGGTGCTGTCACCGAGCACGAGGATGCGCAGCGGCTCGCCGATCCCGGCGCCGTAGGTGCCCTCGTCGTTGTAACCGGGCCCCAGGTTGCTGCCGATGACGTGCTTGGCGACCGCGACCTGCGCCTTGAGCAGGCCGAGTCCGAGCAGTCCCAGCGTCGCCAGGCTGCCCGCGCCGTAGCCGGCGGCCAGTGCCGCCTCCCTCGCTGCTCTCCCCTTGTTCATGCCCTCTCGCTCGTCACGTTACCCCGTGACCCCAAGGTAACGGGTGGCCGGAACGACCCGGCAGGGGCGTGGCCTGCAGGGTCAGCCGGGCGGGGTGTGCGTGGACGCCCACGCGGCGAGCCGGCGCAGCCCCTCGTCGATGCTGACGCGCGGCTCCCAGGCGAGGACCTCGCGGGTGTGCCGCTGGTCGAACCAGTGGGCGGTGCTGAGCTGCTCGGCGAGGAACCGGGTCAGCGGCGGCTCGGTGATGTCGGGCAGCCCCGGCAGCAGCCGCGCGGCGGCCACCGCCCCCTCCACCCCGGCGCCGAGCGCCCAGGCCAGCGCCGGCGGGATGCGGAGCCGCGGCGGGGGCACCCCGGCGGCGCGGCAGATGTCGGCGATGAGCTCCCCGACCGGCCGAGGCTCGCCGTTGGTGACGACGAGGGCCTGACCGCGGGCGTGCTCGATCCGGTCCAGGGCGGCCACCAGGGCCTCGGCGGCGTTGTCGACGTACGTGGTGTCCACGAGGCTGGCGCCGGTGCCCAGGACCGGCACCCGGCCCTGCCGGGCGCGCTCGATGATGCGGCCCACGAGCTGGGTGTCCCCGGGACCCCAGACCAGGTGCGGCCGGACCGCGGTGACCGCCAGGTCGGGCCCGTCGGCGGCCAGGGCGAGCAGCTCGGCGACCGCCTTGGACCTGGCGTAGCTGCCGCGCGCCCGGTCCGGGTCGGCCGGGCCCGCGCCGTCGCCGGCGAGGGAGCGGCCGGTGTGCGCGACGGAGGGGGAGGACACGTGCACCAGGCGCCGTATGCCGTGTGCCCGGCAGGCCTGCACGACGTTGCGGGTGCCGACCACGTTGGTGCGGACGTACTCCTCCCACGGGCCGACGACGTCCACCTTGGCGGCGAGGTGGATCACCGCCTCCTGGCCCTCGGTGGCGGCCAGGACCGCGTCGAGGTCGGCGACGTCGCCCAGCCGCTCGGGGTGGCGGGAGCCCGGGACCGGCCGGCGCTGCATGACCGTGACCGTGTCCCCGCGGTCGGCGAGGAGGTCGGCCACGGCCAGGCCGAGCAGGCCGCTCGCTCCGGTGACGAGGACCCGCATCACCGGCTCCTCGTCGTGGGCGCACGCCCCACCCTCGGGGTGTCGGCCGTGCGGCCGTGCAGCCGGCGGGCGGTCCAGGCGGCGAGCTGGGTGCGGTCGACCTTCGAGGCGTGGCGGACGTCCACCGGCAGCCAGTCCCGGACCAGGACGGCGGCGACCGGGACGCCTGCGGCCGCCCTGACCCGGGCCGCGAGGTCGGGGTCGGCCAGCGGCGTGGTCAGCGCCCGGCGGCGTCCCACCCGCTGCTCGGGGACCACCACGACCACGACCTGCTGCGTCCCGGCCGGCCCCACGCCGACGACGGCGGCCGCCTCGACGCCGTCGAGCTCCTCGACGCGGTGCTCGACGGGGTAGGGCGCCAACGGGCCCGCCGCGGTGTGGACCACGTGGGCGAGCCGTCCCCGGACCCAGAGGCGCCCGGCCTCGTCGAGGGTGCCGACGTCGCCCGTGCGGTGCCAGCCGGGTGGCTGCTCGCTGGCCCGCTGGGTGCCCCACAGCCGGTCGTAGCGGGCCTTGGTGTGGGCCCCGCGCACCACGATCTCGCCCAGGTCGGTGGCGCCGTCGAGCGATTCGACCCTGACCTCGACCCCGGGCAGCGGCGTGCCTACGCAGACACCCTCCCCGGTGGCCTCCAGCGTCGTCGGGTCGAGGGTGGCGACGGGCATGGCCTCGGTCATGCCGTAGGGCGTCTGGGTCGTCGCCCGGGGCACCAGCTGCTTGACCGCGCGCAGGAGCGACACGGGGACCGGGGCCCCGGCCGAGAGGACCATCCGGACCCCGGCCAGCGCGCCGCGGTGTGCCTCGTCCAGGTCCCGGGCGGTCGCCACCACGTTGCGCAACGCGGCAGGGGCGGCGAACACGACCGTGGCGTCGACCGCGGCCGCGGCCTCCGCCAGCCGCCGCGCGGTGAGGGTGTGCGGTGCGGTGACGTCCATGTCGGGGACCGCCGAGGTCAGGCCCAGGGCGGGGCCGTAGAGCGCGAACGGTGCGAACGCGGCCACGAACCGGTCACCCGGCGCCAGGCCGAAGGCGTCCCGCAGCAGGGCGAGCTGGGCCGAGAGCCGGTCGCGGGTGTACACCACGCCCTTGGGCGGCCCGGTCGCGCCCGAGGTGAACAGCACCGCCCCGTCCGCCGCGGCGGGCACGTCCGGCGCGGTCCACGCCAGCCGGGAGCCCTCGGCCACGAGGCGCTCGGCGTCCTCGGGCCCGAAGCGCAGCCGGGCCCCGGGCACGCGCCCCGCGCGGGCCAGGGCGAGGGCCCTGCCGATGCCCACGACGTGGTCCGGACCCGCGCCGCGCAGCGCGCCGGCCAGCCGACGCAGACCCAGCCCGGCGTCGGCCACGACGACGACGGCGCCGAGCCGCCAGAGGGCGTACACGAGGGTGGTCAGGTCGATCCCGGGCGGGACGAGGACGGCGACCCGGTGCCCCGGGCGGACGCCCCGCCCGTGGAGCGCGGCGGCCAGGTGACGGACCCGCTGGTCCAGCTCGCCGACGGTGATCCGCCGGCCGCTGCCCAGCTCGGCGATGGCCAGCCGGCCCGGCTCGTCGACCCGGACCTCGATCGGCACACCGTCCCGGGAGGGTGCCGGTCCGGCTGCCTCGTCGCGGGCGGGCCGGCCGGTCACCCAGTCCCAGACGAGGCCGACACCCTCGGGCCGGTCCTCCAGCACGAGGTGCGAGGCACCGTCGTACCGGTGCACGTCGGCGTGGGGGAGCCGGGCGAGCAGGTCGCGCAGGTAGCGCTCGGTGAACACCGGGTCGCGGGGCCCCCAGACGAGGAGGACCGGCACGTCGGCCAGGTCGGCGAGACCCTCGCGCACCGCGGTCAGCGCGGCGGCGCTGGGGTGGTCGTCCTCCAGGGGGATGTCGGCGACGAAGTCGGCCACGGCGCCGCGCCGGTCCGGGGTGTCGTAGGGGGCGGCGAACGCGTCCCGCACCGCGCCCGGCAGCGGGGGCACGCAGGTCGCGGTGGCGGCGCGGACGAACGCCGGCGTGCGACGGCAGACGAGGTCGAGGAGGGCGGGGTGGCGGGCCAGGCGGATCGCCGCCGGGACCGGGTCGGCCGACGGCTGGTGCACGGCGGTGTTGGTCAGGACCACCCCGGAGAGCCGGTCCCGGTGGCGCAGCGCCCAGCCGAGCCCGATGGGACCGCCCCAGTCGTGCGCGAGCAGCACCACCGGCCCGTCCACGTCGAGGGCGTCGACGACCGCGGTGAGGTCGTCGATGCGGCGGGCCAGCCCGCGGGGCTCTCCGGTCCGCTCCGACCAGCCCATGCCCAGGTGGTCGGGGGCGACGACCCGCCAGCCGGGAGGCGCTTGCTCCAGCACCCGGCGCCACAGGTAGGACCACGTCGGGTTGCCGTGGACGCACACGACCGTGCCCACGACCGCCTCGCCCCGGTCGGCGAGCAGCGGTCCGTTGTCGAGCACGTGCCAGCGCCGGCGGCGCGCGCCGTCGGGGACGTCGACCCACCGCGACCAGGCAGGGTCCAGGCCCGGCAGGGAGGCCGGGCGGCTCACCAGTGCAGTTCCAGGCACGTCATGTTGAGGCCGGAGCCGATGCCCATCATCAGGACCCGGTCACCCGCCTGGAGCTGCTCGACCTGCTTGGCCAGGGTGATCGCCACGGCCGCCGGCCCGACGTTGCCCAGGGTGGGGAAGGTGAGCGGGATCCGGTCCATCGGCAGGCCGAGCGACTGCGCCGTGCGGGTGGTGTGGACCTGGCTCACCTGGTGCACGACGTAGCAGTCCAGGTCGTCCCAGTCGAACTCCGCGCTGGCGTCGCGCCACAGGTCCCCGGCCAGCTCCATGCCGGCCTCGAGCAGCCCCTTGGTGTCGGTGCTCATCTTCTCGAAGTCGCCGACGCACAGCCCGTGGTGCTCGGTGGCCGCCCGGGAGACGCCGCCCACGACCCGGTGGCCCTCCGGGTGCTCGCTCGCCCGGCCGAGCACCATCGCCGCGGCACCCGACCCGAGGGTCAGCGTGGCGAACTCGTTGAGCAGGTCGTCGGCCGTGGCAGCAGGGGAGGCGAGCCGCTCCAGGGTGCGTTCCTGCGGCACCCGCGAGCCCTCTCCGTCGACGATGAGGGCGTAGTCGATCTGCCCGGCGTCGATCATCGTGGCCGCCAGCTGTATCCCGTTGACGAAGCCGAGGCAGGCGTTGGTGATGTCGAAGTTGAGGCAGCTCGAGGGCAGGCCGAGCTCGTGGTGCACCCGCACCGAGATCGACGGCTCCAGGTGGTCCCGGCTCACCGAGGTGTTGACGAGCAGCCCGATCCGTCCCGGGTCCACCCCCGCCTCCGCCATGGCCTTGGCGCCGGCCTCGATCGCGCCGTCGACGAAGCTCGTGCCCTCGGGCCACCACCGGCGCTCGCGGATCCCGGCGAGCCGGGACAGCATGCCGGCCGGGACCCGGGTGCGCCGGTAGGTCTCGGCGAGCCGGGCGTCGAACTCTGCGGAGGTGACCACGACGGGCGCGTCGACCGCGGTGACGGACAGGACGGCGGTGTCGTGGTGCCGGAAGGTGATGTTGCCGCTCATGGAACCTCGGGGTGGTGGTCGACGTCGACATGGGTGCACGGGAAACGGGGCCACAGGGGATGCGACCATGGTCCCGGCAGCGATGTCTCCAACCTGCATCGTCTGCCTGATTCGCTCGAGAGGCAAACTGATGAAGACACATCACCACCGCCTGGCCGCCCTCGCCGCCGCCGGCGCCCTCCTCTTCTCGGTCGCGGCCTGCGGCTCCGACACCGACGACCCGGTGGTCGAACCGGAGACGACGGCGACGGCCACCGAGGAGCCGGACCGGGCGGCGGAGACCGGCGACGACGCCGCCCCGACCGACGACGGCACGGCCACGGAGACCTCCGACGGGAGCGCCGCCGGGGGCGAGGAGATCGACCGGGACGAGTTCCTGGCACTGCTCAAGGGGGCCGGTGCCGAGCAGCTGGGGTCCTACACCATCGACATGACCATCGGCACCGAGATGGAGTCCATGACCATGTCGGGGGCCGCGGACCTGCGCGGTGAGAACCCGCTCATGCGGTTCACCATGAGCATGTCCGACCTGGGGGAGATCGAGGTCATCATGGCCGACGGCGACTTCCTCATGTCGATGCCGGAGCTGGCCGCGGAGGGCCAGTGGATGCGGGTGAGCCCCGAGGAGCTCGGCATGGACATCGGCGAGCTGACCGGCAGCCTCGACCTGGAGAGCACCTTCGCCGCCTGGGACGCGGGCATCACCCGGGTGGTGCGCATGGGTCCTGAGGACGTCGACGGAGAGCAGCTCGAGCGCTACAGCGTGGAGGTCGACGCCGAGATCGCGATGGACGCCCAGGGCGAGGAGATGCAGCCCGGCCTGCCCGACACGATCGTCTACGACGTCTGGCTCGACGACCGCAACCTCATGCGCAAGGCCGCCTTTGACCTCGGTGGCGCGTCGGCCGAGATCCTCGTCGACAACTGGGGCGAGGACGTGGACATCCAGCTGCCCGACGAGTCCGAGATCATGGACATCAGCGGCTGACGCACGCCTGACGCGAAGGGGCCCCGTGCACCGGCACGGGGCCCCTTGGCGTGTCCGGGGTCAGGCCGTCGGCGGGACGACCTCCTGCTGGGCCGGCACCTCGTCCTGGCGCAGCAGCCCGACCGGGCAGGTCAGGCCGTTCGGCCCGTGGTTGCAGTACCCGAACGGGTTCTTGTGCAGGTACTGCTGGTGGTACGCCTCGGCGTAGTAGAACGGGCCCACCTTCTCCGCCGGCGCCAGCTCGGTGGTGATCTGCCCGTAGCCGTGCTCGGTCAGCACCTGCTGGAACGCGTCGTGGGTCGCCCGGGCCGCGGCCTCCTGCTCCGGCGTGGTCCAGTAGATCGCCGAGCGGTACTGGGTGCCCACGTCGTTGCCCTGGCGGTCCGGGGTCGTGGAGTCGTGGTTCTCCCAGAAGACCTTGAGCAGCTCCTCGGGGCCCACCTTGCTGCGGTCGTAGGCGATGAGCACCGTCTCGGCGTGCCCGGTCCGGCCGGTGCACACCTCCTCGTACGTCGGGTTCGGGGTGACCCCGCCCATGTAGCCGACGGCGGTGGTGACCACGCCGGGGACCTTCCAGAACATCCGTTCCGCGCCCCAGAAGCACCCCATCGCGACGTACAGCACCTCCACGCCCTCACCCCACGGGCCGTGCAGCGGGGTGCCCAGCACCTCGTGGGTGTCCGGGATGCCCGGGAGCGGCTGGTCCCGGCCCTCGAGGGGGCGTCCGGTGATCCTGATCTGGTGCTCGCGCATACCTCCAGTGTCACACCATTCCGCGTCGGCCGTATGCCGCCCGCCCACCCCCTGTAGCGGCCCCACCCGGGGGTGTGGCACCGTTCCGTGCATGACCTCCTCGAGCTCGGCGGCGTGGCTGGTGGTGGCCGCAGGGGGCGCCGGGTCGGGTGAGCCGACCGGCACCGACCTGCTGGTCCGGGTGGGGCTGCCCCTGCTCCTCGTCCTCATCGGGCTGGGCCTGTGGCTCTGGGGCCGCCGTGAGCGCGCCGAGGCGCGGGCCGAGATCGGGGTCAAGGGCGGCTTCGGCGGCCCGCCGGGCACGACCGACATCGGCAGCCAGCTGGGCTTCGGCGTGGAGGGCCCGGGTCCGGACCCCGACGCCGGCGGCGGCCGCATCGTCGCGGGCCTCATCTGCCTGGCCGTCGGGGCGCTCGCCCTCGTGGTGGGCCTGATCTGGACGGTGGCGTCCTGACCCTCGTCTGCGTCGACGTCGGCTCCACCTTCACCAAGGCCGCGCTCCTGGACGTCGACGGCACCCTCCTGGCGCGGACCGAGACCCCCACGACCGTCACGACGGACGTGCTCGACGGGGTCCGCCGGGCCCTGCGGGACCTCGCCGCCGGGGGCGTTCCGGTGCCGGATCCGTCCGACCGCGACCGGGTCCTGGTGTGCTCCAGCGCCGGGGGCGGACTGCGGATCGCGGTCGTCGGCTACGAGCGCCTGGTCACCGCCGAGGCGGGGCACCGGGTGGCGCTCAGCGCCGGCGGGAAGGTGGTCCACGTGGCCAGCGGCCCCCTCGACGGGGCGGCGGTGCGGGCGCTGCGCGCCTCCCGCCCCGACGTGGTGCTCCTCGTCGGCGGCACCGACGGCGGCAACGCCGAGGTGCTCGTGCACAACGCGCGCCGCCTGGCCCGGGCGCGGACCGCGGTCCCCGTCGTCGTCGCCGGCAACCGGGACGCGCGGGAGGAGGTGGCCGCGCTGCTGGCGTCCACCGGGCGCCGGTTCGTCGTGACCGACAACGTGCTGCCCCGCATCGGGGTCGTCGAGCCCCGTCCGGCGCGCGCGGCGATCCGGGAGATGTTCCTGCGCCACGTGATCGGCGGCAAGGGCCTGTCCCGCGGCCCGCTGTTCGCCTCCCTCGTGCGCGCCCCCACGCCGGACGCGGTGCTCAGCGGCGTCCAGGTCCTGGCGGAGGCAGCGGGGGAGGACGTCATGGTCGTCGACGTCGGTGGCGCCACCACGGACGTCTACTCGGCGCTGACCCCCGAGGGTGAGGACGCCTCGCTGCGCAAGGACGTCGTCGCCACCCTGTGGCACGCCCGGACGGTCGAGGGCGACCTGGGCATGCGGTGGAGCGCCCGCGGCGTGCTCGGGGCGGTGGCGGCCGAGCGGCTGGAGCCAGAGGACCCGGCGGGACTGGCCGCCTGGGTCGACCGGGTCTCCGAGGACCCGCAGCGGCTGCCCGCGACGCCGGGGGAGCGCCGACACGAGCTCCGGCTGGCCGGGCTCGCCGCCCTCGTCGCGTGCCGTCGCCACGCCCGGCCACCCGGGCCGGGGGAGTCGCCGCGGCCGCTGGTCAACGTCCGCCACCTCGTCGGCTCCGGTGGCGTGCTGCGTCACGCCACCCCTGCCGAGGCGGAGGAGCTGCTCGGTGCCGTCCTCCGCGACCACGGCGGGGGCTGGCGGCCGCCGGCGGATGCCCGCGTGGCGGTCGACACGGCATACCTGCTCTTCGCCGCGGGCCTGCTCGCGCGCGACCACCCCGAGACCGCCCGGGCGGTGGCCCGCCAGGTCCTCGACCCCGCGGCCGCGGGCCGGGACAGGCGCCGGCGCTCCCGGGCGGCGCACTAGGGTCGGGGTCGTGACCAGCACAGCGGTGACCCTGGAGGACGTGCAGGCGGCGGCCCGGCTCCTGGACGGGGTGATCCAGCGGACCCCGGTGCAGTACAGCCAGGCGCTCTCCGACCGGGTCGGCGTGCCGGTCCACCTCAAGTGCGAGAACCTGCAGCGCGCCGGTTCGTTCAAGATCCGCGGCGCCTACACCAGGATGTCCCGCCTGACCGAGGAGCAGCGGGCTGCGGGCGTGGTCGCCGCCAGCGCCGGCAACCACGCCCAGGGTGTGGCCCTGGCCGCCCGGCTGCTGGGTGTCAGGGCGACCGTCTTCATGCCGCACGGCGCCGCGATGCCCAAGCTCATGGCCACCCGCGGCTACGGCGCGACGGTCGAGCAGGTCGGCACCACCATCGACGACTGCATCGCCCGCGCCCGCGAGTTCGAGGCCGAGCACGGCGCGGTGTTCATCCCGCCGTTCGACCACCCCGACATCGTCGCCGGCCAGGGCACCTGCGGCCTGGAGATCCTCGAGCAGGTGCCCGACGTACGGACCGTGCTGGTGTGCACCGGGGGAGGTGGGCTGCTGGCCGGGATCGCCACGGCCGTCAAGGGCCTGCGCCCGGACGTGCGGGTGCTGGGCGTGCAGGCCGAGCAGGCCGCCGCCTGGCCGCTGTCGCTGCGGGAGGGGCACCCGGTCGCGCTGGAGCGGATGACGACGATGGCCGACGGCATCGCGGTCGGCCGCCCCGGCGACGTCCCGTTCGGTGTGGTCCGCGAGCTGGTCGACGACATCGCCACGGTCAGCGAGGACTCGCTGGCGCGGGCCATGCTGCTCCTGCTGGAGCGCGCCAAGCTGGTCGTCGAGCCGGCCGGGGCGGCCGCCGTCGCCCGGCTCATGGACCTGGGGGAGCACGGCGGTGCCGATCTCGAGGGTCCCGTGGTCGCGGTGGTCTCCGGCGGGAACGTCGACCCGCTCCTGCTGTTGCGGATCATCCGCAGCGGGCTCACCCTGGCCGGCCGTTACCTGCAGTTCCGGGTGCGGGTGCCGGACCGTCCCGGGTCTCTCGCCGGGCTGCTCGCCACGCTGGCCGAGCTGCAGGCCAACGTGCTCGAGGTGGTGCACGGGCGGACCAGCGCGTCCCTGGGCGTGCACGAGGTGCAGATCGCGCTGACCGTCGAGACCGAGGGGCCCGAGCACTCCGAGCAGGTGGTCCAGGTGCTGGGGGAGCGCGGCTACGCCCCCGAGTTCACCTGACGGCCGCGCGGCCCCTGGCCCCGGCCGCGGCCAGGGTCTACGGTCGAGTATGCGCATTCACGAGGTGATCCGCCGCAAGGGCGGCACGGTGGTCACGATCCCGCCCGGGGCCTCGGTGAACGAGCTGCTGGCGCTGCTCGCCGAGCACGGGATCGGGGCCGTGGTGGTGAGCGAGGACGGCCGCACGGTGGCCGGCATCGTCAGCGAGCGGGACGTCGTGCGGCAGCTGCACGCCCGCGGCCCGGAGGTCCTGGAGCAGCCGGTCAGCTCGATCATGACGGGGCAGGTGCACACCTGCAGCCCGGACGACCACCTGGAGACGCTGGCCCGGACGATGACCGAGCAGCGGGTCCGCCACCTCCCGGTGGTGGTCGACGGGCAGCTGGAGGCGATCGTCAGCATCGGCGACGTCGTCAAGCACCGGCTCAGCGAGCTGGAGACGGAGAAGGACGCCCTCGAGGACTACATCCGCCGCTGAGCCGGCGGGGCGTCATACCGGGTCGTCGCGCCGGACCACCGGCCCGGGATGCAGAAGCGGGCGCGGCCCCCGGTGGGGAGCCGCGCCCGTCGTGCGCTCCGCTCAGCTCTCGTAGGGCTTGGCGGAGATGATCTTGACCTCGACGGTCTTGCCGTTGGGAGCCTCGTAGGTCACCGTGCTGCCGGCGGGCTGGCCGTTGATGGCGGCGCCGAGCGGCGAGCGCTCGGAGTACACGGTGAGGTCCTCGTCGCCGCCGAGGATCTCGCGGCTGCCGAGGAGGAACTCCTCGGTCTCGCCGAACATCTCCACGGTGACGACCATGCCGGGCTCGACGATGCCGTCGTCCGGCGGCGCCTCGCCCACCACGGCGTTCTGCAGGAGCTCCTCGAGCTGGCGGATGCGGGCCTCCATCTTGCCCTGCTCCTCCTTGGCGGCGTGGTAGCCGCCGTTCTCCCGCAGGTCACCCTCCTCCCGCGCGGCCTCGATCCGGCGCGCGATCTCCTGCCGGCCCGGGCCGGAGAGGTGGGCCAGCTCGGCCCGCAGCCGCTCGTAGGACTCGCGGGTCAGGAAGGGCGTCGAAGCCTTCGCGGTCTCGGTCACGTCGTTTCACTCCTCGGTTGGTGCTGGTCCCGTTGTCGCCACGTCCCTCAACGCGGACAACAAACAAGGAGGCCCGGGCGGTTCATGACCTCGTGAGATCGCCCGACCCGGACCAGCGTTGAACACACATTCTAACAACGAACGGGTCAGGTGGCCAGAATCTTCCGTTCGCGCGGGAGGGTCAGCCGCCGGCCTCGTCGGAGTACCAGCACCGTTCCACGTAGGCGGTCAGGGCCCGGGTGACGGTGCGCACGCTCTCCACGTGGCCGCTGGGGGAGCTGTCGGCGGGCGGCACGACCACGTCGGCGGTGCCCACCGTGCCGCGCCGTTCGTCCAACGCCTGGAGCCGGCAGGTCACCTCCCGCTCCGGCTCCCGGACCAGCTCGAACATCACCCGTGCCTCGGTGTCGGAGGTGATGGAGTGGCCGGTGTTGGTCCAGTGGACCTTCCCGACGGTGGCCGACAGGCCGAACCACACCGCGACCGCGCTCATCGCCAGCACGCCCAGGACCCCCAGCACCCACCACGTGCGGGTGGAGACCGTGCGCTGGTTCGGGGTCTGGGTCACGGGGCGGGCTCCGATCCGGTGGGTGAGAGGATGGTCCGGTGCCCGCGCTCGCGCGGGCTGGCACCCATTGTCCGCCATGAGCAGACGCAGAGGAGACCAAGGTGGCGCAGGGACTTCGGTTGATGGCGGTGCACGCCCATCCCGACGACGAGTCCAGCAAGGGTGCCGCGACGACGGCCCGGTACGTGGCCGAGGGTGTCGAGGTCATGGTCGTCTCCTGCACCGGGGGCGAGCGGGGCGACATCCTCAACCCCAAGCTGGAGCACGACCCGCACATCCTGCGCGACCTGCCCGAGATCCGGCGTCAGGAGATGGCGCGGGCCGCCGAGATCCTGGGGGTGCGGCACACCTGGCTGGGGTTCGTCGACAGCGGCCTGCCCGAGGGCGACCCCCCGCCGCCGCTGCCGGAGGGCTGCTTCGCGCTGGAGCCGGTCGAGGTGCCCGCCGAGGCGCTGGTCCGCGTCATCCGGGAGTTCCGTCCGCACGTGCTGACCACGTACGACGAGAACGGCGGCTACCCCCACCCGGACCACATCATGACCCACAAGGTGACGATGGCCGCGTTCCGCGCCGCCGGTGACCCCGAGGCGTTCCCGCACGCCGGCCCGCCGTGGCAGCCGCAGAAGGTCTACTACACCGCCTGGTCGCCGGAGCGGATCCGCAACCTGCACCAGGCGATGCTCGACGCCGGGCTGGAGTCCCCGTACGACGAGTGGATCGCCCACCTGGACGCGCGGCCCCAGCGCACCATCACCACCAAGATCCACTGCGCCGACTACTTCGAGGTCCGCGACGACGCCCTGCGGGCGCACGCCACGCAGGTCGACCCGGACGGCAGCTGGTTCGCGGTGCCGATCGAGCTGCAGAAGAAGGTCCACCCGACCGAGGACTACGAGCTGGCCGTCTCCCTCGTGCCGGTCGAGATCCCCGAGGACGACCTGTTCGCCGGGCTCCCCGCCACCGTCGAGGAGGCGGACGCGCTGTGCCGCCGGGTCCCGGAGCGCGACGCGTCCGGAGAGCTGGTGGCGGCCTACCGCTCGCCCGTGCCCGCCCCGGTCGAGCCGGAGGTCCCGATCCCGTCCCCCGGTCCGGAGGACGACGAGATCACCGCGGTCGAGGGTCACCGGGACGACAAGGAGGCCGCGTCGTGAACTCCGGCACCACCGCGGTGACCGCCGGGCTGGGCGGTTTCCTCGTCCTGTTCGGCCTGGCCCTGGCCGTCTGGTTCCTGGGTCGTGACCTGACCCGCCGGCTGCGCCGGATGCGGTTGCGGGAGGAGCTCCGCCGCGAGCTGGAGGAGTCGGAGCAGGCTGGTGGGGCGCCGGCCGGTGCCGGCGAGCAGGAGCCGCCCGGGAGCGGGGACGGTGCCGCGGGCGACGACCGGGCGGAGCCGCCCGGCGGCAGCAGGGGCTAGGGCGGAGCGGCGTCAGCCGGCCGGCGTCGCGCCGGTCACCGACAGCGCCACCGCGCCGTAGTGCGCGAGGAAGGCTGCCACGGTGCAGGCGTGGAAGACCTCGTGGAACCCGAACCAGCGGGGCGAGGGGTTGGGCCGCTTGGTGCCGTAGACCACGGCGCCCACCGTGTAGAGCAGGCCGCCGGCGACGATGAGGCCCACGACGACCGGGCCGCCGCCCTCCAGCAGCGGGCCCAGGTAGAAGACCGCGACCCACCCGAGCGCCACGTAGACGGGGGTGTACAGCCACCGCGGTGCGCCGACCCACAGCACCCGGAACGCCACCCCGGCCAGGGCCCCGGCCCAGACGATCCACAGCAGGGTGGTGCCGGCCCCCGACGGCAGGAGCAGCACCGCGAACGGGGTGTAGGTGCCGGCGATGATGAGGAAGATGTTGGCGTGGTCCAGCCGCTTGAGCAGCCGGTTGGTCCGCGGCGACCACCGGCCCCGGTGGTAGAGCGCGGAGACCCCGAACAGCAGCACCGCCGTGGCGCCGAACACCGTGGCCGCGACCCGGGCCTGCGTGGTCGGGGCGAGCGCGACGAGGACGGCGGTCGCGACCAGCGCGAACGGGGCCGTGCCCAGGTGCAGCCACCCCCGGAGGCGCGGCTTGAGCGCCTGCATCGCGTCGACGGCGGCGTCCCGGGCGTCCTCGACGGCCTGAACCCCGCGCCCCACGGCGTCCTTCGTGCTCATGCGACCAGGCTAACCTACGCTGCCGTAGGTTACGCAACAGTAACTTCCAACCTGCCAGGTCGGCCCCAGCCCGGCGCGTTACCTTGACCTCCATGCGCTCACTGCGGGACCTGCTGTACGGCGTCTACAACCGGTCGCTGACCAGGCAGCTCCCTCCCGAGCGCCTCCCCCGCCACGTCGGGGTCATGCTCGACGGCAACCGGCGCTGGGCCCGCGAGCGCGGCGCCGACACCGCCCACGGCCACCGCGCCGGCGCCGACAACATCGCGCCGTTCCTCGGGTGGTGCGAGGAGGCCGGCATCGAGGTGGTCACGCTGTGGCTGCTGTCGACGGACAACCTGCGCCGGCCCGCACAGGAGCTGCAGCCCCTCCTGGAGATCATCGAGGACGTCGTCGTCGACCTCGCCTCCCGGCGGCAGTGGCGGATCAACATCGTCGGGGCCCCGCACCTGCTGCCCGAGGGCACCGCCGAGGTCCTCGCCCGCGCCGCGGCCTCGACCGGGGACGTCTCCGGGATGGTCGTCAACATCGCGGTCGGCTACGGCGGGCGCCAGGAGATCGCCGACGCCGTCCGGTCCCTGCTCGCCGAGCACGCCAGGAAGGGCACACCCCTGGCGGAGCTCGCCCGCAGCATCGAGGTCGAGCACATCGCCGAGCACCTCTACACCAAGGGGCAGCCGGACCCCGACCTGGTCATCCGCACCAGCGGCGAGCAGCGCCTCGGCGGTTTCCTGCTGTGGCAGAGCGCGCACAGCGAGTTCTACTTCTGCGAGGCCTACTGGCCCGACTTCCGCAAGGTCGACTTCCTCCGGGCGCTGCGCTCCTACGCCGAGCGGGAGCGTCGCTTCGGCACCTGAACGAGGGCCCCGGCGCGGAGCGGCCCCGCGGAACCACCCGTCATACGACCCGGCTCAGGGGAGCGGCTGCGGGGCGGGCGGGCCGACGTAGCGGGCTGCGGGACGGATGATCTTGGGGTCCAGCGCCTGCTCGAGCACGTGGGCGACCCAGCCGAAGGCCCGCGCCACGCAGAACGTCGGGGTGAACATCGACCGCGGCAGGCCGACCTGCTCCATGACGACGCCGGCGTAGTACTCCACGTTGGCGTGCAGCTCTCGCCCGGGCTTGAGCTCGGCCAGCGCCCGCTCGACCTCCTCCTCGACGCGGACGGCGAGCTCGGCCAGGGGCCCGCCGCGGCGCGCGGCGATCCGCTTGAGCGTCTCCGAGCGCGGGTCGCGGGTGCGGTACACCGCGTGGCCGAAGCCCATCACCCGGCGTCCCGCGGCCACCTGCTCGCGCACCCACGCCCGGGCCCGGTCCGGTGACCCGATCTCGTCCAGGGCCTCCAGCGCCCGGCTCGGCGCCCCGCCGTGCAACGGACCGGAGAACGACCCCAGCGCGGCCACCAGCGCGGCGGCCGGGTCGGCGCCGGTGCTGGCCACGGTACGGGCGGTGAACGTCGAGGCGCTGAACCCGTGGTCGATCGTGAGGACCAGGTAGCGCTCCAGGGCGCGCACGTCCTCCTCGTCAGGGTCCCGGCCGGTGACCATGCGCAGGTAGTCCGCGGTGTGCCCGAGACCGGGGTCGGCCGGCACCGGGTCCAGCCCCGCCGCGAGGCGGTGCGCCGCCGCCAGCACGGTCGGGGCCAGCGCCGCCAGCCGCAGCGCCTGGTCGGCCCGCTCCTGCGGGGTGCTGTCGTAGCCCGGCGGCAGGTCGAGGTGCCCGCCCAGCCAGGACCAGGTGGTGCGCAGGGCGGTCAGCGGGGACCGGGCGCCGCGGACCAGGACCGGCAGCACCTCGGTCAGCGCGGCCGGCGCGACCCGGGCGGTCCCGATCCGCTCCCGGCATGCCGTGAGCTCGGCCCGGTCGGGGAGGTGGCCCTCGACGAGGAGGTGCGCCACCTCCTCGAAGGAGCGGTGCTCGGCCAGGTCGACCGCGGAGTACTCCCGGTAGTGGTAGAACCCCTCGGTGCCGCGGACGTCGCCCAGCCCGGTGTCGGTGACGACGACGCCGGCCAGGCCGCGCGGGACGGTGAACGTGCTCATCGGCGCTCCTTCCTGAGGTCCCTCCGGAGGAGGGCGGTGCCTCCACGCTGGACCTCGGACGGCACCTGCGTCAATATTGATCGGGTCAATCCCGGGTCGATCCCGGGAGTACTCGGGCGGTGGGAGGAGGCCGGTGCCGGAGCGGGTGTGGATCACGACACAGGAGGCCGCGCAGCGGCTCGGGGTCAAGCCCGAGACCGTGTACGCCTACGTCAGCCGCGGCATCCTCGTCAGCCGGCGCAACCCCGCCGGGCGCGGCAGCCTGCTGGACCGGGACCAGGTCGACCGGCTGGCCGCCGGGGGACGCCGGGGAGCCACGGGGGAGCGGAGGGTCCACCGGTTCCGGTCGGTGGCCTCCGCGGTGTCCCGGTCGTCGGCCGACGCGCTCTACTACCGGGACCAGGAGGTCACGTCCTGGTCGGAGGAGCACGACCTCGCCGACTCGGTCGACCTCGTCCTCGGCGTCACCCCGGGCACGGTGCGCGGCGCGGCACCGCCGACCCTGCGCCCCGGGCCCTGGCGGGAGCTGGGCCGGGTGCCGCTCGACCGTCGCCCCGCCGGGGTCGTCACGCGGCTGGCCGAGCAGGGCTGGGGCCTGACCAGCGACCCCGCGGAGGTAGGACCCGCGACCGCCGGCCTGGTGCACCTGCTCGTCGCGGCGCTCGCCGCGCCAGGGCACCCGGCGGACGACGAGGACCTTGCCAGCCGGGTCGTCCGCAACCTGACCCGGGCCGACCCGGACCCCGGGGTCGTGGCCGCTGTCGACGCGCTGCTCATCCAGCTCCTCGACCACGGCCTCACCGCCTCGACGACCGCGGCCCGGGCGGCGGCCTCGGCGCGGGCGGGACTCGCCGACTGCCTCCTGGCGGGGTACGCCGCGCTCGCGGGCCGGGCCCACGGCACCGCGCCCGCCGCGGTGCACGTGGAGCTGGCCAGGGAGGTCCACGAGCCCGGTTCGTGGCGGCCCGACCCCCAGCACCCGCCCGGGTTCGGCCACTTCCTCTACGGCGCGGGCGACCCGCGGGCCGACGCGGTGCTGGCGCGCTGGGAGCGCGTGCCGGCGGCCGCGCCGGTGCTGGAGGCGCTGGACCGGGCCCGGACCCGGCTGCCCGGGGACGGGAGCTACGAGCCCAACATCGACGCGGCCGTCGCGGTGTCCACCGTCACCCTGGGGCTGCCCCCCGAGGCCGGACCGGCGCTGTTCGCCCTGGCGCGGACCGCGGGGCTCGCAGCCCACACCGCCGAGGAGCTGGCCGAGGACCTGCTGCGCTGGAGGGGCCGGGCGGCGACGCGTGCCTCCGGCCCACAGACCTGGTGAGCGGCCCGTCAGCCGACGGCGTTCCGGATCAGCCAGACCGCCTCGCTGCCGCTGTGCCCCGCCCGGACCACGGCATACCCGGCCCACAGCGCGACGCCGGCCAGGGCCACCGCCGCCACGACGCGCACCGGGGCCGGCACCTTCCGGCGCGGGGCGAGCGCCCAGAGGACGCACACGGCGACGACACCGAGGAGCACGAGCAGCGCGGTGTAGGCCGCATCACCGAGGTCGGTGTGGACCTCGATGCGGGCGAACTCCTCCATCGAGACCGTCGGGTCGGCCGAGAGCCGGTCCTCCAGCTCGTCGCCGCTCTCCGTCGCCACGTAGGCCGACGCGGTCGCCAGTGCCGCGACGGCGAGCAGCGGCCAGCCCAGGTAGCGCCGCGCAGCCGGCCACGCGGCATACACGAGGGCACTGAGCGCGGCGAGCGGGCCCAGCACGACGACGGCATGCACGACCAGGATGTGCACGGGAAGGTCGAAGACGGTGTCGAACACGGTGGAATCGTCCACCACCGCGACCGGAAACCCGCGCACCCGAGATCGCGCCACGCCGGAGCCGGTTTCCGGGTTCGGGGCCGGGGTCGTCCTACGGTCGGTGTGACGCAGGACACCCGTCCTCGTTCGGGAGGCCCACCAGATGGAGCGAAGGCTCTGGGCGGAGGGCCGGTACCGGCTCTGCGCCGTCACGGTTCGGGCCCGGTCCCGGTCACCACACCGCCAGGACGCGTAGCCGCGAGGCGCGCGTCGCAGGGGAGTCGACATGCCCACGACCCGTGGTTCCGCCACCACCCGCCGCTCGCGCGCCGTCCCGCAGTCCGTCAAGACCTACGTGCTGGACACCTCCGTCCTCCTGTCGGACCCGCGCGCCATGCTGCGGTTCGCCGAGCACGAGGTCGTCCTCCCGGTCGTGGTCATCAGCGAGCTGGAGGGCAAACGCCACCACCCCGAGCTGGGCTACTTCGCCCGCGAGGCGCTGCGGCTGCTCGACGACCTGCGCGTGGCGCACGGCGGCCTGTCCCACCCGGTGCCCGTCGGGGACGCCGGCGGCACCCTGCGGGTCGAGCTCAACCACACCGACCCCGAGTCGCTGCCGGCCGGCTTCCGGCTCGGCGACAACGACACCCGCATCCTTGCGGTGGCCAAGAACCTCGCCGGCGAGGGTCACGACGTCACCGTGGTGAGCAAGGACCTCCCGATGCGGGTCAAGGCCTCGGCGGTGGGGCTGGACGCGGAGGAGTACCGCGCCGAGCTGGCCGTCGACAGCGGCTGGACCGGCATGGACACCCTCGAGGTGACCGACGCCGAGATGTCCGCCCTCTACGAGACCGGCCGGCTGGAGCACGACGCGGCCCGGGAGCTCCTCGTGCACACCGGCCTGACCGTCCTCGGCCCCTCCGGCAGCGCCCTGGGCCGGGTGACCCCCGACCACGCGGTGCGCCTGGTCCGCGGGGACCGCGACGCCTTCGGCCTCCACGGCCGCTCCGCCGAGCAGCGGATCGCCCTCGACCTGCTGCTCGACCCCGACGTGGGCATCGTCAGCCTCGGCGGCCGGGCCGGCACCGGCAAGAGCGCGCTCGCCCTGTGCGCCGGTCTGGAGGCGGTGATGGAGCGCCGCCAGCACCGCAAGGTCATCGTGTTCCGCCCGCTGTACGCCGTGGGTGGCCAGGAGCTGGGCTACCTGCCCGGCACCGAGAACGACAAGATGGGCCCCTGGGCCCAGGCCGTCTTCGACACCCTCGGGGCCGTGGTGTCCAGCGAGGTCGTCGAGGAGATCCTCGACCGCAACATGCTCGAGGTGCTGCCGCTGACCCACATCCGCGGTCGCTCCCTGCACGACGCGTTCGTCATCGTCGACGAGGCGCAGTCGCTGGAGCGCAACGTGCTCCTCACCGTGCTGTCCCGCATCGGGCAGAGCTCGCGCGTCGTGCTCACCCACGACGTCGCCCAGCGGGACAACCTGCGTGTGGGCCGGCACGACGGCGTCGCCGCGGTCATCGAGTCGCTCAAGGGGCACCCGCTGTTCGCCCACGTGACGCTGCACCGCAGCGAGCGCAGCCCGATCGCCGCGCTGGTCACCGAGATGCTCGAGGGGGACCGCCGCCTGGTCTGACCCCGACCGGACGCCTCGTCCCGACGCCCCCGACCCCACCGGACGCCTGGTCGCGACCCACCACGGAGCAACCGGACGCTTGGCACCGACGCCCTGGGGGTCACCGGACGCGCCACCGGGTCCGTCCACCCCGGGCCGGCCCGTATGACGTGGCGGCCGGGTGTCCGGTGACCGTCCCGAACGGCGTGTCGCGGTGTCCGGTCGGGGTGGGGCACGGCGTGCCGGGACGTCCGGTCGGGGTGGGGGGCTGCGGGGTGTGACGTTCGCCACGTCCCGGGCCGCGGATTTGCAGAGCGCGCCGTGCGGCTGTCACGGTGGAGGCCGTTTGTCACGTTTTCGTAACGTTCCCGCCGACACGCCCCCATCTGATCTCGTCGGCACGCCCGGAGGTAGTAGTGACCCGATCCCCCCTGACCGACCCGCGCCCGGAGACCGACCGCGCCCGCCACCGTAGCAGTGGCCGGATGCACCGTCCCGCGGCCGTCCTCACCGGCCTCATCACCGCGGGCTCCCTGGCCCTGGCCGGTGTCGCGGCCGTGGCGAGCGGTCCCTCGGTCGACGCCAGCAACGTGCAGGCGTCGCTGAACCAGGCCGGCCCCGAGGTGGCCGAGGAGAGCGTCCGCCAGGTCGACCTCGTCGTCGACCAGGTGCGCCAGGCCCGCGACGCCGAGCTGGGCAAGCGGGCCACCGCCCAGGTGACCGGCTCCGTCGGCGCCGCCGCGAAGGCCGGCAAGACCGTGCGCGAGAGCGCGAAGGAGATCGCCGCCGAGAAGAAGCGGGCCGCCGAGCAGCGTGAGGCCGAGAAGCGTGCTGCCGAGCAGCGGGCCGCCGAGCAGCGGACCGCGGAGGAGCAGGCGGCCGAGCAGCAGGCCGCCGAGGAGCAGCGGGCCGCTGAGCAGGCCGCAGCATCGCGCTCCGAGGAGCGCGCTGCGGCCCCCGCCCCGGCCCCCGCCCAGGGCGGCAGCCCGAAGGCGATCGCCCAGTCGATGCTCGCCAGCTACGGCTGGGGCGGCGACCAGTGGGGCTGCCTGGAGGCCCTCTGGGAGCGCGAGAGCAACTGGAACCCCTACGCGCAGAACCCCTCCTCGGGCGCCTACGGCATCCCGCAGGCCCTGCCGGGCGGCAAGATGGCCAGCGCCGGCGCGGACTGGCAGACCAACCCGGCCACCCAGATCCGCTGGGGCCTGAGCTACATCAGCGGCCGGTACGGCACCCCGTGCGGCGCCTGGGCGCACTCCCAGAGCGTCGGCTGGTACTGAGCCGAGCCACCCCGACGACGGAGCGGGCCGCGACCTCGACGGTCGCGGCCCGCTCCTTGTGGTCTGCGGCCCGGTTCAGCCCTGCTGGTGCGGCCGGGTCATCTTGAGCACGTCGAGGGCCTCGTCCAGCTGCTCCAGGGTGAGCTCACCCCGCTCGACGTGACCGCGGGCGATGACGACGTCGCGGATGGTCCGTCGCTCGGCCAGCGACTGCTTGGCCACGGCCGCGGCGGCCTCGTACCCGATGTACCGGTTCAGCGGGGTCACGATCGCCGAGGAGCTCTCGGCCAGCTCGCGGCAGCGCTCGACGTCGGCCTCCAGGCCCGAGACGCACCGGTCGGCCAGCAGCCGGCTGGAGGAGGCGAGCAGCGAGATGGACTCGGTCATCGCCAGGCCCATGACCGGGAGCATGACGTTGAGCTCGAAGGAGCCGGAGGCCCCGCCGACGGTCATCGTCGCGTCGTTGCCGATCACCCGGGCGCACACCATGAGGACCGCCTCGGGAATCACCGGGTTGACCTTGCCCGGCATGATCGAGGAACCCGGCTGCAGGTCCGGCAGGTGCAGCTCGCCGAGGCCGGCGCGCGGCCCGGAGCCCATCCAGCGCAGGTCGTTGCAGATCTTGGTGAGCGACACCGCGGTGACCCGCAGCGAGCCGCTGAGGGCGACGAGGGCGTCCTGGGTGGACTGGGCCTCGAAGTGATCGGTCGCCTCGGTGAACTCCAGACCGGTGCGCCGGGAGATCTCCGCGATGACGCGCGGGGCGAACTCGGGGTGGGCGTTGAGCCCGGTGCCGGCGGCGGTGCCGCCCAGCGGCAGCTCGGCGGCCAGGGCAGCGGTCTCGGTGATCCGCCGACGGGCCAGCTCGACCTGCCGGGCGTAGCCGAGGAACTCCTGGCCCAGGGTGACCGGCACGGCGTCCATGAGGTGGGTGCGGCCGGCCTTGACGACGTCGGCGAACGCCTCGGCACGCTCGCGCAGCGCGGCCTCGAGGTGCTCCAGGGCCGGCAGCAGCTCCTCGTGCACCAGGCGGACCGAGGCGATCCGGATCGCCGTGGGGAAGGTGTCGTTGCTGGACTGGCCGTAGTTGACGTGGTCGTTGGGGTGCACCTTCTCCCCGCCCCGGGCCAGCGTGGCCAGCCGGGCCACCACCTCGTTGACGTTCATGTTCGTCGAGGTGCCGGAGCCGGTCTGGTAGACGTCGATGGGGAAGTGGTCGTCGTGCCTGCCGGCGACGACCTCGTCCGCGGCGGCGGCGATCGCCTGCGCGATCCCGGGGTCGAGCACCCCGAGCTCGGCGTTGACGCCGGCGGCCACCGACTTCACCAGGGCCAGGGCGTGGATGATCGGCGCGGGTACCCGCTGCCCGGAGATCGGGAAGTTCTGCACCGCCCGGGCCGTCTGCGCGGCATACAGGGCGTCGGCGGGCACCTCCACGGGGCCCATCGAGTCGTGTTCGGTCCTGGTCGCCTGCTCAGTCATGGCGACCAGTGTCCACCGCGGGCCGGGCGGCCCGCACCCGGGGTATGACGCGCGCGGGCCCTCAGAGGCGCCGCAGCCGCACCCGGCGGACCGAGTGGTCCGCGGCCTTGGTCAGGACCAGGGTGGCCCGCCCCCGGGTGGGCCGGATGTTCTGCACCAGGTTGGGGTGGTTGATGGCGTCCCAGATGCTCTCGGCCAGCTCCCGGGCGGCCTCGTTGCTCAGCGAGGCGTAGCGGTGGAAGAAGGACTCCGGCTGGGCGAACGCGGTCTGCCGCAGCTGCAGGAACCGCTGGATGTACCACTCCTTGATGTGCTCGGGCCTGGCGTCGACGTACACGGAGAAGTCGAAGAAGTCGCTGACCGCCAGCCCGGTGCTGCCGTCGTGGTGCTGCCGGGGCGGCTGGAGCACGTTGAGGCCCTCGATGATGAGCACGTCGGGGTTGCGGACCACGATGTACTCGTCGGGGACGATGTCGTAGGTGAGGTGGGAGTAGACGGGGGCCCGCACCTCCGGCTTGCCCGCCTTGACCTCGGCGACGAACTTCAACAGCGCCCGCCGGTCGTAGGACTCGGGGTAGCCCTTGCGGCTCATCAGGTTGCGTCTCTCGAGCTCGGCGTTGGGCAGCAGGAACCCGTCGGTGGTGACCAGGTCGACCTTGGGGGCGGAGTCCCAGCGGGCGATGAGCTCGCGCAGGATGCGGGCGGTCGTGGACTTGCCGACCGCGACCGACCCGGCCACGCCGATGACGAACGGGGTGCGCGCCGGGCGCTCCCCGAGGAACTCGCTCGTGACGTGGTGCAGCTGGTCGACGGCCCGCTCGTAGAACGACAGCAGCCGGGACAGCGGCAGGTAGACCTCCTCCACCTCGGCCATGTCCAGCCGGTCGCCGAGACCCTGGAGGCGCCTGACCTCCTCCTCGCTCAGGCGCATCGGGTGCTGGGCGCGCAGGCGTGCCCAGGCCTGGCGGTCGAGCTCGACGTACGGGGACTCCAGGCCGGCACCGTTGGAAGCCATGGCGGCATTGTGCCGTGTGCCGCGATGCGGCCGCCGCGGCGGGCAGAGATTACGCTCTAGCGCATGTGCGGAATCGTCGGTTACGTGGGCCCCCGCCCGAGCGAGAAGGCCCTGAGCGTCGTCATGGAGGGGCTGGGACGCCTCGAGTACCGGGGCTACGACTCCGCCGGGGTGGCGGTGGTCGCCGACGGCCGGGTGGAGACCGAGAAGCGCGCCGGGAAGCTGAGCAACCTGCGCGAGGCGCTGGAGAGGGCGGACCTGCCGCCGACCGCCACCGCGATCGGGCACACCCGCTGGGCCACGCACGGCGGACCCACCGACGAGAACGCCCACCCGCACCGGGGCGGTGAGGACGGCAAGCTCGCCCTGGTCCACAACGGGATCATCGAGAACTTCCACGCGCTCAAGGGCAAGCTGCTCGCCGAGGGCACCCGGTTCTCCTCCGAGACCGACACCGAGGTCGTCGCCCACCTGCTGAGCCGGGCCTACAACGAGACCGGGGACCTGACCCAGGCGATGCGTGTCGTGGTCAACCAGCTCGAGGGGGCGTTCACCCTGCTGGCGATCCACGCCGACCAGCCGGACGTCGTCGTCGGCGCACGGCGCAACTCACCGCTGGTCGTCGGGCTCGGCGAGGGGGAGAACTACCTGGGCTCCGACGTCGCGGCGTTCATCGGCCAGACCCGGCGTGCGGTCGAGCTCGGCCAGGACCAGATCGTCACCATCACCCCCGACTCCTACAGCGTCATCTCCTTCGACGGCACCCCGACCGACGGCAAGCACTACGAGGTCACCTGGGACGCCGCCGCGGCCGAGAAGGGCGGCTTCGCCACCTTCATGGAGAAGGAGATCCACGAGCAGCCGCACGCCGTCGCCGACACCCTGCTGGGCCGCACCGACGCGCAGGGCCGCCTGGTCCTGGACGAGATGGGCATGTCCGAGGACGACCTGCGCGCGGTCGACAAGATCGTCATCGTGGCCTGCGGCACCGCCGCGTATGCCGGGATGGTCGCCAAGTACGCCATCGAGCGGTGGACCCGGATCCCCGTCGAGGTGGAGCTGGCCCACGAGTTCCGCTACCGCGACCCGGTCGTCGACGAGCACACCCTCGTGGTGTCGATCTCCCAGTCCGGGGAGACCATGGACACCCTCATGGCGGTCCGCCACGCCGCCGAGCTGGGCGCCCGCACGCTGTCCATCTGCAACACCCACGGCTCGACCATCCCCCGGGAGTCCGACGCGGTGCTCTACACGCACGCCGGCCCGGAGATCGCGGTCGCCTCGACCAAGGCCTTCCTCGGCCAGATCACCGCCAGCTACATCCTGGGTCTGTACCTGGCGCAGGTCCGCGGGCAGGCCGAGTCGGCGCAGATCGCCGACGTGCTGCACGAGCTGCAGCAGGTGCCGGGCAAGATCGAGACCGTCCTGGGCCGGATGGACCGGGTCAAGGAGATCGCCCACTTCATGGCCGACACCCGGGCGGTGCTGTTCCTGGGCCGCCACGTCGGCTACCCGGTGGCCATGGAGGGCGCGCTCAAGCTCAAGGAGCTGGCCTACATCCACGCCGAGGGCTTCGCCGCCGGCGAGCTCAAGCACGGCCCGATCGCCCTCATCGAGCCCGGTCAGCCGGTCTTCGTCATCGTGCCCGCGCCCGACTCCGAGCACGGGCTGCACGGCAAGGTCGTGTCCAACATCCAGGAGATCCGGGCCCGGGGCGCCCGCACCCTCGTCATCGCCGAGGAGGGCGACGAGGCGGTCGTCCCGTTCGCCGACGAGGTGATCCGCGTGCCGCGCACCCCACCGCTGCTGGCGCCGCTGCTCACCGTCGTCCCGCTGCAGGTCTTCGCCCTGCACCTGTCGACGGCCAAGGGCCTGGACGTCGACCAGCCCCGCAACCTGGCCAAGTCCGTCACCGTCGAGTGAGCGCGCCGTGGCCCGCCTGAGCGCCGACCGGGAGCTGTCGTGATCCTCGGGGTGGGCATCGACGTCGTGGACATCGCCCGGTTCGCCGAGAGCCTGGAGCGCACCCCGCGCCTGCTCGAGCGGCTGTTCACCGAGGAGGAGCGCCGGCACCTGCCGGCCTCCCTCGCTGCCCGGTTCGCGGCGAAGGAGGCGCTCGCCAAGGCCCTCGGCGCGCCGGTGGGGCTGCGGTGGACCGACGCGACGGTGGTGCGCCTCGGCGACGGCCGCCCGCACCTGCGGGTGCAGGGCACCGTCCGCGCCCGGGCCGAGCAGCTGGGGGTGACCTCGTTGCACGTCTCGCTGTCCCACGACGCCGGCATCGCCTCGGCGGTGGTCGTCGCGGAGGGCGGGTCGTGATCCGCGCCTACTCGATCCCCGACGTCCGTGCCGCCGAGGAGCGGGCCATGGCCGGCCTGCCCGAGGGCGAGCTCATGCAGCGCGCCGCCCGCGGCCTCGCCGGGGTCGTGCGGGCCCGCGCCCGGGAGCGGGGGGCGCGCACCGTGGCGGTGCTCGTCGGTCCCGGGGACAACGGCGGCGACGCCCTGTATGCCGCGGCGCTGCTCAGCGAGGCAGGCCTCGCCGTCACGGCGCTGGTACCGGGCATCACCGTGCACACCGGGGGCGAGCGGGCGGCCTACGAGGCGGGGGTGGTCATCGTCCGCCTGGACCGCGCCGCCGAGGCGCTGGACGAGCGGGCGCAGCAGGTGCTGGCCGAGGCCGACATCGTCCTCGACGGCATGCTCGGCATCGGGGCCCGGCCGGGGCTGCGCGGGGCGATGGCCGCCCTGGCCGACGGGATCGACGACCACAGCTACGTCGTGGCGGTGGACCTGCCCAGCGGCACCGACCCCGAGGGGCTGGTGCCGGCGGCCGCGGCGGTGCACGCGGACGAGACGGTGACGTTCGGGATCGCCAAGCCGGTCCACCTGCTGCCCGGCACCGAGCCTTCCGTGGGTCGTCTCACGGTCGTGGACATCGGCGTGCCCGAGCCGGAGCGGCCGGCCGTGGAGCGGCTGACGCACGACGACGTCGCCGGCCGCTGGCCGGTGCCCGGTCCGGCCGACGACAAGTACTCCCGCGGCGTCCTCGGGGTGGTGGCCGGAAGCGACCACTACCCCGGCGCCGCCGTCCTGGTCTGCTCGGCCGCGGTGGGTGCCGGTGCCGGGATGGTCCGCTACGTCGGGCCGGACGAGCCGCGCCGGCTGGTGCTCGCCGCCTGCCCGGAGGTGGTGCCCGGTCCGGGCCGGGTGCAGGCCTGGGTCGTCGGCCCGGGCGTCCCGCCGGACGACGAGGAGCAGCGCGCCGCCGTGCGCGCGGCGCTCCTGGAGGGGGTGCCGGTCGTGGCCGACGCCGGCGCCCTCGACGTCGTCGCCGAGCTGGCGACATCGGGTGGGCTGCCGGGCACGCCCCTGCTGCTCACCCCGCACGCCGGTGAGCTGGCGCGTCTCCTGGAGGCCCTCGGCGGGTCCGGCGTCACCCGGGAGGACGTGCTGCGGCGACCTCTCGACCACGCCCGTGAGGCCGCCCGGCGCACCGGGGCGACCGTGCTGCTCAAGGGCGCCACGACCGTCGTGACGGCCGCCGACGGGCCGGCGCGCAGCCAGGCCGACGCGCCGGCGTGGCTGGCCACGGCCGGCGCCGGCGACGTGCTGGCCGGCCTGGCGGGCACCCTGCTCTCCGCCGGACTGGACCCCCTGGAGGCCGGTTCCCTGGCCGCCCTCGTCCACGGTGTGGCGGCGGACCGGGCCGCGGCGGGCGGGCCGCTGCGGGCGCGCGCGGTGGCCGAGGCGCTGCCCGGCACCGTGGCCCACCTGCTCACCCGGCGTGGCCAGGGTGACCACCGTGGCTAGGGTGGCGGTATGGAGCAACGGCTGAGCCTGGTGACGCTCGGCGTGGTCGACCTCTACCGCGCCCGTGACTTCTACAACGCCCTCGGCTGGCAGCCCGCCCCCTCCCCGGAGGGCGTGGTCTTCTACCAGCTCGGCGGGATCGTGCTGGCCCTGTGGGAGCGTGCCGCCCTGGCGGTCGACTCCTGCGTCGAGGACCCCGGCGGGTGGGGCGGGGTCACCCTCGCCTACAACGTCAGCAGCCCCGAGGAGGTCGACGAGGTCATCGAGCGGGCCGAGCGGGCCGGTGCCACGATCGGCCGCCGCGGCACGCCGACGTTCTGGGGCGGCTACTCCGGGGTGTTCATCGACCCCGAGGGGCACCCCTGGGAGGTCGCGCACAACCCGTTCTGGACGGTGACCGAGGACGGACGCACGCTCCTGGGCGACGGCCGCGGCTGACTTCGAGGTCGTCCGGCGGGTGCCGGTGTCGGGTGCCGGGAGCCGGTCGCTAGTCGGTGGGGGCGGGGAGCCAGTCCGGGTCGCGGCCGGCCAGCCGCAGCGCCCGGTCCAGCGGGTCGGCGCCGTCCGGCACCGGCAGCGGTGGCCCGAACAGCTCCTCCCGGTCGTCCCCGACCCGCTCCACGTGCTCCAGCACCAGCCGCACCGACGACTCGTCGGCCTCGTACAGCTGGCCGGTCGCCCGGGCCAGGTCCCACCCGTGGAGGACGAGCTCGGTGAGCCCCACCACCCCGGCCACCTCGCCGGGCAGGTCCACCCCGCCCACCCGGGTCAGGCCGCTCCAGGCGTCGGGCTGGTGCCAGGCGCGGACCAGGGCCTCCACCTGGCGGGGGATCCGGGTCGTCCAGCCGGGCTCCGGCTGCGGGTCCGGCGGTGGCGGTGGCCCGGCCGTCAACGGGCCCGGCTCCTTGTCGGCTGCCGCCGCGAAGGCACGGGTCAGCCCGTCGACGTGGCTCAGCAGGTGGCCCACCGTCCAGCCGACGCAGGGCGTCGGGCGGGCCAGGTCCTCGGCGTGGACCCCCGCCAGTACGTTGAGCAGGGACACAGCGGCGGGATCGAGGTCGGGCGGCACGGCACCACAGCCTGCCCTCCTGCGCGCCGGACGGCAAGGTGGCTGAGAGACTGGTCTGGACATGACTGTGCCAACCAGCTTTCCTGCCCGCGCCGTGATCGACCTCGACGCCGTCGCCGCGAACGTCGCCGAGCTCAAGCGCCGCGCCGGTCGGGCCGAGGTGCTCGCGGTCGTCAAGGCGGACGCCTACGGCCACGGCCTGGTGCCCTGTGCCCGGGCGGCCCTGGTCGGCGGTGCCACCTGGCTGGGTGTCGCCCAGCTCAGCGAGGCCCTCGCCCTGCGCGCGGCCGGCATCACCGCCCCGGTCCTGGCCTGGCTGCTGGCGCCGGGCCTCGACCTGGAGCCTGCCGTGGCCGCCGACGTGGACCTCGGGGTCTCGGCTCCCTACGCCCTCGAGGCCGCCGCGGCGGCGGCCCGGGCGACCGGTCGCACCGCACGCGTCCAGCTCAAGGCGGACACCGGTCTGGGCCGCAACGGGGCGTTCAGCCTGCCGGTCGGTCCGGGCGGGCGCACGGACTGGGAGGATCTCGTCGACCGGGCCCGCGCTCTCGAGGCCGAGGGGGTCATCCGGGTCACCGGGGTCTTCACCCACTTCGCGTATGCCGACGCACCGCAGCACCCGACGGTGCGGCACCAGCAGGAGGCGTTCGCCGACGCGGTGCGCGTGGCCGAGCGTGCCGGGCTGCGACCGGACGTGCGGCACATGTCGAACTCCGCGGCCACGCTCACCACCCCCCAGGCGGCGTGGGACATGGTCCGCCCGGGCCTGTCGGTCTACGGCCTGTCCCCGGTGCCCGACCTGGGCGGCCCGGCCGACTTCGGCCTGGTCCCGGCGATGACCGCGCTGGCCACGGTCGCGCTGACCAAGCGGGTTCCCGCCGACCAGGGGGTGTCCTACGGCCACACCTACCGCACCCCGGCCGAGGTCACCCTCGCGGACATCCCGGTGGGCTACGCCGACGGGATCCCGCGGCACGCCTCGAGCCAGGCCGAGGTGCTCGTCGGCGGACGCCGGATCCGGATCGCCGGCCGGGTGTGCATGGACCAGTTCGTCGTCGACGTGGGCGACCTGCCGGTCACGGCCGGCGACGAGGTGGTCCTCTTCGGGCCGGGCACCCGGGGTGAGCCGACCGCCCAGGACTGGGCGGACGCCGCCGACACCATCAGCTACGAGATCGTCAGCAGGTTCGGGCCCCGCGTCCCGCGCGAGTACGTGGGGGCCCCCGGTGAGTGAGGTGGGTGCGACGGAGCGCAGGACCCTGACCGGGCTGGGCATCGGCCTGGCGGCCGCCGGGGTGGCCGCCGTGGCCGGTCTGGCGGTGGACCGGCTGTGGCGCGACCGGCAGCACGCCGTCGCGCTCGGCACCGACGAGGACTTCACCGTGGAGCCCACCCGCACGGCGGTCGTCGTGGCCGACGACGGGGTGCCCCTGCACGTCGAGGTCGACGAGCCGGCGGAGGTCGACCCCGACCGGCCCACGCTCGTCTTCTGCCACGGGTACACGCTCGACCTGCGCTCCTGGGTCTACCAGCGCCGGGCGATGCGGGAGGCCGGCTACCGGGTGGTGGTGTGGGACCAGCGCGGTCACGGGTCCTCGGGCGTGGCCGAGAGCGACACCTACCACGTCGACCAGCTCGGCCGGGACCTGCGCCGGGTGCTGGCCGAGGTGGTCCCGGAGGGGCCGCTCGTGCTCATCGGGCACTCCATGGGCGGGATGACCGTCATGGCGCTCGCCGAGGCCGACCCGGAGCTCGTCCGGGAGCGCGTGCTCGGGGTCGCGCTGGTCAGCACCAGCGCCGGCGGGCTGCACCGCATCACCTGGGGTCTGGGGTCCCTGCTCGGCAGCGTCGTCAACCGGGTGGGGCCGGCGGCCCTGTCGCGCCTCGCCGGCCACCAGAACCTCGTCGACGCGGCTCTGCGCGGCGGCCAGGAGCTGCAGGAGTTCTTCGTCGCCAAGGGCTCGTTCGCCTCCCCGGTGCCGCTCTCCGTGGTGCGCCTGACCGCCGACATGATCTTCTCCACCAGCCTGGAGGTCATGTCCGCCTACGTTCCCGGCCTGAACCGCCACGACAAGATCGAGGCGCTGGCCAACCTCGCCGGCCGTGAGGTCCTCGTCCTCAACGGCGACCGCGACGTGCTCACCAGCCCGATCCACAGCGAGGAGATGGTCGAGCGGATGCCGTGGGCCGAGCACGTCGTCATCCAGGACGGCGGGCACATCATCATGCTCGAGCACCCCGAGGTGGTCACCCAGCACCTGCTCGAGCTGGTGCGGCGGGCCGAGCGGGCCGCCCGTGCCGGCCGGGTGGAGCCGCGTCCGGCGGGCCGGCGCGTGGTCACCGACGTGCAGAAGCTGCGCCGCGACCGGGCGACCCGTCCCCGCGGCCCACGGCTGCGCCGCGCCACGGCATGAGCGTCGCCGGGGACGTGCTGCCCGGGCGGGTGGTCCTGCCGACGGCGGAGGACACCCGTGCCTTCGGGGTGCGCCTCGGCCGCCTGCTCCGCGCGGGCGACCTCGTCGTCCTCGCCGGCGACCTGGGCGCCGGGAAGACCACGCTGACCCAGGGCATCGCCGAGGGGCTCGGCGTCCGCGGCCCGGTCACCTCGCCGACCTTCGTCATCGCCCGGCTGCACCCCAGCCTCGGCGGGGGCCCGGCGCTGCTCCACGCCGACGCCTACCGGCTGGGCGGCCTGGACGAGCTGGACGACCTCGACCTGGACGCCACCGCCGAGGAGGTCGTCACCGTGGTCGAGTGGGGCAGGGGTCTGGCCGAGCGGCTCGCCGAGGCACACCTGGAGATCGTGCTGGAGCGGTCCCACGACCCGTCGCCCGAGGCCCAGGAGCGGGTGCTGACGCTCCGGGGGTTCGGTGACCGGTGGGCCGGCCTCGTTGCCTAGCATGGCGGTCGTGCCCGAAGGACAGATCCTCGTCGTCTGCACCGGCAACATCTGCCGGAGCCCGCTGATCGAGCGCGTCCTGCAGCGTGCCCTGGACGAGCGGTGGGGGCCCGGCGCGGTCCCCGTGCGCAGCGCCGGCACCATGGGACTCGAGGGCCACCCGATGGACGAGCGTGCCGCGCAGCACCTGGTCGCGCTCGGCGGCGACCCGGACGGTTTCGTGGCACGGCGACTGACGAAGGACCTGGTGGCCTCCTCCGACCTCGTCCTCACCGCCACCCGGGAGCACCGGGGCAGGGTGGTGCAGCTGTTCCCGCGGGCGCTGCGCTACGCCTTCGCCTACCTCGACTTCGCCGATCTGGCCCGCCACCTGCCCGACGACGAGCTGCCCCGGGTCGACACCGGGCCGGAGTGGGTCGCCGAGGTCACCCGCATCCTGGCCGCCCGCCGCGGCCTGCGGGCCCCGCTGGAGCCGCACGAGGCCGACATCGTCGACCCCTACCGGCGCGACGACGCGGTGTACGAGCAGATGGCGGCGCAGGTCCGGGAGGCCACACCCCACGTGGTCCGCGCGCTCACCGGGCGTGCCGTGACGGAGACCGCGACCGGCGCCTCCTAGCGATCCGGGGAGCTTGCTGCCCCGAGGCGCACCCATCGGGGCAGCCGCAGCACCACCCGGGCCCGCACCGCCGAGGCCGGCAGCGCTCCCAGCGTGCGTGAGTCGGTGCCGTGCGCGGCGTTGTCCGACGCCACCCACCAGCCCCCACCCGGCTCCCGGCGCACCGCGCGCTTGACCGCGAGCGGGCGGGGGCCGTCCGGGCCCGGGGGCAGGTCGACGAGGACGAGGTCGCCGGCGCGGACCGGGGCGCCGTAGCGGACCAGCACCCGGTCGCCGGGGAGCAGCGTCGGCTCCATGGAGTGGCCGTTGACGACGGCCAGTCCCCAGGGCAGCAGGGGAGGGCCGGGGGACTGCTCGGCCGGCACCGGGCTCAGGCCACGGGCTCGCCCGGGTGCCGCACGTGGTCGGGGATCTCCTCGACCTTGGACTCGTGCGACTCCAGCAGGCGGCTGAGGAACGACCTGGTGCGGGCGTGCTGCGGTCGGGTGAGCACCTCGGCGGGCGGGCCCTCCTCGACCACGACGCCGCCGTCCATGAACACCACCCGGTCCGCGACGTCGCGGGCGAAGGCCATCTCGTGGGTCACGACGATCATCGTCATGCCGCGCTCGGCCAGGTCGCGCATGACCGCCAGGACGTCGCCGACCAGCTCGGGGTCCAGGGCCGAGGTCGGCTCGTCGAAGAGCATCAGCTTGGGGTGCATCGCCAGGGCCCGTGCGATGGCGACCCGCTGCTGCTGGCCACCGGAGAGCTGGTTGGGGTAGGCAGCCGGCTTGTCCTCCAGGCCCACCTGGTACAGCAGCTCCATGGCCTCCTTGCGGACCTCGTCCCTGGGCCGGCCCTGGACCACGACCGGTGCCTCGCAGATGTTCTCCAGCACCGTCTTGTGCGGGAACAGGTTGAACCGCTGGAAGACCATGCCGATCTCACGGCGCTGCTGGGCGATCCGCTTGTCGGAGAGCCGGTAGAGCCGGCCGTCGCGCTCCTCGTACCCCATCAGCTCGCCGTCGACCCAGATCCGGCCGCCGTCGATGTGCTCCAGCTGGTTGATGCAACGCAGGAACGTGGTCTTGCCCGAGCCGGACGGCCCGAGCAGGCACACCACCTGGCCGGCCTCGACGGACATGTCGATGCCCCGGAGCACCTCGTGGCGCCCGAAGGACTTGGTCACGTTGACCGCCTCGACGAGGGGTCGCCGTGGCGTGCTGGTGGCGTCGGTCATGCTCCGTCACCTCCGGACGTCAGGGCCGAGCCGGCCACGGCGCCCCCGGGACCCGACCCGCTGACCACGGGGGCCTCGGCCCGGGTGCGGCCACCGTAGCCGCGGTTGAAGTACCGCTCCAGGTAGTACTGCCCGATCATCAGCACGGTGCAGATGATGAGGTACCACAGGCAGGCGGCCACGAGCACCGGGAAGACCTTGAAGGTGCGCGAGCCGATCGACTGGAGCTGGAAGAACAGCTCGGTGTTGAGCGGCAGCCCCACCAGCAGCGAGGTGTCCTTGACCATGGAGATCAGCTCGTTGCCGGTCGGGGGGACGATGACGCGCATCGCCTGCGGCAGCACGATGCGCCGCATCGTCAGCGAGCGGTCCATGCCCAGGGCCTCGGCGGCCTCGGTCTGGCCACGGTCGACCGACAGGATCCCGGCCCGGGCGATCTCGGCCATGTAGGCCGCCTCGGACAGGCCGAGCCCGATGGCGCCACCGGCGATGCCCGAGAAGACCTGGTTGGGGTCGAGGGTGAGGAAGCGCCACTCGCCGTCGATCCCGAGCAGTCCCAGGAGCTGCTGGTCGAACGGGAACCCGAACGAGAGCCCCTCCTGGAACAGGATCCCCAGGGCGCCCATGATGGTCAGCAGGACCAGCCGGGGCACAGCCCGGAAGAACCAGACGAAACCGAACGCGACGGTGGAGAGCACCGGGTTGGGGGACAGCCGCATCACCGCGAGCAGCACGCCCAGCCCGACACCGATCACCATGGCCAGCACGGTGACCAGGAGGGTGCCGATGAGCAGGCCCCGGAGCACCGGCGGCCGGAACATGACGTCGAAGACGAAGCTCCACTCGAAGGCCTCGTTCGTCAGCAGCATGTGGACGAACATGGCCGCGAGGAGCAGCACGACGCCGACCGCCACCCAGCGCCACGGGTGGCGCACCGGCACGGCGTCGATCCGGCCGGGGCGCTCTCCGGCCGTGGCGCTGGGCTGGTCGGCCGACATCATCAGGGGTTGACGGCGAAGTCGTCGATCGCGCCGGCGGTGTTGCCCCACTCGTCGAGGATCTGCTCGTAGGTGCCGTCCTCGGCCAGGGCCTCCAGCGCCGCGACGATGGCCTCGGCGAGCTCCGTCTGGTCCTTGGCCACCACGTAGCCGTACGGCGCGGCGTCGTAGATCTCGCCGACGGCCTCGATCGCGCCGCCGGCCTGCTCGACCGCGTAGGCGACGACCGGCGAGTCGGCCAGCATCGCCTGCGCGCGCCCGGTGACCAGGGCCGTGGTGGCCTCGTCCTGCCCCTCGAAGGACAGGATGTTCATCGGGTTGTCGCCGCACTGCTCCTGGCGGGCCGGCAGGTCGACCTCCTCCTGGACGGTGCCGGTCTGGACCGCCACGGTCAGGCCGCAGGGGTTGTTCGGGTCGACGTCGTCCGGGTTGCCGCTCTGCGCGGCCCACTGCGTGCCGGCGTTGAAGTAGCTGATCATGTTGACCTGCTGCTTGCGCTCCTCGTTGATCGTGAAGCTCGAGACGCCGACGTCGTACTTGCCGCCGGTCACGCCGACGATGATCGTGTCGAAGGCGGCGTTCTGCCACTCGGTCTCCAGCCCGAGCTTGGCCGCCACCGCGTCGAACAGATCGACGTCCATACCGACGATGGTCTCGCCGTCCTCGTCGAAGAACTCGTTGGGGGCGTAGGAGGCATCGGTGCCGATGACCAGGGTGCCCTTGTCGCGGATCTCCTGGGGCACCAGGTCCGCCAGGGACTCGTCGGCCCCGACGTCGGACCCGCTCTCGCCGCTCGGCTCCTCGCTGTCCGAGCCGCAGGCCGCCAGGAGCAGGGAGGCGGCGGCCGCGCCGACCACGGCGCGGGTGAGGAGGGAGGGGGACCGGTGAACCTTCATGGGGAGTCCTTTCAGGGGACGACTATCTGTGCCTGCGCAGATCCTGCCACTTCGACCTGCGTACCGGGACCATACGCACCGAACCGTGACCTTTCCGCGATCCCGGCACGCCCCCACGGGTCGGGACACGAAAACTCACAGGCCGAGAACCCTAGCCAAATCATTGGCAAGCCAATACTCTGCGGAAGGTAAAGAAAAGGTAAAGTCCACCGCCGCGAGGGGAAAACGTGACGACGGAGACGCAACCGGGGTGGCGCCCCGTGGGCGCCAGGCCGGTGGCACCGGTCCTGCCGCGCCGAGAGCGCGGACCACTCCTCGTGGTCCCCGACCACCTCGCGGACGGTGTGCCGCAGCGGGTTCCGGGACCCCGGGGACGGCACTACCTCACCCGCTACCTGCGCTGGCTCCGGGCCAGCGACCTCGTCGTGGTGAGCCTGGCGGTGTTCGGCGCGCAGGTGGCCCGCTTCGGCCTGCAGGAGTCGGTGCTCTCCTCGCCCACCCTGCCCGGCAGCCTCACCTACGTCGAGATGTCGGTCGGCCTGGTGCTCGGCTGGCTGCTCATGCTGCAGCTGCACAACGCCTACGACGGCCGGCTGACCGGGCACGGCGTCCAGGAGTACAAGCAGGTCGTCACCGCCTCGCTGTGGCTCTTCGGGGTGCTCGCGATCGTCGGCTTCGGGCTCAAGCTCGACTTCGCCCGCGGCTACGTGCTCATCGCCTTCCCGCTCGGCACGCTCCTGCTGCTGCTCTCGCGGTGGCAGTCCCGCAAGTGGCTGGTCCGCCAGCGGACCCGTGGGCGGATGTGCGACCGGGTGCTCCTCGTGGGCGACCGGGAGCACGTGGAGCACCTGGCCGGGTCGCTGTCGCGCACGCCCGCCGCCGGCTACCAGGTCATGGGGGCCTGTGTCGACGACGCCCGCGGGCGGACGGTGGCGGGGGTGCCCGTGGTCGGGTCGGAGTCCCAGGTCCTCGTCCAGGCGATGCGGCTGGGCGTCGACGTCATCGCCGTCTCCTCGTCGGCCGGCCTGGGGGCGAGCGGTCTGCGCCGCCTGGGCTGGGCGCTCGAGGGCACCGGGATCGACCTCGTCGTCGCCCCCGGGATCATGGACGTGGCCGGCCCGCGGGTGCTGACGCGACCGGTGGACGGTCTCCCGCTGCTCCACGTCGAGGCGCCGCGCTTCGACGGTCCGCGGCGGATCCTCAAGTCGGTCATGGACCGGGTGGGCGCCCTGCTCGGCCTGGTCCTGTTCCTCCCGGTGATGGTGGGCGTCGCCCTGGCCGTCAAGCTGGACGACGGCGGCCCGGTGCTCTTCCGCCAGGAGCGGGTGGGCCGCGACGGTGCCACCTTCCGGATGCTCAAGTTCCGCACCATGGTCCCGGACGCCGAGATGCGGCTGCGCGAGCTGGTCGCGGTCAACGAGGGGTCCGGCCCGCTGTTCAAGCTGCGGCAGGACCCTCGGGTCACCCGGATCGGTGCCTGGCTGCGGCGGAGCAGCCTGGACGAGCTCCCGCAGCTGGTCAACGTGCTCCGCGGCGAGATGAGCCTGGTCGGCCCGCGACCCCCGCTGCCGCACGAGGTCGCGGAGTACGAGTCGGCCGCCCGGCGCCGGCTGCTCGTCAAGCCCGGGATGACCGGCCTGTGGCAGATCAGCGGCCGCAGCGACCTGTCCTGGGAGGAGTCGGTGCGCCTGGACCTCTACTACGTGGAGAACTGGACGCCCCTGCTCGACCTCATGATCTGCTGGCGGACGCTGTCGGTGATCCGCTCGGGCGAGCGCGCCGGCGCGTACTGACCGGCGCGTCCGCGGCTCCGGCCTCCCGCTAGGCTCCGGAAGGTGCTGGCTGCCTACGCTGCTGAGATCCACCCCGACGACCCGTTGGCCGGGCTGCGGGTGGGGCAACGGCCCGACCCGGAGGTCCCCGAGGGCTGGGCGCGGGTCCACGTCCGCGCCGCGTCGCTCAACCACCACGACCTGTTCTCGCTGCGCGGCGTCGGGCTGCCCGCCGACCGCCTCCCGATGATCCTGGGCTGCGACGCCGCCGGCGTCGACGACGACGGGAACGAGGTGGTCGTCCACGCCGTCATCGCCACCGAGGGGTGGCAGGGGGAGCCCACCCTCGACCCGCGGCGCACCCTCCTGTCGGAGCTGCACCAGGGCACCCTGGCCGAGCAGGTGGTGGTGCCCCGGGCCAACCTGGTGCCCAAACCGCCGGGGCTGTCCTTCGAGGAGGCGGCCTGTATGCCGACCGCCTGGCTCACGGCATACAAGATGCTCCACGTGCGGGCCGGGGTGACCCCGGGCGCCACGGTCCTCGTCCAGGGCGTGGGCGGGGGCGTGGCCAGCGCCGCCATCCAGCTCGGGGCGGCCGCCGGCTACCGGGTCTGGGCGACCAGCCGGGACCCCGGGCGGCGGAGTCGCGCCCTGGAGCTCGGCGCCGAGCAGGTCTTCGAGCCCGGGCAGCGCCTGCCCCACCGGGTCGACGCCGTCCTGGAGACCGTCGGTGCCGCGACCTGGTCGCACTCGGTGTCCAGCCTCCGGCCCGGCGGCACCCTCGTCGTCTCCGGAGCGACCACCGGCGACGCCCGGCGCACCGAGCTGGCCCGGATCTTCTTCCACCAGCTCAACGTCGTGGGGTCCACGATGGGCAACCGCACCGAGCTGGAGCGCCTGCTCGCCCTCGTCGAGCGGACCGGGCTGCGTCCGGTGATCGACCGGGTGCTGCCGCTGGAACGGGCCGCCGACGGCCTCGCCGCGCTGCACCGGGGCGAGGTGTTCGGGAAGGTCGTCCTGGTGCCGTGACCGGGGACACCGCCGGCGCGCCGGCCATCGGGTACCTCGGGCCCGCGGGCACCTTCACCGAGGAGGCCCTGCGCGCGCTGCACGGGGAGGACGTCGCCGCCTGGCCGGCGCCGACGGTTCCCGCCGCCCTGGACGGGGTGCGGGAGGGCCGGCTCGACGCCGCCGTGGTGCCGCTGGAGAACTCCGTCGAGGGATCGGTCCCGGCCACCCTCGACGAGCTCGTGCACGGCGAGCCGTTGCAGATCCGGCGGGAGGCGCACGTGCGCGTCGGCTTCGCGCTGCTGGCCCGGGAGGAGCTCCCGCTCGACCGGGTGCGCACCGTGGCGACGCACCCGCACGCCGCCGCGCAGACCCGCCGCTGGCTGCAGGAGCACCTCCCGCAGGCGCAGGTGGTGGCCGAGGCCTCGACCGCCCGGGCGGCCGAGCTGGTCGCCGAGGGCCGCCACGACGCGGCGGTCGCCGCACCGCGGGCCGCCGCCCACTACGGTCTGGTCTCCCTCGCCGACGGCATCGCGGACCGGCCGGGTGCGGTCACCCGGTTCGTCGAGGTCGCCCGGCCGGGCCCGCCACCCCCGCCGACCGGGGCCGACACGACCAGCCTCGTGGTGTTCATCCGCCGCAACCGGCCCGGCGCGCTGCTGGAGGTGCTCGAGCAGTTCGCGGTGCGCGGGATCGACCTGTCCCGCCTGGAGTCCCGCCCGACCGGGGAGGCGCTGGGGCGCTACTGCTTCACCGTCGACGCCGTGGGGCACGTCGCCGAGCCGCGGATGGGTGAGGCCCTGGCCGGGCTGTGGCGCACCAGCGCCGGGGTGCGGTTCCTCGGCTCCTACCCCCGGGCCGACCGCACCGTGGCGCAGGTGCCCGAGGAGGCCGGCGCCGCGGCATACCAGGCGGCGCAGGCGTGGGTGGAGTCGCTGCGCCGGGACGGCGGGCGCAGCGCGCCCTGACCACCCCTAGCCGGTGAGCTGGAGCCACTCCTGCCAGCCGGCGTGCAGCACCAGCCAGGCGATGAGACCATAGCCGGCCTGCCCCGGGTGGACGTTGTCGCCCGCGGCGAGGTCGGCCTGCCACTGCTCGTGGTCGCGCAGCGGGCCGAAGCAGTCGACGAACGGCACCCCGCGCCGGGCGCACACGTCGGACTGCGCGGCGGACAGCACCTCGAGCTTGGCGTTGACCTCGGCGTCGAGCACGGGCGTGGGCCCCACGACGAACGTGGCGATGCCGGTGGTGGTCGCCTCGTCGATCACGTTGGCCAGGTTGAGCCGGGACCGTGCGGTGGTGATGCCCCGTTCCACGTCGCCCGCGCCGACGCCGATGACCAGGCGCCGCTCGCTGCGGCCGGCCCACCGCGGGGGGCACTCCACCCGCCACCGGGCCATGACCTCGGCGCTGGACTCGCCCCGGACCCCGAGGTTGTATGCCGTGAGGTCGGCGTCCTGGGTGGGCGTGCGGGCCAGCACCCGGCTCACCCAGCCGAGGGCCTTGGGGTCGCCGTACCCGGCGACGAAGGCGTCGCCCACGAAGCACAGGCCGATGTCCCGCGGGCCCTCGCCGACGGTGAACTCGGCGCTCGGCGTGAACTCGACGGGCTGGTGCTCGGTACCGGGCGTCACAGGTGGTTCCTCCAGGGGAGTGCTCGGGGGCGGGTGGTCTCGGCCGGGCTACAGGTCGTCGGGATCGTCGTCGAGCCTGGCGAGCCAGGTGGCCAGCCGGTCCACCGGGGTCTCGAACTCGGGGTGCTCGTCCACGAACGCACGCAGCTGCTCGGCCACCCAGGCCAGCGTGACCTGCTCCTCGCCCCGTCGCTCGGCGAGCTCCTCGATGCCGCGGTCGGTGAAGTACACGCCCGAAGACTAACCGGCGTCCAGGTGCAGGTCGCGGTGCCACGACTCGGTGACGTAGCGCGTCTCCCACCCCATCGAGCGGTACAGCCCGTCGGCCCCGGTGGGGGAGTCCGCGTCGACCTCGAGCCCGATCCGGGTCCGGCCGCGACGGGCGGCGTCGGCGATGGCGGCGTGCAGCAGCGCCTTGGCCACGCCCCGGCCCCGGGCGCTGGCGTGGACCCCGATGTAGTCGATGTAGGAGGCGTCCGGCACCGGTCGTCCCTCCTCGTCGACCCGCCCGGTCACCGCGCTGCCGACGAGGGCCCCGGCGGGGCGGCCGTCGACCTCGGCGAGCCACCAGTGGTCCCACCGGTGGCCGGGGTCGGCCCGGAGCCGCTCGACGAACTCCTCGAAGGTCTCCCGGTAGGAGTTGAAGTGGTCGGCGAACGACTCCTCGAGGACGAGGTGGACCGCGCGCAGGTCGCGCTCGTCCGGCATGCCGTCGTCGTCGCGGCGCACCGGGCGGACGGTGACGCCCTCGCGGGGCGGCGGCAGGGACGTGGCCTCCTCCGGGGACACCGGACGGCTCATCTGCCACCAGTCGCGGACGTGGCGGTAGCCCGCGGCGGTGAGCCAGCGCCGCTGGCGCTGGTCGTCCTGGAACGACCCCGAGTCCAGCTGGGTCGCGGTCAGCCCGCGCCGGCGCGCGATGGCCCGGCCGAACTCCTCCGCCCGCGCGAAGCCGTAGCCGGCGACCCGGTCGGCGACGTCGTCGGGCAGACCCGGGTCGACGGTGACCCCGACGACGACCCGCCCCCGGGCCCGGTCGTAGCAGCTGACCCAGGCCCGGGCCGCGCCGTCCGGGTCGCGGAGCACGAGGTGGTCGCGCCGGACCGAGCCGCGGCCGGCCACCTCGGCGGCGACCACCTCGCTGTCGGCGCCGGGCCACCCCCGGGCCTCCCGCTCGTGCCGGCGCAGCAGGGCGACCAGCTCGGGCACGTCACCCGCCCCCGGCTCGTGCACGGTCCACCCCTCGGGCAGGGAGGCTCCGGGCCGGTCCGCGGGATCGGTCATACGCTCGGTCCTGCCGCGGTCAGCGGGCGAACGCCTCGCGCAGCAGCGTCTCCTGCTCCACCGCGTGCACCTTGGTGGACCCGGTGGCCGGCGAGGCCGACGCCGGACGGGAGACGCACCGCAGCGGCCGGGTCTCGCCGTGCTCGGCGAGCAGCTCGGGCAGGTTGACCGCCATGAACGGCCAGGCTCCCTGGTTGCGCGGCTCGTTCTGCACCCAGACCAGCTCTGCGTCCGGGTAGGGGGCGACCGCCTCGGCGATCTCCTTGGCCGGCACCGGGTAGAGCTGCTCGACCCGCAGGATGACCGTCCTGCGGTCCTCGCGCTTGGCCCGCTCCTCCTCCAGGTCGTAGACGAGCTTGCTCGAGGCGAACATGACCCGGTCGACGTTCTTGTGGTCGACGTCGCCGCGGTCCGGCAGCACCGGCCGCCAGGTGCCCGAGGTGAACTCGTCCGGCTGGCTGGCCGCTGCCTTGAGCCGCAGCATCGCCTTGGGCGTGAACACGACCAGCGGCTTGCGCGGCCGGTGGTAGGCCTGGCGCCGGAGCAGGTGGAAGTAGGAGGCCGGGGTCGACGGGTAGGCGACGAGCATGTTGTCCTCCGCGCACAGCTGGAGGAACCGCTCGATGCGGGCCGACGAGTGGTCCGGACCCTGCCCCTCGTAGCCGTGCGGCAGCAGCAGCACGACCGAGGAGCGCTGGTTCCACTTCTGCTCCGAGGAGGAGATGAACTCGTCGACGACGATCTGGGCGCCGTTGACGAAGTCGCCGAACTGGGCCTCCCACATCACCAGGGCGTCCGGCCGCTCGACGGAGTAGCCGTACTCGAAGCCCATCGCGGCGTACTCGCTGAGCAGCGAGTCGTAGATCCAGAACTTGCCCTGGTCCGGCGCCAGGTGCGCCAGCGGGGTCCACTCCTCGGCGGTCTTCTTGTCGATGAGCACCGCGTGGCGCTGCACGAACGTGCCGCGGCGGGAGTCCTGCCCCGCCAGGCGCACCGGGGTGCCCTCGAGGAGCAGGGAGCCGATGGCGTACAGCTCGCCCATCGCCCAGTCGATGCCGCCGTCCTGGTGCATCCGCCCGCGCCGCTCCAGCAGCTGGGCCAGCTTGGGGTGGACGGTGAACCCGCGCGGCGGGCTGGCGAACGCGGTGCTGATCTTCTCCAGGACCTCCGGCGACACGGCGGTCTCGACCCGCCGGGCCGGGGCGGCGTCGTCCTCCTCCTGGGCCCGGGGCTTCTCCAGCCCGCCGGTCGTGCCGTCCTCACCCTTGAGCGCGGCCTTGGTCTCGATGAACACCTGCTCCAGCTGGCGCTGGTAGTCGCGCAGGGCCTTCTCGGCCTCGTCGACCGTGATGTCCCCGCGGCCGATGAGGGCCTCGGTGTAGAGCTTGCGGACCGAGCGCTTGGACTCGATGAGGTCGTACATCAGCGGCTGGGTCATCGACGGGTCGTCGCCCTCGTTGTGACCGCGACGCCGGTAGCAGACCATGTCGATGACGACGTCCTTGTGGAACCGCTGGCGGAACTGGTAGGCCAGCTCGGCCACCCGCACACAGGCCTCGGGGTCGTCGCCGTTGACGTGGAAGATCGGCGCCTGGACCATCCGCGCGACGTCCGTGCAGTAGACGCTGGAGCGGGACGCGCCGGGGCTGGTGGTGAAACCGACCTGGTTGTTGATGACGACGTGGACGGTGCCGCCCGTGCGGTAGCCGCGCAGCTGGGACAGGTTGAGGGTCTCGGCGACCACGCCCTGGCCGGCGAACGCCGCGTCGCCGTGGAGCAGCACGGGCAGCACGGTGAACGCCTCGCCGGCGAGGTCGAGCCGGTCCTGCTTGGCCCGGACGATGCCCTCGAGCACCGGGTTGACCGCCTCCAGGTGGGAGGGGTTGGCCGCGATGTAGACCTTGGTGCTCTTGCCGTCCTCCTTGACGAACTCGCCCTCGGTCCCGAGGTGGTACTTGACGTCGCCGGAGCCCTGCACCGAGCGCGGGTCCTGCTTGCCCTCGAACTCGCGGAAGATCTGTCCGTAGGACTTGCCGGCGAGGTTGGCCAGGACGTTGAGCCGGCCCCGGTGCGGCATCCCGATGCACACCTCGTCCAGCCCCTCGTCGGCGGCCAGGCGCAGGATCTTGTCCAGCAGCGCGATGACGGCCTCGCCGCCCTCGAGGCTGAAGCGCTTCTGGCCGACGAACTTGGTCTGCAGGAAGGTCTCGAAGGCCTCCGCCGCGTTGAGCCGGCGCAGGATCCGCAGCTGCTCCTCGGGGGAGGGCTTCTCGTAGGGGACCTCCACCCGCTCCTGGATCCAGGCCCGCTGCTCGGGGTCCTGGATGTGCATGTACTCGATGCCGACGGTGCGGCAGTAGGAGTCGCGCAGGATGCCCAGGATCTTGCGCAGGCTCAGCCTCGGGTGACCGCCGAAGCCCCCGGTCGGGAAGGTGCGCTCCAGGTCCCACAGGGTCAGGCCGTGGGTGGTGATGTCGAGGTCGTGGTGCCGCCGCTGTCGGTACTCCAGCGGGTCGGTGTCGGCCATGAGGTGGCCGCGGACCCGGTAGGAGCGGATCAGCTCCTGGACCCGGGTGGCCTTGGACACGTCGTCCTCGTGGGAGGCCGACACGTCGGAGGCCCAGCGCACCGGCTCGTACGGGATCCGCAGGGAGGTGAAGACCTCGTCGTAGAACCCGTGCTCGCCGAGCAGCAGCTGGTGGATGATCTTGAGGAACTCCCCGGACTGGGCGCCCTGGATGATCCGGTGGTCGTAGGTCGAGGTGAGCGTCAGGATCTTGCTCACCGCGTTGCGGGCGATGAGCTCCGGGCTGGCGCCCTGCCACTCGGCCGGGTACTCCAGGGAGCCGACCCCGATGATGCAGCCCTGTCCCTTCATCAGCCGCGGCACCGAGTGGACGGTCCCGATGCCGCCGGGGTTGGTCAGCGAGATCGTCGTGCCCTGGAAGTCGGCGATGTCGAGCTTGTTGTCGCGTGCCTTGCGGACCAGGTCCTCGTAGGCCGCCCAGAAGGCGGCGAAGTCCATCTCCTCGGCGCTCTTGATGCTCGGGACGAGCAGCTGGCGGGTGTCGCCGCGCTTGACGTCGATGGCCAGGCCCAGGTTGACGTGGGCCGGCTGGACCAGGACGGGCTTGCCGTCGTCGTCGACGCCGTAGCTGTAGTTCATCTCCGGCATCTGCTTGACGGCCTTGACCATCGCGTAGCCGATGAGGTGGGTGAAGGAGACCTTGCCGCCGCGGCTGCGGGCCAGGTGGTTGTTGATGACGATCCGGTTGTCGATGAGCAGCTTGGCCGGCAGCGACCGGACGCTCGTCGCGGTGGGGATCTCGAGGCTGGCCTCCATGTTGCTGACCACCCGCGCGGTCGCGCCGCGCAGCCGGGTCACCGTCGCCTCGTTCTGCGGGCCGGTCGACCGCGGCGCGGGGGCGTCGCGCGGGGTGGGGGCGCCGCCGGACACCTGCGGCTCGGCGGAGGTGGTCCTGGGCTTCGGGCTGGGCGTCGGTGCGGTCGTGGTCCCGGCCTTCTTCGTGTCGGGCTGCTTGACCTCGGGCTGCTTCGCCCCGGTCTGCTTCACCCCGGTCTGCTTCGCCTCCGTCCGTCCCGGTGCGGCGGCCTGCGTCGTCGGCTTCGGTGCCGGCTCCTGCTTCGTCCCGGTGGCCGCGGCCTCCCGGACCGGCTGGCGCGGGCCGTCGGGACGCTCGGCGGCGCGCTGCTCGCCCTCCGGCCCGTCCACGGGGCGGTCGGCCTCCCGGGAGCTCACCGGCCCGGCCCCGTTGCCCTGGTAGCTCCGGAAGAACGTCCGCCACTGCTCGTCGACCGATGACTCGTCCTCGAGGAACTGCTCGTACATCTGCTCGACGAGCCACTCGTTGGCGCCGAAATCGGCCAGGGGGTTGTCACTGCTGGGGGGCTGGGATGCCACGGCGTGTGTCGCCTCTTCCTCACGTGGTCCGACCTAGAACCGTACGGAAACACAGCCTAGCCCTCGTCGCTGTCCCGAGGGGCACCAGGTCGTGCCGCCGCGGCGGCCCGCGTCGAGGCCGGTCCGACGGGCCCCGGTGCCGGTCAGGCGATGTCGCGGCGCCGTGTCAGCAATACGCCGACCGCGGTCATGACCGCGGCGTAGGCCAGGAGGACCAGGGCCGCCGCCCACCACACCAGCTGGTCGCCCGTCGCCCCCATCGCCTGGGCCAGCTCACCGTCGAGCCCGGTGAAGACGTCGAGGGTGGCGGTGGTCGCCTGGCTGGGGAAGAACCTGGCGAACGCGTCGCCGCCGTCGAGGAAGGTCAGCCCGAAGCCCAGGAGCGGCTCGACGATCCACACCACGGCCACCGCGATGAAGAGGGCGGCGATCTGGTTGGGGATGAGCACGCCGAAGCCGATGCCGATGAGCGACCACACCGCCAGGACGAGCAGCGCCAGGGCGAGGGTGCGGAGGAGCTGCGGCGGGTCGGGGAAGACCGGCAGGTCGTTGAGGGCCAGCAGGATGCCGCCGCCGAGGACGCCGCCCAGCAGGTGCAGCACGCCGTTGACGACCGCGATGACGACGAGCGCGGCGACCTTGGCCAGCACCACCCTGGGCCGGCGCGGCTCGGCCAGGAAGGTGGCCGCCGCGGTCTTGTGGCGGAACTCCTGGCCGATGCAGAGGACACCGATGACCAGCGACAGCAGGTAGCCCATCTGGATGCCCGCGGTGTAGATGAGGCGGGCCAGGGTCAGCTCGGGCACGACGTCCTTGACGTCGATCTGGGCCCCCTCGCCGATGTTGAAGCCGCCGTAGAGCATGAGCGCGCCGATGAGGCCGGCGAACGCGGCACCGGTGAGGAACATGGCCAGCGCCATGCCCCAGGACATGCGGGTGCTCCGGTACTTGAGCAGCTCGGAGCGGATCAGACGGGTCATCGGGCCGCCTCCGGCGTCGTCGGGACGTCGAGGTTCCGGTTGACGTTCTCCGGGGCCTCGGTGAGCTGGAAGTAGAGCCGCTCCAGGTCGGTGCGCAGGTAGCGCAGCTCGTGCACCGGCACCCCGGCGCCCAGGGCCAGGTCGCCGACCCGCACCAGGTCGCTGGTCTGCACCCGCAGGCCACCGTCCCCGTCCCCGTCCCGCTCCACGCGCAGGCCGGCGCCGGAGAGGGTCTCGGCGAGCCGGGCGGCCTCGCTGGTGCGGACCAGCGCCCACGGCTCGCCGTGGAGCTCGTCCATCGTGCCCTGCCGGACCAGGTGCCCGTTGGCGATGATGACGACGTCGTCGACGGTCTGCTCGACCTCGCTGAGCAGGTGGGAGGAGACGAGGATGGTCTTGCCGCGGTCGGCCAGGTGCCGCAGGAACCGCCGCAGCCAGCGGATGCCCTCGGGGTCCAGCCCGTTGGACGGCTCGTCGAGGACCAGCACGTCCGGGTCCCCGAGCAGCGCCGCGGCCAGGCCGAGCCGCTGGCGCATGCCCATCGAGTACCCCCCGGCCCGCTGGTCCGCGGCGGCGGGGATGCCGACGAGGTGGAGCAGCTCGTCCACCCGGCTGTCCGGGATGCCGTGGGTCGCGGCCAGGACCCGCAGGTGGTTGCGCCCACTGCGACCGGGGTGGAAGCTCGTGGCCTCCAGCGCGGCCCCGACGACCCGCAGCGGCTCGCGCAGCTGCTCGTAGCGGACGCCGCCGATGAGACCCTCGCCCGCCGTCGGGCGCACCAGCCCGAGCAGCATCCGCAGGGTGGTCGTCTTGCCCGCGCCGTTGGGCCCCAGGAACCCGGTGATCCGGCCCGGGTGCACGTCGAAGCTCAGCGAGTCCACGGCGAGCAGGTCGCCGTAGCGTTTCGTCAGGCCCCGGATCCGGATGTCCGTCCCGTCTGTCATGGGCCCCATCCTGCCGTCCGCCGTCCGCGCTCGGACACCGGGTTTCCCCGGAGTCCTCCCCGGTCCTACCGCGGGGTGCCCGGGGTCAGCCCCCGAGGTGCACCACGACGGTCTTGGTCTGGGTCAGGGCGTCCAGCGCCTCGACCCCCTTCTCCCGGCCGTAGCCGGACCGGCCCCACCCGCCGAACGGCAGCTCCACACCCCCGCCGGCGCCGTAGCTGTTGACGAACACCTGGCCCGCCCGCAGCGCGGCGGCCGTCCGGTGCGCCCGCCCCAGGTCGTTGGTCCAGACCGCGCCGAGGAGGCCGTATGCCGTGCCGTTGGCCAGGGCGACCGCCTCCTCCTCGTCCTCGAAGTCCATCGACACCAGCACCGGGCCGAACACCTCCTCCTGGGCGATCGGGCTGGTGGGGTCCACCCCGTCGACGATGGTGGGCAGGTAGAACGAGCCGTCCCGCAGCCGCGGGTCGTCCGGGGTGCGCCCGCCGGTGAGGACGGTGCCCTGCCGGTTGCCGTCCACGTACCCTCGCACCCGCTCCAGCTGCGCCGGGGAGATCAACGGCCCCAGGTCCGGGTCCTCCGGGCCCGGGCCGAGGCGGACCTGCTCGAACCGGCGGACGAGGTCCTCCAGGAGGCGGTCGCGGACGTCGCGGTGGACGACGAGGCGGGACCCGGCCGAGCAGGTCTGCCCGGCGTTCTGGATCACCCCGGTCACGACGGCCGCCGCCGCCCGGTCCAGGTCGGCGTCGGCGAACACCACCTGGGCGGACTTGCCGCCCAGCTCCAGGACGGTGGGCACCACCCGGTCGGCGGCCGCGTGCGCGATGAGGGAGCCGACCTCGGTGGACCCGACGAAGCCGAGGTGGGCCACGCCCTCGTGCGCCGCGAGGGCGGCGCCGGCCTCCGGGCCCAGCCCGGTCACGACGTTGACGACGCCCGGCGGCAGCCCCGCCTCGACCGCCAGCCGGGCCAGCGCCACCGCGGTGCGGGGCGTCTCGTCGGCCGGCTTGAGGACCGCCGCGTTGCCGGTGGCCACCGCGGCGGCCAGCGTCCGCGAGGCCAGCTGCAGCGGGTAGTTCCACGCCACGATCGAGCCGACGACGCCGAACGGCTCGCGCACCGTGTAGGCGAACGACCCCGGGCCGCGCGGGATGGTCCGGCCGTAGTAGGTCTCGATGGCGTGGGCGTAGAACCGCAGGTACCGGGCGCAGACCGCGGTGTCGGTCCGGGCCTGGGACAGGGGCTTGCCGGTGTCCTCGCACTCGGTCAGCGCCAGCGCCTCCGCGTCGCGGTCCACCAGGTCGGCCCACCGGCCCAGCAGGGTGGCCCGCTGCTCGGGCGTGGTCCGTGCCCACTCCCGCTGGGCCCGGGCCGCGGTGGTCACCGCCAGGTCGACCTCCTCGGGGCCGCCGCGCGCGACCCGGCTGAGCACCCGCCCGGTGGCGGGGTCGAGGTTGTCGTAGGTCTCCCGGCTGGCCAGCGGCTCGCCGCCGACGAAGGACTGGGTGGTCTCCACCCGTCCACCCTGCCACGCGGGGCGGGCCCGCCGGTAGGGTGACACGACAGAGGGCCGCTGCCTGGCGTCATACCAGGTCAGCGGCCCTCCGACCGATGCGCCCCCGGCAGGATTCGAACCTGCGCTCCCGCCTCCGGAGGGCGGTGCTCTATCCCCTGAGCTACGGGGGCAGCGGCACGCAACGATATCAGCCCCGGGAGGGTGCTCGGACGCGCGCGCCGGGTGGCCCACCTCCCAATCTAGAATCCACCGGGTGACTCCGGAACAGCTCGCCACCGCCATCACCTCCGTCCTCGACGCGGCGGTCACCGCCGGTGACCTGAGCATCGAGGTGCCCCGTGAGGTGCGCGTCGAGCGTCCCCGGAACCGCGACCACGGTGACTGGTCGACCAACGTCGCCCTCCAGTTGGCCAAGCAGGCCGGGATGCCGCCCCGCGAGCTGGCCACCCTCATCGCCGGCCGGCTGTCCGAGCTCGACGGTGTGGCGGCCGTCGAGGTGGCCGGCCCCGGCTTCCTCAACATCACCCTCGACGCGGCGAGTGCGGGCGAGCTGGCCCGCACCATCGTGACCCAGGGGGAGGCCTACGGCCGGAACGACTCCCTGGCCGGCCACGTCATCAACCTGGAGTTCGTGTCGGCCAACCCGACCGGGCCGCTGCACATCGGCCACACCCGGTGGGCGGCCCTGGGCGACTCGCTGCGCCGGCTGCTGGCCGCCAGCGGCGCGCAGGTCACCGCCGAGCACTACATCAACGACGCCGGCGCCCAGATGGACAAGTTCGGCGCCTCGATCCTGGCCCGGGCCCGGGGCACCGAGGTGCCGGAGGGCGGCTACCCCGGCGAGGACATCGTCCGGCTCGCCGAGCAGATCCTGGCCGAGCGTCCCGACCTGCTCGAGCTGCCGGAGGACGAGGCACTCGTGGTCTGCCGGGAGCGCGGCTACCAGCTGCAGCTGGAGCACAACAAGAAGGTCCTCGAGCGGTTCAACGTCCACTTCGACGTGTGGTTCTCCGAGCGGTCCCTCCACGAGTCCGGCGCGGTGCAGCGCGCCGTCGACCGGCTCCGCGAGCAGGGCCACGTCTACGACGCCGACGGCGCGGTGTGGCTGCGCACCACCGACTTCGGCGACGACCGCGACCGGGTGCTCATCCGGGCCAACGGCGAGCCCACCTACTTCGCCGCCGACGCGGCCTACTACCTCGACAAGAAGGACCGCGGCTTCCCCGAGAAGCTCTACCTCCTCGGCGCCGACCACCACGGCTACGTGGGGCGGCTCAAGGCGATCGCGGCCTGCGCCGGCGACGACCCGGAGAAGAACATCGAGGTGCTCATCGGCCAGCTGGTCAACATCAGCGGCCAGCGGATGGGCAAGCGCCGCGGCAACGCCATCTACCTGGAGGACCTGCTCGACTGGATCGGCACCGACCCGGTCCGCTACTCCCTGGCCCGGTTCCCCGCCGACTCCCCGCTCGACCTCGACGGGGAGGAGCTGCGCAAGCGGTCCAACGAGAACCCGGTCTTCTACGTCCAGTACGCGCACGCCCGCACCGCCAACGTCGCCAGGCTGGCCGCGGAGGACGGGGTGCGCCGCGAGGAAGGCTTCGACCCCTCGCTGCTGACGCACCCGACCGAGGCGACCCTGCTCGCGGCCCTGGGCGACTTCCCCCGGGTCGTCGCCCAGGCGGCCACGCTGCGCGAGCCGCACCGGGTGGCCCGCTACCTGGAGGACCTCGCCGGGCGGTTCCACAAGTGGTACGACGAGTGCCGGGTCCGCCCGTCCTCGGCCGACGAGGAGATCACCGACCTGCACCGCACCCGGCTGTGGCTCAACGACGCCACCCGCCAGGTGCTCGCCAACGGCCTCGGGCTGCTGGGCGTCTCCGCCCCGGAGCGGATGTGAGCGCCGTCGCCGGGGGCCCGGTGCGGGTCGCCCTGCTGGGGTTCGGCACGGTCGGCGCGGCGGTGGGCCGGGCGCTGGTCGAGAACGCCGGCCTGTATGCCGGGCGCCTGGGCGTGCCGCTGGAGCTCGCCGGGATCGCGGTCCGGGACCTGGGCCGGCCGCGCGACCTGGGGCCGGTCCCGGGTGGGCTGCTCACCGACCGTGCCGAGGAGCTGGTCGACGCCGCCGACGTCGTCGTCGAGGTCATGGGCGGGATCGAGCCGGCCCGTTCCCTCGTGCTACGCGCGCTCGGGCGCGGCGTCCCGGTCGTGACGGCCAACAAGCAGCTCATCGCCCAGCACGGCCCGCACCTGCACCGGGTGGCCGACGAGCACCGCGCCTCCCTCGACTACGAGGCGGCGGTCGTCGCCGCGGTGCCGGTGCTGCGCGTGGTCCGTGAGGCGCTCGCCGGGGACCGGATCACCGCGATCTCCGGTGTCGTCAACGGCTCCACCAACTTCGTCCTCGACCAGGTCGCCCGGCACGGCATGGCGTTCCACCACGCCGTGGCCCGCGCGGGCGAGCTCGGATACCTCGAGGCCGACCCGACCGAGGACCTCGAGGGCCTGGACGCGGCCGCCAAGATCGTCATCCTGGCCCGCGCCGCCTGGGGCGTGGACGTCACCCTCGACGACGTCCAGCGCGAGGGCATCACCGGGCTGGACGACGAGGACTTCGAACAGGCCCGCGGCACCGGTCAGGTCATCAAGCTCATCGCCTCCGCGTGGCGCTCCGGCTCCTCGGAGCCGCCCCGCGTCGAGCTGGCCGTCCGCCCGGTCCGGCTCGGCGCGGACCACCCGATGGCCCAGGTGCGCGAGGGACGCAACGTGGTCCAGATCGAGTCCGAGCTCGCCGGCGTGCTGCGCCTGTCCGGCGAGGGTGCGGGCGGCGAGGCCACCGCCTCCGCGGTGCTCGGCGACCTCATGGGAGCCGTCCGCCGCGTGCTGACGTCCCGGGGCTAGCTGGCGCCGCCCCACCCGGGTCGGGCCAGACTGGGACCAGCGACCAGCGGTCCGACGACAGGAGGCAGCGATGGCGAACGACGCCCGGCACCCCGGTGAGCCGCACACCTGGCTGATGCACGTCGGCGGGGAGGACGTGCCCGCCGTCGACGGGGAGACCATCGACGTCATCACGCCCATCGACCGCACCCGGGTCATCGCCACCGTGCCCCGGGGTCGTGCCGCCGACGCCGACCGCGCGGTCGCCGCAGCGCGGGCGGCATACGGGAGCTGGTCGGCCCTCCCGTTCACCGAGCGGCAGCGGCTCCTGGTCCGCATCGCGGACACCCTCGAGGAGCACGCCGAGGAGCTCGCCCAGCTCACCGCGCTGGACACCGGCAACGCGCTGCGCACCCAGGCCCGCCCGGAGTCCGCGCTGCTCGCCGCCTGCTTCCGCTACTTCGGCGGGGTGGCGGGGGAGGTCAAGGGCACCGTGCTGCCCACCGCCCCGGACCAGCTGCAGTACACCCGCCGCCAGCCGATGGGCGTCGTCGCGGCGATCCTGCCGTGGAACAGCCCGCTGATGATCGCGGCGTTCAAGGCCCCCGCCGCGCTGGCCGCGGGCAACACCCTGGTCCTCAAGGCGGCCGAGGACGCCCCGCTGACGATCCTGCGGCTGGCCCAGCTGTGCGCCCGGCACCTGCCGCCCGGCGTGCTCAACGTGGTCACCGGCTACGGGCCGGAGGTCGGCGAGGCGCTCGTCGACCACCCCGGCGTCGACAAGGTGTCCTTCACCGGCTCGACGGTGGTCGGGCGCCGCGTCGCCGCCCGGGCGGGGGAGCGGCTCGCGCCCACCTCCCTGGAGCTGGGCGGCAAGTCACCGTGCATCGTCTTCCCCGACGCGGCCACCCCGGAGACCGTGGAGCAGGTCGTCCTCGCCACCCGGTTCGCCCGGCAGAGCCAGAGCTGTACCTCGGGGTCGCGGCTGTTCCTCCACGAGAAGGTCCACGACCAGTTCCTCGACCTGCTCGTGGAGCGCACCTCCCAGCTCGTCGTGGGCGACCCCCGGGAGGAGTCGACCGACATCGGCTGCATCATCAACGAGAAGCAGTGGCAGCGGGTCCAGGGGTTCATCGAGGACGGCATGGCCCAGCCCGGCGTCGAGGTGGCCTACGACGGCCGGCCGGCGCTGAGGGTCGGGCCACCCGGCTTCTACCACGCGCCGATGATCCTCACCCAGGTCTCCAACGACTGGCGCATCGCGCGGGAGGAGATCTTCGGCCCGGTCCTGTCCGTCATCCCGTGGCGCGACGAGGACGAGGTCGTCGCGATGGCCAACGACACCCACTACGGCCTGGCGGCGTTCGTGTTCAGCCACGACATCGACGCCGCGCTGCGCACCGCCCACCGGATCGACGCCGGTTGGGTCCAGGTCAACCAGGGCGGCGGCCAGATGGTCGGCCAGTCCTACGGCGGCATGAAGGCCAGCGGTATCGGCCGGGAGCTCTCCCTGGAGGGCATGCTCGAGGGGTTCACCCGGATCAAGCAGGTCAACGTCCGGATCCGCTGACCGCGCCCCGGCTCAGCGGGCGGTCCAGCCCCCGTCGACGACGATGTTGCTGCCGGTCATCGAGGTGCTGTGCGGACCGGTGCAGAAGGCCACGGCGTCGGCGACGGCCTCGACGCTGGCGAACTCCTTGAGCGGCTGGGACGCCAGCATGACCTTCTCGGCCACCTCGTCCTCGCTCATCCCGTGCGCCCTGGCCTGGTCGGCCACCTGCTGGGCCACGAGCGGGGTCCACACGTAGCCGGGGTTGACGCACATGCTGGTCACCCCCTTGCCGGCGCCCTCCAGCGCGGTCACCTTGGACAGGCCCTCCAGGCCGTGCTTGGCGGCGACGTAGGCGGACTTGAAGGCGCTGGCCCGCAGCCCGTGCGCCGAGGAGATGTTGACGATCCGGCCCCAGCCGCGGGCGTACATGTGCGGCAGGCACGCCCGGATCAGCAGGAACGGTGCGGTGACCATGAGCCGCTGGATCAGCTCCCAGCGCTCCACCGGGAACTCGTGGATCGGGGCCACGTGCTGGATCCCGGCGTTGTTGACGAGGACGTCGACCTCCAGCCGCAGGTCCGCCAGTGCGGCGGTGTCGGACAGGTCGAGCCGCCAGGTCCCGGCCTCACCGCCCTGCTCGCGGATCCGCTCGGCGACCGCGGCCATCTTGTCCTCGTCGATGTCGGCCAGCGTGATCCGGGCGCCGTCGGCCGCGAGCCGGAGCGCGATCGCGCTGCCCAGGCCGCCGCCGCCCCCGGTGACCAGGGCGTGCCGGCCGGCGAGGTGGGCGGAGGAGGTGCTGGTGGCGGGGGTCGCGGCAGGTGACGTCATGGCGGTCAGGCTAGCGAGCGACATACCTGGTGCGGCGGATTGGGTATGGCCCGGGGAAGTGGTAACGTGAGGGTGCACTAGAGCACAACCCGAGAGGGCCTGGCCCCCGGTCGCCTAGTGATCAATCCACCGCCACGAGTCGTGGCGAGCCCGTACCCCGGTGCGCGCATCGTCATCCCACTCGTGCGGAGGTAGACCGTGACCCGGGCACCGTCCGGGCAGTCTCACCCCGGGCCGACCCTGTGTGAACCGGACGGCCCCAATGAGGGGGAAGGAACCTTCGTGACAGACACCACTGACGTTGCCGCCCCGGCCCGCCCCACCGGCTCGCTGAGCGCGATGCGCGTCGCCGAGCTGCAGAGCCTGGCCAGCAGCATGGGCATCCCCGTGTCTCCCAAGATGCGCAAGGCCGACCTGGTCCAGGCCATCCGGGAGCACGGCGGCTCCGCCCGGAACGGCGCCGGTCGTCGTGCCCAGGCGCCCACCACGCAGCCGGCCCCGGCGACCGAGGCGCCCCAGGGCTCCGCCCCTGCGGCGCCGGCGGAGTCCGACGGGTCCCGGGCCGAGCGCAACGGCGCCCAGGTCGAGACCCGGCCGGAGGAGGCCCGCCGCGAGGACGCCCGCCAGGGGGACCGGCGCGAGCGGAAGCCGCGCGAGGACGAGCGCCCTGCCGAGCAGCGCGAGGGGGAGTCGGGCCGCGAGCGGGCCGACCAGGACCGCCAGGGCGACTCCCGCCCCGAGGGTGGCCGTCCCGAGCAGCGCAACGGCCAGGACAACCGCAACGGCCAGGACACTCGCGGCGACGACGAGCAGGGCGGCGGCAGCCGCAGCCGGCGGCGCAACCGCCAGCGGGGCCGGGACCGCAAGCGCAACCGCAACCGCGAGGGCGGCGGCCAGGGCTTCACCGAGGAGCAGGAGACCTACACCGAGGAGGACGTGCTCGTCCCCGTCGCCGGTGTGCTCGACCTGCTCGACAACTACGGCTTCATCCGGACCACCGGCTACCTGCCCGGCCCGAACGACGTCTACGTCCCCATGGGCATGGTCCGCAAGTACGGCCTGCGCAAGGGTGACGCCGTCACCGGCGCGGTCAAGGCCGGCCGCGAGGAGCAGCAGCAGGGCAGCGGGCGCCAGAAGTACAACGCGCTCGTGCGCCTGGACTCGGTCAACGGGATGCCGCCGGAGCAGTCCAAGGACCGTCCCGAGTTCAGCAAGCTGACCCCGCTGTACCCCCAGGAGCGGCTCCGCCTGGAGACCGAGCAGAAGAACCTGACCACGCGGGTCATCGACCTCGTCGCCCCGATCGGCAAGGGTCAGCGCGGCCTCATCGTCTCCCCGCCCAAGGCGGGCAAGACCCTGGTGCTGCAGAACATCGCGAACGCGATCACGACCAACAACCCCGAGGTGCACCTCATGATCGTCCTGGTGGACGAGCGCCCCGAGGAGGTCACCGACATGCAGCGCACGGTCAAGGGCGAGGTCATCGCCTCGACCTTCGACCGGCCGGCGGACGACCACACCACCGTCGCCGAGCTCGCCATCGAGCGGGCCAAGCGCCTGGTGGAGCTGGGTGGCGACGTCGTCGTGCTGCTCGACTCGATCACCCGCCTGGGCCGCGCCTACAACCTGGCCGCCCCGGCCAGCGGCCGGATCCTGTCCGGTGGTGTCGACTCGAGCGCGCTGTACCCGCCGAAGCGGTTCTTCGGCGCGGCCCGCAACATCGAGAACGGCGGCTCGCTGACGATCCTGGCCACCGCCCTGGTCGAGACCGGCTCGAAGATGGACGAGGTCATCTTCGAGGAGTTCAAGGGCACCGGGAACATGGAGCTGCGCCTGTCCCGCCAGCTGGCCGACCGGCGCATCTTCCCGGCCGTGGACGTCAACCCCTCCGGCACCCGGCGTGAGGAGATCCTCATGTCGCCGGACGAGCTCAAGATCATCTGGAAGCTGCGCCGCGTCCTGTCCGCGCTGGACTCCCAGCAGGCGATCGAGCTGCTGCTGGACCGGCTGCGCAAGACCCGGAACAACTACGAGTTCCTGGTGCAGGTGCAGCAGACCTCCTCGATCAAGCTCGACGACGAGGACTGAGCACCCCGTCTGCCGTGCGGCCCGGCTCCCACCGCGGAGCCGGGCCGCACGTCATACGGGAATGCCGGAGGGCGCCCGCGCGTTTTCGTGCGGGCTGCCGGATCTGGCAGAATCGACCCTTGGCCCACCGGTTCACGGCCGCGCGACGTGGCCGACCCGGCGGAACCCGGACCCGAGGAGAACCATGAAGAAGAACATCCACCCGGAGTACGTGGAGACCACGGTGACCTGCAGCTGTGGTGAGACCTTCACCACCCGCAGCACCGCTCCCAACGGCGTCATCCACGCCGACGTGTGCTCCAAGTGCCACCCCTTCTACACCGGCAAGCAGAAGATCCTGGACACCGGTGGCCGCGTGGCGCGCTTCCAGGAGCGCTACGGCCAGAAGGCCGGCAAGTAAGGCTTCCGACGCCGGTCCCGTGACACCTGTCGCGGGGCCGGCGTCGTCGTCTTCCCCGACCGCCCAGCAGTGAGGTCCAGCGTGTTCGAGTCAGCGCAGAGCGTCGTCGCCGAGTTCGAGGAGCTCGAGCGCCGGCTCGCCGACCCCGCGGTGCACGGCGACCCGGCGGCGCTGCGCCGGCTCAACCAGCGGTATGCCGCGCTGGCCCCGACCGTCGCGGCCTACCGCGAGTGGGTGGCTGCCCGGGAGGACGCCGAGACCGCCGCCGAACTCGCCCGGGAGGACCCGTCCTTCGCCGCGGAGCTGCCCGCCCTGCGGGAGCGGGAGGCGGAGCTGGCCGAGCGGCTGCGCCGCCTGCTGCTGCCGCGCGACCCCGACGACGACCGCGACGTCATCCTCGAGATCAAGGCAGGGGAGGGCGGGGCGGAGTCCGCGCTGTTCGCCGCCGACCTGCTGCGGATGTACCTGCGCTACGCGGAGCGGCGCGGGTGGCGCACCGAGATCCTCGACGCCACCGAGTCCGACCTGGGCGGCTACAAGGACGTGCGGGTCGCCGTCCAGGCCACCGGGACGCCCGGGCCGGGGGAGGCGCCGTGGGCCCGGCTGAAGTACGAGGGCGGGGTACACCGGGTGCAGCGGGTGCCGGTGACCGAGAGCCAGGGCCGGATCCACACCTCCGCCGCCGGGGTGCTGGTCATGCCCGACATCGACGACCCCGCCGAGGTCGAGCTGGACCCCAACGACCTCAAGATCGACGTGTTCCGCTCCTCGGGGCCGGGCGGCCAGTCGGTCAACACCACCGACTCCGCGGTGCGGATCACCCACCTGCCGACCGGGCTGGTCGTCTCCTGCCAGAACGAGAAGTCCCAGCTGCAGAACAAGGAGACGGCGCTGCGTGTGCTCCGCGCCCGGTTGCACCAGCTGGCGGTGGAGGCGGCCGAGGCGGAGGCGTCGGCGCAGCGTCGCAGCCAGGTCCGCACCGTGGACCGCAGTGAGCGGATCCGCACCTACAACTTCCCGGAGAACCGGATCGCCGACCACCGGACCGGGTTCAAGGCCTACAACCTCGACCAGGTCCTCGACGGCGACCTGGACCCGGTGATTCAGTCCGCGGTCGACGCCGACGAGGCGGCCCGGCTGGCCGCGCTGTCCGGGTCGTGACCGGGCCCCGCCCCCTGGCCCAGGTGCTGCGGGAGGCCGCGGCGACCCTGGCCGAGACCGGGGTGCCGAGCCCCCGGGTGGACGCCGAGCTGCTGCTGGCCCACGTGCTCGGGGTGCCGGTCGGGCAGCTGCGGCACGACGCCCTCCTGGGCGGCACCGCCGGCACGGCGGAGCTGACCCGGTTCGGGGAGCTCCTGGCCGAGCGGGCCCGGCGGGTGCCCCTGCAGCACCTCACCGGCCGGGCCGCGTTCCGCCGGCTGGAGCTCGCGGTCGGCCCGGGCGTCTTCATCCCGCGGCCCGAGACCGAGGTCCTCGTCGACCTGGCGCTCGCCGAGCTGCGTCGCCTGCCGACCGACCCGCCACCCGTCGTCGTCGACCTGTGCACCGGCTCCGGCGCGATCGCGCTCGCCGTGGCCGACGAGTGGCCCGCCGCGCGGGTCCACGCGGTGGAGGCGTCCGAGGAGGCGCACGCCTGGGCCGGGGCGAACGTCAGGGAGACCGGGCTGCCGGTGGACCTCCGGCTCGGCCCGGCCCAGCAGGCCTTCCCCGACCTCCTCGGCGCGGTCGACCTGGTGCTGAGCAACCCGCCCTACATCCCGCCGGCGATGGTGCCGACCGACCCCGAGGTCCGCGACCACGACCCGGCGGTGGCGCTGTACGGGGGAGGGGACGACGGGCTGCTGATCCCGCTGGAGGTCGCCGCCCGGGCCGCGGAGCTGCTGCACCCCGGCGGCCTGCTGCTCATGGAGCACGCCGACACCCAGGGCCGCACCCTGCCCGACCGGCTCGTCGCCGCCGGAGCGTGGACCGACGTGGTCGACCACCCCGACCTCGCCGGCCTGCCTCGCGTCACCAGTGCCCGCCGCGCCTGACCTCGCGCACCTGCCCGAGCCGGCCGCCCGTCATACGCACAGCTCCGCCGCGCCCGGGTCGCGCCCCGCCCCGTCCCGCCCCGCCCCGCCCCCGTCCCGTTTCGCGCACATGAGCGATCCGGCAGGCGGTTTCGCCGGTTCGCGGGTGCCGGATCGCGCACGTGCGCAGTGAGGTAGTCACCTCCCTGCTGAGCCCGCGCACCAGGCAGAAGGGCACCGGGTTACCTGCCCATTCCGCGCACATGAGCGATCCGGCAGGCGGTTTCGCCGTTTCCCGGGTGCCGGATCGCGCACGTGCGGCGTCGGGCCCTGGGAGACGCGGGGTCCGGAAATGCGCGCGGCCCGGTCCGGGACCGGGGCCGCAGCGCGAGTTCGGGCAGCTCAGAAGATGTAGATCAGCAGGGCGATGATGAGGAGGATGCCGACGATGGTCCAGATGAGGCCACCACGCATGTGTTTTTCTCCTGTCGGAACGGGAACGGCGGGGGCGCCGCTCTCTCACCCAGCCGGCGTAGTGAGATCTGGCGAGTCCGCATCCGGAGAGCAATCGGGCAAACCCCAACTCCGGCAGGCGGTTCCACAGGATCCCGCAGGTGCGGGCGGGTTCGGCCTCAGCCGGTGACCACGACGCCGGCCACGTCCTGGGCGATCGCGACCGCCTGGGCGGTGCTCACCACCGCCCCCTGGAGCGCCCGGGCGCGGGCCGGGTCACACGGTCCGAGGTCCGCACCCCGCAGGTCCGCACCCTCCATCCGCGCCCCGGTGAGGTCGGCATTGAGCAGGACGCACCCTGCCAGCACCGCCTCGCGCAGGTCGGCACCGGCGAGGTTGGCCTCGGTGAGACGGGTGCCGCGGTGCTCGCGCCGGGCCAGGACCAGGGCCGGCAGCTCCGCGCCGTAGCAGTTGCAGCCGACCAGCGCGCAGCCCGTGCCCCGGGTCTGCTCGGCGACCAGGCCGGCCATGCGACAGCCCTCGAACACCGCGTCGGTGAGCAGCGACCCGGTGAGCACGGCCTCGGACAGGTCCACCCGCTCGAGGCGTGCATCGCCGAGGTCGCACCGCTCCAGCCAAGCCCCGCGGGCCGACCCGCCGCGCCAGACCGACCCGCCCAGCCGGGACCCGGTGAGGTCCGCACCGTCGAGGAGGCACTCCTCCAGCACCGCTCCGTCCAGGTCCACGTCCCGCGCGCGCACCCCGCGAAGGTCGCAGCGGGCGAGGGTGACCTCGTCGCCGGGCTCGAACGCCAGGAGGTCGGCGGCGGTCAGGGTGCGGTCGCGCAGGTCGGGCACGAACCGATCCTCGCAGGTGCGAGACTGTGGCGTGTGATCGTCGACTGCACGGACCCCGACGCGCGCGACGCCGCGATCGAGCAGGCCGCGGCGGTCGTGCGCCAGGGCAAGGTGGTGGTGCTCCCGACGGACACCGTCTACGGGGTGGGAGCCGACGCCTTCGACGTGGTCGCCGTCGCCATGGTGCTCGCCGCCAAGCACCGGGGCCGCGAGATGCCACCCCCGGTCCTCGTGGGCAACGAGCTCACCGTCGACGGGCTGGCCACGGACGTGCCGATGTACGCCCGGATCCTCATGCGCCAGTTCTGGCCGGGCGCGCTCACCCTCGTGCTCAAGGCGCAGCCGTCCCTCACCTGGGACCTGGGGGAGACCAACGGCACCGTGGCGCTCCGGATGCCCGACGACGAGGTGGCCCTGCAGCTCCTGCAGCGGGTGGGTCCGATGGCGGTGACCAGCGCCAACGTCACCGGTCAGCCGCCGGCCACGACGGCCCAGGAGGCCCAGGCCCAGCTCGGCGGTGCGGTCGCGCTCTACCTCGACGCCGGACCGCGCACCGGGACCGCGGCGTCCACGATCGTCGACTGCACGGGGGAGGAGCCGGTCGTGCTCCGCCACGGGGCGATCCCGGCCGACCGGCTGCGCGAGGTGCTCGGGACCACGGTCCTCCACGACACGCCGCCGGCGCCGGAGGACACCGCCGAGGACGGGGTCGCCGACGACGAGCGGCCGGGCGCCGACGGGGGAGGACCACCGGCACCGCGGCTCGTGGGGTCGGTGCGGCCGAGCGGCATACGGGTCCCCCGCCAGGCCCTGCGGCAGGTCCCGCCGGGCCAGCGCCGCCCCGCCGACCACCACGCATAGAGTGAGACCGCTGCGCCGCGCCCCCGGCGTCACCCGAACCCAGAAACACCACCGCGAGGAGCTGTCCATGACCACGCAGGTCACGCCGGAGACCTACTACGGCCCGAGCTTCGCCCAGCTGCTCGAGCAGGACCCGGAGATCGCCGAGCTCCTCGTGAGCGAGCTGGACCGGCAGCGCTCGGGGATCCAGCTCATCGCCTCGGAGAACCAGACCAGCCCGGCGGTGCTCGCCGCGATGGGCTCGACGATGTCGAACAAGTACGCCGAGGGCTACCCCGGCCGGCGCTACTACGGTGGCTGCTCGGAGGTGGACAAGGCCGAGAACCTCGCGATCGAGCGGGCCAAGGCCCTCTTCGGCGCCGACCACGCGAACGTCCAGCCGCACTCCGGCGCGAGCGCCAACCAGGCGGTCTACGGCGCGTTCGTCTCCCCGGGCGACACGATCCTGGCGATGTCCCTCGACCACGGCGGGCACCTCACCCACGGGTTCAAGGTCTCGTTCAGCGGCAAGTGGTTCAACGCGGTCCACTACGGCGTCAACCGCGACACCGAGGACATCGACTACGACCAGGTCGAGGCGCTGGCCAAGGAGCACCGGCCGAAGCTGATCCTGGCCGGCGGGTCGGCCATCCCGCGTCTCATCGACTTCGAGCGGTTCCGTGCCATCGCCGACGAGGTGGGCGCGATCTTCTGGGTCGACGCGGCGCACTTCATCGGACTCGTCGCCGGCAAGGCGATCCCGTCCCCGGTGCCCTACGCCGACGTGGTGAGCTTCACCACCCACAAGGTGCTCCGCGGCCCGCGCGGCGGTGCGATCGTCTGCAAGGCCGAGCACGCCAGCAAGATCGACCGGGCGGTCTTCCCGATGATGCAGGGCGGCCCGCTCATGCACGTCATCGCGGCCAAGGCGGTCAACTTCGCCGAGTGCGCCACCCCCGCCTACCAGGACTACGCGCGCCGGGTCATCGAGAACGCCCGGGCCCTGGCCACCGCACTGGGGGAGCGGGGTATCCGGCCGATCACCGGCGGCACCGACACCCACCTGTCGCTGCACGACCTGCGCGGTGTCGGGGTGACCGGCGCCGACGCGGAGCTGCGCTGTGACGCGGCCGGGATCGTCCTCAACAAGAACGCCATCCCGTTCGACCCGGAGAAGCCCAACATCGCCTCGGGCATCCGGGTGGGCTCGCCCTCGGTGACCACCCAGGGGATGGGCGCCGGTGAGATGACGCGGGTCGCCGAGCTCATCCACCGCGCGGTCACCGAGACCGACGGGGACCCCGGGCACCCGGTCGCCCGGGAGATCCGGGCCGAGGTCGCCGAGATGCTGCGCGAGCACCCGGCATACCCCGTCTGATCTCCCACCCCCGGCGGTCGTCCCGTGCGCGAGTACCTCCTGGTCATGCTGGTGGCAGCGATCTTCACGTATGCCGCCACGACCCTGGTGCGCCGCCTCGCCTTCGCGATCGGCGCGGTGACGCCGGTCCGTGCCCGGGACGTGCACTCGGTGCCGATCCCCCGCCTGGGCGGGGTGGCGATGTTCCTCGGGTTCGCCGCGGCGGTGGTCGTCGCCCGGGAGCTGCCCTACCTGGGGGAGCTGTTCACCGGCAGCCGCGAGATCCTCGGCGTGCTGCTCGGGGCGGCGATCATCACCCTGCTCGGCGCCGTCGACGACGTCCGGGACCTGGACTGGCTCACCAAGCTGGCCGGCCAGGTGATCGCCGCGGGGGTCATGGCCTACTTCGGCGTCCAGCTGTTGTCGCTGCCGGTGGCCGGGGTGACGGTGCTGCCCGGGCCGGTGCTGGTGACGCTGACGATCGTCATCGTCGTCGTGTCGACCAACGCCGTGAACTTCGTCGACGGGCTCGACGGCCTGGCCGCGGGGGTGGTGTTCATCGCCGCCGGTGCCTACTTCGCCTGGGCCTACCTGGTGAGCCACGACTTCAACCCACCGAACGTCTTCACCACGGCGACGTTCATCACCGCCGCGCTGATGGGCTGCTGCCTGGGCTTCCTGCCGCACAACTTCCACCCGGCCCGGCTGTTCATGGGCGACGCGGGGGCGCTGCTGCTCGGCCTGTTGCTCGCCGCCGCGACGATCTCGATGACCGGCAGCGTCGACCCCAGCTCCAGCGCCGCGACCACCTCGGCGATCGCCGCGTTCACGCTGCCGATCCTGCTGCCGGTGGCGATCATGGCGCTGCCGTTCCTCGACATGGTCCTGGCCGTGGTCCGGCGCAGCCGCCGCGGCATGGCGCCGTGGAAGCCGGACGCCCACCACCTGCACCACCAGATGCTCAAGATCGGTCACAGCCACCGGCGGGCGGTCGTCCTCCTCTACCTGTGGGCGGCGCTGATCAGCCTGGGCGCCGTCTCCTTCGCGTTCTTCCCACCACTGGCCACCGGGATCGTCATCGGGGTCGTGCTCGTCGTCGCCGTCGCACTCACCCTCCGCCCGCAACGGAGGCGAGCGACCTGACCTGCTGGTTCGTGGCGACGATGGCGCTTGTGATAGTTTTCACAAGCACTCCTGACCGCCCCGACAGCAAGCGAGCGCCCGTATGACGCCCCCTGCCTCCCCGAGCGGCCGCCGGCAGTCGCCGATGCGCCAGATGGTGCTGTGGTCCCTGCCGCTCGCGACCTTGGTCGCCCTGGCGGGTGGGGTCGTGGCCGGTGCGCTGCGCGGGGCCGAGGCCGGGTGGTCCGGCCTCGTCGGCGGGGTACTGGGCGTGCTGGTCTTCGCCGCCGGCCTCTTCGCGATCCGCCTGGTCCTGGCGGGCCCCGCGGGGATGTCGATGGCCGGGGCCTTCGCCGTGCTCATCGCCCAGCTCGTCGTCATGGCGATGATCCTGGTGCTGCTCGTGCAGGCCGACTGGGTCGACCTCCCCGTCCTGGCGATCTGCCTGGTCATCTCGGGTCTGGTCTTCCAGGTCGGCGTCGTGCTGGGCTACTTCCGGGCCCGGGCCCTGCTGTTCGGCGCGGACCGGCCCCCCGCCGGACCTGCCGCGGGGGAGGGGGAGCGAGCATGATGGACCATCGGCACGAGGCCCGGAGGACCCTGATGGCTGCTGCACCCGACGAGCCGACCCGGCCACAGGGCGGGTCGGGCGGGCAGGGCGCTGCCCCGTCCCAGGACGTGCCGACCCCCGGGAACCAGGATGGCCCGTCCCCCGAGAGCCAGCTCGCGACCAGCGTCGTGGCCTACCTCCTGGCCGGCCCGCTGACCTTCGGCGGCATCGGCTTCGGCCTCGACCGCCTCATCGGCACGTGGATCTTCCTGCCCCTCGGCGTCATCGTCGGGATGGCTCTGTCGATCTACGTCATCTGGCTCAGGTACGGTACTCCCTGATGCGCCCGCGCAGGCCCCGCCCAGCGGCGGTTCTCCGGGTGACCAGCGTTCCCACGCGGCGCATCACACCTCACATCGCGACCAAGGAGACTTCGTGAGCGCGACCATCGCGGCCGCCGGTCTGCCGCTGCCAACGGCAGCCGGGGAGAACAGCCACTTCCCCCCGACGCCGGAGGACTTCTGGCAGCCGCTGTTCAAGATGTTCGAGATCGGCGGGCAGGCCTACTACTTCACCCGCCCCATGGCGCTGCTCCTCATCGCCGCGATCGCGCTGTCGGTCTGGCTGCTGGTCACGACCCGCAAGGCCGCCATCGTGCCCAGCAAGGGCCAGTGGCTCACCGAGAAGGTCTACGACTTCGCCCGCAACGACATCGCGCGGGACATGATCGGCAGCCGCGACTTCATGCGGTTCGTGCCGTTCCTCTTCGCGCTGTTCGTGTTCATCCTGCTGAACAACCTGTTCGGGATCATCCCGCCGTTCCAGAACCCCACGATGGCGCGGGTGGCCTTCCCGATCGCCCTGACCCTGGTGGTCTACGTCGTCTACCACTGGATCGGGTTCAAGAAGCACGGTGCGGTCGGCTACTTCAAGTTCATGCTGCCCTCGGGCCTGCCGGGTTGGATCAAGCCGTTCATCCTCCTGCTGGAGATGATCACCTTCTTCATCACCCGCCCGCTCACGCTGGCCCTGCGACTCTTCGGCAACATGTTCGCCGGGCACATGCTGCTGGTCGTCTTCATCGTCGGCGGCTGGGTGATGTTCGAGAGCGGCTTCCTCCACGAGGGCGGCAACCCGGTCATCGGCGTGCTGGCCATCCCGGCCTGGCTGATGGGCGCCCTCCTCACCGCCTTCGAGGGGCTGATCCAGTTCCTGCAGGCGTACGTCTTCGTCCTCCTGGCTGCCTCCTACATCGGTGGCGCCCTCGTCGACGAGCACTGACCTCCCTGACAACTGAATAGGACCAAGCCACCGGCGGCGGCACGTCGCCGGGACCACACACAGAAAGAGATATGACGTGACTGGTGACATCACTCTGATCGGCTACGGCCTCGCCACCATCGGCCCGGCCATCGCCGTGGGTCTGATCTTCGCCGCCTACATCAACGGCGTCGCGCGCCAGCCCGAGGCGGGCAACCTGCTCCGCCCGATCGCCATCCTCGGCTTCGCGCTGGCCGAGGCGCTGGCCATCTTCGGCCTGGTCCTCTTCTTCCTGGCCTTCTTCACCGGCTGACGGACCGCATCCGCACCATCCAGCCGGACCTCTCACCACCGAACAGGAGTCGACCGTGGACATAGCCGCGATCGCCGCACCCCTCGCCAGCGAGGCGATGGGCGAGGGCTCCTCGCCCCCGATCCTGCCCTACCTCCCGGAGCTGGTCTTCGGCCTCATCGTCTTCGGCGTCTTCTACTGGATCGTCGCGAAGAAGGTCGTGCCGAACCTGGAGAAGGCGTACGAGACGCGTGCCGCCGAGATCGAGGGCGGCATCGCCAAGGCGGAGAAGGCGCAGGAGGAGGCCGCGGCCGTCCTGCGCGAGTACCAGACGCAGCTGGCCGAGGCCCGCGAGGAGGCGGCCCGCATCCGCGAGCACGCCAAGGAGCAGGGCGCCCAGATCGTGGCCGAGATGCGCGAGGAGGCGCAGGCCGAGGCCCGGCGCATCACCGAGCTGGCGCACAAGCAGATCGAGGCCGAGCGCCAGCAGGCGATCGTGCAGTTGCGTGCCGAGGTGGGTCGCCTCTCGACCGACCTGGCCAGCCGCATCGTCGGGGAGTCCCTCGAGGAGGAGGCGCGCCAGCGCGGCATCATCGACCGGTTCCTCGCCGAGCTCGAGGCCGGTGAGATCCGCCCGGAGAAGGTCGGCGCCGCCGAGGGTGCCGGGCCCGAGGGACAGGACGCCTGATGCTGGGACCGTCGCGGGCCGCCATGCACGCCGCGCGTGAGGCGCTGGCCGCGCAGCTGGACGCCACGCGGGACCGCGCCGCCGTCGGCGAGGACCTGCTGGCCGTGGCCCAGCTGCTGACCACCAACGTGGTGCTCCGCCGCGCCGTCGCCGACCCCTCCCGCGAGGGGGCCGACAAGGCGGCCCTGGTCCGTCGGCTACTCGAGGGCAGGATCGGTGACCAGGCCCGCCAGGTCGTCGAGACCGTCGTCGCGGCACGCTGGGCCTCCGACGGCGACCTCGTCGACGCCGTCGAGGCCCTCGGCGTCGAGGCGGTCCTCGCCGAGGCCGAGGCGCACGAGCGTCTCGACCGGGTCGAGGACGAGCTGTTCCGGTTCAACCGGATCGTCGCCGGCAACCCCGAGCTGCGCGCCGCCCTCATGGAGCGGCGGGTCGACGCCTCGGCCCGGGAGGAGGTCGTCCGGCGGCTGCTGTCCGGCAAGGCGGCCCCGGAGACCGAGCGCCTGGCCCTGCTCGCGGTCGGCACGCCGCGCGCCGGGCGCTACGACCGCGCGATCGAGGGTTTCCTCGAGATCGCGGCCCGGCGTCAGGAGCAGCTGACCGCGGTCGTCACCGCCGCGGTGCCGTTGACCGAGGACCAGCACGAGCGGCTCGTCCGCGCGCTGCGGGCCCACTACGGCCGGCCCATCCACGCCAACGTCATCGTCGACCCCGGCGTCGTCGGTGGCATCCGCATCGAGATCGGCGACGAGGTCATCGACGGGACGGTCGTCAGCAGGCTCGAGGAGGCCCGGCGCCGGATGGTCGGCTGACCGTGCCCCACCCCACCCCCAGACCCCAGAAGCACCGGGCCCAGGTCACCACCGGGCACACACGAGGAGAGACATCATGACGGAGCTCACGATCCGTCCGGAGGAGATCCGCGACGCCCTGGACAGCTTTGTCCAGTCCTACCAGCCGGCGGCGGCCACCCGCGAGGAGGTCGGGCGCGTCATCGACGCCGGTGACGGCATCGCCCACGTCGAGGGCCTGCCCTCGGTGATGACCAACGAGCTGCTGACCTTCGAGGACGGCACCATCGGCCTGGCGCTGAACCTCGACGTCCACCAGGTCGGTGTCGTCGTCCTGGGCGACTTCTCCGGCATCGAGGAGGGCCAGGAGGTCCGTCGCACCGGTGAGGTCCTGTCCGTGCCGGTCGGAGACGCCTTCCTGGGTCGCGTCGTCGACCCGCTGGGCAACCCCATCGACGGCATGGGCCCGATCGAGGCCGAGACCCGCCGCGCCCTGGAGCTGCAGGCGCCCGGCGTCATGCAGCGCAAGTCGGTCCACGAGCCGCTGCAGACCGGTATCAAGGCGATCGACTCGATGATCCCGATCGGCCGCGGCCAGCGGCAGCTGATCATCGGCGACCGGCAGACCGGCAAGACGACGGTGGCGGTCGACACGATCCTGAACCAGAAGGACAACTGGGAGTCCGGCGACCCGACCAAGCAGGTCCGCTGCATCTACGTCGCGATCGGCCAGAAGGGCTCGACGATCGCCTCGGTGCGGGCCACGCTGGAGGAGAACGGCGCGCTCGACTACACCACGATCGTCGCGGCGCCGGCCTCCGACGCGGCCGGGTTCAAGTACCTCGCCCCGTACACCGGCTCGGCCATCGGCCAGCACTGGATGTACCAGGGCAAGCACGTCCTCATCGTCTTCGACGACCTGTCGAAGCAGGCCGAGGCCTACCGTGCGGTGTCGCTGCTGCTGCGCCGCCCGCCGGGGCGCGAGGCCTACCCGGGTGACGTGTTCTACCTGCACTCGCGCCTGCTGGAGCGCTGCGCGAAGCTGTCCGACGACATGGGTGCCGGCTCGATGACCGGCCTGCCGATCATCGAGACCAAGGCCGGTGACGTGTCGGCCTACATCCCGACCAATGTCATCTCCATCACCGACGGCCAGATCTACCTGCAGGCCGACCTGTTCAACGCCAACGTTCGCCCGGCCATCGACGTGGGTATCTCCGTCTCCCGCGTCGGTGGTGCCGCGCAGATCAAGGCGATGAAGGACGTCTCCGGCCGCCTCAAGGTCGACCTGGCGCAGTTCCGCGAGATGGAGGCCTTCGCGATGTTCGCCTCCGACCTGGACGCGGCCTCCCGCGCCCAGCTCGAGCGCGGTGCCCGCATGGTCGAGCTGCTCAAGCAGCCGCAGTCCTCGCCGATCCCGGTGGAGGAGCAGGTCGTCATCATCTGGGCCGGCACCTCCGGTGCGCTGGACGACGTCCCGGTCGGTGACGTCCGGCGCTTCGAGCGGGAGTACATCGAGTTCATGCGCCGCGAGCACGGCGCGCTGCTGACCGGCATCCGCGAGACCGGCAAGCTCGGCGACGACACCCGCGCCGCGCTGGAGGAGGCCATGGCCGCCTTCAAGAAGGAGTTCCGCGCCGAGGGTGAGGGTGCGATCCAGCCCGGCACGGCCGAGGCGGACGAGAACATCGAGTCCCTCGACGACGAGGACGTGAACCAGGAGCAGATCAAGCGCCAGAAGCGCTGAGCAGGTGCCGGGTGCCCGTCCACCGCGGGCGGGCACCCGGACCACCTGACCGGATCTGCACCACCACTGACGTGAAGGAAGGCGAGATATGGGAGCGCAGCAGCGGGTCTACCGCCAGCGCAGCCGGTCCGTCCAGTCGACGCAGAAGATCACCAAGGCGATGGAGCTGATCGCGGCCTCCCGCGTGGTCAAGGCGCGCCAGCGCGTCGCCGAGACCAACCCCTACGCCCGGGCCATCACCCGTGCGGTCTCCGCCGTGGCCACCTTCTCCGACGTGGACCACCCGCTCACCCTCGAGCGGGAGAACCCCACCAAGTCCGGGGTCCTGGTCGTCACCAGCGACCGGGGTCTGGCGGGCGCCTACTCGGCCAACGTGCTGAAGAAGAGCGAGCAGCTGCGCGAGCTCCTGCAGGACGAGGGCAAGGAGATGGTGCCCTACCTCACCGGTCGCAAGGCCGAGACCTACTACCGGTTCCGCAAGCGCCCGTTCGAGGAGTCGTGGACCGGCTTCTCCGACAAGCCGACCTTCGAGACGGCCAAGGAGATCGGTGAGCGGCTGACGGCGGACTTCATCCGGGGAGCCGAGAACGGCGGGGTGGACGAGATCCACGTCGTGTACACCCGGTTCATCAACATGGTCAGCCAGGAGGTGCAGGTCGTCCGGTTGCTGCCCCTGGAGGTGGTCGAGGAGGTGGCCACGTCCGAGGAGGAACTCTTCCCGCTGTACGAGTTCGAGCCGAACGGCCCGGAGGTGCTCGACGCGCTGCTGCCCAAGTACGTCACGTCGCGCATCTACAACGCGCTGCTGCAGTCCGCGGCCTCCGAGCTCGCCGCCCGCCAGCGGGCGATGAAGTCGGCCACGGACAACGCCGAGGAGCTCATCAAGACCTACACCCGGCTGGCCAACCAGGCCCGCCAGGCCGAGATCACCCAAGAGATCAGCGAAATCGTGGGCGGCGCCAGCGCCCTCGCCGACGCCAAGTAAAGGAAGCACCCATGACTGCCACTGTGAACGAGACCCAGGAGCAGAAGCAGGCCGGCGGCGTCGGCCGGCTCGCCCGCATCATCGGCCCGGTCGTCGACGTCGAGTTCCCGCCGGACCAGGTCCCCGAGCTCTACAACCTGCTCACCACCGAGGTCGAGCTCAACGGCGAGAAGAAGAAGATCAACTTCGAGGTCGCCCAGGGCATCGGCGACAACATGGTGCGCGCCATCTCGCTGCAGCCGACCGACGGCCTGGTCCGCGGTCAGGCGGTGCAGGACACCGGCGGGCCGATCACCGTGCCCGTCGGCGACGTCACCCTCGGTCGGGTGTTCAACGTCACCGGTGACTGCCTCAACCTCGAGCCGGGCGAGACCCTCGAGATCAAGGAGCGGTGGGGCATCCACCGGCCGGCGCCGGCCTTCGACCAGCTGGAGTCCAAGACCCAGATGTTCGAGACCGGGATCAAGGTCATCGACCTCCTCACCCCCTACGTGCAGGGCGGCAAGATCGGCCTGTTCGGTGGTGCCGGTGTGGGCAAGACGGTGCTCATCCAGGAGATGATCGCCCGCGTGGCCCGCGACCACGGTGGTGTGTCGGTGTTCGCCGGCGTCGGTGAGCGCACCCGTGAGGGCAACGACCTCATCGTCGAGATGGAGGAGGCCGGCGTCCTCGGCCAGACCGCCCTGGTGTTCGGCCAGATGGACGAGCCGCCGGGGACCCGCCTGCGGGTCGCGCTGTCCGCGCTGACGATGGCGGAGTACTTCCGCGACGTCCAGAAGCAGGACGTGCTGCTGTTCATCGACAACATCTTCCGGTTCACCCAGGCCGGCTCGGAGGTCTCCACGCTGCTCGGCCGGATGCCGTCCGCCGTGGGCTACCAGCCGAACCTCGCCGACGAGATGGGCGTGCTCCAGGAGCGGATCACCTCGACCCGCGGTCACTCGATCACCTCGATGCAGGCGATCTACGTCCCCGCCGACGACTACACCGACCCGGCCCCGGCGACGACGTTCGCCCACCTGGACGCGACCACCGAGCTGTCCCGCCCGATCGCCTCGATGGGTATCTACCCGGCCGTGGACCCGCTGGCCTCGACCAGCCGGATCCTCGACCCGCGGTACATCTCCCAGGAGCACTACGACACCGCGGTGCGGGTGAAGTCGATCCTCCAGCGCTACAAGGAGCTGCAGGACATCATCGCCATCCTCGGTATCGACGAGCTCTCCGAGGAGGACAAGATCCTCGTCGGCCGGGCCCGCCGGATCCAGCGGTTCCTGTCGCAGAACACCTACGTCGCCAAGCAGTTCACCGGCGTCGAGGGCTCGACCGTCCCGCTGTCGGAGACGATCGAGGCGTTCAGCAAGGTGGCCGACGGCGAGTACGACCACGTGCCGGAGCAGGCGTTCTTCATGTGCGGTGGCCTCGACGACGTCGAGCGCCAGGCGCGCGAGCTGGAGAAGAACGGCTGATCTGAGCTCCCGTTCTCACCCGGCGAGGGCGGATGGTGGCCCGGGGCGGCGACCATCCGCCCTCGCTGGCGCTCGGATCACGGGGCGGGCGGTGCCGCGCGGCTAGCATCCGCCCTCGCCGGTTCTCGGACCTGGCACAGGGGCGGGCGGTCCCGCGCGACCATCCGCCCTCGCTGGCGCTCGGGCTCCCGTCAGACCCGCCACACCGCACGACACCCGCCCGCCCCCTGGCCTCTGCCACGCCCAACGCTTCGGGTTGTGGTTGCCATGGCGGCAACAACCCGAAGCGTTGTCAGGCGAGGCCCAGGTGGGCGGCCTCCTCCCAGAGCTCGTCGCGCACGGAGGGGTGGGCGGCCTGCTCGATGAGGTGGCGGGCCTGCTCCCTCTCGCTGTAGCCGAACAGCGGGGCGACGCCGTTCTCGGTGACGACGGCGGACTGCTGGAACGAGGTCACCGGCTCGTCGAGCAACGGCACGATCGTGGAGACGTCGGCCTTGGGGTGCCAGCTGCGCAGCGCGATGAGCGCCTGGCCGCCGGGGGAGTGCAGCGCCCCGACGATGAAGTCGGTCTGCCCACCGAACCCGCTGTAGATCCGGGCGTTGACCCGCGAGGCGTTCGCCTGGCCGAAGAGGTCGACCTCGAGGGCGGTGTTGATGGAGGTCATCAGCCGCTGGGTGGCGATGCGGCCGGGGTCGTTGGTGACCTCGGTGCGCGTGAACCGGACCCGGGGGTTGCGGTCCACCCAGGCGTACAGCTCCTCGGACCCGAAGCAGAACGACGTCGTCAGCGGGTGGTCGTCGAGGGCACCGGCGCGGTCCAGCTCCAGCACCCCGTCGGAGAACATCTCGGTCCACAGCCGCAGGCCGCGACGCTGCACCAGCTCGGCGAGCACGGCGTCGGGCACCGCCCCGATGCCCATCTGCAACGTCGCCCCGTCGGGGATGCGCTCGGCGACCAGCCGGCCGATGACCCGGCTGTCCTCGCCCAGCGGCGGGCGCGGCGGCGGGCTGGCCAGCGGCGCGTCCACCTCGATCGCCAGGTCGACGAGCTCGGTGGCGATCTCCCCGTCGCCGAACGTGTACGGCATCCGGGGGTTCATCACGGCGACGACCAGCCCGCCACGGGCCCGTGCGGACTCGATCGCCGCCGGCAGCACGTTGACCTCCACCCCCAGGCTCAGCCGCCCCTCGTGCGGCGTGGTCGTGTGCACGATGACCACGTCGGGGGCGAGCGCCCGGTGCAGCAGGACCGGCACCAGCGACAGCCGGCTGGGCACGTACCGCAGCCCGGGGTGCCGGCGCTGCCCCGCGCCGACGAAGCAGGTCTCGATCGTCACCCCCTCGCGCTCGGGCAGCCCCGGCGGCCCGTTGAGCAGGTTGAGCACGTAGCGCTCCACGGTCTCGTCCAGCAGCCGCACCCCCTCCCACGGCACGGCGTGGTTGCCCGACGCGACGACCCGGACCCCGTCCGGGAGGGCGCTCAGCCGGGCACGGAGGGCCTGGGCGTCGACGACCTGCACGGGACCATCATCCCGACCGCGGTCCCGGCCCCGCGCGCGGGTGCACCTGCCCGTCCTCGTATGCCGTGGAGCCGGCGGGTGCACCCGGCTGACCCTGCTCGCTCCCGCACGTTAGACTGGCGACCGATCCCCAACCCCCGGAGGCTGAACCAGTGAGTGCGTTGCAGGTCGAGCTCGTCGCGGCAGACCGGAAGGTCTGGTCCGGCGAGGCCAAGATGGTCTCCGCCCGGAGCACCGAGGGCGACCTGGGGATCCTGCCCGGGCACACCCCGCTGCTGGGCATCCTCGTCGCCGGCGAGGTACGCATCGACACCGGGGACCGCAAGGAGACGGTGACGATCGACTCCGGCTTCCTGTCCGTCGACCACGACCGGGTGACGATCGTGGCCGAGCAGGTCGACGCCTCCGGTCTCAGTCAGGCGAGTACGGGCGACTGACGTGGACCTCGGCGGCATCCTCCTCGTCGTCATGGCGGCGCTCGGCGCCTGCCTGCTCATGGCCGTGGGGTTGTTCGCCTTCCACCGCTTCGGGTCCGCCGCTCCCGGGACCGTGCCGTGCTGCTACCGCGCCCAGGGCGAGCAGACCTGGCGCGAGGGCTCGCTGCGCTACGACGGTGACCGCTTGGACCACTTCGGTCCGGGCGGTCTTTCGTTGCGTCCGGAGCACCAGTGGCTGCGCACCCGCCTGGACCTCGGGCCAGCCCGGGTCGCCGGCGAGGGGGAGTGCACCGTGCTGCCGCACGGACACGCGGCGATGGCGGTGAGCTGCCGCTACGGCGACGAGCACTTCGAGCTCTCGCTCGGCCACGAGCACTACACGGCGCTGCGCTCCTGGCTGGAGTCGGTGCCCCCGGGCTACAACGCCAACGTCGCCTGACCCCCCTCGCCCGACCCCCGGGTGCACCGCGTCTCAGCCGCGCTCGTCCCCGTCCGGGGTCTCGCGGCCGCCGCCGGGCTGCCAGAGCACGTCGCCCCCGGCCTCCAGGTTGGCCACGCGGGCGAGGATGAACAGCAGGTCCGAGAGCCGGTTGAGGTACTTCGCGGTCAGCGGGTTGACCCCGCCCTCGCCCCGCTCGGCACCCTCGGGCGCCGGCTGGTCGCCGTAGGCCTCCAGCGCCGCCCAGGCCGACCGCTCGGCCCGGCGCACCACGGTGCGGGCCACGTGCAGGTGCGCGGCCGCGACGGTGCCGCCCGGCAGGATGAACGAGCGCAGCTTCTGCAGCTCCTCGTTGTAGCGGTCGCAGTCGGCCTCCAGCTCGGCGACCCACTCCTCCTTCACCCGCAGCGGCGGGTGCTCGTAGGAGGTGCGCAGCGGGTTGCACAGGTCCGCCCCCACGTCGAACAGGTCGTTCTGCACCCGGGTCAGCGTCGCGGCGATGTCCTCGCGCACCCCGTGCGCCAGGGCCACGCCGATCGCCGAGTTCGCCTCGTCGGTGTCGGCGTAGGCCACCAGCCGGGGGTCGGTCTTGGCGGTGCGGCTGAAGTCGCCCAGGGCGGTGGTGCCGTCGTCGCCGGTGCGCGTGTAGATCCGGTTGAGGATGACCATGCGGACATCGTCCCAGACACCCGTGCCCCCGCGGCTCCTCGTCGTGACCGAATCGTGACCTTCGCAGGTGCAACGGAATACCGGTGGGCGACGTTTGCGTAGGTAGTGGTGTACGACACACACAGGGGAGGACCTCATGACGCTCGCCGCCGCCGGCACGCCCCAGGGCTTCGAGCTCGTCATCGACTCGCCGGGGCGGGAGGCCACCCTCCGGGGATCCCTGGGGGTCCGCACCGTCTCCGAGATCCGCAGCCGGCTGCAGCGCCTCCTCAACGAGGGTGACGGCGACCTGGTCCTGCACCTGGGCGAGGCCGAGATCCTCGACGCCACCGGTCTCGGTGTCCTCGTCGGCCTCCACCAGCGGGCCCGCCGCGCGGGGCGCCGCCTCGTCATCGCCGAGGCCTCCGAGCGGCTGGAGCGCCTGCTGAGGATCACCAAGCTGCACCTGGTCCTGGCCCGCATCGACCTGGCGACGGGGGTGGCCGTGGGCGGTGCACCGGTGCTGCCCGGTGCCGGTGGCCCGCTCGGTATGCCGATCCGCTGAGCCCGCGCGTCAGCCCACCGCGGTGGCCGAGGCGCGCCGCGGGTCCGCGGCCGCGGTGAGCGTGCCGTCGGGGCCGCGCAGCGCCGCTCCCACCCCGCCGAAGTACATCGACAGCGGGGGGTGCTCGTGGGTCGGCAGGTCCTGCTCCGTCAGCGCCTGCGCCAGCTCCTCGTCGCGCTCGTGGTCGATCCGCACCGTGCCGTCGTCCAGGTGGCGCACGTGCAGGCGCGGGGCGTTGACAGCGTGCTGCAGCTCCTCCCCGTGGATGCAGAAGTGCAGCAGCACCTGCAGCAGCGCGGTCGTGATCCGGTCGGCGCCCGGGGTCCCGATGGCCAGCACCGAGCCGTCCTCGTGACGGCCCGTGGTCGGCGCCATGTTGCTGGCCAGCCGGGTCCCCGGCTCCAGCGCGTGCAGCCCGCGGCGGTTGAGCTCGGGCTCGCCGAGGGCGTTGTTGGCGAGCATGCCGGTGCCGGTGATGGTCATCCCCGACCCGTAGCCCGCGGAGGCGGTGATCGCACAGGCCAGGCCCTCGCTGTCGACGACCGAGACGTGCGCGGTCGAGGCCGAGGTGGGCAGTCCGAGGTCGCCGAGCTGCTCGATGATCTGCAGCAGCTCGTGGCCGGCGGCCTCGAGGTCCTCGGCGACGTCGACCCGGTGCAGCCGCAGGTCCAGGACCGCCTTCATGGCCCGGGCCGCCTCGATCGGGGTCACCGGCCCGTCGATGTCGCCCAGCGCGCGGACCATGGCGGTGAGCACCGGCCCGCCGATGGACGGCGGGGGGTTGCACGCCAGCCGCCAGGCGCCGAGCCGTGCGCCGAGCGCGGGGCGCAGCACGGGCCGGTAGGCGGCGAGGTCCTCGGCCGTGAGCAGCCCGCCCCGCTCCTGCATGTCGCGGGCGATGGCCGTGGCGAGGTCGCCGGTGTAGAGGGAGGCCCAGCCCTCGGCGGCGATCTGCTCCAGGCTGGCCGCCAGCTTCTCGTCGCGGATCAGGTGGCCCGCGGGCAGGCTGCGGCCGTCGTCGGTGTAGCGGGCCCGGGTGACCTCGTCCCAGCCGAAGATCGTGTGCGCGACGAGGTCGAGGTAGCTGGCCGCCGTCTGGCTGAGGTGGAAGCCGTCCCGGACGGTCAGCGCCGCGGTGTGGAACAGCTCGTGCCACGGGGCGTGGCCGAACCGCTGGTGGGCCACCCCCAGCCCGGCGAACAGCCCGGGCGTGGCGACCGAGCCCGGTCCGGCATACGTGGTCAGGCCACCGCCGTAGGTGGTGACGCACTCGATGAGCCCGGAGCCGAACCGGTCCGGGTCGGCTCCGCGGCCGGGCATCTCGACGTTGGCGTCGATGACGACGGGGTCGCCGTCCGGGGGCCACACGGCGACGTAGCAACCCCCGAGCGGGGCGACGATGCCGGGCTCGGTCACGGTCGCGGTGACGACCGCGGCGACGGCGGCGTCCACCGCGGTACCGCCGGATGCCAGGGCCTCCAGCGCCGCCTGCGTGCAGAACGGGTTGGGTGCCGCGATCGCCGCGCGCCGGGTCATGCCGCGATTCTGCCGCAACCCGGGGTGCCCGCGCCGGTTGCGGCGGGTCAGAACAGGCGGGACTCCGCGTCGTCCATCCCGCGCAGGGCGTCGTAGTCGAGGGTCACGCAACGGATCCCGCGGTCCTCGGCGAGGGTCCGCGCCTGGGGGCGGATGGCCTGGGCGGCGAGCACGCCGGTGACCGGGGCGAGCAGCGGGTCCCGGTTGAGCAGCTCCAGGTAGCGGGTCAGCTGCTCGACGCCGTCGATGTCCCCGCGCCGCTTGATCTCCACCGCCACCGTCGTCCCGGACCCGTCCTTGCAGAGGATGTCGACCGGGCCGATCGCCGTCGGGTACTCCCGGCGCAGCAGCGTGTAGCCCTCGCCGAGGGTGTGGATGTGCTGCGCGAGGAGCGCCTGGAGCTGGGCCTCGACGCCGTCCTTGACCAGGCCGGGATCGACACCGAGGTCGTGGCTGGTGTCGCTGATGACCTCGTGGAGCCGGATCCGCAGGGTGTCGTCACGCTTGGCGTGCCGGACCACCCAGACGGTCTGCACGCCCTCCTCGACCTCCGCGGGTTCCGGTTCGACCTCGGCCATGGCGCACGGCGGGGCCATCCAGTTCAGCGGCTTGTAGGAGCCCCCGTCGGAGTGCACCAGCACCGACCCGTCCGCCTTGACCAGCAGCAGGCGGGTGGCCAGGGGCAGGTGGGCCTGGAGGGCACCTTCGTAGTCCACGCTGCAGCGGGCGATGACGAGACGCACGCGGGTCACCCTAACCAGGCGACCGCCCCCTGCTCGACGGGCTCCGGCGGGTGAGAGGATTCGCGCATGGCTGCAGAGATCACCACCGTGGGCGTCGTCGGACTGGGGACCATGGGGGCGGGCATCGCCGAGGTCTTCGCGCGGGCCGGCCTCACCGTCGTCGGGGTCGAGAGCACCCCTGAGCTGGCCGAGCGGGGAGCAGCGATCCTCCGGGCGTCCACCGACCGCGCGGTGAAGCGGGGCAAGCTCGACGAGGCGGGGCAGCAGGCGCTGCTGGACCGGGTGAAGGTCACTACCGACTACGCCGACCTGGCACCGGCAGACCTCGTCGTCGAGGCGGTGCCGGAGATCATGCAGCTCAAGCACGAGGTGTTCCGCCGCCTCGACGAGGTCGTCCGCCCCGACGCGGTCCTGGCCAGCAACACCTCCAGCCTGTCGATCACCGAGATCGCGGCGGGCACCCGGCACCCCGAGCGGGTCGTCGGTATGCACTTCTTCAACCCCGCCCCGGTGCTCCGGCTCGTCGAGGTGATCACCACCCCGACCTCCGACCCCGCCGCCGTCGAGACCGTCCGCTCCCTGGCCGAGTCCCTCGGCAAGAAGCCGGTCGTCGTCGGCGACCGCGCCGGGTTCGTGGCCAACTACCTGCTGTTCGGCTACCTCAACTCCGCGATGCGCATGTTCGAGCAGGGCCACGTCTCCCGCGAGGACCTCGACACCGCGATGCGGGTCGGCGCGGGCCTGCCGATGGGGCCGCTGACCCTCATGGACCTCGTCGGCCTCGACGTCTGCCACCACATCGGCGACGTCATCTACGGCCACAGCCGCAGCCAGCTGCACGCGCCGAGCTCGATGCTGCAGCGGATGGTCACGGCCGGGCGCCTGGGCCGCAAGAGCGGCCGGGGCTTCTACACCTACGAGAAGCCGGGCAGCGGCACCGTCGTCGACGACGAGCTGACTCCGGTCGTGCCCGGCCCCGAGGCGGCGCCGCAGTCCGTGGGCATCGTCGGGGCGGGGGCGCTGGCCGAGGAGCTGCACAACCGCCTGCAGCAGGCCGGGGTCACGGTGACCCACGTCCCCGACGCCTCGGGCGACCTGACCGACCTGCGCGACGTGCAGCTGGTCATCGAGGCGCAGGAGGAGTCCGAGGACCCCGACGAGGACGAGCTCACCGGCCGCGACGTGGACGACCTGTTCGCCGAGCTGGGCGAGGTGACCGCCCCCGGCACCCTCCTCGCCACGGTCAACACCTACAGCGCGGTGGCGCTGGCGGCGATCAGCGGCCGGCCCGAGGAGACCGTCGTGCTCCGGGTGCACACGCCCACGGCCAACGGGCAGGTCATCGAGATCGGCCGCACCCACGTCACCAGCGAGCGCACCGTCACCGCGCTGCGGGCCCTGGTGACCAGGCTCGACGCCCACCCGGTGGTCTGCAAGGACCGCACCGGCCTGGTGGTCGACGCGCTGCTGGTCACCTACCTCAACGACGCCGTCCGGATGCTCGACGAGGGCTACGCGACCGTGGAGCAGATCGACACCGCGATCCGGTACGGCCTGGGCTACCCGGCCGGGCCGTTCGCCACCATCGACCAGATCGGTGCCGACGAGGTGCTCGCCGTGGCCGAGGAGCTCTACTCGGGCACCGGCGGCTACCAGCCCCACCTGGCGCCCTCGCCGCTGCTCGTCGAGCACGTGCTGCTCGACCGTCCCTTCACGGCGGCCCCCGGCTCCTGATGCCGCGGGCCAACCGGCCCCGGCGACGGCGCGGCCGCCCCGCGTCGCCGCCGCCGCGCCCGCTGCCCGACATCGGCGTCGAGGAGGTCGAGTTCGCCGGGCAGCTGTGGTCCGTCCGGCGGGTGCGGGGCAACGACTCCGGCCGGATCTACCGGTGCCCCGGCTGCCAGCAGGAGGTCAGCGCGGCGGTGGCACACACCGTCGTCTGGCCCAGCGAGACGATGCAGGGCCTGGAGAACCGCCGGCACTGGCACACGCCCTGCTGGGAGGCCCGGGAGACCCGACGTCCCGGCGGGTCCTGGGCCTAGGGGTGGAACCTGCGTCCGCTCAGCGCCGGTCCTGGCGCGGGACCACGACCTCCGCGTAGAGGAGGAGCAGCCCCGCCGCGACCGGGATCGCCAGCAGCGCGCCGAGGACACCCAGCAGGGTGCCGCCGGCCAGGACGGCCACGACCGTCACCGCACCGGGCACCGACACCGTGCGCGACATCACCCGCGGGACGATGACGTAGTTCTCGATCTGCTGGTAGACGAGGAAGTAGACCACGACGACGAGCGCCAGCCGCGGGTCCTGGAACAGCGCCACCAGCGCCACGATCGCCGCACCGAGGGTGGCGCCGACCATCGGGATCAGCCCCAGGATGCCGACCAGGACGGCCAGCACCACGGCATACGGGATCGACAGGACCGACATCATGATCCAGGCGCAGGTGGCGTTGATCGTGGCCACGAGCACCTGGCCGAGGGCGTAGCCGCCCACCCGCCGCATGATCTCCTCCGCCAGGGACACCACCCGCGGGCGGCGGCTGGCCGGCACCAGGCGGTAGGTCGCCTCCTTCACCGCGGGGAGAGCGGCCAGGAAGTAGAGGGTGAGGATCAGGGTGGTGAGCAGCCCGACGACCCCGGTGGCCAGCCACCCCGCGGCGCCGAGCACGCCACCGAAGATCGCCGAGACGAAGCCGGTGTCGGACAGCCGGTGCTCGATCTCCGTGGTGACCCGCTCGCTGATGTCGTAGCGCGCGTCCAGCTCGGCCCACCACGGCCGGGTGCCCAGCTCCTCGAAGAACTCGGGCGCCTCCTCGATGAGGCTCGCCGTCTCCGCCACGATCGGCGGCACCACGAGGAAGATGAGCAGCGCGAAGACGCCCACCAGGCCCAGGAAGACGACGAGGACCGCGAGCGGGCGGGGCACGCCGCGGCGGGTCAGCACCTCGACGACCGGGTTGAGCGCCAGGGTGATGAGGACCGAGACCAGGACCAGGGTGAACACCGAGCTGAGCCGGGCGAGGTTGCCGGCCAGGAAGACGGCGGTGAGCACCCCGAGCGCACCGACGAACCCGATGAGGAACGGCGAGGCGATCTGCACACCGGTGGTGCGGACCCCCTCCGCCGGGGAACCGGCGCCAGGGGTCCCGGCCCTGTCTGCCGCGGTGGTGCCTGACGGGGTGGCCTGCGCGGTCCCGGCTGCCTGCGCCGAGCGGGCCAGGGCCCGCTCGGCGGCGGCCGTGGCCTGGGTCGCCTCGAGCGTCTCCCGGCGCAGCCGGTTGCTCTCGGCGAGCAGGTCGAGCTGGCGCTCGCGGTAGTCCATCCAGCGGCGGATCAGGCCCTGGCGGGAGGACCCGGCGGAGCCGTCGACCCGTCCGCGGGCCCGGCCGAGGAGCCCCGCGGCGCGGCGTCCTGACTGCTCCTGACCACCCACGGGACCATCCTCACCCACCGGCGTGGGAGGCCGCGTCCGCCACGCCCGCCGGCTCGACGAGCTCGACGAGCACCCCGCCGGCGTCCTTGGGGTGGACGAAGTTGATCCGGCTCCCGGCGGTGCCCCGGCGCGGCGTGTCGTAGAGCAGCCGCAGACCGCGCTCGCGCAGCACCCGGGAGACCTCCTCGACGTCGGCGACCCGGTAGGCGAGCTGCTGCAGGCCCGGGCCGGACCGGGCGAGGAACCTGCCGATCGCCGAGTCCTCCCGCAGCGGGGCGAGCAGCTGCAGCTGGGCGCCGGTGCCGGTGCTCATCATGGCCTCCCGGACGCCCTGCTCCTCGTTGGTCTCCTCGTGGACCAGGCGCAGGCCGAGGACGTCCCGGTGGAACGCGATCGCGGCGTCCAGGTCGGGCACCGCCACGCCGACGTGGTCGATCTCGAGCAGCAGCGTGGTGACGTCGTCGGGCAGGTTCATGGGCCGAGGTTACCCACGCGCGGGATGGGGTTAGCGTGCGGGGATGACCGATCTGCTGGTGCGCGAGGCCCGGGTGGTCCCGCTCGACGAGGCGGGGCCGGGAGCCGCCCCGCCCGAGCCCGTCGACGTCCTCGTCCAGGGCGGCACGATCGCGCTCGTCGGCCCCGACCTGTGGGCCCCGCCGGGCGTCGTGGTGCTGTCCGCGGAGGGGCGCTGGCTGCTTCCCGGGCTGTGGGACCAGCACGTGCACCTCACCCAGTGGGCGCTCGTCGCCGGCCGGCTCGACCTGTCCGGCACGTCCGGCCCCGGCGAGGTGCTGGACCGGGTGCGGGGTCACCTGGCCGCGGGTTGGACCCCGCCGGCCACCGGCCTGCTCACCGGCTACGGCTACCGCTCGGCGACCTGGGCGGAGGCGCCCACGGTCGCCGCGCTGGACGAGGTGACGGGGTCGGTCCCCACCGTGCTCATCAGCGGGGACGGCCACAACGGGTGGCTCAACACCGCCGCACTGCGGTTCCTCGGCCTGCCCGAGCGGGAGGGACCGCTGCTGGAGGCCGAGTGGTTCGAGGTGTACACCCGCCTCGGGACGCTGCCCGGCGCGGAGCGGGAGACCGAGCGGGCGGTGCACGACGCGGTCGCCGCGGCCCGTGCCCGCGGCGTGGTCGGCGTGGTCGACCTGGAGTGGGCGCGCACGTGGGAGCAGTGGCCCCGCCGGTACGCCGCCGGGCTCGGCCCGTGGCGGGTCCGCGCCGGGGTCTACCCGGACCGGCTGGACGAGGTCGTCGGCGCCGGGCTCCGCACCGGCCAGACGCTCCACGGCACCGGAGGGCTGGCCACGATGGGCCCGCTCAAGGTCATCACCGACGGCTCGCTCAACACCCGCACCGCGTGCTGCGCGGAGCCGTATGCCGACGCCGCCGCCCTCGAGCACCCCACCGGGGTGCTCAACCTCACCGAGGGGGAGCTGACCGAGGTCGCCGCGCGGGCCGCCGGTGCGGGGCTCGAGCTCGCCCTCCACGCCATCGGCGACCGTGCGGTCGCCACGGTCCTCGACGTCTTCGCCGCCACCGGGGCGCGGGGCTCGGTCGAGCACGCCCAGCTGGTGCGGCGGGAGGACCTGGCCCGGTGGGCCGCCCTGCCGGTGCGCGCCAGCGTCCAGCCGGCCCACCTGCTCGACGACCGCACGGTCGCGGAGCGCTGCTGGCCGGGCCGGACCGACCGGGCCTTCGTCGTCCGCGGCCTGCTCGAGGCGGGGATCGAGGTGGTGCTCGGGTCCGACGCCCCGGTGTCGCCCCTGGACCCGTGGCTGGCGGTCGCCACCGCCGTGCACCGCGGGGAGCCGGACGAGCCGGCCTGGCACCCGGAGGAGTCGCTCACCCCACGGCAGGCGCTCGCCGCCAGCGTCGACGGTCGCCGGGTCGCACCGGGGGAGCCGGGCGACCTGGTCCTCCTCGACGAGGACCCGCTGGCCCCCGGGGAGCCGGCGGAGCAGGCCCGGCGGCTGCGCCGCACACCGGTCGCGGCGACCGTCGTGGCCGGTCACCTGGCGTGGGTCTCGGGGCCGCCGACCGGCTGAGGGGGCGGCCGCACCGCCGGATACAGTGGTGAGGAGGCGCCTCAGCCCCACCGTCGTCGTTGGAGGACACCATGACCGAGACCACTGGCACCGCGTCCGCCGGGCGCGACACCTCCGTCATCGTGGCGGGAGCCCGGACCCCCATGGGCAAGATGATGGGCGGGCTCAAGGACTTCACCGGCACGGACCTGGGGGCGGTCGCCATCAAGGGGGCCCTGGAGAAGGCCGGCATCACCGGCGACCAGGTCGACTACGTCATCATGGGCCAGGTCCTCACCGCCGGCGAGGGCCAGATCCCGGCACGGCAGGCCGCCGTCAAGGCCGGTATCCCGATGGACGTCCCCGCGCTGACCATCAACAAGGTCTGCCTGTCCGGCATCGACGCCATCGCGCTGGCCGCCCAGCTCATCCGGGCCGGCGAGTTCGAGGTCGTGGTCGCCGGTGGCCAGGAGTCGATGACCAACGCCCCGCACCTGCTGCCCAAGAGCCGCGCCGGGTTCAAGTACGGCGACGTCACGCTGCGCGACCACATGGCCTACGACGGCCTCTGGGACGCCTTCACCGACCAGGCCATGGGCGGGCTCACCGAGGACGCCAACAAGGCCGACCTGGAGTTCTCCCGCGAGGAGCAGGACGCCTTCGCCGCGCGCAGCCACCAGCGCGCGGCGCTGGCCTGGCAGGAGGGCCGGTTCGACGAGGAGGTCGTGCCCGTCGAGATCCCGCAGCGCAAGGGCGACCCGGTCCAGTTCAAGACGGACGAGGGCATCCGCCCCGACACGACCGTGGAGTCCCTGGCCCGGCTGCGCCCGGCGTTCCGCAAGGACGGCACCATCACCGCCGGCTCGGCCTCGCAGATCTCCGACGGCGCCGCCGCGGTGGTCGTCATGAGCAAGGCCAAGGCCGAGGAGCTGGGGCTGACCTGGTTGGCCGAGATCGGTGCCCACGGCGTCGTCGCCGGCCCCGACTCCACCCTGCAGAGCCAGCCGGCCCGCGCCATCGCCGCGGCCTGCAAGAAGGAGGGCATCGAGCCCTCCGACCTCGACGTCGTCGAGATCAACGAGGCCTTCGCCGCGGTGGCGCTCGCCTCGATGAAGGAGCTCGGGCTGGACCCGGAGCGGGTCAACCCCAACGGCGGCGCGATCGCGCTGGGCCACCCGATCGGCATGTCCGGCGCCCGGATCACGCTGACCCTGGCGCACGAGCTCAAGCGCCGGGGCGGCGGCATCGGCGCGGCCGCGCTGTGCGGCGGCGGCGGCCAGGGCGACGCGCTCATCGTGCGCGTGCCCCGGGAGCAGGCCGAGGCCGCGGGCCCGTCGGCCGAGCCGGCCGGCGCCTGAGCCGCCCCGGCATGGCAGGACGAGACGTCGACGTCCACGCCCTGGTCGAGCAGGCCAGGGCGGGGCGTCCCCGGGCGGTGGCCCGCCTCATCAGCCTGGTCGAGAACGCCCACCCCGCGCTGCGGGAGGTCATGGCCGCGCTCGCGCCGCACACCGGGCGGGCCTGGGTCATCGGGCTGACCGGCAGCCCCGGCGTCGGCAAGTCGACCACCACCAACATGCTGGTCAAGGCGTTCCGGGCCCGCGGCAAGCGGGTGGGCGTCCTCGCCGTCGACCCCTCCTCGCCGTTCTCCGGCGGTGCGCTGCTCGGGGACCGGATCCGGATGACCGACCACGCCCTCGACCCGGAGGTGTACATCCGCTCGATGGCCAGCCGCGGCCACCTCGGCGGGCTCAGCTGGGCCACGCCCCAGGCGCTGCGCGTGCTGGACGGCGCCGGCTGCGACGTCGTCCTCGTGGAGACCGTGGGTGTCGGGCAGAGCGAGGTCGAGATCGCCGGGATGGCGGACACCACGATCGTGCTGCTCGCCCCGGGCATGGGCGACGGGGTGCAGGCCGCCAAGGCCGGGATCCTCGAGATCGGTGACGTGTTCGTCGTCAACAAGGCCGACCGGGAGGGCGCGGACGCCACGGTCCGCGAGCTGCGCCACATGATCAGCCTGGGGGACCGCACGGAGCCGGGGCTGTGGCGCCCGCCGGTCCTCAAGACCGTCGCCGACCGGGACGAGGGGATCGAGGAGCTCATGGAGGCCCTCGACAAGCACCTGGCCTGGATGACCGAGCGGGGCGAGCTCGAGCAGCGCCGGCTCCGCCGGGCCGCCGCCGAGGTCGAGGCCATCGCGCTGGCCCGGCTGCGCGACCGGATGGGCGACCTGCACGCCGACCAGGGGGTCGCCTCGGCCGCCGCCCGCGTCGTCTCCGGCGAGGTGGACCCCTACACCGCGGCCGAGGAGGTCGTGGCCGCGCTCTGACCCGCCCTAGGGTGAGGTCATGACGTATGCCGTGCGCCCGCCGCGGCCCTCGGACGCCCCCGCGCTGGGACGGCTGCACACCCGCATCTGGCGGGAGACCTACGGCCACCTCATGACGCCGGAGGCCCTCGCCGCGCTGGACGATGGCCGGGCCACGGCCCGCTGGGAGCAGTGGATCGCGGCCGCCGACGAGGAGGGGTTCCTCCCGCGCGGCGGCCGGGTGCTGGTCGGCGTCGACGCCGACGACGTCCCGGTGGGCTTCATCATCGCCGGTCCGCCCCGCGACGAGGACCCGCCGGTGGACTGGCAGCTCAGCGCCCTCAACGTGCTGCCCGAGCACCACGGCACCGGCCTGGCCCAGCGGCTGCTGGCCGAGGGCCTGGGCGACCGGGCGGCATACCTGTGGGTCGCGCGGGGGAACGAGCGGGCCATCCGGTTCTACCGGAAGCACGGGTTCGAGCTGGACGGGGCCGAGCAGCGGGACGAGGAGGGCATCACCGAGCTGCGCATGGTCCGGGGCGAGCAGCGGGCGCACTGAGCCGGCGTGCCGCTGTCGGTCGCCCCGGGCAGGATGGCGGGGTGGGGCACTTCTTCGACTGGCAGGACGGCGGCCCGCTGCGCCTGGAGCTGCGCAGCATCGACGGCCGGGACTTCACCCTCCTGCGCCGGATCGGCTACCGCTCACGGCGGTACGACGAGCCCTTCGGGGTGCCGGCCGACCCAGAGCACTTCACCACCAACCTGGCCTCGGTGCCCTGGATGTTCGGCTGGCTGGTGCCCCGGAGCGGGGAGTTCACCCCGGCCGCCGTGCTGCACGACGGGCTGGTCCTGCCGGGCGGCTACCTCGGCCCTGTCGTGGACCGCACCGAGGCCGACCTCATCTTCCGGGAGGCCATGGTCGGGCTCGGCACCGGGCGGGTCCGGGCCTGGCTGATGTGGTCGGCGACCACGCTGGGCACGATGTGGCACAGCCGCTCGCCGCTGCGGCGGGCGCTGCTCGTCGGCCTGCTGGGCACCGTCGCCGTCCTGGGTGTCCTGGCCACCCTCGACCTGGTCGACGTGTGGGACGTGCTCCCGTGGATGGGGGAGCGGTCCCTGCGCGACGAGCTCGTCGGGGGCGCCCTCGGTGCGCTGGTCGTCCCCTCGGTGCTGGCCCTCAGCTGGGGGCGGCTCGCCCCGGCGGGCGTCATCGCCTCGGTGGCCCTGGCCTTCCTGCTGCACGTCACCGCGGTGATCGTGCTGCTCTACGCCGGCTACCGGGTGCTGGAGCGCCTGGTCAGCGGGCCGGCCACGCCGGACGGCGTGCGGCTGCGGGACCGGGTCGCCGGGGCCTGAGCCTCAGGACCGGGTCGGCCGCTCCGGCAGGTCCCCCAGGTCCGTCCGGCGCACCAGCTCGTCGGTCTCGGTGATCGCCGCGGGCGTGGCGGGCACGCCCCGGCCGGCCGAGGCCTCCGGCAGCTCGTCGAGAAGCTCGCGGCCCTCGACCAGGGTGCGGTACACCCGCTCGTAGCCCTCGGCCAGCACCGGAAGGTCGAAGTGGTCCCGGACGTGGCGCCGGCACGCGGCAGGGGAGAGCTCCTCGGCGGCGACGATCCGGGCGGGCAGGTCCTCGAGGTCGTCGACGACGTACCCCGTCTCGCCGTCGGCCACCACCTCCGGGACACTGCCGCGGCGGGTGGCGACCACCGGGGTGCCGCACGCCATCGCCTCGATCATCACCATCCCGAACGGCTCCTCCCACTGGATCGGGAAGACCAGGCACCGGGCGCCGGAGAACAGCTCCCGCTTGGTCGTCGCGTCGGCCTCGCCGACGTACTCGGCGTCGCGGCCCAGCCGCGGTCGGATCTCCGCCTCGAAGTAGGCCTTCTCCGCGGCCTCGTTGAGCTTGCCGGCCAGCACGATGCGCCGGCCCGCCCGGCGCGCGGCGTCGATGGCCAGGTGCGCCCCCTTGTCCGGGTTGAACCGGCCGAGGAAGAGGACGTAGTCGTCCTTGTCCTCCCGGTAGGGGAAGGTCCCGACGTCGATGGCGTTGTGGACCCGCCCCACCCAGTTGAGGTCGGGGTTGAGCCGCCGCTGCGCGTCGGAGATGGCGACGAGCTCGATCGAGTCGCCCAGGTACCGGTAGTAGTCGCCGACCTCCCCGGTGACGGGACCGTGGGCGGTCACCACCGTCGGGGTGCGGCGGCCCCGAGCGAGCAGCGGCCCGGCGCAGCAGTGGTCGTGGACGAGGTCGACGTCGAGTCCCTCGATGGCCCGCGCGGCCGCGGCGGCGTGCAGGACCTCGGGCATGGCCTCACCCAGCCGCTGGGACGGCGGCTCGGGGAACACCTGGACGAACCGCTGGGCCCGGGTGCCGTTGCGGCCGGCGCCGACGAGTGTGACCTCGTGGCCACGGGCGACCAGCGCGTCGACCAGGTCGGCCACCACGGACTCGATGCCGCCGTACCCCACCGGCGGGAGCTCGAACCACGGCGGGGCGACCATCGCGATGCGCAGGGGACGCTGGTTCGTCCACTCCGGGGCGGTCGGCATCAGGTGCTCGAGGGCCATAGGCGTCACGTCCTTCCGGTTCACCAGTGAACGTTCGGGGCGACCGGGTGCCGCGACACAGGGGGCGTCGCGTCATCGGTCCTCACTCCCCGTCGCGGCCCCGGCCGTGACGCGCGCGCTCGCGCTCGAGCTCGGCCTGGAGCTCGGCGACCCGCGCCTCCAGCTCGATCACCCGTCGTGCCCCGGCGAGGGTGAGCCCCTCGGCGACGAGGCTGCGCACCTGCGCGACCAGGTCGATCTGGTCGCGGCTGTAGCGGCGCTGCCCGCCCTCGGACCGGGCGGGGGAGACCACGCCCTCCTGGTCCAGCCGTCGCAGGAACGCCTGCTTGACCTGCAGCATCTCGGACACCTGGCCGATGGTGAACACAGGTGCGCGAGGGTCATCGATCTGAAGCCTCACGGTTCCTTGCCGCGTCGCAGGGAAGTTCCAACTCCATTATGAGGTTTCCTCGCCTCGGCGTGCAACCCTCGTCGGGGCCGACGGCGGAGGCGACGGGGCCGCTGCGGCGGCTACGCTGGCCCCATGACCGACGTCACCGCCGACCAGTCTGTTCAGGAGTCCTCCGGCCGCGCCCGCTGGCGCGCCCGCTACGAGGAGGCCGTGGCCAAGGGGCGCGTGCGCGACGCCGACTTCACGACCCTGTCCGGCCTGGAGGTCGACCCGGTGTACGGCCCGAGCCCGGAGGTGGAGGCCGTCGACGAGCGCATGGAGCGGATCGGCTGGCCCGGCGAGTTCCCCTACACCCGCGGGCTCTACCCGACCGGGTACCGCGGCCGGACCTGGACCATCCGGCAGTTCGCCGGGTTCGGCAACGCGCGGCAGACCAACGAGCGCTACAAGATGATCCTGGCCCGCGGCGGTGGCGGGCTGTCGGTCGCGTTCGACATGCCCACCCTGATGGGCCGGGACTCCGACGACCCGCAGAGCCTCGGCGAGGTCGGTCACTGTGGCGTCGCCATCGACTCCGCGTCGGACATGGACATCCTGTTCAGCGACATCCCGCTGGGTGACGTCACCACGTCGATGACGATCAGCGGCCCGGCGGTGCCCGTGTTCTGCATGTACCTCGTGGCCGCCGAGCGGCAGGGCGTGGACATCGGCAGCCTCAACGGCACGCTGCAGACGGACATCTTCAAGGAGTACATCGCCCAGAAGGAGTGGCTGTTCCCGCCGGAGCCGCACCTGCGCCTCATCGGCGACCTCATGGAGTTCACCACGGCCAACATCCCGGCATACAAGCCGCTGTCGGTCTCCGGCTACCACATCCGCGAGGCCGGCTCGACGGCCGCCCAGGAGCTGGCGTTCACCCTGGCCGACGGGTTCGGCTACGTCGAGCTCGGCCTGAGCCGCGGCCTGGACGTCAACACCTTCGCCCCCGGGCTGTCCTTCTTCTTCGACTCCCACATCGACTTCTTCGAGGAGATCGCCAAGTTCCGCGCCGCCCGGCGGATCTGGGCCCGCTGGATGCGCGACGTCTACGGCGCCACCGACGAGAAGGCCATGTGGCTGAAGTTCCACACCCAGACCGCCGGGGTGTCCCTCACCGCGCAGCAGCCGCTCAACAACGTGGTGCGCACCGCGGTCGAGGCGCTCGCTGCCGTGCTCGGCGGGACCAACTCGCTGCACACCAACGCCCTCGACGAGACCCTGGCGCTACCGACCGAGCAGTCCGCCGAGGTGGCCCTGCGCACCCAGCAGGTGATCATGGAGGAGACCGGCGTCGTCAACGTCGCCGACCCGCTGGGCGGCTCCTGGTACGTCGAGGCGCTCACCGACCGGCTCGAGGCCGAGGCGGAGAAGATCTTCGCCCACATCAGGGCCATGGGGGAGCGCGGCCGCACCCCGAACGCCGACGGCACCTACGACCACCCGATCGGCCCGATGACCTCCGGCATCCTGCGCGGCATCGAGGACGGCTGGTTCCAGTCCGAGATCGCCGAGTCCGCCTTCCGGTACCAGACGGCGCTGGAAAAGGGCGAGAAGAAGATCGTGGGGGTCAACTGCCACACCGAGTCGGTCAGCCACGAGCTGGAGATCCTGCGCGTCAGCCACGAGGTGGAGCGGGAGCAGGTCGAGGTGCTGGGCCGTCGCCGGCAGGAGCGGGACCCGGCCAAGGTGCAGGGCGCGCTGGACCACATGGTCCAGGTGTCGCGCACCGACGAGAACATGATCCCGGCGATCCTCGACGCGGTGCGCGCCGAGGCCACGCTCGGGGAGATCTGCAACGCGCTGCGCGCCGAGTGGGGCGTCTACCGGGAGCCCGCCCGCTTCTGACGCACCCGGCCGGCGCGCGTCATACCCGCCGTGCCCGGGCGTCGCTCCAGCCCGGCGTCGGCGGACGGGGCGGCGGCAACACCTGCGCAGGTGCGTAGACCGGCACGCTGTTTCCGCCGTCCGGGCGTGCCCGACCCCGCACGTGCGCCGTGGTGGTCGTGGTGCACCACGGGAGGTGCGGCGCACCAGGCGGTCCGGAGCGGATGACGGAACCGCAGGTGGGAGGCCCTGTGACAGAGCACGATTTCGCAAGCCCCAGGTAGGTGTGTTTACCATTTCGTTATGAAGTTGACCCGCCCCCTCCTGGCGGTCGTCCTCTCCTCGAGTCTGGTGGTTGCCTCCTGCTCCGGTGACGACGAGCAGCCGACGACCACCGACACCGGCGCCTCCGCGACCGCTGAGGCCACCCCGGACGACGACGCCGCGACCGCATCCGCCGTCCCTGACGACGCCTCGGCCACGGCCACCGCGTCCCCCGACGCCGCCACCGGCACCGCATCGCCCACGACGGAGGCCTCCGGCGACGACGAGGAGTCCGACCAGGCCATCCACGGTGGCGTGGTGACCATCGAGGAGGCGGACCGGATCGCGGCCGACCTGCTCACCAAGGCCGAGAAGGCGCGCTACGCCTCCGGGTCCGAGCGGGCCGAGCTCATCGAGGCCGCCTACAACGGCCCGGCCCGCACCGCGGTGCGCGCCGAGTCCAAGCTGCGCTCGGTCACCGGTGCGCCCGAGGGCGAGCCGGGCAAGGTGGAGCCGACCGTCCTGGCCATCTCCCGCGCCGAGGAGGGGGAGGACATGAAGTACCTCGTGGCGCAGACCGTGCCCGAGGACGGCCTCCCGAAGCTGCACCTCATCGCCACGGGTGGCCCGCCGGAGAACTTCCGGATCGTCTGGGAGGGCGAGATGCTCCCGGGCACCGCGATCGAGCCGTTCGAGCGTCGCAGCCTGGGCTCACCGGTCCTCGACCCGGAGGCACCGTCCCAGCTGTGGTTCAAGCCGGACGCCGTGATGCGCCAGCTGGGCCGGATCCTCGACTACCCGATGCCCGAGAACCAGCCCAACCTCAAGACCAGCGGTTACGCCCCGGAGGTTCGCGACCAGGCGCGCACCCAGGCGGCCCAGGTCGACGAGCAGGCCACGTTCCGGCAGACCCACAAGAACCGGGACCAGAACCTCACCACCATCGAGCTGGCCGACGGCTCGGCCATCGCCTTCGGTGTGCTCGACCGCACGTCGGTGTTCCGGGTGCGCGACGGCATGGAGCTGAGCCCGCCGGACACCTTCCGGGTGTTCGTCAACGACGGCTCGATCACCGAGTCGGCACAGATCGACTGGCTGGTGTTCACCGCGGTGCACATCCCGACCGAGCGCACCGCCCCGCGCCTCGTCGCGGTGCACGAGCAGATCGTCGGCGCCGAGGGCTCCTGACCGGGGGGCGTCGCACGACGTCCCCGGCTCGGGGACAATGGGGTCCATGAGCCAGCAACCCTTCAGCCCCTCCGCCCTCCGGGGCGCGGTGGACCTGTCCGCCCTCTCCGGCGCCGGACGCCCCGGCGCGACCGGCCGGTCCGCACCGGCCGCGGGCCAGCAGGCAGCGTCGCCGGGGGGAGGAGCCGGTAGCGGGCTGGTGCTCGAGGCGACCGACGCCACCTTCAACCAGGTGGTCAGCGGCACCGTCTCGGTGCCCGCGGTGCTGGTCCTCTGGGCCGAGCAGGTGCCCGAGTCCCGTGACCACGTCGCGCTGCTCGGCCGGCTGGCGCAGGAGTACCAGGGCCGGTTCCAGGTGGTCGCCGTGGAGCTGGGGGCCAACCCCGGGGTGATGCAGGCGGTCACTCCGGTCCTGCAGCAGGCGTTCGGCCAGATCACCAGCCTCCCGGTGGTGCTCGGCCTGCTGGCCGGCCAGCCGTTCCCGTTCTACCTCGGCCCGCAGCCGGAGCCGCAGGTCCGCCAGGTGCTGGACAAGTTCCTCGAGGCCGCGGTCGCCAACGGCGTGACCGGCCGCGCGGACCTGGGCGGAGCGGACGCCGACGGTGCGGCCGAGCCGCAGCTGCCCGAGTCCCACCGCGCGGCCCTCGAGGCGCTGGAGCGGGGTGACCACGAGGCCGCCGCCGCGGCCTACGAGCAGGCGCTCAAGGACAACCCCGGCGACGACGAGGCGCGCCGCGGCCTGGCCCGCGTCAAGCTGCTGCAGCGCACCCGCGGCCTCGACCTCGCGGCGGTGCGCGCCGCCGCGGCCGACAACCCGCGCGACCCGCAGGCGCAGATCGACGCCGCGGACCTCGACCTCGTCGGGGGCCACGTCGAGGACGCGTTCGCCCGGCTCGTCGACACCGTCCGGGTGACCACCGGCGACGATCGCAACCGGGTGCGCGAGCACCTCATCGAGCTGTTCGAGGTCGTCGGCAACCACGACCCCCGGGTCGCCAAGGCGCGCCAGGCGCTCGCCAGCGCGCTGTTCTGATCCCCGGAACGTCGGCCCCGCGCGCTCAGGCCAGCGCGGCGTCGACCACCTTCTGGGCCTCCTGCTGCACCTGCGCCAGGTGCTCGGGGCCCCGGAACGACTCGGCGTAGATCTTGTAGACGTCCTCGGTGCCCGACGGGCGGGCGGCGAACCACGCGTCCTCGGTGAGCACCTTGATGCCGCCGATGGCCGCGCCGTTGCCGGGCGCCTCGGTGAGGACCGCGGTGATCGGCTGGCCGGCCAGCTCGGTGGCGGTGACCGCGTCGGCCGACAACGCCTTGAGCCGCGCCTTCGCCTCCCGGTCGGCCGGGGCGTCCACGCGGGCGTAGGCGGGCGCGCCGTGCCGCTCGGTCAGCTCGGCGTAGCGCTGCGACGGGGTGCGTCCGGTGCGGGCCAGGATCTCGCTGGCCAGCAGGGCGAGCAGGATCCCGTCCTTGTCGGTGGTCCAGACCGTGCCGTCCCGGCACAGGAACGAGGCGCCCGCCGACTCCTCCCCGCCGAAGGCGACCGAGCCGTCCAGCAGGCCCGGCACGAACCACTTGAAGCCGACCGGCACCTCGACCAGGCGGCGGCCCAGCGCCGCGGCGACCCGGTCGATCATCGAGGAGGACACCAGCGTCTTGCCCACGGCCGCGTCCGCCGGCCAATCCGGGCGGGCGCCGCCGTAGAGGTAGTCGATGGCCACCGCGAGGTAGTGGTTGGGGTTCATCAGCCCGCCGTCGGGGGTGACGATGCCGTGCCGGTCGGCGTCGGCGTCGTTGCCGGTGGCCAGGTCGTAGGCGTCCTTGGCCCCGATGAGCGAGGCCATGGCGTGCGGCGAGGAGCAGTCCATCCGGATCTGCCCGTCCCAGTCCAGGGTCATGAACCGCCAGGTGGGGTCCACCTGCGGGTTGACCACGGTGAGGTCGAGCCGGTGGGTGTCGGCGATCTCCTGCCAGTAGTCCACGCTGGCCCCACCCAGCGGGTCGGCACCGATCCGCACCCCGGCCTCCCGGACCGCGTCGAGGTCGACCACCTCGGGCAGCGCGGCGACATACGTCGCGGTGAAGTCGTATGCCGTGGCGCGGGCCCGGGCGCGCTCGAACGGCACCCGCCGCACGCCGGACAGCCCCTCGCGCAGCAGGGTGTTGGCACGGTCGGCGATCCAGCTGGTGGCGTCGGTGTCGGCCGGGCCGCCGTGGGGCGGGTTGTACTTGAACCCGCCGTCCCGCGGCGGGTTGTGCGAGGGGGTGACGACGATGCCGTCGGCCTGCCCGGGTGCCGGGACCGGCCCGCGTCCCTGGTTGGCCCGCAGGATGGCCAGGGACACCGCCGGGGTGGGTGTGTACCGGTCACGCGCGTCGACCATGACCGTGACCTCGTTGGCGACGAGGACCTCCAGCGCGCTCGCCCAGGCCGGCTCGGACAGCGCGTGCGTGTCCCGGCCCAGGAACAGCGGCCCGTCGATGCCCTGGCTGCGGCGGTAGTCGCAGATCGCCTGGGTGGTGGCCAGGATGTGGTGCTCGTTGAACGCCGTGTCCAGCGAGCTGCCACGGTGACCCGAGGTGCCGAAGGACACCTGCTGGTCCACGACGTCGGGGTCGGGCCGCAGCGTGTAGTACGCGGTCACCAGGTGGGCGACGTCGACCAGGTCCTCGGGGCGCGCCGGCTGTCCCGCGCGTTCGTGGGCCATCACTCCTCCTCGGGGCTCGTGTCGTCCTCGGTGGCGCTGTCCTCCGCCGCCAGGGCCGGTGTGTCGTCCGGCGCGAGCCAGAGCACCCCCAGCGGGGGCAGGGTGAGCACCGCCGACCAGGGCTGGCCGTGCTGCGGCTGCTCCTCGGCCTCCACCCGGCCCAGGTTCCCCACGCCGGACCCGCCGTAGAGGTGGGCGTCGGTGTTGAGCACCTCCCGCCAGGCGCCGGGCCGGGGCAGGCCGATCCGGACGTCACCGCGCGGCGCGCCGCTGAAGTTGGCGATCGCGGCCAGCACCGGGCGCTCGCCGTCGGGGCCGGGGTTCCCGTAGCGCACGAAGGAGTAGGTGTTGCCCCGGGCGTCGTCGGCGTCCAGCCACTGGAAGCCGGCGGGGTCGTGGTCGACCTCCCACAGCGCGGGGGTCTCCCGGTAGATCCGGTTGAGGTCGCGCACCAGCTGCAGCACCCCGGCGTGGGCCGGCTGGTCGAGCAGCCACCAGTCGAGGCTGCGGCCGTCGGCCCACTCCGACTCCTGGGCGAACTCCTGCCCCATGAACAGCAGCTGCTTGCCCGGGTGGGCCCACATGAACGCCAGGTAGGCGCGCAGGTTGGCCAGCTGCTGCCAGCGGTCGCCGGGCATCTTGCGCAGCAGCGACCCCTTGCCGTGCACCACCTCGTCGTGGCTGATCGGCAGCACGAACCGCTCGTTGAAGGCGTACATCAGCGAGAAGGTCAGCTGGTGGTGGTGGTACTGCCGGTAGATCGGGGGCCGGGCCAGGTAGTCCAGCGAGTCGTGCATCCAGCCCATGTTCCACTTCAGGCCGAAGCCGAGGCCGCCCTGGTCGGTGGGCCGGGTCACGCCCGGCCAGGAGGTGGACTCCTCGGCCACGGTGACGATGCCGGGGGTCCGCTTGTATGCCGTGGCGTTGGTCTCCTGGAGCAGCTCCACCGCCTCCAGGTTCTCCCGGCCGCCGTACTTGTTCGGCACCCACTGGCCCGGCCCGCGGGAGTAGTCCAGGTAGAGCATCGAGGCCACGCCGTCGACGCGCAGGCCGTCCGCGTGGAACTCCTCGAGCCAGAACAGTGCGTTGGCGACGAGGAAGTTGCGCACCTCGCGTCGGCCGAAGTCGAAGATGTAGGAGCCCCACTCCGGGTGCCAGCCCCGGCGCGGGTCGGGGTGCTCGTAGAGGGGGGTGCCGTCGAACCGGGCCAGGGCCCACGGGTCGGTGGCGAAGTGGCCGGGGACCCAGTCGAGGATGACCCCGATGCCGGCCTGGTGGAGCCGGTCGATGAGGTACTTGAGGTCGTCGGGGGAGCCGAGCCGGGCGTCCGCCGCGTAGTAGCCGGTGACGTGGTAGCCCCAGGAGGGGCCGTAGGGGTGCTGCATCACCGGCATGAACTCGACGTGGGTGAACCCGGCGTCGCGGACGTAGCCGACCAGCTGCTCGGCCAGCTCCCGGTAGGACAGGCCCTGCCGCCAGGACGCCAGGTGGACCTCGTAGATGCTCATCGGGCCGGTGTGGGGGTCGGTCGCCGCCCGGCGCGCCAGCCACTCGGCGTCGCCCCACTCGTAGTGGCTCCGGTACACGACCGAGGCCGAGGCGGGTGGGCGCTCGGCGGCCTGGGCCATCGGATCGGCCTTGAGCCGGCGCTGCCCGTCGGCCCCGGTGATGTCGTACTTGTACCGGGTGCCCTCGCCGACGCCGGGCACGAACAGCTCCCACACGCCGGTGTCGCCCAGCACCCGCATCGGGTGGGCGGAGTTGTCCCACTGGTTGAAGTCGCCGACCACGTGCACGCCACGGGCGTTCGGTGCCCACACCGCGAAGGAGGTGCCCCGGACCGGGCCCAGCGGCCCGTCGTACGAGCGCACGTGCGCGCCCAGGACCTGCCAGAGCTGCTCGTGGCGGCCCTCGCTGATGAGGTGACGGTCCATCTCGCCGAGCGTGGGCAGGAACCGGTACGGGTCGTCCTGCCGGTGCACGACCCCGTCGCCCCACTCGACCTCGATGCGGTAGTCGGGCACCTGGGGCAGGTCGAGGGTGACCGTCCAGATGCCGTGGGTCTCGTGCCACATCTCCTCGCGGCGGTCCCCGGGCAGCACCACCGCCACCCGGGAGGCCAGCGGGCGCAGGGCGCGGATGGTGACGCCACCGTCGTGGGGGTGGGCGCCCAGGACGGAGTGCGGGTCCCGGTGGTGCCCGCTGAGCAGCCGCGCGACCTCGTCGGGGTCCAGCGGCCGGGGCTCCGGGCGGCGCGGGCCGGGTGCCGGCGCGGCCTCGGTCACGCTGGCACGCGGCGTGGCCCCGGTGACCACCGCCTCCGGGGCAGCCGCCTCCGGCTCCGGGGCAGCGGCCTCCGCCTCGGGCGCCGCGGCCGCAGCGGGGGCCGAGCCGGCCCGACGCCGGTCGAGGATGCGCTCGACGGCCGCGACCGGGATGCCGATCCACGTCGGGCGGTTGCGCGCCTCGTAGACGACCTCGTACAGCGCCTTGTCCAGCTCCAGGGCGTCGAGGAGATCGGCGTGATCCCGGGGGTCCTCGCCGGCCTCGGCGGCGTACCCGTCGAGGAAGGCCTGCCGGCAGGCCGCCGCCCAGGCCTCCCGGTCCAGGTCCCGCTCCTGGCTCACCGACCCGGCGGCGTAGTCGAACGAGCGCAGCATGCCGGCGACGTCGCGCAGCGCGAGGTCGGGCAGGTTGCGCTCGGCGAGGGCGCGCAGCGGCTCGCCCTCGAAGTCGACGAGCGCCCAGCCCCGGTCGGGGACGTCGAGCACCTGGCCGAGGTGGTAGTCGCCGTGGATCCGCTGCAGGGGCGGCCACTCCGCGGCCGCGGCGGCGTCGTACAGCGCCTCGATCTCCTCGCGGTGCCGGGCCAGGTCGGGCACCTCGGCGACGGCGGCCTCGTGCCGGGCCCGCATCCGTGCGAGCAGCTCCTCGCGGGCCCGCGGCTCCATCGGGACGGTGCCGAAGGTCTCCCGCAGGGTGGCGTGGACCGCGGCGGTGGCCGCCCCCAGCTCCCGGCTGCGCCCGGTGAAGTCGTCCTCCGCCTCGGCGGCCGCCAGCGCGGTCCGCCAGGCGTCCTGGACCCCGGGCAGGAACTCCTGGACGAAGGCCAGGTGGCCCTCCGCCGGGGCGCCGTCCGGCCCGGTCCACCGGCCGGAGACGTAGCCCAGCGGCCGGGGCACCAGCTCGCTGCCGGCGCGGGCGAGGGCGGACTGCACGGCCACGTCGGGGTTCTCCCCGGGGTGCAGCACCCGGAACAGCTTGACGATGAGCGGCTCGGGCGGGTCGGCCTCGGTCTCGACGATGACGGAGGTGTTCGACTGCTCCCCGGAGAGCACGCCGCAGCGCCGGACCACGACGCCGGCCGCGGGCTCGGTGACCGGGTGTCCCGTCGCGCTGCCCCCGGCGGGGCCGGTCTCACCCGAGACGGTGCCACCGGAGGTGACCAGGTCGAGGAGCGCCTGGACGAAGGCGGGGTCGTGGCACCCGTCGTAGATGTAGCGGGTGCCGAGCGTGCTGTGCTCGGCGGTGGCGACGAGCGCGGTGTGCAGCGCGTCGACCGGCGCGGAGCGGTAGGTCAGCGGGATCTGGTAGACGACCGGCTCGGGGCCGGCCTCGTCCACGACGATGTGCGTCTCGATGCCGACCTCGCCCGCGGGGTCCTCCCAGCGGATCCCACCGACCCGGCGCAGCCGCGGGGCCCGTCCCTTCCCGGCATACCAGCGGCGGCTGCTCAGCCACTCCGGGAGGAACTCGGCGAAGCCTGGGGTCAGCTCAGCCATCGGTGGCCTCCTGCCGTCGGGGGGTCAGACCTATCCAGAAGAAGTCCCGGGAGCCCAGCGTCACGTGGATCTCGCCGTCCTCGCCGACGTCGGGGAAACCCACGCCGCCGAACAGGTCCACGGTCTCGGCGCCGTGCAGCCCCGGGGGCAGCGTGATCCGGGCGCCCTGGGGCCGGGAGGAGAGGTTGTTGACGCAGAGCACCGCGGGGAAGCCGTGCGGCTGCAGGGCCGCGTCCTCCTCGCTGAGCACCCGCACGAACGCCAGGACGGCGTCGTTGTCGGCGCGGCAGAGCTGGAACTGCCCGAGGCCGAAGACCTCGTGCCGGGACCGCACCTGCAGCATCCCCCGGGTCCAGTGCAGCAGCGAGCCGCCGTAGGCCATCTGCGCCTCGACGTTCACGTTGTTGTAGTGGTAGACGAGGCTGGTGATGACCGGCAGGTAGAGCTTGCCGGGGTCGGCGGTGGAGAAGCCGGCGTTGCGGTCGGGGGTCCACTGCATCGGGGTGCGCACCGCGTCCCGGTCCTGCAGCCAGATGTTGTCGCCCATCCCGATCTCGTCGCCGTAGTAGAGGCACGGCGAGCCGGGCAGGGACAGCAGCAGCGCGTTGATGAGCTCGATCTCGCTGCGGGAGTTGTCCAGCAGCGGGGCCAGCCGCCGGCGGATGCCGATGTTGGCCCGCATCCGTGGGTCGGGCGCGTACCAGCCGTACATCGCCGCCCGCTCCTCGGTGGAGACCATCTCCAGGGTCAGCTCGTCGTGGTTGCGCAGGAACGTGCCCCACTGGGTCCCCGGCGGGATCGGCGGGGTCTCGTTCATCACCCGGATGATCGACTCGGCCTTCTCCTCCCGGAGCGCGTAGTACAGCCGCGGCATGACCGGGAAGTGGAAGCACATGTGGCACTCGGGCTGGTCGGGGGTGCCGAAGTAGTCGACCACCTCGGTGGGCATCTGGTTGGCCTCGGCCAGCAGGATCCGGCCCGGGTACTCCTTGTCCACCATCGCCCGCAGCCGGGCCAGGAACTCGTGGGTCTGGGGCAGGTTCTCGCAGTTGGTCCCCTCCTCCTCGAACAGGTAGGGGACCGCGTCCAGCCGGAACCCGTCGATGCCCATGTCCATCCAGAACCGGACGACGTCGAACATCGCCTCCTGGACGGCGGGGTTCTCGAAGTTGAGGTCCGGCTGGTGGGAGAAGAAGCGGTGCCAGTAGTACTGCCGCCGCACCGGGTCGAAGGTCCAGTTGGACACCTCGGTGTCCACGAAGATGATCCGGGCGTCGCTGTACCTGTCGTCGGTGTCGGACCAGACGTAGAAGTCGCCGTAGGGTCCCTCGGGGTCGGACCGGGAGGCCTGGAACCACGGGTGCTGGTCGGAGGTGTGGTTCATCACCAGGTCGGTGATGATCCGGATGCCGCGCGCGTGCGCCTGGGTGACCAGCTCCTGGAACTCCGGGAGCGTGCCGAACTCCGGCAGCACCGCGGTGTAGTCGGCGACGTCGTACCCGCCGTCGCGCAGCGGTGAGGCGTAGAACGGCGGCAGCCACAGGCAGTCCACCCCGAGCCACTGCAGGTAGTCGAGCCGGCTGATGAGACCGTTGAAGTCGCCCGACCCGTCGCCGTTGGAGTCCTGGAAGGCCCGGACGAGGACCTCGTAGAAGACCGCCTTCCGGAACCAGTTGGGGTCGTGGCGCAGGCCGGGCTGCTGCAGGTCGAGTCCGCGCATCGGCATGGGCGCTCAGAACCTCCGGACGTGGATGATGTGGACGGGACGGTCGGTGCCCAGCCTGACGAAGTTGTGCTCGCCCCACTGCCACTGCTCGTCGGTGAGCAGGTCGTGGGCGATGAAGCCGTCGTTCCACTGCAGCCCCTGGCCCAGGGCGGGCAGGTTGAGGTGCACCCAGGTGTCCCGGACCGAGTGCGGGTCCAGGTTGGCCACGACGATGATCGTGTCCCGGTCGGAGCCGTCGTCGACCCCGCCGCCGTGCTTGGAGAACACCAGGAAGTTCTCGTCGTCGACGTTGTGGAACGTGATGTTGCGCAGCCAGTGCAGGCTGGGGTGCTCCCGGCGGATCCGGTTGAGCCGGGTGAGGAACGGCGCCAGGTTGGGCCGGTCACGCAGCTCCGGCGGCAGCCCGCTGCGGTCCACACCCTCCTCGTCGAGGTCCCAGCGACGGTTCTTGAACTGGTACTTCTCGTTGTCGATGTGCTCCTCGGCGCCCGGCCGCGCGACGTTCTCGCAGTGCTCGTACCCGGCGTAGATGCCGTAGGTGGGCACCAGGGTCGCGGCCAGGGCGGCCCGCAGCACGAAGGCGGTCGGGCCGCCGTACTGCATGTACGGGGTGAGGATGTCGTGCGTGGTGGGCCAGAAGGACGGGCGCATGTAGGACGCCGCGTCGCCGGCCAGCTCGGAGACGTACTCGCGCAGCTCCCAGGCGGTGTTCCGCCAGGCGTAGTAGGTGTAGGACTGCTGGAAACCCACCTTGGCCAGGGTGTGCATCATGGCCGGCTTGGTGAACGCCTCGGCGAGCCAGATGACCTCGGGGTGGTCGATCGCGACGTCGGCGATGAGCCACTGCCAGAACTCGACCGGCTTGGTGTGCGGGTTGTCGACCCGGAAGATCCGGATCCCGTGGTCGATCCACACCTGGATCACCCGCCGCACCTCGGCGTAGATCTCGGCCGGCGCGTTGTCGAAGTTGAGCGGGTAGATGTCCTGGTACTTCTTCGGCGGGTTCTCCGCGTAGGCGATGGACCCGTCGGCCCGGGTGGTGAAGAACTCCGGGTGCTCGGTGACCCAGGGGTGGTCGGGGGAGGCCTGCAGGGCCAGGTCCAGCGCCACCTCCAGCCCGAGCTCCCGGGCGCGGGCCACGAACGCGTCGAAGTCGTCGAAGTCGCCGAGATCGGGGTGGATGGCGTCGTGGCCGCCCTCGGCGGAGCCGATCGCGTAGGGGGAGCCGGGGTCGTGGGGCCCGGCGGTGAGGGAGTTGTTGGGGCCCTTGCGGTTGGTCCGGCCGATCGGGTGGACCGGCGTCAGGTAGACGACGTCGAAACCCATCCGCGCGATGGCCGGGAGCCGGTCGGCGGCGGTGCGCAGCGTGCCGCTCGTCCACAGCCCCGTCTCCGGGTCCTGGGTCGCTCCCTCGGAGCGGGGGAACATCTCGTACCAGGCGCCGCAGAGGGCCAGCTTCCGCTCCACCCACCAGGTGTGCTCGTCGCTGGGGGTAACGAAGTCCCGCAGCGGGTTCCGGGTCAGCACCTCCACGACCTCGGGGGCGATCCCGGCCTGCAGCCGGGCCTCCGCGGGCCGGTCGGTGTCCCGCAGGGCGGTCACCGCGTCGGCGAGCACACGCGCGTCCTCGACCGGGCGGCGCACCTCGTTGACGGCCCGCTCCAGGACCCGGGCGCCCTCCTCGAGCATGAGCTCGACGTCGACGCCGGCCCGGACTTTGATGGTGGCGTCGTGCTTCCACGTGCCGTACGGGTCGCTCCAGCCCTCGACGCGGTAGGACCAGATGCCCTCCCGGTCCCCGGACATCGTCGTCCCCCACAGGTCCAGGCCGGGGTTGAGCAGGGTCATCGGGTGGTGGTGCTCGGCGCCGTCGGGGTCGGTGAGCACCAGCGTGGCGTTCACGGCGTCGTGGCCCTCCCGGAACACGGTCGCCCGGACGGGGACGACCTCCCCGACGACGGAGCAGGTGGGCCGGCGGCCCCCGTCGACGGACGGTTGCACGTCCAGGACGGGGATCCTCCCGATCGGTGACTGTCCCACCAGGTCCAGGACGTGCCGGTCCACGGTCGTGGCGCGGTCGGTCTTGCGATCAGGCTGCGCGGTCACGACGCCGACGCTACCGGTGACGCGCCGGGCGTGCACCACCATGACCAGGCAGGAGACCGGTTGCAAGAAGCCGGCGACGGCGATGCAAGAAGTTCCGGGGTCCTCACCTATCCTCGACCCTCGTGAAGGCGATCCGCAGGCTCCATGTCCGCACCGTGCTGCCGGAGGCCCTGGCCCCCCTCAACGACCTCGCGATGAACCTTCGCTGGTCGTGGCACCACCCCACCCGGGAGCTGTTCCGCAGCATCGACCCCGAGCGCTGGGAGGAGGTCCACCACGACCCGTGGGCCCTGCTCAGCACGCTGTCGCCCGCGGACCTGGAGCGGCTGGCCGGAGACGCCGCGTTCGTCGAGCGGGTGCGCGAGGCGGGGGAGAACCTGCGCCGCTACCTCACCGAGCCCCGCTGGTACCAGGAGCAGGCGGCCGGTTCCGGGGCCGGTTTCCCGCAGGCGATCGCCTACTTCTCCCCGGAGTACGGCATCACCGCGGCGCTGCCGCAGTACTCCGGCGGCCTGGGCATCCTCGCCGGCGACCACCTCAAGAGCGCCTCCGACCTCGGCGTCCCCGTCGTCGGCGTCGGCCTGTTCTACAAGAGCGGCTACTTCCGGCAGCGGATCAACGCCGACGGCTGGCAGCAGGAGGCCTACCCGGTCCTCGACCCCGACGACCTGCCGCTGAGCCTGCTGCGCGAGGACGACGGCTCGCCGGCCGTCGTGTCGCTGACCATGCCCGGCGGTGCCCGCCTCGACGCCTACATCTGGCGCGCCCAGGTGGGCCGTGTCCCCCTGCTGCTGCTCGACTCCGACGTGGAGAGCAACGACGAGGCCCGGCGCAACCTCACCGACCGGCTCTACGGCGGCGGCGGCGACCAGCGCCTCCAGCAGGAGATGCTGCTCGGCATCGGCGGGGTGCGGGCGCTGCGCGTCTGGTCGCGGCTCACCGGGGCCCCGGCCCCCGACGTGTTCCACACCAACGAGGGCCACGCCGGCTTCCTCGGCGTCGAGCGGATCAGCGAGCTGGCCCAGAGCCAGGGGCTCAGCTTCGACGAGGCGCTGCGGGCGGTCCGGGCCGGCACCGTGTTCACCACGCACACGCCGGTACCCGCCGGCATCGACCGGTTCGGCGTCGACCAGATCCGGCTGCACTTCGGCGGCCCGGCGGAGCTGCCCGGCGTCCCGGTGGACCGGCTGCTCGAGCTGGGCGCCGAGGACTACCCGGGCGGTGACCCCGGTGTGTTCAACATGGCGGTCATGGGGCTGCGGCTGGCCCAGCGCGCCAACGGCGTCTCCCGCCTGCACGGCGCGGTGAGCCGCGGCATGTTCCGGGGCCTGTGGCCGGGCTTCGACGAGGACGAGGTGCCGATCGGCTCGATCACCAACGGCGTGCACAGCGGCACCTGGATCGACCCCCAGGTGCTCGAGCTCGGGGAGCGCCACCTGGGCCGCGACGCCATCGCCAGCGGCACCGCCTGGGACCGGGTGGACCGGGTGCCGACCGCGGAGATCTGGGCCACCAAGCGGCGGCTGCGCGAGCAGCTCGTCGAGAACGCCCGGGCGCGGCTGCGCGCCTCGATGCGCGACCGCGGGGCGACCGCCGCGGAGCTGGGCTGGGTGGACGAGGTCCTCGACCCCGACGTGCTCACCATCGGCTTCGCCCGTCGGGTGCCCACCTACAAGCGGCTCACCCTGATGCTGCGCGACCCGGAGCGGCTCAGCCGCCTGCTCCTCGACGAGGAGCGCCCCGTGCAGCTCGTCATCGCCGGCAAGTCCCACCCAGCCGACGACACCGGCAAGAAGCTCATCCAGGAGATGGTGCGGTTCACCGACGACCCGCGGATCCGCCACCGCATCGTCTTCCTACCCAACTACGACATCGCGATGGCCCAGCGCCTCTACCCCGGCTGCGACGTGTGGCTCAACAACCCGCTGCGCCCGTTCGAGGCGTGCGGCACCTCGGGGATGAAGGCCGCGCTCAACGGCGCCCTCAACCTGTCCATCCTGGACGGCTGGTGGGACGAGTGGTTCGACGGCCAGAACGGCTGGGCGATCCCCACCGCCGACGGGGTGGACGACCCCGACCGTCGGGACGACCTCGAGGCCGCGGCCCTGTACGACATCCTCGAGAACTCCGTCGTGCCGACGTTCTACGACCGTGACGGCGAGGGCCTGCCGACCCGCTGGCTGCAGATGGTCACCCACACGCTGTCCGACCTGGGGCCCAAGGTCATGGCACACCGCATGGTGCGGGACTACACCGAGCAGCTGTACCTTCCGGCGGCCCGGTCCGGGTGGGCCGTGGCGGCCGAGGGCTTCGCCGCCGCGCGGGACCTCGCGTCGTATGCCGCGCGCTGCCGGGAGCAGTGGCCGCACGTGCGCATCGACCACGTCGAGGCCGAGGGGGTCGGGGACTCCCCGCAGGTGGGCGACCAGGTCCGGATCCGCGCCTTCGTCTCGCTCGGGGAGCTCGCCCCGCACGAGGTCGACGTCCAGGTGGCCTTCGGCGCCGCCTCGGAGACCGACGAGCTGACCGACGTCGAGACCAGCGGGCTGGAGCACGTCGAGAGCTACGAGGGAGGGCGGCACCGTTTCGAGGGCACCCTCACCCTGCGTCGCACCGGCGCCCTGGGCTGGACGGTGCGCGTCCTGCCGCGGCACGAGCAGCTGAGCAACCCCGCCGAGCTGGGTCTCGTCGCGCTGCCCTGACGGCGGACTAGCCTGGGCGGGTGGGTGCTCCGGGCCGTCTGCACCGGGTGCGGCCCCCGCTGCTGTGGGGTGCCGGCACCCTCGCCGCGGTCCTCGTCGTCCACGTCTGGGACCCCAACCGGCCGGGCAGCTACGGGTTGTGCCCGCTGCGTGCGGTGACCGGGCTGGTCTGCCCCGGGTGCGGTGGCCTGCGGGCCGTCCACGCGATGACCCACGGCGACTGGGCGACCGCGTGGGGGCTCAACCCGGCGGTCGTCGCCGGGCTGCCGCTGGCGGTCTCGGCGTGGCTGCTGTGGCTGCTCCTCGCCTGGCACGGCCGGGCCGTGGCCGCGGGGCCCGGTCCGCGGCGTCCCCTCGTGCCGTGGCTGGGGCTGGCCGTAGTGTTGCTCTACGGCGTCCTGCGCAACGTGCCAGCGCTGGAGCCCCACCTTTCCGCCCTGACCTGAGACAGGTGATCGTCGTGAGCAGCAACCCCCCGGAGGGCCCGGACCGTCCCCACGGCTCCTCCGAGCCCTCCGGTGAGCAAGGGTCGACCGACCCCTACGGCACGTCGCAACCCGGTCAGGGCCGGTACGGTCAGGGTGACGCCGGGCACGGCCAGTACGGGCAGGGCCAGCCTTCTCCCGGGCAGTACCCGCAGTACGGCCAGCCGCAGTACGGCCAGCAGGGCCAGTACTACCCGAGCGCGCCCGGCTACTACGGCGGGCCGCCGGTGAACGACCGGGACAACAGCTACGGCGTGGTCGCGCTCGTCACCGGGATCATCGCGTTGCTCATGTGCCAGCCGCTGGGCGTGGTCTCGATCATCTTCGGGCGCAAGGCCCAGCAGGCGCAGGCCGCAGGCACGGCGAACAACGGGACGCTCGGGACCGTGGGCTTCTGGCTCGGCGTCGCCTCGCTGGTCCTCCTGGCCCTCGTCGTGGTGCTCTTCGTCGTGCTGTTCGCCGTGGGCGTGATCACCTGGGGGTCCTACAGCGAGGGCATCCGCTTCGAGTAGCCCTCAGCCGACCGGCAGCCCGATCGCGGCGCCCTGCACCCGCAGGGCGCCGCCATCCTGCTCGGCGGTCCCGGCGGACCACACGACCCGCCAGGACGCGACCCCCTCCACGACCGGAAGCCGGACCGTCACCGGCTCGAGGCCGGCGTGCAGGACCACGAGGACGGTGTCGGCGGCCCGACCCTCGGCCGCCGCGTCGTGCTGGTCGTCGTGGACCGCGACCACGGTGCGGCACGCCGGGTCGTCCCAGTGGCCCTGGGTCATCGGCTCGCCGTCGGCGGTGAACCACCGCAGCCGGACCCGGCCGGGCTCGGCGTCCGGCAGCGGGTGGTCCCGGGGCCGGAGCACCGGGTGCTCGCGACGCAGCCGGAGCAGCGCGGTGACCGCCTCGAGCAGCCCGGTGTCGGCGCCGTCCCAGTCGAGCCAGGAGATCTCGTTGTCCTGGCAGTAGGCGTTGTTGTTGCCGCGCTGGGTGCGCCCCATCTCGTCGCCGGCCGCGATCATCGGCACACCCGCCGACACGGCGAGCGTGGCGAGCATGCCGAGGAGGGACCGACGCCGCGCGACCAGGACGCCGGGGTCGTCCGTCGGCCCCTCGACGCCGTGGTTCCAGCTGCGGTTGTCGTCGTGGCCGTCCCGGTTGCCCTCGAGGTTGGCCTCGTTGTGCTTGTGCGCGTAGGCGGTGGTGTCGGCGAGGGTGAAGCCGTCGTGGGCCGCGACGTAGTTGACCGAGGCGATCGCGCCCCGGGAGGCCGCGAACAGGTCGGCCGACCCGGCCAGCCGGGTGGCCAGCTCGCGGGTGCCGTGCCCGGTGTGCCCGTCCGCCTCGCGGGCGCTGTCGGCCAGCCAGAAGGTGCGGACCGTGTCCCGGAACCGGTCGTTCCACTCGGCGAACGGGGGAGGGAACTGGCCGGTGCGCCAGCCGTGGACACCCAGGTCCCACGGCTCGGCGATGAGCTTGACCCGGTTGAGCACCGGGTCGGTGCGCAGCGCGACGAGGAAGGCGTGGTGGGCGTCGAACGCGTCGTCGCGCCCTCTGGCCAGCGCCGGGGCGAGGTCGAACCGGAACCCGTCGACGTGGTACTCGGTCACCCAGTGCCGCAGCGAGTCGAGGACCATCTTGGCCACCATCGGCTCGCGCAGGTCGAGGGTGTTGCCGCAGCCGGTGACGTCGATGTCGCGACCCCACTCGTCCAGCCGGTAGTACGTGGCGTTGTCCAGCCCGCGCCAGCTCAGGGTGGCCCCTGACGCGGCGGCCTGCTCGCAGGTGTGGTTGTAGACGACGTCGAGGACCACCTCGATCCCTGCGTCGTGGAGCGCCCGGACCGCGGTCTTCACCTCGTCGACCACCCCCTGGGGGTCGGTCGCCGCGGCATACGGGGCGTGCGGGGCGAAGAAGCCGAGGGTGTTGTACCCCCAGTAGTTGCCCAGGCCGTGCCGCACCAGGTGCGGCTCGTGCGTGTAGGCGTGGACCGGCAGCAGCTCCAGGGTCGTCACGCCGAGACCGGTGAGGTGGTCGACCACGGCCGGGTGCCCCAGCGCGGCGTAGGTGCCGTGCAGGTGCTCCGGGACGCCGGGGTGGCGCATCGTCAGGCCCCGCACGTGCGCCTCGTAGACCACGGTCTCGGCCCACGGGACCGCGGGCGGGGCGTCGTCGCCCCAGTCGAAACCGTGGTCCACCACCACGCACCGGGGCACGGATGACGCGCTGTCCCGGTCGTCGCGGGTCTCCCCGTCGCCCACCCAGGACCCGTCCACGACGTGACCGTGGATCTCCGGGCCCCAGCGCACCTCGCCCTCCAGCGCCCCGGCATACGGGTCGAGGAGGAGCTTGGCCGGGTTGTGCCGGTGCCCGCGCACCGGGTCCCACGGCCCGTGCACCCGCAGGCCGTAGCGCGCGCCGGGCGCCAGTCCGGGCACGGTGTCCCACCAGACGCCGTACGCGCGACGCCGCAGCGGAACCCGCTGCTCGGTGCCGTCCGGACCGAACAGGCAGACCTCGACGGCGTCCGCGTGGGCGGCGAGCACCGCCAGCTGCGGGCCGTCCGGACCCTCGGTGACGCCGAGCGGCGGGGGCAGGTCGGCGGGGTGCCGGGGGGCGCGCATGGTGGCCAGGGTAGGCAGTGGGTACGTTGGGGCCCATGACCGACCCGACCTCGCTGCCCAACTTCCCGCCGCCCCCGGAGGAGCACCCGCTGCGGGGCCGCGTCCTGGACGCGCTGCAGGACCTGGGGATGAGCCCGGACCTGGACCCCGAGGGCGACGTGAAGTTCACCGCCCAGCAGCAGCAGCTCTTCGTGCGTTGCCTGCAGGGCGGTCAGGTGGACATCATGCGCACCTTCGGGCAGTGGCAGATCTCGGACTCGGTGCCGGACGACCTGCTCACCCGGCTCAACGCCTGCAACGACGTCACCCTCGGGGTGAACCTCGTCAAGGCCGGCATCGCCGGGGGCAACCTGGTGCTGACCATCGAGCAGATCATCGGCAAGAACGAGAACCCCAAGCCCAAGCTGCAGATCGCGGTCGGGCTGCTGCTGCAGGCGGTGGCGCTGTGGCACAAGAACGCCGTCGCCAAGGCCAAGCGGGACGAGGCGATCCGGCGGGGGGAGGACCCCGACGCGGCGGTCGAGGGCGAGCAGGGCAAGGTCGGACCGTGGCTGTCGGAGGGTGTCCGGCGGCGTCCGCAGAGCGAGGGAGACGAGGAGGGCCAGGCGTGAGCGAGTTCGTGCGGGTGGAGACCGAGGGTGGCATCGCCACCATCCGGATCGACCGCCCCAAGATGAACCCGCTGAGCATCGAGGTGCAGGACGCCATCGGCGAGGCGGCGCGGCAGGTGTCCGCCGACCCCGACATCGCGGCGGTGATCGTCTACGGGGGCGAGAAGGTCTTCGCCGCCGGGGCGGACATCAAGGAGATGCAGCGGATGACCTACACCGACATGGTCGACCGCGCCCCGGTCATCCAGGACTGCTTCCGGGCCGTGGCCCACATCCCCAAGCCGACGGTGGCCGCGATCAACGGCTACGCCCTCGGCGCCGGCTGCGAGCTGGCGCTGTGCTGCGACTTCCGGGTCGCCGCGAGCGACGCCAGGCTGGGCCAGCCGGAGATCCTCCTCGGTGTCATCCCCGGCGCCGGCGGCACCCAGCGGCTGCCGCGGCTCATCGGCGCCGCGAAGGCCAAGGACCTCGTGTTCACCGGCCGCATGGTCGACGCCCAGGAGGCGCTGGCCATCGGCCTGGTCGACGAGGTCGTCGAGCCCGAGGAGGTCTACGCCGCCGCCCGCCGACGGGTGGAGCGCTACGTCCACGGGCCGGCCTACGCGCTGCGCGCCGCGAAGGAGGCGATCGACCGCGGGCTGGAGACCGACCTGGAGACCGGACTGGCGATCGAGGCCATGCAGTTCGCCGGGGTGTTCGCCACCCGCGACCGGGAGATCGGCATGACGTCGTTCGTCGAGGAGGGCCCCGGCAAGGCCCGCTTCGAGGGCCGCTGACCCGACCCTCCGGGGAGGACCGGGGCCGGTGCGAGACCGGCCCGTGGGCAGTGGGAGGATGTGCGTCGGAATGACCCCCCGACGGACAAGGACCTCACCGTGAAGATCGTCGTCTGCGTCAAGTACGTGCCGGACGCCCAGTCCGACCGGGGCTTCGAGCCCGACCACACCACCGACCGGGTGTCGGTCGACGGGCTGCTCTCCGAGCTCGACGAGTACCCGATCGAGGAGGCGCTCAAGCTCGCCGAGAGCAGCGGCGGCGAGGTCACGGTGCTGACCATGGGCCCCGAGCAGGCCGCCGCCGCGGTCAAGAAGGGCCTGCAGATGGGCGCCGACCAGGCGGTCCACGTGTGCGACGACGCGATCGCCGGGTCCGACGCCGTGGCCACCTCCCTGGTGCTCGCCGAGGCGATCCGCAAGCTGGGCGAGGTCGACCTGGTGCTCACCGGCCTGGCCTCCACCGACGGCACGATGAGCGTCGTCCCGGCGATGCTCGCCGAGCGGCTCGGGCTGCCCCAGGTCACGTTCGCCTCCGAGCTGACCGTCGAGGACGGCACGGTCCGGATCCGGCGCGACGGCGACCTGGCCTCGGAGACCATCGAGGCCCGCCTGCCGGCCGTGGTGTCCGTCACCGACCAGATCAACGAGCCGCGCTACCCCTCGTTCAAGGGGATCATGGCGGCCAAGAAGAAGCCGGTGCAGACCTGGACGCTCGCCGACCTGGGCATCGACCCCTCCCAGGTGGGCCTGGACGCGGCGTGGTCGAAGGTCGAGTCGGTCGAGGCCCGCCCGCCGCGGACCAAGGGCGAGATCGTCACCGACGAGGGCGAGGGCGGCAAGGCCCTGGTCGCCTTCCTGGCCTCCCGCAAGCTCGTCTGACCGTCGCACCGATCAAGGAGATCCCCATGGCAGAAGTTCTCGTCCTGGTCGACCACGTCGACGGCACGGTCCGCAAGACCACCGCGGAGATGCTCACCGGCGCCAGCCGCCTGGGGGAGCCGTCCGCGGTCTGGATCGGCCCGGCCGACAAGGCCCAGGCGTCCGCCCCGCTGCTCGCCCGGTTCGGTGCGCACAAGGTCTACGTCGTCGACGACCCGCAGGTCACCGAGTACCTCGTGGCCCCGACCGTCGAGGTCCTCGCCGAGCTCGTGGGCCGCAGCTCGCCGGCCGCGGTGCTGCTGCCCTCCAGCCCGGACGGCAAGGAGGTGGCCGCCCGCCTGGCCGTGCGGACCGGGTCGGGCATCATCACCGACGCGATCGACGTGCAGCCCGCCGAGGGCGGCGTGCGCACCGTCCAGTCGGTGTTCGCCGGCAGCTACACGGTGACCTCGGTGGTCAGTCACGGCTCGCCGGTGATCACCGTCAAGCCCAACTCGCTGCCGGTGCGCGAGAACAAGCAGGCCGGCACCGTCGAGCCGCTGCAGGTCGAGATCCCCGAGTCCGCCAAGGCGGCGCGGATCACCGGGCGCACGGCCAAGGAGAAGAGCGGGCGGCCCAGCCTCACCGAGGCCTCGATCGTCGTCTCCGGCGGCCGGGGCACCCAGGGCGACTTCGGCCCGGTCGAGCAGCTCGCCGACGTGCTCGGCGCCGCGGTCGGCGCCTCCCGGGCCGCCGTCGACGCCGGCTGGTACCCGCACTCGGCGCAGGTCGGGCAGACCGGCGTGCAGGTCTCCCCGCAGCTGTACATCGCCGCGGGAATCTCCGGGGCGATCCAGCACCGGGCCGGCATGCAGACCTCCAAGACGATCGTGGCGGTCAACAAGGACCCGGAGGCGCCGATCTTCGAGATCGCCGACTTCGGCGTCGTGGGCGACCTGTTCCAGGTGCTGCCGCAGGCCACGGAGGAGATCCGGGCACGCAAGGGCTGACCCCGCGCGACCTGCTCGAGGCGGTGACCCGGCCCCGGTGGACGTAGGATCGGGGCCGATGTCCGTCTACCTCGACCACGCCGCGACCACCACCGTCCTCCCGGAGGTCGTGGCCGCCGTCGCCGAGCAGATGGCGCAGACCGGCAACGCCAGCTCCCTGCACAGCTCGGGGCGGCGGGCCCGCCGCGTCGTCGAGGAGTCCCGCGAGCGGATCGCCGACGCCCTGCGCGTGCGGCCGTCCGAGGTGGTCTTCACCTCCGGGGGCACCGAGTCCGACAACCTCGCCGTCAAGGGCACGTATGCCGCCCGCCGCGCCGAGGACCCGCGCCGCACCCGCCTGGTGGTCAGCGGCATCGAGCACCACGCCGTGCTCGACCCGGTGCTGCACCTCGTCGAGCAGCACGGGGCCCGGGTCACCTGGCTGGAGCCGGACGCCGACGGGCTGGTCCCGGTGGCGGCCCTCGAGGAGGCGCTGGCCCAGGGGCCCGACGACGTCGCTCTCGTCAGCCTGATGTGGGCCAACAACGAGGTCGGCACGGTGCAGCCGGTCGCCGAGGCCGCCGCCCTGGCCCGCGAGCACGGCATCCCGTTCCACACCGACGCCGTCCAGGCACTGGGCCAGGTCCCGCTCCCACTCGACGAGGTCGGCGCCGACCTGGTCGCGCTCACCGGCCACAAGATCGGCGGCCCCCTGGGCGTCGGACTGCTCGTCATCGGCCGCGACCAGCGCCCGGTCCCGCTGACCCACGGCGGCGGGCAGGAGCGCCAGCTGCGCAGCGGCACCCTCGACGTGCCCTCCATCGCCGGGCTCGCGGTCGCCGTGGAGCACGCGGTGCGGCACCAGGAGGAGGAGTCCCGCCGCCTCGTCGCGCTGCGCGACCGGCTCATCGGCGAGGCGCTCGCCCTCGACCCCACGATCGAGGTCAGCGGCTGGTGGCGGCCGGGGGACCGCACCCGCCGCCTGCCCGGCAACGCGCACCTCCGGGTCCCCGGCTGCGACGGCGACTCCCTGCTCTACCTGCTCGACGCCGCAGGGGTGGAGTGCTCGACCGGCTCGGCCTGCCAGGCCGGGGTGCCCCAGCCCAGCCACGTGCTCCTGGCCATGGGCGTGGACGAGACCGACGCGCGCGGCTCCCTGCGACTGACCCTGGGCCGCACGTCCACCGACGAGGACGTCACCGCCTTCCTCCGGGCGCTGTGCCCCGCGGTGGAGCGCGCCCGGCGGGCCCGGGCCGCCTCCGGGAGGAGGGTCGGCTGATGCGGGTCGTCGCCGCGATGTCCGGCGGGGTCGACTCGGCGGTCGCCGCGGCCCGGATGCTCGACGCCGGCCACGAGGTCGTCGGCGTCCACCTGGCGCTGTCGCAGTCGGCCGCGACGCTGCGCGAGTCGGCGCGTGGCTGCTGCACCATCGAGGACGCCGGTGACGCCCGGCGCGTGGCCGACCGGCTCGGCATCCCGTTCTACGTGTGGGACATGGCCGAGCGGTTCCGGGAGGACGTCGTCGAGGACTTCGTCGCCGAGTACTCCGCGGGCCGCACCCCCAACCCGTGCCTGCGCTGCAACGAGAAGATCAAGTTCGCCGCGCTGCTCGACAAGGCGCTCGCGCTGGGCTTCGACGCGGTCGCGACCGGTCACTACGCCCGCATCGTGGAGCGTGACGACGGCGCCGGCGGGGTGCGCCGGGAGCTGCACCGGGCCGTCGACCCGGCCAAGGACCAGTCCTACGTGCTCGGGGTGCTCGACGCCGAGCAGCTGGCCCGGGCGTTCTTCCCCCTGGGCGACACCCCGAAGGCGCAGGTGCGTGAGGAGGCCGCCGCGCGCGGCTTCTCGGTGGCCCGCAAGCCGGACAGCCACGACATCTGCTTCATCGCCGACGGGGACACCCGCGGTTGGCTGACCCGGCGGCTGGGGGAGCGGCCCGGGCCCATCGTCGACCCCGACGGCACCGTCCTCGGCGAGCACCGGGGTGCCTACGCCTACACCGTGGGTCAGCGGCGCGGCCTGGGGCTGAAGGTCCCGCCCGCGGACGGCAGCAAGCGCTACGTGATCCGGACCGACCCGGCCCGGAACACCGTCGTGGTCGGTCCGGAGGACCTGCTCGGCGTGGACGAGCTGGTCGGCGACCACGCGCGCTGGTGCGGGCCGGCCCCCGAGGGGCCGGTCCGGGTGGGGGCCCAGGTGCGCGCCCACGGGGAGGAGGTCCCGGCCGTCGCGGAGGCCCACCGCGACGAGGTGCGGGTCACCCTGGAGCGGCGCATCCGCGGGGTCGCCCCCGGCCAGTCCGTGGTGCTGTACGACGGCACGCGCGTCGTGGGCTCGGCCACGATCGCCCGCGCCGGGCGGGCCGCCGGCACACCGGCGGCTCAGTCCTCCACCGGCCGCCGGTAGGTCCCCGGCCGCGGCCGCTGGACCATCCCGTAGTCGACGAGGTAGCGGCGCAGCATCGCGACATCGTCGTCCACCGGCCGCAGCAGGTTGTTGACCTCGGTCTCCGGCAGGTCCCGGCCGGGTGGCAGCAGGGTCGCCACCCACGCCATCAGCTCCCGGCGCAGCGGCTCCCTGACGGGCATCTGGGTGAGGCGCCCCTTCCCGTTGAAGAGCCGGTCGAGCGGGGGCGGGGGCACGAGCTGGTCCACCGCGCCAGCATGCCGCGTCCGATCCGAGTTGTCAGGCCGTTAGGCTGACGGCCGTGACGGCACGGCGGAGGGGCGAGGTGGTCGCGGGCGACCGGTACGTCCTCCGGGCCGAGCACCGGGGCGGGTCCACCGTGCGGAGGTGGGTCCGGGGCGTGCGGGGCTGGGTCGCCGGTCTGCTCGAGGGCTGGGTCCCCTTCCCCGAGACGGTCGACGTCGTGGTCGTCGAGCCCGGAGTGGGCGACCGGGAGGTGCTCCGTGTCCCGGCGCGCGTCGACAGCTTCGACGGCGTCGTGGCGGCCCTGACCGCCGATCTCGCCCGGTTGACCCCGGAGGAGTTCGTCCGGCAGTGGGGCGCCGCCCCGGGAGGCCGCTCCGCTAGCCGATGAGGATCCCGGCGATCGCCGCGCTCATGAGGTTGGCGAGGGTGCCGCCCAGCACCGCCCGCAGTCCCAGGTGGGCGATGTCTCCGCGCCGCGTCGGGGCGATCCCGCCGAGCCCGCCGAGGAGGATGGCCAGCGAGCCGAAGTTGGCGAACCCGGTGAGCGCGAAGGTGATGACCGCCTGGGCCTTGGGCGAGAAGCTCTCCGCCTGGGGCCCGAAGTCGCTGAACGCGACGAACTCGTTGAGCACCACCTTCTGCCCCAGGAAGCTGCCGGCGTCCAGGGCCTCGGCCCACGGGGTGAGGCCCTGGCCCGCCGAACCCGCCCACACCCGTTACCTCACCAGCCGGGACTACCGTGCCCAGCACTTCGCAGGAGACGTCGACCACCAGCGCCTGCAGCATCAAGCGCGCACCGCACCGGCAACGGCTCATCGGCTCCAGGTGATCGACGGGCACCACGTCGACCCCACCACGGGTGAGGTTCACTGACATGTCTTCCACCCGAGACCAGTAGGTAGGGGTGTCCCGTGTCAAGTTCTTGGCAGGTTTTCGGGCTCGGGAAAGTTGGGTGTTCCGGGGTCTGCCAGGCGCAGGTGCACCTCGCGCGGCCGGTTCCAGGACTCAAGGATGAGTGGTGCCGCCGACCTGGCACGGACCACTCGTCATCAGCGTCGTATCCGAGACCCGCATGACCCACGCGCTCGGAGGACACCCTGCGGGCCTCACGGCGATCCAGCGCACATCGGCGTCGAATGTCGGCCAGCCACAGGTAACGATCAGGTCATGATAGAGACTGCTCTCTTGACGCCTCCCTCGAGCCTGTGACGTTCTTGCGCACAGGCTGGCTGTCATGTCTAGACGTTCAGCATAGACACTCGGGGAGGGCGTTATGAAGGTTTCACGCATCTTGGCGACTGGAGCGGCCATACTGGCCGCCGTCATGGTGGTTTCTGCACCAGCACATGGGGCTGGCACAACTGACGACACTGACCAGGCAGTGGGGCAGGCGTTGATTGGGGCGGCAACGTCCCCGCGTACAGCACTGTGACCACGACCAAGCTGATGCCACTGCTGGGCGCGAGGGGCTATGTCTGGTAGGGGCACTGCGGCTCCAACTCTAGTTATGGTCACGGCCCTTGGCCTCACCGCCTGCTCGCCCACCGCGACGGTTCCCCCCTCGTCCACGTCAGTTGCAGACATAGCGACCGAAGCGGACACGGTGCGGCCAAGCACCGGGGCTCCTGATGGGACCGAAGACTCAGTGCCCACCACTCAAGGGGTCGCACCAGTAGCGGATCCTGGGCAGATGTGCGAAGTACAGCTTCCTCAGACATGGCGGGACGCGTTGAGCGCACCACGCCTGGCCGACCGAGACCTCTTTGCGACCCTGTTGACCGTGCATGATGACGGCTCCCGGGCGGAGGCGCTCTATCTCGATGCTGACGATGGAGTGATCCTCATATGGACCTCCGCCACCGGCGAACAGGTGGAGGTCATGGACCTCAGCGACACCCCTGGTCAGCAGGTCCTCGGCGCCTCATTCGACGGACGCTACCTAGCGTTCTCCGTCTACGAGAGCGAAGAGTTGTTCTCCAGCCCCTGGACAGGGTTTGTCTGGGACAGTGTGGAACGTGGCGAAGCAACGCAGATTGCAGCCAGCCCACGCGAGGACTACCCCGACGGAGCCCCGGGCGCTATGCCCTTGATGTACCCCCTAATGAACGATGGGGTTGCCTACTGGGTGCAGTCCGATCCCACCGAAGAAGAGCGAGACTTCCGCGCGCTCAAGAGCTACGACGTCGGCACGCGTCAAACCGAAACCTTGACTCGAGGACCATTCGACAAACCCAAACTCTTCGGCGACTCTCTGCTTGTCGGATCCTGGCCCCAAGACGGACAAGCGCACGTCCTCCAGATCCCGATCGGAGCAGCCGTGCCAGAGGTTCCGGGTGAGTTGCTTGCTGCCCAGGGGCTAAGCGAGTTTGCCGCGGGCGGAGACTCTCTGGCGTGGGTGACCACCCAGTCAACTGTGCACCTCTACGACCCCGACAGGGGAGGTGTGGAGACGATCACAGGCCCCGGCACGGCCATGGGCGAGCAGGTGGGGGAGGTCGGCACCCTCACCCTCAACGGCGACGTGCTCACCCTGTACGGAAAGGACTCGGAGTCCGAGTATCACCAGTACGTCTACGACACTCGCAGTGAGAGCTTCACCAGCCATGCACCATTGGGGTCGAGCGACTTCCACGCCTATCCCGGACATCTTGCGCTGCACCACACGGATGCGCAGGACAATCATCTCGAGGGCCGCGCGGTGGTTCTACCGATGGACGAGGTGCCGCCCCTACCGGGCTGCGAGAAGAGCAACGACTGAATCCCTGTCGGGCCGAGGATCGGTTGTCATGGTTGCGTGTCAATCGAGCAGCAGGGGGTCATCATAGGACGGCGTCGGTGCCATCGAGTATGTCCTTCCATCGTTGCAGGGGTACGCGGGCATTCCTAAATGAGGCACCGGCCCGGTTTCGCGGGCACTTTAGGTGAGTCTCGTCGTGCCCTTGACACATCAGTCACTCAACAACACACTGTGTGTCCTGACTGATCACCCGCGGAGGAACCAATGAAGCTTCTATCCCGGTACGCGATCGTCGGCGTTGCGATCGCGTTGATCGCTTCACCTGGGGTCGCCGCCAACGGCAACACGAGCAGCATGCCTCAAGCGGAGCATGAGGACACTCTCCGGATGGCAAGCGAACTAGACCTTGACCCAGAGGAGGCACTTGCACAGCAAGCAGTCCAGACGGAGTTCAATTCCTACGCGCAAGACCTCCGGGGCAAGTACCCTGCCTCCTACGTGACGGCTGGGTTTCACCCTGACGGCAAACCCTACATTGGCTTTACAGACCTACCTATTCCAGCCGCTGACATCGAGGCGATGTTTGCTGATGTGGACGTCGTATCAGGACTGCCACTCTCCGAGGTTGATCTCGTAGCGATCAACAATAGCCTATTCTATCAACTGTCGGATATTCACAGTGGCGAAGAGGAACTATCCGTAACCCCCATGCCTTTGACTGGCCGCATCGAAGTTTTATTCGATGACCCGACCTTGGCATCCAGCGCTGCCTCTGCGATATCGACACTCGATCGCGATACAACGGTATCTGCACTCCTTGACAGGAATCACATCGCCTCCCTGGAGGATATCGTCGACGTGAAAGTCGAAAACACGTTGGATTCACGTGTCGATGCTAGCATCGCAGGTGGGCAGAAACTCACGCGCATTGGTAGCACCAGCGTGAACTGCACTGCAGGCTTTAGCGCAAAGCGAGGCAGCACGCCGGGGCTAAGCACTGCAGAGCATTGCCGAAACGATATGGACACGGATGGTTTGGACTATATCTATAACGCAAGTCGCTATGCCCCTCGCGAAGATGGCGATGTTCAATGGCATTCTCGCAAGTCACCCACAACCGTTCTAGGTACATTCAGGTACAATTGGGGAAGCTATAGGCCAGTTTGGGCTAATGTCAACGCTACCCCGGGAACCAGCGTCTGCCGCTTCGGCGCCAAGACGGGATCTGGGTGTAGCTCAGTATACCAAGTCAACGTCTGCATCGACTACGACGACGCACCGGCATACTGTGGCCTCGTCCGAACTCACAGACACACCGGATCGACAGGGGGTGACAGCGGTGGACCGTGGTATTACGGCAACAATGCATACGGGATACATTCTGGTAGTGGCTGGTACGGTGGGATCCATAGAAACTACTTCACACCGACATACACTGGACTAGCTGCCGCTGGACTGACTATAATTTACGGTTGATCATGCACACGCTAAAAACAACCGCTGCTATAGTCGCTGCTGTTGTCCTGTCCTGCACCGCCTGCTCAGGTCAATCCGAATGGGAGGCTTCGCCGGACCTGGACATCATTCGTGGGGAGACTGCCCACGGAGACGTTGAGTCTTCCCTCGAGGCTGGCTGGGAAGGCACGCTGACAGCGGTGGACGGGTGCATTGCACTCGACCAGGGAGCTGCCGGGATCATGCCAATTGTCTTCTTTGCTGACTCCTTTGCTGCCTACTCTTCAGAGGATGAGGAGCAGGCAGTAGTCATCGATGACGATACAGTCATTCCTCTAGGCTCAAGAGTCTCAGGGAGTGGAGGATTCTTCCCACTAGCAGACGGCGATGTTCAGGACGTTCCAGAACGATGCTCCACGCTTGTGGATTCCGATCGAGAAATCCTATTTGTTTCGTCAGTAGACCAATAGGAGACATTGTGACACTCGGTCCACGGTGGAGGAACCTTGGGAGGAGGCTGGCAGCGTCCGGACTGCTCTGGGGCGCAATTACGTCAGCCATACTAGCCTCGCAGGCGGCGGCATCTCCTGGCAGTTCGGACGGGTCGCCCAACAGCACCTGGACTGGTTGGGCGGGCTATTATGCCTGTGAGTACGGCGAAGACGTCTCGATGACAACCTACCCTCACCCTGGCTATCACAAACATAGATACCGGTCGTACACGACTGGACAAATCGCCTACCGATACAGCAATGCCTATTCAAGTTATTGGTCCAGCAATTCACCATACCGGGCTCTCCGTACTTGAGCGGGGTGCCCGGTAGGTGATCGGGCTCGTGGCCCCGACATGCTGTTGGTCTCTCACCACCGACAGCAAGGAGGCCACGAGCATGGACGACGGTACGGCAGTACTTCTGGGGTTGGAGGACGAGTTCACCGTCCTGATGGTCGAACGGGTCGACCCGGGACGGGTCAAGGCGGTGATCGAGGTGAGCGCCGTGGAGGACGCCTGCCCTGGGTGCGGTGTGCTGAGCTCGCGGGTCAAGGACCGGCCCGTGATCGTGGTGAAGGACTTGAAGGCCTGCGGCCAAGTCGTGGACCTGTGCTGGCGCAAGCGGGCGTCTGGCCTGTCAGGAATCCGGGTGCTCTCGGGCGACGTTCACTCGGCAGTCTGAGCAGATCCCGGCCCGTTCGCGGGTGACCGCCCGGCTGCGCGCCGCGTTGGCTCGGGCCATCGCCCGTTCCAACCGGGCGGTGTCCGACGTCGCCGCCGAGCACGAGGTGTCCTGGCACACCGCGCACAAGGCGCTGGTCGCCGCAGCGACAGCCTGGTTCCCCGAACCGGAGCCGACCCGGGTGCTGGGCATCGACGAGACCCGGGCCAGGTCGGTGCGGTGGGTGCTGGAAGAGGCCGGGTGGAAGCGGTCCAACCCGTGGATGACTTCTTTCGTCGACGCCGACACCACCGTCCCGGGGCGGCTGCTGGGACTGGCCCCGGGCAGGTCAGGGGCCTGCGTGTCCGACTGGTTGGGTGAGCAGTCCCAGGAGTTCCGCGACGGCATCGAGCTTGTCGTCATCGACCCCTCGGCTCCGTATGCCTCCGGGGTGCGCAGGACGCTGCCGCAAGCGCGGATCGCGGTCGACAAGTGGCACCTGGTCGCGTTGGCCAACCAGATGGTCACCGAGGTACGTCAACGCGTCACCCGAGAACGCCTGGGCCGGCGCGGGACCACCGCGGAAAGGATCTGGACCCACCGGCAGCTGCTGCTGACCGGGTATGAGCACCTCTCGACCAAGCAGGTCGCCCGGCTCCGGGCCGCGCTGGCCGCGGAGGACCTCACCAACGAGATCGGCGCCGCGCACGCCGTCAAGGAACGCCTGCGGCTGCTGCTCAACGCCTCCGACCCGGCCCGTGATCAGGTCCCGGCTCTTCGACTTCTACAACGCCGCCGCGGACTCCCACATGGCCCAGACCGCCCGGCTGGCCAGGACGATCGACACCTGGTGGCCAGCCATCCTGACGGCGCTGACCGAAGAACCGCAACATGGACAACTACCGCCGGCGCATACTGGCCCACATCGCCCTCACCCGAGGGAACGAGACAGCAGCATGAACAGGCCCGCCCCGCTCAAGTTCGAAGCCCCCTAAAGACCGAGTTCTACGACCGGCACACCTTCACCACCCACGCCGAGGCCATCCACGCAGTCAGCTCCTGGATCGAGACCATCTACAACCGCCGCCGGCGCCACAGCGCCCTCGGCCAGATCCCCCCGGTAGCCTTCGAGGACCGGACCACTGCGGCCTCAGAAGCCGCTTAACCGATGTCCACCAAACGGGGTCAACCCCACCGGGGTGGGACTGTCCGCCGAACGGTGTTTCTGGCCTGACTGTGAAGATTCCCTTCGCAGCCTGATGGTGATGGGCTGTGGCTGGTGGCCGCGAGCGTGACCCTTGGCCTGACTGGCTTCGTGCCTTCGGCGTGACATGTCCGCTCGTGGTCGCCGGCCCCGGCCCGGTCGGAGCAGCTGGCCTGATCAGGAGCTTGACCGTCCTGGCGTTGACGGCGCCCGGACGTGTCTCATCACAGTCCTGCCGAGTCTCCGCCCCGGACCGGAACCACGTCCCCGTTCCGGCAAGGAGGAGAACGCAATGTCCAGTCTGACCGATCTGCGTGAGGTCGTCGACGTCGTCGTCGGCGTCGACACCCACGTGCACACCCACTCGGCCGCCGTGGTCGAGGTCCGCACCGGTGGGGTGCTCGATGAGATCACCGTGGAGGCCACCCCGGACGGCTACGCCCGGCTGATCGAGTTCGCCGACGAGCACGCGGTGCTGCGAGCGTGGGCGATCGAGGGCACCGGTGGCCACGGCGCCGGCCTGGCCCGCCACCTGGCCCACCGCGAGGAGATCGTGGTCGAGCTCGACCGTCCCGAACGTGCGCAGCGGCGCAACGGTGCCAAGTCCGATCCGTTGGACGCGATCCGCGCCGCCCGGGAGGCACTGTCGCGGGCGCGGGTGGGCACACCGCGTGCGGGAGGTGACCGGCAGGCGCTGTCGGTGCTGCTGGCCGCGCGACGGTCGGCGGTGCAGGCCTCCACCGACGCCCAGCGACAGGTGTTCAGCCTTGTCATCGCCGCACCGGAGCAGATCCGCGACCGGTTCCGCGGGCACAAGCTGCCTGCCATGATCCTCATCGCCTCACGGCTGCGCGTCCATGCCGGCTGGGACACCGAGACGGCCAGCACCGTCACCGCGCTGCGCTCACTGGCCCGCCGCGCCCAGGCCCTGGCGCAGGAGGCCGCCGAGCACGAGAAGGCGATCCTGGCCATCGTCCGCTCCTGGCGGCCCGACCTGCTCGCCCAGCCCGGCGTCGGCCCGATCGTGGCCGCGACCGTGCTGGGCGCCTGGTCCCACCCCGGCCGCATCCACTCCGAGGCTGCCTTCGCCATGCTCGCCGGCGTCGCTCCGATCCCCGCCAACAGCGGACAGGTCACCAACCGCCACCGGCTCAACCGCTACGGCGACCGACAGCTCAACCGGGCGCTGCACACCGTCGTGCTGTCCCGCATCCGCTACCACGACAACACCCGCGATTACGTCGCCCGCCGCACCACCGAGGGCAAGACCCTTCGCGAGATCAAACGCTGCCTCAAGCGCTACGTCGCCCGCGACCTCTACCGGCTCCTCGAGCACCACCCCGCCCAACCAGCACTTGACACACCATAGGAGCGTCACGCCGGCGTGGCTGGCGGGGAAGGTCATGCGATGACCGAGAAGATCACGAGCGTGAGCTCGATGCCGAAGAAGGCGAAGAAGACGACCTCGCGCAGCGAGGCGGAGCAGGCCGCGGTCCGGGAGCTGGTCAAGGCCGCCCGGGCCCGCGGTGAGGACCTGACCGGCCCGGACGGGCTGCTCAAGTCGATCGCCGCCACCGTCCTGGAGACAGCGTTGGAGGAGGAGCTGACCGAGCACCTCGGCCACGAGAAACACCAGGCACCCACCACGGAGAGCGGCAACATCCGCAACGGCACGAGGCCCAAGACGGTGCTCACTGACGCGGCCGGGGAGGTGACGATCGCGGTCCCGCGGGACCGGGCCGGAACCTTCGAGCCGGTGATCGTCAAGAAGCGACAGCGGCGCCTCTCGGACGTGGACGCGGTCGCGATCAGCCTGTTCGCCAAGGGCCTGACCACCGGTGAGATCAGCGCCCACTTCGACGAGGTCTACGGCGCCTCCATCAGCAAGGTGCCGACGAGGAACATCACCGGGGAGAAGACGTAGCCGAGGATCTGCTGCACGGTGAGGTCCTCGGCGCCGAACCACCCGCCGACCCATCCCAGGACGAGGTTGCCGAGCGCGATGAGCGAGATGAACGCCAGGAGCATCGCGCCGACGTTGAGCGCCAGCCGCAGCCCGTCCGAGGCACCCCGGGCCGCCGCGTCGATGACGTTGCGGGCGGGCTCCTCCTCGTCCTCCCCGTTCGTGGCCTCCTCGTCAGCGTCCTCCCCGCCCGCCTCGCCGTGCTGCTCGTCGGCGGCGGGCTCCCCGTCCTCCATGGCGCCCGCCGGGACGAGGATCTTGGCCATGAGGAGGGCGCCCGGGGCGGCCATGAAGGCGGCTGCGATGAGGTACTCCAGCCGGGCGCCGAGGAGCGAGTAGCCGACCAGCACCGAGCCGGCCACGGTCGACAGCCCGCCCACCATCACGGCGAACAGCTCCGACCGGGTCATGCCCGCGACATACGGGCGGATCACCAACGGTGCCTCGGTCTGGCCCACGAAGATGTTCGCCGCGGCGTTCATCGACTCCGGACGCGTGGTCCCCAGCAGCCGGGAGAGCCCGCCGCCGACGAACCTGACGACCTGCTGCAGCGCCCCGAGGTAGTAGAGCAGGCCGGTGAGCGAGGCGAAGAAGATGATGACCGGCAGCACCTGGAAGGCGAACACCACGCCCTCGTCGGGCAGCACCGGCCCGAAGAGGAAGCCGATGCCCTCGCGGGAGGAGTCGATCACCGCCTGCACCGCCTGGCTGACCGCGGTGAGCGCGGTGCGCCCCCAGGGCACGTAGAGCACCAGCACGCCGAACAGCACCTGGATCGTCAGCGCCAGCCCCACGGTGCGCAGCCGGATCCGGCGCCGGTCGGCCGAGAACAGCACACCGATGGCCAGCACCGCGGCCACCCCGCCCAGGCCCCACAGCAGGTCGGTCATGGTCTCCCTCCCGGTCGGGCGTTCCGGTCGGCCAGCCTGGCACGCCCCGCGCGTCCTCGCCGGTCGAGCGGGGGAGGGCCCTCGCGGTGGCGTCGGACGTATGACGCACACTGGCCTGGTGGTCGGCGTGAGCGGGATCGGGTCGTGGCCGGGACGGGACGTGCGCGAGGCGCTCCGGGTCGTCCGCGGCGAGCTCACCGAGGAGGCCGACGGCGTCACCCCGCTGCCGTACCTTCCGGAGCTGCCCGACCGCGGGCCGGGGGCCGACCTCGTCGGACGGGGTGCGGCCCTGCTCAGCGGGCTCCCCGTCGACCTCCAGCCGCAGGGCTGGCGCCTGGTCGACCGGCCGGGCCGCGACGCCGAGCGCACCGAGGCGCTGTGGCGCCAGGACCTCGACGAGCTCGCGGAGGAGTTCGACGGGTGGTCGGGGCGGTTCAAGCTCGCCGTCGCCGGGCCGTGGACCCTGGCCGCCTCGGTGTGGCTGCCCCGCGGCGACCGGGTGCTGTCCGACCGCGGCGCCGTCCGGGACCTGGCGGCGTCGCTGGCGGAGGGGGTCGCCGACCACCTCCGCCGGGTGCGGCGCCTGCTGCCGGGTGCGTCCCTCGTGCTGCAGGTCGACGAGCCGAGCCTGCCCGCGGTCCTGGCCGGGCGGATCCGGTCCGACTCGGGGCTGCGGGCCCTGCCGGCGCCCGAGCCCCACGACGCGGAGCAGCACCTGGGGGTGGTGCTGGAGTCGGCGCGCGACGCCGGCGCGGACCTCGTCGCCGTCCACTGCTGCGGGGACCGTCCGCCGGTGGGCCTGCTGCGGGACGCCGGGGCCGGAGCGGTGTCGGTCGACACCGCCACCCTCGGACCGCGGGGCTGGGAGTCCGTGGCGGCGAGCGTGGAGGCGGGGGCACAGCTGTGGGCCGGGGTGCTGCCCACCGACGGGAGCCGCACCGACCCCGCCGCTGCCGCGGACCGGCTGCGGCGCAGCTGGCACGAGGTGGGCCTGGAGACCCACCGCCTGGCCGAGGTGACCGTCACGCCGGCCTGCGGGCTCGCCGGGGCGACCCCGGAGACCGCGCTGGAGACGACCCGGACCGCCCGCGAGATCGCCCGCATCCTCGCCGACGGGGTCGCCTCGTGAGCGCGCAGCGGGTGCCCTGGCAGGTCAAGTTCCTCGGCCTGGCCCTCATCTGGGGATCCAGCTACCTGCTCATGAAGGTCGGGCTGGAGGCGATGGCGGGGGTGCAGGTGGCGGCGCTGCGCGTCCTCTGCGGCGCCCTGGTGCTGCTCGCCCTGCTCGCCCTGGCCGGGGGCCGGCTGCCGCGCGGGCTGCGCACCTGGGGGCACCTCAGCGTCACCGGCACCCTGCTCTGCACCCTGCCGTGGACCCTCTTCGCGGTGGGGGAGGAGCGGGTCAGCTCGGCGATCGCCGGCATCGCCAACGCCACCACCCCCATCGCCACCGTGCTGTGCACCATGGCGCTCCTCCCGCACGAGCCGGTCGGCCGGCGCCGGCTGCTGGGGGTCGCCATCGGCTTCGTCGGGGTGCTCCTCATCCTGCAGCCGTGGTCCCTGACCTCCGGGCCCGACCCGGTCGGCTTCGCCATGGTGCTGGCGGCCTCCGCGAGCTACGGGGTGGGGTGGACCTACGTGCGCCGCTTCCTCACCGGGGTCGACACCGGAGGCCTGTCGCTGCCCACGGCGCAGGTCCTGGTGTCCCTGGCGCAGATGCCGCTGGTCCTGCTGGGCTGGTGGTGGTTCGGCGCCCGGGACGAGCTGGCGGTGCCGTGGTCGCTGCACGCCACCACCGACGTCCTCGTCCCCGTGCTGGCCGTCGTCGTGCTCGGGGTGGCCGGGACCGGTCTGGCCCAGTCGATGCAGTTCGACGTCGTGCGCGCGGCCGGCCCGACCGTGGCCACCAGCGTCACCTACCTGATCCCGGTCGTGTCCGTCGCCCTCGGGGTCCTGGTCCTCGGGGAGAGCCTGGGGCCGGTCGTCCTCCTCGGTGCCGCCGTCGTCCTCGGTGCCTCGGTGCTCATCGGCCGGACCGCGCCGCGCGGTCGGCGCAGGCCACCGGCGTCGGCGCGGTACGCCAAGATGAACGCGTGACCCAGACAGTTCCCGACGACATCCGTCACGAGTGGGAGGAGCTGGCCGAGGAGATCCGCGGCCACCAGTTCGCCTACTACGTCAAGGACGCGCCCACCATCAGCGACGCCGAGTTCGACGAGCTCATGCGCCGGCTGGAGGAGCTCGAGGAGCAGTGGCCGGAGCTGCGGGTCCCGGAGTCGCCCACCCAGCAGGTCGGGGGCACCTACTCGACCGAGTTCGCCCCGGTGGACCACCTGGAGCGGATGCTCAGCCTGGACAACGTCTTCTCCGAGGAGGAGCTGCTGGCCTGGGCGGCCCGGGTGGAGCGGGAGGCCGGCGGCGCCGAGATCCACTACCTGTGCGAGCTGAAGATCGACGGGCTGGCGGTGAGCCTGGTCTACGAGCGCGGCCGCCTGGTGCGCGCCGCGACCCGCGGCGACGGGCGCACCGGTGAGGACGTGACCAACAACGTGCGCACGATCCGCAACGTGCCGCACCGGCTGGTGCCGCCCCAGGAGCAGGAGGGGACCGCGGTGCCCATCCCGGAGCTGCTCGAGGTGCGCGGCGAGGTCTACTTCCCGGTCGCGGCGTTCGAGGAGCTCAACGCCGCCCTGGTGGCCGAGGGCAAGCCCCCGTTCGCCAACCCCCGCAACACCGCGGCGGGTTCGCTGCGCCAGAAGGATCCCCGGATCACCGCCTCCCGTGACCTGCGGCTGCTGGTGCACGGCATCGGGGCCCGCCGCGGGTTCGACATCACCCGTCAGTCCCAGGCCTACGAGCTGCTGGGGGCGTGGGGGCTGCCGGTCTCCGAGCACGTCCGCGTCGTCGACACCATCGACCAGGTCCGTGACTACATCGCCTACTACGGCGAGCACCGGCACGACGCGGCCGAGCACGAGCTCGATGGCGTCGTGGTCAAGGTCGACGAGGTCTCGGTGCAGCGGCGGCTCGGGTCGACCAGCCGGGCCCCGAGGTGGGCGATCGCCTACAAGTACCCGCCCGAGGAGGTCAACACCAAGCTGCTCGACATCCGGGTCAACGTGGGCCGCACCGGCCGGGTCACCCCCTACGGGGTGATGGAGCCGGTCAAGGTGGCCGGCTCCACCGTGGAGCAGGCCACCCTGCACAACGCCTACGAGGTGGAGCGCAAGGGCGTGCTCATCGGCGACACCGTCGTGCTGCGCAAGGCCGGCGACGTCATTCCCGAGATCGTCGGCCCGGTGGTCGCGCTGCGCGACGGGACCGAGCGGCCGTTCGTCATGCCGACCGAGTGCCCGTCCTGCGGCACCCCGCTGCGCCCGGAGAAGGAGGGCGACAAGGACATCCGCTGCCCGAACGCCCGGTCCTGCCCGGCCCAGCTGCGGGAGCGGCTGTTCAACCTGGCCTCCCGGGGAGCCTTCGACATCGAGGCGCTCGGGGGTGAGGGCGTCAACGCGCTCCTGGAGGCCGGGGTCATCGAGGACGAGGGCGACCTGTTCGCCCTCACCGCCGAGGACATCGCCCGGGTGCCGTTCTTCACCCGCGCGGCCAGGAAGTCCGACCCGCCGGAGGCGGTGGTCGACGGCCGGGTGCTCTCCGCCAACGGGGCCAAGCTGGTCGCCAACCTGGAGCAGGCCAAGCGGCAACCGCTGTGGCGGGTGCTGGTCGCCCTGTCGATCCGCCACGTGGGCCCCACCGCGGCCCGCGCCCTGGCGCAGGAGTTCGGCTCGATCCAGGCGATCCGCGACGCCGACGTCGAGACCCTCGCCGCCACCGAAGGTGTCGGCCGGGTCATCGCCGAGTCGGTCAAGGCGTGGTTCGCCGAGGACTGGCACCGCGAGATCATCGAGAAGTGGGCCGCTGCCGGGGTCCGCATGGAGGACGAGCGCGACGAGTCGGTCCCGCGCACGCTGGAGGGCAAGACGGTCGTCGTCACCGGGTCCCTGGAGCGGTTCAGCCGCGACGAGGCCAAGGAGGCCATCGTGACCCGCGGCGGCAAGGCGGCCGGCTCGGTCAGCAAGAAGACCGACTACGTCGTCGTGGGGGAGAACGCCGGGTCCAAGGCCGCCAAGGCCGAGGAGCTCGGCGTGCCGATCCTCGACGAGGACCAGTTCGTCCGCCTGCTCGAGACCGGCTCCCCGGACTGATGCCGCTGGCCCGTCGCTACGCCCACCCGGAGGTGGAGCGCCGGTTCCTCCTGGCGGGCGTGCCACCGGGGTTGACCGGCGGGCGGCTGGTGGTCGACCGGTACCTGCCGGGGACCCGGCTGCGGCTGCGCGAGGTGCGCGAGCCCGGCTCCGCGGTCACCCGCAAGCTGGGGCAGCGGATCCGCGAGGGGAGCGGTCCCGGGCGGATCTGGCACACCAGCCTCGAGCTGGACGAGGCCGAGTGGGAGCTGCTGTGCGGCCTCGGCGGTCAGGTGCTGGTCAAGGCCCGGCACACCGTGCGGCTCGCCGGAGGCCGCACCATCTCCGTCGACGTCCTCGGCGGACGGCACACCGGGCTCGTCCTCGCCGAGGTCGACCTGGCCGGTGTCAGCGGCTCCCGGCCCGCCGAGACTGACCTGGCGGGCACCCTGCAGGTGGCCGGCCTCCCGGTCGTCCGGGAGGTTACTGCCGAGGAGGAGTACACCGGGGGCGCGCTCGCCGCGGGTGCCCGGGCCGGGCCCTGGGACGTCGTCGTGTACCAGCGCCCCGGCTGCGGGTTCTGCCACCGCCTGCGCGACGCGCTCGCAGGGCTCGGCGGACGGGTGCACTGGGTCGACGTCTGGCAGGACGAGCCGGCCGCCGCCTTCGTCCGGGCGGTGAACGCGGGAGCCGAGACCGTGCCGACCGTGGTGGTCGGGGCGGAGGTGTGGACCAACCCCGACCCGGCACGCGTCGTCGAGCGGCTCGGCCGGGGGAGCGGGTAGCCTCCCGCGTGATGGACGACCGGCAACGGGGTGTGTGCCCTCCACCTGCTGACGCGCCGACGCTGGCTGTGGTCGGATGACCTCCATGGTGCGCGGCTGGCGTCGGACCCACCTGGGGAGCGAGGCCGACCGGGCCACGTTCCGCACGCTCCACCGTGCCTCGCTGGCCTCGCCCGCCCTGCGGGAGGGCCTCAACGAGGAGAGCGCCCAGAAGTCGGTCAAGCACCTGCGGGTCCTGCTCGGCACCCCGGCGATGGCGCTGACCGACACCGCCGGCCCGCTCGCGTGGGACGGCACCGGCGACCACCACGCCGACCAGCTGCCGCCGCTGGTCGCGGACACCATCGACCGCGGCCAGACCCGCAGCTACGACCGCAGCGAGCTGCAGTGTGCGGAGCCCGGCTGCCCGATCCGCACCGCGGTCGTCAGCCCCCTGGTCGTCGAGGAGCGCGTGGTCGGCACCCTCGCCGCGTTCGCGCCGTACCCCACCGCCGGGCTGGCCCGGGCCGCCGACGAGGTGGCCCACTGGGTCTCCGGCCAGCTGGAGCTCGCCGAGCTGGACGCGAGCCGGACCCGCCTCATGGAGGCAGAGGTCCGGGCCCTGCGCGCCCAGATCAGCCCGCACTTCATCTACAACAGCCTCACCGCGATCGCCAGCTTCGTGCGCACCGACCCCGACCGGGCCCGTGAGCTGCTCCTGGAGTTCGCCGACTTCACCCGCTACTCCTTCCGGCGGCACGGCGACTACACGACGCTGGCCGAGGAGCTGCGGTCCGTGGAGCGCTACCTGCTGCTCGAGCAGGCCCGCTTCGGTGACCGCCTGCAGGTGACGCTGAGCATCGCCCCCGAGGTGCTGCCGGTCTCGGTGCCCTTCCTGTGCATCCAGCCGCTCGTGGAGAACGCGGTCCGGCACGGGCTCGAGGGCGGCGCCGGCGCGGTCACCATCCGGATCGTGGCCCTGGACCGTGGTCAGGAGGCGGTCATCGAGGTGGAGGACGACGGCGCGGGGGAGGACCCGGAGAAGGTCCGCCGGGTGCTGGCCGGCGACGCGACCCTCGACTCGGTCGGCCTGGGCAACGTCGACGCCCGGCTGCGCACCTCGTTCGGCGACGACTTCGGCCTCGTCGTCGAGACCGCCCCGGGCGCCGGCACCAAGGTCATCATGCGGGTGCCCAAGTTCGCCCCGGGGGTGACGGTGTGAACCGCTCCGGTGCGCTCCGGGTGCTCGTCATCGACGACGAGCGGCCCGCCCTCGACGACCTGCAGTTCCTGCTGCGGCAGGACACCCGCGTCGGCGACGTCCTGGCCTGCGACTCCGCGACCGACGCGTTGCGTGTCCTGCGCGACCAGGAGGTCGACTGCGTCTTCCTCGACATCCAGATGCCGGGGCTGACCGGGCTCGAGCTCGCGCAGGTGCTGTCCCGGTTCCGGTCCCCACCACCGGTCGTGTTCGTCACCGCCCACGACTCGTATGCCGTGGACGCCTTCGAGCTGCAGGCGGTGGATTACGTGCTCAAGCCGGTGCGCGCCGACCGGCTCGCCGAGGCCGTGCGGCGGGTGGTGCGGCGTGGGGGCGAGCGGCTGGACGCCGAGCAGCGCGGCGTCCAGATCCCGGTCGAGCGCGGCGGGGTCACCCGGTTCATCGAGCGCGACGAGGTCACCCACGTCGAGGCGCAGGGGGACTACGCGCGCCTGCACACGGCCACCGACTCCTACCTCGTCCGCACCCCGCTCACCGCGCTGGAGGAGGAGTGGGGGCCGGCCGGCTTCGTCCGGATCCACCGCTCCCTGCTCGTCTCCCTCGCCCACGTCAAGGAGGTGCGGATGTCGGGCGGGCGGTGCTCCGTCGTCGTCGGCGCGGGGGTGGAGCTGGGCGTGAGCCGCCGGCACACCCGGGAGCTGCGGGACCTCCTGCTCCGGCGGAACGGCGGATGAGCGAGCCCCGCCCGCAGCGGGTCCGGGTGACCGGGCCGCCCCGACGCCCGGTCCCCTCGCGCCGCACCGACGACATCGCCGAGGAGACCCGGCTCGGCGCCGTCTACCTGTCCTCCCTGATGAGCGCGCAGCTGGCCCTGGCGCTGCGCGTCGGCGCCGTGCTCGCCGTCCTCGTGGGGTCCCTGCCCCTGGTGTTCCACCTCCTGCCCGGGCTCGCCCGGGTGAGCGTGCTGGGCCTGCCCCTGTCCTGGCTGGTGCTCGGCGTCCTCGTGTACCCGGTGCTGGTCGTGCTCGGGTGGGTCTACGTGCGGGGCGCGGAGCGCAACGAGAGCGCCTTCGCCGAGCTGCTGGACGAGAGCGGGCAGCAGGACGGATGAGTCACGACGTCGTCTCCGGCCTGGTGGCGGTCACGGTGGTGACCGTCGCGACGCTGGCGATCGGTTACTGGGGCCTGCGCTTCTCCCGGACCACCAGCGACTTCTTCGTCGCCTCCCGCACCGTCCGCCCGCGGCTCAACGCGTCCGCGATCAGTGGCGAGTACCTCTCGGCGGCAAGCTTCCTCGGCGTCGCCGGCCTGGTGCTGGCGTTCGGGGCGGAGATGCTCTGGTACCCGATCGGGTGGACCGCCGGCTACCTCATGCTCCTGGTCCTCGTCGCGGCACCGCTGCGCCGCTCGGGCGCCTACACGCTGCCGGACTTCGCCGAGGCCCGTCTCGGGCGACGGGTCCGGGCGATGTGCTCCGTGCTCGTGGTGGCCATCGGCTGGCTCTACCTGCTGCCGCAGTTCCAGGGTGCCGGCATCACGCTCCACGCGGCCGTCGGGCTCCCGGAGTGGGTGGGCCCGGCGATCGTCGGGCTGGTGGTCCTCGCCAACGTCAGCGCGGGCGGGATGCGCAGCATCACGTTCGTCCAGGCCTTCCAGTACTGGCTCAAGCTCACCGCCCTGCTCGTCCCCGCGGTGGTGGTGCTGGTGGTGTGGTTCGGGGACGGTGCCCCCGGTGTGCCGGAGGCCGACGGCGCCTGGTCGATCCCGCTGGCCGGAGGGGGCTGGGAGGGTCTGTACACGACCTACTCCCTGATCATCGCCACCTTCCTCGGCACCATGGGCCTGCCCCACGTCGTGGTGCGGTTCTACACCAACCCCGACGGGCGCGGTGCCCGGCGCACCACCGTGGTCGTGCTCGCCCTGCTCGGGCTCTTCTACCTGCTGCCGCCGGTGTTCGGGGCGCTCGGCCGGGTGTACGGCGGGGACCTGGTCACCGCCGGCCGGTCGGACGTCCTCGTCCTCGAGCTGCCGGGGGTGATGCTGCCCGGGCTGGCCGGCGAGCTGCTCACCGGGCTGGTCACCGCCGGCGCCTTCGCCGCCTTCCTGTCCACCTCGTCCGGGCTGGTCATCGCGGTCGGGGGCGTGCTGGCCCAGGACGTCACCAGCCGGCTGTGGCCGCGGCGCGGAATGGACGGGATCGTGGCGTTCCGGGCGGGTGCCGCCCTGGCCGTTTTGGTCCCGCTGGCGGTCGCGATCCTGCTGCCGCACGTCGGGGTCGCCCGCGCCGTGGGGCTCGCCTTCGCCGTCGCCGCCTCGACGTTCTGCCCGCTGCTCGTGCTCGGCATCTGGTGGCGGCGACTCACCGACGTCGGCGCGCTCGCGGGGCTGCTGGCTGGGGGTCTCGGGTGCGGGGCCGCGGTGATCTGGGTCCTCGCCGACGGCACTGGCGACGGGGTGGGCGCGGTGCTGCTGTCGCAGCCCGCCGCCTGGAGCGTGCCGCTCGCGTTCCTGACGATGGTCGTGGTCTCGCTGGCGACGAGCGCGCGGGTCCCGGGCAACACGCGCAGGTTCATGGTGCGGCTGCACACCCCGGAGTCGATCGACCTGGACCGCGGGCCGGGCTGACGCACCGCCGGTCGGTCCCGCGTCATACGCGGGTCAGGCGGGAGCCGGCTCCCGCAGCAACCGGACCGCGCAGGAGGCCGCGACGACGCCCCCGGCGACCACCATGACCAGGCCGGGCCCGGGCGACCACCCGCCCCAGCCGACCAGGCCCAGCACGTGCACCACCTGCCAGACCGGCAGGGCCAGCGCGGCCGCGGCCATGACCGCGGCGTGGACGGCGCCGACCCGCTGGTAGGGGAGCAGGACGCCGGCCAGGCCGAGGAACGACGCGTAGAGGGTCCACTGTCCGGGACCGAGGATGCCGGACACCGCGATGCCCCCCGCGGCGTACAGCCAGGGGAGGAAGGACCCGACGAGGACCAGCACGACGCCCAGGACGAGACGGCGCCGCGCCGGGTGCACCGGCCGCCGGGGGCGGCCGGTCCGGCCGAGGAGAGCGGGCCTGTCACCGGAAGCAGTGGCCATGTCGCCGACCGTAGTACGCGCACACGGTGCCGCGGTGCACCCGGACGGGTCGCCGAGCCGCTCACCGTCGGCGACATCGCGACAGGGGGCCGACGAACGGTCGGTATGACGCGACGAACGGCCCGTGACGCCGCCCTCGGGCGGCTCCACGGGCCACGGTGAACCGCTCACCGAGTGCTCCCCGCCGCTCACCGCACAGTGTGACCGGGGCCACTTCACACCCTTGACCGGCCAGGACGGCCGTTGCTTGCCTCGCGGGTGGCGGGGCCACACCGGGGTGGCCCCGTGACCGCCCGACTCCCCCTGGAGGTGCTGTGGACGAGCGCGTGCGCCGCGACTACTGGCGTCGCAACCTGAGACTGATGGCGGTGCTCCTCGCCGTCTGGGCCCTCGTGGCCTTCGGCGCGGGGATCTTCTTCGCCGACCTGCTCAACAACATCGAGGTCATCGGGATCCCCCTGGGCTTCTGGTTCGCCAACCAGGGGTCGATCCTCGTCTTCCTGGGCCTGATCGCCGTCTACGTGTGGCGGATGGACAAGCTCGACAAGGAGTACGGGATCGACGAGTACGAGGAGGAGGTCCACGTTGACTGACATCCAGCTCTGGACCCTCGTCTTCGTCGTCCTCACGTTCGGGGTCTACATCTACGTCGCCTACGCGAGCCGGGTCTCGACGACCTCGGGTTTCTACGTCGCCGGCGGCGGGATCCCCGCACCCGCGAACGGTGCCGCGATCGCGGCGGACTGGATGAGTGCCGCGTCGTTCATCTCCATGGCCGGGCTCATCGCGCTGGCGTACAACGGCTACTCCGGTGCGGCCTACCTCATGGGCTGGACCGGGGGCTACGTGCTCCTGGCGCTGCTGCTGGCCCCGTACCTGCGCAAGTTCGGCAAGTTCACGATTCCCGACTTCGTCGGCGACCGGTACAACGAGAGCGCCCGGCTCATCGCCGTGGTCTGTGCCGTCGTCGTCTCGCTCACCTACGTCGTCGGGCAGATGGCGGGCGTCGGGGTCGTGTTCAGCCGCTTCCTCAGCGTCGACACCAGTGTCGGCGTCCTCATCGGCATGGCGATCGTGTTCTTCTACGCCGTCCTCGGCGGCATGAAGGGGATCACCTGGACGCAGGTCTGCCAGTACTCCGTGCTCATCGTCGCCTACCTGATCCCGGCGGTCGCCGTCTCCACGAAGATCACCGGCATCCCGATGCCGCAGATCGGGTTCGGCCAGATCCTCGACGAGCTGGAGGCCCTGCAGGCGCAACTGGGCTTCGGTGAGTACACCGCGGCGCTGACCGGCAGCGACCAGTTCAACATGTTCCTGCTGACGGCCACCCTGATGTTCGGCACCGCGGGGCTGCCGCACGTGATCGTCCGCTTCTACACGGCCAAGAACGTCCGTGCCGCGCGGTACTCCGCCCTGTGGGCGCTGTTCTTCATCGCCCTGCTCTACACGACCGCTCCCACGGTGGCGGCCTTCGCGAAGTTCAACATCCTCAGCGAGTCCCAGGCCGGCAACCTGGCCGACCAGTCGTGGTTCGCCACGTGGGCCGACGTCAGCCTCATCACGGGCGTCGACGGTGGCCCGGTCAGGGATCTCAACGGCAACGGTGCGATCGAGTTCACCGGAGGGGCCGGCAACGAGGTCATGATCAACAACGACATCCTCGTCCTCGCCTCGCCCGAGATCGGCGGACTCCCGGCCCCGATCGTCGGCCTGGTGGCGGCGGGCGCGCTCGCCGCGGCCCTGTCCACGGCGTCGGGACTGCTGCTGGTGATCTCCTCGGCGGTGGCCAACGACGTCTACCACAAGCGGATCAACAGGCAGGCGACCCAGCAGCGTCAGCTCGTCGTGGCCCGGATCGCGATGGCGGTCGCCGTGCTGGTCGCCGGCTACCTCGGCATCAACCCGCCCGGCTTCGCCGCCCAGGTGGTCGCCCTGGCGTTCGGCCTCGCTGCCGCCAGCTTCTTCCCGGCACTGGTGCTCGGCATCTTCTGGAAGAAGTGCACCGCCGCCGGGGCGGCCGCCGGGATGGCGACGGGCCTGGCGGTCACGGCGGCCTACTTCATCTGGACCCTGCCGGAGGACTCGGCGTGGTTCTTCCTGGGCAACGACCCGATCCTGGGCATCGCCCCGGTCGGCTTCGGCTTCATCGGGATGGTGGTCAACTTCGTCGTCACCGTGGTGGTGTCGCAGTTCACCCGGAAGCCTTCGGCCCAGATGCAGGAGCTGGTGGAGGAGGTCCGGTACCCCGGTCGCACCGAGCTCGTCGCGGCACACGCCCGCGGCGAGATCGCCGACTGACCCGGCCACTCGCGCACGTCCGCCCCGGTGCCACCCGGCCCGGGGCGGACGTGTGCTCAGCCGACCTCGTGACGACGTCGGGACGGAGCCGGGGTGGAGGCGCGGCGAGGTCCTGCGTGCCGGTGCCGACGGCCGCGCTGCCACGCAGTGCCGGGTGGGGTCCGGCCGTTACCTACACTGACCCCCATGCCCCGACTCACCCGCGACGACGTCGCGCACGTCGCCATGCTCGCGCGGATCCAGCTCACCACCGAGGAGCTGGACCGTCTCGCCGGCCAGCTGGACCAGATCGTCGACTGGGTCGGCCAGGTCAACGAGGTGGCGGCCGAGGACGTCCCGCCCATGTCCCACCCGCTGCCGCTGACCAACGTCACCCGGCCCGACGTGGTGCGCCCCGGCCTCACCGCCGAGCAGGCGCTGGCCATGGCCCCGCAGGCGGAGGACCAGCGCTTCGCGGTGCCCCGGATCCTGGACGAGGAGTGAGCGGGCCGATGACGACGACGAGCACGACCGGCGCGGACCTGGTGCGGCTCACCGCCGTGCAGATGGCCGACGGCCTGGCCGCCGGCGACTTCACCTCCGAGCAGCTGGTGCAGGCGCACCTGGACCGGATCGAGCGGCTCAACCCCGCCCTCAACGTCTTCCTCCACATCGACGCCGAGGGTGCCCTGGCCACGGCCCGCGAGGTGGACCGCCGGCGCGCGGCCGGTGAGCAGCTGCCGCGGCTGGCCGGGGTCCCGGTCGCGGTCAAGGACATCGTCTGCACCGAGGGCATCCCCACCACCGCCGGGTCCCGGATGCTGCAGGGCTGGATCCCGCCGTACGACGCCACGGTCGCCCGGCGGCTCAAGGACGCCCTGATGCCGATCCTGGGCAAGACCAACATGGACGAGTTCGCGATGGGCTCATCCACCGAGCACTCGGCCTACGGGCCGACCCGCAACCCCTGGGACCTCGACCGGATCCCCGGCGGGTCCGGCGGCGGCAGCTCGGCCGCGGTGGCGGCCTTCCTGGCCCCGTTGGCGATCGGCTCCGACACCGGCGGCTCCATCCGCCAGCCGGCGGCGGTGACCGGCACCGTCGGCGCCAAGCCGACCTACGGCGGGGTCTCGCGCTACGGGATCATCGCGCTGGCCTCGAGCCTGGACCAGATCGGCCCGTGCGCCCGCACCGTCACCGACGCCGCGCTGCTGCACGAGGTGGTCGGCGGCCACGACGAGATGGACTCCACGAGCATCGACGCCCCGGTTCCGCCGGTGGTCGAGGCGGCGACGACGCGGGACCTCTCCGGCACCCGGATCGGCATCGTGCGCGAGCTCACCGGCGACGGCTACGCGCCGGGCGTGCAGGCACGGTTCGACGAGGCGGTGCAGCTGCTCAAGGGCCTGGGCGCCGAGGTGGTCGAGGTGTCCTGCCCGCACTTCCGGTACGCCCTGCCGGCCTACTACCTCATCCTGCCGAGCGAGGCCTCGTCCAACCTGGCCCGCTACGACGCGATGCGCTACGGCCTGCGGGTGGAGCCCGAGGGGGTGGAGAGCCCCAGCGCCGAGCAGGTGATGGCCGCCAGCCGCGACGCCGGGTTCGGCGACGAGGTCAAGCGCCGCATCATCCTCGGCACCTACGCCCTGTCGGCCGGCTACTACGACGCCTACTACGGCCAGGCCCAGAAGGTCCGCACCCTCATCGCCCGGGACTTCTCCGAGGCGTTCGAGCAGGTCGACGTGCTCGTCAGCCCGACGGCGCCGACGACCGCGTTTCGCATCGGCGAGCAGCTGTCCGACCCGATGACCATGTACCGCAACGACATCGCCACGATCCCGGCCAACCTGGCCGGGGTGCCCGGCCTGTCGCTGCCGAGCGGGGTGGACGAGGCCGACGGGCTCCCGGTCGGCATCCAGGTCCTCGCCCCGGCCACCCAGGACCAGCGGATGTATGCCGTGGGCGCCGCCCTCGAGGCCGCCCTGGCCGAGCAGTGGGGCGGCACCGGGTCGGTCCTCGACCGCGCGCCCGACGTCGAGGAGCTGGCCGCCGCCTTCACCCAGGAGGTCTCCGCATGAGCACCAGCACCAGCCAGGTCGCCGAGCCGGTCCTCCCGTTCGAGGAGGCGGTGCGCCGCTACGACCCCGTGCTCGGACTGGAGGTCCACGTCGAGCTCAGCACCGAGACGAAGATGTTCTGCGGCTGCCCGACGACCTTCGGGGCCCCGCCGAACACCCAGGTGTGCCCGGTCTGCCTCGGCCTGCCCGGCGCGCTGCCGGTCGTCAACGCCGCGGCGGTGGAGTCGGCGATCCGCATCGGCCTGGCGCTGAACTGCCAGATCGCGCCGTGGTGCCGGTTCGCCCGGAAGAACTACTTCTACCCGGACATGCCGAAGAACTTCCAGACCAGCCAGTACGACGAGCCGATCGCCTACGACGGCTGGCTCGACGTGGAGCTGGAGGACGGCTCGACCTTCCGGGTGGAGATCGAGCGCGCCCACATGGAGGAGGACACCGGCAAGTCCACCCACGTCGGTGGTTCCACCGGTCGCATCCACGGCGCCGACTACTCCCTGGTCGACTACAACCGGGCCGGCATCCCGCTCATCGAGATCGTCACCAAGCCGGTCGTCGGGGCGGGGGAGCGGGCCCCCGAGGTGGCCAAGGCCTACGTCGCCGCGCTGCGGGACCTGTTGCGCGCCCTCAAGGTCTCCGACGTGCGGATGGAGCAGGGGTCGCTGCGCTGTGACGCCAACGTCTCGCTGCGCCCGCGGGCCGGGGACTCGCCGACCTCCGCCGAGCAGCTCGCGGTGCCGCTGGGCACCCGCACCGAGACCAAGAACGTCAACTCGCTGCGCTCGGTCGAGCGGGCGGTCCGCTACGAGATCACCCGGCACGCGGCGATCCTCGACCGGGGCGAGGCGGTGTTCCAGGAGACCCGGCACTGGCACGAGGACACCGGCCTGACCACCTCCGGACGGCCCAAGTCGGACGCCGACGACTACCGCTACTTCCCCGAGCCCGACCTGGTGCCGGTGGCACCGCCGGCCGAGGAGATCGAGCGGCTCCGGGCCACCCTGCCCGAGCCGCCGGCGCAGCGTCGCCGCCGGCTGCAGGAGGCGTGGGGCTTCTCCGACCTGGAGATGCGCGACGTGGTCAACGCCGGCGCGGTCGACCTGATCGAGGAGACGGTCGCCGCGGGCGCGACGCCGGCAGCGGCCCGGAAGTGGTGGACCGGTGTGCTGGCCCGCAAGGCCAACGAGACCGGCGCCGAGCTGGCCGATCTCGGGGTGACCCCGGCGCACGTCGCCGAGCTCGACGGCCTGGTCCGGTCCGGGCGGCTCAACGACTCGATGGCCCGGCAGGTCCTCGACGGCGTCCTCGCCGGCGAGGGCACCCCGACCGAGGTCGCGGACGCCCGCGGGCTGGAGCTGGTCCAGGACGACGGCGCCCTGGAGGCCGCGGTGGACAAGGCGATCGCCGCCAACCCCGACATCGCCGAGAAGGTGCGCGGCGGCAAGGTCCAGGCCGCCGGCGCGCTCATCGGCCAGGTGATGAAGGAGATGCGGGGTCAGGCGGACGCCGCCAGGGCGCGCGAGCTCATTCTCAGCAAGCTCACCTCCTGACCAGCGGCGCAACCGCGCAGGTGCGCGGTCTGACACCCGGATCCGGCCCCAGGGGCGTGCTGAGGCGCGCACGTGCGCGGTTGTCGCCCTGTCCGCGCTCGGCGGGCGTCAGGGGCGCAGCAGGTCCGGCCGCGCGATCCGCAGCAGCCGGTCGTCCTCGGGCGCCGGCTCGCCGCGGAAGGTGTTGCTGGTCAGCACGTAGAGCGCGTCGTCCGGCCCGGTGACGACGCTGCGCAGCCGGCCGTAGGCGTCCTGCAGCAGCCGTTCCGGCGCGCCCACCGTCGCCCCGTCCAGCGGCACCCGCCACAGCGACCGGCCGGCCAGCGCGGCGGCATACAGGGCGCCGTCCGGCCCGACCGCGAGGCCGGAGGGCGAGGCGTCGGAGGTGGCCCAGGTGACCACCGGGTCCACGTATGACGGGGCGCCGCCGGTGCCCTCGACCACCGGCCAGCCGTAGTTGCCGCCGGGCTCGATGAGGTTGATCTCGTCGAACGTGCTCTGCCCGAACTCGGTGGCCCACAGCCGGCCGTCGGCGTCCCAGGCCAGCCCCTGGACGTTCCGGTGGCCCATCGACCAGACCGGGGATCCGGGGTCGGGGTTGCCGGGGGCGGGGTCGCCGTCGGGGGTGATCCGCAGGATCTTGCCGGCCAGGGAGGTCGGGTCCTGGGCCAGCTCGGCGCGGGAGGCGTCGCCGGTGGAGACGTAGAGGAAGCCGTCGGGCCCGAACGCCAGGCGCCCGCCGTTGTGGTTGCGGCCCTTCGGGATGCCGTCGAGCACGACGGTGACCTGCGGGTCCCCGGTGCGGCTGCCGGAGGTGAAGGTGACCCGCGCGACGCGGTTGTCCGCGGCGGACGTGTAGTACGCGTAGACCGTCGCCGGGTCGCCGCCGGGCGGCACCGCCAGGCCGAGGAGCCCGCCCTCACCCGCAGGGACCACGTCGGGGACGATCCCGACCGGGACCGGCTCGCCCTCCGGGGGCAGCCACCACACCTGCGCGGTGTCGCGCTCGCCGATCACCGCCGTGCCGTCGTCGAGCACCACGAGCCCCCAGGGCACCTCGAAGCCGGTGGCGAGGACCTCGATCGCCGCCTCGGTCGGCTGGTCGGTCGGCGCCGCGGTGGTGGGGGCCCCCTCGTCGCCCGGCGGGGCGGTGGTGGTCGCACCCGGCTCCGCGGTGACGGGCGGCGTCGAGGGTGCGGGACGGGCAGGGTCCCGGAGCTCCTCCGAGCAGGCCGCCAGGACCAGCAGCGCCACGAGCGGTGCGGCCGCGAGCACGGCTCGACCGGGTCGGCTCCCCATCGCACACCCCCGTCGGTGAAGTGGTGCCGTCAGCCTACGACTACCGTGCCGGGTCATGAGCCTGGTCGTCAGCGTCCCCGAGGTCCTCCACCCGCACGTCGGCGAGGTCGCCGGGGCCGAGGTCGTCGCGTGGGACATGCGCGAGGCCCCGCCCCGGGACGACGTGGAGGTTGTCGTCGTACCCCCGTTCGGCGCCCGGTGGGTCAAGCGCCTGGCCGAGCTGCCGAGGCTGCGGGCCGTCATCACCGCGACCGCGGGCTACGAGCACGTCACCCCCTACCTGCCGCCCGGGGTGCCGCTGGCCAACGCGGTCGGCGTCCACGACACCGCGACCGCCGAACTGGCGCTCGCCCTGGCCCTGGCCGCCCAGCGCGACCTGCCCGAGCTGCTCCGCGCCCAGGACGAGGGGCGCTGGCTGCGGCCGGCGGTGCGCCGCGGGCTGGCCGACAGCCGGGTGCTCGTCGTCGGCTACGGCGGGGTGGGCCGCGCGGTCGCGCGCCGGATGATCGCCTGCGAGGCCTCCGTCACCGCGGTGGCCACCCGCCCGCGGGAGGGCGACGAGCTGGTCGGGGAGGTCCACGGGGTGGACCGCCTGCCCGACCTGCTCCCGGAGCACGACGTCGTCGTGCTCTGCGTCCCGCTGACGCCGACGACCGAGCGGCTCTTCGACGCCGGGATGCTCGCCCGGATGCCGGACGACGCGCTGCTGGTCAACGTGGCCCGAGGCGCCGTCGTGGACACCGCGGCCCTGGTCGCGGAGTGCGCCGCGGGCCGGCTGCGTGCGGCCCTCGACGTCACCGACCCGGAGCCGCTGCCCGAGGGTCACCCGCTGTGGTCCACCCCGAACGTGGTCATCAGCCACCACACCGGGGGCAGCACCCGCGCGTTCCCGCCCCGCGCCGGGGCCTACGTGCGGCGCCAGGTCGAGGCCCTCCTCACCACCGGGCGGCTGCAGCACGTCGTCGCCACCGGCTGAGCGCACCGGGCGGTTACGGTGACCGTATGACGTCTGCTCCCGAGCCCCGTCGCCGCCTGCTCCTCGTGCGTCACGCCAAGGCCGAGCAGGGCGGTGCCGCCGACCACGACCGCGAGCTGACCGACCGCGGCCGGGCCGACGCCCGCGCCGCGGGGGAGTGGCTGGCCGCCGCGGGGCTGGTCCCCGAGCTGGTGGTGTGCTCCACCGCGGCCCGTGCGGCGCAGACCTGGCAGGAGATGGCCGCGCACCCCGACCTGGCGAAGGTCGAGGTGTGGAAGGACCGCAACGTCTACAACGCCGACGCGGAGACCATCCTCGAGGCCGTCTCGGAGGTGCCGGAGGACCGCAGCACCGTGGCCGTCGTCGGTCACGCCCCCGGGGTGCCCGACCTGGCGGTGGAGCTGCTGGACGAGGAGGACGAGACCCACGACGACGACGCGCTGACGTTCATCGCCGAGAGCTTCCCGACGATGGCCTGCGCCGTCCTGGAGGTGCCGGGTCCGTGGTCGGACCTGGCCCCGGGCACCGGCGTCCTGCGCTCCCTGCACGTGGCGCGCGGCGGCTGACCCGCGGGTACGCCGACGTCCCGATACGCTCGCACCACGTCCCGACCGACGGAGGTGAGACGTGCCCCGCTTGCTGGCACCCGACGCTGCCGACCTGTCCCTGCTGCAGGACCGCCAGGTGGCGGTCCTGGGTTTCGGGGCGGTCGCCGCCGCGCACGCGCTGAACCTGCGGGACAGCGGTGTCGACGTGCGGGTGGGGCTGCCTCCGGACTCCCGCGGCGCGGCCCGGGCCGACATGGAGGGGCTGCTCGTCGTCGCCCCCGAGGAGGCCTGCGCCCACGCCGACGTCGTCGTGGTCCCCGCCGACGAGCACACCGACCTTTCCGGCCTGGCCACGGTGCTCGAGGGGCGCCTGGACCCGGAGGACATGGTCCTGGTGACCGCGGGCGAGCCGGTCCGCTACGGCCACCTGCGGGTGCCACCCGGGGTGGACCTGGTGATGCTGCGCGGGATCGGCGGCGGGGAGCGGATGCGCAGCGAGTACCTCGACGGCCGCGGGGTCCCCGCCCTCGTCGACGTCGTCGTGGACGCCACCGGCGTCGCCTGGCCGGTCCTCACCGCGTATGCCGCTGCGCTGGGGGCCCTGCGCTCCGGCGCCATGGTCGTCAGCGCCGCGCACGAGGCCGAGGCCACCCGGTTCGCCTCGCTCGCGGTGCACGACAGCGTGCAGCGCCTCGTCGAGGCCGGTTTCGAGACCCTGACCGAGGCCGGGGTCGAGCCGGAGCTGGCCTACCTGGCCTGCCTGCACGAGCTCAAGGAGCGGATGGACCTGGTGTGGGCCGGCGGGTTCGCCGTCGAACACGGCCCGGACGGTGGCGTCGGCCGGCCCGACGGCGGTGTCGTCGACGAGCGGGTCCGGGCGGCCCTGCGCCGGATCTGGCAGGACGTGCACGACGGCGACGGCGCCGCGGAGCAGCCCACCACGGCTCCGGTCGCCCCCACCCGGCGCGCCGCAGCGGGCGCCGCCCACCCCCTGGAGCAGGTGGGCCGCCGGGTCCGGGCGATGATGAGCTGGATCCGCTAGCGGCGGCGTCGCTCACGGCCCCGGACGGGTGTCCTGGCGCCCAGCAGGGCCGGGTAGCGTGGGCACGAGCAAGGCAGCGTCGCCGGACCAGGAGGAAGCATGAGCACCCAGACGACCGGGCTGGAGTTCGTGGTCGAGGCGCGGCACGACCGCGCGTCGGCCGAGCACATCGCCCGGGTCCACGCCGAGCCCACGTTCGGTGCGGCCTTCACCGACCACATGGTCCGGATCGAGTGGGACCGCGACCGCGGGTGGCACGACGCCAGGGTCACGCCGTACGCCCCGATCAGCCTCGACCCCTCCGCGTCGGTCTTCCACTACGGCCAGGAGATCTTCGAGGGCATGAAGGCCTACCGGCACGAGGACGGGTCGGTGTGGACCTTCCGGCCCGAGCTCAACGCCGCCCGGTTCAACCGGTCGGCCGCCCGGCTGGCCCTGCCCCAGCTGCCCGAGGAGGTGTTCCTCCAGTCGCTGCGCGAGATGGTGCAGGCCGACAAGGCCTGGGTCCCCGAGCCCGGTGAGGGCGGGGAGAACAGCCTCTACCTGCGGCCGTTCATGATCGCCACCGAGCCGGCGCTCGGGGTGCGGCCGAGCAACAGCGCCCTCTACTGCATCATCGCCTCGCCGGTGGGCCCCTACTTCCCGACCGGGCTGAAGCCGGTGAGCATCTGGGTCTCCGAGGACTACGTCCGCGCCGCCCCGGGCGGCACCGGCACCGCCAAGTGCGGCGGCAACTACGCCGCCTCCCTGGCCCCCATGGCCGAGGGGCTGGAGCAGGGCTGCGACCAGGTCGTCTTCCTCGACGCCGTCGAGCGCACGTGGGTCGAGGAGCTGGGCGGGATGAACCTGTTCTTCGTCTACAAGGACGGCACGATCGTCACGCCCGAGCTCACCGGCACGATCCTCGAGGGCGTCACCCGGTCCTCGATCATCGAGCTGGCCCGCGAGCGGGGCCACACCGTCGTCGAGCGCCGCTACGCCCTGGAGGAGTGGAAGCGCGACGCCGAGTCCGGTGACCTCGCCGAGGTGTTCGCCTGCGGCACCGCGGCGGTCATCACGCCGGTGGGCACGCTGGTCTGGCGGACCGGCCGGGTCGAGGTCGGCGACGGGGGCGTGGGCGAGGTCGCCGCGGGCCTGCGCCAGGCCCTCCTCGACATCCAGTACGGCCGGGTGGAGGACACCCGCGGCTGGCTCTACCGGCTCGCCTGAGGCCGGCGGTGCGCGACCCCTCCCCGGGCGTCTTCCCCGGACTCGGCCTCGTCGCCGGTGCCGCGGTGGGCATCGTCATCGGCCTGCTCACCGACAACCTCGCGATGGGACTGCTCGTCGGCGCCGGCGTGGGTCTGGTCCTCGGCGCCGTCGTGATGCTGCTCCGCGGCCGCTGATCGGCGCCCGGCCTAGGCCCCCTCGGCCGCGCCCACCGGCGCGGTGGCGAGCACGGGGCGCAGGACGTCCAGCAGCTCGCGCCGCAGCCGGTTGGTCCGCGCGGTGAAGGCGCGCTGCTCCCGCACGTAGGCGGCCCGGCCCTCCGGCGTCTCGACCCGCACCGGCTCGTAACCGAGCTCCCGCAGGTCGTAGGGCGCCGCCCGCATGTCCAGCTCCCGGATCTCCCGGGCCAGGCGGAACGCCCGGAGGGTCAGGTCGCTGGGCACCAGCGGTGCCAGCTTGAAGCACCACTTGTACAGGTCCATGCCGGCGTGCAGGCAGCCCGGCTGCTCCAGCGCCAGCTGACCCTCGCGGGTCGGCCGCAGGGTGTTCCGCGGAGCCGCCTCGGGGGTGAAGAAGCGGTAGGCGTCGAAGTGGCTGCACGAGATGCGGGACGTCTCCACGACCCGGTCGGTGCCCTCCCGGCCGAGCCGCAGCGGCCAGCCGGTGTGACGCAGGCTCGCCTCGTCGGCGCGGTAGACCATGGCCCACTCGTGCAGCCCGAAGCAGCCGTACCGACCGGGCCGGCTCAGCGTCGCCTCGAGCAGGTCGACGACGAAGCGCACCGCCCCGCCGCGGCGGGCCAGCAGGGTGGCCAGGTCCACGCGGGCGGCGCGCCCGTCATACGTGTAGCCGCTCCAGCCCTCCCGCTCGGCGGCGCCGAGCAGCGCGACCCCCGGGCCGGGGTGCCACCGGGCCAGCTGCCCGGGCCGGTGCCCGTAGTACTCGAAGAGGAAGTCCTCCACGGGGTGCCGCAGGCCGCGGCGGCGCCGCTCCAGGCGGGCCCGGGTGAGCTCGTCCACGGCCCGGGCGTGGGCCTCCGCCCGGGCACGCCAGACCGGCTCCGGCAGCACGAGCTCCTGGGCCTCCACGACCGACCAGGGTAGCTCCGTCGTATCGTCGGGCCGTGCGCGTTTGCAGATTCACCACCGGTGAGGACCCCCAGTTCGGTCTGGTCGACGGGGCCGGCGAGAAGATCGCGGCCATCACGGGCGACCCGCTGTACACCAAGATCGAGCTCACCGGGGAGACCCACCTGGTCGAGGACGTCCGGCTGCTGTCGCCGGTGATCCCCCGGAGCAAGGTCGTCGCGGTGGGGCGCAACTACGCCGACCACGCCGCCGAGATGGGCAGCGAGGTCCCCGAGGAGCCGATGCTCTTCCTCATCCCCAACACCGCCGTCGTGGGCCCCGGCGACCCCGTGGTGATCCCGCCGATCACCCAGGAGGTCTCCTACGAGGCCGAGCTCGCCGTGGTCATCGGCCGGCCGTGCAAGAACGTCCTGGCCGAGGACGCCGCCAAGGTCGTCTACGGCTACACCTGCGCCAACGACGTCACCGCGCGCGACCTGCAGCGGCGCGACAACCAGTGGGCCCGGGCGAAGGGCATGGACACCTTCTGCCCGCTCGGCCCGTGGATCGAGACGGACCTGGACGTCTCCTCGCTGCGGGTCACCAGCCGGCTGGACGGGGAGACCCGCCAGGACGGCAACACCGCCGACATGGTGCACGGCATCGGCACCCTCATCGAGACGGCCTCGGCGGCGTTCACGCTGCTGCCCGGTGACGTCATCCTCACCGGCACCCCGGCCGGCGTCGGGCTGGTGCAGCCCGGCCAGCGGGTCGAGGTCGAGATCGAGGGCATCGGCGTCCTGGCCAACCCGTTCGTGGCCGCCGACTGAGCGGTCCCGACGTGGATCGGCCCGGGCGGCCGCCGCTGCCTCTACGCTGGCTGCCGTGACCGACGCGCCCATCGGCATCTTCGACTCGGGCTTCGGTGGCCTCACCGTCGCCCGGGCGGTGCTGGACCAGCTGCCGCACGAGGCGGTGCTCTACCTCGGCGACACCGCCCGCACGCCCTACGGCCCGCGCCCGGTGGCCGAGGTGCGCCGGTACGCCCTGGAGTGCCTGGACCGCCTCGTCGACCACGGGGTGAAGGCCCTGGTCATCGCGTGCAACTCGGCCTCCGCGGCGATGCTCGCCGACGCCCGGGAGCGCTACGACGTCCCGGTCGTCGAGGTGATCCGCCCGGTCGTGCGCCGCGCCGCGGCGGTGACCCACACCGGCCGGGTGGGCGTCATCTCCACGGTCGCCACCCACCAGAGCCGTGCCTACGTCGACGCCTTCGCCGCGGCGCCGCACATCACGGTGTACAGCCAGCCGTGCCCCCGGTTCGTCGAGTTCGTGGAGGCGGGGGTGACCTCCGGCCCGGAGGTGATCGCCACCGCCAGGGAGTACCTCGAGCCGCTGCTCGAGGTGGGCATCGACACGCTCATCCTGGGGTGCACGCACTACCCGCTGCTGAGCAGCGTGCTCTCCTACGTGCTGGGTGACGGGGTCACCCTGGTGTCCTCGGCCGAGGCGACCGCGGCCGAGCTCTTCCGGGTGCTCACCGACGGTGGCCTGCTGGCCCCGGAGGATGGGCCGGAGCCGACCCACCAGTTCCTCACCACCGGCGACCCGCACGACTTCACCCCCCTGGCCCGACGCTTCCTCGGTCCCGAGGTCGAGCACGTCGGCCGGGCCTTTGTCGGCCGGCCCGAGGAGCGGGTGGGGCGCGTGGAGGCCCGTCCGTGAGCGGCATGACGGTGACCGTGGTCGGCTGCTCCGGCTCGGTGCCCGGTCCGGCGAGTGCGTGCTCCTGCTACCTGCTCCGCGCCGAGCACGAGGGCCGGGCCTGGCACCTGGCGCTCGACCTCGGCAACGGGGCCCTGGGGGCGCTGCAGCGGTATGTCGACCCGCTGGCCCTCGACGCGGTGGTCCTCAGCCACCTGCACGCCGACCACTGCATCGACCTCGCCTGCCTCGTGGTCTGGCGCCGGCACCACCCGGTGCACCGGCCGGAGGGGCGGCTGCCGGTGCACGCGCCGGTCGGGGCGGCGGAGCGGCTGGCCCGGGCCTACGGCGTGCCCGGGGCGGAGGACGTCACCGACGTCTACGACGTGCGCGACCTGGCGCACGAGGGGACCTTCCGGGTCGGGCCGTTCACGCTGACCTCCTACCGGGTGGCCCACCCGGTCGAGGCCTACGGCTTCCGGGTGGAGTGCGACGGCGCGGTCCTGGCCTACACCGGTGACACCGACAGCTGCCCCGAGCTGCTGCCGCTGATGAAGGGCGCCGACCTGGTCCTGGCCGACACCGCCTTCGTCGACGGCCGCGACGACGACGCCCCGGGGATCCACCTGTCCGGCAGCCGGGCCGCCCGGGCCGCCGTGGACGCCGGCGGTGTGCAGCGCCTGGTCCTCACCCACGTGCCGCCCTGGAACGACCCGGAGGTGTGCCGCGCGCAGGCCGCCGCGGTCTGGCCGGGGGTGGTGGAGCTGGCCCGGCCGGGCGACGTCTACCGTCTCGGTCCATGACGACGAGGACCGAGCCACCCCACGCCGCCGACGAGGTCAGCACCCTGCGCGGATTCCTCGACTACCACCGCGCGGTGCTGCGGGAGAAGTGCCACGACCTCACCAGCGAGGAGCTGCGCCGCCGGCTGCCGCCCTCGACGATGACGCTGGGCGGGATGCTCAAGCACCTGGCCCTGGTGGAGTCCCAGTGGTTCTCCGAGATCTTCCTCGACCGGCCGCTGATGAGCCCGTTCGACACCGCCGACTGGGAGGCCGACTGGGACTGGGACTGGAACAGCGCGGCCGACGACACCAAGGAGGAGCTGCTCGCCCTGTACGACCGGGCGATCGCCGAGTCCGAGCGGATCCTCGAGGAGGCGCTGACCCGGCCCGAGGGGCTGGACGCGCTGGCAGCCCGGGCGACCCGGCGCGGGCACCGGGTCAGCCTGCGCTGGATCCTCGTGCACCTGGTCGAGGAGTACGCCCAGCACAACGGCCACGCCGACCTCATCCGCGAGTCGATCGACGGTCGCACCGGCTTCTGACCACCGCCCCGGAGGGGCAGGATGGGGGGGTGAGCACCCCGGAGCGCCGCACCGCCCCGGCCGCCCTGGCCGGTGTGGCCGCCGGCGCGGTCACGGTCGGCACGGCCGAGCTGCTGGTGTTCCCCCTGACCGGCGTGGTCGGCACGGAGGGGACCCCCTCCCCGGTGCTGGCGGTCGGCGAGCAGTTCGTCGACCTCACCCCGTCCTGGCTCAAGGACCTGGCGATCACCCTGTTCGGCACCGCCGACAAGGTGGCCCTGCTGGTCGGGATGGCGGTCGTCCTCAGCGTCGGCTGCGCGCTGCTCGGCGTGCTGGCCGCCCGCCGACACGTCCTCGGGCTGGTCCTCTTCGGCCTGGTCGGCCTGGTGGGTGCGGCCGCCGTGCTGAGCCGCCCCGACGCCGCGCCGGCCGACGTGCTGCCCACCCTCGGGGGCACCGCGGTCGGGCTCCTGGTGCTCCACCGGCTCACCGCCCGGCTGACCAGGGGCGCCGCCGTCATCGACCCCTGGCCCGACCGTCCCGGTGAGCACGACCGCCGCTCCGTGCTGGCCTGGGGGGCCGGCCTGTCGGTGCTCGGCGCCCTGGCGTTCGCGACGGGCCGCCTGTTCGGCGGCGCGGCCGACGCGGTCCGTGCCGCGCGCGCCGCGTTCCGCGTCCCGCGGGTGGCCAGCCCCGTCGTGGTGCCGCCGGACGCCGAGCAGGACGTGCCCGGCCAGACGTCCTACCTCAGTGACAACGAGACCTTCTACCGGATCGACACGGCGCTGTCGGTGCCCCAGGTCGACCCGGCCACCTGGCGGTTGCGGGTCCACGGGCTGGTCGAGCGCGAGGTCGAGATCGACTTCGAGGAGCTGCTCGCCCAGCCCATGGTGGAGGCGCTGGTCACCCTCACCTGCGTGTCGAACACCGTCGGCGGGAACCTCGCCGGCAACGCGGTGTGGACCGGGTGGCCCGTCCGCGAGCTCCTGGCCCGGGCCGGCCCGCTCCCGGACGCGGACATGGTGCTGTCGACCAGCGTCGACGGGTGGACCGCCGGCACCCCGCTCGAGGTGCTCACCGACGACCGGAACGCCCTGCTCGCGGTGGCGATGAACGGCGAGCCTCTTCCGCCCGAGCACGGCTTCCCGGTGCGGATGGTGGTCCCCGGGCTCTACGGGTACGTCTCGGCGACCAAGTGGGTGACCGAGCTCAAGGTGACCCGGTTCGACACCGACGTGGCCTACTGGACGCCGCGCGGCTGGTCGGCACGGGGACCGGTCAAGACCGCCTCCCGGATCGACGTCCCCCGGGACGGGGAGGCGGTGGCCGCGGGCCGCGCCGTCGCCGCCGGCGTCGCCTGGGCCCAGCACCGCGGCATCAGCAGGGTCGAGGTGCGGGTCGACGACGGTCCCTGGCAGGAGGCCACGCTGGCCGCCGAGCCCAGCGTCGACGCCTGGCGGCTCTGGCGGCTGGACTGGGACGCCACACCGGGCCGGCACACGCTCACCGTGCGGGCCACCGACGGGACGGGGGAGACGCAGACCGAGCAGGTCGCCCCGCCCGCCCCCGACGGCGCCAGCGGGTGGCACTCGGTGGGCGTCACCGTCGAGCAGGCCTGACCCTGCCCCGACCGTCAGCGCTGACGCAGGTCGTCCCGCCCGGCGAGGAGCACCACGTCCCACAGGCGCCGGCCGGGCGCGTCGCTCGCGGCGCTGGCACGCTCGGCCTCCGACACCATCGCCACGATCCGGTTGACCAGGTCGCGCAGCTCGTCCTCGCGGAGCCGGACGGTCAGCTGGGTGGCCGCGCCCCGGCGCTCGGAGTCCCGGCCGGCCGCGTAGGCCACGCTCCAGGCCAGCACCCGGCGGACCAGCTCGGCCTGCTCCCGCGCGGTCTCGCCGAAGAAGGCGCTGACCACGCGCTGGTCCTCCTTGGACAGCGGCTCCTCCGGTCGGGCGATGCGGTACTCGTCGTGGGTGGGCACCCAGCGCCGGCTGCGGCGGTCGCCGCCCTGGTCCGGGGCCTCGGTGACCAGTCCTGCGCGGGCCAGGCTGCGCAGGTGGAAGCTCACCTGGTTGACCGGGAGGTGCAGGTCGGCGGCCAGGTCGGTGGCGCGCACCGGGGTGTCGGGATCCATGAGCGAGAGGATCCGCCGCCGCACGGGGTGGGCCAGTGCGCGGAGCAGCGCCGAGTCCAGAGGTGTCGCGGCGGGGGAGTCCGGCTCCGTCATACCGGGATGCTAGCCGCCATGGTCACCGCAGAAAGACAATGAGATTTGCGCAATATTAGTTGCGCAACATATGCTGCGCATCGTGACCACGGCACTCCGCACCGACGACCCGGCCCCGGCCCGCCTCTGGCGGAGCCGCGACTACCTGGCCTGGCTGGCCAGTGACACCTCCGCCGCCCTCGCGTCGGCCGTGTACGCCTTCGCGGTCCCGCTCATGACGCTCATCGTGACCGGCGACCCCGCCCAGGCCGGGCTCGTCGCCGGCGCGGGTGCCCTGGGGCGCGTGGCGGCCACCGTCCCCGGCGGCGTGGTGGCAGACCGGCACGACCGGCGCCTGCTCATGGTCGTCGGGGGTCTGGCCGGAGCGGTCCTGGTCGGTTCGCTGGCCGTGGCCCACCTGGCGGGGGCCCTCGGCTTCTGGCCCCTGCTGCTGCTCAACCTGGCCCTGGGCGTGCGCACCGGGCTGTTCGGCGCGGCCTCCGACGCGGCGCTCAAGGCCGTCGTCGAGCCCCGGCAGCTGCCGGCGGCGATGAGCGCCAACCAGGGGCGGGACGCCAGGATCGCCCTCGGCGCCGGTCCCGCGGGTGGCGCACTGCTGGCGGGCGGCGTCGTCCTGCCGCTGCTGGCGACGGTGGCCGGTTTCGTCACGGCCGCGCTCACCGCGCTGGGCATCCGGACCGACCTGCGCCCCGGTGCCGGGGAGCACCGTGCGCCGGAGGGGGAGACCGTCGCGCGGCGCGGGATGGTCGCCGAGGCCCGGGAGGGCCTGGTCTGGCTGTGGCGCCGGCCGGAGCTGCGCGGTGTCCTGGGGGTGGCCACGCTGCTCAACCTCGGGCTCAACGCCGCCCTGACCACCCTGGTCCTCGCCCTGCAGCAGGACGGCGTCAGCCCGGCCGCGATCGGCCTGGTGTCGCTGACCCTGGGCGGCGGGATGCTGCTGGGCTCGCTCGTCGCGCCGGCGCTGCTGCACCGGTTCCCGACCGGCCTGCTGGCCAGCGGCGGGCTGCTCCTGGCGGTCGCGGCGTTCCTGGTCCTCCCGTGGGTCGACGGGCTGCCGGCGGTGCTGGTCGTGCTGGGCCTCGGCATCCTGGGCGCGCCGGTGACCAACGCCGGGCTCGGTGGCTACCTCACGGCCGCGGTGCCCCAGCGCTTCCTCGGGCGGGTCAACAGCGCCGCCGAGCTGCTCAGCCTCGCCGCCGTACCGCTGGCACCCGTCGTGGCGGGCTTCGGCCTCAGCGCGCTGGGCAGGCAGGGCACGCTGCTGGTCTGCGCGGGGGTGTGCCTGGCCGCGGCCGCGCTCGTCGTCAGGAACCGGTCGCTGCGCCGCCTTCCCGGCCCCGAGGGGTGGGCCGAGCTGTCCTGAGGGACAGGCGGACCGGGACCGGGTCAAGCCTGCTTCAAGGGTCGGTCAGCACCTCCCCAAGGTTTCCCAGGCAGCCTTGTGGGGCCGTCGCTCCGGTGCCTACGGTGCGCCTGCCGTGGCAACGGTGCCGCGGCGTCCCCGGTTGGAAAGGCCCCTCCCTCATGCGCCGACGGTGCCTGCGCACGCCCCTGGCCGTGCTCGCCTCCACGGCCCTCGCCCTCACCCTCACCGGCCCACCCCTCGCCGGGGCGGCACCCGACGACCCGGCCGGTGCGTCGTCACCCGCACCGGCGCCGACGGTGGAACAGCCGGCGTCGGCGAGCGGGCTGTGGATCGTCCAGCTCGAGGAGCCGCCGCTGGCCCGCTACGAGGGGGGCGTCGACGGCCTGGCCCCGACCAGCCCCCGGGCCACCGGTGAGGAGCAGCTGGACGTCACCGCCCCCGAGAGCCGCGACTACCTGCGCCACCTCGAGGAGCTCCAGGAGGAGACCGGCCTGCAGATCGAGGACCTGCTCGGCCGGGACGTCGCGATCGAGGACACCTACCGGCACGCGGTCAACGGCCTGGCGCTGCGGGTCAGCGCCGAGGAGGCAGCGGCGATCGCGGAGCTGCCCGGCGTGGCCGCCGTGGAGCCGGACCAGGTCTGGGAGCTGGAGACCGACGTCAGCAATGACCTCATCCGCACCCCCGCGATCTGGGCCGGGCAGACCGGCTCCGGCGTCGGCACCCGCGGCGAGGGCGTCCTCGTCGGCATGCTCGACACCGGGGTCAACCCCGACCACCCGTCGTTCGCCGCCGAGGACGGTGACGGCTACGTCCACGAGAACCCGTTCGGCAGCGGCACCTACCTCGGCGTCTGCGCCGACCCGTCGGCGCCGACCTACGAGGACATCTGCAACGACAAGCTCGTCGGCGCCTACAACTTCACCAGCGACCGCTCCGCCCGCGACGGCAACGGTCACGGCAGCCACACCGGCTCCACCATGGCCGGCAACAAGCACACCGCCGTGTTCACCGTCGGGGCGGACGAGTACCAGCTGACCGTCCAGGGGGTCGCGCCGCGGGCCAACGTCATCTCCTACAAGGTCTGCACCGACTTCGGCTGCCTCTCGACCGCCAGCGTCGCCGCCGTGGAGCAGGCCATCGCCGACGGGACGGACGTGCTCAACTACTCCATCTCCGGCCCGGACAACCCCTGGGGGAACGCGGTCGACGCGGCCTTCCTGTCGGCATACGAGGCCGGGATCTTCGTCTCCGCCTCGGCCGGCAACGACGGACCCGGCGCGGGCACGGTCGCCAAGACGGCCCCCTGGAACGCCGCGGTCGCCGCGACCAACAGCCCCCGGCTCATCGCCCACGACGTCTCGGTGACCGGCCCCGAGCCGGTGCCCGACGAGGTCACCGGCCTGGCCGGCGTGCCCGGCACCGGTCCCGGCATCACCGCGCCGCTGTCCGGCGAGCTGCGCGAGGCCTCCGTCGTGGACCCGGGCAACATCCGCGGCTGCGAGCCGTTCCCGGCCGGGGCCTTCGAGGGTGCGATCGCGCTCATCGAGCGGGGCGACTGCAACTTCTCGGTGAAGGTCGACCACGCCGAGGACGCCGGCGCCGTCGCGGTCGTGGTCGCGAACCAGTTCCCCGGGCCGCCCGTGGTCATGGGCGCCCTCGAGAGCACCGGGATCCCGTCGGTCATGGTCGCCAAGGAGGAGGGCATCGCGCTGCGCGACTTCGTCGTCGCCCACCCCGGCGCCCAGGCCACCGTCGACAGCGCCACCGTCTCCACCACGACCGACGCCTGGTCGCGGATGGTCGCCGACTTCAGCTCCCGCGGGCCGAGCGACTTCGACCTGCTCGCCCCCACGTACGCCGCGCCGGGCCGCAACATCCTGGCCGCCACCGCTGCGTCGGGCGACGAGGCCGTGCGCTACGAGTTCATGCAGGGCACCTCGATGGCGGCGCCGCACGGTGCCGGCGCCGCGGCCCTGCTCCGGGCGCTGCACGAGGACTGGTCGCCGGCGATGATCCGCTCGGCCCTGGCCTCGACGGCCGACGACGAGGGCCTGCTCAAGGACGACGGCGCCACCCCGGCCGACCCGTTCGACGTCGGGTCCGGGCTGCTGGACCTCGACGCCGCGGGACGTGTCGGGCTGGTCATGGACGAGTCCCACGAGGACTTCGTCGCCGCGAACCCGGCCACCGGTGGGGACCCGACGACGCTGAACCTGCCCGCGTTCGTCGACCAGAACTGCCTGGAGGTCTGCACCTTCACCCGGGAGGTCACGAGCGTGGCGGACACGACCGCGACCTACACCGCGTCGGTGACCGCCCCCGAGGGTGTCACCCTGACCGTGGAGCCGAGCGGGTTCACCCTCGAGCCCGGTGCGACGCAGGAGATCACCGTCACCGCCGACGTCAGCTCGCTCGTGGGCGGTGACCACCTGTTCGGCGAGGTCCGTCTCGAGACCGACGCCACCCACGCCAACGGCACCGGGGTCAGCGACGTGCACTACCCGGTCGTCCTCGTCAAGGGCGAGGCAGAGATCGTCGTCGCCCCGGCCGAGCTGTCCTCGACGCTCGGCGTCGATGAGCAGGTGGGCCTCGTCCTGACGATCGGCAACACCGGCGGGGCCGACATGGAGTGGAGCCTCACCGAGGAGGGCGAGGGCTGCGCCCTGCCCGCCTGGGTGTCGGTCGACCCGACGTCCGGCAGCATCCTCGCCGGGTCGTCCCAGGAGGCCACCGTCACGCTCGACTCCTCGGACCTGGCGGGGGGCACCTACGAGGCGACCCTGTGCCTGGCCAGCAACGACCCGCACACCCCGGTCGCCGGGGTGCCGGTGACCCTCGAGGTCGTCGAGATCCCGGTCGTCGAGGTCGGTGCACCGGAGCTGTCCGCCGTCCAGCCGGCCGGGACGGTCACCAGCACCACGTTGACCGTCGGCAACAGCGGCTACGGCGTCATGGGCTGGACCCTGGAGGACCCGGAGGCCGGGCCGTCCGACGAGCGGATCGCGCAGCTGCGTGACGGCGTCCTGCTGGTCCCCAACTCGACGGCGGCCAACCGCGGCGTCATGGCCTTCGACGCCGAGGACGGCACCCTGCTCGACCCGCTGTTCGTCCCGCACACCGACTTCGCCGACGGCACGCTGTACACCCCGAAGAAGGTGCTGCCCAAGCTCGACGGCACCGGGTTCCTGCTCAGCGACCAGGTCCAGCACGTCATCACCGAGTACGACCTGGACGGCAACTTCCTGGGGTTCTTCGCGCCGACCCGGGACGGTGCGGACCGCACGATCATGCAGAACATCCGCGGCATGGCGTGGTCGCCGCAGGGCACGCTCGTGGTCACCGTCGCCGGTGGCGAGAACACCGGCTCCCTCGTCGAGTTCGACCAGGACGGAACCTACCTCGGCCGGTACGCCGAGACGGGCCTGGGCGGCATGAGCAGCCCCTGGGACGTGCTGTTCCGCGAGGACGACCTTCTCGTCGCCGACAGCGGTGCGAAGGCGATCCTCAGCCTGTCCGTCGACGGCTCGGCCGCCAACGAGCCGTTCGTGGAGCGGATCAACTGGCCGGAGCAGATCACCGCGACCCCCGAGGGCACCGTCCTCACCGCGAACTGGAGCACCTCGGGCACGACCGACTACGGCCGTGGCGTGCAGGAGTTCTCCGCCGACGGTGAGCACCTGGCCGAGTTCACCGTCGACGGCGCCACGTCGTTCGCCGGCGTGCACCCGCTCGGCAACGGCAACATCCTGGCCACGACCGAGGACGGCGTCGTCGAGATCGACCGGGCGACCGGCGAGGCGACCCTGGAGCAGGTCGGCGGGCGCGGGCACTTCGTCACCGAGGTGCGGATGCCCGACCTGCAGCCCTGCCTGACGCCGGCCGAGGTGCCCTGGCTGAGCGCCGAGCCGGCCTCCGGTGAGGCCGCCCGCGGCGAGACCGACGAGGTGACCCTCTACCTCGACAGCAAAGGGATGGAGCCGGGCGACCACACGGTCACCCTGTGCGTCAGCAGCGACGACCCGTCGACGCCGTACGTCCCCGTCCCGGTGACGCTCACCGTCACCGACGCCACCTGCGACACGACGGTCACCGACCGGCACGCCGGTCCGCTCACGGTCAGCGGCGGCCTGGCCTGCCTCGCCGCCGGGTCCCAGGTGGACGGTCCGGTGACGGTCAGCGGCGGCGGCGGTCTGTTCGCCGACGACGCCACGGTCGGCGGGGCGGTCACCGCCCGTCGTGCGGGCAGCGTCGAGGTCACCGACTCGCAGCTGGGCGGCCCGGTCACCGCCCGCCAGGTCACCGCCGGCCTGGTCCTGGACGGCAACGTGATCGGCGGGTCGGTGACCCTGCAGGACAACGCCACGGGAGAGCGGGCCATCCTCCTGGCGGAGAACACCATCGACGGCGTCCTGACCTGCCGGCAGAACACCCCGCCGCCGACGAACGACGGCCGGCCCAACACCGTCACCGGGGTGCGCACCGGCCAGTGCGCCGACCTGTAGGCCGCTGGCGGGGGGAGGGCGCATACCCTGTGGGCCATGACCTCCCCCCGCCACGACGGCCGCGCCCCCGACCAGCTGCGCGAGGTGCGCTTGACCCGCGGCTGGCTGGACCACGCCGAGGGCAGCGTCCTCGTCGAGTTCGGCCGGACCCGGGTGCTGTGCGCCGCCTCCTTCACCGAGGGGGTGCCGCGCTGGCGCCAGGGCAGCGGGCTGGGTTGGACCACCGCGGAGTACGCCATGCTCCCCCGGGCCACCCACACCCGCTCCGACCGTGAGTCGGTCAAGGGCCGGATCGGCGGGCGCACCCACGAGATCTCCCGGCTCATCGGCCGCAGCCTGCGTGCCGTGGTCGACCTGTCGGCGCTCGGGGAGAACACCATCCACCTGGACTGCGACGTCCTCCAGGCCGACGGCGGCACCCGCACCGCGGCGATCACCGGCGCCTACGTCGCGCTCGTCGACGCCGTCGAGACCGCCCGCAAGCGGGGCCTCATCGCCGTCGACGCCGAGCCGATCACCGGCTCGGTCGCCGCGGTGAGCGTCGGGATCGTCGACGGCGAGCCGGTGCTCGACCTGGACTACGAGGAGGACGTCGAGGCCGAGACCGACATGAACGTCGTGATGACCGGCGACGGCCGCTTCGTCGAGGTGCAGGGCACCGCCGAGGGGGAGCCGTTCGACCGCGAGCTCCTCGACGCCCTGCTCGACCTGGCGGTCGAGGGGTGCGCCGAGCTCACCGCGCGGCAGCAGGCCGCCCTCGGCGCGGACGACGTCGCCGGCGCAGACGCCCACGAGGCCGGGGCGGACGAGCCGTGACCCCGCCCCGGCGCCGGATCGTCCTGGCCACCCGCAACGCCCACAAGGTCGCCGAGCTGCGCGCGATCCTCGCCGACGTGCTCGGGCGGCTGGACGCCGAGCTCGTCGGCGTCGAGGACTACCCCCAGGTCGGCGAGGTCGTCGAGTCCGGGGTGACGTTCGCCGAGAACGCCCTGCTCAAGGCCCGCGCCGTCGCCGGGGCGACCGGCCTGCCGGCACTCGCGGACGACTCCGGGCTCGCGGTCGACGTTCTCGGCGGCAGCCCCGGCGTCTTCAGCGCCCGCTGGGCCGGGCGGGTCGACGCCGAGGACAAGGACGCCGCCAACAACGCGCTGCTGCTGGCCCAGCTGGCCGACGTGCCCGACGAGCACCGTGGGGCGGGCTTCGTCTGCGCGGCCGCCCTGGCCCTGCCGGACGGGCGGACCGTGGTCCGCGAGGGCACCGTCCGCGGCACCGTCGCCCGCGAGCCGCGGGGCACCGGCGGGTTCGGCTACGACCCGCTGCTGGTGCTGCCCGACGGGCGCACCCTGGCCGAGTACACCCCCGAGGAGAAGCACGCGATCAGCCACCGCGGCCGGGCCTTCCGCGCCCTGGCCGAGGACCTGCTGGCGCTGCTCGGACCCGCCGACTGACCGCAGACAGAGGAGAGACGACATGGCGCACCAGTGGCGGGGGGTGATCACGGAGTATGCCGACCGGTTGCCGCCGCACGTGCTGCGCACCGTCATCACGCTCCGGGAGGGCGGCACCCCGCTCATCCCTGCCGGGCACCTGTCGAAGCGCGTCGGGGCGGAGGTGCACCTGAAGTACGAGGGCCTCAACCCCACCGGGTCGTTCAAGGACCGGGGGATGACCACCGCGATCTCGGCGGCCGTGGACCGCGGCGCCGAGGCGGTGCTGTGCGCCTCGACCGGCAACACCAGCGCCTCGGCCGCCGCCTACGCCGCCAAGGCCGGCCTGACCTGCGCGGTGCTCGTGCCCGAGGGCCGGATCGCGATGGGCAAGCTGTCCCAGGCCATCGCGCACGGGGCGACGCTGCTGCAGGTCGAGGGCAACTTCGACGACTGCCTCACCCTCGCCCGCAAGCTCGCCGAGGCCTACCCGGTCGAGCTGGTCAACTCGGTCAACCCCGACCGCATCGAGGGGCAGAAGACCGCGGCGTTCGAGGTCGTCGACGCCCTCGGCGACGCCCCCGACGTGCACTGCCTGCCGGTCGGCAACGCCGGCAACATCACCGCCTACTGGCGTGGTTACACCGAGTACGCCGGGCCGCACGCACCGGCCTCGCGGCGCCCGGAGATGTGGGGCTTCCAGGCGGCCGGGGCGGCGCCGATCGTGCTCGGCCACCCGGTCGACCACCCGGAGACCATCGCCACCGCGATCCGGATCGGCAACCCCGCCAGCTGGCGGCAGGCCGAGGCCGCCCGCGACGAGTCCGGCGGGCTCATCGACGCGGTCACCGACGAGGAGATCCTCGCCGCCCACCGGCTGCTGGCCGAGCGGGAGGGCGTCTTCGTCGAGCCCGCCTCCGCCGCCTCGGTCGCCGGCCTGCTCAAGCAGCACGCCGCCGGCCGGGTGCCCCCCGGCGCGACCGTGGTCTGCACGGTCACCGGGCACGGGCTCAAGGACCCGCAGTGGGCGATGCGCCGACCCGACGGCAGCGAGGTCACCCCGGTGCGGGTCCCGGTCGACGTGGTCACCGTCGCCACCGCCCTGGGGCTGGACGGGTGATGCAGGCCGTGCTGCGGGCCGGCGCCGCGGCGGCGGTGAGCGCCCCGGCGAGCGCCGCCAACCTCGGCCCGGGGTTCGACTGCGTGGGCCTGGCCCTGGGGCTGCGCGACGAGTACGCCGTCGAGGTCACCACGGCCACCGGCCTCGTGGTGGACATCCAGGGCGCCGGGTCCGGGCACCTGCCCCGGGACGAGCGACTCCTCGTCGCCAAGGGACTGCGCACCGCGCTGCAGGCCTGCGGCATCCCGTGGCTGGACGAGCTGACCGCGCAGGGTCTCGGGCTGCGCCTGCAGGTCCGCACCGGCATCCCGCTGTCGGCCGGGCTCGGGTCCTCGGCAGCCTCGGTCGTCGGGGGCCTGGGGCTGGGCTTCGCGCTGGCCCGTGGCGGTAGCCTCACCAACGACGACCTGACCCTGGTCAACACCCACGCCGGGCTCCTCGAGGGGCACCCGGACAACTCCTCGGCCGCGACCTACGGCGGGCTCACCGTGTCCTGGCAGCCGTCGAGCAGCACCGTCCGCACCGCGCGGCTGCGGCTGCACGACGACATCGACCCGGTGGTGCTCGTCCCCACCAGGGCGCGCCTGGCCACCCGCACCGCCCGGGCCGCCCTGCCCCCGCACGTGCCGTTCGCCGACGCCGTGCGGCAGTCGGCCAGGGCGGCGCTGCTCACCCACGCGCTGACCACGGACCCGACGCTGCTGCTCGACGCCACCCAGGACTGGCTGCACCAGGAGTACCGCCGGGCCTCCTACCCGACCTCGATGGCCGCCGTCGACCTGCTCCGCTCGCTGGGGCACCCGGCGACGGTCTCCGGTGCCGGCCCCTCCGTCGTGGTGCTGGCCCTGCGCGGCACCGCCGACAGCGTCGTCGCCGAGGCGCGGTCGTGGGGCCGGGAGTGGCGGATCCTGCGCCCGGGGGTGGACACCGACGGGCTGCACGTGCGCGAGGTCAGCCCGACGGTCCCGGCCTAGCCGAGACCCGACGCGCGGGCCAGCCCGGCGGCCCGCAGCGACTCCGCGCCGGGTGTGACGCCCGGGGGCAGCCGCTCGGCGAGCCAGGCCAGCACCTCCGACTGCGAGGTCAGCGGCAGCGGCCCCGTGCCGTCGTCGAGCACCCCGTGCCGGGAGTCGTAGACCTGGGCGCCGTCCAGCGCGCACCCGTCGGGCAGCGTGCACCGGACGGCGACGGGCACCCGGACGTAGTTCGGCTCGGTTACGTCCAGCGCCGCCAGCTGGTCGGGGTCCGGCCAGGCGACCGCGACCTCGCAGGAGGCGGCCGGTGCGGCGAACGGCGCCGCGGGGACGTACCCTCCGGCGCTGAGGTGGGCCGAGTGCCCGACCCCCAGCCCCTCCACCCGGGCCGTGCCCACCGGCAGGCCGGTCGCCAGCAGCCGCCCCAGCTTGCGACGAAGGACCACGGGGGAGGCGTTGGACCCGACGGCGAGCACCGGCACCCGGCCGGCGCCCGCGTCATACGGGACCCGGCGCACTGCCCCGTCGGGGCCGAGCACCCCGGCCACCGCGGGCTCGGGCCACGGGTAGTCGCGGGGGTCCGGTGCGGTCACGTGCGCCCGGCGGGACTCGAACCCGCACACCGTGAGGCACAGGAACCTAAATCCTGCGTGTCTGCCAGTTCCACCACGGGCGCCTGGGCCCCGATCGTATGACGCGGGGCCGGCCGGCTCAGGAGGCCAGGGGCAGCCCGAGCGCCTTCGCCAGCGAGGCCACGTGGCCGGTCGCCTTGACGTTGTAGCGGGCCAGCTGGACCACGCCCTCCTCGTCGACGACGACGGTGGAGCGGATCACGCCGGTCACGGTCTTGCCGTAGAGCTTCTTCTCGCCGTAGGCGCCGTAGGCGGTGAGCACCGTCTTGTCCACGTCGGACAGCAGCGGGAACGGCAGCGACTCCTTCTCCGCGAACTGGGCGAGCTTGTCCGGCGCGTCGGGGGAGATGCCCACGACGGCGTACCCGTGCCGGGCGAACAGCGCCTCGTTGTCGCGGAAGTCGCACGCCTCCTTCGTGCACCCCGGGGTCATCGCCGCGGGGTAGAAGTAGATGACCACCTTGCGGCCGGCGAAGTCGGAGAGGGAGACGGTGTTGCCGTGGGCGTCGGGCAGCGACCAGTCGGGCGCCTTCGTCCCGGGCTCCAGCTTGGGCATGGGGGCTCCTCCGTGGGTGACGTGGGGTGTTCTGCGTTATCGTCTCAGGCGGTGCTGACCAGCACCCCACCGACCGCCGAACAGGAGTAGAGATGGCCGACACGAAGTCGACGACACGCTCCGCCAAGGAGATCGAGGCCGACCTCGCGGCGACCCGCGAGCGGTTGGCCCGCACCGTCGACGAGCTGGCCTTCCGGGTCTCCCCGGCCGAGATCAAGCGGCGGCAGGTGGAGGCACTGCGGCTCAAGGCCAACGCCGCGGCCTTCACGCCGGAGGGTCGGCCCCGCTACGACCGCCTGGCAGCCGGACTGATCACCGTCGCCGCGGTGGCCCTCGCCCTGGGCCTGGCCCGGCGCGCGTTCCACCAGGGCTGAGGCGTGGCGGCGGAATCCGGGCGGCTCCCCATCCGGATGCTGCACGACCGCGTGCTGGTGTCCCAGGAGGGTGAGCAGGGTGAGCGGAAGACCGGCGCCGGGATCGTCATCCCGGCGACCGCCAGCGTCGGCAAGCGCCTGGCCTGGGCCGCGGTCGTCGCGGTCGGCCAGAACGTCCGCCAGGTCGAGGTGGGCGACCGGGTGCTCTTCGACCCCGCCGACAAGGCGGAGGTCGAGCTGGGCGGCAAGGAGTACGTCCTGCTGCGCGAGCGCGACATCCACGCCGTCGCCGCCGAGCGGGTCCCCGCCGGCCGGACCGGTCTGTACCTGTAGCCGGGTGACGGGGTGCTCGTCGACCGTGCGGTCTACCGTGAGGGGCGGCGTCAGCCGGCGGCCGGGCTGGCCGCGGACATCGCGAGCGTCCGGGACGGCCACGGCTTCGTCTGGATCGGCCTGAAGGACCCGACCGACGAGGAGTTCGCCGAGGTCAGCCAGGTGCTGCGGCTGCACCCCCTCGCCGTGGAGGACGCGATCCGCGGGCGGCAGCGGGTCAAGGTCGAGAGCTACGGCGCGACCCTCTTCGTCGCGCTGAAGACGCTGCGCTACCTGGAGCCGACCTCCGACATCGAGACCGGCGAGGTGCTGCTCTTCGTCGGCGACCACTTCGTCGTCACGGTGCGGCACGGCGAGGCCGCACCGCTGGGCCCGGTGCGGGAGCGCCTGGAGCAGGACCCGGAGTGGCTGGCCGCCGAGGGGACCTGGGCGGTGCTGCACGGGGTCCTCGACGCGATCGTCGACACCTACGTCGAGATCGACACCGAGGTGGCCCGGGACGTCGCCGCGATCGAGGACGACGTGTTCGGCGGGCCGAACCGGACCGACTCCGAGACGATCTACCGGCTCAAGCGCGAGGTCCTGGAGTTCCGCCGCGCGGTCCAGCCGTTGCTGCACCCGGTGCAGCGGATGCAGGACAGCGAGCGCCTGGTGCCCTCGCCCGAGCTGCGCCTGCGGTTCCGCGACGTGACCGACCACCTGCTCCGCGTCGTCGAGCACATCGAGACCTACGACCGCCTGCTCTCCGACATCCTCAGCACCCACCTGGCCCAGATCTCGGTGCGCCAGAACGACGACATGCGCAAGATCTCGGCCTGGGTCGCCATCGCCGCGATCCCCACGACCGTGGGCGCGATCTACGGGATGAACTTCCGGCACATGCCCGAGCTCGGCCTGACCTACGGCTACCCGCTCGTGATCGGCCTGGTCGTCGTGGCGTGCATCGCGCTCTACCGCGCCTTCCGCCGCAACCACTGGCTCTGACACCCGCCCCCTCCCACCTGACGCCTGGTCTCGACGCCCGGGGGTACGACCGGAGGCCCGGTTCCGACGCGGAGGTCGGGACGGGGGGTCAGCCCACCTCGGCGCGAGCGGCGACGAAGGCGTCGACGCAGGCCCGCACGTCGTCCTCGCTGTGCGCGGCGGACAGCTGCACCCGGATCCGGGCCTTGCCCCGGGGGACGACCGGGTAGGAGAACGCGATGACGTAGACGCCCTGGGCCAGCATCGCGTCGGCGATCTGGGTCGCCTTCCGGGCGCCGTCCTCGCCGGGGAACATCACCGGGGTGATCGGGTGCTCGCCGGGCAGCAGCTCGAAGCCGGCCTCGGTCATCAGCTGCCGGAACAGCGCGGTGTTGGCGCGCAGCCGCTCCCGCTGCTCGTCCGACTCCCGCGCCATCTCCAGTGCCTTGAGCGAGCCGGCCACGACGGCCGGGGCCACCGCGTTGGAGAACAGGTACGGGCGGGCCCGCTGCTTGCACAGGTCGACGATCTCCTGGTGGGCCGCGACGAACCCGCCGCTGCCGCCGCCCAGGGCCTTGCCGAGGGTGCCGGTGATGATGTCGACCCGGTCCATGACGCCGAAGTGCTCGTGGGTGCCGCGGCCCTGAGTGCCGATGAAACCGGTGGCGTGGGAGTCGTCGACCAGGACCAGGGCGCCGAACTCGTCGGCCAGGTCGCAGATCTCGTCCAGCGGTGCCAGGTAGCCGTCCATCGAGAACGCCCCGTCGGTGGCGATGAGGATGCGCCGGGCGCCACCCTCCCTGGCCTGCTCGAGCTGGGCACGCAGGTCGGTCATGTCCCGGTTGCGGTAGCGGAACCGCCTGGCCTTGGTCAGCCGGATCCCGTCGATGATCGAGGCGTGGTTGAGCTCGTCGGAGACGATCGCGTCCTCCGGCCCGCAGAGCACCTCGAAGATCCCGCCGTTGGCGTCGAAGCAGGAGGGGAACAGGATCGAGTCCTCGGTGCCGACGAACTCGGCGATGGCCCGCTCGAGGTCCCGGTGCTGGGTCTGGGTGCCGCAGATGAAGCGGACCGAGGCCATGCCGAAGCCCCACTCGTCCAGCGCCTGCCGTGCCGCCGCGACGATCTCCGGGTGGTCGGCCAGGCCCAGGTAGTTGTTGGCGCAGAAGTTCAGCGCCGGAGCCGAGTCGCCGTTGGTGCGGGTCCGGACGTGCGCGGACTGGGGGGAGGCGAGCAGGCGCTCCTCCTTGTACAGCCCGGCGTCCCTGATCTCCTGCAGCTCGGCCGCCAGGGCCGCCCTCACGTCATACATCGTCTCTCCTCAGCTCCAGTCCATGATGACCTTGCCGACCTCACCGGACCTGGCCGCGGCGAAGGCCTGCTCCCACTCCTCGGCGGGGAAGCGGTGCGTGATGACCGACCGGATCCGCTCCCGCAGTAGCTCGGAGGTCTGCAGCATGAAGGTCATCCGGTACCACGTGTCGTACATCTCCCGCCCGTAGATGCCCTTGATCGTCAGCATGTGCGTGATGACGTGCCCCCAGTCGATCGCGTAGGGCTCCCGGGGCAGCCCGAGCATCGCGATCTTCGCGCCGTGGGTGCAGTTGTCGATCATCTCCGCGACGGCGCTCGGCACCCCGGACATCTCCAGGGCGACGTCGAAGCCCTCGGCCATGCCGAGCTCCTGCTGCACGTCCGCGACGCGCTCGCGGGTGACGTTGACGACCCGGTCCGCGCCGGCCTGCTTCGCCAGGTCGAGCCGGTAGTCGGACACGTCGGTCACGACGATGTAGCGCGCCCCGATGTGCCGGGAGATCGCGGTGGCCATGATCCCGATCGGTCCGGCGCCGGTGATGAGCACGTCGTCGCCGGACATCGGGAAGCTCAGCGCGGTGTGCACGGCGTTGCCGAGGGGGTCGAAGACCGCGCCGAGGTCGGGGTCGATGTCGTCCGGCTGCACCCAGACGTTCGTATGGGGCAGGCAGACGTAGTCGGCGAACGCACCGTCGCGGTTCACCCCGAGGTTGGAGGTCTGCACGCACATCTGCTGCCGGCCGGCCCGGCAGTTGCGGCACACCCCGCAGATGATGTGGCCCTCCGCGGAGACCCGCATGCCGACCGCGAGGTCGTACTTGCCGCCCGCGCTGGGCACCCCCTCGCCGAGGGCGACGATCTCGCCGTAGAACTCGTGCCCGACGACCAGCGGCGGCCTGAGCATCGAGGCCGCCCAGTCGTCCCAGTGCTCGATGTGCAGGTCGGTGCCGCACAGTCCGGCGCGCAGCACCCGGATCTTCACCTCGCCCGGTCCGGGCTCCGGCTCGGGCACGTCGAGGAGCTCGAGACCGGGGCCGGCATGGGTCTTGACGAGGGCACGCATGCGGCCATCTTGTCGCACGCCTCTCGATTTCGAGCGGGGGGTCGGTGGCTGCTATCGTTCTCGCTCGGCGCGCCATTAGCTCAATTGGCAGAGCAGCTGACTCTTAATCAGCGGGTTCGGGGTTCGAGTCCCTGATGGCGCACAGCGACGGGCCGGTCACCGCACGGTGACCGGCCTCTTCCGTCTCCGGGGGCGGGCCGGGCCGGGCTGGGGCAGACTGGCGACGACCGGCAGGACGGACCGACGGGAGACCACGTGAGCCAGGCCGACGGCAGGACCGCACCGAGGGCGGGGGACCGGGCGCCCGACGGCCCCACCGACCTCGGCAAGCCGCACTGGAAGGCGGTCCTCAAGCGCTCCGTCAACGAGTTCATGGCGGACAAGTGCACCGACCTGGCCGCGGCGCTGACGTACTACGCGGTCCTGTCCCTCTTCCCGTTCCTCATCGCGGTCACCTCGCTGCTTCCGCTCTTCGGGGGCGGCAGGCAGACGACCGAGCAGCTCGTCCAGATCGCCCGGGACCTGGGTGCGGCGGAGGACGCCACGGAGACCCTGGGGGAGTACATCGACTCCATGCAGACGGTCTCCGGTGCCGGCCTGGCCGTGGTCATCGGTCTGGTCGCCGCGCTGTGGGCGGCGTCGAACTACGTCAACGCCTTCTCCCGGGCGATGAACGCCATCTACGAGGTCGAGGAGGGCCGGCCCATCTGGAAGCTGCGGCCGGTCATGCTCGCGCTCACGGTGGTCATCGTGGTGCTGATGCTGCTCGTCATCGTCGCGCTCGTCCTCTCCGGCGGTCTGGCGCGCTCGGTCGGCTCGCTCATCGGACTGGGCGACACCGCGGTGACGGTGTGGAACATCGCCAAGTGGCCGGTGGTCGTGCTGCTCGTCGTCCTCGTCGTGGCGCTGCTCTACTGGGGCACCCCCAACGTCCGGCAGCCCAGGTTCCGCTGGATCAGCCCGGGTGCCCTCGTGGCCATCGCCGTGGCGGTGATCGGTACCGTCGGCTTCGGCTTCTACGTCGGCAACTTCGGCAACTACAACGCCACCTACGGCGCCCTGGCCGGCGTCGTCATCGCCCTGCTGTGGCTCTGGCTCATCAACCTCGCCCTGCTCTTCGGTGCCGAGGTCGACGCCGAGCTGGAGCGGGCGCGGGAGCTCGCGGCCGGCCTCCCGGCGGAGGAGACCATCCAGCTGCCGCCACGGGACAGCCGCCAGGCCGAGAAGAAGGCGGCGAAGCACGAGGAGCTGGTCACCGAGGCCCGCGGCCTGCGCCTCCGGGCCGGGCGGGGCGACTGACCCGGGCTGGTTCGGAGCATCACCGGCGAACAGGTACGATGTTCGCCGTTGCCCGCCGTGAGGCGGGTCCCTGGTGGGTGTAGCTCAGCTGGTAGAGCGCTGCGTTGTGGTCGCAGATGTCGCGGGTTCAAGTCCCGTCACTCACCCCGACTGATGTCGCAGGACATCCCGGACGGCCGGACCCACACCCGTGGGTCCGGCCGTCCGTCTCTTGCGAGGGTGTTCAGGCCGGGCGGCCGAGGAACGCGCGCAGTGCGGTGTTGACCTCCTCGGCGTGCGTCCGGAGCAGCCCGTGGGGCGCCCCCTCGATCTCCACGTACTGCGCCGCAGGCAGGAGCTGCCGGAACCGTCGGGCGGTGGCGTCGACCGGCAGGATGTTGTCGGCGGTGCCGTGCAGGATCAGGGCCGGCTTGCCGCTGGCCCGGACCGCCTCGACATCCCCGCGAAAGTCCTCGATCCACGAGGAGACGACGGCGTGGGCGGCAACGGGGGCACTGGCGACGGCGGTGTTCCAGCTGGCGGTGACCGCCTCCCGGCTGATCCGACGGCCGCAGCTGCTCGACCGGCTCTGGCCCGACCTCGACACCGACGCCGCAGGGCCACGGCTGCACAAGGCCGCCCACTACGCCTGCCGCGCGCTGGGCGACCCCAGGGCCGTCGTCCTCACCGGTGATGTCGTCACGCTGCTGCCGGACGCCACGGTCACCGTGGACGTGCCCGGGTTCGAGCAGGAGGCCGCGCTCGCCCTCGCCTCCGCCGACCCGGCCGCCGCGGCCGGCGTGCTGGACCGCCACGGCGGCGACCTCCTCCCCGGCGACCCGTATGCCGAGTGGGCGGCCGGGCCCCGCGACCACCTGGACCGCCTCCGGGACCGGCTGCTGCGGCTGGCCGGCCGCTGGGAGGAGGTGCTGCGGCGGGACCCGCTGGACGAGGACGCGCACGTCGGGCTGGCCGGCTCCCTGGCCCGCCAGGGCGAGCTGCGCGCGGCGCTCGACCAGCTCGCGGTCCTCGAGCAGACCCTGGGCCGGGAGCTGGGCACCCGTCCGGGCCCGGCCGCTCTCGCCCTCAAGGAGGAGCTGGCCCGCACGCTGGAGCAGCGTGGCGGGTTGGGCGCGGCCGACCACGGCCAGCTGGAGCAGCGCATCGGCTTCTGCCGGACCCTCGACGGTGTCACCGTCGCCTACGCCACGTCCGGGGAGGGGCCACCCCTGGTCAAGGCGGCGAACTGGCTGACCCACCTGCACCACGACTGGACCAGCCCGGTGTGGCGGCACTGGCTGGTCGCGCTGTCCCGGCGGCACACACTGGTCCGCTACGACGAGCGCGGCTGCGGCCTGTCCGACTGGGACATCCCGGCACCGTCGCACGAGGCCTGGGTCAGCGACCTCGAGGCCGTCGTCGAGGCTGCGGGCCTGGACCGGTTCCCGCTGCTGGGCATCTCCCAGGGGGCGCCGGTGGCCATCCGGTATGCCGCGCGCCACCCCGGGCGGGTCACCCGCCTGGTCCTCTACGGGGGCTACGCGCAGGGCAGGCTGCACCGGCAGGAGACCGTGGAGCGGGTGCGCCGCCACGAGCTCGACCTGGAGCTCGTCCGCCTGGGATGGGGCAGCGACACCGACGCGTTCCGGCAGACGTTCACCAGCCAGTTCATGCCCGACGCCTCCCGCGAGGTGTGGGAGGCGTTCAACCAGCTGCAGCGCCAGACCAGCTCGCCGGAGAACGCCGCCCGGGTGCTCGAGGTCAACGCCGACACCGACGTGACCGAGGAGGCCGGCCGGATCAGCTGCCCCACCCTGGTGCTGCACTCCCGGGATGACCAGCGTCCGCCGTTCTCCCAGGGGCGGCTGCTCGCCTCGCTCATCCCGGGCAGCCGGTTCGTGGCGCTGGAGTCGCGCAACCACATCCTCCAGCCCGACGAGCCGGCCTGGGCGCGGTTCGTCCTCGAGGTCGAGGCGTTCCTGGCCGGCGACTCCTAGACGCGCGGCGGTCCCGCCTCGATGCGGCGCCGCACCTGCTCGGGAGGCGACTCCCAGTCCGACTCGATCCACCAGGTGGCGCCGGCCTCCTCCCACGGGGCGACCTGCGCCGCCGCCTCCCGCGGGTCGGCCGGTGTCGTCCCCTCGATGACCACGTCGTAGCCGTCGAGGGAGCGGCGCTCGCCGATCCAGGCACGCACCTCCTCGATGAGAGCGGGGTCGTACTCCCGACCCCGCAGCGGGGTCGGCAGCACCCCGTCATACCGGGCCGCCCGGGCCATCGACCTCTGCGACGGCCAACCGCCCACCACCCAGACCGGGATCCGCGGCCGCTGCACCGGGGTGGGGCGGAAGGCCATGGGCGGGAAGTGGTAGTGCCGGCCCTCGTAGCCGAACGGCTCGCCGGTCGACAGCCCGGTGAGGATCTCCAGGGCCTCGTCGAGCTTCTCGGCGCGGGTGCGGCGGTCGGTCGGCTCGCCGACCCTGCCGAAGCCCGAGTCGTCGGTCGCTCCCAGGCCCACGCACAGCACCAGGCGCCCGTCCGACACGTGGTCGAGCGTCACCGCCTCCCGGGCCACCTTCCACGGCCGCCGGCGGGCCAGCGGCTGCACGACCGCCCCGAGCCGCACCCGCTCGGTGGCGGAGGCGAACGCGGCCATGAGCACCCACGGGTCGTGGACCTCCATGGCGTCGCCGACGTGGATGCCGTCCCACGTGAAGACACCGTCCCAGCCGCGCTCCTCGGCCAGCCTCGCCATCGCGACCTGCTCGTGCACCGCGCCCCCGGTGATGATCACCCCGTACCGCATGGGCCCGATGCTAGGGCCGAGGGGTGTCAGCGGAGCAGGCCCCAGACCGCGATCGCGACGTCGGTCGACAGGGAGACCCGGCCACCCAGCAGGTAGGCCTCGCTCGGCCCGATCCGGGTCAGCTGCGCCGTCGTGGCCGGTGGCAGCGCATCGGGCCGGCTGAGCAGCACCGGCGCCCCGTCGCGCCCGGCGATCGCCGCCGCCGCGAGGGCGTCGGGGAAGTCGGCCCCGTTGACGACGTAGGTCGTCCCGCCGACCGGGTAGCGGCCGGCGATCCGTGCCGCCGTGTCGTAGCGGTCGGCGCCCGCGATCCGGGTCACCTCGTCCGGGGTGTCCGCGGTGGCGTATGCCGCGAGCTGGGCCAGGACGGTGTCATCCACCGCTGTCGTCCCGCCGAGGACGACGATCCGCTGCGGCCGCAGCCGACCCAGCTCCTGCGCCACCGCGGGGTGCAGCGACGTCGGCCCGGTGAGCAGCACCGGCGCCCCCTCGTGACCCGCGAGGGCGGCCCCGGCCAGCGCGTCGGCGAATGCCGTCCCGGTCGCGACATAGGCCACCGGCAGCCCCTGCGGGAACCGCTTGGCGACCTCGGCGGAGGTGGCGTAGCGGTTCGCGCCGGCCAGGCGGGTGACCTCGTCGGCGGTGTCCGCGGTGGCGTACCCGCGCAGCTGCTGCTCCACCGCGGCGGAGACCGCGACCGGGCCGCCGAGCACGACGATCCGCTGCGGGCGCAGGCGCTGCAGCTCGGCGACGACCGACGGCGGGACGGAGTCGCGCTTGACGAGGAGCACCGGACCGCCGTCGCGGCCGGCCAGCGCCGCGCCGCTCAGCGCGTCGGGGTGGTCCGCGCCCGAGGCGACGTACGCCACGGGGACGCCGGGCTCGTAGGCCTCCCGGCTGGCGCGCGCCGCGGTCGCGTAGCGGTCGGCCCCGGCCAGCCGCTGGGCCGCCTTCACCCGGGTGTAGGGCAGGCCGGCCAGCGCCTTCCAGTCGTTGGTGTGCATCGCCAGGTCGACCTCGACCTGGGCGTCGGCCTGCCAGTCGCGCAGCGCGGTGGTCAGCTGGGGGGTCCAGTGGCCGTCCGCCCTGCCCGCGGGGTAGCCGGCGGCGGTGAGGTTGTACTGCAGCGAGCGGACCGCCTCGCCCACGTAGCCGCTGCGCAGGTAGGTCGTGCCGTGGGCGTCGAAGAGCGCCTGCCCGGTCGGCGGCACCACCTTGGGGTAGCCCAGCCCGCTGAGCGCACGCCAGTCGTCGGCATCCACCTGGTCGTCCATCGGCAGCATCGCCGCGCCCTGGAACGCCCGCAGCGCCGCGGTGGTCTCCGCCTCCCAGGTGATGTCGACGTGCCCCACGTCGTAGCCGCGCCGGGTGAGCTCCTTCTCCAGGTCGCGCACGGCATACCCGCGCGAGTCCGGGGTGAGCACCGTGCTCCCGTGGGTGGCGAACAGGGCGCTGCGGTTGACCGGCCCCGCGTCGTACGTCCGCGCCGCGGCCCGGGCCTTGGTCCGGATCTCGGCCATCTTCGGGTACAGGTACCGGCCCGGGCAGGCGGTGTAGTAGGTGTCCAGGTGGGCGTTGACGACCGGCAGGGTCACGAGCTTCCGGGTGGGGTACCTCGAGCCGCTCGTGCCGCCGACCAGCTGGGTGACGGTGCCGGCCGGGTCGACCCCGAACTGTGCCAGCTTCCACCCGGTGACCTTGGCCATCGCGTCGACCATGACCTGCGGCGGGGCGACGACGTCGTAGTTGCCCATCGCCGAGATGCCCATGGTGTCGGTGTTGTTGCCGGCCGCGTGCGCCCCCTTGGGGGTGTCGTTGATCGAGCCGTAGCGCCCCTCGTAGACCCGCCCGAACTTGTCGACGAGGAAGTGGTAGCCGATGTCACCCCACCCCAGGGTCTGCCCGTGGTAGGCGTAGATCCCGCGCACCTGGGCGGCCGCCTGCGCGGCGGTGTAGTCGTTGGACCCGGCGGTGTGGTGGATGACCATCGACTTCACGGTGTTGATGCGGCCCAGCAGGTTGGTCCGCTTCGACTCGTCCGCCCCCCACTGGGCGCGGGTGATGATCGCCGGCGGGGCGGCGTCGGGGCCGAGGTCGGTCGTCCCGTAGGAGGGCACCACCCCCTGCAGGTGCGCGTCGGCGGGGGACTCGCCCGGGTCGATGGTGGCGACCTGCAGGTCGTCGGGGAGCTCCCCGGAGGCGCTGGTCACCCGGACCTGGACGGCGTCCGCGTCCTCGGTGAACAGCGGGTCGGTGCCCTCCCGCACGTCGTGCCGGGCGACCACCTCGTCGTCGGGCACCAGGTCCGGCACACCCAGCCGGGTCCAGCCGGTCCAGGCGCCCTGCTCGCGGACCCGCACCTCGACGGTGAGGTCGGCGGCCGGGACGGGTGAGTCCGCAGGCCAGGTCACCGCGACGAGGTCGAACTCGGGCACCTCGAGGACCCCGGTGGCGAGCGTGGCCGGCGCGCCGTCCGCGGTCGTCGTCGAGGAGCGCGCCGCCGGGGCGGCCGCGTCGTCGAGGGAGAGCGTGGTGATCTCCGCGGCGACCGGCTCCGGCTCGGGTGGGCCTGCCGGTGCGACGGGTGCCGCGGCGGCGGGAGCGGGGACGGCGAGGGCGCCGGCGAGGAGGAGGCCGGCGACGGCCGGGGGCAGGGTCTTCATACGGGTCCAACCTGCGAGTCGTGGGGCGCACGTGGCGCCTGTGACGACCTAGGGTAGGGCCCGTCGTCAAGTCAGGGGAGCCCCGAATCAGGCTCCGGCGGGCCCCTCGACGCGGTCTTCCTGTGCCTCAACAGGACCCGCGCCGGCCGGCGTGCCGGTCAGCCGGCTGGACAGGGCCCGCAGGGTGGCCGTGTCCGGTCCCGGCTGCGGGAGGAACACCGCCTCCCGGTAGTAGCGCAGCTCGGTGATGCTGTCCTGGATGTCGCCGAGCGCCCGGTGGCCCCCGGTCTTCTCCGGCGCGGCGTAGTAGGCGCGCGGGTACCAGCGCCGGGCCAGCTCCTTGATCGTCGAGACGTCGATGATCCGGTAGTGCAGGTAGGTCTCCAGCTCCGGCATGTCCCGGGCCAGGAAGGCGCGGTCGGTGCTCACCGTGTTGCCGCCCAGGGGCGCCTTGCGCGGCTCCGGCACGAACTCCCGGACGTAGGCCATGACCTGCTGCTGGGCGTCCTCGAGCGTGGTGCCCTCGGACAGCACGTCCAGCAGCCCGCTGTCCACGTGCATCTGCCGGACGAAGTCGCTCATCTGCGCCAGCGCCTCCTCCGGCGGCCGGATGACGAGGTCGACCCCCTCCCCGAGGACGTTCAGCTCGAAGTCGGTGACGAGGACGGCCACCTCGATGAGGGCGTCGTGGACGACGTCCAGGCCGGTCATCTCGCAGTCGACCCAGACGATGCGGTCGGTCAGCGCACGGGCGGTGCTGGCTTCGGTCACGCGCCCAACCCTAAGGTCCACCGGCCGGTAGCGTGTCGGGTCGTGTCGTCGTCCCACCCGTGGCAGCGCCAGCTGACCTACCACCCCGAGGAGCCGGTCCCGGAGAACGTCACGGCCCGGCCGGCCCTGCGGCGGGTGCTGCTCACCGGCGTGGTGGTCAGCCTCTTCACCTTCTGCGGGCTGGTCCTCAGCGCCACCATCACCGGCGCGACGGGGATCACCGGCGTCCTCCTCGGAGTGCTGGCCGCGTCGACGGCGATCGGGGTCGTGGTGCCGGTGTTCCTGTGGATCGACCGGCTCGAGGCCGAGCCGGCCCGGGTGCTCTGGTTCAGCTTCCTGTGGGGGGCCCTGGTCTCCACGCTCGGCGCGCTGGTCCTCAACCAGACCGGCATCGCGATCTTCGCCGAGCTCGCGGTCGACCCGGTCGTGGCCGGGGCGGTGCTCGTCGCGCCCCTGGTCGAGGAGGCGCTGAAGTGCCTGGGCGTGCTCATGGTCTTCTGGTTCGCCCGGCGGGAGTTCAACGGCGTCGTCGACGGGATGGTCTACGCCGGCATCACCGCGGCCGGCTTCGCGTTCACCGAGAACATCCTCTACCTGGGCTCCAACTACGCCGACTCCGGCGCCCCCGGCCTGCTCGGCGTGTTCATCCTGCGCTGCCTGATGAGCCCGTTCGCCCACCCGATGTTCACCGTGTGCTTCGGGCTGGCCCTGGGCCTCGCCTCCTACCGCAGGGGACCGGTCCGGGTGCTCCTGCCGGCCGCCGGCTTCGCCTCCGCGGTCTTCCTCCACGGGCTCTGGAACTTCGCCGCGGTCACCACGGGGTCCGGCTTCCTCGTCGTGTATGCCGTGGTGCAGGTGCCCCTGTTCGTCGGCTTCGTCGTGCTCCTGGTCTGGGCCCGGCGCCGGGAGAGCCGGCTCATCACCGCGCACCTGACCGACTACGGCATCAACGGCTGGTTCACCCCGGCCGAGGTCGCGATGCTCGCCTCGCCCCGTGAGCGCCGGCGGGCGCGCCGCTGGGCCCGCTCGGTGGGCGGGCGCCGCGCCGAGGCGGCGATGGAGGCGTTCCAGGACGAGGCGACCGAGCTCGCGGTGGCCCGGCGGCACATCGTCCGGGGCGATCCCGACCCGGTGTGGCGGCACAAGGAGGCCCGGCTGCTCGCCGGCCTGCACCACCACCGGGCGGCGTTCCTGCCCACGCCGCCTCCCGTCATACCGCCGGTCCCTGGCCCCCGCCCGTCCGGGTCAGCGGGCGGCGTCGGCGTGCCGCAGCAGTGAGCGGCTCTCGGCGAGGAACCTCTCGGCGTACGGGCCGAACCACCGGCCCACCTCGCGGAACCGGGCGACGAAGCCCTCCCGGTCACCCCGCTCCAGCAGCTCCAGGGCCGCGCCGAAGCGCTCGTGGTAGCGGCGGATCAGCTCCACGTTCTCCCGGGAGGCGAGGATGATGTCGGCGTACAGCTCGGGGTCCTGGGCGAACAGCCGCCCGACCATGACCAGCTCGAGCCGGTAGATGGGGGAGGACAGGGCGAGCAGGTCCTCCAGCGACCGGTCCTCGTGCGCCAGGTGCAGGCCGTAGGCGAAGGTCGAGAAGTGCCGCAGCGCCTGGATCAGGCCCATCGCGTGGTCGTGCTCCTCGGGGTCCACCTCGTGGACCTGGGCCCCCCAGAGCCGGATCTGCTGCACCAGCCACCGGCTCGCCTCCGGGTCGCGGCCGGGGCAGCTGGCCACGATCTGCTTGGCGAAGCTGTCCACGTCGGGGCCGAACATCGGGTGCAGCCCCAGCACCGGGCCGGGGTGCGCGGCGAGCATCGCCGCGACCGGCCCGCGCTTGACCGAGGTGAGGTCGGCGAGCAGGCAGTCCGGGGGCAGCGGGGGCAGCTCGGCGATGACCCGCTCGGTGTCGTGGATCGGCACGCTGACCAGCACCAGGCCGGCGCCGCGGACGAGCTCCTGGGCGCGGTCCCAGTCGTCGCGGTCGAGCACCCGCACCTCGTAGCCGGACAGCCGCAGCATCCGGCCCCACAGCCGGCCCATCCGCCCACCGCCGCCGACGACCACGACCGGGCCGAGGTCCGGCTTGAGGCAGGTGAAGCCCACGTCGTGCTCGTGCGCGTAGCTCTCCCGCATGAGCCGGCGCAGCACGTCCTCGACGAGGTCGCCGGGCAGTCCTGCGGCCTCGGCGTCGGCACGCCGGGCGGCGATGAGGTCACGCTCGCGGTCGGGCGCGTAGACCGGCAGCCCGTGCTGCCCCTTGACCCCACCGACCTGCCGGACGAGGTCCAGGCGGCGGGCGAGCAGGGCGATGAGCTCCCCGTCGACCTCGTCGATCCGGGCACGCAGCGCGGCCAGCGGGTCCTCCGGCTCCACCATGCGATGAGGTTAGCCGCGCCTAGAATGGCCGGGCCCGTCCGGTCCGAGGGCGGGTCGGCCCCCGTAGCTCAATGGATAGAGCACCGGCCTTCTAATCCGTAGGTTGCAGGTTCGAGTCCTGCCGGGGGCGCTCGGTCCCTTGTTTGCCTTCGGCTGCTGTTGGACAGTTCGGCTTCGGTTGAGGCTTGACAGTGTTTCGGCTGATCCTTGACAGCTGTTTCGGCTGATCCTTGACGCGGCGGGTCGGGTTTGGATTCCCCTGCTGGTCAAGGCAGGCTTGGCTACGTGACCCTCCCACCCACCGGCACCGTGCTCCTGGAGGCTGTGGAGCGTCTGCGTCGTGCCGCGGAGGAGGTCCGGCTGCCGCTGGAGATCCCCGGCGCCGAGGAGGCGCGCGAGGGCCGCCGCGAGCTCGTCCAGCAGCTCGACGACTACGTCCTGCCACGGCTGCGGGCGCTCGACGCACCCGTGCTCTGCGTCGTCGGTGGCTCGACCGGCGCGGGCAAGTCGACCCTGGTCAACACCCTCGTCGGCAGTGTGGTCTCACGCGCCGGTGTGCTGCGCCCGACGACGAAGGCCTCCGTCCTGGTCCACCACCCCGAGGACGAGCACTGGTTCACCGGCGACCGCGTGCTGCCCGGCCTGGCCCGGCTGACCGGTGCGGCCGGTGAGGTCGACGACCCCGACTCGGTCCGCCTCGTCCCCGCCGCCTCGCTGCCACGCGGCCTGGCGCTGCTCGACGCCCCCGACATCGACTCCGTCGTCCAGGCCAACCGGGTGCTCTCCCGGCAGCTGCTCGCCGCGGCCGACCTCTGGCTGTTCGTCACCACCGCCGCCCGGTATGCCGACGCGGTGCCCTGGGCGCTGCTGCGCCAGGCCGCGGAGCGGGGCACCTCGGTGGCGATCGTCCTCGACCGGGTGCCGCCGGAGGCGCTGGAGGAGATCCGGACCCACCTGGCGCAGATGCTCCGGGAGCAGGGTCTGGCGCAGTCGCCGATCTTCGTCGTCCCCGAGACCACCCTCGACGAGAACGGCCTGCTGCCGGAGCGGGACGTCGAGCGGCTGCGCAGCTGGCTGCACGCCCTGGCGGGCGACGCGAAGGCGCGCTCGGTCGTGATCCGACGCACCCTCACCGGTGCCCTCGCGTCGCTGTCCGGCCGGGCCGCCGCGATCGCGACCGCCGCCCGGGAGCAGGTCGCCGCCAAGGACCGCCTGCGCAAGGTGGTCCGCGACACCTACCGTGACGCGATCGAGGGGGTCGAGAGCGGCATGGAGGACGGGTCGCTGCTGCGGGGGGAGGTGCTGGCCCGCTGGCAGGAGCTCGTCGGGACCGGGGAGTTCCTGCGCCAGGTCGAGGTCGGCATCGGCCGGGTGCGTGACCGGATCACCGCGTTCCTCCGGGGTCGCCCCGCGACCGCCGAGCCGCTGGGCGAGGCGCTGCAGACCGGCGCCGCCGCACTGATCAGCTCGCACGCGCAGCTGGCCGCCAGCGCCACCGCCCGGAGCTGGCGGCAGAGCCCGGGTGGTGCGGCGCTGGTGGCCGAGGACCCGGCGCTGGCGCAGGCCGGCCCGGACCTGCAGGCCCGGGTCGAGCGCCTGGTGCGCGACTGGCAGGGTGACGTGCTGGAGATGGTGCGCGCCGAGGCCGGCAGCAAGCGCGCCACCGCCCGGTACCTGGCCTTCGGGGTCAACGGCCTGGCGGTCATGCTCATGCTCATCGTGTTCAGCGCGACCGGGGGGCTCACCGGTGCCGAGGTCGGCATCGCCGGTGGCTCGGCGGTGCTGGCGCAGCGTCTGCTCGAGGCGATCTTCGGCGACCAGGCGGTGCGCGAGCTGGCCACCCGGGCGCGCAGGTCCCTGATCGAGAAGGTGAACGAGCTGTACGACCAGGAGCAGGCACGGTTCGAGGAGCGGCTGGACGCCGTGGCCCTGGCCCGGGAGGCCATCGCCGACCTCGAGTCGGCGGCCCGAGAGGTGGAGGCGGTCCGGTGAGCCGCCCCCGGGGTGACGCAGCGGTCCCGGTGACCGAGCGCGCGGAGCTGCTCGCCGAGGCGCTGGAGGTGGGCGGTGACCGCCTCGACCCGGCCGCCGTGGCGCGGGCCCGCGAGGTCCTGCAGCGGGTGGGGGAGCGGTGGGCGCTCAAGGGCGGTCGCACCGTCGTGGCGCTCGCCGGCGCGACCGGCTCGGGCAAGTCCAGCCTGTTCAACGCGCTGATCGGGGAGCCGGTGGCCACCATCGGGGCGCGTCGGCCCACCACGGACGTGCCCACCGCGGCGGTGTGGGGCGCCGAGCCGGCGGACGAGCTGCTCGACTGGCTGGGCGTCCGGGCCCGGCACCACGTCGACGGTGCCGGCGCCGACGCCACGGCGCTGCGCGCCGACCTCGACGGCCTGGTGCTCGTCGACCTGCCCGACTTCGACTCCCACGAGCTGTCCCACCGCGCCGAGGCCGATCGGATCCTCGAGCGGGCCGACGTGTTCGTCTGGGTGGCGGACCCGCAGAAGTACGCCGACGCCCGGCTGCACGAGGACTACCTGGCCCCGCTGCGCGACCACAGCACGGTCATGCTCGTGGTCCTCAACCAGTGCGACCGCCTCCCCGACGAGGACGCCGTGCGCCGGGTGCAGGAGGACCTCGCCCGGCTGGTCCGCGAGGACGGGGCCGGGGACTTCGCCGTCCTGGCCACGTCCGCCCGGCTGGGGACCGGCCTGGACGAACTCACCTCGGCGATCGGGAAGGTCGTGTCGGCCCGCGCCGCGGCCGAGCAGCGCCTCGTCGGCGACCTCCGTGCCGTGGCCCGCGACCTGCTGCACGGCGTCGGCGACCAGGAGTCCGGCCGCCGCGGCAGCGACGAGGACCTCGTGACTGCGCTGAAGCAGGCGGCAGGCATCCCGGTCGTCCTCGACGCGGTGCGCCGGGACTACCAGCGGCGCGCGGTCCAGCGGGCCGGTTGGCCGGGCACCCGGTGGCTGTCCCGGTTCCGGCCCGACCCGCTGGCCCGGCTCCGCCTGGGTGACGACCGCCCGGGCGCGGTCGGGATCGCCCCGTCGGACGTCCGCACCGTGCTGGGCCGGTCCTCGCTGCCGCCGCCCTCGCCGGCCGCGCGCTCGGCGGTGCAGCTGGCGACGCGACAGGTCGGTGAGGCCGCCGCCGAGGGGCTGCCCGCGCCGTGGGCCGAGGCGGTCGCCCAAGCCGCCGCCCCGGAGGAGTCCCACCTGGCCGACGCCCTGGACCAGGCGGTCATGGCCACACCCCTGCGGGCGCGCGACCCGAGGTGGTGGTCGGTCCTCGGCATCGTCCAACTGGTGTTCGTCCTGGCCGCCGTGGCGGGGCTGCTGTGGCTGGCCACGATCGCCGTCATGGGGTGGCTGCAGGCGCCGATCGAGACCCCGCTCTGGGGCCCGGTGCCCGTGCCCGTCGCTCTGCTCGTCGGCGGGCTCCTGGCCGGCGCCCTGCTCGGCGCCCTCGTGCGCGTCCTGGCCAGGTCCGGGGCGGGTCGCCGTCGCAGGCTCATCGACGGGCGGCTCCACGCCGCGGTCGCGGAGGTGGCCGACAAGCACGTCGGCACCCCGGTGCAGGAGGTGCTCGACCGGCACCGCCGGACCCGCGACCTGCTGCTCGCCGCCGCCCGCTGAGGCCGTCTGCACGGGACCGCAGCCTCCCGGCGCGGGCGGTGCCTGCCTTGGCGCCACGTCCACAACGGTGCGGTCCGGGGTCGTCCGTCCACAGACCGCCGTGCACCCCTGCCGTCGGACCTGGTCGGCTGCCAGCGTCACGAGCAGGCGGTGCGACGGCCGCGCCGCCGGCCCGAGGAGAGGACGAGACCATGAGCGAGACGTTCGTGACGATCACCGGCAACCTGACCGCCAACCCCAGGCTGCTGTTCGGCAAGGAGAGCGGCCAGCCGTTCGCGGTGTTCCGCCTGGCCCAGAACCGGGCGCGGTGGGACCGGGAGCGGGGGCAGCGGATCCAGGTCGGCACCAACTACGTGGAGGTGGTGGCCTTCCGCACCCTCGGGCTCAACGTGTACGAGTCGGTCGCCAAGGGCGACCCGGTCATCGTCCAGGGCCGGCTGAAGGTCACGGACTGGACCAACGGGGACCGGCAGGGGACCACGGTCCAGGTCCAGGCCGAGCACGTCGGGTTCGACTTCGCCTTCGGGCAGGGGTCGTTCAAGAAGGTCCTGCGCCCCCAGGTCCCGGGGGCGGACCCGCTCGACGAGGTCGAGCCGGGCATCACCGACGAGGCGGATGCGGCAGGTGCCGAGGGCCCCGACGACCCCGGGACGCCCGGGTCCGAGCCGGGCGACGAGCACCGGGACCCTGCCGTCGCCTGACGCGGGGCCCCCGGCGCGCAGACCGGGGCCGGGGGTCGCGCGTCGGGGTCGCCACGACCGGGCTGGAACAGGGGGAAGAGGCGGGTGCCGGGCGGTGTTGACCGTATGGCGGCGATTCGGCCGCGCAGTAACCGACACGTAGGCTGGGAGGCATGGCGGAGTTCATCTACACGATGACCCGTGCCCGCAAGGCGCACGGCGACAAGGTGATCCTCGACGACGTCACGATGTCGTTCTACCCGGGGGCGAAGATCGGTGTCGTCGGCCCGAACGGCGCGGGGAAGTCGACGATCCTCAAGATCATGGCGGGGCTGGACCAGCCCTCCAACGGTGAGGCTCGGCTGACCCCTGGCTACACCGTCGGGATCCTGCTGCAGGAGCCCCCGCTGAACGAGGAGAAGACCGTCCTCGGCAACGTCGAGGAGGGCGTCGGCGAGATCAAGGCCAAGCTCGACCGCTACAACGAGATCTCCGCCCTCATGGCCGAGCCCGACGCGGACTTCGACGCCCTCATGGCCGAGATGGGCCAGCTGCAGGAGGAGATCGACCACGCAGACGCGTGGGACCTCGACGCGCAGCTGGAGCAGGCGATGGACGCGCTGCGCTGCCCGCCGCCGGACGCCGACGTCAGCGTGCTCTCCGGGGGTGAGCGCCGCCGGGTCGCGCTGTGCAAGCTGCTGCTGAGCAAGCCCGACCTGCTGCTGCTCGACGAGCCCACCAACCACCTGGACGCCGAGAGCGTGCAGTGGCTGGAGCAGCACCTGGCCAACTACCCCGGCGCCGTCCTCGCGGTCACACACGACCGGTACTTCCTGGACAACGTCGCCGAGTGGATCGCCGAGGTCGACCGCGGCCGCCTGTACCCCTACGAGGGCAACTACTCCACCTACCTGGAGAAGAAGCGCGAGCGCCTGGCGATCCAGGGCAAGAAGGACGCCAAGCTCGCCAAGCGCCTGGAGAAGGAGCTGGAGTGGGTCCGCTCCAACGCCAAGGCCCGGCAGACCAAGAGCAAGGCCCGCCTCGCCCGTTACGAGGAGATGGCCGCCGAGGCCGAGCGCACCCGGAAGCTGGACTTCGAGGAGATCCAGATCCCGCCGGGGCCGCGCCTGGGCGCCCAGGTCATCGAGGTCGAGGGCCTGCGCAAGGGCTTCGGGGACCGGCTGCTCATCAACGACCTGTCGTTCTCGCTGCCGCGCAACGGCATCGTCGGTGTCATCGGCCCGAACGGCGTCGGCAAGACGACGCTGTTCAAGACCATCGTGGGCCTGGAGGAGCCGGACGCCGGCACCGTGAAGGTCGGCGAGACGGTCAAGATCTCCTACGTCGACCAGAGCCGGGCCGGCATCGACCCGGAGAAGTCGGTCTGGGAGGTCGTCTCCGACGGCCTGGACTTCATCCAGGTCGGCAACGTCGAGATCCCCTCGCGCGCCTACGTGTCGCAGTTCGGCTTCAAGGGTCCGGACCAGCAGAAGAAGGCGGGCGTGCTCTCCGGCGGTGAGCGCAACCGGCTGAACCTGGCCCTGACCCTCAAGCAGGGCGGCAACCTGCTGCTCCTCGACGAGCCGACCAACGACCTCGACGTCGAGACCCTGGGCTCGCTGGAGAACGCCCTCCTGGAGTTCCCCGGCTGCGCCGTGGTCATCAGCCACGACCGGTGGTTCCTCGACCGGGTCGCGACGCACATCCTGGCCTACGAGGGCGACGACGAGGACCCGGCCAGGTGGTACTGGTTCGAGGGGAACTACGCCGCCTACGAGGAGAACAAGGTCCAGCGGCTCGGCCCGGAGGCGGCCCGTCCGCACCGGGTCACCTACCGCAAGCTCACCCGCGACTGACGCGGGGCCCGGGACAGGCGTGACCCGTCGGCGGGGCCTTCCGCCGCTGCCCGACCGGGACGGCATCCCCCCGGCCCGGGTGCGGATGCCGGTGGAGGGTCGCTGGGCGACGGTCGCGGCGTTCCTGCGTGACGTCACGGGTGAGCCGGAGGCGGTCGACGACCGCCTGTCCACCGGCGAGGTCCTCCTCGACGACGGCACCGTGGTGGACCCGGCCACGCCCTACCGCCCCGGCCGCGCGGTCTGGTTGCACCGCGACCTGCCCGAGGAGCCGGCCGTGCCCGGTGAGCTCGTCGTCCTGCACCGGGACGACGACGTCGTCGTGGTCGACAAGCCGCACTTCCTGGCGACCATGCCCCGGGGGCGGCACGTCGCGCAGACCGTCGTGCTCCGGCTGCGACGCGAGCTCGGCCTGCCCGAGCTGGCGCCGGCCCACCGGCTCGACCGGCTCACCGCCGGGGTGCTCCTGCTCACGACCCGGCGGGAGCGGCGCGCCCCCTACCAGCAGCTGTTCGCCGCGGGGCGGGTGCGCAAGACCTACCTCGCCGTCGCCCCGCTGCCACCGGGCGGGGTGCCGGCCGAGGTGGTGTCGTGGATCGTCAAGGAGCGCGGATCTCTCCAGGCACGGGAGGTGCCGGGTGAGCCGAACGCACGGACCCGCATCGAGCTGCTGGACCACCGCGACGGTCTCGGCCTGTACCGGCTGCACCCCCTCACCGGCCGGACCCACCAGCTCCGGGTGCACCTGGCCTCGCTCGGCGCGCCGATCGTCGGCGACCCGCTCTACCCCGTGGTGCAGGACGTCGCACCGGACGACTTCTCCCGGCCGCTGCAGCTGCTCGCCGAGTCGCTGGCCTTCCCGGACCCGGTCACCGGCGAGGAGCGGGTGTTCCGCACCCGGCGGAGGCTGTCCCTCGCTCCTTGCCCCCCCTACTCCTTGACGCGCACCATGCCCTCCTGGCCGACGGTCGCCAGGAGCGTGCCGTCGGCGGCGAACATCCGGCCGATGCCCAGACCCCGGCCACCCTGGGCGCTGGGCGACTCCTGGGTGTAGAGGACCCACTCGTCGGTCCGCCCGAACGGCCGGTGGAACCACATCGCGTGGTCCAGGCTGGCCATCCGCAGCCGCGGGTCGCCCCAGGTCAGGCCGTGCCGGCGCAGTATCGGCTCGAGCAGGCTGTAGTCGGAGGCGTAGGCCAGGACCGCGGCGTGCAGCAGCGGGTCGTCCGGCAGCCGGCGGGGCACCCGCAGCCAGACCGACTGCGACTCCCGCGGCTCGGGGTCGGGCTCGGCGTAGATCTGCGGCTGCACGTGACGCATGTCCACGGCCCGGCGTGCGGCGTGCTGGGCGGCGGGGTGGTCGATCTGCGCCAGGGTGCGGGCGTCCGGGGGCAGCTCGTCCGGGGAGGGGACCTGCGGCATCGGCACGTGGTGCTCCAGGCCGCCGGCCACCTCCTGGAACGAGGTGATCATCGACAGCAGGATGCGCCCGTCCTGGACGGCGTGGACCCGCCGCGCGGAGAAGGACCGGCCGTCACGCATCCGGTCGACGAGGAAGCGGATCGGACGGTCGGCGTCGCCGGGGCGCAGGAAGTAGCCGTGCAGGGAGTGGATGTAGCGCGGCCCGTCCCCGTCGTCGATCCCGGCCACGGTGCGGCCGGCCGCCACGACGCACTGGGCGAGGACCTGGCCGCCGAAGACCCGGCCCGTGGGCATCGGCTGGCTGCGCCCGACGTAGACCTCACCCTCGGAGTCGCGAAGGTCCTCGACCACGCCCTCCAGGGAGGTGACCCGCAACCGCGTCGATCCCTCGTGCCTGAGGTCGAGCACGTCGAGCAGGTCGTCCACCGGATCCAGCATCTCGTCCACCTGCAGGACTGTAGTGGGCGGCGGCCTGCGAGGATGGCGGCATGCCCGAGCAGCGAACCGTCGTCGAGGTGCCGATCCGCTGGTCCGACATGGACGCCTACGGCCACGTCAACAACGTCCAGTACCTGCGCTACCTGGAGGAGGCGCGCGTCCACGCCTTCCGCGAGTGGTTCGGACAGGACCGCTCCCTGCTCGACGAGGGCGTCCTCGTGGCCCGCTCGGAGATCGACTACCTGGCGCCCCTCACCTACTCCTACGAGCCCGCGCTCATCGAGATGTGGTGCTCGCGGATCAGCGCGGCCAGCTTCGACATCGCGTATGTCGTGCGCAAGCGGGGCGACGACGTCACCTACGCGCACGCCGAGTCCACGCTGGTCACCTACGACCTCAAGGAGGGCCGCCCGCGGCGGCTGGGGGAGTGGGAGCGGGAGGCGCTCACCGCCGTCCTGGGCGAGCCGGTGCGGCTGCGCAGCCACACCCGGGAGCGACGCCTGACCGCGGACGAGCACCGGTGAGGGTGCGGGCGTGACCGGGGAGCAGATCGTCTTCGCCGACGTCGAGAGCCTGCAGGACCTCGGCACCTACGTCGCCCGGGCCCGCAGGCTCGACGAGGACGGGGCCATCCGGCTGCAGGCGGTGCGGGACGTGCTCGCCGCCTGGGTGTGCGCGCTCCCCGGGCGCGGCCTGCTGCTCCGGGGCGTCGTGCTGGGGCTGCGGGTGATGCCGCTCGCGCCGGGCCACCCGGAGCTGGACGTCACCGTGCCGCTGGGCGGGCTCACCGACCGGTTCGCCCGGCGGGAGCGCACCGGTGACGTCGGTGTCGGGATCCCGGTGCCGCCGACCCGGGTGGCCCCGCCCTGGGCGGCGCTGACCCCGCCCCGCTCCGGCTGGGTGCCGGTCGGGGAGCTGGACTCCGGGGTGCTGCTGCGGGCCGCGCGCGACGGCATCGCGGCCGTCGCCGAGGGCACGCCGCCCGGCGCGGGCGCGCACGCCGTGACGGCGCTGCGGGAGCGGATCTGGTCGGCCCCGCTGCCCGGCACCGGGGAGGGCTCCGGGCTGCCGCCGGTGTCGGCAGGGGCCGCGCTCGCGGCCTACGGGCTGGGGTTCGCCCGCGAGGGGGAGCGGGCCACCGTGTTCCAGGTGGGCGGCTGGACGCGCCTCACCCTCCCGGTCGGCCACGTCCTGACCCGCTGAGGCGACGGGACGGCAGGCGGCTCAGGCGGCCTCGCGGGAGCGGCGGACCCGCTCGAGCAGCAGGTCGGTGGCCCGGGTGACCGCCGGGTGGTCCCGCACGGCGTCCTTGACCCGCAGCATGATCCGGCGCCGCGGCTCGGGATCGACGACCGGGACGACCGTCACGCCGTCCGGCAGGCGCGCCGCACCGAGCCGGGGAAGCACCGTGACGCCGATCCCCTCGGCGACGAAGGCCAGCGCCGTCGGGTAGTCCTGCGCCTCGATCGCGAAGCTGGGCGTGATGCCCACCGCGGCGCAGGCGTCGAGGAGCACCTGGCGGCACGGCCCCCGCGACACGTCGTTGTCCACCCAGTGCTCGGCGGCCAGCTCGGCCAGGGGCACCGCGTCGCGGGAGGCGAGCGGGTGGGACCCGGCCAGCGCCACGACATACGGCTCGTCGAGGAGGAGCCGCGTGCTGTAGCCGGGGCGGTCGGGGGACACCTGCGGGTGGGCGACGAAGACCTCCAGGTCCGGGCTGAAGCCGGGGTCGTCCACGAGCTCGGTGAGGCGCAGGTCGAGCCGCAGGCTGGGGAACTCGTGCGCGAGCCGGGCCACGACCGGGGGGATCCACGCCGCGCCCGCGGACGCGAAGTAGCCGATGGTCAGGCGGCCGAGGCGGCCCGAGCGCAGGTCGCCGGCGACGCTCTCGAGCTCGGCGAGGCGGGCCAGGACGTGCTCGGCCTCCGCGGCCAGGGTGAGCGCGGCAGCGGTCGGGACCACGCCGCGGCCGCGGCGCTCGAAGAGGGTCAGCCCGGTCTCGCGCTGCAGCGCGGCGAGCTGCTGGCTGACCGCCGAGGGGGTGTAGCCGAGGGTGGCGGCCGCGCCGTTGACCGACCCCTCGGCGACGACGGCCCGGAAGACGCGGAGACGGTTGACGTCGAGCACGCTGTCGATCGTACAGCGGTTCTTCACGTTTGGTAAGAAACATTCGCTTGTCCTGTCGCGTCAGCCCTCGGACACTCGTGACATGACCACCGTCGTGCCGCCCCGGGCTGCCCCGGACCCTGCGTCCACCACCCTCTCGACACGTGCTGCCCGCGTGGGCCTCCCGTTCCCGGGCCAGCGGTTCCGGCTCGCCGCGGCGATGGTCGTGGTCCTGCTGCTGTGGTCCTCGGCGTTCATCGGCATCAGGGTCCTCGGCGGGTCGCTGTCCGCGCCGACGCTCGCGCTGGGGCGCCTCGCTGCGGCGACCGTCGCACTGGTGCTGCTGGCGGCGTTGCGGCGCCCGCCGCTGCCGAGGGGCCGGGGGCTGGTGCTGGTCGTGGTCTACGGGCTCACCTGGTTCGCCGGGTACAACGTCGCCCTCAACCTCGCCGAGCAGCACGTCGATGCGGGCACCGCGGCGATGCTCGTCAACCTGGCACCGCTCATCGTCGCCGTCCTCGCAGGGCTGTTCCTCGCCGAGGGCTTCCCGTCCCGGCTCGTGCTGGGCATCACCATCGCCTTCGGCGGCATCGTCCTCATCACCTTCGGCGGCGGTGAGGCGAGGGCGGACCGGATCGGCGTGGCGCTGGGCATCCTGTCCGCGCTGCTGTACGCCAGCGGGATCCTGGCCCAGAAGGTCGCGCTGCGGACCGTCGACCCGGTGACCGCGACCTGGGTCGCCGCGGCCGTCGGCACCGTGGCCCTCCTGCCGGCGGCGCCGGGCGCGGTCACCGAGCTCGCCGCCGCACCACCCTCGACCCTGGCCACGGTGGCCTATCTCGGGGTCTTCCCGACGGCGGTGGCGTTCACGCTGTGGGCCTACGTGCTCCGGCACAGCACCGCCGGGGCGACCGCCTCGGCCACCCTGTCGGTACCGGCGATCACGGTGGGGATGTCGTGGCTCCTCCTCGGTGAGGTGCCGACCCTGGCCGCCCTGGTCGGCGGGGCCCTCGCGCTCCTCGGCGTCGCGATCAGCCGGACGAGGAGCCGCGCGGCCCGGCTGCGGGTCGTCGCCGAATCCGGGGGCGCCACGACCCGCTAGGCACACCGGCGCCCAGTAGCGTCGGGTCATGGACTCCGGAACGCTGTCCAACCTGGCGCTGGTCGTCCTCTTCGTCCTCGTCGGCGGGCTGTTCGCCGGGACGGAGATGGCGCTGGTGTCGCTGCGCGAGGGCCAGGTCCGGCAGATCGAGGCCTCCGGGGAGCGCGGCCAGCGCATCGGGCGCCTGGTGCGCGACCCGAACCAGTTCCTCTCGGCCGTCCAGGTCGGGGTCACCGTGGCCGGGTTCTTCTCCTCGGCCTACGGTGCGGCGACGCTGGCGCCCGACCTGGCGCCGGTGCTGGTCGGCTGGGGCCTGGCACCGGGCGTGGCCGACACGGCCGCGCTGGTCCTCATGACCCTGCTCATCGCCTACCTGTCCCTGGTGCTGGGCGAGCTGGTGCCCAAGCGGCTGGCGATGCAGCGAGCGGTCGGGTTCACCAAGGTGCTCGCCCCACCGCTCAACGTGTTCGCCAAGCTGATGCGGCCCGTGATCGCGCTGCTGTCCGTCTCCACCAACGCCGTGGTCCGGCTGCTGGGCGGCGACCCGCACGCCGACCGGGAGGCCATGTCGCCCGAGGAGCTGCGGGTGGTCCTCGAGGGCCACGAGGGTCTGCTGCCCTACAACCGCCGGATCCTGGCCGACGTGTTCCGCGCGGGGGAGCGCCGGATCAACGAGGTGATGCGGCCCCGGCCCGACGTGGAGTTCCTCGCCGGCGACCTGACCGTCGCGGAGGCGGCCGAGAAGGTCGCCGGTGGCACCCACTCCCGCTACCCGGTCACCGGGCGGTCGGTCGACGACATCGTCGGCTTCGTGCACATCCGCGACCTGCTGCAAGCACACCTGGCCGGCGACCACGAGCGGCGGCTCGGTGAGCTGGCCCGGCCGATGATGTCCGTCCCCGCCACCAACCACGTGCTGCCGACCCTGGCGACGATGCGCCAGGCCAAGCAGCAGGTGGTCCTCGTCGTCGACGAGTACGGCGGGACCGACGGGATCGCCACCGTCGAGGACCTCGTCGAGGAGATCGTCGGCGAGATCTACGACGAGTACGACGCCGGCGCCGAGCCCGAGGACTCCACGCTGCACCGCGGCGAGGCGATCATCGTCGACGGCTCCCTGATCGTCCAGGAGCTGGAGGACCTGGTCGGCCGCGAGGTTCCCGACGGCCCCTACGAGACGGTGGGCGGGCTCGTCGTGAGCCGGCTTGGCCGGCTCGCCGAGGGCGGTGAGGTGGTCCATATCGCCGGGCTGCGCCTGGAGGTGCTCTCCGTGGGTGACCACCGGGTCGAGCGGGTCCAGGTCAGCCTGGCCGACCCCGGCGAGGGCGAGAGCACCGACCCGACGGTGCGCTGACCGGACCGGTCAGCCGCGCAGCCACACCGCGGTGTCGGTCGGCAGCCCGCCGGCGACCGGTGCGGTGCTCACCAGGACCTCCGCGCCCTCCGGCAGCGGCACGGCGGGTCCGTCCACGTTGACGAGCACGGTGACCCGGTGCCCCGCGTCGGTGGTGGCTCGGAACGCGACCACGTGCTCGTCATACCCGTCCAGCCAGGTGATGCTCCCGGTGCCGAGCCCGAGCTCGCGCCGCACCCGCAGCAGGGTGCGGTACAGCTCGAGGGTGGAGCCGGGCACCCCGGCCTGGCGGTCCACCGCGAGGGCCCCGTAGATCTCCGGCTGCGGCAGCCAGGTGTCCCAGGTGGGGCCGAAGCCGTAGGCCGGGGCGCCGGCCTCCCAGGGCATCGGGACCCGGCAGCCGTCCCGGCCCCGCTCGGTGTGGTCGGACCGCTCCCAGGTGGGGTCCTGCCGGACCTCGTCGGGCAGCGCGGTGTGGTCGGGCAGGCCGAGCTCCTCGCCCTGGTAGAGGTAGGCCGAGCCCGGCAGCGCGAGCATCAGCGCGGTGGCGGCGCGGGCTCTCCGCAACCCGAGGACGGCATTGGGCTGCTCGTCGCCGATGCCGATTCCGTTGGGGCGGGGCCGACCGACCGGCAGGCCGAGCCGGGAGGCGTGCCGGACCACGTCGTGGTTGGACAGCACCCAGGTGCTCGGCGCCCCGACCGAGGCGGCTGCCTCGAGGGAGTGCCCGGTGACCTCGCGCAGGTCGGCGGCGCGCCAGGCGGCCTGGAGGAAGTCGAAGTTGAACGCCTGGTGCATCTCGTCGGGACGGACGTAGGCCACGGCCCGCTCGACCGGCTCGACCCAGGCCTCGGCGCACAGGATGCGGTCCTTCGCGGGGTCGCCGTCGGGGTTGTAGGAGTCGAGCAGGGCCCGCCACTCACGGTAGATCTCGTGGACCCCGTCCTGGTCCCACATCGGCGGGCGCTCCGGGTGCGGGACGTCCCGCCCGTCGGCACCGGCGACGAGGACGTCGGCGCTGCGCTCGTGGGCGATGATGTCGCCGCCGGTGGTCTCCTCGGTGCTGCCGAGCATGCCGGTGCGCTCGAACCAGTCGGGCAGCCCGTCGGCCTTGACCAGCCCGTGCGCCACGTCGACCCGGAACCCGTCGACGCCCCGGTCCAGCCAGAACCGCAGCACGTCGAGGAACATGTCCCGCACCTCGCGGTTGCTCCAGTCGAAGTCGGGCTGCTTGGCGTCGAACAGGTGCAGGTACCACTGACCAGGGGTGCCGTCCGGCTCGGTGACCCGGGTCCAGGCCGGTCCGCCGAAGACCGAGCGCCAGTTGTTCGGTGGCTCCTCGCCGTTCTCGCCGCGCCCGTCGCGGAAGACGTAGCGGGCCCGTTCCGGCGAGCCCCGGCCCGCGGCCAGGGCCGCCCGGAACCACTCGTGCTCGTCGGAGGAGTGGTTGGGCACCAGGTCGACGATGACCCGGATGCCGAGCTGGTGCGCCCGGGCGATGAGCCGGTCCGCGTCGGCGAGCGTCCCGAAGACCGGGTCGATGTCGCGGTAGTCGGCCACGTCGTACCCGGCATCGGCCATGGGGGAGCGGTAGAAGGGGGACAGCCACACCGCGTCCACCCCCAGGTCCCGCAGGTAGGGCAGGCGCTCGGTGATGCCGGGCAGGTCTCCCACGCCGTCGCCGTTCGCGTCCGCCCACGACCGCGGGTAGACCTGGTAGATGACGGCGTGACGCCACCAGGGCGAGGTCGGACGGGAGCCGGGGGAGGGCGCGGAGGTCACGGGCACCCATTGTGGGTGCCCGCTGCGGCGGAGCGAAATCGGGATGGCTGCCTCCGGGGCCGGGTGCGGCTCTACCGTTGACCCGTGGTCGGGAGCCGGTGGGAGGGCGTCCGGGCCCTCCGCACGGCGGTGCGGCGGGACCCGGGCCTGCTGCGTCTGGTCACCGTGCGCCTGCTCGGACCGCTCGGGGACGGCACCGTCCAGGCCGCGCTGCTCGGCGTGGTGTTCTTCTCGCCCGAGCAGGAGACCGAGCCGTTCGCGATCGCGGCCGGGTTCGCGGTGCTCCTCCTGCCCTACTCGGTGCTCGGGCCGTTCGCCGCGGCAGCGCTCGACCGTTGGGACCGCCGGCTGGTCCTCGTCGTCGGCACCGTCCTGCGGGCCCTGCTCATGTGCGTCCTCGCCGTCGGCATGCTCACCGGCGGGTCGGCCAACCCCGGCGGCCGCAGCCTCATGTTCGGCGTCGCGCTGGCGCTCGCCGGCACCTCACGCTTCATCGCCGCGGGGATCAACGCCGCGATGCCCCACGTCACCCCGGTCGCCGGGCTCGTCGTGCTCAACTCGGTGCTGGCGACCGCCGGGGCGGTGCTGGCCGCCTCGGGCGCCCTGGTCTCGCTGGCGGTGCTCGCGGTGGTCGGCACCGACGCCTCGGCCGGCGTCACCGTGGCGGTGGCGGCCGTGACGCCCGTGGTCGCCGCGGTCCTGATGACCCGGTTCGCACCGCAGTCGCTGGGGCCGGGGCGGGTGATCCGCCGCAGCCTCGTCGCCGTGGCCACCGACCTGGGGCTGGGCCTGGCACGCGGTCTGGGCGCCGCCTGGCGGGCGCCGAGGGTGACCGCCGCCCTGGCCGGGCTGGTCGCGCACCGGGCCGTGTTCGGGGTCAACACGATGGTCGGGGTCCTCGTCATGCGGCAGGCCGAGAGCGTGGAAGGTCCGGGACTCCTCAGCGGGATCGGCGGCTTCGGCCTGGTCGTGGCGGCGGTGACCACGGGCATGTTCCTGGCAGCCGTGCTCACCCCGGTGCTGGTGCGGCGCTTCGGGGTGCGCGCGTCGGTGCTCGGGGCGCTGGTCGTGCTCGTCGCCGGGCAGGTGGGTCTGCTCGCCACGGTGAGCCCGCGCGGCCTGGTGGCCGGCGGCCTGGTGCTCGGCTGCGCCGGTCAGGTGGTCAAGCTCTGCGGGGACGCGGCGATGCTGCTCGACGTGCCCACCTGGCGACGCGGCCAGGTGTTCGCGGTGCAGGACATGCTCTTCAACGCGGTGTTCGTGCTCGCACTGGTCGGTGCCGCACCGTTCGTCCCCCAGGACGGTCACGCGCCGACGCTGGTCGCCGGTCTCGGAGCGCTCTACCTGCTCGCGGCGCTGCTCGTGGCGGGGGACGTCCGGCGCCGTGCCGTCCCGGTGGACACCGTCGCGGTCAGTCGTCCTCGGCGTTGATCATGAAGTGCGCGGCCCGGGTCATGTAGCTGCGCATCATCTCGTCGTCCATGGGGGACAGGCCGAGGGTGTCGATGGCGGCGTTCATGTGCCGCAGCCAGCGCTGCGCCTGGGTCGGGGTGACCTTGAACGGCAAGTGACGCATCCGCAGCCGCGGGTGGCCCCGGAGCTCCTGGTAGGTCCGCGGTCCGCCCCAGTACTGCTCGAGGAACATCCGCAGCCGCTCCTCGGCCGGGCCGAGGTCCTCCTCGGGGTACAGCGCGCGGAGCTCGGGGTCGCCGGCCACGCCCTGGTAGAACTCGTGGACCAGCTTGACGAAGGTCTCGTGGCCTCCGACACGGTCGTAGTAGGTCTGCTCGGTCGGCTCGGTCACGTGCCCATTCTCCCAGACGCCGTGTCCCCGCCGGTCATCCGCCGTGATCTTGTTAAAGAAATCTTGCGCAAGAAGTCTTTAGCGTCATACGGTGGGGGTCATGACCTCAGCCCGGCCCGGCCGGATCACCGACCCCGAGCGCATCCGGGCGCTGGCCCACCCGCTGCGCCTGGAGCTGCTCGACTACCTCGGCGACGTGCCGGAGGCGACCGCCACCGAGTGTGCCGAGCGCACGGGGGAGTCGGTGGCGAGCTGCTCGTTCCACCTCCGGATGCTGGAGAAGTACGGCTTCATCGAGCGGGCGGAGCCGCGCGGACGGGAGAAGCCGTGGCGGGTGGTGTCCAACCGGATCGACGCCCGACCCGACCCCGACGTCCCCGGCTCCCTCACCGCGGTGCGCGAGCTGGCCTCGGTCAACGTCGCCCGCGAGGCCGAGCGGATCAACCGCTTCCTGGCCCGGGCCGACGAGGAGCCGCCGGAGTGGGTCCGGGCGGTCACCATCACGCGCTCGTCGTTCTGGGCGACCGCCGAGGAGATGGCGCAGCTGAGCCGGGACCTGCAGGAGATCGCCCACGAGCGGTTCGGAGGACGTTCCGCCGACGCCTCGCTGCGCCCGCAGGGCGCCCGGTTCGCCCGGCTGTTCGCCGCCGTCTACCCCGAGGCGGAGGAGCAGCGATGAGCACCCCGACGCCGGTCACCACCGCCGCCACGGGAGCGGCCCGCTGGTACCGGCGGCGCCCCGCCGCCTGGGTCCACCCCGGCTTCCGCCGCCTCGCCCTCGCCTGGGTCTTCACCAACCTCGCCGACAGCGCGCTCTACCTCATGGTCGCGGTCTGGGTGAAGGAGATCACCGGCTCCGACGGCGCCGCCGCCCTCGTCTTCGCCCTCCTCGGGGTGCCCGCGTTCGTCGCGCCGTTCCTGGGGACGGTGGCCGACCGGGTGTCCCGCCGCCGGCTGCTCGTCGGTGCCTACACCGGGATCGCGCTGGTGGTCGCGTCGCTGTTCCTCGTGCAGTCGGCCGCCTGGCTGGGGCTGCTGTATGCCGTGGTGGTCGCCTACGGCGCGGTCGGCTACCTCACCGCCGCCGCCCAGTCCGGCCTGCTGCGGGACCTGCTGCCCGACGAGCACCTGGCCTCCGGCAACGGGCTGCTCAGCACCATCGACCAGTCGCTGCGGCTCGTCTCCCCGGTCCTCGGTGCCGGGCTGTACGCCCTCGTCGGCCCCCGGGCCGTGGTGGCGCTCACCGTCGTCAGCTTCGCCCTGGCCGGGCTCGTCCTGCTCACCGTCCGGGTCCGCGAGAGCGAGCCCGAGGCGGCCTCCGAGCGCGGCTCCTACCGGGTCGAGCTCTCCGCCGGCGTCCGCCACCTGGCCCGGACCCCCGTCCTCGGTCGCGTCGTCCTGCTCATGGCGCTGGCCTGCGGCGCAGTCGGGATGGTCAACGCCGCGGTGTTCCCCGCGCTCGAGCAGGGGATGGGCCTGCCACCATCGGCGCTCGGGGTGCTGGTCAGCTTCCAGGGGGTCGGTGCCGTGGCCGCCGGGATGACCGTGGCCTGGGCGATCGGCCGCTGGGGCGAGCGCCGCACGTTCGCCGTCGGGACCCTGGCCCTCGGCGTCGGGATCCTGCCGGTCATGGGCAGCAGCGTCCCGCTGCTCGTCGTCGGCCTCGTGGTCGTCGGCGCCGGGGTCACCTGGTCGGTCGTCGCCGCCCAGACGCTGCGGATCCGGCTCACCCCGCCCCGCCTGCAGGGGCGCACCGGGGCTGCGGCGAACATGGCGGTCAACGTGCCGCAGACGGTGACCACCGCGGCGGCCGCGGCGGTCCTGGGCGTCATCGACTACCGGCTCCTCGTGGCCGTCACCGCGGCGGTCGTGGGCCTGGCCGCCCTGGGCGCCGTGGGCGGTCGCCGGCAGGAGTCAGACGTCGCGCCCGCGGTCGTAGGGTGACAGCCGCGGCCCGCGGATCCCGGCGGCGTCCAGCGCCCGCTTGGCCCGGGCCAGCACCTCCCGCTGCACCCCCCACTGCTCCCCGGGCGGGCTCTTGGCGAACATGCGGATCGTCATGGTGCCGCCGGCGACGGACTGGACGCCGGCGACGCTGGGCGGCTCGAGCAGCCTCGCCGTCCACGCGGGGTCGGCGTGGACCTCGGCGGCCACCTGCGTGAGCACCTCCACGACGCGGGCCGGGTCCTCGTCATACGCGACGGGGATGTCGATGGTGGCGACCGCCCAGCCCTGGCTGCGGTTGCCGATCCGGACGATCTCGCCGTTGCGGATGAACCACACCACCCCCTCGGCGTCGCGCAGGCGGGTGATCCGCAGGGTGACCTCCTCGACGGTGCCGATCGCCTCCCCGGTGTCGATGACGTCGCCGACGCCGTACTGGTCCTCGACGATCATGAAGATGCCGGACAGGAAGTCCTTGACCAGGGACTGGGCGCCGAAGCCGACGGCCAGGCCGCCCACCCCGGCGCTGGCCAGCAGCGGGCCGAGCGGCAGGCCGATCTCGGCCATCACGGTGAGCAGGGCGATCGAGCCGATGACGAACGTCGAGATGCTGCGCAGCAGCGAGGCCAGGGTCCGGGCCCGCTGCCGGCGGCGCTCGGCCTCGGCCCCGGTGACCGCGGTGACCAGGTGGTCGAGCGTGCCGCCGCGCCGGTTGACCCGCTCGATCGCGGTGTTCTCCATGGTGCGGATCGCCCGGTGGACGACCCACCGCAGCACGTAGGCCAGCACGATGATGAGCAGGATGCGCAGTGGCGCACCCACGACCCACGCGACGAACTCGTCCCAGGTGACCGTGCGCATCCCCGTATTCTCTCCGGCGAGGGTCGGGTCCGAGGGGCGGCACACCGCCGCCGGCCTTCCGTATGCCGTGCGCCCGGCGGGTGCCCCGGCTGACAGACTGGCCCCGCCACCTGCACCACCGTCGTCCGAGAGGGAGACCGCGTTGTCCGAGATGCCGTCCAGCGTCCTGGCCGAGCTCGCCCGCGCCCACGGCGTGGCGACCGAGTTCTGGGACTGGCAGGGCAACCACCGTCCGGTGGGCGCGGCCACCATCCGGGCCGTCCTGGCCGCCCTCGGCGTGGACGCCTCCGACGACGGGAAGGCGGCCGCCGCGCTGCGCGACCTGGAGGAGCGTGCCTGGGATCGCGTGCTGCCGCCCGTGCGCGTCGTCACCGAGGGGCAGGGGCACCGGCTGCCGGTCCACGTGCCCGAGGGGGTGCTTTTCGAGGCGCGGGTCAGGCTGGAGTCCGGTCAGCTGCTCGACCTGGGGCGGGCCGAGGGGGAGCCGGCCACCCGGGTCGTCCGCGACCGCAGCCTCGTCGAGGTGCACCTGGACCTGCCCGCCACCCTCCCCCTGGGGTACCACGAGGTCCAGCTGGCGTTCGGGCGCGACCTGGAGACGATGCCGCTGGTCGTGGTCCCCGCGCGGCTGGAGCTGCCGGAGTGCCTGCGGGGCGAGGGGGAGCAGCGCTGGGGGCTGATGACGCAGCTGTACGCGATGCGCTCGCGCAGCTCCTGGGGGATCGGTGACCTCGCCGACCTGGCCGAGGTGGGCGCCTGGGCCGCCGGCCTGGGCGCGGACTTCGTGCTCGTCAACCCGATCCACGCCGCCGAGCCCACCGCACCGATGGAGCCGTCGCCCTACCTGCCGACGACGCGGCGGTTCAAGAACCCGCTGTACATCAGGGTCGAGGACGTCCCCGAGGTCGGCTACCTCTCCGCGGCGGAGCGGCAGCTGGTCGAGTGGCACGCCGACGACGCCCGGCGGTTCCTCGACATCGACTTCCTCGAGCGCGACGCGGTGTGGGCCGGGAAGGAGGCGGCGCTGCGCCTGGTGTTCCGCCAGCCGCGGTCGCTGCGCCGGGAGCGGGCCTTCCAGTCGTTCGTCGAGCGGGAGGGCCAGGCCCTGGTCGACTTCGCCACCTGGTCGGCGCTGAGCGTGGAGCACGGGCCGGTCTGGCGCGCGTGGCCCCCCGAGCTGCAGGACCCGCGCAGTCCCGCGGTCACCGCCTGGCGCGACGCCCACGCCAGCGAGGTGGAGTTCCACCTGTGGCTGCAGTGGGTGATCGAGGACCAGCTGACCCGCGTGCAGCGCGACCTGCGCGACACGGGGATGTCGCTCGGCGTCATCCACGACCTGGCCGTCGGCGTGCACCCCGAGGGGGCGGACACCTGGATCCTGGGCGACACCCTCGCCCGTGGGGTCACCGTCGGCGCCCCGCCGGACCAGTACAACCAGCGCGGGCAGGACTGGAGCCAGCCGCCGTGGCGGCCGGACCGGCTGGCCGAGCAGGGCTACCGCCCGTTCCGCGACATGGTGCGCGCGGCCCTGCGCGACGCCGGCGGCCTGCGCGTCGACCACATCATCGGGCTGTTCCGGCTCTGGTGGGTGCCCGAGGGGATGGACCCGACCCAGGGCACCTACGTGCGGCTCGACCACGAGGCGCTCGTCGGCATCCTGCTCCTGGAGGCCCACCGGGCCGGGGCGGTCGTCATCGGCGAGGACCTCGGCACCGTCGAGCCGTGGGTACGCGAGTACCTCAAGGACCGCGGCGTCCTCGGCACCTCGATCCTGTGGTTCGAGCGTGACGAGCGCGGTCCCCGGGCACCGGAGGACTACCGCGAGCTCTGCCTGGCCACCGTGACCACCCACGACCTGCCGCCCACCGCCGGGTACCTCACCGGCGAGCACATCAGGCTGCGGTCGGCGCTCGGGCTGCTGACCCGTTCGGAGGCCGAGGAACGGGCCGCCGACGAGGGCGCCCGCGAGGAGGTCCTCGAGATGCTGCGCCAGCGCGGCCTGCTGCGTCCTGGCGCCGGCCTCACCGAGCAGGTCGAGGCGCTGCACCGGTTCCTCACCTGGACCCCGGCCAAGCTGGTCGGCGTCTCGGTGTCCGACCTGGCCCAGGACCGCAGGACGATCAACCAGCCCGGCACCGACGAGGAGTACCCGAACTGGCGGGTCCCGCTCGCCGGCCCGGAGGGCCGCCCGGTGCTGCTCGAGGAGCTGTTCACCTGGCGCAGCGCGCGTCGCCTCGCCCGCACCGTCTCCCGCCAGGCCTGACCCCCCCACCGACCGGACGCCTCGTCCGGACGCCCCCACCGCCGACCGGACACGTGAACCCGCGCGCCGCCATACGGACCGGGCCCCCGAACCGGCGCGGGAACGCCTCACCTGAAGGCTGCGCGGGTCAGCGCGCGGTCCTCCGCGTGTCCGGTGCCCGTCCAGGACGTCGTGACAAGGCGTCCGGTCGCGGGTGGACCGTGCCGGACCAGGCGTCCGGTGGGGTCCTGGGGCGTCGCGACGAGACGTTCGGTCGGGAAGGGGGGCCGGGGGTCAGCGGTCGGCGGCCTGGGCGGTCAGCGCGCGGGCCACGGCGTCCCGGTTCTCCGCGACGGTGCGGCGCAGGCCGGAGGACGCGTCCCGGTGCTCGGCCAGCCACGCCTCGGTCGCCGAGAGCAGCTCCTTGTCGGCCAGCGGCAGCGGGTAGAACCCGCGCGCCAGCGCCTCCGCGATCGCGTGGGTGCGGCTGTCCCAGACCCGTCGCACCTCGTCGTGGTAGCGCCGGACGTACGGCTTGAGCAGCTCCGTGTCGTGGACCCTGGTGAACCCGGCGGCCATCGCGCGGATGACGGAGTTGGGCAGCCCGTCCTGGACGAACGCCTCGGTCCAGGCCCGCTCCTTGGCCTCCGGGGTCGGCCGCGCGGCCAGGGCCTTGGCGGCGTTCTCCCGGCCGGTCGCGGTGTCGTCGCGCTTCTGCTCCAGGAGGATCTCCTCCTCGTCGGCGGCGCCCGCCGCGGCGAGCGCGGTGAGCAGCGTCCACCGCATGTCCTGGTCCACGACCAGGCCCTCGAGGACGCGGTCGCCCTCGAGCAGGTCGCGCAGGTGGCGCACGTCGTCCTCGGACCTGGCGAAGGTCGACCACGCGGTGACGAGCTGCAGCTGGGCGTCGCTGCCCGGCTCGGCCGCCTCGGCGGCGGAGCGCAGCCCGGCGGCGAGGGTGTCCAGGACCCGCTGTCGGTTCTCCGGGGCGGTGTACACCTGGGCCGCGGTGGTGACCTGCTGCAGGAGCACCTTGAGCAGGTTGGAGTCGCGCTCACCCGGGATGGCGCCGAGCACCAGCGAGACGTAGTCGCTCGCCGGCATCTGCGCGTCGCGGGTCATGTCCCACGCGGCGCCGAGCACCAGCGCCCGGGGCAGGGAGTCGGCCAGCGCCCGCGGCCGGCCGAGGGCGGTGCCCAGGGAGTGCTCGTCGAGACGGATCTTGGCGTAGGCCAGGTCGTCGTCGTTGACCAGCAGCAGGTCCGGGCGGGTCATCCCGACCAGCTGCGGCACCGGGGTGAGCTCGCCGTCGACGTCCAGCTCGATCCGCTGGGTGCGCACCAGCCGGTCACCACGCATCTCGTAGCACCCGACCGCGAGCCGGTGCGGCCGCAGCACCGGGTGCCCGGCCGGGGCGGTCTGCCGGATCGCGGCGGAGGTGATCACGCCGTCCTCGACGACGAGCTCCGGCGTCAGGGTGTTCACCCCCGCGGTCTCCAACCACAGCTGCGACCAGCTGCGCAGGTCCCGGCCCGAGGTGGCCTCCAGCTCGGCGAGCAGGTCCTCGAGCGTGGTGTTGCCCCAGGCGTACTTGCGGAAGTAGGAGCGCAGGCCCTCGCGGAACGGCTCCCGGCCGACGTAGGCCACCAGCTGCTTGAGCACCGAGGCGCCCTTGGCGTAGGTGATGCCGTCGAAGTTCACCTCGACCGCCGACAGGTCGACCATGTCCGCCGCGATGGGGTGGGTGGAGGACAGCTGGTCCTGCCGGTAGGCCCACGCCTTCTCGGCGGTGGCGAAGGTGGTCCACGCCTCGGTCCACTCCGTCGCCTCGGCCTGGCAGGTCGTCGAGGCCCACTCGGCGAAGGACTCGTTGAGCCACAGGTCGTCCCACCAGCGCATCGTCACCAGGTTGCCGAACCACATGTGGGCCAGCTCGTGGAGCACGGTCAGGGCACGCCGCTCGACCAGGGCGTCGGGCACCTTGCCCCGGAAGACGTAGGTCTCGGTGATGGTCACGAGCCCGACGTTCTCCATCGCGCCCATGTTGTACTCGGGCGTGAAGACCTGGTCGTACTTGGCGAACGGGAAGGGCCGGTCGAACTCCTCCTCGAAGAACGCGAAGCCCTTCTTCGTCAGCTCGAGGATGTTCTCGGCGTCCAGGTGCTCTCGCAGCGACTCGCGGCAGTAGACGGCCAGCGGGATGGTGCCGGCGCGGGTCTCCACCTCGTCCCGCACCACGGCATACGGGCCGGCGACCAGCGCGGTGACGTATGACGAGATGCGCGGGGTCGGCTCGAAGTCCCACCGGGCGACCTCGGTCCCGTCGACGTTCGCCGCGTCCGCAGCCGGCTGCGGCTCGGGGGTGGGCTGGTTGGAGATGACCTGCCAGTGCGCCGGGGCGGTGACCGAGAACCGGAAGGTGGCCTTGAGGTCGGGCTGCTCGAAGACGGCGAACACGCGCCGGGAGTCCGGCACCTCGAACTGGGTGTAGAGGTACACCTCGCCGTCGGCGGGGTCGACGAACCGGTGCAGGCCCTCGCCGGTGTTCATGTAGACCCCGGTCGCATCCACGGTGAGGACGTTGTCCTCCTGCAGGTCGGGCAGCGTGATCCGGCCGTCGGCGTAGTGCTCCGCCGGGTCCAGCGCGCGCCCGTTGAGCTCGATCGACTCCACGGACCGGGCGATGAGGTCGATCCAGCTGGTGGCCCCCTCCTCCCGCGCCGAGAAGCGGACGGTGGTGAGCGTCCGGAACGTCTCGGGCCCGCAGGTCAGGTCCAGCGACACGTCGTAGCCGTCGACGGAGATGAGCTGCGAACGCTGGCCGGCCTCGTCGCGGGTCAGGTTCGTTCCGGGCATGCGAGGGCCTCCTGGCGCTGGGGTCATCGGGATGGGTAGTTGAACGTTTGAGACGATGGTGCCATGACGACGGACGTGATCGAGAACCGGAACGAGGCAGCGCAAGCACCATCGGAGCAGCAGACCACCCGCGCCGAGATGTGGTTCGACCCGGTCTGTCCGTGGGCGTGGATGACCTCGCGCTGGCTCATGGAGGCGGCGAAGGTCCGCAACCTCGAGATCACCTGGTCGGTCATGAGCCTGTCGGTGCTCAACGAGGGCCGGGACCTCGACCCGGACTACCGGGCGCTCCTGGACCGCGCGTGGGCGCCGGTCCGCGTCATCGTCGCGGCGGCCCACGGGAAGGGCCCGGAGGAGGCCAACCGCATCCGCAAGGCCCTGTATGACGCCATCGGCACCCGGGTGCACGTCCAGGGCCGCGGCACCGAGGACCTCCGCCCGATCCTCGAGGAGGCGCTCGCCGAGGTCGGGCTGCCGGCCGAGCTCATCGGGGCCGCGGACTCCGACGAGTACGACGAGGAGCTGCGCGCCAGCCACCAGCGGGCCATCGACCTGGTCGGCGACGACGTGGGCACCCCGGTCGTCGCGGTCGAGGGGATCGCCTTCTTCGGGCCGGTCGTGACCCCCGCCCCCAAGGGCGAGGCCGCCGGCCGGCTCTGGGACGGCTGCCTTCTCGTCGCGGGCACCCCCGGCTTCTTCGAGCTCAAGCGCACCCGGACCAAGGGTCCGGACTTCAGCTGAGGTCGACGTGCGCGTTCACATCGGCGGCGACCACGCCGCATACGAGCTGCACCGGGAGCTGGTGCGCTGGCTGGGCGAGGAGGGCCACGAGGTCGTCGACCACGGGCCCACGGACTACGACGAGCTCGACGACTACCCGGTCTTCGTGCTCCGCGCCGCCGAGGCGGTGGCCCGGGACGAGGGGTCGCTGGGCATCGTGCTCGGCGGCTCCGGCAACGGTGAGCAGATCGCCGCGAACAAGGTGCGCGGCATCCGCGCGGCGCTCTGCTCCACGCCCGAGCTGGCGAAGCTGGCCCGAGAGCACAACGACGCCCGGGTCATCTCGATCGGCGCGCGGTTCAGCAGCGTCGAGGACGCCAAGGAGATGGTCCGGGTCTTCCTCGGCACGCCGTTCAGCGGGGCCGAGCGGCACCAGCGGCGGATCGACATGATCAGCCGCTACGAGGAGGACGGCACGCTGCCGCCGCTGCCCTGACGCGTCGCGTCGGCACGGACGCACGGAGGCCCCCGGCGCTCGCCGGGGGCCTCCTGTCGTCCTTCGGGCTACTGCCGCCGCTCCTCGCGGGTGAAGTCGTCCTGCTGGCCGTCGAGGGAGTCCAGACCCTCACGCAGCTTGTCCGAGCCCTGGTCGATGTGCTCGTCGTGCTTGCCGCCGGTCTTCTCGCTGGCGAACTCCCCGCCGCGCTCGATGCCCTCGTCGATCTTCTCGCTGTGCTGGTCGACCGCGTCGCCGGCCTTGTCCTTGAGGTTGTCCGACCGTCCGGAGAACTTGTCCATCAGTCCCATGGGTGGTGCCCCCTGATCTGTAGCGGTGCCGGCCCCGCGGGGTCGACCTGACCCCTCCACCGTCGCACCGGGGCAGGGGGCTGTCGACCGGTGAGGATCCGTCAGTCGAGGGCCCAGGTCACCCGCAGGCGGGCCGACACCTCGTGGGCGCCCGGCTGGACCGGCAGGCCGGCGTCGCCCGCGGCCATGGCGAACCGCGGACCCGGTCCCTCGGCGGCCAGCACCTCGCTGACCAGGTGGACCGCGCCGAGCGTCCGCCCGGCGAGGGAGGCGTAGAGCTCGGCCCGCTGCCGCGCGTCGGCGAAGGCCGCCTCCCGGGCCCGCCGCTGCAGCGCCGTCTCGTCGGCGACCTCCAGGGTCACCGACTCGACGTGGAGGCCGTCACCTGCCGCCTCACCGAGGCGCACGACCACGTCACCCGCGCGGTCCGGTGCCCCGACGACCACCTGCAGGGTCTGGTATGCCGTGTGCCCGGTCACCGCTCCGTCGCGGTCGTGGCGTGGGTGGACCCCGACGCCGAGCGTCACCGCGTCGGTGGTGGTGGGACCGGGGTCGCGCACGGCGTCGAGCACCGCGGTGACGCGCTGCCGCAGCCCGGCCAGCGCGGCCGCCACCGTGTCGGCGGGGCACTCCACGCGCACCGAGACGACGGCCTGGTCCGGCTCGGCCGCGGCCGTTCCGTGGCCGACGACCTCGACCCGGTCCGGTCCGGTGTCCCCGCTCACGCGCCGGCCGCCTCGCTGTCCCCGGAGCTCCCGGCCCCGACGGGTTCGTCGAGGGCGGCCGCGGCCGTCACCGGGTCCTCGGGCAGCAGCTCGGCGCCGACCTCGCGGGCCAGCGGCTCCCCGGCGCCCCGGCCGGCGAGCAGCAGGCGGTGGTGCCGGGACAGGTGGCGCAGCCCCGTGGTGTGGGCCTCGAGGGCGGTGACCCGGGTGGCCGCCAGGATGACGACGTCGGCCCCGACGGTCCGGGCGGCCCGGGCCAGGTCGAGCAACGGGGTGTCGGCGCCCAGGAAGCGGACCTGCCAGCCCTGTCGGGCCAGGAGCAGCCCGAAGGCCAGGAGCGCGATGTCGTGGAGCTCACCGGGCGGGCAGGCCAGGACCGCCACCGGTCCCCGACCGCCGGCCGGGCCGAGGGACAGGGCACTGAGCCGCCGGCGCACCAGGCCGCTGGCGAAGTGCTCCTGGGCCACGCTCATGGTGCCCTCCTCCCAGCGGTCGCCGAGGACCTCGAGGAAGGGCAGGACGACGCGGCCCACCACCTCGGCGAGGGGGCGCTGGTCGAGCAGCGCGTCGAGCACCCGCTGCCCCTCGAGCTCGTCGAAGTCCTCGGTGGCGCGCAGCAGGCGGGCCACCGCGACGCCGTCGTCGGCCGCGGGGCGGTCCCCGAAGAAGGAGCTGGTCTGCGTGGGGGAGGCCGCCCGGGCCGCGGTCATCACGTGGGCCACCGCCTCGGCGGCCGGAACGCCCTGGCGGCGGAGCTCGGCGACGGCGCGGATCCGCTGCTCGTCGGTGGGGGAGTAGAGGCGCTGGCCGCCGACGGACCGCGCCGGGCGCAGGCCGTAGCGGCGCTCCCAGACGCGCAGCACGTGAGGACTGACCCCCACCCGGCGGGCCAGCTCCCCGATGCGCAGGCCCGGCTGCGGGTGGGTGTCCATGTGCTCACCCTACTGGTCGGCGGGCTCCTCGACGGCCGGACGAGGGCCCGCCCACCCGGGGTCTCCGGCGTGCAGGACCGCCGGGTCGGCCCGCCCGGGCTCGGGTCTCGGCGTCCCGGGGTCGGTCAGTGCGGCCCGGACGGCCACATCGAACGGGGTCGGCGGGGCGGGCGGGTCGGGGAGCAGGCCGTCGAGGTCCCGCTCCCGGCAGACCACCTCGTGGGGCAGGCTCCCGACGAGCGCGCGCACCAGGCCCTCCGGCACCGGGGTGAGCCGACCCGCCCAGGGCCCGGCCAGGGCCGGGGTGAGGCCGGGCACCGGGACGGTGACGGGTCGCGGCCGCCCCGCCACCGCCGCGAACCGCGCCAGCATCTCCCGGTAGGTGAGCACCTCCGGCCCACCGACGTCGAAGGTCCGGCTGATGCCCGGGGGCAGGTCGGCCGCACCGGTGAGGTAGGCCAGCAGGTCGCCCACGGCGATCGGCTGGACCCGGGTGTCCAGCCAGCCGGCGGAGGGCACGACCGGGAGCAGCCGGCCCAGGTGACGGAGCAGCTCGAACGAGGCCGAGCCGGCGCCCACGACCACCGCGGCCTGCAGGACCGCGGTCGGCACCTCCGACCCGAGGAGGAGCTGGCCCACCTCCACCCGCGAGGCGAGGTGCTCGCTCAGCGGCCCGTCGGGCGGGTGCAGCCCGGACAGGTAGACCACGCGGCCGACGCCCGCCTCGGCGACGGCGTGGGCGAAGTGCCAGGCCAGCTCGCGGTCCCGTCGCGGGAACCCGTCGCGCCCGTCCATCGAGTGCAGCAGGTAGTAGGCGACGTCCACCCCGGCGCAGGCGCGGGCGAGGTCGTCGGGCCGGGACGCGTCACCGGCGACGACCTCCAGCGGTCCGCCCCAGTCGCGGCGGGCGACCCGGTCGGGGTGACGGGTGAGCACCCGGACGCGCCAGCCCCGACGGAGCAGCGCGGGGGCCAGGCGGGAGCCGACGTAGCCGGTGACACCGGTCACCAGGGCCCGGCGGGCGGGGGCGGGCATGCCCCACCGTGACACGGGAGAGCGGGTGACGGGAATCGAACCCGCACCACCAGCTTGGAAGGCTGGGGCTCTACCATTGAGCTACACCCGCGCGCCACCGAGCGACGTGCCCCGGCAGCGAGCGATTACTGTACTGCCCGCTCCCGGCGGGGCCGAATCGACGGCGCCGCCGGGCGCAGGACGGGGTATGGCGCAGCTTGGTAGCGCGTCCGCTTTGGGAGCGGAAGGCCGCCGGTTCGAATCCGGCTACCCCGACCGATACCATGAACCGAATTGCCGGGTGCCCCAGCCATGCGCGGTGCCCGAGCCACCGATGGACCCCATCCCCGAAAGACCCTGGAGTGCCCTGTCGTGAAGAGTGCCGTTGAGAAAGTCAGCCCGACCCGGGTGAAGCTGAGCGTGGAGGTCTCCTCCGAGGAGCTCGCACCCCGGCTGGACGCGGCATACAAGGCCATCGGTGCCTCGGTGAACATCCCAGGCTTCCGCCGCGGGAAGGTGCCGCCGCGCATCATCGACCAGCGGTTCGGCCGCGGGACCGTGGTGCAGCAGGCCCTCGACGAGGCGCTGCCCGAGTACTACACCCGGGCGATGCAGGAGAACGACCTCCGCCCGCTGGGCCAGCCCGAGCTGAACCTCACCGAGCTGCCCGTCGAGGCCGGCAAGGACCTCAAGTTCGACGCCGAGGTCGATGTGGTCCCCGAGTTCGAGCTGCCCGACCTCAGCGGCATCGAGGTCGAGGTGGACCCGCTCGAGGTGAGCGACGAGGACGTGCAGGTGCGGCTGGACGCCCTGCGGGCCCGCTTCGGCACGCTCGTGGGCGTGGACCGCCCGGCCGCCGAGGGCGACTTCACCTCGATCGACCTCAAGGCCGTCGTCGACGGCGAGGAGGTCGACTCGGTCACCGGTGTCTCCTACGAGATCGGCTCCGGCACCATGCTGGAGGGCCTCGACGAGGCGCTCATCGGCCACGTCGCCGGCGACACCATCGAGTTTCAGGCGCCGCTCGCCGGTGGCGACCGGGCCGGGCAGACGGCCGACATCACCGTCGTGCTGCACTCGGTCAAGGAGCGTCAGCTGCCCGAGCTGGACGACGAGTTCGCCCAGCTCGCCTCCCAGTTCGACACCCTCGAGGAGCTCATGGCGGACCTGCGCCGGCAGGCCGAGCAGGGCGCCCGGCTGGAGCAGGGCATCCAGGCCCGCGACCGGCTGCTGGACAAGATGCTCGAGCTGACCGACATCCCGGTGCCGGAGAACCTCGTCGAGGCCGAGGTGCACCAGCACCTGGAGCAGGAGAACCGCCTCGAGGACGACGAGCACCGCCGCGAGGTCGAGGAGAGCACCCGCAAGGCGATGAAGACCCAGTTCCTCCTCGACGCGCTCGCCGCGCGCGAGGACGTGCAGGTCGGCCAGAACGAGCTGGTCGAGTACATCATGATGGTCTCCCAGCAGTACGGCATGAACCCCAACCAGTTCGCCCAGCAGCTCGACGAGCAGGGCCAGGTGCCGGCGATGGTCGCCGAGGTCCGTCGCCGCAAGGCCCTGGCCACCGTCCTGGAGCAGGCCGTGGTCCGCGACACCGAGGGCAACCCGGTCGACCTCGACCAGGCCACCGGGGACGAGCCGGAGCAGGCGACGGCCGAGGAGCCCGCCGAGGACACCGACGAGCCGGCCGCCGAGGAGGAGCCCTCGCAGGCCTGAGACCCGCCCGGCCGCCGCCCCCCGACGCCCCACCGGCGCGGGGGGCGGCGCCGTTCCCGGGGTCGAACGCGCGGCGGTCGCCGTCTGCCCACGGCGAACACCACCCGGACCGGGGAGTGGCCGCCCTTCCCCGGGCGTTAGGGTCACTGACGAAGGTCGCGTCGACACGGCGCGGCCGCCTTGCAACCCAAGGAGCAGACGAGTGATCAACAGCGAGATCGTGGCCGCCGGCGAGCGCGGCTTCTCAGGCCTGGACGACCGGATCTACGAGCGGCTCCTCAAGGAGCGCATCATCTTCCTCGGCTCGGACGTGCGCGACGAGAACGCCAACGCGATCTGCGCCCAGCTGCTGCTCCTGGCCGCCGAGGACCCCGAGCAGGACATCTGGCTCTACATCAACTCCCCCGGCGGCTCGGTGAGCGCGGGCATGGCCATCTACGACACCATGCAGTGGGTGCCGTGTGACGTGGCCACGGTGGCCATGGGCCTCGCCGCGTCGATGGGCCAGTTCCTGCTGTGCGCGGGCGCCAAGGGCAAGCGCTACGCCACCCCACACGCCAAGGTGATGATGCACCAGCCGTCCGGCGGGATCGGCGGTACCGCCAGCGACATCAAGATCCAGGCGGAGCAGATGCTGCACACCAAGCGGGAGATGGCCCGGCTCATCGCCCTGCACACCGGCCAGAGCGTGGAGCAGATCGAGCGCGACTCCGACCGCGACCGCTGGTTCACCGCGCAGGAGGCCAAGGAGTACGGCTTCGTCGACCACGTCTACGAGCGCAGCGCCGACGCGGGCGCCAACAAGGCCTGACCGGACCCGGACGAGAGAGAGCAGCCCGATGAACACCTTCCCGTACTTCTCGCCCTCCGCTCGCGCCGAGCACGCCGGTCCGAGCAGCCGCTACATCCTGCCCCAGTTCGAGGAGCGCACCTCCTACGGCATGAAGCGGCAGGACCCCTACACCAAGCTCTTCGAGGACCGGATCATCTTCCTCGGCGTGCAGATCGACGACGCCTCGGCGGACGACATCATCGCCCAGCTGATCGTGCTCGAGTCCCAGGACCCGGACCGTGACATCGTCATGTACATCAACTCCCCGGGCGGCTCGTTCACGGCGCTGACCGCGATCTACGACACGATGCAGTTCGTCCGGCCGGACATCCAGACCTTCGTCGTCGGACAGGCGGCCTCCGCCGCGGCCGTCATCGCGGCGGCGGGGACCAAGGGCAAGCGGTTCGCGCTGCCCAACGCCCGGATCCTCATCCACCAGCCGGCCCTCATGGGCGGCGACTACGGCCAGGCCTCGGACATCGAGATCCAGGCCAACGAGGTGCTGCGGATGCGGCACTGGCTGGAGGAGACCTGGGCCAAGCACTCCGGCCGGTCCGTGGAGCAGGTTCGTCAGGACATCGAGCGCGACAAGATCCTCACCGCGGAGCAGGCCAAGGAGTACGGCCTGGTCGACGACGTGCTGGCCTCCCGCAAGGCCTCCCTGACCGACGACTGAGGCGGGTTCCGCTCACAGCGGACACCCCCCGCAGGACACGCGGGGACACGTCGTTAAACACTGTCCAGGTACGAACCGGCAAGGTAGCGTCAAGGTGAGGCTCCCGGCCGGGGCCGAAGTCGCCGAGGGAAGGATCGCGCGTGGCACGCATGGGAGAGAGCAGCGACCTGCTGAAGTGCTCCTTCTGCGGCAAGAGTCAGAAGCAGGTCAAGAAGCTCATCGCGGGCCCCGGGGTCTACATCTGCGACGAGTGCATCGACCTGTGCAACGAGATCATCGAGGAGGAGCTGGCCGAGTCCAGTGACCTCGGTCTCGGGACACTGCCCAAGCCGCGGGAGATCCACGAGTTCCTCGAGCAGTACGTCGTGGGCCAGGACCGGGCCAAGCGGGCCCTGGCCGTGGCGGTCTACAACCACTACAAGCGGATCCAGGCCGGCGAGAGCCGCAAGGGCGAGGACGCCGTCGAGATCTCCAAGTCGAACATCCTGCTCATCGGCCCGACCGGCTGCGGCAAGACCTACCTGGCCCAGACGCTGGCCCGGATGCTCAACGTGCCGTTCGCCATCGCCGACGCCACGGCGCTGACCGAGGCCGGCTACGTGGGCGAGGACGTCGAGAACATCCTGCTCAAGCTCATCCAGGCGGCGGACTTCGACGTCAAGAAGGCCGAGACCGGGATCATCTACATCGACGAGATCGACAAGATCGCCCGCAAGTCGGAGAACCCGTCGATCACCCGGGACGTCTCCGGTGAGGGCGTGCAGCAGGCGCTGCTGAAGATCCTCGAGGGCACCACCGCCTCGGTGCCGCCGCAGGGCGGGCGCAAGCACCCGCACCAGGAGTTCATCCAGATCGACACCTCCAACGTCCTCTTCATCGTCGGCGGCGCGTTCGCCGGGCTGGAGAAGATCATCGAGGCGCGGGCCGGCAAGCACGGGCTCGGCTTCGGCGCCACCCTGCACGGTCCGAAGGACCCGGCCGAGCAGCTCGAGGACGTCCTGCCCGAGGACCTCATGAAGTTCGGGTTGATCCCGGAGTTCATCGGCCGGCTGCCGGTCATCACCACGGTCACCCCGCTGGACCGGGACGCGCTCGTCGCGATCCTCACCGAGCCGCGCAACGCGCTCATCAAGCAGTACCAGCGGATGTTCGAGATCGACGGGGTGGAGCTGGAGTTCACCCCCGACGCGATCGAGGCGGTCGCCGACCAGGCGCTGCTGCGCGGCACCGGAGCCCGCGGCCTGCGGGCGATCCTGGAGGAGGTCCTCCTGCCGGTGATGTTCGACGTGCCGAGCGAGGAGGACATCGCCCGCGTGGTGATCACCCGCGAGGTCGTCCTCGACAACGTCAACCCGACGATCGTCCGGCGCGACGTCAGCGCGCCGACCCGCAAGCGCAACCAGCGCAAGGAGTCCGCCTGACCTCCTGACCGGCTAGGGCAGCCCCAGCTCCTTGGGGCGCTCCCGCTGGTCCACGACCCGCTCCCGGCGGCGCCGCTGCCCGGACCGGGCCGGCCGGGTCACCGTGACATAGTGCGTGACCAGCCCGACCGTCACCACCCCGAGGCCGGTCAGCGCGGCGACGATGCCACCGGGGGTCCCGCTCGCCGCCACCGCCCCGGCCACCGCCCACACCAGCGTCGTCGCCACCGCGACCGCAATGAGCCGCGGCCCGTAGAGCAGCCGCAGCGTCCCGGGCAGCGAGGCGGCCGACGGCACCCCGGCAGCCAGCGCGCAGGCCACGTGGATGACGAGCAGGCACAGTGCGGCCGGCAGGGTCAGCGGGTGCCACGGGGAGGGCACCCCCGCCCCCCACGCCACGAGCATGTAGAGCAGGAGCAGCGTCGGGGCCTGGGTGTGCGGGTTGACCACGCACAGCAGCCCCAGCGCGCCGAGGACCACCAGGGCCAGCGGGGTGCTGTCCCCGGCGGCGACGAGGAGCACCGAGTAGACGAGGGCCGCGACGACCACGGACGAGCGCAGCAGCGCCTGCTGGCGGCTGGCGCCCCGCAGGTCGGTGAACAGCCGCTCCACGCCTCAGCCCCCCACCCTGACCCGGGGCCCGCGCCGGGCGAGCCGGCGCAGCACCTCGTCGAGGCTGCCGGCGCCCTGCCAGGGCACGACCGGGACGCCCTCCTGCTGGATCCGCCGCAGCTCCCGGTCCCGCTCGAGCATCCGGATCCGCCAGGCCAGGCCGGCGACCTCGTCGTCCTCCTCCGGCGGCTCCACCCCCTCGACGAACGCGTCGATGACGACGACCGAGGTGCCGTGACGGGCCAGGGTGGCGGCGCGGGTCAGCGCGGCGGGGGAGATGAGCGCCGAGACCAGGACCACCAGGGTGCCCGCGCCGACCGTGTCGAGGGCCAGGTGGCGCTCCTCGTGCTCCTGGGGTGCCGGCCGGGTCACCGCCAGCGTCTCCAGGATGCGGCGGTGGTGCCGGCGGCCGGTGCCGGGAGGGATCCGGGCGGGGGTGCGTCCCGACCAGACCCGCAGGCTCACCCGGTCGCCCTGGTGGAGGAAGTGCTCGGCCACCGACGCCGCGGCCCGGACGGTGTGGTCCAGCGTGCTGGCCGCCCCGTCGACACCCTCGGACACGCCCAGGTCGTGGTAGGCGTCGACGACGACGGCCACGTGGGTGTCCTCGTCGGCGTAGCTGGAGGTGACGTGCAGCTCACCGGTGCGCAGCGACCGCGCCCAGTGGATCCGGCGGAGCCGGTCGCCCCACTGGAACGGCCGGATGGAGCGGAACTCGCTGCCCTCCCCGGGACGGCTGGCCCGGTGCCGGCCGACCAGCCCCCGCGGGTGGGGCGCCGGGGCCCGGACGTCGAACCCCTGGGTGCGGGGCAGCACCCGGACCGGCAGCGCGTCGACGGTCACCGGCCCCCAGCGGAACGCTCCCCACGGGCTGAGCCCGGCGACCGCGACCGGCCCCACCCGGTGGGACCCCCAGCGCAGCGCCCGCACCGCGGTCGGCACCAGGCTCGCGCCCCGGCTCCGGTCGCGCTCGTCGACCACGTGGACCGTCGCGCCGTGCAGCGGCTCGCCGGCCACCCAGGGGGCGTCGGCGAGGGAGACCCCGAGCACCTCGCAGTGCTCGACGGCGCCGGTCCGGACCACGGCGTAGCCCCGGTCGCCCTCGGTGACCACCGGCCGGGTCAGCCGGGCCCGCACCTCCGGCACCCGACGGGGGCGGGTCAGCCCGGACCAGACGAGCACCACGAGCAGCGGGGTGACGAGGACGAGCAGCCCGGGGCGCTGCCACACCACGGCGGCGATGCCGCCCAGCCCGGTGACCGTGACCGCCCGCTGGTGGGCGAAGGTCACCGCCCACCGGCCGGTGTCCCGGGAGCGGCTCACGACCCGGGGGCCCGGGCCGGGTCGACCTGACGGGCCGAGGGCACCGGCACCTCCTGCAGCACCGCGTCCACGACGGTGGCGCCGGCGACCTCGGACATCCACAGCTCCGGGCGGATCGAGATCCGGTGGTCCAGCACCGGGTGGGCCACGGCCTTGACGTCCTCGGGGACGATGTAGTCCCGGCCCCGGAGCACCGCCAACGCGCGTCCGCACAGCATCAGTCCGAGCGACCCGCGGGGGGAGGCGCCCACCTGGACCGAGCGGTGGGACCGGGTCGCCGCGGCCAGCGCGACGCAGTAGGCGGCGATGTCCGGCTCGATGGGCACGGTCTCGACCGCGGCCTGCATCGCCCGGAGCCCGGCGGCGTCGGTGACCGGCTCCAGGTGCTGCTCCTCGCGGCGGCGGGCGGCCCGGCGGGCGAGCACCTCGGCCTCCTCCTCCTCGCTGGGGTAGCCGAACGACACCCGCACCAGGAACCGGTCCAGCTGCGCCTCCGGCAGCGGGTAGGTGCCCTCGTACTCGATGGGGTTGGCGGTGGCCAGCACGTGGAACGGCTCGGGCAGCGCGAAGGTCTGGCCCTCGACCGTGACCTGCCGTTCCTGCATGGCCTCCAGCAGGGCCGACTGGGTCTTCGGCGGGGTGCGGTTGATCTCGTCGGCGAGCAACAGGCCGGTGAACAGCGGCCCGCGACGGAACTCGAAGTCGCCCCGGCGCTGGTCGTAGACGAACGCGCCGGTGAGGTCCGCCGGCAGCAGGTCGGGGGTGAACTGGGCGCGGGCGAAGGTCAGCCCCAGCGTCTGCGCGAAGGACCGCGCGGCCAGCGTCTTGCCCAGCCCCGGGAGGTCCTCCAGCAGCACGTGCCCACCGGCCAGGATCGCCGCCAGGACCATCGTCAGCGGCTCCCGCTTGCCGACGACCGCCTGCCCGACCCGGTCGAGGACCTCGTTCGCGCGGGCGGTCACGGTGGCCGGGTCCAGCGGCTCCGGCGCGGTGCGGGGGGCGGGCTCGGTCACAGTTCCTCGATTCCCTCGATGGCACGTTCCAGCTGGCGCCGGCTGCGGCGCTCGGTCCCCTCCGGGGGCTTGTCCAGGTATGCCGCGAGGCCGGGGGCCAGCACCCGGCGGGCCTCCTCGGGCCGGGTGCGAAGGTCGATGGCGTGCCGCGCGGCGAGCCGCTCGGCGGCCAGCTCCACGATGAGCGGGTAGATCTCGTCGGGGCGGTCGTTGCGCTCCAGGGCGGCCCGCAGGTCACGGCGCAGCCGCAGCATGTGGTAGTCGAGCGCCATCACCGACACGGCCTCGCGGTCGACGGGGCTGTACCAGGTCGCCGCCTCCAGGTGCGGGCCCTGCTCCTGGGCGGTCCACACCACGAGGAGCACGACCAGGCCAAGGGCGAGCGCGAGGGCCACGCTGACCAGGTAGCCGTGGGGGAGGACCCCCACGTACCAGAGCAGCGAGCCGAGCGCCACGGACAGGGCTGCGCCGCCCAGCACCCGCCCCACCCAGCGGGCCCGGCTGGTGGGGCGGACCGGGGTCATCGCGGCCGCGGTGCGCAGGCTGGTCACGTCCTCACCCGTCCCCGGACCGCGTCGTGCACACCCTCGAGGGCGGCGACGGCGCGGCGGCGCATGTCCTCGGTGACCGGGTGCCGGGAGAACCGGGCCTCCCGGTAGAGCTCGGCCAGGGTCCGCACCAGGTCGGGCGGCACCGACCAGGCGTCCAGCACCCGCGTGGTGAACTCGGCGGAGGTCTCGGACGGGTCGCGCGGCAGGCCGCCACCGGCCGCGGCCTCCTCGAGGGCGACCCAGCAGGCGACCACCCCGTTGCGGGGGTCGCCCTCGTCCAGCGCCCGGCGCCGGCGCTTGGGGGACGTGGCCGCCAGCAGCAGGGCCACCTCGTCGGGCTCCTCGTGCAGGTCCGGCTCGTCGGGCTCCCAGTCACGGGCCACCAGCCAGCGGACCAGCCGGACCAGCACCGCGAGCAGGAAGAGCCCGATGATGACGGCCTCCCAGGGGACGGGCCCGCCCTCCCGGGGCTGGTCCTGGACTGCCTCGCGCGCCGCGGTCGTCGGGCTGACGCCGGCCGCGCCGGGCACGGGGAGCTCGCCCCCCGGGCTCTGCGGGGTCTGCAGCAGCGAGCTGTCCGTGCCGGTGCCCCAGAGGAGGACGAGCAGGCCGAACGCGGTGACGAGCACCGCGGCGACGGCCCTTGCCCTGGCCCTGTTCACGGGAACCACCCTAGTGCGACCGTGGGGGGCTCCCGGCGGACTTCGGGGTCAGCCCGCCGGCGGGACCACCAGCTGGACGTCCTCGACCGAGAGCTCCGCGCCGGCCCGGTAGGTGGGGGCGGTGGTGAGCTTGCCGGCGGCGACGAGGTCGTCCTCGGCCTGCCGCACCAGGTCCAGGTCCGGCTCGGGTCCGGTCACCGTGGCCGCGGAGATCTCGGTGCGCATCCCGACCTTGGCCTCGGACTTGGCCTTGCGCAGGCCGGCGAGGGCCTGGCCGACGACGTCGAGCAGCCGCGGGTCGGCGCCCTCCGCCACCGGGGCCAGCTCCTCCACCCGCGGCCAGGGCTGGGTGTGGACCGAGTCGTCGTGCCACCAGGACCACACCTCCTCGGTCGCGTAGACGAGCACCGGGGCGAGCAGCCGCAGCTGGACCTCGAGGGCCACCCGCAGCGCCGCCCGGGCCGAGGCCGTCGCCGCCGGGTCGGCGTCGGGGCCGGAGCCGTAGGCGCGCTCCTTGACCAGCTCGAGGTAGTCGTCGCAGAAGGTCCAGAAGAAGGCCTCGGTCACGTCGAGGGCCTTGGAGTAGTCGAAGCCCTCGTAGGACTCGGTCGCGGCACGGACCACCTCGGCGAGCCGGGCCAGCATCGCCCGGTCCAGCGGGTGGGTGACCAGGTCGAGCAGGGAGCCGCCCGCCGCGCCCTCGATCTCACCGAAGGAGAGCGCGAACTTGCTGGCGTTGAGGACCTTGATGGCCAGGCGCCGGCCCACCTTGATCTGCGCCGGGTCGTCGACGGTGTCCACGCCCGGGCGGGCCGCCGCGGCCCAGTAGCGGACCGCGTCGGTGCCGTGCTGGCGGAGCATCTGCTGGGGCGTGACGACGTTGCCCTTGGACTTGCTCATCTTCTTGCGGTCCGGGTCGAGGATCCACCCGTTGATGTAGGCGTGCCGCCACGGGAGCGTGCCGTGCTCGAAGTGCGCCCGGACCACGGTGGAGAACAGCCAGGTGCGGATGATGTCGTGCCCCTGGGGGCGCATGTCCATCGGGAAGACCTTGGCGAACAGCTCCGGGTCGTTGCCGCCCACCTTGTCGCTGCCGACCGGCCATCCGGCGGCGATCTGCGGGGTCAGCGACGAGGTCGCCCAGGTGTCCATGATGTCCGGGTCGCCGACGAACCCGCCCGGGACGCCGCGCTGGTCCTCGGTGTACCCGGGGGGCGCCTGCGAGGTCGGGTCGACGGGCAGGTCGGACTCGGCGGGCACGATGATGTCGTCGTAGCGGACCTCGCCGTCCTCACCGACGCGGTACCAGACCGGGATCGGCACGCCGAAGAAGCGCTGCCTGCTGATGAGCCAGTCGCCGTTGAGACCCTGGACCCAGTTGTTGTACCGGCTGCGCATGTAGGGCGGGTGGAACTGCAGCTCCTCGCCGCGGCGCAGCAGCTCCCGGCGCAGGTCCTCGTCCCGGCCACCGTTGCGGATGTACCACTGCCGGGTGGTGACGATCTCGAGCGGCTTGTCGCCCTTCTCGTAGAAGTTGACCTTCCGCTGGGTCGGCGTCGGCTCGCCGTCGAGGTCGCCGGACTCGCGCAGCGCCTCCACGATCGCCTTGCGTGCGGCGTGGGTGGTGCGTCCGGCCAGCTGCTCGGCATACAGGGCGGCGCCGGGGCCACCGGCGATCCACTCGGGGGTCTCCTCCTGCAGCCGCCCGTTCCTGGTGATGACCGAGCGGGTGGGCAGGTCCAGCTCGCGCCACCACTGGACGTCGGTGAGGTCACCGAAGGTGCAGCACATGGCGATACCGGCGCCCTTGTCCATCTCCGCCGCCGGGTGGGCCAGGACCGGGACCTCGACCCCGAACAGCGGGGAGCGCACCGTGGTGCCGAACAGCGGCTGGTAGCGCTCGTCGTCGGGGTGGGCGACCAGCGCCACGACCGCGGGGATCAGCTCGGGCCGCGTGGTCTCGATGTAGACGTTGCCGTGCGCGCCGTGGAACGCCACCCGGTGGTAGTGGCCGGGGTAGTCCCGCGCCTCCAGCTCGGCCTGGGCGACGGCGGTCTGGAAGGTGACGTCCCACAGGCCGGGCGCGTCGGCCTGGTAGGCCTCGCCGCGGGCCAGGTTGCGCAGGAACGCCTGCTGGGCGACCGCCCGGGAGCGGTCGTCGATGGTGCGGTAGGTGATGTTCCAGTCGAAGGCGAGCCCCAGGGTGCGGAACGTCTCCTCGAACGACTTCTCGTCGAGGACGGTGAGCTCCTCGCACAGCTGGATGAAGTTGGTGCGCCCGATCGGCACCTGGTCCTGCGCCTTGGTCGGCCCGTCGCCCCGGTACGGCGGGGTGAAGTCGGGGTCGTAGGGCACCGAGGCGTCACCGCGGACGCCGTAGTAGTTCTGCACCCGGCGCTCGGTCGGCAGCCCGTTGTCGTCCCAGCCGATCGGGTAGAAGACGTGCTTGCCGGTCATCCGGTGGTAGCGGGCCAGGCAGTCCGCCTGGGTGAAGCCGAACACGTGGCCCAGGTGCAGCGACCCGGAGGCGGTCGGCGGGGGCGTGTCGACCGCGAAGATCTGCTCACGCGGCGCCCGCAGCGCGGCGTCCCGGTCGAACCGGTAGACCTGCCGCTCCTGCCATACCTGCGACCACTTGTCCTCCAGCCCGTCGAGGGAGGGGCGCTCGGGGAGGTTCACCGGGCGCGTGGAGGTGCTCGTGGTGCTGGTCGTGGTCATGGGCGTCATTCTCCCAGACGGTCCGGGCGCCCCGCGCCCACCGGTATGATCGGGCTCACAGGCGTTCGAGCCGTCATCAGCGGCGAGCCTCCGGAAGAACGGGAGCACCGGCATCCGCGCTCCTCAGTAGAACCGGACGGGGTGGGCCCGTCACAGCCCCAACGAGTGGTCGTGTGCCGCGCACCCCCGGGTGCCGGCGGCGGCAAGCGAGGTGGTACCGCGGTGCCAGCGGCCGGCAGGTCCGGTCCTGGTGTCGTCCTCGTGGTTGACGGAGTTGACGCACGAGCGCACCACAGGAGCCAGCCAGCATGACCTACCCCCGCGCGACCACGGCGGACACCCCCGAGGTCGGTCCCTCGCCGGACTTCCCCAGCCTGGAGCAGGCGGTGCTGCGCTACTGGGAGGAGAACCGCACCTTCGTGCGGAGCGTCGAGCAGCGCGACGCCGGCCCGAACGGGGAGAACGAGTACGTCTTCTACGACGGTCCGCCGTTCGCCAACGGCCTGCCCCACTACGGGCACCTGCTCACCGGCTACGTCAAGGACGTGGTGCCGCGCTACCAGACGATGCGCGGCCGCCGGGTCGAGCGCCGGTTCGGCTGGGACACCCACGGGCTGCCCGCCGAGCTGGAGGCGATGAGCCAGCTGGGGATCAAGACCAAGGAGGAGATCCTCGAGCTGGGGATCGAGGAGTTCAACGCCGCCTGCCGCGCCTCGGTGCTGCGCTACACCCAGGAGTGGCGCGAGTACGTCACCCGGCAGGCCCGGTGGGTCGACTTCGACAACGACTACAAGACGCTCAACCCCGACTACATGGAGTCGGTGATCTGGGCGTTCAAGCAGCTCTACGACAAGGGCCTGGTCTACGAGGGCTTCCGGGTGCTGCCGTACTGCTGGAACGACCAGACGCCGCTGTCCAACCACGAGCTGCGGATGGACGAGGACGTCTACCAGATGCGGCAGGACCCCTCGGTCACCGTGGGGCTGCGCCTGGAGACGGGGGAGCTGGCGCTGGTCTGGACGACCACGCCGTGGACCCTGCCGGCCAACCTCGGGATCATGGTCCACCCCGACATCGACTACGTCGTCGTCGAGTCGGACTTCACGGGCACCACCGAGCGGTACGTCATCGCCGAGGCCCGCCTGTCGGCATACAGCCGCGAGCTGGGGGAGGACCCGACGGTGGTGCAGCGGCTCAAGGGCCGCGACCTGCTCGGCCGCTCGTTCACCCCGCCGTTCTCCTACTACCTGGGGCACCCGCGGGCGCACCGGGTGTTCGAGGCCGACTTCGTCACCGTCACCGACGGCACCGGGCTGGTCCACACCGCCGGCGCCTTCGGTGAGGAGGACAAGATCGTCACCGACCGTGAGGGCATCGCCCCGGTCGTCCCCGTCGGGCCGGACGGGAAGTTCCGCTCCCCGGTGCTCGACTACGCCGGGCTGCACGTCTTCGAGGCGAACTCCCTCATCGTCGAGCACCTGCGCAACCGGACCCGGGGCACCGGTGAGCACGGCGCCACCACCGAGGGCACCGTGCTGCTGAGGCGGGAGACCTACGACCACAGCTACCCGCACTGCTGGCGGTGCCGCCAGCCGCTCATCTACATGGCGGTGTCGTCGTGGTTCGTCGAGGTGACCAAGCTCAAGGAGACGATGCTGCGGACCAACCAGGAGATCACCTGGGTGCCGGAGCACGTCAAGGACGGGCAGTTCGGCAAGTGGCTGGAGAACGCCCGCGACTGGTCGATCTCCCGCAACCGGTTCTGGGGCAGCCCGATCCCGGTGTGGCGCTCGGACGACCCCCGGTACCCGCGGGTCGACGTCTACGGGTCGCTGGAGGAGATCGAGCGCGACTTCGGTCGCCTGCCCACCAACGACGCCGGCGAGGTCGACCTGCACCGGCCGTACATCGACCGGCTCACCCGGCCCAACCCCGACGACCCGACCGGCAACTCCACGATGCGCCGGGTCGAGGACGTGCTCGACGTGTGGTTCGACTCCGGGTCGATGACCTTCGCCCAGGTCCACTACCCGTTCGAGAACCGCGAGTGGTTCGAGCACCACTTCCCGGCCGACTTCATCGTCGAGTACATCGGGCAGACCCGCGGCTGGTTCTACACGATGCACGTGCTGGCCGCGGCGCTGTTCGACAAGCCGGCGTTCTCCGCCTGCATCAGCCACGGCATCGTCCTCGGCAGCGACGGGCAGAAGATGTCGAAGTCGCTGCGCAACTACCCGGACGTGCGCGAGGTGTTCGACCGCGACGGGGCCGACGCGATGCGCTGGTTCCTCATGTCCAGCCCGATCCTGCGCGGCGGCAACCTCATCGTCACCGAGCAGGGGATCCGCGACGGCGTCCGCCAGGTGCTCATCCCGCTGTGGAACGCCTGGTACTTCTTCGCGCTCTACGCCAACGCCGCGGGCGACGGCGGCTACGAGGCGCGCTGGTCGACCGCCTCGACCAACGTGCTGGACCGCTACCTGCTGGCCAAGACCCACGACCTCGTGGGCCGGGTGCGCGACCAGATGGACAGCTACGACATCGCCGGGGCGTGCGAGTCGGTGCGCGGCCACATCGACGTGCTGACCAACTGGTACATCCGGCGGTCCCGCGAGCGGTTCTGGGACACCAGCGGCGAGGGCGGCACCGACACCGACGCCTTCGACACGCTCTACACCGCGCTCGAGGTGCTCTGCCGGGTGGCGGCCCCGCTGCTGCCGATGGTGACCGAGGAGATCTGGCGCGGCCTGACCGGCGGGGAGTCGGTGCACCTGGCCGACTACCCCGACCCCGACGACCTGCCCGCCGACCCCGACCTGGTCGCGGCCATGGACACCGCCCGGGACGTGTGCTCGGCGACGCTGGCGCTGCGCAAGGCCAACGGCCTGCGGGTGCGGCTGCCGCTGTCGCGCCTCACCGTCGCCACCGCGGACCCGCAGGCGCTGGCCGGGCTGCTCGACATCGTCCGGGACGAGGTCAACGTCCGTGAGGTGCAGCTGCTCGGCCTCGACGAGGTCTCCGGCTCCGACTTCGGCGTCGAGCAGCGGCTCACCGTCAACGCCCGGGCCGCCGGGCCGCGACTGGGCCGGGACGTGCAGCGGGCGATCAAGGGCTCCAAGACCGGCGACTGGTCGGTGGACGAGGACGGTGTCGTCACCTCCGGTGGCCTGCGGCTGCAGGAGGGGGAGTACACCCTCGAGACCGTCGTCACCGGCGGGGCCGAGGGGTCGGCCACGGCGATGCTTCCGGGTGGGGGCTTCGTGGTGCTCGACACCACGGTGACCGAGGACCTGGCCCGCGAGGGCCTGGCCCGCGACCTGGTCCGCGCCGTCCAGCAGGCCCGCCGTGACGCCGGCCTGGAGGTCACCGACCGGATCAGCCTGACCGTCGTCGGCGGCGACGAGGTGTGGCAGGCCGCCCAGGAGCACCAGCGGCTCATCATGGGCGAGACCCTCGCCGTCCAGTTCGGCGCGGCCGGCGAGGGCACCCCGCTGCCGGCCAGCGACACGGCATACACGACGACCGCCAAACTCGACGGCGACCGCGAGGTGCAGATCATGCTGAGCAAGGTGGGACCGTGACGACCGACCCGGAGATCGAGTCCCGCCTGGCCCAGGTGACCGAGGAGATCCTGGCCCGGGCCCCCGAGGACGCGATCGAGCCGACGCTGGACCGTGTCAGGCGGGTCATGGAGCTGCTCGGCGACCCGCAGCGGGCCTTCCCGGTCATCCACCTCACCGGCACCAACGGCAAGACCTCGACGGCGCGGATGACCGAGCGGCTGCTGCGCGAGCTGGGGCTGCGGACCGGGCGGTTCACCAGCCCGCACCTGCACGACATCCGGGAGCGGATCGCCCTGGACGGCGAGCCGGTGGACGCGCGGCGGTTCGTCGAGGCGTATGACGACGTGCTGCCGTACGTGCAGATGGTCGACGCCGAGTCGGCCGCCGCGGGGGGGCCGCAGCTCACCTTCTTCGAGGTGCTGGTGTGCGTCGCGTATGCCGTGTTCGCCGACGCCCCGGTCGACGTCGCGGTGGTCGAGGTCGGGCTGGGCGGGGCGTGGGACGCCACGAACGTCGCCGACGGCTCGGTCGCGGTGGTCACGCCCGTCGCAGTCGACCACAGCGCGATGCTCGGCGACGCCCCGGAGACCATCGCGGAGGAGAAGGCCGGCATCGTCAAGGCCGGGTCCATCGCGGTCGTCGGCGTCCAGGAGGCCGACGTCATGCAGGTCATCGTCGACCGCGTCGACGAGGTCGGCGCCACCCTGGAGGTGGAGGGGCTGGCGTTCGGGGTGCTGGAGCGCACCGTCGCGGTCGGCGGGCAGCAGGTGTCGCTGCGCGGCCTGGCCGGCGACTACACCGACCTGTTCCTGCCGCTGTTCGGCCCGCACCAGGCCCACAACGCGGTGCTGGCCCTGGCCGCGGTCGAGGCGTTCGTCGGCGGCGGCAAGCAGCAGCTCGCCGAGGACGTCGTGCGCGCGGCGTTCGCGGACATGTCCTCGCCGGGACGCCTGGAGATCGTGCGCCGCAGCCCGACGGTCGTCGTGGACGCCGCGCACAACCCGGCCGGTGTCACGGCGCTGGTCGAGGCGATCGAGGACTCGTTCACGTTCCAGCGGCTCGTCGGGGTCGTCTCGGTGCTGCAGGACAAGGACGTCGAGGGGATGCTCGAGCGCCTGGAGCGCGTGCTCGACCACGTCGTCGTCACCCGGAACACCTCCCCGCGGGCGCTCCGTCCGGAGCGCCTCGGTGAGATCGCCGCGGAGATCTTCGGCGACGCCCGGGTCACGGTGGTCCGCGACCTGCCCGACGCCCTGGACACCGCCGCCGCGCTCGCCGACGAGGGCGGGGTGGGCGGCGCCGTCCTGGCCACCGGCTCGGTCCACACGGCCGCCGAGGTCCGGATGCTCCTGGGCGTCACGACCACCTGACCCCCAACCCACCGAACGCCTCGACTCGACGCCCCCAACCCCCACCGAACACGCCATCCGGCGCCTTTCCACCCCCACCGAACACGCCATCTCGCGCGCTTCGACCCCCACCGGACACGCCGACCGTGGCCAGGGCCGCAGGGGAGGCGGCGGACCACGGCTCCCGGCGTGCACGGAAACGTGGGCGGAACACGCCTACGAACCGCAGCACCGGCCACACGTCCGTACCAACGCGTCGTCTCGCGGGCTCGGTTTTGTGCATCGGGCGCTGTCTGGGGAGTCCGGTCGCGGGTGGGCGTCGAGTCGAGGCGTCCGGTCGGGTGGGAGGCGTCAAGTCGAGGCGTCCGGTCCGGTGAGGGAGGCCACCGGTGGGGTGGGGAGGTGCCGGATGGCGGGTCCGGTCGCGGGGTTTGGCAGAATGCTCGCCGATGCGTGCGCTTCCCCTGACCGGAGTGCCGGGGAAGCTGACCCGGCGCCTGGCTGCCATGACCCTGGTCGGCCAGGCCATCGCGATCTTCCTGGGCGCCCTCGTCGCGTGGCAGCTCACCGCGGCCGACGGTGACCCGGACCGGGGCCGGACCTTCCTCGTCGGCGGGTGTGTCCTCGCAGTGCTCTGCCTGCTCGTGTCCGGGACGCTGCGCCGGCGGTTCGGGGTCAGCCTGGGGTGGCTGGTGCAGCTGCTGACCCTGGCGTCCGCGATCGTGCTGCCCGCGATGGTGTTCATCGTGCTGATCTTCGGCGGACTCTGGGTGCTGGCGCTCTGGCAGGGGCCGCGCGCCGAGGAGATGGCCGAGCGGCACGCCCGGGAGCAGGCGCAGCAGCTGGGAACCGACGCGACAGGGGAGCAGGACGGGTGAACTTCTTCGAGGCCATGGTGCTGGGGCTGGTGCAGGGGCTCACCGAGTTCCTGCCGATCTCCAGCAGCGCCCACCTGTCGATCGTCGGTCAGGTCATGGGCGGGACCGACCCCGGCGCCGCGTTCACCGCGATCACCCAGCTCGGGACCGAGGCCGCGGTGCTCGTCTTCTTCTGGCGCGACATCGTCCGGATCATCAGGCACTGGTTCCTGTCCCTCACCGGGCGGGTGCCGCGCGACGACCCCGATGCCCGGATGGGCTGGCTGGTCATCATCGGCTCGATCCCGATCGGTGTGCTCGGCTTCACCCTGCAGGACTGGATCGAGACCGACCTGCGCAACCTGTGGCTCACCGCGACGATGCTGCTGCTCTTCTCGCTGGTCATCGCCGCGGCGGACCGGTTTGCGCGGCACACCAGGGACCTGCACCAGCTGACCTGGCGCGACGGGATCCTCTACGGCCTGGCCCAGTCGCTGGCACTCATCCCCGGCGTGTCCCGCAGCGGCGGCACCATCGCCGCCGGCGTGTTCATGGGCTACAAGCGCGAGGCGGCGGCACGCTACAGCTTCCTGCTCGCCATCCCGGCGGTGCTCAGCTCCGGGCTCTACCAGGTGCTCAAGCTGTCCGAGGAGCCGGTCGAGCCGGCCTGGGGCCCGGTCTTCGCCGCCACCGCGGTCGCGTTCGTCGTCGCCCTGGCCGTCATCGCCTGGTTCATGCGGTTCATCAGCACCCACACCTTCACCCCGTTCGTCGTCTACCGGATCGGCCTGGCGCTGCTGCTCTTCGGGCTGCTCGGCTTCGGGGTCATCGAGGCCCGCTGACCCCGGGTAAGGTGCTCGCGTGACCGATCAGACGCAGCCCGTCGAGCGCTCCCTCGTCCTGGTCAAGCCGGACGGCTTCGCCCGCCGCCTCACCGGGGAGGTGCTGCGCCGCATCGAGGCCAAGGGCTACACGCTCGTGGCCCTGAAGATCCTCACCCCGACCCGCGAGCAGCTCAGCCGGCACTACGCCGAGCACGAGGGCAAGCCGTTCTACGAGCCGCTGCTGGAGTTCATGGCCTCCGGCCCGGTCACCGCTGTCGTCATCGAGGGGCACCGCTGCATCGAGGGGTTCCGTGCCCTGGCCGGCGCCACCGACCCCACGGCGGCCCTGCCCGGCACCATCCGCGGCGACCTCGGCCGCGACTGGGGTCTGAAGGTGCAGCAGAACATCGTGCACGGCTCGGACTCCCCGGAGTCGGCCGCCCGCGAGATCGCCATCTGGTTCCCCGAGCTCGGCTGACCAGGCCCGCCGCGGCATACCCCGCGCCGACGGCAGAGGGTCACCCGCGCCGCGGCATACCCCGCGCGCCGACAGCAGGGGGTTCACCCGCGCCGCGACCGGCCGACCTCCGGCGCCAACCGCTCACGTGCGTGTGGCAGCACGCGGGTTTCGCCCCGAGGGCCTGCCGAAGTGCTCACGTGAGCAAGACGGGCCGGGGGCCGTGACGGGGCCCCACGGCACGTGCCCCGGGCGGATGGCGCGCGGGGCCACCCGCGGCGCCGGCGACCGCTGTGGTGCTGCACCGCTCATGTGCGTATGACGGCACGCGGGTTTCGCCCCGAGGGCCTGCCGAAGTGCTCACGTGAGCGACGTCGGCGGTGGGGGACTGTCCCGCGCCGCGGCTTCCACCGGCCTGTCCCCGTGGGTAGGGTCGGTCCTCACCATGAGCAGCGAAGCCGTGACCGTGACCGTGAACGGACAGCCCCGCCGGGCGAGCGGCATCCGGGCCCACACCTCGGCGCTGGACTGGCTGCGGTCGGAGGGGCTCACCGGCGCCAAGGAGGGGTGCGCCGAGGGTGAGTGCGGGGCCTGCGCGGTGCTCGTGCTCGGGCCCGACGGCGAGGGCGGCAGCCGCTGGACCGCGGTGAACTCCTGCCTCGTGCCCGCGGCCGCCCTCGACGGCCAGGAGGTCCTCACCAGCGAGGGTCTCGGCGACCCCGACCACCTGCACCCGGTGCAGCAGGCGATGGCCGTGCGCGGCGGGTCGCAGTGCGGCTACTGCACGCCCGGGTTCGTGTGCTCGATGGCCGCCGAGTTCTACCGCCCCGACCGGTATGCCGTGAGACCGGGAGCGGTGGGCACCGCACCGTCGACCAACGGCGGGCCCCCGCCCACCGCGGAGCAGGAGCACGGTCCCAACGGCTTCGACCTGCACGCCCTGGGCGGCAACCTGTGCCGGTGCACCGGCTACCGCCCGATCCGGGATGCCGCCTACGCCCTGACCCGGCCGCACCCCGATGATCCGTGGGCGCGGCGGCAGGAGCGCCCCGCGCCCGGGCCGCGGCAGACCCGGCTCACCGACGAGGCCGGGGCCCGGTTCGTGCGTCCCGCCGACCTCGCGGAGACCGTCGCCCTGCTGGCCGAGGAGCCGGACGCGGCCCTTGTCGCCGGCGGCACCGACCTCGGGGTGGAGGTCAACCTGCGGCACCGGCGGCCCGGGCTGCTCGTCGCGGTGGACCGGGTCCCCGAGCTGTGCGGCCTGACCCGCACCGCCGACCACGTCGAGGTCGGCGCCGCCGTGACGCTGACCCGGATCGAGCGGGAGCTGGCCGACACGGTCCCGCTGGTGGGCCAGCTGGTGCCGCAGTTCGCCTCCCGGCTGATCCGCAACCGGGCCACCCTCGGCGGCAACCTGGGCACCGCGTCCCCGATCGGCGACAGCCCGCCGGTGCTGCTCGCCCTGGACGCCACGGTCCTGCTCGCCTCGGCGACGGGGGAGCGGGAGGTGCCGCTGGAGGAGTTCTTCACCGGCTACCGGGAGACGGTGCGCCGCCCCGACGAGGTCGTCCGCGCGGTCCGGGTGCCGTTGCCCACGCTGCCGCAGACCACCTTCGCCAAGATCGCCAAGCGCCGGTTCGACGACATCTCCAGCGTCGCGGTCGCCGTCGCGGCCCGGATCGAGGACGGCGTGGTGCACGACGTCCGGATCGGCCTGGGCGGCGTGGCCGCCACGCCGCTGCGGGCCCGGGCCACCGAGGACGCGCTGCGCGGGCAGGCCTGGACCGCGGACGTGGTCGACCGCGCGGCGGAGGTCCTGGCCGGCGAGGGCACGCCGATGGACGACCACCGGGCCAGCGCCGCCTACCGCGCGGCGATGCTCGGGCAGGCGCTCCGGCGCTTCGCCACCGAGGTGGTGCCGGTTCCGGAGGTGACCCGGTGAGCAGCCTGGCCGAGCGCCCCGAGGGCGCCGTCGTCGGCGAGGGGGTGCCCCACGAGAGCGCTGCGCTGCACGTCACCGGGCAGGCGCTCTACACCGACGACCTGCCGGTGCGCAGCCGCCCGGTGCTCCACGCGTGGCCGGTGCAGGCGCCGCACGCCCGTGCGCGGGTCACCCGGCTGGACCCCGCCCCCGCCGAGACCGTGCCCGGGGTGGTGCGCGTCCTCACCGCGGCCGACGTGCCGGGCGTCAACGACAGCGGTGTCAAGGGGGACGAGCCGCTGTTCCCCGACGAGGTGATGTTCCACGGCCAGGCGGTGTGCTGGGTCCTGGGTGAGACCCTCGAGGCGGCCCGGCTGGGCGCCGAGGCCGTGGTCGTCGAGTACGAGCCGCTGCCCGCCCTGGTGACCCTGCGCGAGGCGATGGCGGCCGGGTCCTACCAGGGCAAGCCGCTGCTCATGCGGCGCGGCGACCCCGACGCCGGCCTGGCGGCCAGCGACCACGTGCTGTCCGGGGAGCTGGAGATCGGCGGGCAGGAGCACTTCTACCTCGAGACGCACGCCTCCCTGGCCCACGTCGACGAGTCCGGTCAGGTGTTCGTGCAGAGCAGCACCCAGCACCCCACCGAGACCCAGGAGATCGTCGCCCACGTGCTCGGGGTCCCCAGCAACGCCGTCACCGTCCAGTGCCTGCGCATGGGCGGCGGGTTCGGCGGCAAGGAGATGCAGCCGCACGGGTATGCCGCGGTGGCGGCCCTGGGCGCGGTCCTCACCGGGCGCCCGGTGCGGCTCCGGCTCAACCGCACCCAGGACATCACGATGTCCGGCAAGCGCCACCCGTTCCACGCCTCGTGGGACGCCGGGTTCACCCTCGACGGCAGGCTGCGGGCGCTGCGGGTCACGCTGACCAGCGACGGCGGCTGGAGCCTGGACCTGTCCGAGCCGGTGCTGACCCGGGCGATGTGCCACGTCGACAACGCCTACTTCGTGCCCGACATCGAGGTGCAGGGCCGGGTGGCGCGCACCAACAAGACCTCGCAGACCGCGTTCCGCGGCTTCGGCGGCCCCCAGGGCATGCTCGTCATCGAGGACGTCCTGGGCCGCGCCGCGCCGGTGCTGGGCATCCCGGCCCACGAGCTGCGCCGGCGCAACCTCTACGAGCCGGGCCAGGCCACGCCGTACGGCCAGGTGGTGCGGCACGCCGAGCGGATGCACGACATCTGGGACCGGCTCGTCGGCAGCAGCGACTTCGCCGCCCGCACCCGGGCGGTCGAGGAGTTCAACGCGACCCACCGGCACCGCAAGCGGGGCATCGCGATCACCCCGGTGAAGTTCGGCATCTCGTTCAACTTCACCGCCTACAACCAGGCCGGGGCGCTGGTGCACGTGTACAAGGACGGGTCGGTCCTGGTGAACCACGGCGGCACCGAGATGGGCCAGGGCCTGCACACCAAGATGCTGCAGGTCGCCGCCACCGCGCTCGGGGTGCCGCTCGAGCGGGTCCGGCTGGCGCCGACGCGCACCGACAAGGTGCCCAACACCTCGGCGACGGCGGCCAGCTCGGGCGCCGACCTCAACGGGGCGGCGGTGCAGCACGCCTGCCACCAGATCCGCGACCGGCTCGCCCAGGTCGCGGCGCGGCGGCTCGGGGTCCACCCCGGTGACGTGCGGTTCCGCGACGGCAAGGTCACCGGGCTGTCCGCACGGGACCCGGTGATCCCCTTCGAGGAGCTGGTGCGGGAGGCCTATCACGAGCGGGTGCAGCTGTGGGCCGCCGGCTTCTACCGGACCGAGGGCATCCACTGGGACCTGTCGTCGATGACCGGGGAGCCGTTCAAGTACTTCGCCTACGGCGCGGCCGTCTCGGAGGTCGAGGTCGACGGGTTCACCGGCGCCTACACCTTCCTGCGCACCGACATCCTCCACGACGTCGGCGACAGCCTCTCCCCGCTGGTCGACCTGGGCCAGGTGGAGGGCGGCTTCGTCCAGGGCCTGGGCTGGCTCACCCTCGAGGAGCTGCGCTGGGACACCTCCGACGGGGAGGGTCGGGGCCGGGTCACCACCTCCTCGGCGAGCACCTACAAGCTGCCGTCGTTCTCGGAGATGCCCGTCGACCTGCGGGTGGCCTTCTACGAGCGCGCCACCGAGGACGGCGTGGTCTACGGCTCCAAGGCGGTCGGGGAGCCGCCGCTCATGCTGGCCATCAGCGTCCGGGAGGCGCTGCGCCAGGCGTGCGCGGCGTTCGGGCCTCCCCGGACCGTCGTAGACCTGCCCAGCCCCGCGACCCCCGAGGCGGTCTACTGGGCGCTGGACACCGCCCGCCGGGCCGCCCGGCCGGAGGCGCTCGGCGCCGGGGCGGGCAGGGGCGGGGGCTGACGTGGACTGGGTGGACGCCCTCGCCCGGCTGCGGGACCGTGACGAGCCCTGCGTCCTCGTCACGGTGACGTCGGTGCGCGGTCACGCCCCGCGCGACCCCGGCGCGAAGATGGTCGTCTCCGCCACCGGGCTCTGGGGCAGTGTCGGTGGGGGGAACCTCGAGGCCACCGCGGTGCAGCGGGCGCGGGCCATGCTCGCGGACGGGGTCACCGTCCCCGAGACCGCCGGGTTCGGCCTCTCCGAGCACGTGCCGACCGAGCACGGCCGGCAGTGCTGCGGCGGGGAGGTCCAGCTGCTGCTCGAGCCGGTGCCGGTGCGCGCCACCGTCGCCGTCTTCGGGCTCGGTCACGTCGGCTACGAGCTGGCCCGCATCCTGTCCCGCCTGGAGCTCCGCCTCGTCCTCGTCGACACCCGCGCCGGCCGGCTGACCGAGGAGCAGCGGGCCGACCTCGACAGCGGCCCGGCGACGGTCACCGTGCTGCGGCCGGTGGCGCCGGAGACCGTGCTCGCCGACCTCCCGGCCGGGGCGCACCTGCTCGTCCTCACCCACGACCACGCCGAGGACCTGGCGATCCTCGACGCCGCGCTGCGCCGGCCCGGGTGGGGCAGCGTCGGCCTCATCGGGTCGGCGGCCAAGTGGGCGCGGTTCCGCCGGCGCCTGCTCCACGAGGGCCACCCGGCCCGGCTGGTCGACGCCATCCGCTGCCCGATCGGGGTGCCCGGCGTCGCCGGCAAGGAGCCGGCCGTCATCGCGGTGTCCGTCGCCGCCGAGCTGCTCGACGCGGCCGGACCGCTGGCCCGGCACCGCCCGGCCCCCGAGGCACCACCCCGGGCGGCCGGCTCCTGAGGGGGCGGTCCTACCAGGCCTGGCCCGGGTCGTAGGCGTGGCTGACGTCCACCGACGCGTCCCGGGCGATCGTCGCCTCGATGAGCCCGTACGGCCGGTCGTCGGCATGGTGCACCTCGTGGTCGTTCTCCAGCCCGAACGGGGCGAGGTCGACGACGAAGTGGTGCTTGTTCGGGCAGGACAGCCGCACCTCGACCACCTCCGGGGCGGCGTCGAGCGCGGCCCGGCCCATGTCCCACAGGGTGTGCTGCAGCGCCAGGGAGTGCGCCGCGGCATACGTGCTGGTCAGCGCGTCCTTGACCCGGGTGAACGAGTCGTCCCAGTCGGTCCCGGCGGCCGGGTCCGCGTGGCACCACTGCGCGGTGACCGAGGTCGCCATGATCCGGTCGGTGGTCGGCGCCAGGGTGGTGAACCGCTCGGTGTAGAACCCGTGGAACTCCGAGTCGGTCGTCTTGAGCACGGTCAGCTCCCGCAGCCCGGACACGACCGTGACGCCCTCGGGGCGGTGGGTGACCGTCGCGGTCCGGATGTGCTCCCCGCTGCGCACGAACGCGTGGGGGTGGCCGTGCGCCCGCCGCCAGGGGTACTGCTCGACCTTGACCCGGGCGGTGGCGACCTGCGGCACGTCCTGCACGAAGTGCTCGGCCAGCGCCAGCCCGAAGCCCTCCGGGGTGCGGACCGCCTCCTCGCGCTCCTTGGCGAAGCCGAACACGGTGTTCTTCATCGCGTCCGTGGTCAGCACCAGGGTGTTGTCGCCGCTGGTGTGGGCGGCGGCGAAGTCACCGGTCAGCGCGACGGAGACGTTGTAGTCCACCAGCTCGTGCGGGTCCTGGTCGCGGAACACCCGGACCACCCGCACCTCGGCCTTGCCGTACTGGTTGTGACCGAGCACGTAGGTCATCTCAGCTCCCTCGGTAGGTGGAGTAGGCGTAGGGGCTCAGCAGCAGCGGGACGTGGTAGTGCCGCTCCTCGACCACCCGGAAGGCGACGGTGACCTCCGGGTAGAAGCCGTCCTGCCCGGTACGGGCGTGGTACTCCCCGGTCCGGAACGTCAGCCGGTAGGTGCCCGGCCCCAGCCCACCGGGCGCCAGGTCCTTCACCCGGCCGTCCGCGTCGGTGACCGCCTCGTGCAGCGCGGCCCCGGACCCGTCGTGCAGCACGACCGTGACACCTTCGGCCGGGATGCCGCGGGTGGCGTCGAGGACGTGGGTGGACAGCGTGCTCAACTCAGCATCCTCTCCAGGCGCAGGGCGGTGATCTGGCGCAGCTGCTCGCGCACCTCGGCGGCCTCGGTGTCCGGGTCGTTGCCGAGCCTCCGCTCGCACTCGGCCGCCATCTCCTCCGGGCTCCGGCCCGCGGCCCGGATGAGGAAGACCCGGTCGAACTTCTGCTCGTATGCCGCGTTCAGCTCGCGCAGGCGGGCGGAGGTCGCGTCGTCGGTCCCCTGGACCGAGGACTGCTCGGAGCGGGACCACTCCGCGGAGCGGCTGGTGCCCGCGGCGCGCTCGCCGATCCGCGGGTGGCCGGCGAGGGCGGCATCGACGTCCGCGTCGGTCAGCTCGGCGAACGCCCGGTCGCTGGCGGCCACCGCGTCGGCGGCGGAGGCGAACGGACGGCCGGCGAGCACGAGGTCGGCCCAGCGGGGGCTGGCGCAGCACTCGAGGAGCTCGCGCCGGGCCTCCTCGGCCGGGAGCGAGTTGAACCGGGAGGTGGCTGCCGACGCTGACATGGATCAGTAGGTTAGCGGCCATGGAGTCGGTGGAGGCGCTGGTGACGAGCCTGGTCGGGCAGGCGGACGCGCGCCTGGTGGAGGCCGATGCGGACCTCGCCCGCCGCTACCCCGGCGACCCGGTCGAGCGGCGCCCGGTGCACACGGTCTACGTCCCGGCCGACCGCTACGAGCCGGCCACGCCGCGGCACTGGGGCGACCGGGCGCTGGAGCTCCTCGACGACCACGCGCCCGACGCGGCCACCGCAGCCCGGGCGACCGGTCTGGACCCCGACCTGGTCGCGCGGTCCCTCGACCGGGTCCGGGCCAAGCTCGCCGACCAGCCGGTGGAGGACCTGCGGGTCGACCTGGAGGACGGCTACGGGGTCCGTCCGGACGAGGAGGAGGACGCAGCGGTGCGCTCCGCGGTGGCCGGGCTGGCGTCATACGGGTCGGGGGAGCCCTGGGCGCCCACCTGGTACGGCGTGCGGTTCAAGAGCCTGGAGGCGCCCACCCGCGCCCGGGGCGTCCGCTCCCTGGTGCAGGTCGTCGCCGGGCTCGCCGCGGCCGGCAGGGTGCCGGAGCGGCTGCGGCTCACCCTGCCCAAGGTCACCTCGGTCGACCAGGTGCGGGTCATGGTCGACCTGGTCCGTCAGCTGGAGACCGCGCTGGGGCTGCCCGCCGGGTCGCTGACCTTCGAGATCCAGGTCGAGACGCCGCAGGCGGTCATGGCCCCGGACGGCACCGCGGCGGTCGCGGCGATGGTCCACGCGGCCGCGGGGCGGTGCACCGGGCTGCACTACGGGACGTTCGACTACAGCGCGGCCCTGGGCATCACCGCCGCGTACCAGTCGGCCGACCACCCGGCCGCCGACCACGCCAAGGCGGTCATGCAGCTGGCCGCGGCGCAGACCGGGGTGACCGTCAGCGACGGCTCGACCAACGTGGCCGCGTTCGGCGACACCGACGCGGCCCACGCCACCTGGCGGCTGCACGCGCGGCTGGTGACCCGTGCCCTGGAGCGGGGCATCTACCAGGGCTGGGACATGCACCCGGGGCACCTGGTCAGCCGCTACCTGGCCACCTTCTGCTTCTTCCGCGCCGCGCTGCCCGGGGCCGCGGCGCGGCTGCGCGGCTACGTCGACCGGGTCGAGGGCGGGGTCATGGACGAGCCCGCCACCGCCCGGGCGCTGGCCGGGGCGGTCCTGCGCGGGGTGAGCTGCGGGGCGGTGGACGAGGCCGAGGCGCTCGCCGCGTGCGGTATGGCGCGCGCCGAGCTCACCGCCCTCGTCGGGGGGCGCCGTGGCTGAGACCTTCGACCTCGTCGTGCGCGCCGTGCGGGCCGTGGTGGAGGGTCGTGAGGTGCCGGCCACCGTGGGCGTCCGGGAGGGGCGCGTCGTCGAGGTCGTCGAGGGCACGGCCGGGTGGCGCGGTGCCGAGGAGGTCGAGCTCGCCGACGACGAGGTGCTCCTTCCCGGGCTCGTGGACACCCACGTCCACGTCAACGAGCCCGGGCGCACCGAGTGGGAGGGCTTCGACACGGCCACCCGCGCCGCCGCGGCCGGCGGGGTGACGACGGTCGTCGACATGCCGCTCAACAGCATCCCGCCGACGACCGATCCCGCGGCGCTGGAGGTCAAGCGGGCCGCGGCCCGCGGGCAGGTCTGGGTCGACGTCGGCTTCTGGGGCGGGGCGGTGCCGGGCAACGAGGACCATCTCGCCGCGCTGCACGAGGCGGGGGTGTTCGGGTTCAAGTGCTTCCTCACCGACTCCGGCGTCCCCGAGTTCCCGCCCCTGGACCGGGACGGCCTGCGCCGCGCGATGGAGACGGTGGCCGCCCTCGACACGCTGCTCGTCGTCCACGCCGAGGACCCCGCGGTGCTGGCCGAGGCGCCCTCGTGCAGCGGCTCCGACTACGCGGCCTTCCTGGCCTCCCGGCCCCGTCGCAGCGAGGAGGAGGCGGTCGCCGTGGTCGTCGCCGCGGCCCGGGAGACCGGCGCGCGGGTCCACGTGCTCCACCTGTCCGACGCCGACGCCCTGCCCCTGCTGCGCGAGGCGCGGGCCGAGGGGGTCCGCGTCACCGTCGAGACCTGCCCGCACTACCTCACCTTCGCCGCCGAGGAGATCCCGCCCGGCGGCACGGCCTACAAGTGTTGCCCGCCGATCCGCGAGGCGGCCAACCGCGAGGCGCTGTGGGGCGGGCTCCGCGACGGCGACATCGACGTCGTGGTGTCGGACCACTCGCCCTGTGACCCCGCGCTCAAGGCGCTCGACACCGGGGACTTCGGCACCGCCTGGGGCGGGATCAGCTCCCTCCAGCTCGGCCTGCCGGTGGTGTGGACCGGGGCCCGCCGGCGCGGACTCGGCCTGGCGGACGTGGTCGCGTGGACCGCGACCGGGCCGGCGGACCTCGTCGGGCTGGCCCGCAAGGGCCGCATCGCGCCGGGCTGCGACGCCGACCTCGTCGTGCTCGCGCCGGAGGAGGAGCTCGTCGTCGACCCCGCCCGGCTGCGGCACCGGCACCCGGTGAGCCCGTATGCCGGGCGCACGCTCCGCGGGGTGGTCCGGCGGACCTGGCTGCGCGGCCGGCCGGTGGGCGGGCGCCCGCACGGCCGGCTCGTCCGGAGAGGAGAGAGATGACCCAGGACGTCCCCGAGCGCCCCGACTTCACCCACGAGGTGGACCTGGCCTCCCGTCGCCTCGGCGGCAGCGTCGTCGCCGCCAACGACGAGTTCTTCGCCGAGCGGGAGAACCTCATCAAGCCGACCGCCCCGGTCCACCGGCCCTCCACGTTCGGCCACAAGGGGCAGGTCTACGACGGGTGGGAGACCCGGCGCCGGCGCGAGCCGGGCGTGGACTGGGCGGTGGTGCGGCTCGGCATACCGGGGGTGGTGTCCGGGGTGGTCGTGGACACCGCCTTCTTCCGCGGCAACTACCCGCCCGCCGTGTCGGTCGAGGGGGCCGGGGTCGAGGGCTACCCGTCCCCGGCCGAGCTGGAGGCGGCCGACTGGTTCCCGATCGTGCCGGTGTCGCCGGCGCAGGGGGACAGCCGCAACCACTACCCGTCCGTCAGCGACCGCCGGGTCACCCACGTGCGGCTCACCCTGCACCCGGACGGGGGCGTGGCCCGGCTGCGGGTCCACGGGCGCCCCGTCCCCGACCCCCGGTTCCTCGTCGAGGGCACCGTCGACCTCGCGGCGCTGGAGAACGGCGGCGCGGTCACCGGCTGCAGCAACATGTTCTACTCCTCGCCGAGCAACCTCATCGCCCCCGGGGAGGCCCGGGTCATGGGAGAGGGGTGGGAGACCGCCCGGCGCCGTGACGACGGCAACGACTGGGTGGAGCTGGACCTGGCCGGCCCGGGGCGCCTGCACCTCGTCGAGCTGGACACCTCCTGCTTCCTCGGCAACGCGCCGGGCTGGGCCCGGCTCACCGGACGGGACGCCGCGGGCGCCGAGGTGGAGCTGCTGCCCAGGACCAGGTTGCAGCCGGACACCCGGCACCGGCTCGCCAGCGCCAGCGCCGCCGAGGTCGGCCACGTGCGGCTGGACATCTACCCCGACGGCGGCATGGCGCGGGTGCGGCTGTGGGGCGAGCTGTCCGCGGCCGGCCGCGACCGTCTGGCCCGCCGGTGGTTCGCCACCCTCCCCGCCTCCCAGCTGCGGGCGGTCGTCGCGGCCCGGGGCGGCGACCCCGACGCGGCGTTGCGGTGGCAGCAGGAGGGGTGCACCGGCGACTGGCCGCCCGGCCTGGCCGCGGCCGCCGGTCCGGTGTGGCGCTGAGCGGGCGCAGGGGACGGAACTGCGGTAGACCGGACCTGCCGGGCCGGTCCGCCCGGCGGGCACGGTCGAGGAGATGACGATGAGCGAGCGCGAGCCGGAGCACCGCGACGAGCAGGACACCCTGGAGAGCGACTTCCAGGACTCCGGGCTGACCGGCGAGGAGGAGCTGCACGCCTCGTTCGAGGAGCTCGAGCCCCCGGCGCCGGACACCGACCCGTTCGCCTCGCAGGACGACGCCGGGGACGACGCCGGCGACGGCGGGGAGGACTCCACGTCCGGCGACGCCGAGGGCGACTGACGCCCCGGCACGCCGACCTCGTGTCGAGGTCGAGGTGTCGGCCGCCGGAGGCGAACCGCTCCGTACCATCGCGGCGTGAGGAAGGGACGGGGACCGGGGCTGCTGGGGCGTGACCTCGCCGTCGACCTCGGGACCGCGACCACCCTGATCCACCAGCGCGGGAGGGGCGTGGTCCTCGACGAGCCCTCCCTCGTCGCCGTCGACTCCGGGACCGGGCGCCTGGTGTCGGCCGGCAGCGCCGCCCTGGAGATGCACGGCCGCACGCCGGCCAACGTCCTCACCCTGCGCCCCCTGGCCGACGGTGTGGTCACCGACGCCGAGGTGGCCGAGCAGATGCTGCGCCACTTCATCGCCCGCACCAGCCCGAGCCGGCTGCTGCGGCCCCGGATGGTCGTGTGCGTGCCGAGCGGGGTCACCGCGGTCGAGCGACGCGCCCTCGAGGACGCCGCGCTGCAGGCCGGGGCGCGGCAGGTCTACGTCATCGAGGAGGTCATGGCGGCCGCGATCGGTGCCGGGCTGCCGGTCCACGACGCCACCGCCTCCCTGGTCGTCGACGTCGGCGGCGGCACCACCGACGCCGCCGTCATCAGCCTCGGCGGGGTCGTCAACGCCCGGAGCCTGCGGGTCGGCGGCCACGAGATCGACGAGGCGATCACCGCCGGGGTCCGCGCGGAGCACGGACTCCTCCTGGGGGAGCGCACCGCCGAGCACATCAAGCTCACGGTCGGGGCGGCCTACCCGCTCGCCGAGGAGCTGACGATGCGGGTCCGCGGCCGCGACCTGGCCACCGGGCTGCCCCGCACGGTGACCCTCACCTCGACCGAGGTGCGCCGGATGATCGAGGACGTCGTCCTGCAGATCTCGGACCTGGTGCGGTCGGTCCTCGACGTGTGTCCCCCGGAGCTGGCCGGCGACGTCCTCGACAACGGCGTGGTCCTCACCGGGGGCGGGGCCCGGCTGCGCGGGCTGGGGGAGCGCCTGCGCAGCGAGCTCGGGGTGCCGGTGCGGGTGAGTGACGACCCCCGGCGGGCGGTGATCCGCGGGGCCGGCGCGTGCGTGGACGACCCGGTGGCGCTGGGGCTGCTGCTCAGCGCCCCGCCGAGGTGAGTCCGGTGCACGGACCCGGGGGCGGACGACGGGCCGCTCGTGCGCTGCTCGTCGGCCTCGTGCTCCTCACCCTGGTCGTCCTCGTCGTCGACCTGGCCCGCCCGGAGCTGCTCGCCCCGGTGCGCCGGGCGGCCGCGACGGTCCTCGCCCCCGTGCAGGAGGCCGTCACGGGGTGGCGGGACGACGGGTCGGCACGGGTGCGCCGGGAGCGCGACGAGTTGGCCGCCAGGGTCGCGGCGCTGGAGGCGCGGCTGGAGGACGAGGAGGAGCAGGCGCGGCTGCGTGCCACGGCGTCCTGGGCGGAGCACCCGCTGCTGCCGGCCCGGGTCATCGGGTTCACCGCGCCCGGCGCCCCCGCCGGCGGGGCCACGGTCACCCTCGACGTCGGCAGCGACGACGGGGTCCGCGAGGACCTCACGGTCGTCAGCGCCGAGGGGCTGGTCGGACGGGTCACCCGGGTCGCGCCCGCCAGCAGCGACGTCCTGCTCCTGGGTGAGCCCGGTGTCGTGGTCGCGGTCCGGGTCGGCCCGGACGGTCACCTCGGCAGCGTCCGCGCCGAGCCGTCCACCGGCGCCGTGGAGGAGGTGCGGCTGCGCCTGACCCTCCTCGGCCGGGCCGAGGTCCGGCCCGGCCACGAGGTCGTCACCCTCGGCAGCCCGGACGGGACCCCGTATGCCGCGCGCGTCCCGCTCGGCACCGTCACCGAGGTCGACCCCCCGGGGGTTCGCCTCGAGACCACCGGCACGGTCACGCCGCACGTCGACCCCGGCACCCTGGACCACGTCGCCGTCGTCCTCGCGGAGGGACCGTGACCCGGGTTCCCGGCGCCGCCTGGCGGCTGCTCGCCGTGCTCGTGGCCGCCCTGCTCACCGGGCTCCTCCCGGCCGGGTGGCCGGGACGGCCCGACCTCGTGGTGCTCGTCGTCGCCGCGGCCGGCGTCGCGCGCGGGCCGGGCACCGGGGCGCTCACCGGACTGGCCGCCGGGTGGCTCGTCGACCTGGTCCCGCCGGGAGGGAGCCCGCTGGGCGCCGCGGCGCTCGTGTACCTCGCCGCCGGGGCGCTCGCCGGGTTCCTGCGTCGTTACGCGACCTGGTCCCCGCTGCTGCCGCTCCTGGCCGTCCTGGCTGCCGCCGGCGCGGTCCAGACCGTGCGTGTCCTCGCCGCGGCCGCCGGAGCGGGAGCCGCCACGCCCACGGGGGCGCTCTGGACGTTCGCCCTCACCCTGGTCGCCGCCCTGCCGCTCCTGCCGCTGCTCCTCGGTGTGGAGCGCGCCCTCGACCGGAGGGGCTGGTCGTGACCGGCCCGGCCACGCGGCGGCGCGGCCGCCGGGCCGCCGTCCGGGTGCCCCGCCCGCCGGCGACCCCCGCACGGCTCCGGCGCCGTCCCGGCGTCGGGCCGCTGTGGGCGATCGTCCTCGTCGTGCTGACCCTCGCCGGGATCCTGCTGGGGCGCCTGGCGCAGTGGCAGCTCGGCCCCGAGGAGGACGCTCCCGTGCCGCCGGAGCAGACCCGCGAGCTCACCGAGCCCGCGGTGCGCGGAGCGATCCTCGCGGCCGACGGCACGCCGCTGGCCGTCAGCGCCCCCGCCACCGTCGTCACGGTCGACCCGGCAGTGCTCATCACCGCCGAGGACGAGGGCGCCGACCTGCTCGCCCGGGTGGCCCGGCACCTCGGGCTGCCCGAGGAGGAGGTGTGGGGACGCACCCGGGTGTGCGGCACCGAGGGCGCCCCGCCGGTGCCCTCGTGCTTCTCCGGGTCGCCGCAGGAGCCGGTCGTCGTCGCCGAGGGGGTGGACCCGGCCGTGGCCCTGGGACTGCTGGAACGACCCGAGGAGTTCCCCGGGGTGGACGTCACGACCCGCCCGGTGCGCAGCCACCCCTCCGGGGTCAACGCCGCCCACCTGCTGGGCTACCTGGGACGGCCCACCGGGGAGGAGGTGGCGGCCGGCACGGTCACCCCCGGGGAGCTGCTCGGGCGCGCCGGGCTGGAGCTCGCCTACGACGACCACCTCCGGGGCACCCCGGGCCGCCGGACCGTCACCGTGGACCCGCGGGGCGTGGTGACGGGTGAGGTCGAGTCGACCGAACCGGTCCCCGGCCACGACGTCGTCACCCACGTCGACCCCGCCGTCCAGGGCCGGGTCGAGCAGGTACTCGCCGACACCGTCCGGGCCTCCCGGGCCGGCGGCTGGCCGGCCGACTCCGCGGCCGCGGTCGTCCTCGACGTGCGGACCGGCGGGGTGGTCGCCTCGGCCAGCTGGCCGTCATACGACCCCGGCGTCTGGACCGGCGGCATCAGCGCCGCCGACTACGAGGCCCTGACCGGTCCGGGCAGCGGCACCCCGCTGCTGGACCGGGTGGTCGCCGGCACCTTCCCGCCGGCCTCGACCTTCAAGGTGGTGTCGCTGCCGGCCGCGTTGCGCACCGGTGTCGACCCCGACCGTGAGTACGACTGTCCGGGCAGCGTGGTCATCGGCGACCGGCGGTTCACCAACTACGAGTCCGAGGCGTACGGCCCGCTGAGCCTGGAGCGCATCATCGAGGTGTCCTGCGACACCACGTTCTACCGGTGGGCCCACGAGCACTGGCGCCGCCTCGGCGGGGTGGACGAGACCGAGGACCTGCGCGACCCCTACGTGCTCCTGGCGCAGGACTTCGGGTTCGGTCGGCGCACCGGGATCGACCTGCCCGGGGAGGCGACCGGGTTGGTCCCGGGACGGGAGTGGAAGCGCGCGCACTGGGAGGCGACCCGGGAGGAGGCGTGTGCGCGGGCCGGGTCCGGCTACCCCGAGGAACGGGACCGCGAGCGACGCGAGTTCCTCGAGCAGCTGGCCCGCGAGAACTGCACCGACGGGTGGCAGCACCGGGCCGGGGACGCGGCCAACCTGGCGATCGGCCAGGGCGACCTGGCGGCCACGCCGCTCCAGGTGGCCGTGGTCTACGCCGCCGTGGCCAACGGCGGGACGCTGTGGGAGCCGCACGTCGCCGCCGAGGTGCGCGACCACCACGGTCGCCTCGTCGAGACCGTCGGGCCCCGGTCCCGTGGCGAGCTGGGGCTGCTGCCCGAGGAGCTGGCGCTGCTCCGCCGGGGGCTGGAGGGGGTCAACCTCCGGGGCACCGGCGCGCCGGCGTTCGCCGGCTTCGACCTGGGGCGCTACCCGGTCGCCGGCAAGACCGGGTCGGCGGAGACGTTCGGCCGCAAGTCCACCGCGTGGTACGCCTCGTACGGCCCGGTCGACGACCCCCGGTATGCCGTGGTCATCGTCGTGGAGCAGGGCGGCATCGGGGGCGAGGTGGCGGCGCCGGCCGCCCGGCGGATCTGGGAGCTCCTGGCGGAGCGCGACCGGCACGGCTGAGCCGGCTCGCCCCCGCTGACATAGGGTTCGGTCCGTGACCCAGGACCCCATCAGCCCGGAGCTGCGCGCGGACGTGCGCCGCGTGTCCACGCTGCTGGGGCAGACCCTCGTCCGGCACCACGGGCCCGATCTCCTGGAACGCGTGGAGCAGGTCCGGCTGATGACCAAGGACAGCAAGGCCGGTGACCCCACTGCCGCGGAGCGGGTGCGTGAGCTCCTGGCCGGGCTGCCCCTCGACCTCGCCACCGACTTGGTGCGGGCGTTCGCCGCCTACTTCCACCTGGCGAACGCGGCGGAGCAGGTCCACCGGGTCCGGTCGCTCGGCGAGCGGCCGGAGGAGGAGGGGTGGCTGGTCTCGGCGGTCCGGGACGTCGTCGCCCAGGGCGGGCCCGAGCTGCTGGCCGCCACCCTGCGCGAGCTGGACGTCCGGCCGGTGTTCACCGCCCATCCCACGGAGGCGAGCCGCCGGTCGGTGCTGACGAAGGTGCGGCACCTGTCCGACGAGCTGGCCCGCGCGACGGGCCAGGACACGGTCGCCCGACGCCGCCAGGACGAGCGGCTCGCGGAGCTGATCGACCTGGTCTGGCAGACCGACGAGCTGCGCCGGGTGCGGCCCACGCCCATGGACGAGGCCCGCAACGCCATGTACTACCTCGACGAGGTGCTCTCGGGGACGCTGCCCGAGCTGCTGGGTGACCTGGCGTCGCTGGCCGCCGAGCACGGGGTGGAGGTCGACCCGCACCACCCGCCGGTGCGCTTCGGCTCCTGGATCGGCGGGGACCGGGACGGCAACCCGGCGGTGACCCCGGAGGTCACCGGCGAGGTGCTCCGGCTGCAGAGCCTGCACGCCGTGCAGGTGGCCCTCGGGCTCGTGGACGTCCTCATCTCCCTGGTGTCCAGCTCGACCGTCATCGTCGAGGTGGAGCCCGAGCTGCTGGAGTCGTTGCAGCGCGACCTCGAGCACCTGCCCGGGCTGGACCCCCGTGTCAAGGAGCTCAACGCCGCCGAGCCCTACCGGCTCAAGCTCACCTGCGTGCGGGCCAAGCTGCTCAACACCCGCCGCCGGGTCGAGCTGGGCACACCCCACGAGCCGGGCCGGGACTACGCCGCCACCACGGAGCTGCTGGCCGACCTCGACGTCGTGGCCCGCTCCCTCGTGGCGCACGGCGGCGAGCTCGTCGCCCGCGGCCGGCTGGGCCGGGCGATGCAGACGCTCGCCGGTTCCGGGCTGCACCTGGCCACCCTCGACGTCCGCGAGCACGCCGACGCCCACCACGCCGCCGTCGGCCGTCTCCTGGACGACGTCGGCGAGCTGGACGCCCCCTACGCGAGCCTGGACCGGGCCGGGCGCCAGGACGTCCTCGTGCGCGAGCTGGCCTCCCGCCGGCCGCTGCTCGGGCCGGCCGCACCGCGGGACCGCGCCCTGGCCGTCTTCGAGGAGATCCGCCGGGCCAGGGAGACCTACGGCCCGGACGTCGTCGAGACCTACATCGTCTCGATGACCCAGGGTGCCGACGACGTCCTGGCCGCCGTCGTCCTGGCCCGGGAGGCCGGCCTGGTCGACCTGCGGCCCGGCGACGGGGCGTTCGCCCACCTGGGTTTCGCGCCGCTGCTGGAGACCATCGAGGAGCTGCGCGGTGCGGCCCGCCTCCTGGACGACCTGCTCTCCGTGCCCAGCTACCGGCGGCTGGTCCGGCTGCGTGGGGACGTCCAGGAGGTCATGCTCGGCTACTCCGACTCCAACAAGCAGGCGGGGGTGCTGACCAGCCAGTGGGCGATCCACCAGGCGCAGCGGGCGCTGCGCGACGTCGCCGCCCGGCACGGGGTCCAGCTGCGGCTGTTCCACGGCCGCGGCGGGTCGGTCGGCCGGGGTGGCGGGCCGACCTACGACGCCATCCTCGCCCAGCCGGCGGGGGTCCTCCGGGGGGAGATCAAGTTCACCGAGCAGGGCGAGGTCATCTCCGACAAGTACTCCCTGCCGGCCCTGGCCCGGGAGAACCTGGAGCTGGCCCTGGCCGCCGTCATCCGGGCCACCGCGCTGCACCGGGACCCACGATCGACCGCCGAGCAGCTGGAGCGCTGGGGCGCGGTGATGGACGTCGCCTCGGACGCGGCCTTCGAGGCCTACCGGCGCCTGGTCACCGACCCCGACCTGCCGGCGTACTTCGTGGCGGCGACCCCGGTCGACCAGCTCGGCGCCCTCAACATCGGCTCCCGCCCCAGCAAGCGGCCGGACGCCGGCCGGGGCCTGGAGGGGCTGCGCGCCATCCCCTGGGTGTTCGGGTGGACCCAGACCCGGCAGATCGTGCCCGGCTGGTACGGCGTCGGGTCGGGTCTGCGCGCCGCCCGGGAGGCCGGGCACGAGGCCACGCTGCGGGAGATGCTGCAGCACTGGCACTTCTTCGCGGCGGTCGTCTCCAACGTCGAGATGACCCTGGCCAAGACCGATCTGGACATCGCCGCCCACTACGTCAACACCTTGGTGCCCGAGCACCTGCGGCACCTGTTCGACGACATCCGGGCCGAGTTCGACCTCACCGTCGAGGAGGTCCGCCGGCTCACCGGCAAGGAAGGGCTGCTCGACGACCAACCGCAGCTCAAACGGTCCCTGGCGGTGCGCGACCAGTACCTCGACCCGATCTCCTACCTCCAGGTCGAGCTGCTGCGGCGGCTGCGCGAGGACCCCGAGGAGTCGCCCGAGGACCGCACCGCGCTGCAGCGGGCCCTGCTCATCACCGTCAACGGCGTGGCCGCCGGGCTGCGCAACACCGGCTGACGTGCCCGAGGGCCACACGCTCCACGCGCTCGCCCGGGACCTGACCGCGGCGTTCGCGGGCCGGGCACCGTCGGTCACCAGCCCACAGGGGCGGTTCGCCGAGGGCGCCGCGCTGCTCGACGGGCACGAGGTCACCGGTGCCCGGGCCTGGGGCAAGCTGCTCTTCGTCGAGTTCGCCCACGACCGGATCCTGCACGTCCACCTCGGCCTCATCGGGACCTTCCGGATCCAGCGGCTCGACGGCTCGGGGGTGCCGCCGGCCCGCGGGGCGGTGCGGGTGCGGCTGCTCACCGACGACCACGTCGCCGACCTGCGCGGCCCGATGGCCTGCCAGGTGCTGACGCCGGCCGAGGCGGACCGTGTCGTCGCCCGCCAGGGCCCCGACCCGCTGCGGCCCGAGGAGTCCGACCCGGACCGGGCCTGGGAGCGGATCCGGGCCAGCCGGCGCAGCATCGCCGAGCTGCTCATGGACCAGACCGTGCTGGCGGGGGTGGGCAACGTCTACCGCTGCGAGCTGCTGTGGCGCCACCGGGTCGATCCGTCAACCCCCGGGAACCGGCTCAGGCGGGCGACCTGGGACCTCATCTGGGGCGACCTGGTCCGGCTGATGCCGGTCGGGGTGCGGGTCGGCCGGATCGTCACCCTGGACGACGACCTGGCCCGGGTGGAGGCGCAGCTCGTGCGCGGCGAGGTGCCGGACCAGGACCGCAGGTCGGCGGTGTACCGCCGCACCGGCGAGCCGTGCCCACGGTGCGGGTCGCGGGTCCGCACCCGCGAGGTCGCCGGCCGCAACCTGTACTGGTGCGGCCGCTGCCAGCGGCGGCACTAGCGCGGCCCCGGGGCAGCGACCGTGGCGGAGGACGGAGGGCCGGGTCCTGGAAACCGGCCCTCCGTCCCGCCGCTCCCACGGTCACGGCGTGGGGGGCTGTGCCCCGGCGCGGGGCCGGGGCTCGTGGGGGAGGAGCCGCGGACCGTGGTCCTGATACGTCGGCCGGTCAGCCGCGGCCGAACAGCTGGACCGCCAGCCGGTAGACGCCCGGCCGCTCGGGGTCGGCGAGCACCATCTCCATGATCTGCCGCGGGGTCGGGAAGTCCGGTCCCAGCGCCGCGTTGTACTGCGCGTGCGCCTCCAGGGAGGCCACCCCGTCCTCGAAGTTCTCGGTGACGTCGACCTCGTGGGTGGGGTGCGCCGAGGCCACCACGGCGATCCAGCGCACGCCCGACCACGGTTCCAGGCCCTGCTCGGTCAGCTCGGGGAAGATCCACCGGTTTCCCGCGTCGGCGCACGCGTCGAGCGTCGCCAGCCCGACGGCCCGGTGGTCGGCCTGGTTGAGCATGCCGTTGGGAAAGCTCACCTCCGGGGTCAGCGTCAGCACCACCTCGGGGCGGCGCCGGCGGATCTCCGCGGCGATGGCCCGCCGCAGGGGCAGGCCGAACTCCACGGTGCCGTCGCGCAGGCCGAGGAACTCCACGACGTCGACCCCGACGCGCCTGGCCCCGTCCCGCTCCTCCTGCTCCCGGACGGGTGCCGCCTCGTCGGGTGTCATCGTGTCGATGCCCGCCTCGCCCCGGGTGGCGAGCGCGTAGGTCACCGTCTTGCCCTGGCCGGTCCACCGGGCCACCGCGGCGGCGGTGCCGTACTCCAGGTCGTCCGGGTGGGCGGCGACGCACAGTGCGGTGGTCCAGTCCTCGGGGAAGGGTGCGAGCTCCATGGCGACCACCCTCCCAGAGGGCCGCTCCCGTGCACCAGGGACCCGGCCCCGTGACCTCCCGGGGAAATTCGTCAAGGACCTGTATCACACCGCCGACCTGCGGCCTCATCCCGTCGTTGGACCCGCCCCCTGTGGGTCCTGGAGAACTGGAGGAAACGCACCATGGCTGTCCGGACCGTGACCGAGCGGCCCCACACCACCACCCTGACCCCGTCCGCCGCCACCGGCGTCGTCGACCGCGCACTGGAGAAAGGCGCCAGCGTGCTGTCCCGCTACAGCGTGCACCTGCTGAGGATCAGCCTCGGCCTGGTGTTCCTGGGCTTCGGCGCGCTGAAGTTCTTCCCGGGTGCCAGCCCGGCCGAGGAGCTGGCCGTCGCCACCATCGACAAGATGACCTTCGGCATCGTGGGCGGCTCCACCGCCCTGCTCCTCACCGCCGCCATCGAGACCGTCATCGGCCTGACCCTGCTGACCGGTCGCTTCCTCCGGGCCGGCCTGGTCGTCATGGCCGGCGCCATGGTGGGCATCATGTCGCCGCTGGTGCTCTTCTTCGGTGAGCTGTTCCCGGGCGGACTGCCCACGATCGAGGGCCAGTACGTCCTCAAGGACATCATCCTCGTCGCCGCCGCGACCGTCGTCGTCGCGCACGCCCTCGGGGCGCGCATGGTGCCGATGCGGCAGGCGCGCCGCTGACCGTCGGGGCCTCCGGCCCCCGGTCACACCGCAGCAGGGCGGCTGGTCCCGACGGATCAGCCGCCCTGCTGCACCCGGAGCCGTGCCGGGCGATTAGGGCCGCGACGGGGGCGCTGGTAGATTGGACCACCGCCGTTCGATCGGCCGCGGACAGAGAGTGCCCTGGTGAACAGGCCCAGGCGCGCCGCGCAACGACAAGAAGGAGTCGCCCATGGGGCTGGACGCTGCTGTGAAGAAGCAGATCATCGAGGAGTTCGCCACGTCCGAGGGCGACACCGGCTCGCCCGAGGTCCAGGTGGCGCTGCTCACCCAGCGCATCAAGGACCTGACCGAGCACTCCCGGCAGCACAAGCACGACCACCACAGCCGTCGCGGGCTGCTGCTGCTCGTCGGCCAGCGCAAGCGGTTGCTGCGCTACCTCGAGCGCACCGACATCGAGCGCTACCGGTCGCTCATCAAGCGACTCGGCCTGCGCCACTGAGAACGCGCAGTGGGAGCGACCCCCGACCGTGTTGGGGTGTCGCTCTTTCTGTGTATGACGGGGCCATGCCCCGTCGGGTGAGAAAACAGCCGGGCACAACGACGATGACCCGCGCTGCGAGAGAGAGAAGAGGAAAACCCCATGGAGGGTCCAGAGATCACCTACGCCGAAGCCACCATCGACAACGGCAGCTACGGCACCCGCAAGGTCCGGTTCGAGACCGGACGCCTGGCCAGGCAGGCCGGCGGTGCGGTCACCGCCTACCTGGACGAGGAGACGATGCTGCTGTCGACCACGACGGCCAGCAAGCAGCCCAAGGACCAGTTCGACTTCTTCCCGCTGACGGTGGACGTCGAGGAGCGCATGTACGCCGCGGGCAAGATCCCCGGCAGCTTCTTCCGGCGTGAGGGCCGGCCCTCCACCGAGGCGATCCTCACCTGCCGGCTCATCGACCGGCCGCTGCGCCCGAGCTTCGTCTCCGGCCTGCGCAACGAGGTCCAGGTCGTCATCACGGTGCTGTCGCTGCACCCCGAGCACCAGTACGACGTGCTCGCCATCAACGCCGCGTCCGCCTCGACGCAGATCTCCGGCCTGCCGTTCAGCGGGCCGATCGGCGGCGTCCGGATCGCCCTCATCGACGGTCAGTGGGTCGCCTTCCCGAACTTCAGCGACATCGAGCGCTCGACCTTCGACATGGTGGTCGCCGGTCGCATCGTCGGCACCGACGCCGACGGCAACGACGACGTCGCGATCATGATGGTCGAGGCCGAGGCCACCCCGCACACCTGGGACCTGGTGAAGAACCAGGGCAAGCAGGCGCCGACCGAGGAGGTCGTCGCCGAGGGCCTGGAGGCCGCCAAGCCGTTCATCGCCGCGCTCTGCAAGGCCCAGTCCGAGCTGGCGGCGAAGGCCGCCAAGGAGGTGCAGGATTTCCCGCGCTTCCTGGACTACCAGGACGACGCCTACGCGGCCGTCGAGGCCGAGGTCTCCGCGGACCTGGAGCAGGCCCTGCAGATCCCCGGCAAGACCGAGCGCGAGGACCGCATCGCCGAGATCAAGACGGCGATGAAGGAGAAGCTCCTCGGTCCGGGCACCGACGACGCGGGCGACCCGGACGTCGCCGCGGACGGCCCGTTCGCCGGCCGGGAGAAGGAGCTCGACGCCGCCTACCGTGCGGTGCAGAAGAAGCTGGTCCGCCAGCGGATCCTGCGCGACGGGGTGCGCATCGACGGCCGCGGCCTGGCCGACATCCGGGCGCTGTCGGCCGAGGTCGACGTCATCCCGCGGGCCCACGGCTCGGCGCTGTTCGAGCGCGGCGAGACCCAGATCCTGGGCATCACCACGCTGAACATGCTGCGGATGGAGCAGCAGCTGGACACGCTGTCGCCGGTCACCCGCAAGCGGTACATGCACAACTACAACTTCCCGCCCTACAGCACCGGTGAGACCGGTCGGGTCGGGTCGCCCAAGCGCCGCGAGATCGGCCACGGCGCGCTGGCCGAGCGGGCCCTGGTGCCGGTGCTGCCGACACGCGAGGAGTTCCCCTACGCGATCCGCCAGGTCTCCGAGGCGCTGGGCTCCAACGGGTCCACCTCGATGGGCTCGGTCTGCGCCTCGACCATGTCGCTGCTCAACGCCGGCGTGCCGCTGCGCGCGCCGGTCGCGGGCATCGCCATGGGCCTGGTGTCCGACGTGGTGGACGGTGAGACCCGGTACGCCGCGCTCACCGACATCCTCGGCGCCGAGGACGCCTTCGGCGACATGGACTTCAAGGTCGCCGGCACGCGGGAGTTCGTCACGGCCATCCAGCTGGACACCAAGCTCGACGGCATCCCCGCCGGGGTGCTGGCCTCCGCGCTGACCCAGGCCCGGGACGCCCGCCTGCACATCCTCGACGTGATGAACGAGGCCATCGACGCCCCCGACGAGATGAGCCCCTACGCCCCGCGGGTCATCACCGTCAAGGTGCCGGTGGACAAGATCGGTGAGGTCATCGGCCCGAAGGGCAAGATGATCAACCAGATCCAGGAGGAGACCGGCGCCGACATCAGCATCGAGGACGACGGCACCGTCTACATCGGCGCGACCGACGGCCCCTCGGCCGAGGCCGCCCGGGCCGCGATCAACGCGATCGCCAACCCGCAGATGCCCGAGGTGGGTGAGCGGTTCCTGGGCACGGTGGTCAAGACCACCACGTTCGGTGCGTTCATCTCGCTGCTGCCGGGCAAGGACGGTCTGCTGCACATCTCCGAGATCCGCAAGCTCGTCGGCGGCAAGCGCATCGACGCGGTCGAGGACGTGCTCGCGGTGGGCCAGAAGGTCCAGGTCGAGCTCAAGGAGATCGACCCGCGCGGCAAGCTGTCCCTCGCGGCGGTCGGCCAGCTCGAGGTGGCCGGCGACGGCGCGGCCGCGCCGGTGCCGACCATCGGTGCCGACGTCGCGGCGGCTCCCGAGGCCCCCGCGACCGAGCAGGTCGCCCCGTCCGGTGACGACGCCGACCACGGCGAGCCGTCCGGCGCCGGTGACGAGGACCAGCAGCGCGGCGACCGCCCGCGCCGCAACCGTCGTCGTCGCGGCGGCCGCGGCCGCAGCGGCGGCGAGGGTGGCCAGGCCCAGGACGCCTGACACCCCTGCGACCCAGAACGCCCTCCCCGACCCGGTCGGGGAGGGCGTTCGTCGTCCCGGAGCGGCCACGGCGGCCCGACGCGGGCGGCGTCGGGGGAGGGACCGGCATACTGTCCCGGTGGATGAGCCCCCGTTCGTCCTCGGGCCGGTGGTGCCCGGGCTCGTGGGCGAGGTCGTCGGGTACCGCCAGACGGGCGTCGAGCCGACCGTGCACCGCGGCCTGCCGTCGCCGGCGCTCACCCTCATCCTGTCCACGGCGGGCCCCGTCACCGGCGCCGCCGAGCCCCAGCAGCTCGATGCGGGGTGGCCGTCGTTCCGGCACGAGGCGCTGGTCGCGGGGCTGCACACGCGACCGGCGTTCATCGTGCAGCCCACCGTCCAGGCCGGGATCCAGCTCGGCCTGCACCCGCTGGCCTCCCGCCAGCTGCTCGGGGTCCCGGCGGCGGAGCTGCCCGGCCTCGCGGAGGACGCCACCGCGTTCCTCGGCGAGGAGGTGGAGCGGGTGCGGCAGCGGGTCGCCGAGGGCGCGTCGTGGACCGAGGCGTTCGCGCACGTCCGCTCCTACCTGGTGGCCCGCGCGGGGCGAAGGGTCCCCGAGCGGCCGCGGGCCGAGGTCGTGGCGGCGTGGGACTGGATCGCCCGGCGCCGCGGCCGGGGGTCGGTCGACGCGCTGGCCCGCTACGTGGCGCTCAGCCCACGGCAGCTGCGCACCCTGTTCCACCGCGAGGTGGGGCTCGGACCGAAGGCGGTGAGCGGGCTGTTCCGCTTCGACCACGCCAAGCGGCTGGTTGCGACCCTTCCCGACGGTATGACGCTCGCCGAGGTCGCGCAGCGGTGCGGGTACGCCGACCAGGCGCACCTGGTCCACGACTTCCGTCGGTACACCGGCACCACCCCCTCGGGCTGGCTCGCCGAGGAGCGCCGAAACATCCAAGACGGGGCCTACCCCGACCGGACAGGGTGAGGTCATGGACACCACACAGAGCACCACCACCACGACCGGCAGCCGCGGGACCGTCCCGGCCCCCAACGTCTGGCCGGCCTTCACCGCCCGGGACGGCCACGCGCTCGTCCGCTTCCTCGTCGACGTCGTCGGCTTCCGGGAGACCGCGGTCCACAGCGCGGGTGACCGCCTGGTCCACGCCGAGCTGGCCTGGCCCGAGGGCGGTGGCGTCATGTTCGGCAGCGGCAGCGAGGACTGGCCGGTGCAGCCGGGCGGCCTCGGGGTCTACGTGGTCACCGACCACGTCGACGAGGTCCACGAGCGCGTCCGGGCCGCGGGGGCGCGGATCGTCCGCGAACCGCGCTACGAGGACTACGGCGACGGCTCCGGCAACTACGGGTTCGTCATGGAGGACCCCGAGGGCAACCACTGGTCCTTTGGGAACTACCGGGGCCAGCCGGTGCCCGACTGACCCCGGACCGGCGGCTCCGGCTGCGGGCCGCCGCGCGCCAGGGAGCTCACCAACGACTCCAGGGGCCCGCGGCGGCCGGCCAGGACGAAGCCCGCACCGACGGCGAGGACGCCGACCAGGTGCGCCGGCAGGCTCCACGCCAGCGGCACGTCCGGGCCCAGCGAGCGGACCACGACGTGGGCGCTGTACAGCGTCAAGGTCATGGTCCCCGCGCCGAAGAGGACCCGCCAGACACGCTCGTGCCCCGTCAGGTGCACGAGCACCAGGGCCAGGCCGAGCACGGCGAGGGCGGACGCCGTCGTGTGCACCAGGTCGACGACCGAGCCGCTGTGCGGCGCCCACACCGCCAGCCACCACCAGGACCCGGTGGGCGTCGTCCCGTACAGCCCCTCCGCCAGGAGCGGCTGCAGGTCGGTCCAGCCGGCCACGTCGCCGCCCCGGTCCCAGCTGGCGACCAGGGCCTGCCGCACCGGCGGCAGCCCGGTGAGCCAGCGTGCCGCCCCCAGGGCCAGGACCGCCGTCCAGCCGAACATGACCAGCAGCCAGCGCGCAACCCGGGGCCACTGCAGGCCGGCCCGGGCGGCTGCCATCCCGGCGAACAGGTAGGTCCCCCAGGTGAGCACCGGGTAGTAGCCCGTGACGAGGAGCTCGGTGACCAGCTGCCAGGGGTCGACCAGGGACACGAGGCCCGGCACCTGGTAGCTGGTCGCCGGCAGGTGCGGGCGGAGCAGCTGGCTGACCACGGGGGACAGCAGCGCCCAGGCGACCGCGAGCAGGGCAAGGGACCGGGCACGCCACCGCAGGACCGGCAGGGCCAGGAGGAACAGCACGCCGTAGTAGGTGAGGATCACCGCCAGCCCCGAGGGGAAGGCACCCAGGAAGAGCCCGATGACCGCCACGACGACGGCCCGCACGGCCACCTCGCGGCGCTGGTAGCGCACCGGGCCCCGGGTGGGGTCGGTGACGAGCGCGAGCGACACCCCGGCGAGCACGGCGAAGAGGGCGGCCGACCGACCGGACACGAGCTGGAACCACCCGGACGGCGGCCCGTCCCGACCCGCGTCGACGAGGTGGGCGGTGACCATGCCGAGCAGGGCCAGGCAGCGGGCGACGTCCACCCCGACGATGCGGCGGGACGCCGGGACGGTGCTCACCCGCCCAGTCTGGGCCACGCCGCCTAGCCGATCCCCAGGAGACGCACCAGCGCGGCCGTGGCGGCGGCGAGGGCCACGACGACGAGGAACGGGGCCCGGAGAAGGAGGGCGCCGACGGCCACCGCGACCCCGGCCGCACGCGCGTCGAGGGTGAACGTGCCCTCCCCGGTGAGGAACGCCTGGGTGACGACGAGCGAGGACAGCAGGGCCACCGGCAGCAGCGGGGTGACCCGCGCGACCCAGGGGACCTCCAGCCAGGAGTGGGGCACGACGTAGCCGGCCAGCTTGAGCAGGTAGGCGAGCAGGCAGGCCAGGAGCACCGCGGTCCACAGGCTCATGCGGGCCCGACCTTCCGGGGCCGGGGCAGCCCCACGACGAGGGCGGCCAGGGCGGCCACGAGCACCGGGATACCGGCCGGCGCGGACGGGGCCACCACGACGGTGAGCACCACGGCCAGGGCGGCGACCGCGACCGGCTGGCGCCCCCGCAGCCGTGGCCACAGCAGCGCCACGAAGGCGGCGGCCGCCGCGGCGTCCAGGCCGTAGGCGCGGGGGTCGCCCATGGCGTTGCCGAGGAGGGCGCCGAGCAGCGTGGTGAGGTTCCACAGCGCGAAGATGGCCAGGCCGGTGGTCCAGAAGCCGATCCGCTGGTGGCGGCTGTCGTCCTGGGAGATCGCCACCGCCGTCGACTCGTCGATGGTCAGGTGCGCGGTGGCGAACCGGCGCCAGCCGCGGGGGTGCAGCAGCCGGGTCAGCTGCAGCCCGTAGAACATGTTCCGGGCCCCCAGCAGCGTCGAGGTCGCCACGGCGGCGGCCGGCGTCCCGCCCGCGGCGACCACGCCGAAGAAGGCGAACTGGGACCCGCCGCTGAACAGCAGCAGCGAGGTCACCACGGTCTGCCAGGTGCTCAGGCCCGCCGCGACCCCGAGGGCGCCGCAGCTGATGCCGTACGCCCCCGTCGCCACCCCGACGGCCAGGCCCTGGCGGAAGGCCGTCGTCCGCCACCACGGGGTCACAGCTGCGCTCGCACCCGGATCTCGCGCAGGGTCTGCCCGTCCGGCCCGACCACCCGGTCGCGCCAGGCGCCGTCGGGCTCCAGCCCGGCCCGCTGCACGAACGCTCGGGCGCCCTCGTCGGCGGCCGGCAGCCAGGCGAGCAGGACGGTCCGGTCGTTGGCGCGCAGGGTGTCGGCGGCGGCGTTGAGCAGCCGCGACCCGTGCCCGGCCCGGCGGGCCGCCGGGTGCACCGCGAGCACGAGGAGCTCCCCGGCCCCCTCGGGCACCGTCGCGTCCCCCTCGTCCTCCGCGGGCCCGATGGCGGCGAAGCCGACGACCTGCTCCCCGGCGCAGGCGACGAGCAGCCGGTGCAGGGTGGTGGGGGGCGACTCGAGCGAGCGCCGCCAGGCCCCGGCGAACCGGGGTCCCTCGAACTCGGCCAGCACCTCCTCGGGCAGCAACCCGGCATACGCCTGGCGCCAGGCCTCGGCCTGGACCAGCCCGACCGCGGGCGCGTCGCTGACCCGGCCGGTGCGCACGCTCGCGTCGGCCACCGGCCCCGCGGGACCGCCGTGGTGGTGTGGGTGCGTCACCCGGTCAGTGTCCCACCTGCGGTTTGTGACACTTCAACCGTCCGACGACGGCCCAGGTGTAACAAAGAGACCGTCGGTGCGGCATACTGGGGTCATGTACGGGAACGACTTCGGCGAGCCGCTCAACGCCACCGAGACCGAGGACTACGCGACCGCGGTGCAGGAGTACTTCGACGGTCTCATCGCCGAGGACAAGCGCATCGAGCCGCGGGACGCGATGCCCGAGGGCTACCGGAAGACGCTGATCCGGCAGATCGCGCAGCACGCCCACTCCGAGATCATCGGGATGCAGCCCGAGGGCAACTGGATCACCCGGGCGCCCAGCCTGCGCCGCAAGGCGATCCTCATGGCCAAGGTCCAGGACGAGGCCGGCCACGGGCTCTACCTCTACTCCGCGGCCGAGACCCTCGGCGCGGACCGGGACGAGCTGCTGGACCTGCTGCACAGCGGCAAGCAGAAGTACTCCTCGATCTTCAACTACCCCACGCTGACCTGGGCGGACGTGGGGGCGATCGGGTGGCTCGTCGACGGCGCGGCGATCATGAACCAGGTCCCGCTGTGCCGGTGCTCCTACGGTCCGTACGCCCGGGCGATGATCCGGGTCTGCAAGGAGGAGTCGTTCCACCAGCGCCAGGGCTTCGAGATCCTCTGGACCCTGGTGCGGGGCACCGAGGAGCAGCGCGCCATGGCCCAGGACGCCGTCAACCGCTGGTGGTGGCCGTCGCTGATGATGTTCGGCCCGCCGGACAGCGGTGAGCTGGCCACCAAGGGCCACACCGCGCAGAGCATGGCCTGGGGCATCAAGCGGTTCACCAACGACGACCTGCGGCAGAAGTTCGTCGACATGACCGTGCCGCAGGCGCAGAAGCTCGGCGTCACCCTGCCCGACCCGGACCTGCGCTGGAACGAGGAGCGCGGGCACTGGGACTTCGGCGAGATCGACTGGGACGAGTTCTGGCGGGTCATCGGCGGCGACGGGCCGTGCAACGCCCAGCGCCTGGCGCACCGCCGCCGCGCCCACGAGGAGGGTGCCTGGGTGCGGGAGGCCGCGGCCGCCTACGCCGCCAAGCAGGCCGCCCGCACCGGCGAGGGGGCGGTGGCGTGACCGACGCGACCGGGACCTGGCCGCTGTGGGAGGTGTTCGTGCGGGCCAAGCGCGGCCTGTCGCACGTGCACGCGGGCTCCCTGCGGGCGCCCGACGCCCAGATGGCCCTGCGCAACGCCCGTGACCTCTACACGCGCCGCCAGGAGGGTGTCTCGATCTGGGTGGTGCGCTCGGCGGACATCACCGCCAGCAGCCCCGACGAGCGGGACAGCTTCTTCGACCCGGCCGCCGACAAGGTCTACCGGCACCCGACCTTCTACGACGTCCCCGAGGACGTGGAGTACCTGTGAGCACGACCGGCACCACCGGGACCACGGCCCGGCACACGGCATACCTGCTCGGGCTGGGTGACGACGCGCTCGTCTACGCCCAGCGGCTGGGGGAGTGGCTGACCCGCGCACCCCAGATCGAGGAGGACATGGCGCTGGGCAACATCGGCCTGGACCTGCTCGGTCAGGCGCGTGCCCTGCTCACCCGGGCCGGTGAGGTCGAGGGCCGGGGTCGGGACGAGGACGACCTGGCCTACCTGCGCGACGAGCGGGACTTCCGCAACGTCCACCTGGTCGAGCGTCCCCGCGGGGACTTCGGCCAGGAGATGGCGCGGCTGCTGTGGTTCTCCAGCTACCAGCACGAGCTGTATGCCGGTCTGCTCGGCTCCGGCGACGAGGTGCTGGCGGGCGTCGCCGGCAAGGCGATCAAGGAGGTCACCTACCACCGCGACCACGCCACCCAGTGGGTGCTGCGGCTGGGCGACGGCACGGAGGAGTCCCACCGGCGCATGCAGGCCGGCCTGGAGGCGGTCCAGCCCTACGTCGCCGAGCTGTTCGACGACGACCCGGTGAGCGTGTGGGCTGCCGAGACCGGCCTGGGGGTGCTGCCCTCGACGCTGCGCGAGCCGGCCACCGGCTACGTCCACGCGGTCCTGGAACAGGCCACGCTGACGGTGCCGGAGGAGCCGCGCTGGCGCTCCCGCGGCGGTCGCGAGGGCATCCACTCCGAGGCGATGGGCTACCTGCTGGCCGAGATGCAGCACCTGCACCGCAGCCACCCGGGAGCGACGTGGTGACGGCCATGACCACGACGACGACCGACGTCGAGCGGGCCGTCCGTGGCATCCTCGACCCGGAGATCCCGGTCATCACCATCGACGACCTGGGCATCGTCCGCGACGTCGAGCTCGTCGGCGACGACCTCGTGCGGGTGACGATCACCCCGACCTACAGCGGCTGCCCGGCGATGGAGGCCATCGCCCAGCAGATCCGGCTGGTGGCCGAGCGGCACGGACGACGCGCCGAGGTGGTGACCCGGCTGTCGCCGCCGTGGACCACCGACTGGATGAGCGAGGAGGGCCGGGAGGCGCTGCGCCGGTTCGGGATCGCCCCGCCCACGGGCACCCGCCCCGCCGGCCCGGTCACCGTCAGCCTGTCGGTGCGCCGGGTGACCTGCCCGCACTGCGGCTCGGAGGACACCGAGGAGCTGGCCCGGTTCGGGTCCACCGCCTGCAAGGCGTTGCGCCGGTGCCGCGCCTGCCGCGAGCCGTTCGAGGAGTTCAAGGCCATCTGATGACCGTCACGCTGAGCAAGCCGGCGCGCCGCCGGGCTACCTTCCACGACCTCACCGTCAGCCGCGTGGAGCGGCTCACCGACGGGGCCGTGGCGATCGCCTTCGCGGTGCCCGAGGAGCTGCGCGAGGAGTTCGACTTCAAGCCCGGGCAGCACCTGACGCTGCGGACCACGATCGACGGGCAGGACGTACGCCGCTCGTACTCGATCTGCCGGTCCCACGGGGAGTGGCGGCGCACCGGCGAGCTGCGCGTGGCCAGTGCCCGGGTGCCCGGTGGGCTGATGTCCACCTGGCTGAACGAGGCCGTCGCCGCCGGCACGACCCTGAAGGTGATGACCCCGATCGGCGGGTTCACCTGCCCGACCCGTCCCGAGCTGGCCCGGCACCACGTCGCCTTCGCCGCCGGGTCCGGCATCACCCCGGTGCTGTCGATCATCACCACGGTCCTGGAGGAGGAGCCGCTCTCCCGGGTCACGCTGTACTTCGGCAACCGGCGGACCGACTCGATCATGTTCCTCGAGGAGCTGATGGACCTGAAGAACCGCTACCCCGAGCGGTTCACCGTGGTCCACGTGCTGTCCCGGGAGGTCCAGGACGTCGAGCTGTTCACCGGCCGGATCGACCGGGACAAGATCGAGCGGTTCCTCGACATCTTCACCCCGGTCGACGACGTCGACGAGTGGTACCTGTGCGGCCCGTTCGGCATGGTCGAGACCGCGCGGGAGGTCCTCGAGGAGCGCGGCGTCGACGACCACCACGTCCACCACGAGGTGTTCCACGTCGACGACCAGGGCCCCGCCGTGCCGCCCACGGTGGGCCAGGCGCCGGTCGAGCCGGGCGCCGAGCCCGAGGCCGTGGTCACGGTGACCCTCGACGGCCGGACCACCCGGGTGCCGATGCCGACCCGGGCCGAGACCATCCTCAACGCGACGCTGCGGGAGCGTCCCGACGCGCCGTTCAGCTGCACCGGCGGGGTCTGCGGGACCTGCCGGGCGCGCGTGGTCCGCGGCGAGGTCCGGATGGACCGCAACTACGCCCTCGAGCCCGACGAGGTCGCCGCGGGCATCGTCCTGGCCTGCCAGTCCCACCCGGTGACCGACGAGGTCGAGCTCGACTACGACGCCTGAGACGGGAGGTCGCCGCCGACGTGTCCGCCTTCAACCGCGTCCAGGCCTGGGTGTTCGGCCTGGTCAACCGCAACCCGGCCAGCAACGCGCTGGTCCTCGAGCTCGCCCGGCTGCGACCCGGTGACGTGGTGCTGGACATCGGCTGCGGCACCGGTGCCGCTCTCGAGCGGGCGGCGGCGGTCGTCGGGGCGGACCGGGTCCGCGGGCTCGACCCCACGCCCGCCTTCGTCGCGTCCTCCCGCCGCCGGGTGCCCGGCGCCGACGTCCGCCAGGGCAGCGCCGACGCGCTGCCGTGGGAGGACGCGTCGATGACCGTCGTGTGGACGGTCTCCGCCCTGCACCACTGGTCGCCGCGCGACGCCGGCCTCAAGGAGGCGCTGCGGGTGCTGCGGCCCGGTGGCCGGCTCATCGTCCTGGAGCGCCTGTTGCGCCGCCCGGGCCACGGGATCACCCGCGAGCAGGCCGAGCAGGTGACCGCGGTCCTCCGCGACGCGGGCGCCGCGGAGGTCGTCACCAGCGAGCACCGGGTGCGCCGCAGCACCTACCTGGCGCTGACCGCCCGGGTGTGACCGCTCAGCCGTCCCGCCCGAGGAAGCCGTCCGGTGTCACCGGCAGGGCGCGCTTGTGCGCGGTGCGCTGGTACCAGCCGATGATGGTCTCCCGGTCCTGCGGCGAGACCTCCTTGCCCTCCAGGAAGTCGTCCACCGCCTCGTAGGTGACGCCGAGGGCCTCCTCGTCCGGCAGCATCGGCCGGTCCGACTCCAGGTCCGCGGTCGGCACCTTCGCCACGAGCGACTCCGGGGCGCCCAGGGCCCGGGCGATCTCCCGCACGCGGCGCTTCGGCAGGCCGAACAGCGGCGTGATGTCGGCAGCGCCGTCGCCGTACTTGGTGAAGAAGCCGACGCAGGCCTCGGCGGCCTGGTCGGTGCCGACGACGAGCATGCCGCGGGCCCCGGCGATGGCGTACTGGGCCGTCATCCGCATCCGTGCCTTGACGTTGCCCTTGTGGAAGTCGTCCTTGGCGTCGGTCACCGGCGTCCCGGCGGCCAGGACCTGCTCCCACAGCGCGTCCGTGCCGGGCCCGATGTTGACCGTGACCGTCTCGTCCGGCCTGATGAACTCCAGGGCGCGGCGGGCGTCCTCCTCGTCGCGCTGCTGGTGGTAGGGCAGCCGCACGGCGACGAAGCGTGCTTCCCGCCCGCTGTCGCGGACCGACTCGCAGGCGAGCTGGGACAGCCGCCCGGCGACCGAGGAGTCGACGCCGCCGCTGATCCCGAGGACCAGCCCCCTGGCACCGCTGGTAATGAGGTACTCCGCCAGGAAACGCACCCTCCGGTCCGCCTCCCGGGCGGCGTCGAAGGTCGCCGGGTCGACGACCTCGAGGGCGCTGATGATCTCTTGCTGCAGGGTCCCGTAGGTCACGCGGTCAACCTACTAAGTCCGGCCGGCCACGGCCCGTGGGGACTCACCCCGGGCGGCGCTCGAGGGTGACGAACGAGAACCCGTCGCGGGGCTCGCGGGCCACCTCCCGCCAGCGGGCCCGATCGATCGCCGGGAACCGCACCGGGGAGCCGGGAGCCAGGTCGACCTCGGTGAGGACCAGGCGGCTGGCGTGGTCGATGGTCTGGGCGTAGACCTGCCCACCCCCGACGACGAACACCTCGCGGTCCCCGGCGACGAGCAGCGCCTCGGCCAGGGAGCGGGCGACCTCGGCACCCTCGGCCCGCCACCCGGGGGTGCGGGTGAGGACGATGGTGCGCCGCCCCGGCAGCGCCCGGCCGATCGAGTCCCAGGTGCCGCGGCCCATGAGCATGACCCCGCCCATCGTCGTCCGCTTGAAGTGGGCGAGGTCCTCCGGGAGGTGCCACGGCATGGTGGCGCCGTCGCCGATCGAGCCGTCCCTGCCGACTGCGGCCACGAGCGTCAGGGACTGCCGGAAGCCGCGGGTCAGCAGCCGGGCCGGCTCGCCCGCCAGGAGCACGTCGAGGGCCTGGCGCTCGTGCGGCACCACCCGGTCCGGCAGCTCGGCCAGCGGCCACCACCGCAGCTCGGCCGCCTTGTCCGCCTCGGCGACGCGCGGCTCGCCGCTCCACGAGGTGACCTCGACGAAGACGTCGACGCGCTGCTCGAGAGGGTCGGGCAGGGCCACGGTGCGGTGCAGCGTCGCCACGAGCCGCAGGTCGTCGGTGTCGACGGTGATGCCCAGCTCCTCGGCCGCCTCGCGGGCGGCGGCGGCCGGCGCGGGCTCACCCGCCTCGACGTGACCGGCGGCGCCGCACGCCCACCACCCGTCCATGTATGCCGTGCCGCGGCGCAGCTGCAGCAGCACCTCGCGGCCGCGCGGGCCCTCGCGGGTGAGCAGGAGGTAGACGGACGGGACGACGCGGAACCGGTCGCGCGTCATACGGCGATGGGGGCCTTGATCGAGGGCGCGGCGACGTAGTCGCGCACCTCGACGTCCTCCAGCTCGAAGGCGTCGATCTCCCGCACCGTGGGGTTGAGCCAGAGCGTGGGCAGCGGCCCCGGGGTGCGGGTCAGCTGCAGGTCGGCCTGCTCGAGGTGGTTGAGGTAGAGGTGGGCGTCGCCGAGGGTGTGGACGAAGTCGCCCACGGCCAGGTCGGTCACCTGGGCGACCATGTGCGTGAGCAGCGCGTAGGAGGCGATGTTGAACGGCACCCCGAGGAAGATGTCGGCGCTGCGCTGGTAGAGCTGGCAGGACAGCCGGGCCGGCTCGGTGTCGGTCGCGGGGGAGACGTAGAACTGGAACAGGGTGTGGCACGGGGGCAGCGCCATCTGGTCGACCTCGGCGACGTTCCACGCCGACACGATGTGCCGGCGGGAGTCGGGGTTGGTCCGGATGCCCTCGATCACCTTGGCGATCTGGTCGATGGTGTCCCCGTCGGGGGTGGGCCACGAGCGCCACTGGTGGCCGTAGACCGGGCCGAGCTCACCGTCCTCGTCGGCCCACTCGTCCCAGATGGTGATGCCGCGTTCCTGCAGCCACCGGACGTTGGTCTCCCCGCGGAGGAACCACAGCAGCTCCCCGATGATCGACCGCAGGTGCAGCTTCTTGGTCGTCAGGACCGGGAAACCCTGGCGCAGGTCGAAGCGCATCTGGTGGCCGAAGACCGAGAGCGTGCCCGTGCCGGTGCGGTCGTCCTTGCGGACCCCCTCGCTGCGGACCCGCCGGAGGAGGTCGAGGTACTGCTGCATGGCGACACTGTAGACACCACCCCCGACGGCCCGCGGCTAACCTTGCCGCCATGAGTCATCCCCACCCCGAGCTCAGTGCCCCCGGACCCGTGCCCGAGGGCGGCGTGCGCGTCGTGGCCCTGGGCGGGCTGGGCGAGATCGGCCGCAACATGACCGTCATCGAGCACGCCGGGCAGCTGCTCATCGTCGACTGCGGCGTGCTCTTCCCGGAGGACCAGCACCCCGGGGTCGACCTCATCCTCCCGGACTTCGAGTACCTCGCCGGGCGCTGGGACGACGTCGTGGCCGTGGTGCTGACCCACGGGCACGAGGACCACATCGGGGCGGTGCCCTACCTGCTCCGGGAGAAGCCCGACATCCCGCTCGTCGGCTCCCAGCTCACGCTCGCGCTCGTCGAGGCCAAGCTCAAGGAGCACCGGATCACCCCGTACACCCTCGGGGTGCGCGAGGGGGTCCGGGAGAGGCTGGGTGTCTTCGACTGCGAGTTCATCGCGGTCAACCACTCCATCCCGGACGCCCTGGCGGTGTTCATCCGCACGCCGGGCGGCACGCTGCTGCACACCGGCGACTTCAAGATGGACCAGGTGCCGCTGGACGGGCGGATCACCGACCTGCGTGCCTTCGCCCGGCTGGGGGAGGAGGGGGTCGACCTCTTCCTCACCGACTCCACGAACGCCGACGTCCCCGGGTTCACCACGCCCGAGCGCAACATCACGCCCGCCATCGAGCGGGTGTTCCAGCAGGCGCGGCGGCGGATCATCGTCGCCTGCTTCGCCTCCCACGTGCACCGCGTCCAGCAGGTGCTCGACGCCGCAGCCGATGCCGGGCGCAAGGTGGCCATGGTGGGTCGGTCGATGGTCCGCAACATGGGCATCGCCGCCGACCTGGGCTACCTCAAGGTCCCCGACGGCGTGCTCGTCGACCTCGGCAGGCTGACCCAGCTGCCCGAGGACCAGCAGGTGCTCATCTGCACCGGCTCCCAGGGCGAGCCGATGGCCGCGCTGTCGCGGATGGCGAACCGGGACCACCAGATCGAGGTGGGCGAGGGTGACACGGTGCTCATGGCCTCCTCCCTGGTCCCCGGGAACGAGAACGCCGTCTACCGGGTCATCAACGGCCTCACCCGGCTGGGTGCCACCGTGGTCCACAAGGGCAACGCGCTGGTCCACGTCTCCGGCCACGCCAGCGCCGGCGAGCTGCTGTACTGCTACAACATCGTCCGCCCGCGCAACGTCATGCCCGTCCACGGCGAGTGGCGCCACCTGGTCGCCAACGGCGACCTCGCGGTGGCCACCGGGGTGCCGCGCGAGCGGGTCGTGCTCGCCGAGGACGGGGTCGTGGTCGACCTCGTCGACGGGGTGGCCCGGATCGCCGGGGCGATCGACTCCGGCTACGTCTACGTCGACGGGTCCACCGTGGGCGGCACGACCGAGGCGCTGCTCAAGGACCGGCGGATCCTGCGCGACGAGGGCTTCGTCACCGTCATCGTGGTCCGGGACGCCAGCACCGGGAAGGTGGCCGCCGGCCCGGAGATCTACACCCGCGGCTTCCCCGAGCAGGAGGACACCTTCGACAAGGTGATCCCCAAGCTCGACGAGGCGCTGGAGAAGGCGCGGGCGAACGGCGTCACGGACACCCACCAGCTGCAGCAGGTCATCCGCCGGACCGTCGGCTCCTACATCGGCAACAAGCTGCGCCGCCGGCCGATGATCATCCCGGTCGTCATCGACGCCTGACCCGGGCAGCCCGGTCGGCGCCGTCAGACCAGGGCGGTCAGCGCCAGGGAGGACAGCGCCACCAGCCAGCTGATGAAGCTGCCGACGAGGAAGTACTCGGTGAGCTCGTCGATGGTGGGGGCGCGGCGCTCGCCCTCGGCCCCGTGGGGCAGGAGCGGGCGGGGACGCTGGGCCCGGCGGGCGCTCTGCAGCTCGGGCCACCGGATGAGCCCCTTGGCCGCGATGACCAGCGAGGCGGCGGTGACCTCACCGGCCAGCCCCAGGCCGAGGATGAAGACCCGCTCCATCGGGCCCAGGACCCGCCCGCCGCGCAGCTGGTCGGACGGTTGCGGGCCGTGGGTGGAGATCGCGCCCACGTGGGTGAGCAGGAGCCGGACCACGACGTTGCCGGTGGACAGCTGCACGAGCAGCAGGGCCGGGACGAGCAGCGCCCGCTGCGGGTCCGTGCCCCCCAGCAGCGGGATCCCGCTCCAGGCCAGCCAGTCGGCATACGGGCCCGCCACGGGGGAGGACCACCCGGCCAGCGCGACGAGCAGCAGGCCGCCGAGGAGCGGCACGGACAGCGCCCAGCCGGCCACCCGGTTGCGGCGCAGCGCACGGTCGGCCAGCCAGACCCAGGCCGCCACGGTCAGGACCGCCAGGGCGGTGAGGACGGCGTCGTGCGCCGAGGTCAGGCCGGCCAGCAGCGCCACGGTCACGGCGGCCCCGGCCCCGGCCAGGGCCGGCCCCAGGACGCGGCTGCTGCGCGCGAGCGGGGTGCCGCGGACGAGGTCGGCCACCGCCATGCCGTAGAGGAGCACCGCCAGCCCCGTCATCGGATCTCCTGCAGCTCGGCAGAGGCCGCGACGAGCACCCCGAGGCCGTCCCGGCGCACACGCTGGGAGACCGCGGAGGCGGAGATCCCCTCGGCGCGGGCGATGTCGTTCTGCGTGACGTCCGTGATCAACCCCCTGAGGATGCGCAGCGACCGTTCGTCCAGCGATCCCATCACCTGGTCCCGACAGAGCAGCGCCGCGTTGACCGCGTGGGGGTCCGGACCGGGCGTGTCCTCGGCCCGCCGGTATGCCGTGCGCACGGCCCGGGTGGGCGGCTGCTCCTGGGTGCGGCCCACCCACTCGATCGCCGCGCGGGCGGCCCACCAGCCGGGTCCGTCCTGGGTGTCCTGGGCGGCGTCGAGCAACGTCACCTCGCCCCACCCAAGGCCGAGCCGGACGTCGGTGACCGGGGCCAGGTCGAGCCGGATGACCAGACCGGCGTGCACCGCGGCCCCGAGGTGGTCGAACGTGCCCTGGAACTCGTCGCCGGCCGTGACCCGCAGCGGGGTGACGGGGGAGAGCTGCTCGTTCACCCTGGCGAGAGCCGCGCGCACCCGGCCGTGCACGGCGGCCCGGTCCCGGGCGCCCCGGGACCCGACGAGGTCACCCAGGAGGGTCGCGAGGACCCGCGCTTCACCTTCACGCATCTGAAGATGATAACTTCATCCGGTGAGATGTGAAGAGTGATTCTTCAAACGATTCGGGTCTGGTGTGCCGATGTCGCGTGTGACGCCTGTGACTGGCGGTGAAGTCGCGTACCGTTCGGCTGTGGCCAAGACCGCGTCCGCGTCGTCGCGCTCCCGCAGCACCAGCCGGAGCCGCGGCGCCTCGACACGCCCCCAGGCACGTCGCGGGTCCGGGTCCACCTCGCGCCGGCGTGGCGGGACCGCCGCCCGCCGGGGCGGGGTGGTGGGCCTGCCCTGGCGGGCGGCCCGGGGCACCTGGATGGGCATGGCGAATGTGACCGGAGGAGCAGTACGCAAGATGGGTGCAGGCGCACGCGAGCTCGAGCCCGAGCACCGTCGGGACGGGGTGGGTTTCCTGCTGCTCGCGCTGGCCGTCGTCGTCGCCGTCCGCGAGTGGTGGTCGCTCAGCGGTCCGGTCGGCGACGCGATCCACGCCGTCGTCGCCGGCACCTTCGGGCGGGTCGGCCTGGCCATGCCCGTCGTCCTGCTGTTCTTCGCGATCCGCTTCCTGCGTGCCCCGCAGGAGAGCGCCGCCAACCACCGGATGACGGTGGGCACCGTGGCCCTGCTGCTGGCGGCGTGCGGGCTGACCCACGTCGCCGCCGGCTCCCCCGACTACGGCCTCGGCGCCGAGGCGATGCGCGAGGCAGGTGGCGTCATCGGGTTCGTGGTGGCCAGCCCGATCACCGCCGCGCTCTCCGTCTGGGGCACCGTCCCCCTCCTCGTCCTGCTCGGCGTCTTCGGGCTGCTCGTGCTCACCGCGACGCCGGTCCACCGCATCCCCGAGCGGCTGCGCGAGCTCGAGCAGCACCTCTTCGACAGCGCCCGCTTCGACCGCGAGCCGGCCGAGGACCGCGCCCCGGCTCCCGCCCGGCGCCGTCGCGGTCGCAGCGAGGCCGACGGGGAGCGTCCGGGCGACCGGGCGTTCGACCAGGCCGCCGAGGTCCAGCGGGGCAGAAGCCGGTCGCTGCGGGCCAGGCCCCGCGGCGAGCAGGCTGCCGAGGCCCGCACCGCCGACGTCGACACCACCCAGCCGGTCCCGGCCCCGGGCGCCGTCGACCCGGCCGCCCCGGTCGTCCGGGAGAAGGCGCCCCTGGAGCCGCCCCCCACGACCCCGCTGCCCCAGCGCGTGGAGCAGCTCGTCCTCGCCGGGGACGTCACCTACACCCTCCCCGACAACGGCCTGCTCAAGCCCGGCACCCCGCACAAGGCACGGTCGGCCGCCAACGACAAGGTCGTCGAGGCCCTCACCGGGGTCCTGGAGGACTTCGGCGTCGACGCCCAGGTGACCGGTTTCACCCGCGGGCCGACGGTCACGCGCTACGAGGTCGAGCTCGGCCCGGGCGTCAAGGTCGAGCGGATCACCGCGCTGTCCAAGAACATCGCCTACGCGGTGGCCTCCGCCGACGTGCGCATCCTGTCGCCGATCCCGGGCAAGTCGGCGGTCGGCGTGGAGATCCCCAACACCGACCGCGAGAACGTCAGCCTCGGCGACGTGCTGCGCAGCCAGGCGGCGCGCAACAACCCGCACCCCATGGTCATGGGTGTCGGCAAGGACGTCGAGGGCGGCTACGTCATCGCCAACCTGGCGAAGATGCCGCACCTCCTCGTGGCCGGCGCCACCGGGTCGGGCAAGTCGAGCTTCATCAACTCGATGATCACCTCGGTCCTCATGAGGGCCACTCCCGACGAGGTCCGGATGATCCTCGTGGACCCCAAGCGGGTCGAGCTCACGGCCTACGAGGGCATCCCGCACCTCATCACCCCGATCATCACCAGCCCGAAGAAGGCCGCCGAGGCGCTGCAGTGGGTCGTCCGGGAGATGGACCAGCGCTACGACGACCTGTCCGCGTACGGCTTCAAGCACGTCGACGACTTCAACAAGGCCGTCCGCGCCGGCACGATCTCGCCGCCGCCGGGCTCGGAGCGGGTCCTGCACCCCTACCCGTACCTGCTCGTCGTGGTCGACGAGCTCGCCGACCTCATGATGGTCGCCCCCCGGGACGTGGAGGAGTCGGTCGTCCGGATCACCCAGCTGGCCCGCGCCGCCGGCATCCACCTGGTGCTCGCCACCCAGCGGCCCTCGGTCGACGTGGTCACCGGTCTCATCAAGGCCAACGTCCCCTCGCGGATGGCGTTCGCCACCTCGTCGGTGACCGACAGCCGCGTCGTGCTGGACCAGCCCGGCGCCGAGAAGCTCATCGGCCAGGGCGACGGGCTGTTCCTGCCCATGGGTGCCTCGAAGCCGATGCGCGTCCAGGGCGCCTGGGTCACCGAGAGCGAGATCCACGCCGTGGTGCAGCACGTGAAGTCCCAGCTGCAGCCGGTCTACCGCGAGGACGTCACGGTGGCCGCACCGAAGAAGCAGGTCGACGAGGACATCGGCGATGACCTCGACCTGCTGCTGCAGGCCGCCGAGCAGGTCATCACCACCCAGTTCGGCTCGACCTCGATGCTGCAGCGCAAGCTCCGCGTCGGGTTCGCCAAGGCGGGCCGCCTCATGGACCTCATGGAGTCCCGCGGCATCGTCGGCCCCAGTGAGGGCAGCAAGGCCCGCGAGGTCCTCGTCAAGCCCGAGGACCTCGAGGCGACGCTGGCCATGCTCCAGGGCAAGGAGCCGCCCGGTGCCGAGCGGGTCTTCGACCAGGACGCCGACGACGACGCGTACGTCGTCGACGACGGGTCCGACGACGAGGACTCCGAGGACGCCTGGGCGCTGACCGGGCGGGACTGAGCGCAGGGTGTTCAACGAGGTCGGGGCCGCCGGCCGGGGCCGTCTGGAGCGGACGTGGATCGCCGTCCGGGACCACCCGTCGGCGGTCCTGCTGGCGGTGCAGCTGCTCGGGGTCCTGGTCTTCCCGTTCACCAGCCGGGCCGGGGTCGGCCGGACCCTGCTGTCCGTCTTCGGCCTGGTGGTCCTGGCGATCGCCGTCATGGCGGTGAACAAGACCCCGTCCACGCGCCGCACCGCGATCATCCTGGGCACCCCGGTGTTCTTCCTCACCGTCGCCGAGGCGATCTGGCCGGACACCGAGGGCGTGGTGCTCGCCTCGTATGCCGTGCACGCGGTCTTCTACTTCTACACGGCGGTCTCGCTACTGCGGTACATGTTCGCCGATGCCTGGGTGTCCCGGGACGAGCTGTTCGCGACCGGCGCCTGCTTCACCGTGCTCACCTGGGCGTTCGCGTACACCTACGGTGTCGTGCAGATCATCTGGCCCGGCTCCTTCGTGATCCCGGGGCAGGAGGGGCCGCTGAGCTGGATGGACCTGCTCTACCTGTCCTTCACCGTCATGACGAACACCGGACTGTCCGACATCTCACCGGTGGTCGGCCAGAACCAGGGGCGGGCCGTGCTCATGCTCCAGATGCTCGCCGGGGTCAACTACATCGCACTGGTCGTGGCCCGCCTGCTCGGGCTGACGCTCGTGCGGTTCCGGCGCTGACGTTCTCGACACGCAGGCTGACCTGGTGACTTGACGGCCGGCCCGGCGGGCCCCACGATGAGCCTGCGTCCCGCGCCGTGACCGCGGGCCGCGTGCGACGACCGTGCCGGGCCCCCGGGGGGAGACGACGGCGCAGCCCCGTGACCCGATCGCCACACCCGAGAGTGACCGCCCATGCGTCCCGCCCGCCGTCGCGCGCCCCTGACCACGCTCCTCGTCGCCGCCCTGGCCCTGAGTCCGCTCGCCGGGGCGCCCGCCGTCGCGACGCCCGCCACAGCGCCGCGCGTGGCCGCCGCCTCCGTCGCGCCCGCCGAGGCGATCGTCACCGTCAGCGGGGAGCTGGCCGTCGGCCAGACCGTCACCGCGCAGACGGCCGGCTGGCCCGTGGAGGCCGCACTGACCTACGAGTGGCTCGACGGGGACGCGGTGATCGGTACCGGGCCCACCCTGGTCCTGGGCGCCGCGCTGGAGCGGATCTCGGCCCCCGCCCCGACCCGCGTGATGCGCTGGGCCGTCCCGACGATCGCGGGGACCGTGGCCGCCGGGTCGACCCTCACCGCCAAGCCGGGCACCTGGACCACCGGCACCACCTTCACCTACCAGTGGCTCGCGGACGGCAAGGCGATCTCCGGCGCGACCGCGTCCACCCTCAAGCTCGGCAACGCCCACAAGGGCAGGCGGATCAGCGTCAAGGTGGTCGGCAAGAAGGCAGGCCACCCGTCGGCGACCAAGGTGTCGGCAGCGACCGGCCGGGTGGCCACCGCGGCCACCCCGAAGATCTCCGGCACCGCCGTGGCCGGCAGCACCCTGACCGCCGCCGCCGGCACGTGGACGACGGGGACCACGCTGAGCTACCGCTGGTACGCCGACGGCACCGCGATCAGCGGTGCCACCGGTCGCACCTACAAGGTCGCCTCGTCGCTGCGCGACAAGAAGATCACCGTCAGGGTCACCGGCAAGAAGTCCGGCTACGCGACCGTGACCAGGACCTCGGCCGCCACCGCGCGTGTCCAGGTCGCCCTCCAGCCGAGGATCTCGGGCACGCCGAAGGTGACCTACACCCTCAGGGCCGACCGTGGGACGACCTGGTCGGCGGGCACCTCCTTCGGCTACCAGTGGTACGCCAACGGCAAGGCGATCAGCGGTGCCACCGGCGCGACCCTCAAGCTGGGCCCGGCCCGGGTCGGCCAGAAGATCACGGTCAAGGTCACCGGCCGCAAGAGCGGCTACCCGACGGTCTCCCGCACCTCGGCGGCGACGGCCGCGGTCACCTACCCGCTGCGGACCGCCCCGGTGAGCGCGTGGAACTGCCCGTCGTGGGCGCCGATCAAGGGCAACGCGAACTCGGGCATCTACCACGTGCCCTCGGCCCAGTTCTACCAGGCGACCAAGCCGGAGGACTGCTTCCGCACCGAGGCGGCGGCCCAGGCCGCCGGGTACCGCAAGGCCAAGGTCTGACCGGACCCGCCCGCCGCCGGGCTCCTCACCGAGGGGTGCCGGCGGCGAGCAGGTCCGCCCGGCGGCGCAGGCTGGCGCGCTCCACGTGGTTGGGGCACAGCCGGATCGCCGCCTCGTATGCCGTGCGCGCCGCCTCCCGGTCACCGCGCCGGGCCAGCAGCTCGGCCCGGACCGCAGGCAGCCGGTGCGAGGAGCCGAGCTGGGCCTCGAGACCGTCGAGCAGGGACAGGCCGGCGTCCGGTCCCTCGGCCTCGGCCACGGCCACCGCGCGATTGAGGCGCACCACTGGCGATGCGGTCAGCGCCTCGAGCTCGGCGTAGGCGGCGGCGATCCGGTCCCACCGGGTGTCGGCCGCGGTGGGCGCCACGGCGTGCTCGGCGGCGATGAGCGCCTCGAGCAGGCGCACCCGGGGCCGGTCGGGCAGTGCCTCGCCGAGCCACGGGGCCAGCAGCCCGGCCGCTGCGTCGATCTCGTCGTGGTGCCAGCGCGACCGGTCCTGGTCGGGCAGCAGGACCAGGTCGCCGGTACGCGGGTCCTGGCGTGCGTCCCGCCTCGCGTGCTGGAAGCACATCAGCGCCAGGGTGAGGTCGACGAGGGGAGCGGGTCCGACGAGCTCGCGGGTCACCCGGAGGAGGCGCACCGCCTCGCCGGCGAGCTCGACCCGGTGCAGCTGCGCGCCGGGGCCCGGCACGTACCCCGCGGTGAACGCCAGGTAGGTCACGTCCGCGACCCGGTCCACGCGCTCGCCGAGCCGGTGCGCGGGAGGGAGCGCGAACGGCATACCCGCCGTGGCGATCTTGCGCTTGGCCCGGGTGATCCGGGCCGCGACGGTCGCCTCCCGGGCGAGGAACAGCCGGGCGATGTCCGCCACCGACAGGCCGAGGACCAGCCGGAGCGCGAGCGCCGAGGAGGACTCCAGGGCCAGCGCGGGGTGGCAGCACAGCAGGATCAGCCGGAGGCGCTCGTCGGGCACCTCCGGCGCCTCCTGCCGCGCGGGGTCGGCCGCCTGCTCGCGCTCGCGCCGGCGCAGCTCCTCGTCGGCGACGATGACCGGCTCGCGCCGGGCATGGACCGCCTCGGCGCGCAGCCGGTCGAGCACCCGGCGCCGGGCCGCCGTGAGCAGCCAGGCCGGCGGGTTGGCGGGCACGCCGTCGCGGGCCCAGTGGCGGGTGGCCGCCTCGAACGCCTCGGCGAGGGCGTCCTCGGCCAGGTCGAGCCGGCGGTACCGGCCGGCCAGGAGCGCCAGCAGGCGCCCCCAGTGCTCGCGCCAGGCCTGCTCGACGGCGTCCGCGGCGTCCACGGTGCTCACATCAGGTCCACGACCGGCCGGATCTCCAGGGTGTAGTAGTCCGGGAGCAGCTGGCACAGCTCGGTGACCGTGTCGAGATCGCGCGCCTCGAGCAGGTAGTACCCGCCCAGCTGCTCGACCGTCTCGGCGTACGGGCCGTCGGTGACGGTGCGCCCGGAGCCGGTGTCCGGGCCGAGCGTCGTCGTCGTGTCGGCCGGGGCCAGCGCCTCCCCGCCCAGGATGGTGGCCCGCTCGGCCGCCGCCCGGTCGAACGCCTCGTGGGCAGCCATGATCCGCTCCCGCTGCTCGGCGGTGGCCTCGTCCCACACCTTCTCGTCGCCGTAGAGCAGGACCAGGTACTTCACGACGCCACCTCCCCCGCGTGGTCGACGCAGGCGCGGATCTCCACGGCGTCGGAGCCGGCGAGCAGCCCGCAGGCGCGGGCCAGGTCCTCCACGTCGTCGGACCGGACCAGGTAGAAGCCGGTGAGCTGCTCCACGGTCTCGGCGTACGGCCCCTGGGTCACGGTCACCCGGTCCAGGTCGCCCCGCACCACCAGGGCCTCCCTGGAGTGGGTCAGCTCGGCGCCACCCACCACCCGGTGGCCGCGCTCGGCGAGCAGCGCCGCGAACCGCCCGTGTCGGTCGTAGGCCGCCCGGCGCTGCTCCGGCGTGGCGTTCTCCCACACCGACTCGTCACCGGGCAGCAACACTGCGTAGGTCGTCACCCTGATCTCCTCCGGAACTCGTGCGTGTCGCTGGGAACGGGCGCTCCCACCAGCATGACGCCCGGGGGAGGCCGGAATCGACAGCACGACCCCGGAGACCGAGAGCGAGGCGAGCGCTGACACATCTGTCAACCTATGTTGACGTCCGCCGGGTGTCACCACAGGTTGACACGTTGGGGTGGTCGCCGGGATTCCCTGCGGGCGCCGGCCGACCGGTCACCCGTAGGCTGGGGTGCATGACCGGCCAGCGCAGCGTCGCCCTCGTGACCCTGGGCTGCTCACGCAACGAGGTCGACTCCGAGGAGCTCGCCGGACGCCTGGCCGCCGAGGGCTGGCGCCTCGTCGACGACGCCGCCGAGGCGGATGTCGCAGTCGTCAACACCTGCGGCTTCGTCGAGCAGGCGAAGAAGGACTCCATCGACGCCCTCCTCGAGGCGGCCGACCTCAAGGAGCAGGGCCGGACCCGCGCCGTGGTCGCCGTCGGCTGCCTCGCCGAGCGCTACGGCGCCGAGCTGGCAGCCTCTCTCCCGGAGGCGGATGCCGTCCTGGGTTTCGACTCCTACGCCGAGATGTCGGACCACCTCACCGCCCTGCTCCGCGGGCACCGCGTCCCGTCGCACGCGCCACGGGACCGGCGCCGGCTGCTGCCCGTCGCCCCGGCGCAGCGGCACGAGGTGCCGGTGTCCCTCCCCGGGCACCAGCAGCGCGGTCCTGCCCGGGAACCCGCCGACGGGCCCTTCCCCGCCTCGGGCCCGCCCGTGGTCCGCGCCCGGCTCGACGGTCGCCCGTGGGCGCCGCTCAAGCTCGCCTCGGGGTGCGACCGGCGGTGTGCGTTCTGCGCCATCCCGATGTTCCGGGGCGCCTACGTCTCCCGGTCGCCGGAGGAGGTGCTGGCCGAGGCGCGGTGGCTCGCCGAGCGCGGGGTCCGGGAGCTGTTCCTCGTCAGCGAGAACACCACGTCCTACGGCAAGGACCTCGGCGACCTGCGGCTGCTCGACCGGCTGCTGCCCGAGGTCGCCGCCGTCGACGGCATCGACCGGGTGCGGGTCTCCTACCTGCAGCCGGCCGAGATCCGTCCCACCCTGCTCGACGTCATGGCCGGGACACCCGGGGTGGTGCCGTACTTCGACATCTCGTTCCAGCACGCCTCGGCCCCCGTGCTGCGCCGGATGCGTCGGTTCGGCGACGCGGAGTCGTTCCTGGGACTGCTGCACCAGGTCCGGTCCCGGGTCCCGCACGCCGGGATCCGCTCCAACGTCATCGTGGGCTTCCCGGGGGAGACCGAGCAGGACGTGCAGGTCCTGGCCGACTTCCTGGGCCGTGCCCGCCTCGACGTCGTCGGGGTGTTCGGCTACTCCGACGAGGACGGCACCGAGGCCGAGCGGCTGGACGGCAAGCTGCCGCAGGAGGTCGTCGACGAGCGGGTGGCGCGGATCACCGAGCTCGTCGAGGTGCTGACCGCCGACCGGGCCGCGGAGCGGGTGGGGGAGACCGTCTCGGTGCTCGTGGAGGAGGTCGACGAGGACGGTCGCGTCGTCGGGCGGGCCGAGCAGCAGGGTCCCGACGTCGACGGCGTCACGGTGCTGGACGGGCCGCAGACCCCGGCCCCGGGGGAGATCGTCACCGCCGAGGTGTTCGCCACCGAGGGGGTCGACCTCCTCGCCCGGCCACGCGGGACAGGGGCGCACTGATGGTCACCGCCGGCGAGCCCGACCACCTGGCCGACCCGAGCGTGCGGGTCAGCGCCTGGAACGTGCCCAACGCGCTGACCCTGGTGCGGATCGTGCTGGTCCCGGTCTTCCTGTGGCTGCTGCTGGCCCAGGGCGGGGACGACGCCGCGCACCGGGTCTGGGCGGCGGTGGTCTTCGCGGTCGCCACCGGCACCGACTGGCTCGACGGCGACCTGGCCCGCCGGCGCGGGCTGGTCACCGACTTCGGCAAGGTCGCCGACCCCATCGCCGACAAGGCCCTCATGGGCGCGGCGCTCATCGGGTTGTCCTGGCTCGGCGAGCTGCCCTGGTGGATCACGGTGGTCATCCTCTTCCGGGAGCTGGGCATCACCGCGCTGCGGTTCTGGGTGATCCGGCACGGGGTCATCCCGGCCAGTCGCGGCGGCAAGCTCAAGACCGCGCTCCAGGCGCTCGGCCTGGTCCTGCTCATCCTCCCGGACCTGGGGCCACTGCACGCCATCGGGATGGTGGTCGTGTACGCCGCCGTGGCCGTGACCGTCGTCACCGGCGTCGACTACGTGATGCGGGCGCTGCGGCTGCGGCGGGACGCCCGGGCGGCGCGGTGAGCGTGCCGGTCCCGCCCGCGCCGGACGGGGGAGCGGTGGTGCACCCCCGCGCCGCCGAGGTGGTGGCGCTGCTCACCCGACGGGGAGAGACCGTGGCCTGTGCGGAGTCCCTCACCGGCGGGCTGGTCTGTGCAGCCCTGACCTCGGTGCCGGGGGCGAGCGTCGTGGTGGCCGGCGGTGTGGTGGCCTACACGATCGCCGCCAAGCGGGACGTCCTGGGCGTGCCGGCGGACGTCCTCCGGGCGCACGGGGCGGTGGCCGAGCCCACCGCCGTCGCCATGGCGGCGGCAGCGCGCCGGCTGTTCGGGGCCACGTGGGGGGTGGCCACGACCGGGGTCGCGGGGCCGGACCCGAGCGAGGGCAAACCGGTCGGGACGGTGCACGTGGCGGTGGCCGGGGAAGAAACCCACCTGCCCCGGGCGTTGTCCCTGCACGGGAGCCGTTCGGACATCAGGGCGGCGACCGTGGGGCAGGCCGTGGAGGCGCTGTACCGGCTGCTGGCGGGGGAATGACCCGGCAGCTGTCGGCAGAGCGAGGTACGGTTGTCCCAGACATCGACGACCGGACCGCACTGACGGAGGAGGGATCGGCATGGTGCTGCTTCGCCGCGAAGTGGGCGACGTCCTGCGCGAGAAGCGGCAGGGCCAGGGGCGCACCCTGCGTGAGGTCTCGGCCTCCGCGTCCGTGTCCCTGGGGTACCTGAGTGAGGTCGAGCGGGGCGAGAAGGAGGCCTCCTCGGAGCTCCTCGCGTCGATCTGCAAGGCGCTCGACCTGCCGCTGTCCCAGATGCTCAGCGACGTCGCCGACCGGGTGAGCCTGGCCGAGGCCGCCGAGAAGCAGCTGACCACGGTGCTCAACGAGGGTCTGGCCAAGCCGATCCGCCACGGGTCCACCGTGACCCGCCGTCCGGTCGTCGACCCCGCCGCCTGAGCCGGTTCCCGCCGCACCAGCCTCAGGTCGTCCGCGGTCCCAGCCGCCCCTGCGGGGCCCCGTCGTCGGTCGGCGCGAGCCCACCCTGACACCGTGGGCAGTAGGACAGCACCCGTTGCTGCGGCTGCTGCCCGATCGGGGCGAGCCGGATGAGCCCACCGCACCGGCGACACGGTAGGCCGCGCCGGGCGTGCACCCAGGTGTCCTCCGGCTGGTCGCCGCGCGTGGCGGTCCGACCCAGCCGGGCGCTGCGCACGAGCATCTTCCGTGCGGTGTCGATCACCTCCGCGACCCGGTCCGGTCCCAGCTCGACCGCGGGGCGCCACGGGTGCGTCCCGGTGAGGAAGAGCGGCTCGCTGGCGAAGATCGTCCCGATCCCGGCGAGGTTGCGCTGGTCCAGGAGCGCCTCGCCGATGGGGCGAGGGTCGCGGGCGACGTTGGCGACAGCACGCTCCCGGTCGAAGCCCGGGTCGAGCAGGTCCGGCCCCAGGTGCCCCACCACGGACGCCTCCTCGCTGGTGCGGACCAGGTCGAGCATGCCCAGCTGGTCGCCGACCACGGTCACCTCGGCAGTCCGCAGCACGGCCCGGACCGTATGACGCGCCAGCACCTCCCGTGGCACCCGGCCCCGGTGCACGCGCCAGCTCCCGTCCATCCGCAGGTGGCTGTGCAGGGTCAGGTCCCCCTCGATCCGGTGCAGCACGTGCTTGCCCCGGGGCACCACCTCCAGGGTGGCCCGGCCGGACAGGTCGACGGTCGCGAGCCGGGGCACGCGGAGGTCGCTCGCGGTGAGCACCGAGCCGGCCAGGGCGGTGTGCAGCCGGCGAGCGGTCCGCCACACGGCATCTCCCTCGGGCACGGGGGAACCCTACGTCGGGGGCGGCCCTACCGGCGAAGGCGCAGGCCCTGCGGCGCGGTGTGGAACCCGGCGTCGGCCAGGGCCGCTGCCAGCGGATGGTCCCCCCCGAGAGCCGGGCCGCCGTCGATCTTGGCCACGGTGAGGCCACCCAGCCGCCCCCGACGGACCAGGTGGGCCAGCGCCCGGGCGGCGAGCACGGCGTCGCCGGGGTCGTCGGAGTAGGTGAGCGCGGTGCGCCCGCCACGCTCGAGGTAGACCGCCAGCCGACCGTCCACGAGCACCACGAGGGCACCGGCCTTGCGCCCCGGACGGTGCGCCGCGTCGGTGTCGGGACGCTCCGGCCAGGGCACTGCGGCACCGTACGGGTTGGCCGGGTCGGTGGCGGCCAGGACCAGCACCGTGGGGTCCTCGTCGGGTTTGCCGGACGCGGGGAGGCGCAGCCGGTCGATGGCACCCGTCGACCCGAACTGGGCGGCCCCGAGGTGCTCGACGAAGTAGCCGCGTCGCACCCGGCCGGCCTCTTCGGCCTGGGCCAGCACCCGGTAGACCCCGGCGTAGCCACCCGGGATGTTCTCCGCGGTCACGCTGCCGCGGGTCAGCACACCGTAGCGGTCGAGCAGCTGCTCGGCGGTGGCCAGCGACCGCACCGTCGGGTCGGTCTCGACCGGGGGCAGCAGGGACCACCGGCCCACGGCGGTGGGCGGACCGGTGCGGGTCGGCAGCGGTGGCCGGGCGGTGCGGGCGCCCAGCGCGACCGGCCCCCGGGACCACCGCGTGGACCGGGCGCCGGTCCGCCGCCCGCGGTGGGCCGTCCGGCCCCCGGACAGCAGCGCCCGGACCGGGGCGAACGTGTCGCCGGTGACGTGGCCGCTCCAGACCAGGTCCCACAGCAGCCTGACCAGCTCCTCGTCGCTGACCGCACGGTCGGTCGCGCCGAAGGTGTCGGCCAGGGCCCGGAAGAAGAACGCCCCGCCCTGCTCCAGCCGGCTGAGCAGCTCCCGCGCGCGGGAGTCCTCCTCGACCGGCTCCGGCGCCGCCATCGTCAGGTGCGCGGTGTCGGCCAGGTGCAACGAGACCCACCCGTCGTCACCGGGCAGGGACCCGTGCCCCTGCCAGAGCACCTCGCCGGTGCTCATCAGCTCGTCGAGCATCGAGGGGGTGTAGTCGACGACCCGGGCGGGCAGCACCAGGCTCTCCCACGCGCTGGCCGGGACGCGGGCACCGGCCAGCTGCTCGACGACCCGGAGCACGCCGTCGACGCCGCGCAGCTGCCCCAGCGACTGCCACTGCGGCAGGAACCGGGCGTAGGCCTCCTGGGTGACCGGCTCGACCTCCTGGCGCAGCGCGGCGAGGGAGCGGCGCCGGAGCATCCGGAGCACCTCGGCGTCGCACAGGTCGGGGCCGCCGTGGTCGTGGCCGTCGCCGGTGACCGGCCGCAGCTGCCCCTCGACGAGCCGGCCGGAGGCGACGAGGCGCCGCACCACGTCGCGGACGACCGCCTGGCCCAGCCCCAGGCGGTCCGCCAGCGCCTCCAGGGTGAACGGGGTGTGGGTGCGCGCGTAACGCTGCACCAGGTCACCCAGCGGGTCCCCGACCGGCTCCAGGAACGTGGCCGGCACCCCGACCGGCAGCGCGGTGCCGAGGGCATCACGCAGCCGGGCGGCGTCCTGGGCGTCGGCCCAGCGGTCCTCGCCGGCGACGCGGACCGCGATGACCTGGCGCTGCTCAGCCAGCTCGGCGAGCCAGCCGGGCACCCGGTCGCGGACCTCCTCGACGCTGCGCTCCCGGACCTCCGCGGTGGACAGCGGTCCCAGCACGCGGAGCAGGTCGGCGACGTCTTGGGCGTCGCGGGCGGCCCGGTCGGGCACCAGGCGCTGCAGCTCGGCCTCGGTGCGGGCCACCACCTCGGGGTCGAGCAGGTCCCGCAGCGCGGCGCCCTCGCCGCGGCCCAGGAGCTCGGCCAGCAGGGTGGGGTCGAGGCTCAGCGCGGCGGCGCGCCGCTCGGCCAGCGGTGAGTCGCCCTCGTAGAGGTACTGGGCGACGTAGCCGAGCAGGAGCGAGCGGGCGAACGGGGAGGCGCTCTGCGACTCGACGGTGACCAGCCGCACCTTCCGGGCGGCGATGTCGCGCATCAGACGGGTCAGCGCCGCGACGTCGTAGACGTCCTGGACGCACTCACGGACCGCCTCCAGGACGATCGGGAAGGTCGGGTAGCGGGCGGCCACCTCGAGCAGCTGGGCCGAGCGCTGCCGCTGCTGCCAGAGCGGCTGGCGGCGGCCGGGGTTGCGCCGCGGCAGCAGCAGCGCCCGGGCGGCGCACTCGCGGAACCGGGCCGCGAACAGCGCCGACCCGCCGATCTCGGCGGTGACGAGGTCGTGGACCTCGTCGGGGTCGAGGGTGAGCAGGTCGGCCAGCTCGCGGTCCAGCTGCTCGGCGTTGTCGAGCTCGGGCAGCCGCAACACGATGCCGTCGTCGGCGGCCATCGCCTGCACGTCGGTGCCGTAGCGCTCCCGCAGCCGGGCGCCGAGGCACAGCGCCCACGGGGCGTGGACCGGGGTGCCCCAGGGGGAGTGCACGACGACCCGCCAGTCGCCGATCTCGTCGCGGAACCGCTCGACGACGATCGTGCGGTCGTCGGGGACCTGGCCGGTCGCCTCGCGCTGCTCGGCGAGGTAGGCCAGCACGTTGTCCACGGCGTGGTCGTCGAGCCCGGCCGACCGCAGCCGCTCCCGCGCCAGCGCCGGGTCGGCGGTCGTGGTCTCGCGGACGAACTGCCCGACGGCGCGGCCCAGCTCGGCGGGGCGGCCGAGCGAGTCGCCCTTCCAGAACGGCAGCCGCCCGACCTGACCGGGAGCGGGGGTGACGAGGACCTGGTCGTGGGTGATGTCCTCGATCCGCCACGAGGTCGTGCCGAGGGTGAACACGTCGCCCACCCGGGACTCGTAGACCATCTCCTCGTCCAGCTCGCCGACCCGGCGGCCGGGTCCCTCGCCGGTGGCGAGCATCACGGCATACAGGCCGCGGTCGGGGATGGTGCCGCCGCTGGTGACGGCCAGCAGCTGGGCGCCCCGGCGGGCCGAGAGGGTGTCGGTGAGGCGGTCCCAGACGATCCGGGGGCGCAGGTCGGCGAAGTCCTCGCCGGGGTAGCGCCCGGCGAGCATGTCGAGGGTCGCCTCGAGCAACGGGCGGGGGAGCGAGGCGAACGGCGCCGCCCGGCGCACCAGGTCGTGCAGGTCCGACACCGTCCAGGTGTCCATCGCCACCATCGCCACGACCTGCTGGGCCAGCACGTCGAGCGGGTTGCTGGGGACGTGCAGCTCCTCGATGAGGCCCTGCCGCATCCGCTCGACGACGACCGCGGTCTGCACCAGGTCGCCGCGGTGCTTGGGGAACAGCACCCCCCGGGAGACCGCGCCCACCTGGTGCCCGGCGCGGCCGACCCGCTGCAGGCCGCTCGCCACGCTCGGCGGCGACTCCACCTGGACGACGAGGTCGACCGCACCCATGTCGATGCCCAGCTCCAGGGAGCTGGTCGCCACCACCGCGGGGAGCTGCCCGGACTTCAGGGCGTCCTCGATCTGGGCGCGGTGCTCCTTGCTCACCGACCCGTGGTGGGCGCGGGCCAGCACCGGGGGAGCGCCGGCGGACGATCCGGCCTGCCCCATGACCTGGGCGGGCGGCCGGCCCCCGGGCGCCACGCCGACGGGCTCGGCCAGCCCCTGCTCGACGGCGTCGCGCTCCTGCTGGGCGTCCCAGATCTCGTTGAGGCGGGCGGTGAGCCGCTCGGCCAGGCGCCGCGAGTTGGCGAAGACCAGGGTGGAGCGGTGCTCGGCGACGAGCTCGGCGATGCGCCGCTCGACGTGCGGCCAGATCGAGGCCCGCTCGGTCGGGTCCTGGGGAGGCGCCCAGACCCCGTCGTCGTCCAGGTCGGGCAGGACCGGGCCCCGGCCGACCTGCGGCCCGGTGCCGTTCGTCGGTGGCGCGACCGGGGCCGGGGCGGGCTCTCCGTCGGCGGCAGCGCTGCCCGGGTCGGTCATGTCCGGGACCGGCACGACCACCCGCAGGTCCCACTGCTTCGTCGACGGCGGCTGCACCGTCGTCACCGGTCGCCCACCGGCGAGGAACCGCGCCACCTCGTCGACCGGGCGCACCGTGGCCGACAGCCCGATGCGCTGGGCCGGCTCGGGCAGCAGCGCGTCCAGCCGCTCCAGGGACAGCGCCAGGTGGGCCCCGCGCTTGGTGCCCGCGACGGCGTGCACCTCGTCGACGATCACCGTCTCGACGCCGGCCAGCGCGCTGCGGGCCGCCGAGGTCAGGAGCAGGAACAGGGACTCCGGGGTGGTGATGAGGACGTCGGCGCCCTCCTTGGCGAAGGCGCGGCGCTCGGCCGCGGGGGTGTCCCCGGAGCGCACCGCGACGCTGACGTCGGGGACCGGCTCACCGAGCCGCGCCGCGGCGTGCCGGATGCCGACGAGGGGGGACCGCAGGTTGCGCTCGACGTCGACGGCCAGCGCCTTGAGCGGGGAGACGTAGAGGACCCGGCACCGGGGGGCGTCGGGCGCCCGCGGGGTGGTGACCAGGCGGTCCAGTGCCCACAGGAAGGCCGACAGTGTCTTGCCGGAGCCGGTCGGGGCGACCACGAGGGTGTGCCGGCCGGCGCTGATCGCCTCCCAGGCCCCCTGCTGCGCCTCGGTCGGACCGGGGAAGGACGCCCGGAACCACGCCTGGGTCGCCGGGGAGAACCGGTCGAGGACGTCCTCGCTCACGGTGCCACCTCACCACGGAGCACCGACAACCGCGCCTGGCGCGTGCGGGTCAGCGGGCCTCGTCGTCGCGCTGGGGGACCATGCGCCGCCGCTCGGCGGTCACGACGCGGTTGCCGTAGGCGCCGGTGACCGGCGGCGGCTCGGGTGCCGGCATGTCGCGCAGCTGGTGGTGCAGGGTCTTGTGCGGCGGGTACCAGAGCTTGAGCGCGACCAGGAGCTTCTGCCACCACGGCAGCCCGGTGGTGTCGGGTCGGGGCACCTCGTCCTCCATCTCGTCGTACGGCGTCGCCACCATCCTCTCACCCGCGGAAAACCGGTACAGCCGGGGCGCTCCGCGGACGTAGGCTCGTCGGTGCGATGCGCGACTTCCCACCCGACCTCACGGCGTACACGGGGGCGGGCCGCCGGGACCCGGACACGTCGTCACCCACCCGTTTCCTCTGGTGGCTGATCCGTGAGCAGTGGGACCTCATGCTGGCCGCCTCCGCCCTCAGCGTGCTCTGGATGGTGCCGGTCGCGCTGACCCCGTGGGTCTTCGGGCGGGCCGTGGACGCCGGGATCGTCGCCGGGGACCCCGGCCAGGTGGCGCTGTGGACCGGCGTGCTGCTGCTCGTCACCGTGCTCGGGGCGGGCAGCGGCGTCTTCTACCACACGGTCGTCGTGCGGTCCTGGCTCGTCGCGCTGTACGGCACCATCTCCAAGGTCACCAACAAGTCGGTCCAGCTCGGCCACCTGCTCACCCGGCGCGCCCCGACCGGCGAGGTGCTGTCCGTGGCGGGCAGCGACGGCGACCAGTTCGGCGGGTTCCTGGAGATCCTGTCCCGGGCGCTGGGCAACCTCGTCGCGTACGCCGCGGTGGCCGCCATCGTGCTCAACATCTCGGTGCCGCTGGGCCTGGTGGTGCTGCTGGTCGCACCCCTGCTGGTCATCACCTCGGCGCCGCTGCTGCGCCCGCTGAGCCGGGCCCAGGACCAGGAGCGCACCCGCGACTCCGAGCTCACCTCGATGGCCACCGACATCGTCGCCGGCCTGCGCATCCTGCGTGGCATCGGCGGGGAGCGGATCTTCGGCGGCAACTACGCCGGGCAGTCCCAGCGGGTCCGCGGGGCCGGTGTCCGGGCCGGGATGTGGGCCGCGGCGGTGGAGGCCGTCGGCGTGCTGCTGTCCGGGCTGTTCGTCGTGGCCCTGATGTACCTCGGCGTCCTCGAGGTGCGCGAGGGCGAGCTGACCGTGGGCCAGCTCATCACCTTCCTCGGCTACGCGCTGTTCCTGGTCCAGCCGATCCGCGTCTTCTTCGAGTTCGCGCAGAAGTCCACCCGGGCCCTCATCGCGGCGCGCAAGACCGTCGGGGTCCTCGACCAGCCCGACCCGTGGCCGGCGCGACCGGAGCGCACCCTGCCGCGGGGTGCCGAGCTGTATGACGTGGAGTCCGGCCTGCGGGTCCGTCCCGGCCTGCTCACCATGGTCGTCAGCGCCGACCCCGACGCCAGCGCACGCCTGGCCGACCGGCTGGGCCGCTACCTGCCCGGCGACACCGAGCCGATCCCGCTCAAGGGCGGGGAGGAGCTGACCGGCCGCGCGGCGAAGCGGGCCCGCCGGGAGGCGGAGCGCCGGCGGGCCGAGCGGATCCGCGAGGACGCCGAGCGGACCGCCGGCCCGTGGGGCGTGCAGCTCGGCGGGGTGGACCTGTCCGAGGTGCCGATCGAGGAGGTTCGCCGGACCATCCTGGTCAGCGACCGCAACGCCCAGCTGTTCGCCGGCACCCTGCAGGAGGCGATCGACCCGCACGGGCGGCTGACCCGCGCGCAGGCCGAGCGGGCGCTGCACGCCGCGGCGGCCGAGGACGTCTACGACGCGCTGCCCGGAGGCTGGCAGGGCGTGCTCGACGAGCGTGGGCGCGGACTGTCGGGCGGACAGCGCCAGCGGCTCGTCCTGGCCCGCGCCCTGGCCACCGACCCAGAGGTGCTCGTCCTCGTCGAGCCCACCTCCGCGGTGGACGCCCACACCGAGGCCCGCATCGCCGAGCGGCTGGCCCGGGTCCGCCGGGGCCGGACCACGGTCGTCATGACCGTGTCCCCGCTGCTGCTGCACCACGCCGACGAGGTCGCGCTGCTGCAGGACGGCGTGGTGACCGAGCACGGCACGCACGCCGAGCTCGTCGCCCGCAGCGCGGCCTACCGCTCGGTCGTCCTGCGGGGCGCCGGGAACGAACCGACACCGGAGGAGGTGAGTCATGGCCACTGAGGTCACCGACCGGACCCGGTCCGGGCAGCCGGACGACGGGGGGCTGGACCTGAGCCCCCTGGACCTGGCCGTGCTCGCCGACTCCGCCCGCACCTGGCGCGACCGCACCGAGCGGGAGCCGGCGGTGCCGGAGGTGCTGCGGCCGCCCCGGGACGCCGGGCCGCGGGAGCGCTGGCGTGCCCTGTGGGCCCGGCACCGCATCCGCGCGCGGCGCGCCGAGGAGCACCTGGCCTCCGCGCTGGACCCGGAGCGCGGGCTGCCGGTCGCCCGGAGCCGCACCGTGGTGTCCTACGTCGGTGACCTGCTCCGGCGGCGCCGCACGCTCGTCGTGCTCGTCACCCTCGCCAACGCCCTCGCGGCGGGCGCCGGGCTGGCGGTGCCGATGCTGCTCGGCGACCTGGTCGACACCACCGCCACCACCGGCGGGCAGGTCGCCGACGACACGATCCGCACCTTCGTCCTGCTCGTCACCCTGGTGCTGGTCATCCAGGCGCTGATGACCTTCCTGGCCAAGTGGACCGCAGCGGTCCTGGGCCAGGGGGTGCTGGCCGAGGCCCGCGAGCACGTCATCCGGGCGGTGCTGCGGCTGCCGCTGGGCCGGGTGGAGAGCTCGAGCACCGGCGACCTGGTCACCCGCGTCACCCGTGACGTCGGGGCGATGAGCCGCAGCGTCCGGTGGGCCCTGCCGGAGGCGATCATCGGCCTGGTCACCGTGGTCCTCACGGTTTTCGCGATGGTGCTCAACAGCTGGGCGCTCGCGCTGCCCACGCTGGCGATGGTCTCGCTGTCCCTGATCCAGATCCGGCGCTACCTGCGGGCCGCGCCGGCCGCCTACCTCACCGAGGGCGCGACCTACTCGCGGATCAACACCTCGCTCACCGAGACGGTGGAGGGCATCCGCACCGTCGAGGCCTACCGGCTGCAGGGTGAGCGGCGCCGGGTGGCCTCGGACGACATCGAGGTGTCCTCGCAGGCCGAGCGCTACGGGCTGACCCTGCGCAACCTGCTGTTCGCGGTCATGGACATGGCGTTCAGCCTGCCGCGGGTGCTGACGCTCGGCGTCGGCGCGATCGGCTACACCCAGGGCTGGCTGAGCCTGGGGCAGATCACCGCGGCGATGCTGTACATCGAGACGTTCTACGGGCCGTTCGACAAGCTGGTGGCGACCCTGGACGAGATCCAGGTGGGCATCGCCTCGACGACGCGTCTGCTCGGCGTGGCCGAGGTCCCTCCGGACCGCACCCCCGGCGCGGACCTGCCGGAGGGCCGGGAGCTGGTGGGCCGGGACCTGCGCTACGCCTACCGCGAGGGCCACGACGTCCTGCACGGGATCGACCTGCAACTGCGGACCGGGGAGCGCCTGGCCGTCGTCGGGCCCTCCGGGTCCGGCAAGTCCACCCTGGGCCGGTTGCTGTCCGGCATCCACGAGCCGCGCACCGGCTGGGTGCGGGTCGGTGGGGTCGACCTCGTGCGGCTGCCGCTCGACGTCCTGCGGCAGGAGGTGGCCCTGGTCACCCAGGAGCACCACGTGTTCCGCGGCAGCGTGCGGGACAACGTCGCGCTGGCCCGCGAGGGCGCCACGGACGAGGAGGTCGTCCGGGCGCTGCGCACCGTCGACGCGTGGGACTGGGTCTCCCAGCTGCCCGACGGGCTGGACACCCGGCTCGGCTCGGGCAACCACGCCCTCACCCCGGCGCAGGCCCAGCAGATCGCGCTGGCCCGGCTCATCCTGGCCGACCCGCACACGCTGGTGCTCGACGAGGCGACCTCGCTCATCGACCCGCGCACCGCGCGGCACCTGGAGGGCTCGATGAGCGCGCTGCTCACCGGGCGCACGGTCGTGGCGATCGCGCACCGGTTGCACACCGCGCACGACGCGGACCGCATCGCCGTGGTCCGGGACGGCCGGGTCGTCGAGCTGGGCAGCCACGACGAGCTCATGGCCGAGGACGGCGAGTACGCCGCCCTGTGGCGGGCCTGGACGTCCTGAACCGTCCCGGCGACGCGACGTCCTGCGGAAGGGGTCGGAATCCGGCCCCATCCGCAGGACGTTCCCGTATGACGGCTGCGCACCCTCGGGTGCGCACCCGCCCCGCCGGCGGGTTAGCGTGCTGGGGCCCCGAGACGTCACCGAGGGAGGTCGGAGTGAGGCTCAGCCAGTTCCGGGCGCTGATGGACCAGGAGTTCGGGTCGGCCTACGCCCGGTCCCTGGCCCGCACCCACGCGCTGCACGCCTTCGGCGACCGCACCGCGGAGGAGGCGATCGAGGCCGGCGTGCCCGTGCGGAGCGTGTGGGAGGCGCTGTGCGACGACTTCGACGTGCCCCCGGAGCGCCGGCACCTCGCCGAACCCCCCGAGAAGCGTCGCTGACCTGGTATATCTCCTCTCGGAATCATCGATCGACGAGGAGGTAACCATGAGCTGGACTGACGCCGTCCGCACGGTCGGCGAGGGCGACCACGGGGTGATCTGCCTGCACGGGTGGTTCGGCTCCGGTGAGGGCTGGGGCTACCTCCCGGAGGTCGTCGACACGGCGCGCTTCACCTACTACTTCCCGGACCTGCGCGGCTACGGCCGGCGCCGCGACGAGACGGGCGACCACACGATGTGGGAGTTCGCCTCGGACGCCCTGGAGCTGGCCGACGCGAAGGGTCTGGAGCGCTTCTCCGTGGTGGGGCACTCGATGGGTGGCAAGGCTGCGGCGGCCGTGCTGGCCCAGGCGCCCGACCGGGTCCGCGCCGTCGTCGGCATCGCGCCCGTCGGCCCCGGCCCGGTCCCGCTGGACGAGGACGGCACGGAGCTCTTCTACGGCGCCCCGCAGGACGAGCAGAAGCGCCGGGCCATCATCGACTTCACGACCGGCAACCGCCACGGCGACGCCTGGCTGGACCGGATGGTGCGCGACAACGTGGCGACCTGCACCGTCGAGGCCTACACCGCCGCCGGGAAGTCGTGGATCGAGGACGACTACACCGAGAAGCTCGGCCGGCCGGAGACGCCGGTGCTCCTCATCACCGGCCAGCACGACCCCGCGCTGTCGAGCGCGACGATGCAGCAGACCTGGGTGCCGGCGCTGCCGAACGTCACGGTGACCGAGCTGCCGGCCTGCGGGCACTACCCGATGCACGAGGCCCCGGTCGCCCTCGCCGACGAGATGGAGCGGTTCCTGGCGCGGCACTGAGGGAGGTCAGCGGCGGGGGAGCAGCCCCCGCCGCACCATGACCTCGACGATCTGCACCGCGTTGAGCGCTGCCCCCTTGCGCAGGTTGTCGCTGCTCACGAACAGCGCCAGGCCCCGCCCGTCCGGGACCGACCGGTCGGTGCGGATCCGCCCGACGTAGGAGGGGTCGCGCCCGGCGGCCTGCAGCGGCGTCGGCACGTCGGCCAGCGCGACCCCCGGGGCCTCGGCGAGGAGCTTGCGCGCCCGGTCGGGGTCGATCGGCTCCCGGAACTCGGCGTGGATCGCCAGGCTGTGCCCGGTGAACACCGGGACGCGGACGCAGGTGCCGGCCACGGGCAGGTCGGGGATGCCGAGGATCTTGCGTGACTCGTTGCGCAGCTTCTGCTCCTCGTTGGTCTCCCCGGAGCCGTCGTCGACCAGGTCACCGGCGAACGGCACCACGTTGAACGCGATGGGGGCCACGTATGCCGAGGGCTCGGGCAGCCGCACCGCCCCGCCGTCGTGGGTGAGGGCCTCCAGGTCCTGGCCCGCCCCCGCCCGGACCTGGCCGGCCAGCTCCTCGACGCCGGCCAGCCCGCTGCCGGACACGGCCTGGTAGGTCGCGACCACGAGACGGGTCAGGCCCGCCTCGTCGTGCAGCGGCTTGAGCACCGGCATCGCGGCCATCGTCGTGCAGTTGGGATTGGCGACGATGCCGCGGCCGCCCCCGGCGACGGCCTGCTCGAGGTCGTCCGGGTTGACCTCGCTGACGACCAGCGGGATCTCCGGGTCGTTGCGCCAGGCGGAGGAGTTGTCCACCACGACGGCACCCGCGGCGGCGAACCGGGGGGCGTGCTCCCGGCTGGCTGTGGCGCCGGCGGAGAAGAGCGCGACGTCGAGGCCGGACAGGTCGGCCGTGGCGACGTCCTCGACGGTCACCGACCGCGGCGTCCCGTCATACGGGCGCCCGTCCCAGCCACCCTCCCAGGGCAGCTCGGTGCCGGCGGACCGGGCCGAGGCCAGGTAGCGGACCGACGCGATCGGCAGGTCGCTGCCGGCCAGCAGCCGGCGCATCACCGAGCCGACCTGCCCGGTGGCCCCGACCACCGCGACGTGCAACCCGGTCACCGGCCCGTCCCCCCGTAGACGACGGCGTGGTCCGCGGCGTCGAGCTGGAAGGCGCTGTGCACCGCGCGGACCGCCTCCTCCAGGTCGGCCTGGTCGGTGATGACCGAGATGCGGATCTCGGAGGTGGAGATCATCTCGATGTTGATCCCGGCGTCGGCCAGCGCGCCGAACATCCGCTGCGCCACGTGCGGGTTGGACCGCAGCCCGGCGCCGACGAGCGACAGCTTGCCGATGTGGGAGGTGTAGAGCACGTCCGCGTAACCCATGTCTGCCTGGAGCTCCCGCAGCGCGGCGACGGCGCGGGCGCCGTCCTCCTCGGGGATCGTGAACGAGATGTCGGTCAGGCCCGTGTCCGAGGTGGACACGTTCTGCACGATCATGTCGATGGACACCCCGCCGCTGGCGACCGCGCCGACCACCCGGGCGGCCGCGCCGGGTCGGTCCGGCACACCCACCACCGTGACCTTGCTCAGCGACTTGTCGTGGGCGATGCCGGCGATGATCGGGTCTTCCATGTCGTCCTCGTCGGGGGAGTGGGGGGTGTCGGCGGCGACCGGGGCGGTCCCGGAGCGGCGCAGCGTGCCGTCGCGGTGCAGCGCGGCGGTCAGCGGCCGGTCCACGAGGATCCAGGTGCCCTCGCGGTCGGAGAAGCTGGAGCGCACGTGCAGCGGCACGCCGAACCGGCGGGCGTACTCCACGGCGCGCAGGTGCAGGATCTTGGCCCCGTGCGCGGCCATCTCGAGGGTCTCCTCGATGGTGATCCGGGTGATCCGGCTGGCCGAGGGGACGATTCGCGGGTCGGCGGTGAACAGGCCGTCGACGTCGGTGTAGATCTCGCACACGTCGGCGTCGAGGGCCGCGGCGAGCGCCACCGCCGTGGTGTCGGAGCCGCCGCGGCCGAGCGTGGTCACGTCCTCGTCCTCGGAGACGCCCTGGAAGCCGGCCACGATGGCGATGCCGCCCTCGCGCAGGGTGGAGACCACCCGGGTGGGGGTGACCGCGCGCAGCCGGGCCCGGCCGTGCACGCTGTCGGTGATGAGCCCGGCCTGCTCGCCGGTGAACGAGCGGGCCAGCACCCCGAGGTCCTGGATGGCCATGGCGAGCAGGGCCATCGAGATCCGCTCCCCGGCGGTGAGCAACATGTCGAGCTCCCGCTCGTGCCGGTTGGGGCTGACCTGGGCGGCCAGGTCGAGCAGCTCGTCGGTGGTGTCGCCCATGGCGGACACGACGACGGCGACCTGGTGGCCGGCGCGGTGGGTCTGCACGACGCGCTGCGCCACGCGTCGGATCGCGTCGACGTCGGCCACGGAGGAGCCGCCGTACTTCTGGACGAGAAGGGACATAGGGGTGTTCCGAACCGGGAGGTGGGGGGACCGGAGGGGCTGACGCCCTCGTCAGTGCGGCCAAGTCTAATCCCGTTGGGTCTGTCGGGGACCCGACCTAGGCTGTCCCGCTGTGAACGACGTCCTCATCTCGGCCCGCGGGCTGCGCAAGGAGTTCGACGGGTTCACCGCGGTGGACGGCATCGACGTCGAGGTGCAGCGGGGGGAGGCCTTCGGGTTCCTGGGCCCCAACGGGGCCGGCAAGTCCTCGACGATGCGCATGGTCGCCGCGGTCTCGCCGCCGAGCGGGGGTGAGCTGCGCCTGTTCGGGTTGGACCCGGCCACGCACGGGCCGGAGATCCGCGCCCGCCTCGGGGTGGTGCCCCAGCGGGACACCCTGGACGAGGAGCTCACCGTCGCGGAGAACATCCAGATCTACGGGCGCTACTTCGGGCTGAGCCGGCCCGAGGTGCGCCGGCGCACCACCGAGCTGCTCGACTTCGCCCAGCTCAGCGAGCGCGCCGACTCCAAGGTCGAGCCGCTGTCCGGCGGCATGAAGCGCCGCCTGACCATCGCGCGGTCCCTCGTCAACAACCCCGAGCTGCTGCTGCTCGACGAGCCCACGACGGGGCTGGACCCGCAGGCCCGGCACGTCCTGTGGGACCGGCTGTTCCGGCTCAAGCGGACCGGGGTGACCCTGGTGCTCACCACCCACTACATGGACGAGGCCGAGCAGCTGTGCGACCGGCTCGTGGTCATGGACCACGGCCGGATCGTCGCCGAGGGGTCGCCGCGCCAGCTCATCGACACCTACTCCACCCGCGAGGTCGTCGAGCTGCGGTTCGCCGAGGAGGACCTCACGCCGTTCGCGGCCCGGGTGGAGGGGGTCGGCGAGCGGGTCGAGGTGCTGCCCGACCGGCTGCTGGTCTACGTCCCGGACGGCGATGCCGCGGTGGCCGAGATCCACCGCCGCGGGATCAACCCGCTGTCCTCGCTGGTGCGCAGGTCCACGCTGGAGGACGTGTTCCTCCACCTGACCGGACGGACGCTGGTGGACTGATGGCCGTCACCACGTCCCCGCCCAGCTCCCGCCGGGTGCTCCTCCCGCCGCCCCCGGGGCGCCGCTGGGAGGCCGCCCTGGCGTACTGGTGGCTGCAGTACAAGCGCACCTGGAAGGGCTCGGTCGCCTCCCGGTTCCTCATGCCGGTGATGTTCCTGGTCTCGATGGGTGTCGTCCTCGGCGCCCTCGTCGACGACCGCACCGGCGGCGGCGTCGGCGGCGTGCCCTACGTGCAGTTCGTCGCGCCCGGCATCCTCGCCGCGCAGGCGATGTGGCTGGCCATGAACGAGTCGACCTACAGCGTGCTCGGCGCGATCCGCTGGAACATGCACTACCACGCGATGCTCGCTACGCCCCTGCGCGTCGGCGACGTGCTCGTCGGGCACCTGGCCTACGTCGCGCTGTCGCTGACGTTCGGCACCGTCGTCTTCGTCGGGGTCGGCGCGCTGTTCGGGGCCTGGCCGTCGCCGCTGGTGGTGCTCGCCGTCCCGCTGGTGGTGCTCACCGGGATGGCCTTCTCGGTCTTCTGCTTCGCCTTCACGGCCCGGGTCCGGGAGAACACCGAGCTCGGCTTCTCGCTGCTGTTCCGGTTCCTCGTGACACCGCTGTTCCTGTTCTCCGGCACCTTCTTCCCGCTGGAGCAGCTGCCCGCCGTGCTGCGCCCGGTCGCCTGGCTCACCCCGCTGTGGCACGGCGTCGACGGGGCCCGCTCGCTCGCGCTCGGCGCGCCCGACCCGCAGCTGCTCCTGCTCCACGTCGGCTACCTCGTGGTCGTCGACGCGGCGCTGCTCTGGTGGGCCTGGCGGGCCTTCCACCGGAGGCTGGTCGTATGACGGTCAGCTCACCCCCGCGCACGCCCGCGCCGCCGCGGGCGGTGTCCGCGCTGGCCCGGATCCTGCCGATCCCGGCCGGGGCCGGGATGGCCCGGGTCCTCGTCGAGCGGAACGTCATCGCGTTCCGCCGCGGCTGGCTGCTCCTGCTGTCCGGGTTCGTCGAGCCGGTCTTCTACCTGTTCTCCCTCGGCGTCGGCCTGGGTGCGCTGGTCCGCTCGGTCACCACCGACACCGGCGCCGAGGTCCCCTACGCGGTCTTCGTCGCCCCGGCCCTGCTGGCCGCCTCGGCGATGAACGGCGCCATCTTCGACTCGACCTTCAACGTCTTCTTCAAGCTCAAGTACGCCCGGCTCTACGACTCGGTGCTGTCGACCCCGCTGGGCCCGCGCGACGTCGCGGTCGGCGAGATCGCCTGGGCGCTGATGCGCGGGTCGCTGTACTCGGCCGCCTTCCTGCTCGTCGCGGCCGTGGCCGGGTTCGTGGACTCGTGGTGGGCGGTGCTGGCGCTGCCCGGCGCGGTGCTCATCGGCTTCGCGTTCGCCGCGGTGGGCATGTTCGCCACGACCTACATGCGCTCCTGGGTCGACTTCGACTACATCACCCTGGTGATGCAGCCGATGTTCCTGTTCTCGGCGACCTTCTACCCGCTGGCCGCCTACCCCGACGCGCTGCGCTGGATCGTCAGCTGGACACCGCTGTACCACGGGGTGGCGATGGAGCGGGCCCTGATGCTCGGCGAGATCGACCCGGGCATCCTGGTCCACATCGCCTACCTGGCGGCGATGGGCCTGCTCGGGGTCATCGGCTCGGCGCGACGGATCGAGAAGCTCCTGCTGACCTGAGCGGGCGGGTGGTCCTGGACCAGGACACCTTCCGGACGGCTGACCCGCTGACCGGCCGGTGCGCTCAGAGGGTGGCGAGCGCGGTCACCGCGACCGCGACCGTGGCGGCGATCTCCCCGAGGCCGACCTGCCGCGGGGTCGCCGCGGTGCGCGGGACGACCGCGGCGCGGAGGGTGAGCAGCGCGAACACGATGACCAGCGGCCAGCTGACCACCGCGACCGCCACGGCCGCGAGCAGGTGGTAGCCGACCGACACCCGGTACCAGGCGCGCTCCCCGCGCTCCCGGATCACCGTCTTGACGTAGAACACCGTCCCGGCGAAGTAGGCCGCCAGCACCGCGGCGAGCAGCCACGCCCTCGTCCAGTCCTCGCCCCCGCCGGTGTCGTAGGCGACGAGCGTCATCAGCGAGCTCCCGACCGTCGTCGCCAGCCCGCTGGGCAGCGACCGGTCCCGGCGCGCCGCGGCGGCGGCGAGGCCCACACCGAGGGGCAGCACGAACAGCGGCGCCCACCGCACCAGGTCGGGTCGAAGCAGCGCGACCAGCATCCCGAGGACCGCCGCGAGCACGGCATACACCCGCACCGGCGGCAGGTAGCGCGCCCGGCGGCCCGAGCGCAGCCACAGCCCGGTGGCGAAGAACGCGAGGTACCCGGCGAACCAGAACGCCGCCAGCGCCAGGTGCGCCCACACGGGCCCCGCGGCCAGCGCCCCGACGAGCAGGGGCGTGGCCAGCATTGCCCAGGCGCCGTGCTGGTTCGGGACCCAGCCCGGCGACCGTCGCCGGCGCGGGGCGGGCGTGGGGCGCCGCGGGGGTGCTGCGGTCACATTCCCACGGTATGACGCCTGCTCACCGGTCTGTACGACGGGTCCACACCGGTGGTGGGATGGCGCGGTGGAGGTCACCGCGGCCACGGTCACGGGCGTCCTGACCGCGCTCGGGGTCGGGTTGCTCATCGGGCTGGAACGCGAGCGGCGCAAGGGCGTGCGCGGCTCGGGCGCCGCGGGCGTACGGACCCACTCGCTGCTGGCCCTCGCCGGGGCGATGGCAGCCCTCACCGGTGACGCCGTCGTCGTGGCGGGCGCGGCGGTGGTGGGTGCCCTGGCCATCGTCAGCTACCTGCGCACTGCGCCCCGCGACCCCGGGCTGACCGGAGAGGTGGCGATGCTCCTCAGCTACCTCCTCGGCGCGCTCGCGGTCCGGCATGCCGGCTTCGCGGCCGGGGTGGGCGTAGTGGTGGCCACCCTGCTGGCGCTGCGGAACCGGCTGCACCGGCTCAGCCGCGACCTGCTCACCGAGGGCGAGGTGCGCGACCTGCTCCTGCTCGCCGGCGCCGCCCTCGTCGTCTGGCCGCTCCTCCCGGACCGGACGGTGGACCCGTGGGGCGTGCTCAACCCGTCGTCGGTGTGGCGCTTCGTGGTGCTGGTCCTGGCCGTCGGCGCCGCCGGCCACGTCGCGCTCAGGGTCGTCGGGGCGCGGCGCGGACTGCCGGTGGCGGGGTTCCTCGCCGGCTTCGCCTCCTCGACGGCGGCGACCGCCGGGTTCGGGCAGCAGGGCCGTGCCGACCCGTCCCTGGCCCGCCCGGCCGCGTCGGCGACCCTGCTGGCCAACCTCGCCTCCCTGGTCCTCTTCGGGGTGATCGTCGGCGCGGGCGCCCCGACGTTGCTGGCCGAGGCCGGGCCCGCCCTCGCCGCCGCCGCGCTGGTCCTGCTGGTCGGCGGCCTGGTCGGGCTCCGGGGCGGTGCCACGGCGCAGACGGCCCCGGGCGAGCCGCCCACCCGGGCGTTCCGGCTCCACCACGCCCTCGGGCTGGGGCTGGTCATCGTGGTGGTCCTGCTCCTCTCGGGGTGGCTGACGGAAGTGGTGGGCGAGGGTGCCGCGCTGCTCACCGCCGCGCTCGCGGCCCTGGTGGACCTGCAGGCAGCCGCGGTGACCGTCGCCCAGCTCACCGCGACCGGACGCATCTCGGTGGCGTCGGCCGGCTGGGGCCTCGTCGTCCTGCTCGCGGCCGGCGGCCTGGTCAAGACGGTCCTGGCGTTCGTGGCCGGGGGTCGCCGTTTCGGCCTCCGCGTCGGCGTCGGCCTGGCCGCCTCCGTCGCCGCGGCGGCCGTGGTCATGCTGGTCTGACGCTGCCCGGGCGGGCTGCTCCCCCTAGGCTGCAGGGCGTGGACGACGAGGACCGGATCGCACTCTTCCTGGACTACGAGAACCTCGCCCTCGGGGCGCGGGAGCACCTCAGCGGCATGCTCTTCGACCTGCGGCCCATCAGCGACGCCCTCGCCGAGCGGGGCCGCGTGGTGGTGCGGCGGGCGTATGCCGACTGGTCCTACTTCGACGAGGACCGGCGGATGCTGACCCGCTCGCACGTCGAGCTCATCGAGATGCCCCAGCGGATGGGCGCGTCCCGCAAGAACGCCGCCGACATCAAGATGGCGGTCGACGCCGTGGAGCTGGCGTTCGTCCGCGACTACATCTCGACGTTCGTCATCTGCACCGGCGACAGCGACTTCACCCCGCTGGTCCACAAGCTGCGCGAGCTGAACAAGCGGGTGATCGGGGTCGGCGTGCGCCAGTCCACCTCGGCGCTGCTGCCGCCGGCCTGCGACGAGTTCCTCTACTACGACGACCTCGAGGGTGTGGAGCCGCCGACCCCGGCCGCCAGCCGGTCGCGCGGCCGCAAGGGGCGCAAGGAGGAGACCGGCCCCGCGAAGCCCACCGGCGAGGAGACCGCGGCCTCGGCGGCGGACCACGACGAGGACGCGCCCGCGCCACGGGAGCAGGACATCGCCGTCCTCGTGGCGCAGACCGTCGCCGGCCTCCAGCGCACCTCCGAGGGCCCGGTGACCGCGTCCCTGCTCAAGCGGACCCTGCTGCGCAAGGACCCGACGTTCAACGAGGGCGACTACGGGTTCCGTGCCTTCGGCGAGCTGCTCCGGCACCTGGCCCAGCGGGGGGTCATCGAGCTGTCGGAGGGCCCGGCCAAGGGCGACCCCGCGGTCGACCTGCCGGAGCGGGGCGACCGGGAGGCCGCCTTCGAGCTGCTCCGGTCCGTCGTCGAGCGGCTCGCCGAGGGCGGAGAGCCGGTGCCGCTGTCCGGCCTGAAGGACCAGCTGCGGCGGGTCCAGGCGGACTTCACCGAGAAGCAGCTCGGCTACCGGTCGTTCCTGCAGTTCGCCCGCGCCGCCGACACCGCCGGCGTGATCGTCCTGGAACGGGAGGACGACGAGTACCTCGTCAGCGTGCCGGACGGGGACTGACCCGGCGGGCGAGTCCGGGGTAGTCGACGACGAACCCGTCGGCGTCGACGGTGAGGTCGGCCGTGAACGTGCCGTCCAGGTTCGCGTAGCGCACCCGCGCCCCGCCGGGGCCCGCGTCCAGGTGCTCGTAGCGCTGGCCCATGGCCACGACCCGCAGGTCGGGGACGCTGACCCAGGCCATAAGGTGGTCCCGGGTCCCGGGTCCGGTGTGCAGCCGGTGCCGGAGCACGGGCATCGTGTTGGTCAGCGGGCAGCGGCCGAGGTCGCAGTCCAGCGCATCGGTCAGGGCGGTGGTGTCCCCACCGGGGTCGGGCAGGTCGACGGTCCCGGCCAGCTGCACGTCATACCGCCACGAGCCGGCGCCGTCGTGGGTGAGGTGGAGGCTGCGGGACCAGTCCTCGCCCTGGACCCACACCGTCAGCCGCCGGGTCACCCACGGCTCGCTCGTCTCCAGGGCCCACTCCAGGGTGTAGGGGAGCGGCTCCAGCCCGATCTGCTTCCCGGTGGCCTGCAGGGCGCCGGGCTCCGGGTCGACGAGGGCGGTGTCGACCTGCCAGGGGAGGCCGGGCGGGGACTGCCAGGTGAGCATGCGCACCCGGTCATCGTGGCACGCGGCGTGTCTCGCGTTCTCGTACACAGTTTCGACTAGGCTGCCCACAGGTGCTCATCCGCACCCGGGTTGTCCACAGCCTCCGGGCGGGTCGTCCCGGAGTGTCGGCGACGGCACCTAGCGTCTGACCGACACGGCTGAGGCGCCCTCCGCGGAGGGGTCGAACCGCCCGTCGGTCGAAGGTAGGCGCGCTCACCACGAGGCAAGGAGCAGGAGATGGCAGCAGCGAAGCTCGCGTCGGCGCCGTTCGGCGACAAGACCAAGGCCCTGGACGCGGTCATGGCGCAGATCGAGAAGCAGCACGGCAAGGGCGCGGTCATGCGGCTGGGCGACGACGTCCGCCCGCCGATCGAGATCATCCCGACCGGGTCGATCGCGCTGGACGTGGCGCTCGGCATCGGTGGCCTGCCCCGTGGCCGCGTGGTGGAGGTCTACGGCCCGGAGAGCAGCGGCAAGACGACCGTCGCGCTGCACGCGGTGGCCAACGCCCAGCGGGCCGGCGGCATCGCGGCGTTCATCGACGCCGAGCACGCCCTCGACCCGGAGTACGCCAAGAAGCTCGGCGTCGACACCGACGCGCTGCTGGTCAGCCAGCCCGACACCGGGGAGCAGGCGCTGGAGATCGCCGACATGCTGATCCGGTCCGGCGCGCTCGACATCATCGTCATCGACTCCGTGGCCGCCCTGGTGCCGCGCGCGGAGATCGAGGGCGAGATGGGGGACAGCCACGTGGGTCTCCAGGCGCGGCTGATGTCCCAGGCGCTGCGCAAGATCACCGGTGCCCTCAACACCAGCGGCACCACCGCGATCTTCATCAACCAGTTGCGCGAGAAGATCGGTGTGATGTTCGGCTCGCCGGAGACCACGACCGGTGGCAAGGCGCTGAAGTTCTACGCCTCGGTGCGCCTGGACGTGCGCCGTATCGAGACGCTCAAGGACGGGTCGGAGCCGGTCGGCAACCGCACCCGCGTCAAGGTGGTCAAGAACAAGCTCTCCCCGCCGTTCAAGCAGGCCGAGTTCGACATCCTCTACGGCCAGGGCATCTCCCGCGAGGGAGGCCTCATCGACATGGGTGTCGAGCACGGCTTCGTCCGCAAGTCCGGCGCCTGGTACACCTACGACGGCGACCAGCTGGGGCAGGGCAAGGAGAACGCCCGCCAGTTCCTCAAGGACAACCCCGACCTGGCCGACGAGCTGGAGCGCAAGATCAAGGAGAAGCTCGGCATCGGTGTCCGCCGGGACGAGGTCCCCGAGGGCGTCGACCCGGTGACCGGCGAGGTCTCGGTCAACTTCTGAGCCACCGCCCGGTATGACGGATCCCCGACTGGACCGGGCCCGGCAGCTGCTGGCCGCGGCGGAGCAGTCCGCCGCGGCCGGCGACGTCCCCGAGCCGGTGCGGGACGACGCCGAGCCGGACCCCTACGACGTGGCCCGGCAGATCGTGCTGCGCCAGCTCAGCCACGGCCCGCGCACCCGCAAGCAGCTGGCGGACAAGCTGCGGCAACGGGGCTGTGACGAGGAGGTCGCCGCGGCCGTGCTGGACCGGATGGCCGAGGTGGGACTGGTCGACGACGCCGCCTACGCCGAGATGCTCGTCCGCAGCCGCCAGGAGACCAAGGGGCTGGCCGCCCGGGCGCTGGGGCACGAGCTCCGGCGCAAGGGCGTGCCCGACGAGCTGGTCGAGGCCGCCCTGGAGGACGTCGACCCCGAGGGGGAGCGGGAACGGGCCAGGGCGCTGGTCGAGCGCCGCCTGACGTCACTGCACGGGCTGGACCGCGAGGTGCAGACCCGGCGGCTCGCCGGGTTCCTCGCCCGCAAGGGGTACGACGCCGGGCTGGCCTACCAGGTCATCCGCGAGGCGCTGGACGCCGCCCCGGAGCACCGCCGCGACTGAGCCGGTGGCCGCCGGCCCCGGCGGCCCGGGCTCAGCGGTCGGAGTCCTCGTCCAGGTAGCCGTCCGACTCCCGGAAGTCGACCTCGTCCGGGTCGACGTAGTGCATCGCGGCCTCCTCGGCCGTGCCCTCGGTGTAGCCGATGCCCTCCCGGGCCACCGCGTCGGACTCCGCGTCCTCGCCCAGGCCCTCGTCCGGCGCGACGAGCCGACCGACGCGGCCGCCCTCGGAGCCGAGGTAGTCGTCCCGGGCCGGGATCGCGTCGGGGTCGTCGCCGCCGGCCTTCTCCCACGGGTCGTCGTCGAGGCCACCCTCGTTGCGGGGTGCGCCGTAGGCCGAGTCGGGGTCCTCGACCTCCTGCTTGATCCGCTGCTCGATCGTCTCCTCGCGGGCCTGCTCGTCCGCGGTGACGCCGAAGGCCAGGCTCCCGTGCAGGCGGTCGGGGGCGGTGTAGCCCCGGTCGAGCGGGTCGACGTCGTCGCCCTCGAGGGTGTCGGAGGGCTGCAGCTGGTCCTCGTCGTCCAGGCTGTAGCTGTTGCCCAGGTCGTCCTCGAAGCTCTCGGTGCCAGGCTGGTCGCTCATCGATCGGCGTCCTTCCGTCAGGGGCGTGCGGGCCTGGTGCCAACCTACGCCGCCGCACCGCGCCGGCGCCCGTCGGGAGGCGCACCGGGCGCCCCGTCCCGCGGTCTACCCTGGTGGGTGCCATGGACACCGCCGTGAAGACCTATGACGTCCGCACCCACGGGTGCCAGATGAACGTGCACGACTCCGAGCGCCTGGCGGGCCTGCTCGAGACGGCCGGGTACGTCGACATCACGACCCTGCCCGCGGACCAGCGCCCGGAGACGGCCGACGTCGTGGTCTTCAACACCTGCGCGGTCCGGGAGAACGCCGCGAACAAGCTCTACGGCAACCTCGGACAGCTGCGGCCCGCCAAGCAGCGCAACCCCGGGATGCAGATCGCCGTCGGCGGCTGCCTGGCGCAGAAGGACCGCGCCGAGATCGTCAAGCGCGCCCCGTGGGTGGACGTGGTCTTCGGCACCCACAACATCGGGTCGCTGCCCGCCCTGCTGGACCGGGCCCGGCACAACAAGCAGGCCGAGGTGGAGATCCTCGAGGCGCTGGAGGTGTTCCCCTCCACGCTGCCGACCAAGCGCGACTCGGCCTACAGCGCGTGGGTGTCCATCAGCGTCGGGTGCAACAACACCTGCACCTTCTGCATCGTCCCCAGCCTGCGCGGCAAGGAGCGCGACCGGCGCCCCGGCGAGATCCTCGCCGAGATCCAGGCGCTCGTGGACCAGGGCGTCGTGGAGGTCACCCTGCTGGGCCAGAACGTCAACACCTACGGCGTGGAGTTCGGCGACCGGCTCGCGTTCGGCAAGCTGCTGCGGGCGTGCGGGGAGATCGAGGGCCTGGAGCGGGTCCGGTTCACCAGCCCGCACCCGGCGGCGTTCACCGACGACGTCATCGACGCGATGGCCGAGACCCCCAACGTCATGCCGAGCCTGCACATGCCGCTGCAGTCCGGCTCGGACCGCGTGCTGCGGGCGATGCGCCGCTCCTACCGGTCCTCGAGGTTCCTGGCGATCCTCGACCGGGTGCGCGACCGGATCCCCGACGCCGCGATCACCACCGACATCATCGTCGGCTTCCCGGGGGAGACCGAGGAGGACTTCCAGGCCACCCTCGACGTCGTCCGGGCCAGCCGCTTCTCCAGCGCGTTCACCTTCCAGTACTCCATCCGCCCCGGCACCCCGGCCGCGACGATGGACGGGCAGGTGCCCAAGGAGGTCGTGCAGGACCGGTTCGACCGGCTCATCGCGGTCCAGGAGGAGGTCTCCTGGGCGGAGAACCGCAAGCTCGAGGGCACCGAGGTCGAGGTGCTCGTCTCGCCGGGCGAGGGCCGCAAGGACACCGAGACGCACCGGATGTCCGGCCGCGCCCGCGACAACCGGCTCGTCCACTTCTCGGTCCCGGAGGGCGGGCCGGTGCCGCGCCCCGGGGACCTGGTCACCGTCGCCGTCACCTACGGTGCCCCGCACCACCTCGTCGCCGACTCCGCCCTGACCGGCGGCACGTATGCCGTGCGCCGCACCCGCGGTGGGGACGCCTGGGAGGCGCTCCGGGGAGAGCCCGGCGGCCGGCCCAGGGTCAGCCTCGGGATGCCCTCGATCGGCCGGCCGGCCACCCCGGCCCCGGCGGCCGCTCCCTGCACCGTCTCCTGAGTCTGTTCGGCCGGCGCTCAGCCGTGCCCGTTGACCAGCAGCATCACCAGGTCGGTCGCGTGCCGCGCGTCGGCGACCGTGAACCTCTCGTCGTGCCCACCCCGGGCCCGCAGCGCGCGTGCGGCCAGGCCGGCGAAGCCGGGCAGGTGGCGCACCACCCAGCGCCCGGCCTCGGACTTCGACGGGATCGGGCCGTGTCCGTGCGTGCCGGCGACGAACGCCGCCAGCCGCGGCGCCCCGAGCGCGCACCACTGCACGACGTCGTCCTCGGGCAGCACCTCGGCCGGGTCCCGGTCGCGCAGCGTGGCGCGGACGGTCGTCGCCAGGTGGCCCCAGTAGGTCTGGAGGTTGTGCCGCGCGTACGCCCGGGCCGCGCCGGGGTCGGCGTGGATCCGGACCTCCTGCGGCCGGATGCCGCCGGCGACGGGCAGCGCGTGGGGGAGGGTGAACCAGGTGACCGGGTGCACCTCGCCGCACGGCTCGCCCAGGACCAGGCGGCCGTCGACGCTGTACGGCGTGACCAGCTGCTCCGGCGGGGGCAGCGCCAGCGAGGCCAGCGACAGGTACGTCGTGTCGTGCCGCACCGCGGGGAACGCCTCGCGCACCCGCTTGTGCACCCGGGCGATCCCGGCGTGCTCCTCGGGCTCCACCGGGTGGGCGGTCAGCGTGATGGTGTCGACGTCCGACGTGGGCGTCAGGTCGCCGAGGATCGCCGAGCCGACCAGCCACACCCCCAGGACGTCGGCCCCGACCTCCTCGCGGAGCAGGTCGTAGTGGAGCGTCGCGACGGACCGGGCCCGCTCCAACAGCTCCTCCTGCATCCGCTCCACGTTAGGCAATCCCCCTGGGAGCGACCCTCAGGGGGCGGACCCGGCGTGTTGCCGCCTAGCCTGGTGGTGCCCACCACCCCAGCCACGACCGGAGCGCAGCGATGACCACCCCCGACCCCGCGGACGTCGTCGTCCTCGTCGACGACCGGGGGCAGCCGACCGGCACCGCCCCCAGGGCGGAGGTGCACACCGCGGACACCCCGCTGCACCTGGCCTTCTCCTGCTACCTGTTCGACGACGAGGGGCGGGTGCTGGTGACCCGGCGGGCGCTGACCAAACGCAGCTGGCCCGGCGTGTGGACGAACTCCTTCTGCGGGCACCCCCGGCCCGGTGAGTCCTTCCGGGAGGCCGTGGAGCGGTATGCCGACCACGAGCTCGGCGTGCGGGTGTTCGCCCTCTCCTCGCTGCTGCCGGACTTCCGCTACCGCGCCGTGGACGCCTCCGGCGTGGTGGAGAACGAGATCTGCCCGGTGTTCACCGCGCGGGTCGTGGGGACCACGGAGCCCAACCCGGACGAGGTGGCCGAGCACCGTTGGGTGGCCTTCGAGGACCTGCGCGCCGCGGTGACGGCCGCGCCGTGGGCGTTCAGCCCGTGGATGGTCGACCAGCTCCGCGTGGTCGGCCGGCCGGCACCTCCCTCGTGGGTGGCCCGTCGCCGCGCCGGCTGGCCCCGGGCCGAGGGGGCCGGGTGATCGGTGCCGTCGTGGTGGTGCCCGGGGCCCCGGCCCTCGTGCCACCGCTCATGGGTGCTGCCGCCGCCGACCTCGAGCCGGTGCGGTCCGCCGCGCTGGAGCTCCTCGGGAGCGCGCTGGGTACGTTCGCCGGCCCGCCCGACGTCGTGGTCGCCGGGCCGCCGAACGGGGGAGGTGTCGGTGCCGGCCCCGCCGACCACACCCGGCGCGGCCGGTGGGCCGGCCCGGTCAGTGCCGCCGACTTCGGCCGCGCCGCCGTCCTCGACGCCCTGCCCGGTGCCCCGGGCGGTCCGCCCGACCCCGACGTCCCCACCGCCCTGCTCGGGGCACGGTGGCTCCTCGGCGAGGTCGCACGGGAGGACCCCGGGGCGGCGCGGTGGGCCGGGCTCACCTGGCTGCCGGTGACCCCGGACTCCCCGGCGACCGTCCCGGGAGAGGGTCCGGTGCTCCTCGTGGTCGCCGCCGACGGCGCCGCCAGCCACGGGCCGAAGGCACCGCGTGCCGAGCACCCCGGCGCGGCGTCATACGACGACGCGATCGCGGCGGCCCTGGCCGCGGGTGACCCGGACCGGCTGACCGGCACCGATCCGCACCTGGGCGCCGAGGTGGGTGCGCTGGGGCCGTGGGTGTGGCCCTGGCTGGGGCGGGTCACGGCGGGCCGTCGCTGGCGGGCCCGGGTGGTGTGGACGGGCCACCCGTTCGGCATCGGCTACGTCGTCGCCTCCTGGGTCGCCGCCTGACGCTCCGCCCGGACCTTCCCAGGGGCCCCTCCCTGGTTCTACAGTCGCCCTACTGCCCTGGCCGGCCAGCCGTGACCTCAGGCCGACCAGCGGCTCGGTGTGCTGCGCGCGGCGAAACCGCGGCACGAGGGAGAGGACACCGTCATGACGTCATCGAGCGTGCCCGACGCCGGGGACGGGTCGGTATGTCGCCCACGCCTCGTCAAGGTCCGGGTGCGGTTCCGCCCGGAGATGGGCGGCCCGGGCTCGGAGACGCTCTGGGCCGAGCCCGTCGAGGCGGGTGACGCCGGGGGGACCTACCGCCTGGCCAACAGCGGGTTCGTCGCCATCCTGGCGGTGGACGACGTGGTGCGCGCCGAGCTGGACGGGGACGGCTTCCTGCAGGTCGTCGACGTCGTCGCGCCCGCGGACCGCTGCGTCACCGGTCTCATGGTCGAGGGCCCCAGCGTGACCCGGGAGGTGCTGGGCGCGCTCATGGACCAGCTGCAGGCCCGTGGGGCCGAGGCGAGCGAGAGCGCGCCGGGGTTCGTCGTGTCCACCTGGCGGGTCGGGATGACCGAGCCGGAGATCCGGGCCGCAGTGGCCGAGGCGGCCAGGGCGGCGCCGGGGCCGGACGACGTCCTGGTGACCCTGGTCGACTGCTTCACCCCGGCCGACCGGACCCGGGAGAAGCTGGACGACGTCGACTTCGAGCTGGAGCGAGAGCCGAGCCTGCCCGAGGTGACGACGAGCTACTGGGCCGCGGCCGACCCGGTGTGGGCGGACCTCGGGCTGGCCGAGCCGGCGTTCCTGGCCAAGGTGCAGATCCTGGCCGGCCAGGACGCGCGGGTCGCCCGCGCCCTGGAGCGCGGCCAGCACGACCGGGTGCTCGCCTACCTGGAGCGGCTCACCGCGGACAACCCGGCCGAGCTGGCACCGCTGGACGCTCCGCTCCTCGAGCCCTGAGCCGCGGTCAGCTCGGCGTAGCGCTGGTGGCACCGGGTGCAGGAGCACAGCTCCAGCCGGTGCGTCGTGCCGGCGTTCCACAGCGTCCCCGGACGGTAGAGCGCCTCCGGCTGCCCGCCGGGGCAGCGGAACGTCTCGACCAGGACCGGCTCGGGGTCGATGTCGCCCGGGCCGAGGCAGCACCGGCAGGAGGAGTAGCCGCGGTCCCCGCCGTCGTGCGAGGTGGCCCGGTGCCGGCAGCCGCGGCACAGGTGCATGAGGACGCTCATCCGGCCGCCGCGTCGGGCTGCATCGGCATGACCAGGCTCAGCACCCGGTCGTCGGCCGAGCGCAGGGCCAGCGGCCCCAGGGCCCCGGCACCGGGAAGCACGAGGTGGCCGTCGCCGGTGGCCCGCACCGCGTCCCACAGGTAGCCGGTGTCGACGAGGACATCGTCCCCGGCGGCTTCGTCGAGGGGCCCGGACCCGTCGCCGACCTGCCCGGTGCGGTCGAGGCGCACCCGGGGCAGCCCCCGGCGTCGCTCCAGCTCCGGCAGGAGCCGGGCCACGGGGATGCTCCCGGCCGGGTCCGGGGCGCCGGGCAGCAGCGCCCGGAAGTCGGGGTAGTCGCCCGCCAGAGCGGGAGCCCGCAGGTCCACGTCCTCGCCCGCGGCGCGAACCCCCGTGTCGCCGACGGAGAGCACCACGGTGCCGGCGGGCTGCACCGACAGCAGCTCCTGGACCAGCGGCGCGGGGAGGAGCACGGACGAGGGCTCACCGCCCGGACAGCCGTCCACCCGGGCCAGGGCCAGCCGGTACCGGTCGGTCGCGACGACCCTCACCCCCGTCTCGTCGCGGTCCACCAGCACCCCGGTGAGGACCGGGAACTGCGGGTCCGTGCCCACGGCATACGCGACGTCGGCCAGGGCCCGGGTGAGCGAGCAGCCGTCGAGCTCGAGGCGGGGCCGGCCCTCCTCGCCGCGGACGATGCGCCGCAGCCGGGCGACCTCGCGCCGGGCGTCGTGCAGCCCGCGCTCCAGCCGGTCCAGGTGCGCCCGCAGCAGGTCGTCCGCGGCGTCGGCGTCGGCCCCGGCCTCCAGGACCGCGACCATCTCGGCCAGCGGCACCTGCACCCGGCGCATGCCCGCCAGCAGCCGGGCGGCCCGGACCTGGGCGGGGGAGTAGCGGCGGTAGCCGGTCACCGGGTCCACCTCGGCGGGGACGAGGACGCCCTCGCGGTCGTAGAACCGGAGGGCGCTGACGGTCAGGCCGCTGGCGCGGGACAGCTCGCCGATGCTGAGGAGGCGGGTGCGGGGCGGGGTCACGCCGCCACTCTGGACCCTCGACCGGGTTCAGGGTCAACCCGGTGGGCCGACTACCCTGTCCGATCATGAGCGCCCAGGCCGGCTCGTCCGCGCCCACCGACCGCCAGCTGGCGATGGGTCGCGTCGCCGCCGCCCTGGTCGGGCTGGAGGCGCTGGTCATCGCCGGGTTCGCGGTGTTCTACCTGATCGAGCTGGTGCTGGGGGCGGGCAGCGACCCGATGGTGGTCATCATGTCGGTGGTCACCATGCTGGTCTTCGTGGTCGGCCTCGGGTATGCCGCGGTGGGGCTGTGGCGGCGCCACCCCCGGGCGCAGGCCCCGGCGATCGCGTTCAACTTCCTGCTCGTGCCGCTGGGGATCGCGCTGTTCCAGTTCGCCCCGGCCTGGCTGGCAGCCGCGGTGCTCGTGGCCGCGGTGGGCACCATCGCCTCCGCGGTCGGCATGGGCCGGCTGTCCTGACGCTCACCCCTCCGGCACCGCCACCTGGACCCGGGCCAGGACCCGGCCGCGCTCGACGAGCAGCCCCCGCCCGGGCAGCGGGGCGTCCGGCACCGCGACGTCGACGCCGAGCACGGCGCCGTCCGCAGCGCCCCGCGGTTGGAGCAGCAGGCCGGTCCGGTTGCGGGTGACCACCGGGACGATCCCGCGGAACGTGCTGGCCAGCCGCTCGGAATCGCCGGCGACGACGAGCAGGCTGCCTCGGTCGGGCGCCGTCTGCGCCCAGGCGACGAGCCGGTCCTCCAGTGGGGTGTCGAGGAGGTTCGTGACGTCGTCCACCAGCACGCACGCGGGCTCCGGGCCGTCGGGGAGCGCGGTATCGGCCGCCAGGTCGACGACCTTCCAGCCCAGGAGCCGGGCCTGACGGGCGATCGTGGCCAGGGTGGTCGTCCGGCCGCTCGACGGTGGGCCGGCCACCAGCCACAGCCCACCCTGCAGGGGGAGTCCGCACGGTTCCGCGTCGTCGCCGCCCACGCCGAGAACCAGGTCGGGACACCGGCTGGGCAGGCTCGCGACGTCGACCCGAGCCGGCAGCGGGCGGACCCTCCGGATGCCGGCGGAACCTCGACCGGCCGCGTCCGCGACGGACCCGACGAGGTCCGCCAGCTCCATCAGCTGGCTCCCACCGTCCGGTGTCGCGCTGATCACGGCGACCTGGGCGACCCCGCCGTCGGCCACCCGGACGAGGCGGCCGGGCGGCATACGGTCGGGAACCTGCGCCGGGCGCAGTCCGGTGAGCAGGAGGTCGTGCGGGTCGGCCATGGGCAGGCACCAGGTCCGGCCGGCGGCCGCGGTGAGCCGGGAGGTGAGCAGGCTCCGGTCACCCGTGACCAGGCTGACCACCCCGACCGTGGGGCCCTCGCGCAGGACCTGGACCAGCCGCTCGACGACCCTGCCACGGTCCACGTCGGCGTACGTCGCGGTGAATGCCGCCCAGTCGTCCACCACGACGAGCACCAGCGGCATCGGTTCGGCCGGGGACCTGTGCTGCTCGGCCAGGCTAGCCCAGCCGCCGGCCGCCAGGTCCCGGCGGCGCCGCTCCACGACCTCGGTGAGGACCTCGACGACACGGGCCCCCCGCGCGGTCTCGTCCGCGCCGACCCAGGCGCCCGTCGTGGGCAGCCCGGCCAGGGGCGCCAGCGCGCCGGCGGGGTCGAAGCCATAAAGGTGGGGCACCGGTCCCGGGGACCGGATCAGGCCTGCCACCACGGTGCGGGCCGTGGTGGAGCGACCCGACCTGGGTGCCCCGACGACGAGCAGGTTGCCGTCCTCCACCGGTGCCCAGTGCAGGGTCGTCTGCTCCTGGGCGTCGGGCAGGTCGAGCAGGCCCACGGGTACCCCGGGCGGGACGGAGGACGGGTCCCCGGGCCCGTCCGGTAGCTCCGCGACCGTCAAGACGTCCGGCAACGGCGGGAGCCACGGCGGAGGCACCTCGCGGCAGCCCAGGGCCCGGGCTGCCTCCCGCGCGGCGGCCGCCAGCTCCTGGAGGTAGGTGCCGGAGCCCCCGCCCGGGTACGCCTCGTCCGCCCCGGCGTCACCGGGGTCGTCCGCATCCCAGGGGGAGTCGATCCAGCGCACCGTGGGGTCCGTGCCGCGACGGTCCGGCTCGCTCACCGCGGCGACCCGCAACGCACGCGGCGGCTCCGCGCCGGTCCGGACCAGGGCGTGCCCGGGCTCCCGCTCCGGCAGGCGCGCGGCGTCCGCGGTGTCGAGGACGTCCCGCGAGTCGCTCTCGTCGCGGACGCGCAGCGAGATCCGCAGGTTGACGTTGGCGCGGATGTCCGCCGACACGATGCCCGCGGGCCGCTGGGTCGCCAGGACGACGTGGACCCCCAGGGAACGGCCGAGTGCGGCCAGCCGGACCAGCCCCTCGAGGAACGCCGGCAGCTCCTGGGCCAGGGCCCGGAACTCGTCGATGACCAGGACCAGCCGGGGCAGTTCGGTGCCGCCCGCGAGCTGGTACGACGCGAGGTCGCGTGCGCCCGCACCGGCCAGTACCCGTTCCCGGCGCTTGAGCTCCGCGGTGAGCGAGCGGAGCGCCCGGTCGGCCAGGTGCGGGTCGAGGTCGGTGACGACCGCCCTGGTGTGGGGCAGCAGCGCGCAGTCGCCGAACGCGGACCCGCCCTTGTAGTCGACGAGGACGAACCCGAGCTCGTCCGGTCGGTTGGCGGTGGCCAGCGAGGTCACCAGCGACCGGAGCAGCTCGGACTTGCCGGACCCGGTGGTACCGCCGACGAGGACGTGGGGGCCGTCGACCGCCAGGTCGAGGGTGACCGGGCCGTCGGCGGCGCTGCCGAGGGTGAACCGGGTGCTGCGGGGCGACCGGCGCCAGAGCGCGGTCAGTGCTGCCGGGTCCGCCGGCGGGTGCAGGTCGCGGAACGAGGGAGGGCTGGGCGCCGGCCCGGTGTCCGTGCCGAGCCAGCGCACCGACGTCAGGCACCGGGCCACGGCGAGCACGACGTCGTCCGCGACCAGGTCGGCGGTGCAGGTGGTGTCCTCGGTCCCCGGGCGCGTGATGGTCAACCCGCCGCCGCCGTCGACGAGCAGCCGGGTGGGCTCGCGCTCGGCCCGGCTGGACCCGATCCGCACCTCGGCGTCCGGTTCGGCCAGCGACTCCCGGAGTCGGAGTGTGGTGTGTGCCGCGACCCCGTGGTGCGGCGCCCACGTGACCCACTCCCAGGCCGGACCACGGGCCGGCCCTTCCGGCACGTCCAGGCCGAGGTCGCCCGGTGGGTGGTGCAGCAGGACCTGGAGGAGCAGGTGCCGGCTCAGTGCGCGGACGGCGTCGACAGGTCCCCGGATCGTCACGCCGTGGCGCAGGTCGAGCTCGACCGGGGCCGCGGGCAGCGGGAGCGCGGAGCCGTCCACCACCACCCGGCTGAGGAGGTCGCCGAGGCCGACACGCACCCGGATCCCGTCCTCGGTCGAGCGGGTCCACACCGCGGTCAGGTCACCGGCGAGCAGCCGGGACACCAGGGGCCCGGCCGCCGGGGCGCGGCGCTCGCGGGCCGCCCGCTCGGTCTCGAGTGCGTGCTGGGCGTCCTCGAGGGTGCGCTCGACACCCGCACGGTGCACCTCCTCGGCCCGGCGGGTCTCACGCCGGTGCCGACGGCGCTCGGAGACGTGGGTGCCCAGGCTCATGGCCGGGGCCATCAGCCCGAAGAGGAGCAGGTACGGCATACGGAGCACGGCGGCCAGGGCGCCGGAGACCAGGAGCGGGATGACCCACACGAGGACCGGAGTCCCCCCTGGTGGGGGCGGCAGCGAGCGGTCAGGCGTGCGCAGCTCGGCCGTGGGCAGGGGGACGTCGGGCGCCCGGGGCTGCTGCACCACGGTGCGCTGCCGCGGTGCAGGGCGATCGGGGTCGGTCTCGGTGAGGACCAGGCGCGAGCCACCCACCCGCACGGTGCTGCCGGGCCGCCAGGACACGGGACCGGTCACCGGCAGGTCGTCGAGCCAGGTCCCGTTCGTCGAGCCGGCATCGACGACGGTGACGCCGCCCCGGCCCGTCGCGATGACGGCGTGCTGCCGCGAGACCATCGGGTCTGCCAGTCGCAGGTCGGCGGCAGGGTCCCGACCGACGGTGATCTCGGTCCCGGGACGCAGGTCGGTCCAGCGGCAGCTGTCGGGACCCGTCGTGACCACGACGCGCGCCGGAGCGCGAGGTCCGTCCCGCCCGTGCGGCGGCGCCGGGTGGAGCTGGGCTCCGTCCACGAGGGGATGGTGGCCGATGGGCTGGTTCCCGTCCACGGCCTCGGGGCGGGAGCCCGGCCACGGCGTCACCCACCAGCCTCCGGCGGGAGCTCCGAGCCCGGCACCGTCCCGGACCTGTGCCCACGAGGCCTCACCGCGCACGAGGAGGTGCCGGGCCCTTCCGCCCGACACCACCGTGAGCCTGGTGTCCCGCATCGCCCGGCAGCATGCCCGACCACGGCGTCACGGCCCGTCCGTCGTCCACAGGACGGCGATGGCCAGCGGGGTCCGTCCACACCGCGGACGGTGATCCACAGGATCGATCGGATTCCGTCAAGCGACGGTAAAGAGTCGCTCAAGCGTGTTTACCTCGTAGCACGGGTCGTGGTTCCGTGGCTCGCGATCGCCCGGGGGCTGGGAAGGCAAAGGGGGTTCGATGCAGGCAGCACTGCAGTCGCTGGAGGAGGAGGTCCGCGAGCTGATCCGGCAGCGCCGGATCGACCCGACCCGCGACGACGGGGTCGTCCGACAGCTGGTCCAGGAGGCCGTGGCGGACTACGAGGACCGGGCCCTCGTCAGCGGTGCCGCCCCGTTGTCGGACCGGGACGAGGCGGCCCGCGTCCTCATGGAGTCGGTGGCCGGGTTCGGGCCCCTGCAGCCCTACCTCGACGACCCGACCGTCGAGGAGATCTGGATCAACTACACCGAGCTGATCGGACAACGCCGAACGTGGCCGACTGCGCTGGTCATGGACGTACTGGCATGCCGATCGGCACCGGTCATACACGGCTGTTGACGGTTCTCTTGCGGACTCCCTGCGGACTAGAGCGTCTGAACGACACGTCGCTCGGGGAGGCGGTCGCCACCCTCAAGTGGCAACCTCTGGGTCCTGACGACGCCTTCCAGGATGCCGTCCGGCCTTGCCCATGACAGTCATGGTTGGTGGGGAGCTGACCCCCTCCAGCCTGCTGAGCCGTGTAGCCGAACATGTGCCCTAAGTGGAGTCCTCTCTCTCCTATGTCAAGCGGCTGTGACTATCGCGGTGGTGCTGGTATCTGAGGCGTCGGAGAGCATGGCTCGGTAGACGACGTCGGAGAGCCGCCTTTTGAGGCTGCGGAGGGCT